>Ga0070682_100000045_pt1 | contig 131960 bp, 134 predicted proteins | sample KBSC63LmetaG_FD_64668 | JGI IMG/M metagenome (GOLD analysis project Ga0070682, IMG submission 64668) | Corn rhizosphere microbial communities from Kellogg Biological Station, Michigan, USA - KBS C6-3L metaG | ecosystem: Host-associated > Plants > Roots > Rhizosphere | place: USA: Michigan...
ATCATCGTCGCCGCCCCCGCCGACGAGGCGGCGCCGATCAAGTACATCGCCCCCTACGCCGGCTGCGCGATGGGCGAGTACTTCCTCTACAACGGCAAAGCCGCGCTCTGCGTCTACGACGACCTCACCAAACACGCCTCCGCCTACCGGCAGATGTCGCTGCTGCTGCGGCGCCCCCCTGGTCGCGAGGCCTACCCGGGCGACGTGTTCTACCTGCACTCGCGGCTGCTGGAGCGGGCGGTGAAGCTGAACGACGAGCTCGGGGGCGGCTCTCTGACGGCGCTGCCGATCATTGAGACCCAGGCCTCCGACGTCTCCGCCTACATCCCGACCAACGTGATCTCGATCACCGACGGCCAGATCTTCCTCGAGTCCGACCTCTTCTTCTCGGGGGTGCGGCCGGCGATCAACGTCGGCATCTCGGTCTCGCGAGTCGGCGGCAACGCGCAGACCAAGGCGATGAAGAAAGTCGCCGGAAAACTGCGCCTCGACCTCTCCCAGTACCGCGACCTCGAGGCCTTCGCCCAGTTCGGCTCCGAGCTCGACGCCGAGACCCAGAAAGCCCTCACCCGCGGTGAACGGCTGGTCGAGCTGCTGAAACAGAAAGAGCGCGAACCGCTCTCGGTCGGCGACCAGGTCGCTTCGATCTACTCGGGCACCGGCGGCTATCTCGACCGGATCAAAGTCGAGCGCGTCAGCGAGTTCCTCGCCGACCTGCGGGTCCGACTGCACTCCGAGCAGTCCGAGCTGCTGGGCCGGATCGAAGAGAGCGGCAAGCTCTCCGACGAGGACGAGGAGGCGCTCGGCAAGGCGATCGCCGACTTCGTCGACGACTTCGGTCCCGACTTCGACGAGCACGGCGACGCGCTCGAGGAGGGCGAGTCCGACCGCATCCACTCCAAAGAGGAGCGCGAGGCGCCGGGCCGCACCGAGGGTTCGGACACGGCCCCTGAGAGCGCCGAGGACGAGGAGGCGGCGACCCCGGCCTAGCGGCTGGGACCCGGGCTCCTCATGGCAACGCAGAAGGAAGTCAAGAACCGCATCGCGTCGGTCAAGAACATCAACAAGATCACGCGGGCGATGGAGATGGTCGCGGCGGCGCGCCTGCGGCGGGCCGAACAGCGGATCGCCGACATGCGTCCCTACGCAGAGGGGATGCGCAAGCTGACCCGCCGGGCCGCCGCCCAGGCGGGGGGCATCCCGCGAGTGCCGGTGCTGGAAGAGCGGGAGGACGTCAACCGCGTCGGCATCGTCCTCGTCACCGGCGATCGCGGCCTCGCCGGCGCCTTCAACTCCAACATCATCCGCGAGGGGATGCGGATGGCGGCAAAAGTCCGCGAGGAAGGCGCTCAGCCTGCCTTTGCCGTCGTCGGCCGCAAGGGCGTCTCGGCCCTCACCTTCCGCAAGCAGGAGGTGACCGACTCCTACGTCGGCTTCACCGACCGCCCGGCCTTCGCCAACGCCCGCGAGATCGGCGAGGCGCTGACCGCCCGCTACGTCGATCAAGACCTCGACCGGGTCGAGCTGATCTACAACCGCTTCGTCTCACCCCTCACCCAGCACGTCTGGCGCCAGACCCTGCTGCCGCTGCAGCAGGCCGAGGTGACCGGGGAGGGGGCCGGTGAGGAGGCCGCGGCCGAAGAGGAGGAAACCGAGGCGGAGAAAGCCCAGAGCCGCTCGGAGTGGGTCTACGAGCCCGACCCCGAGGAGCTGCTGGCGCGGCTGATCCCGGAGTACGTGACGATCTCGGTCTACCGGGCGCTGCTCGAGTCGGCCGCCTCGGAGCTGGGCGCGCGGATGACGGCGATGCGCAACGCAGCGGAGAACGCAGAGACGATGATCGGCGACCTGACGCTGGAAATGAACCGGGTCCGTCAGTCGGAGATCACGCAGGAGATCTTGGAGGTCGTCGCCGGCGCCGAGGCGCTCGGCTAGGCGACGACCCTGACAACCAAAAGCAACTTCGATTTGAAGACGAGAAAAGGAACCCATGGCTGAGAGCAACGGAAGCAACGGAACCAACCAGGGGCGGGTCGAGCAGGTGACCGGCGTGGTCATCGACGCCGTCTTCCCCGACCAGCTGCCGGAGATCTTCTCGGCGGTGACGATCGAGACCAACGCCGGCGACGGCGACGGTGAATCGGCGGTCCTGGTCTGCGAGGTGCAGCAGCACCTCGGCGACGACCGCGTCCGCGCGGTCGCGATGGACGCCACCGACGGCATCGAGCGCGGCGCCGTCGTCACCGACACCGGCGGCCCGATCACGGTTCCGGTCGGCGACGCGACCCTCGGCCGCATCTTCAACCTGCTCGGCGAGCCGATCGACAACGGCGAGGAGATCGGGGACGTGGAGCGCTGGCCGATCCACCGGCCCGCCCCGAAGGCCTCCGACCTGACCCCGACCCAGGAGATCCTCGAGACCGGGATCAAGGTCATCGACCTCCTGGCGCCCTACGCCAAAGGCGGCAAGGTCGGGCTGTTCGGCGGTGCCGGCGTCGGCAAGACCGTGCTGATCCAGGAGCTGATCCGGAACATCGCCGAGGAGCACTCCGGCCTCTCCGCCTTCGTCGGCGTCGGCGAGCGCTCGCGCGAGGGCAACGACCTCTGGCTCGAGATGAAAGAGTCGGGCGTGCTCGAGAAGACCATGCTCGTCTTCGGCCAGATGAACGAGCCCCCGGGCGCGCGCCTGCGCGTCGCCCTCTCCGGGCTGACGATGGCCGAGTACTACCGCGAGCAGGGCGGCCAGGACGTGCTGCTCTTCATCGACAACATCTTCCGCTTCGTCCAGGCCGGCTCCGAGGTCTCGGCCCTGCTCGGGCGGATGCCTTCGGCGGTCGGCTACCAGCCGACGCTGGAGACCGAGATGGGCGGGCTGCAGGAGCGGATCACCTCGACCGACCGCGGCTCGGTGACCTCGATCCAGGCGGTCTACGTTCCTGCTGACGACTACACCGACCCGGCCCCGGCCTCGGTGTTCGCCCACCTCAACGCGACCACCGCGCTTTCCCGGTCGATCTCCGAGAAAGGGATCTACCCTGCGGTCGACCCGCTCGACTCGACCTCGACGATCCTCAAGCCGGACGTCGTCGGCGACGAGCACTACCGGACGGCGACCGAGGTGCAGGAGGTGCTGCAGCGCTACAAGGAGCTGCAGGACATCATCGCCATCCTTGGCATCGACGAGCTCTCCGACGAGGACCGCCAGACGGTCTCCCGGGCCCGCAAGATCGAGCGCTTCCTCTCGCAGCCGTTCTTCGTCGCCGAACAGTTCACCGGCCGCTCCGGCGAGTACGTGCCGGTGGCCGAGACGGTGCGCGGCTTCCGCGAGATCCTCGACGGCGAGCACGACGACCTCTCCGAGGGCGCCTTCTACATGCAGGGCTCGATCGACCAGGTCCTCGAGAACGCCAAGTCCGGCGCCGCCGCCTAGGGCACGCAGATGGCCGCGGAGCACATGGTCGACGTCGAGGTCCTGACCCCGGAGGGCGAGGTCTGGAGCGGTGAAGCGCGCCAGGTCTCGACCCGGACCGAGGTCGGCGAAATCGGCATCCTCGCAAACCACGCGCCCGTCCTTGCGGCGCTGCGGCCGACCGAGCTCCGCCTCCACGTCTCCGACTCCGAGACCAAGACCTACGCCCAGGCCCATGGCTGGCTGCAGGTCTACGGCAACCGCGCCCGGCTCCTGCTCGAGGAGGCGATCCCGCCCGAGGACCTCGACAGCGGCACCCTCAAAGAGCAGCTCTCCGACGCCGAACAGCGCCTGTCGGAGTGCGACGAGGGCAGCGCCGAGCATGCGCGGGCGCAGAAAGACAAGGACCGGGCCGAAGCCTTTCTTTCGATTGCCGGGGGATGAGGGGAGCCGGTACCCCTCCTCCGGAATTGACCTCCCCTCCGCTTCACTTCGGGGAGAACATGCAGCGCGGCTATCGCCGCGCAAGAACGAGATTGCATATCGCCGAACATTCCTCCGGAGGGGTACCGGCTCCCCTCCGACACGCGGGAAATCCCCAGAACAGCTGCTCCAGAAGTTGTGGTTCCTTTTGCACCTATTCGGTTAAGAAGGAACCGCTGAACCCGTCTGCACCGCCGATCGCCCGTTGCGTGGTTCCTTTTGCACGCTATGGGTGCACAAGGAACCGCGGAACTCGGGTGCGCCAGATGTCTCCTCCAGGACCGAGCGCCCAAAGTCGTGGTTCCTTTCGGACGGTATGCGTCTCTAAGGAACCACGGAACTGCGGGCCGAGCTCTGCTCCTCAAGCCGCGGTTCCTTTCGGACGGTATGCGTCCGTAAGGAACCGCGGAACTTGTGGCGGATGTTGGAGGATCGTGCGATGAACGATGAGCTGATCGTGTTGGCGCGGCGATTGATCGCTTACGAGACCTGTGAGCCGGAAGCGATCGTGGAGGCTGCGGGGTTCGTCGAGGGGTGGCTGGAAGCTCGGGGGATCGAGGCGACCCGGGACGAAGTGCGGGGGCTGCCGGTCCTCAAGGCCGAGGTCGGGCCGGAGGGGGCGCCGACGGTGGTGCTGCACGGGCACCTCGACGTGGTGCCGGGGCACGCGGGGCAGTTCGAGCCGAAGGTCGAGGGGGACAGGCTCTTCGGGCGCGGCGCCTACGACATGAAGGGCGCGATCGCGGCGATGATGCTGGTCACCGCGGCGATGCGCGAGCAGGACCAGGTGCGGGTGCGGCTGGGGATCGTCGGCGACGAGGAGTCCGAGGAGGACGCCGAGCGCGGCTCCGACCACCTCGTCGACAGCGGCTTCACCGGCGACTTCGCGATCACCGGCGAGCCGACCGACCTCCACATCGGGATCGAGGCCAAGGGTGTGCTCGCGTTGCGCCTGGAGGTGGGGGGGACGGCGGCCCACGGCGCCACCCCCTGGCTCGGCGACAACGCCGTCCTCAACGCGATCGACGTTTTCCGCAGTATCGAGTCGCTACCTTTTGCCAGGCACAGCTCGGAGCTGTTCGACCGACCCTCGATCAACCTCGGGAGGATCGTCGGCGGCGACGCTCTCAACAAGGTTCCCGACCGATGCGTGATCGACGTCGACATCCGCTACCTGCCCGACCAAGACCCGGGGGAGATCCTCGATCAGGTGCGGGAAATCCCCGGCAGCGAGGTGAGGGCGCTGCTGACGCGGCCGCCGGCCACGGTCGACCGCGACTCCGCCTACGTGCGGGCGCTGCGCGCCTCGGCGACCGCGCACCACGACGGCGAGCCGATGAGCGTCGGCCGCGACGGCGCCTCCGACGCGGTCTCCTTCCTGCGGGTGGGGGTGCCGGCGGTCGAGTTCGGGCCGGTCGGGGCGGGCCATCACGGCCCGGGCGAGTGGGTCTCCGTCTCCTCGCTCGAGACCTACCGCCAGGCGCTCGAGTCGTTCCTGCGAGCGATCCCGGACCGCTTAGATGACTGAGCCGATCCCGGGCTGGGCCCCGAAGAAGCCGCCCCCGAGCGGGGACGGCGAGCCGGCGCCGAAGCCGAAGCGCTTCTGGTGGCGCTTCGCGCTCGCCTCGGTCCTGATCGTCGCCGTCTCGGCCGCGGCGACCGCGAGCAGCGCCCTGCTCTACGTCGAAAGCATCGCCAAGGCCCTGGGCGGAAACCACAAGCTGCACGAAAAACTTGAAAAGGCGCTCGCCGACGTCCACCCCGGCGAACCGCAGACGATCCTGATTCTAGGCTCGGACCACCGCGCCAACGAAGCCGAAGGGGAACCCGCGCGCTCCGACACGACGATGCTGGTGCGGCTGAACCCAGACCTGAACATGATCTCGGTGATGTCTATCCCGCGCGACCTCCAGGTCGAAATTCCCGGCTACGGGACCGAAAAGTTCAACGCCGCCTACAGCTACGGCGGGCCGAAGCTGACCCTGCAGGTGGTGAAGGAACTGACCGGCCTGAAGGTCAACCATGTGATCAATGTCGACTTCCTCGGCTTCGTCCGCGCCGTCGATGCGATCGGCTGCGTCTACGTCGATGTCGACCGCCGCTACTACCACTCGAACGTCGGCGTGCCGCCCTCGGAAGAATATTCGGAAATCAATATCCAGCCCGGATACCAGAAGCTCTGCGGGAAGAAAGCGCTGGAGTACGTCCGCTATCGCCATACCGACACTGACATCGTCCGTTCGGCTCGCCAGCAGGATTTCCTCACCGACGCTCGCCAGCGGGTCTCGCTAAACGACCTGCTCTTCGACCAGGGCCATCTGACCGACATCCTCACCGAATACACCCAGTCCGACATCAACGGCACCGGCTCGCTCCTCGAACTGCTGAAACTCGCCGTCGCCTGCCGCAACGCGACGATCAACAAAGTCCATTTCCCGGCCGAATTGGGTCCGAGCTTCGTCTACGCCTCAGAAGGCGCGATCCACGAAGCGGCGGCAGACTTCCTCGGCGAAGGGGGCGGCGGCTCGGCCGGTTCCTCTGAAGCGAGCTCCGGTTCGAAGCCGAAGAAGCCCGGGCACGCCAAGGCAAAACACGCCAAGAAGAGGAAGCAGAAGAAGCCGAAGGTGAAGGTGGCAAAGCCAGGCGACGACGGTCTCGTGCCGGCGCGCGAAGCCGGCGAAGCCGAGGCAGCCGCAGCCGCCCGCAAGGTCGGCGGCTTCCCGATCTTCTACCCGACGCGCCTGCCTCCCGGCGCTACCTACGTGGAAAGCAACCCCTACGAACACGTCGTCGACCCCCGCGTCTACCGCTTCAGGGAAGACAGCGGAAACCTCCACGCCGCCTACAAAATGGTCGCCGTGATCGACGAGTCGGACGGGCTCCACTACTTCGGCGTGCAGGGGATTCGCGGCTGGTCGGACCCGCCCATCCTCAGCGACCCCACCGTGACCGAGACCATCCACGGCCGCGAATACCAGATCTTCGTCGACGGCGGACAGGTCAAGATGGTCGCCTGGCACCGAGGCGAAAACACCTACTGGATCGCCAACGACCTGGAACAGTCCCTGAGCAACGAGCAGATGGTCGGCATGGCCCGTTCCGCCGATGTCGTCGTCCCGAAGAAAAAGCCGAAAAAGGGTAGGAGGCACCCATGAGTGAGCAGCTGCAGCCGGTCGGCGTAATCGGAGTCGGCTGGGTCGGCCTCGTTACCGCGGCTTGCTTCGCCGAGCTCGGCCATCGCGTCATCGCCCGCGACATCCTCCCCGAGAAGGTGGAGGCGCTCTCGCGCGGCGAGGTGGCGATCCACGAGCCCGGCCTGGAGGACCTGCTGCGCCGCAACGCCGAGCGGATCACCTTCACCACCGAGATGAGCGAGCTGCTCGAGGGCGCCCGCCTGCTCTTCGTCTGCGTCGACACGCCGCCGACCTACTCCGGCGACGCCGACCTCTCGCGGGTGCGGGCCGTGGTCCAGGAGCTGCCGAGCGAGAGCGAGCACGTGCTGGTGATGAAGAGCACCGTGCCCGCCGGCACCGGCGACTCGATCCGGCGCGACATGCCGGAGCTCTCCTACGTCTCCTGCCCCGAGTTCCTCAAGGAGGGGACGGCGGTCGAGGACTTCATGCACCCCGACCGGGTCGTGATCGGCGCCGACGCCGGCGACGAGGAGGCGGCCGATGCGGTCGCAGAGCTGTACCAGCCGCTCGGCGGCGAGATCCTCCGCAGCGACGTCGCCAGCGCCGAGATGATCAAGCTCGCCTCCAACGCCTTCCTGGCGACCAAGATCTCCTTCATCAACGAGATCGCCAACGTCTGCGAGGAGGTCGGCGCCGACGTCGGCCAGGTCGCGAAGGGGATGGGCCTCGACGAGCGGATCGGCAGCTCCTTCCTGCGCGCCGGCATCGGCTACGGCGGCAGTTGCTTCCCGAAGGACGTCAGCGCGCTGAAGATGCTGGCCGGGAACACCGGCTACCACTTCCAGCTGCTGACCGCGGTGATCGAGGTCAACGAGCTGCAGAAGCGCCGCGTCGTCGGCAAGCTGGAGAAGCATCTCGGCTCGCTGATCGGCAAACGGATCGCCCTCCTCGGCCTCGCCTTCAAGCCCGACACCGACGACATGCGCGAGGCCTCCAGCCTGGTCCTCTCGGCGCGGCTGCAGGGCGAGGGGGCGGAGGTCGTCGCCTACGACCCGGTCGCCGGCGAGCGCGCCGCCGGCCTGCTCAGCAGCGTCGAGATGGCGAGCTCGGCGATGGAGGCGCTCGACGGCGCCGACGCCGTGGTGCTGGTCACCGAGTGGCGCGAGTTCGCCGAGCTCGACTGGGCCGCGGCCGCCGCACGGATGGCGCGGCCGCTGGTCGTCGACGGCCGCAACTTCCTCGACCCGAAGGCCCTGACGGATTCAGGGTTCGAGTACGAGGGCATAGGGAGGACCGTGAACTCGCCCAGACCGGCCGCCGCCCCCTAGATGCTCCTCACCAGTCAGGAAGGCTAGGAAGTGCAGGCAATCGTCTTGGTCGGCGGCGAGGGCACTCGCCTGCGGCCGCTCACCAGCGACGTGCCGAAGCCGGCGGTGACGCTGGTCGACCGGCCCTTTCTCGCCTACGCGATCGAGTGGCTCGCCGCCCACGGGGTGAGCGAGATCGTCCTCGCCTGCGGCTTCCTCCCCGAGGTGCTGCGCGAGGCGCTCGGCGACGAGGAGGAGCGGGCCGGCGTCACGATCACCTACGTCGCCGAGCCCGAGCCGCTCGGCACCGCCGGGGCGATCCGCTTCGCCGCCGAGGCGATCGGCGACCGGCTCGAAGACCGCTTCTTCGCCCTCAACGGCGACGTCCTCGCCGACCTCGACCTCAGCGCGCTGATGCGGGCGCATCGGGACCGGGGCGCCCGCGCGACGATCGGCCTGCACCCGGTCGAGGACTCCTCGGCCTACGGCCTGGTGCGCTGCGACGGCGAGGGGCAGGTGCTCGAGTTCCTCGAGAAGACCGGCGAAGCGGTGCCGGGAGAGATCAACGCCGGCGCCTACGTGCTGGATAGCTCGGTTCTCGATCTCGTCCCGGCCGGCCGCGCCTGCTCGATCGAGCGCGAAGTCTTCCCGCGCCTGGTTGACGACGGCCTCTGCGGGCTGCTGCTCGACGGCTACTGGATGGACATCGGGACGCCGGAGCGCTACCTGCAGGCGAGCTGGGACATCCTCGAGCGCGCGGTCCACACCCGGGTCGAGCCGACGGCGCCGGGCCTGCTGGTCGCCGCCGACGCGGCGATCGACGAAGAGGCGCGGGTCGGTCCGCGGGCGGTGGTCTCGGCTGGCTGCAAGGTCGAGCGCGGCGCCGAGGTGAGCGATTCGGTTCTCCTGGAGGGCTGCACCGTCGCCAGGGACGCCCTCGTGCAGGACTCGATCCTCGCCCCTGGAGCCGAAGTCGAGCCCGGGGCGGTATTGAGGAACGCGGTCGTCGGCCGAGATGAAAGAGTCCCCGCCTGATGAGCGCGATGCGCGACGATGTCCTCGGCCTCCCCGACCAGCTGCGCGACGCGCTCTGGCGGATCGAAACGGCGCGCCTCGAGCCGGCGGAGTCGGCCGGGCTGATGGTCTGCGGGATGGGCGGCTCGGCGATCGGCGGCGACCTCGCCGCCGCGGCGCTCGGCGACCGCCTGACCAAGCCGCTGCTCTCGATCCGCGGCTACGAGCTGCCGAGCTGGGCAACCCCGGAGTGGACCGTCCTCTGCTCCAGCTACTCGGGCAAGACCGAGGAGACCCTCGCCTGCTTCGAGGCGGCGGAAGTCCTGGGGGCGCGGCGGCTCGTCCTCAGCACCGGCGGGCCGCTGGTCGAGCGCGCCCGTGAGGCCGGGGTGCCGGTGGTGGCGCCGCCGGGCATCTACCAGCCGCGGGTCGCGGTCGCCTACATGTTCGTCGCCGCCGCCGAGGCGGCGGCGCTGGCCGGGGCGGCGCCGCGGATCCACACCGAGATCGACGCCGCAGCGGCGTTCCTCGAGCGCGAGCGGGAGGCGCTGCAGGCGCGGGCGAAGGAGATCGCGGCGGAGCTCGATGGCGCGGCCCCGGCGGTGATCCACGGCGCCGACCTGACCGCGCCGGTCGCCCATCGCTGGAAGACCCAGCTGAACGAGAACGCGAAGCTGCCCTCCTTCTACGCGGAGCTGCCGGAGGCCGACCACAACGAGGTCTGCGGCTGGACCGGAGAGGCGGCATCGCGGATGGCGGCCGTCTTCCTCGAGGACTGCGACCAGCACCCGCGCGAGCGCCACCGCTTCGACCTCACCGCCGAGATCGCGGCGGAGGCTGCCGCGGCCGTGGTGCGGGTAGAGACGGAGGGAGAGACGCGCGTGGAACGCCTGCTCTGGGCGACGCTGCTCGGCGACCTCGTCTCGCTCGAGGTCGCGGAGGGGCTCGGCGTCGACCCGGAGCGGATCGACGCGCTCGAGCGGATCAAGGAGGGGATGGCGCAGTGAGGGCGATGGTCTTGGCGGCGGGGTTGGGGACGCGGCTGCGCCCGATCACCTACGCGATGCCGAAGCCGATGGTGCCGGTGATCAACAAGCCGGTGATGGAGCACATCCTGCGCCTGCTCGCCCGCCACGGCTTCACCGAGACGATCGCCAACCTGCACTGGTTCCCGGAGGTGATCGAGGGCCACTTCGGCGACGGCTCCGGGCAGGGCGTCTCGCTCACCTACAGCCGCGAGGAGCAGCTGCTCGGGACCTCGGGCGGGGTCCGCAACGCCGCCGAGTTCCTCGGCGACTCCTTCCTCGTGATCAGCGGCGACGCCCTCACCGACATCGACCTGACGGCGATGCGGGAGTTCCACGAGTCCCACGACGGGATCGCGACGCTGGCGATGAAGCGGGTGCAGGACACGAGCCAGTTCGGGGTCGCGATCGTCGGCTCCGACGGGCGCGTCCAGGGCTTCCAGGAGAAGCCGGACCCCGCCGAAGCGCTCTCCGACCTCGCCAACTGTGGCATCTACATGTTCCGCAAGGAGATTTTCGACTTCTTCCCCGAGCCGGGAACGAGCAAAGCCGCCGGCGAGGGCGACCCGGAGGGCTTTGCCGACTGGGCGATGGACGTCTTCCCGCGCCTGTTGGAGGGCGACGTGCCCTTCTACTCGCACGAGATCGAGGCCTACTGGAACGACATCGGCAACCTCGAGGAGCTGCGCGACGGCAACGTCGACGCCCTCACCGGCGCCGTCCAGGTGGAAAGGGAGGGCGAGCTGGTCGACGGCTACCGCAGCGGCGAGGATCCGGGCGACGAGGGCAAGCTGGTCGGCCCCGTCCTGCTCGGCCCCGGCTGCGAGATCGGCGACGACGTTCGCATCGACGGCCCCTCGATCATCGGCGACGGCGTCCGCGTCGGCGCGGGTTCGCGCCTCAAGGAAGTAATCGCCCTCCCCGGCGCCGAGATCCCCTCCCGCTCGGTCCTGATCGGCGCCATCCTCGCTGCCCGCAGCGGAAGTCACTGATCTGACACAGAGGCGCGCGGGAAGATTTGCTTTGTGCGCGCCATGCGTGCGTTGTTGCTGGGCAGGGTGGCGGCATGGAGATCGCGAAGGCTGTTGCCGTTGCTCTGATGCCGCCGTTGTGCGCTGCTTGTGGGAAGTCGTGTCGGGCTGAGGCGGTGGTTTGTACGCGTTGTGGGCGGCGCCTCGCCGATGCCGAGCCGCTGCTGGGGAACGGGCCGGCGGGACTGGACCGGGCTTGGTCGTCGGCGCCGCATGAGGATGTCGCGCGCAACCTCGTCGCGGCGCTGAAGTTCCGCCACCTGCTGCCGGTCGCCGACCTGATGGCGGAACGAATCGAGTGGCTGGCGCCGGCGCACATGCTCAGTGGCGTGATCGTGCCGGTGCCGCCGGCGCCAACGCGGCTGCGACGACGGGGGTTCGACCCCGCCGGAGAGCTGGCGGCGGCGCTGGCCGAGCGCCTCGACGCGCCGCTGGAGGCCTGCCTGGGGCGGCGCGGCAGCGGCAGGCAGGTCGGGCGCCGGCGGGCCGAGCGGGTGGGGCACCCGCCGCGCGTCCATGCCTGCGGCGTCGCTCCCCGCAGTGTCCTTCTAGTCGATGACGTGCTCACCACCGGGGCGACCCTCACGGCCTGCGCTCGCGCGCTGAGGGCCGCGGGGTCGTCTCGGGTGGTGGCGGTGACCTTTGCCCGGCGTCTTTAGTTGGCTCTCCGCGGCCCTACGGCCGCGCTTCTGCCGGGCGGCCACGCAGTTGGTCGACCATCCGCCGCGTGCGGCGGCGCTTGCGTCGCAGTTCCCGGTGCTTCTTTACCTGCCGGCCCATGTCCTCGGCCAGCTCATGTACCGAGTGGCCCATGGTCGGCGAGCACTCCCGCGCCCGCAGCGTCACTCCCTTCAAGTAGAGGGTTGCCTCGGCGACCTGGCTGTCAGCGACCCGAGGATTGCGCTCTTCTGAGAGCACCACCTCCAGGGTCGCCAGCGGCGAGACCTGTCGTCCCATCCGCTGGAAGCGTTTCCGCACCATCTCACGCAGCTCTTCCGTCATCTCGACGTTCCGGCCCCGAATCTCTATCCGCATGAGTGCCTCCTTGTGGGTTCTGCCACGAGATTAGACGCATACCCGGAAGGCGGCAAGGGGCAATCTTCTCCGCACCGCTACCCTTGAGCAATGCCAGCGATGGACCTCGTAACGAAGGCGCTGCGCGCGGGAGAGGGAAGGAAGTTCAAGGCCTACCAGAAGCGCGCGGAAGCGATCAACCGCTTCGAGCCGGAGATGGAAGCCCTCTCCGACGAGGAGATCCGCCAGGAAGCGGACAAGCTGCGTGAGCGCGCGCGCGGCGGCGAGTCGCTGGACGACCTCCTGCCGGAGGCCTTCGCGCTCACCCGCGAGGCCTCGAAGCGCAGCACCGGGCAGCGCCACTACGACGTCCAGCTGATCGGCGGCATGGTCCTCCACGACGGGGCGATCGCCGAGATGAGGACCGGCGAGGGCAAGACCCTGACCGCGACCCTGGCCGTCTTCCTCAACACGCTCGGCGGGGACAGCGTCCACGTCGTCACCGTCAACGACTACCTCGCCCGCCGCGACTCCGAATGGATGAAACCGATCTACGACGCCCTCGGCGTCACCGTCGCCGCCGTCCAGGACTACGACGACCACGCGGCGCGCCAGCACAAATACGCGCAGGACGTCGTCTACGGGACCAACTCCGAGTTCGGCTTCGACTACCTGCGCGACAACATGGCCGACCAGCTCGAGCATTGCGTCCAGCCGGGCCACCCCTTCGCGATCGTCGACGAGGTCGACAACATCCTCATCGACGAGGCGCGGACGCCGCTGATCATCTCCGGCCAGCCCGAACAGGCGGCGCAGACCTACTACACCTTCGCCCGCCTGGCCAAACAGATGGTCGGGGTGCCGGCGAAACAGAAGCTGAAATCCCTCGGCGAAAACAAGGACACCTCGGAGGCCGACTACGACTACGAGTACGACGAGAAGCACAAGACCGTCGCCCCGACCGAGCGCGGCGTCAAAAAAGCCGAGGACTTCGTCGGCGTCGACAACCTCTACCTCGGCGAGCACGGCACCCTCGTCAACCACCTCGTCCAGTCGCTGAAGGCGGAGTCCCTCTACAAAAAGGACACCGACTACGCGGTGATCGACGGCGAGGTGATGATCATCGACGAGTTCACCGGCCGCATCCTCGAGGGCCGGCGCTGGTCGGAGGGCCTGCACCAGGCGGTCGAGGCGAAGGAGGGGGTGGCGATCCGCGAGGAGAACCAGACCCTGGCGACGATCACCCTCCAGAACTACTTCCGCCTCTACGACAAGCTCTCGGGCATGACCGGCACCGCCCTCACCGAGGCGACCGAGTTCATGAAGATCTACGAGATGCCGGTGGTCGAGATCCCGACCAATATGCCGATGGTCCGCAAGGACGAAAACGACCAGATCTTCAAAACCAAGGACGGCAAGTGGGAGGCGGTGCTGGCGGAGATCGTCAGCCGCCACGAAAAGGGCCAGCCGATCCTGGTCGGGACCGTCTCGGTCGAGGTCTCGGAGATGATCTCCGAGGCGCTGAAACGCGAAGGGATCAAACACGCCGTCCTCAACGCCAAGCCCGAGCACGCCGAACGAGAGGGCGAGCTGATCGCCCAGGCGGGCCGCAAGGGAGCGGTGATGATCGCGACCAACATGGCCGGCCGCGGCGTCGACATAAAGCTCGGCGGCGACCCCGAGCACCTGGCGATCACGGAGCTGAAGAAACAGGGGATCACCCACGAGAGCGAGGGCTACGAGGAGGCGCTGGCCGCGAAGACGGTCGAGCTGGAGCCACAGTGCAAGGCCGAAGGCGAGGAAGTCCGCGAGCTCGGCGGCCTCTACATCTGCGGCACCGAGCGCCATGAGTCGCGCCGCATCGACAACCAGCTGCGCGGCCGCTCCGGCCGTCAGGGCGACCCCGGCGAGTCCCGCTTCTTCCTCTCCGCCGAAGACGACGTGATCCGCCTCTTCGCGGGCGACCGCATCTACAAAATCCTCGACAAACTCGGGCCCGTCGGCGACGACGGCGAGGAAGTGCCGCTGGAAGCGAAGATGCTGACGAAAACCGTCGAGAACGCCCAGAAGAAGGTCGAGGAACAGAACTTCCTGATCCGCAAACGCGTGCTCGAGTACGACGACGTGATGAACGAGCAGCGCCGCGTCGTCTACAAATACCGCCGCGAGATCCTCGAAGGCCGCGACATCTCCGAGAACGCCCGCGACGAAACCGAGGGCGTGATCGAGCGCCTCGTCGACGAGTACACCGCCAGCGACATCCTCGAGGACTGGGACCTGGAGGAGCTGGAGACGCAGCTGCGCCAGATCTGGCCGGTCGGGGTCGAGGTGGCGAGCCTGGCGCCGGAGACGGTCGACCGCGAGCAGCTGAAGGAAGCCCTCGACGACGACGCGATGAGCGCCTACGACGAGCGCGAGGAGCAGCTCGGCGAGGAGCTGATGCGCTTCCTCGAGCGCTCGATCCTGCTGCAGGTGATCGACAACCGCTGGCGCGAACACCTCTTCGACATGGACTACCTGCGCGAAGGCATCCACCTCCGTGGCTTCGCCCAGGTCGACCCCCTCGTCGCCTACAAAAACGAGGGCTACTCGATGTTCCAGGAACTGATGCACTCGATCTGGGACGAGTTCTCGAAACTGGTCTTTCGGGCCGAGATCGAAGTCCAGCCCGAGCAGGCCGGTGCCGTCGCCGCAACCAACGGCGGCGGTGAGACCGCGCTCGCCTACTCAGGCGGGACCCTGGAGAACCAGCCCTCGGCGCTGCGGGAAGTCGTCGCCGCCAGCGGCGCCGCCCCGTCCGACGTCGCCGCCGCGGGGGCGACGGCCCCCGACAACGGTGGCTCCGAGGTGGTCGAGACCGTCGTCAAAGACGAGCACGACAAAATCGGCCGCAACGATCCCTGCTGGTGTGGCTCGGGCAAGAAGTACAAGAAGTGCCACGGCGCCTGAGGGCGCGCGGTGACCGATCCCGTTCGCGAGTTCATCCGGGCCTTCAACGAGCGGGACCTGGACGCGTTCGTCGCGGCGCTAGACCCGGAGGTGGAGCTGCATGCCAGTCGCGGGCTGCGGAAGGGGCGGGAGGCGGCGCGGCTCTGGGCGACGCGGGAGCCGGGCGGGGTCCAGCAGACGATCGAGCTGGAGGAGCTCTACGAGGAAGGGCTCGAGGGCGGCGGCGGTCGCGCGGTGGCGCTGATCCAGCGGCGCTGGCGCTGGGCCGACGACGGCAGCGAGGCAAGCGTCGACGAGATGGCCTGGGCCTTCGAGCTGCGCGACCACAGGGTCCTCAGCTGGCGCCCGTATGACGACCGCGAAGAGGCGCTGCGGCAGTGGAACTTCGCGCCGCCGCTTGGCTGAGGGGGCTGACCCGCTTACGATGTGCAGATGTCGTCGGTAGCCCCCGACAACACCGAGGCGACGGAGGCCTGGAGCGGGCCGCTCTTCGAAATCTTCCTCGAGTACCGCGATCTGACGACCGGCGGTCTCGGCGCCCATGGCGAGGTCGCGATGCAGGCGAGCCCACCGCGGCCCGGGGAGCGCGTGCTCGACATCGGCTGCGGCTTCGGCGACACGACCCAGCGCCTGGCCGAGCTGGTCGGGCCGGATGGCTCTGCTCTCGGCATCGACGTCTCTGCGCCCTTCATCGACACCGCCCGCAAGGAGACCGAGGAAGCGGGCGCCGACAACGTCTCCTACCTGCTCGCCGACGTGCAGACGTTGGAGCTGCCGCAGGAGTTCGACTACGCCTACTCGCGGATGGGGATCATGTTCTTCGCCAACCCGGTCGCCGCGCTGCGCAACATCCGCGCGGCGCTCGTCCCCGGCGGTCGCTTCGCCGCCGTCGTCTGGCGCCGCAAGCTCGACAACGAGTGGGTCCACCGCGCCGAGCAGATCGTTGACGAGTACCTCGATCACCCGGACGAGACCGACGAACCGACCTGTGGCCCCGGACCCTTCTCGATGGCCAACGCCGACACGGTCAGCGAGCAGATGAAGATCGCCGGCTTCGAGGAGATCGCGCTGCGCCGCTGCGACCTGCCGATGAAGGTCGGCGCCGACCTCGACCAGGCGGTCGAGTTCGGGATGGCGCTCGGCCCCGCTGGCGAGATCCTGCGGCTCTGGGGCGACCGGGTCGACGAGATACGCCCCGAGATCGCCGCCAAGATCCGCGCCGCGATCGCCGACTTCGAGCAGCCCGACGGGGTCTACGCCCCCGCGTCCACCTGGATCATCACGGCTCGGGTCCCGGACTAGGGACAAAGCTGGTTGGTAGGGAGGGGTCGGGTATCCCCCTTCACTCAACTTCTTTCGGTCGGCCGCAGCGCTCTGCCGCGGGCGTGGGCGCCGAAAAAGTACAAGCCGTTCCGGGGATACCCGACCCCTCCAACAATCGAGCTCTGGCAGACGAACTAGGGCCAGTACTGGAGAAAAGAGTTCGCTGACCTTCGCTTGTTGGGCAGATGATCAACCCTGAGCCGTCCTGATTCTGCGTGTCTTGAAGGGGTCCGGTCACCCTTCCCGCGGCTTGTACTTTTTCGGCGCCCACGGCCGCGGCAGACAGCTGCGGCTCCACCGAAAGAAGTTGAGCGGGAAGGGTGACCGGACCCCCTACACCAGCAAGGCCAATAACCTGTACCTATGGCCGAGACTCAGAGCGAACCCGTCGCGCCTCGCTTGGCTGCCGTCCGCGAGCAGTTGTCCCTGCTCGCGGACTACCTTTGACCCGGCTGGGCTAGAGGAGGAAGCCGCTGGGCTTGAGGAGGAGATGGGGCGGCCTGGGTTCTGGGACGACCAGGAGAGCGCTGCTCGGACCTCCGCGGCGCATGCTCGGGCGCAGCGGCGGCTGGAGATGTTCCGGGGGCTGGAGTCCGACATCGCCGACCTCGGCGACCTGGCGGAGATGGCCGACGAGGACGAGGAGATGGCGGCTGAGCTCGACACCCAGCTGCGCTCGGTCGAGGGGCGCCTTGCCGAGCTGGAAGAGGCGCGCCTGTTCAGCGGCGAGTACGACGCTGGCGACGCCGTCGTCACCGTCCACGCCGGCGCCGGCGGCACCGACTCCCAGGACTGGGCCGAGATCCTCCTGCGCATGTACCTGCGCTGGGCGGAACGGCGCGGCTTCGAGGTCGAGATGCTGGAGGCCTCGGCGGGGGAGGAGGCCGGGCTCAAGTCCGCCACCTTCATCGCCCGCGGCGAGAACGCCTACGGCCTCTTCGCCGCCGAGCGCGGCGTCCACCGGCTGGTCAGGATCTCGCCCTTCGACTCCTCCTCCCGCCGTCACACCAGCTTCGCCCAGGTCGAAGTCGGCCCGGTCGTCGACGAAACCGTCGAGGTCGAGATCGACGAGGGCGATTTGCGGATCGACACCTATCGCGCCTCCGGCGCCGGCGGCCAGCACATCAACAAGACCGACTCGGCGGTGCGGATCACCCACATCCCGACCGGCGTCGTCGTCCAGTGCCAGAACGAGCGCTCGCAGACCCAGAACAAGGCGGTGGCGATGCAGTTGCTGCGCTCGAAGCTGATCGAGCTGGAGGAGCGCAAGCGCTCCGAAGAGCTCGCCAAGCAGCGGGGCGAGGTCAAAGACGTCGCCTGGGGGTCGCAGATCCGCAGCTACGTGATGCACCCCTACACGATGGTCAAGGACCACCGCACCGAGCACGAGGTCGGCGACGTGCAGCGGGTCCTCGACGGCGACCTCGACGAGTTCGTCCGCGACTACCTGAACAAGACCGCGGCGGCCTCGGCGAGCTAGGGCGCCGCGATGGAGCTCTTCCACCTCGAACGCGCCGCCGGCGGCGAGGCGGAGGGGCTGCTGGTCCTCCACCACGGTCGCGGCACCGACGAGCGCGACCTGATCCGCCTCGCCGACCTCCTCGACCCTGAAAGACGCTTGCGGGTGGTGACGCCGCGGGGGCCGCTGCAGCTGCCGGGCAGCCCCGGCTACCACTGGTACCTGGTGCCGCGGGTCGGCTACCCGGACCCGGAGACCTTCGAGGCGGCGCGCACGGCCCTGGCCGAGCTGCACGACCGGCTCTGGGAGGAGACCGGGATCGGGCCGGGGCGGACCGTGCTCGGCGGCTTCTCGATGGGGGCGGTGATGAGCTACGCGACCGCGCTCAGCGCCGAGCGCCCGTCGGTCGCCGGGATCCTCGCCTTCAGCGGCTTCGTGCCGACGGTCGAGGGCTGGGAGCCCTCGCTGGCCGACCGCACCGAGACCCGCGCCTTCGTCAGCCACGGGCAGCGCGACCCCGTGATCGGGATCGAGTTCGCCGAACGGGCGCGGGCGCTGCTCGAGGAAGGCGGCCTCGACGTCACCTACCGCGAGTCCGAGCTGGGCCACCAGATCGACCCCGCGCACCTGCGCGAAGCCGCTACTTGGCTCGGCGAGGCCCTCGGGTAGCGAGGTCCATCTCGCACTCGGCGGGGGTGCCGACGGCGCGCAGGCTGACCTCGAACTCCTTGGCCGCGACCGCCTTCGCCATCTGCTTGGTCCCCAGGCTGAAGCTGTCGCGGTAGACGCCGGCGCGGTGGAAGCGGACGCGTTCGTTGCCCAGGTGCAGGTTGCCTTTGTTGCCGCGCAGGCTGGCGTCGACGATGACGGCGGTCGGTTCGAAGGCGCGGTAGTGGACCCTGAGGCGGACCTCGCCGGCGCCGGGCGCGGCGGTGAAGAAGGCGTCGGCGTCTTCGATCACGCAACGCTCGGCTTCTGCTTCTTCCTTTTCTTCCTGGGCGATTTCGGCGCAGAGCTGCACGTCTTCTTCGTCTTCGATGGTGCATTCATCCGATTCGTCTTCCATTTCGTCGTCTTCGGCTTCGCCTTCTTCGTCCGCTTCGGTTTCTTCTTCGACCGGGGGGGAGAATGGTGACGCTCCGGTCGCCGCGGTGGGCAGGGTCAGCGCGTGGGCCGAGGCGGCCGCGGCGAGCAGCAGCAGAGAGAGCAGCAGTAGGGCGAGCAGGTAGGGCAGTTTCCGCATCCGCTCCTAGATCGGAGCTTTGTCCAGTGACCCTTTAGGAACCTGGACTTTCGTCCAGTACGCCCTCCAGCTCCAGCAAGGCGCGCTTCATCGGCAGGCCGCCGCCGTAGCCGCCGAGGGCGCCTCCCGTGCGCAGGACGCGGTGGCAGGGGACGACCAGCGGGATCGGGTTGCTGCCGCAGGCGGTGCCGGCGGCGCGGACGGCGCGCTCGTTGCCGGCCTTGCGGGCCATCTCGGTGTAGCTGCGGGTCTGGCCGTAGGGGATGCGGGAGATCGCCCGCAGCACCCGCTGCCGGAAGCCGCCGCTGAGGCGCCAGTCGAGCGGCAGGTCGAAGCGGTCGAGCTTGCCCTCGAAGTAGAGGTCGAGCTCACGGCGCGCCTCGTCGAGCTGCGCCGGCGCCTCCAGCACTCGCGGCGAGACCCGCTCGGAGATATCGACGAGCAACTCGTCGGCGTCCTGGTTGGGCAGCCCAACCCGGACCAGCCCGCGCCGCGTCTGCGCCAGCAGCAGCGGCCCGAAGGGGGAGTCGGCGGTCGTGTAGGCGACGTCGAGCAGACCCTCCTCGGCCGCGCGGGCAGTGAACTCGTCGATCGTGGTTTCCAGCGTCTTCATGCCAGCTCCTTCCTCAGTCGTTTCAGTCCCTCGTGCAGGCTGCGCCGCGCCGCCTCCGGCGAGCAGCCCAGGGCGGCGGCGATCTCGTTGTGGGGGAGGTCGCTGCCGTAGCGCAGCGCCACCGCCGCCCGCTGCTTCGGCGGCAGCGCCCCGACCGCCGCCCAGAGCCCGTCGTCGGGCTCCGGCATGCCATTGGGGGCGGCGAGCTCGGCCGGCTCGGCCACCGGTACCGGCTTGCGGCCGTTGGCGCGGTGGTGGTCGATCGCCTTGCGATGGGCGATCGTCAGCAGCCAGCCGCGCAGGTTGCGGTCGTCCTCAAGCTTTGGGTAGGCGCGCAGGGCGGCCAGGAAGGTCTCCTGGAAGCAGTCCTCGGCCCCCTCACGGCCGACGGCGCCGCGGAGGACCGCAATCACGTCGCTCGCGTACTTGTCGATAAGGGCCTGGAAGGGCGGCAGGGTGGAAGTCAAGACATGGATTAAACGCGGCAGCGCTCCGGAATGTGAGACTTGGCGGTGTGCAGAAGCGAATAAGCATCGTCCTGGTCGAGGATGAGGACCTGGTTCGTGCCTGGGTGCGGCCGATCCTCGAGCAGAGCGGCTTCGACGTGGTGGCCGAAGCGACCAGCGCTCGCGCCGGTGTCGAGGTGGTGCTGCGAGAGCAGCCGGACCTCTGCCTGATCGACATCGGGCTCCCAGACGAAAATGGGATCGCGGCGGTCCGGCAACTGAGCCGACGGATGCCGGAGACGGCGCTGGTCGTCTTCTCGGCCTCGGATGCGCACGATGACCTGGTCGAGGCAATCCGGGCCGGTGCGGTCGGCTACCTCCTGAAGGCCATGGACCCGAAACGGCTCACGCATGCTCTGCGCAGTGTGGTCGAGGGCGAGGCGGCGATCCCGCGCCCGCTGATGGCCGCTTTGGTCAAGGAGCTGCAGACGCAAGGCCGCCGTAAGGCGGTGATCGGGCTCGGCAGCCGCGTGGAGCTGACGCGGAGGCAGTGGGAGGTGCTGGAGATGATGTGCGACCAGCTCACCACCGGCGAGATCGCCGAGCGGCTCTCAGTTTCACCGGTCACGGTCCGTCGGCATGCTTCCGAGGTGGTGCGAAAGCTGGGAGTGGCCGATCGGGACGGCGCCGTCGCCCTCGTCGAAGGGCGTCTCTAGAGCAATCCGTGCCGCACTGCCTCGACTGCCGCCTGCGTGCGGTTGCTGACCCGCAGCTTCACGAGCAGGTGCGAGAGATGGCGCTTCACCGTCGCCACGCTGATCGACAACCGCTCGGCGATCTCGGCGTTACTGCGCCCCTCCGCCACCAGCACGAGCACCTCGCGCTCGCGCGAGGTGAGTTCAACGCCGTTGGAGCTTCCCAGCTCGGAGCGGAGGATTCCAAGCAGCTCCGCGGCGATGCGAGGGGAGAGCGGCGATGCTCCGCCGGCCGCGATGCGGATTCCCGCCATGATCTCCTCGGGCGGGTCATCCTTGAGCAGATAGCCGCAGGCGCCGGCGCCGATCGCCGCCGCCGCGTCGGCAGCGTCTCCGGAGTTGGTGAGGATGACGACGCGGGTGGCCGGGACCGCCTCCAGGATCAGCCGCGTTGCCTCGATCCCCGAGCTGCCGCGCACCGCCACTGCCATCGTGATCACGTCCGGCTCCAGCTCGATCGCCAGCGCCAGGCCCTCCTCGGCGCTGTCCGCCTCACCGACGACGCGGAGGCCATCGCCGTCGAGCAAGCCGCGGACGGCGCGTCGCAGGATGGCATCTTCATCCACGAGCAACACCGATGAGGGGGTGGGCGGGGCCGACGCCATTTGCTCCGGGACTATCCCGCCTTTTGGCCGTAAATCAAAGTATTTATGAAAGAGTGGTTGCGTGGTCCGGCGGCTCACGTTCGTTGTTCTGCTCGCGGTGCTGGCAGTTTCAGTACTCGCGGTTCCCGCCAGCGCCAGGACCCGGGCCTTCCTGGCGAAGCCGAGCAGGATCAGCTGCGTCGCCTCGAAGCTCGGCACGACGGGCGCCGCCGTCCGCTGCGACCTGCCCTTCATCGGTCACAAAGCGGTCTTCCTGCACACCCGGGGCAAGGCGAAGATCCAACACGTCTCCGGCTTCCTCCATCCAGGTCACCGATCGACCCTGGGGCGAGGAGAGGAGGCCCACTACGGCCAGTTCAGTTGCAAGTCGCTGAAGACGGCGGTCACCTGCCGCGGCGGCAATGGCCACGGGTTCACCGTGGGCCGGAAGTTTCAGTTGACCTTCTAGGCCGCGGCCGCAGCTGGACATTTGTCCACGCCGGTGCGCGTCTAGGTATCGCCGGAGGCCGCGGCGGTCGAGGGGGAGGGGGTCGCTATGGCTCCCCCCGCCAGCCCACTCCGCTTTCTCCGCCACCTCCTCCTCGCGGCGAGCGCCGTCGCGTTGCTGCTGGCTGTCGCGTCGCCGGCTGCCGGCGCCGCAGATCTCCTGGTCAAGTTCCGCGGCGACGTCAGTACCGGCGCGGCGAGCAGGACGTTGGCTGCGCACGGCACGCGCAGGCTGCGCTCGATCCGGGGGATCGGAGCTCAGGTCGTCTCGGTTCCCGCCGGACGTGGGGACGTGGTCCGGGCTGAGCTGGCCCGTGATCCGCAGGTCCGCTTCGTCGAGCCCGATTCCGTTGCCGAGCCGCAGGAGACGGTGCCCGACGACCCCTTCTTCCCGCGCGGCACTTACTCGATCCAGTCCGGCGCCTGGGGCTGGTACCAGACCCACACCACCCAAGCCTGGGACCTCACCACGGGTGCGCCGGGAACGGTGATCGCGATCCTCGACACCGGCCTCAAGTCCGAAACGCTCGACTTCGGCGGCCAACTCGTCCCCGGCTACAACGTCCTCAACGGGACCTCCGACACCGTCACGGCCGCCGGCAACCACGGCACCTACGTCGCCGGCGTCGCCGGCCTTGCGATCAACACCGCCAGCGGCGCCGCCGGCTACTGCCCCGGCTGCCGGATCATGCCGGTGCAGGTCGGCACGGACTCCGGCGCCACCTACGCCAACATGGCCGCCGGCATCACCTGGGCCGTCGACCACGGCGCCCGCGTGATCAACCTCAGCTGGGCGGGGACGAACCAGTCCTCGACCCTCGCCGAAGCCGTCGCCTACGCCCGTGCCAAGGGGGCGGTGGTCTTTGCCGCCGCCGGCAACTCCAACTGCGACTGCCCGACCTACCCCTCGGCAACGCCCGGGGTGATGGGGGTCGCAGGGGTGGCGATGTCCGGGGCCAAGGCCGGCGATTCGAACTACGGCAGCTGGGTCGACCTCGCCGCCCCGGAGGGGAACATGACCGCCTGGCCTTCGATCAACGGCGCCCCCGGCTACGCGCCGGTGGGCGGCACCTCGGTGGCCTCTCCGGCTGCCGCCGGTGTCGCCGGGTTGCTTTTCTCCGCCGCACCCGGGCTCAGCGGCGAAGCGGTCGAACGCGCCCTGCAAGGCTCGGCCACGTCCCTTGGTTTCGCGGTTGCACATGGCGAGGTCGATGCGATGGCGGCGTTGCAGGCGGTTGGGCTCTCCGACCCGCAGGCCGCGGGCGCGCCGGTCAACACGCTCGCCCCCAAGGTCCTGGTGGAGACGAACGGCGATCAAGCGACGGCGCTGCTCGCCACCGCCCCACAACCCGGTCAGGTGCTCGTCCGCGGCCAGGGCGCCTGGAAGGGCTCCTCCCCGCTCTCCCTGAGCGCGGTCAAGTGGTACCGCTGCAGCCCCGACGGCAGCGCCTGCAGCCAGGTCGGCTCCTCTTGGAAGTACACGGTCGCGCCCGAAGACGCCGGCTTCGCGATCAAGCTCGCCGTCACCTTCACCGATCCCGACGGCAGCGCCGTCGCCGCCGCCCCGCTGACCGCACCGGTGGGCGAAAGCGCTCCGCCGCCCGCACCGCCGGCCAACACCGCACCGCCGACGGTCTCCGGCAGCGCCGAAGAAGGGCAGCCGCTGAGCGCTTCGACCGGAAGCTGGTCCGGGTCTCCGACCGCCTACGCCGTCCAGTGGCGGCGCTGCGACGCGGCAGGCGCCAACTGCGCCGCGATCGCCGGCGCCAGCGGCCAGACCTACCCCCTTGCGGCGGCTGATGTCGGGTCCACGCTTCGGGTCACGGTCACGGCTTCCAACGCCGGCGGTGCCGCCAGCGCGGAATCGGCTCCGACCGCGACGGTCGTCGCGAAGCCGCCGGCGCCTGCGCCGACTCAGACGCTGACCTTCTCCGGCTCGCTCACCAACAAGGTCTCCAGCCGCAGCTACCAGGTAAGCGTCGGCGCCGGCCTCGCCGACGCCCGCCTCAGCTTCAGCGGCTGCAAGTCGCTGACGCTGACGCTGAAGTCGGCGACGGGGGCGATGGTTGCCAGCGTCAGCGGGCCGAGCGTCCTCGTCCTCGACCAGACCCTCGCCGCCGGCGGCTACACCTACGTCGTCAGCGGCAGCAGCCGCTGCTCCTTCGCCCTGACGGACCGCTCGCCGGCGCCTTGAGCCATCCACAACGCCGACGGGGCCCCGGAGGGCCCCGTCGGGTGCTGCGGCTTCCCCGTAGGGATGCCTAGGCTTCGAACGCGACCTCGTTGTTGATCGCGTCGAAGGTGTCCTTGGCCAGCCCCTGCGTCGCCTTCACCTGGCCGTACCAGGTCGAGCCGCCGGCATTCGATTTGCTGCCGGCGTAGGTGAGCAGTTCCATCACCGTCAGCGATTTCGCTCCGCCGAAGGCGGCGCTGGTGTTCTCGAGCACCGAGCACGACGGGATGTTCTTGCAGACCTGGGTCAGGTCGATTTTGATCCCGCCGATTGGTTTCGGCGCTTTGATTTTGTTGCCGCCCAGAGCCGGATCGCTGAAGTAGACGTCCAGCGACGTCGCCAGCATCTGGCCCTTCAGCATCGCGTTCATCGCGGCCCCGCCGGCGTTTGCCGCCTTGATCACGTTGGTGACGTAGGTGCCGACCTGCGTGCAGGTGGCCGTCGAGCTGAGGTCCTGGAACGGCGGCAACTGCCGCAGCCAGGTGGTCGACGGGCAGGTCCCGGTTTTGGCTTGACCCGTGACGATCCCCTGGCCATTCTTGTTCTGCCAGAAGCCCATCGTCAGGGCCCCGCTTTCGACCGGCCCGCAGACCCGGACGGTCACTTTGCTTTCCAGCGTTTCTCCACTGTCTTTCGTGGTCGTCGCGGCCACGTTGGTGTGGCTGACGCAGCCCGATTCAACCGGGAAGGTGATTTTCTCTTCGAACGTCTTCGATTCGCAGAGCTCGCCTTCCAGTTTGGTCGTCGTGCCGTCGACCGTGTCGCTGACTTCGGTGACGCAGTTGTCAGTCATTTTCGGTTCGGTCCCGGCCCAGTCGACTTCGGCGGTTCCGCTTGCTTCACCGCTTGGCGTGTGGGCCGCTTCCGCGTCCCAGGTCGCCGTCGCCTTGTTGGTCTCGGTTTCACTCGCCGGCGCTTCTTTGTAAAGGCATTCGTATTCGAATTCTTCGCTGCCACCGGCCGGAATTTCGACCGAGGTGCCACCGACCACCGAGCATTCGGCCCCGGTGTTGCCTTCGATTTCGTCGGCGACGTCGACGGTCACTGCCTCCCAGTCATTGGGGTTGGTGACGGTGATTTTGCCTTTGACCAGCCAGCCGCTGTCTTCGCCGGCGCCCTTCACGACTTCGATCTTGTAGTTGAAGGACGCGGTTTTGCCGGTCGTTTTGACTTCTTCTTTGTCGACCGACTTTTTGATGCCCCACGGGAAGAGCCGTTCGAACGACGGTTCCGCGGTCTTCGAGACTTCGAGGTCGGCGCCTTCGCAGACTTCGACGGTCCGGCTGGCTTCGCCTTCCGTTTCGGTGTCGTTGGTCACGAAGGTCGCCGTGTTGTCGTATTCGGTGCAGGTGCCCGGGACGCCTTCGAATTCTTCTTCGTATTCGAAGGACTTGGGGCTTTCACCGACTTCGACCGTGCCGAGGAAGCCGTGCAGCGAGTCTTCGACGTCGATGCTCTCGTCGATTTCTTCGACTTCCGCCGCGCTCCAGTCGACTTCGGCTTCCGCTTCGGTTTCGCCTTCGTCGAGCAGTTTGCCGTCAACCGTCTGTTCCGGCCAACTGACGACGGCGACGTTGGTCTCCGTTTCGCTTTCCGGTTCGCCGCTGTAGGTGCATTTGTAGCCGAAGGCGCTACTGCTTTCGGCTTCGATTTCAGCGCCGCCGGAACCGCCTTCGACTTCGCATTCGGCGTTGACGTCGAGTTTGCCGGCTTCTTTGAAGATCGAGTCTTCGACTTCGACGCCTTCAACCGCGCCGGAGTTCGGGTTGTTGACGTTGATTTCGCCTTTGACGTACCAGCCGCCGTCGGAGTGGCCGGTTTCGGTCACGGTCACGGTGTAGTTGAAGGTCGCTTTGCCGCCGCTGATTTCAGCTTTGGTCGCGTCGACTTTCTTTTCGATTTCCCATTCGTACTGGCGCTGCAGTACCGGGACCGCGGTCTTGCTGGCGGTCAGGTTGTCCGCCGGCGGTTCTTCTTCTTCTTCTTCAATGGTGCCCGGAGTGACAAAGCAGGTTTCGGAGTTGAGCCCGAGGCGGTTGCACTCGGCTTCGTCGTTGATGTGCAGGACGACGATCTGGGTGGCCGGGAGAGTTTTCGGCCAGGTCGCGGTGCCCAGCGTTCGGGTGGTGCCGTCGAAGGGGATGTTGCTTACGTTGCCGCCGCTGCGCTGGAAGCCGAAGACCTCGTATTTGGGCGGATCTTCGAAGAAGGTCCCGTCCCATCCTTCGGCCCCGGTTTTCGGCGTTTCGTCGACTTTGACCGTCGGGTCTTCGCCTTCCGGGTAATAGACGCAGTACTCGATCAGGCCAGGGACGCCGTTTTCGCCTTTGGCGTCGATCGACTTGAACTTGTAGGTCGTCGTCGTGCCCGACGATTCCATCGAGGCTTCGACCAGATTCGATTCCGGTCTCGCGGTCGGGTCGCCGCTGGGGCAGCCTTCCCCGTTTTCGGAGGCGTTTGCCGCCGGTGCGGCCAGCAGGAGCAGCATCAGTGCTGCCGCCACGGTCATCAGGATGCCTATGAGATGCGCGGCGCGACGGCCCGGCGCAAGGCGGTTGACGTACAGCATGAGTGTCCTTCTCCCTTATGTAGTGCCGGACCCTCTTTGCGGGCGCCGAACATCTCCAACGAACTGGCGACTGGTACGCAGGAGTATTCGGTGGCGTCTCGGCCCACACATCGACCGCCTGGATCAACTTCCGTTCAAGTACCTGAACGGCCCGATAAGTGGAAGCAGGTAGACCGAAAAGTAATCAATCTGAGTACTGCATTTCGTTGAGGGAGTACGCTGCCGCCGATGCTCGATCAAAGCGAGGCACTGAGGCAGCTGGTCGCGCGGGCGCTGGCCGAGGACCTGGGGGAGGGGGACGTCACCTCCGAGGCCACGGTCCCCGAGGAGGCGACGGCGCGGGCCCGGATCGTGCAGAAAGAGCCGGGGGTCGTCTTCGGCCTCGCGGTCGTCGCCGAGGCGATGAGCCAGTGCGGGGTCGAGCACCTCGACAACCTCGTCGTCGAGGGGCAGTGGCGTGAGGAGGTGCCGGCCGAGGTGCTGCTGGCGAGCGGCTCGGCGCGGGCGCTGCTGGCGGCCGAGCGGACCGCGATCAACTTCCTCGGCCATCTCTCCGGGATCGCGACCCTGACCGCCCGTTACGCCGAGGCGGTCGTCGGCACCGGCGCCACGATCCTCGACACCCGCAAGACGACGCCGGGGCTGCGGCGCCTGGAGAAGGCGGCGGTCGCCGTCGCCGGCGGGATCAACCACCGGAGGGGCCTCTACGACGCGATCCTGATCAAGGAGAACCACATTGCCGCCGCCGGCGGTCTGGCGAAGGCGGTCCACGCGGCGCGCACCGCGCAGCCGGAGATGGCGATCGAGGTCGAGGTCCGTGACCTCGACGAAGCCGCCTACGCGCTTGGGATGGGCGTCGACCGGCTCCTGCTCGACAACATGAGCCCCGAGTCGATGAGGGAAGCGGTCGCCCTGCGCGACAAGGAGACCGGCGCGAGCGCCGTCTCGCTCGAGGCTTCGGGCGGGGTCACGCTGGAGAACGTGCGCGAGGTCGCCGAGACCGGCGTCGAGTTCATCTCGGTCGGGGCGCTCACCCATTCTGCGCCTACGCTCGACTTCTCGATGCTGCTCGAAATCGTCGATTGACCCCGGTCGACGCACGTCGGGCCAAATCTCGGAGGGAAGGGTCCGTTGCTCAAGCCAGCGCGCGTGAACCGGGGGCCTACGGATGGTCGAAAGTCAGCCGACCTTCGTGGTCTGGCAAACCGGGATCGCCTGATCGACCTTGGTGATGACCATCTGTCTCACCTCCTTCCGCGGGGCGCCGTCGGCTCTAGCGAGGTCGCCGGCGACCAGCGACAGATAGGAATTTTTGACTAGTACGAAAGAGCTTATCGATCAGCGAACACTTTCGTATTAGGCTCCCGCGGTTGGGTACTGTCGATTGGTGCCTGACTTGCGCACTAATCGGAGAAGAAAGAAGGAGAGCTGCCGCCATGCACACGCAATTCGGCAAGACAAAAGTGACGGATGCCGAGCAGAGGCTTCTGATGGCGATGCGACACCCCGTGCGTGCGGAAGCGCTGAGCATCCTCAACGTCCGCGTCGCGAGTCCGGCCGAAATCGCGCGGGAGCTGGGGCTGGATGTGTCGAAAGTCGCCTACCACGTCAGCCAGCTGCTTGCCTACGAATGCGTCGAGCTGGTGGAGACCCGTCCGGTGCGGGGCGCCACCGAGCACTTCTACCGGGGCGTCGGGCAGAAGTACCTGGACGAGGGCTTCTGGAAGAAGCTCAGCCCCAACGTCCGCAGCGCGATCAGCCTGACCGGGCTGAGGGTGATCTTCGGCGCGATCCGGGACTCGGTCAGCGCCGGTATCTTCGACCGCCAGAAGGACCGCCACCTCGCCGTGGTCACCTACGACCTGGACGAGCGGGCGTGGGAGGAAATCGGCGACCTTTACAACGACACCCTGGACCGGACGATGGAGATCGCGGCGGAGGCGGCCGAGCGGCTCAACCATGGCAAGCCGAGCGGGAAGGGCGTCCGCGCGACCTTCGTCCAGCTCGCCTTCGAGTCACCACCTGACTCGCCGCACCTGCACTCACTTGAGTAGTTTCGAGAGCCGCCGGTCCTTGAGCACGCGGCGACCGGTTTGCTCCTGCGGGCAGTAGTTGGTCTGGTGCTCGGAGAAGAAGACCGCCTCGATCGTGGTGCCACAGCGGGGGCAGGGCTCGCCCTCGCGCTTGTGGACCTTGAGCGGCAGCGGGATCTTCTCCGGCACCTCCGGGCCGATCGTCTCCTCGTAGTGGTCGATCGCGTCGCCGAGAACGTGGAGCGCCGCGTGCAGCCGCTCGACCTCCTCGGGCTCGAGCTCGGAGCCTTTCTTGAAAGGCGAGAGGCGCGCCTCCCAGAGGATCTCGTCGACCCAGGAGCGGCCGATCCCGGCGACGTCTTTCTGATGGCGGAGGAGGGGGTGGAGGTGGCGCGGCTTGTCGATCGCCGCCGCGAAGGCCTCCAGCGGCGGCGGCGGCCAGGCCTCCGGCCCCAGCCTCGCCACCATTTCGTCAGCGGCGACGGCATCGGCCGGCAGCAGCTTCGCCCAGGCCCGCTGCTTGGTCCCGAGCTCGCGCAGGCGCAGCTCGCGCCCGTCGCTCAGCCGGATCAGGACCCGCGAGGCTTTGTCGCGCAGCGATGCGCGCTTGTCGAAGACCCGCAGCCGTCCCGCCGACATCAGGTGGACCAGCAGCGCCAAGTCGCCGAACTCGACCACCGGCATCTTGCCGATCCGCCGCACCCCGGTCACTTTGCGCCCGGCCAGCGCTTCGAGCGGCGGGTCGAAGGTCTTCATCACGTTCATCCCCGGAGCCAGCGCCGATTCGACCTCGCTTCCGGCCAGGGCGGCGTCGAGGCGGCGGGCGACGATCTCGACCTCCGGCAGCTCGGGCATCCCAGACAGGCTAGACAGGGGCCTCGATCAACTAGACTTCTCCTACGTTCATTCGACCGGTCCGGACCACAGTCCCGCCGGCGAACATCAGGAAAGGAAGGGCTCATGCAGGAGCTCCCGACGATCCAACCAACTTTCGCGCCGGAGCTGAGCCCGGGGGAGATCGCTGAGATCAGCGACGAAGTCCGCGCGCTCGCCGAGCAGCGCAACGCCGTCATCCTCGCCCACAACTACCAGCTGCCCGAGGTCCAGGACGTCGCCCACTACCTCGGCGACTCGCTCGGCCTCTCGCGCCAGGCGGCCGCGACCGACGCCGAGGCGATCGCCTTCTGCGGCGTCCACTTCATGGCCGAGACGGCCTCGATCCTCTCGCCGCAGAAGAAGGTCCTGATCCCCGACCTCGATGCCGGCTGCTCGCTCGCCGACTCGATCACCGCCGACCAGCTGCGCGCCTGGAAGGCCGAACATCCGGGCGCGCTCGTCGTCATGTACGTCAACACCTCGGCCGAGGTGAAGGCCGAGACCGACTACTGCGTCACCTCCTCCAACGCGGTCGACGTGGTCCGCCACATCTGGCAGGAGCACGGCCCCGACACGGAGATCCTCTTCGGCCCCGACATGTGGCTCGGCGCCTTCGTCGAGCGCGAGACCGGCCTGGTCGACGAGCCCGAGCGCCGCGGCCGCTTCCACATCTGGGACGGCGAGTGCCACGTCCACGCCGGGATCAAGCCCCTGGACATCGCCCGCACCCGCGAGGAACACCCTAACGCCGAGTTCCTGATCCACCCCGAGTGCGGCTGCTCGACGCAGGCGATGGAGTACGTCGCCGCCGGCGACGTCGACCCCGAGGGCGTCCACATGCTCTCCACCGCCGGCATGCAGAGGCACGTCGAAGAGCACCCCGACGGCGAGTTCATCGTCGCCACCGAGAACGGGATGCTCTACCCGCTGCAGCAGGCCGCGCCCCGCGCGAACCTGATCGAGGCCAACCGGATGGCCTTCTGCAAGTACATGAAGATGATCACGCTGCCGAAGCTGCGCGACTCCCTGCAGGAGATGAAGTTCGAGGTCAGCGTGCCGACCGAGATCGCCGAGCGGGCGCGGGTCCCGATCGAGCGCATGGTCGCGATCGGCTAGCGCTTCATCGGTCAGTTGGGCACACCAGCCTGTGCTCAAGTGACCGGCCTGAATTTTCACCTGGCTTTTAGGTCGCTTTTCGCTTCCTTTGCCGAACCCGGAGCAAGCTCTCTCCGTACCCCTCGGAAAGGACAGTGAGATGACCAACCGCAAAGCCAAGATCGCAGCCGGTGCCACCGTTGTCGGGCTGGCTGCGCTCGGGGGCGTGGCGCTCGGGTCCAACCCGGGGATGCCGGCGGCTTCGCAGCAGGTGGCGAGCTCGTCGGGCTCACCGATCGTGACCAGCGCCAGTGGCGCGGCCACGGTGCCGGTGGCCCAAAACGCGCCGCGGCACTCGACCCGGCCGCCGATCGTCACCCGTGCCAGCGGCGGCGGCAGCGGAACCAATGTGACGGAGGAGGACTGAGCGTGACTTCAACCAAGCAGAAGATCCTGGTGGTCGCCAACCGGACCGCCGACTCGCCCGACCTGATCGCCGCGCTGCGGCAGAGGGCCGACCGCTCTGCGGCCGGTTTCACTCTGCTGGTGCCGGCGGTCCCGCACGGGCTTTCCTGGGCGGCCGACATGAAGGCCGGCTGGTCGGAGGCGGTGGGGCGCGCCGAGCGCGCCGCGGCCCGAATCCGCGAGGAGGGCCTGGAGCTCGACGAGGTGATCGTCGGCGACCCCGATCCCTTCGCCGCAGTCGGCGACGTCCTCCACACGCGCGAGTTCGACGAGGTGGTGGTCTCGGTGCTGCCGATGCGCGTCTCCCGCTGGCTGGCGATGGGGCTGCCGGCGCGGTTGCGGCGGACGATCGACCTGCCCATCACCCAGGTGACGGCGCACGCGGAACCCCAGCCGCTGCCGGTCGGGCCCCGGGAGACGGTGCTCGCCGCCTAGCTCAGTCGTCGCCGTCGGAGCCGCGCCCGCCGTAGTCGTCGTTCCCGCCTTCGCTCGGGGGTTCGACGGCTTCTTCACCGGGCGGCGTGATTTCTTCTCCGGGCGTGGTGGTGGTCGGCGGTTCGGCGGGAGTGGTCGTCGGTTTCTCCGGGCCCCCGTGGTCGCGACCTTCGCCCTGCGGCTTTTCTTCCCCCGGCACGTGCAGGGCCGGCGCCAGGGCGTCGCCGGCCGAGACCGATTCGGAGGCGATCCCGATCTGCTGGCTGGTGAGGTTGGCGGCGGCGACCGCGACCCCGATCGCGATCGCCAGGCCGACCAGCGCCAGCAGCACCCACTTGGCGACGGGCGAGAGGCTCACGTGCGCACCTCCGCCGGGGCCAGCTCGATCGTCGCCGCCAGCCCGCCGCCGTCGCGGTTGCTCAGGCGCACGTCGCCGCCCCACTGGCGGGTCAGCTCGCGGGCGATGGCCAGCCCGAGGCCGGTCCCCTTCGCCCCATGCCGCCCGGCGCTGCCGCGGCTGAAGCGCTCGAAGACCGCCTCCTCCTCTCCGGGGGCGAGCCCGGGGCCTTCGTCGAGGACGGCGATGCGGCCGGGGGCGGCTTCGAGCTTCACCGTGGTGCCCGCCGCCGAGTAGGTGAGCGCGTTCTCGACCAGCGAGTCGAGTGAGCGCTCGAGGTCCGGCACCGCGCACCAACCCTCGGCGCCCTGCCCCCCGGCGGCGACCTCGATCGCGATGCCGCGGTCGGCGGCCGCGTCCCGCCAGCGCGCCGCCGCTCGCGCGACCGCTTCGCCCAGGTCGATCCGCTCGCCCGGCAGTTCGTGCTCGCCGGCGCGGCTGAGGACCAGCAGCTCGTCGACGATCAGCGAGAGGCGGTCGATCTCGCCGATCGCCGCGCCGAGCTCGCGCTCGACCGGTGCGTCGCCGCGGAAGCGTTCGCCCAGGTTCTCCAGCCGCAGCCGCAGCCCCGTCAGCGGCGTCCGCAGCTGGTGGGAGGCGTCGGCGACGAAGTCCTGCTGCACCCGCAGCAGCCGTTTTATCCGCTGCGTCATCTCGTTGAAGGTGCGAGCGAGCGAGCGCTGCTCGGTGCTGCCCTCGACCGCGACGGCGGTGTCGAGCTCGCCCTCGGCAACGCGGCGGGCGGCGCCGTCGAGGCGGCGGATCGGCCGCGCGATCTGCTGGGCGATCAGGCCGCCGGCGACGAGCCCGAGCAGGAGCACGACGCCGGCCAGGGCGGCGATGTCGAGGATCGAGGTCTTCACCGCCTTGTGGACCGCGTCGATGCTCTGGGTGATCCGGACCGCGCCGGCGGGGCGGCCGTGGTCGAGGACCGGCACCGAGGTGGCGAGGATTTCTTCGCCCAGGGTTTCGCTGTCGCGGGTGATCTGCTCGCCGTGCCCTTTCAGCGCCGCTTCGACCTCGGGTCGGTCGTCGTAGCTGCGCCCCAGGCTGGTCCCAGCCGAGTCGGCGAGCAGACGGCCCTGGGCGTCGACGACGATCACCCGGCCGCGCACGCTCTCGGCCGATTTCTCGGCGATCCGGCGCAGTGGCACCGGTTGCGGCGGGTTGACGAACTCGGTGGCGCTGGTCGCCACCACCTCCGCCTGGCTGCGCGCCTGGCCCTTCACCTCGCTGTCGACGCGGTCGCGCAGGCTCAGCGCCAGCGGCACGCCGAAGGCGATCAGCGCCAGCAGCAGGACGTAGGCCAGCGCCAGCAGGAGGGTCGCCCGGAGGCTTACGGTTCCCCGTCCTCCGGCGCGGCGAAGCGGAAGCCGACGCCGCGGACCGTCTCGATGAAGGTCGGGTCGGCGGGGTCGTCGTCGAGCTTGCGCCGCAGCCAGCCGATGTGGACGTCGAGCGTCTTGGTCGAGCCGAACCAGTTGGTGTCCCAGACCTCCGACATCAGGTCCTCGCGCTTGACGACGCGGCCGGCGTTGCGCATCAGCACCGCCAGCAGGTCGAACTCCTTGCGCGAGAGCTCCAGCTCCTCGTCCCGGAAGCGGGCGATCCGCGCCGCCGGGTCGAGCTCGAGCTCGCCGACCCGCACCGGCTTCTGCGCCTCGGCTCCGGCGCCGTTCTCGCGCGGGCCGCTGCGCCGCAGGACGGCGCGGATGCGCGAGATCACCTCGGCGGCGCTGAAGGGCTTGACCACGTAGTCGTCGGCGCCGAGCTCGAGGCCGACGATCTTGTCCAGCTCGGTCCCGCGCGCGGTCAGCATCACGATCGGCACGTCGGAGCGGCGGCGCAGCTCGCGGCAGACGTCGCGGCCGTCGCCGTCGGGGAGGGCGAGGTCGAGCATCACCAGGTCGGGTTCCTCGGAGTCGGCGAGCTCGATCGCGCCGGCGGCGGTGGCGGTGACGAGGGCTTCGAAGCCGGCCCGCCGCAGCGCCTCGGCGAACGGCTGCGAGATCGATTCCTCGTCCTCGACGACGAGGATGCGACCGCCTGGCGACTGTGAGGCCATAGGGCAACTGTAGGGCCTGCTGTGGGCGTTTCGGGCTGCTCGGTGCAGGTTTTGCCAGGGCTTTACCCGTCGCTTTCCGGGCCTTGACGGGGGCTGGCGCAGACTGCGATCGCAAGCTGCCAACCAGGGGGAACGCGATGAAGAACGTCAAAGCCAAAGTCGCAGCCGGGGTCACCGTCGTCGCCCTCGGCGGCCTGACCGGGCTGGCCCTGAGCCAGGGCGGGAAGGCGCCGAGCAAGCCGGTGGCGGACAAACCCGTCGTCCACACCAAGGTGATCCGGCGCACCGTCCACGTCACCAAGCACGCGAAGCCGAAGCATCCGGCCGCGGCCGCCCCGGTCGAACCCGCGAGCTCCAGCGCCCCGGTCGTCACCGGGAGCAGCGGCGCGAGCGAAAGCGCACCTGTGACCACGGGGTCGAGCGGCACCGGGAGCGAACCCGCGCCCGTCACGACCGGCTCCAGCAGCACCGGGACCGAAACCGCTCCGGTGACCACCGGGTCCAGCGGCGGTGGCGAAACTACGCCCGTCGTGACTGGCTCCAGCGGCTCCGGCGGTGGCGGCGGTGGCGAGGTCGAGAGCGAGGGTGGCGGTGGGGGTGGCGGCGATGACTGAGGCAAGCCGCTCTCGGCGCCCGCGCGCGAGCCTTGTCTTCTGGGGCTCGGTCCTCCTCTTCGCGGCGCTCTTCGCCCTCCTCGTCTACCGCTTCTCGGCCGAACAGTCGGCGACCCAGCCGACGGCGCGGGCGGTGCAGGTGCGCAAGGTGATCAAGCGCCGGGTGGTGACGACGATCATTCCCTCCCCCGGGCAGGACACCGTCAGCAGCGGCCCCGTCAGCAGCTCCTCCTACTCCTCCGGTGCCGAACCGGTGGTGACCGGGGCCTCCTGATGAGCGAACACGACCTCACCTTCGACGCGATGGGCAGCCACGTGCGGCTGCTGGTCGGCGAGCCCGGCCCGGGGATGCCGCCCGCGGCGGCCGCGGCCGAGCAGGGCCGGCGCTTCGTCGAAGACTTCGACGCTTCGCTCTCCCGCTTCAAGCCCGAGAGCGAGCTCTGCCGGCTCAACGCCGACCCCCGCGAGCGGGTGCCCGCGTCGGAGCTGATGCGACGCGCGGTTGCGGCGGGCGTCTTCGCCGCCGAGCGCAGCGAGGGCCTCGTCGACCCGACCCTGGTCGGCGAGATCGAGCAGGCCGGCTACGTCGCCTCGCGGGCGGGGATGTCCGGCCTGCCGCTCGGCGAGGCCCTGGCCGACGCGCCCGCGCGACACCCGGCCGCCCCGCGGCCCGAGCAGCGCTGGCGCGGCTTTCGCATCGACGACGAGGCGGGGGAGGTCGTCCGCCCGCCCGGCCTGCGCTTCGACACCGGCGGCACCGGCAAGGGCCTCGCCGCCGACATGCTCGCCGCCAACCTGCGCGGCTACTCGCGCTTCATCGTCGACTGCGGCGGCGACATCCGGATCGGCGGCGCCGACGCGCTCGTCCATCCCTACGAGGTCTTCGTCGAACACCCGATCACCGGCGGCCGCGCCCATGTGCTGCGGCTCGGCACCGGCGGCGTCGCCACCTCCGGCATCAACGTGCGGATCTGGCGCGACGAAGACGGGCGCTACGCGCATCACCTGCTCGACCCGGCGACCGGCGAGCCGGCTTGGACCGGGTTGGTCGGCGCAACGGCTCTCGGCGACACCGCCGTCGAAGCGGAGACGCTCTCGAAGTCGGCGCTGCTCGCCGGCCCCGAGCGGGGGCGCGAGCTGCTCTCCGAGCGCGGCGGCCTCCTGGTCCACGACAGCGGCCGGGTCGAGCTGGTCGGGCCGCTCGCCGTGGCGCCCCGGATCCGCCTGCCGGAAGTGACGCGATGACCGCCGCCGTGGTCACCTCCTCCAGCGGCGCCGCCACCGCGACCGAAGTGATCCAGTCCCACGGCTGGTGGCTGGCCAGTCGCGCCTCTGGCCTCGTCGCGCTGGTCCTGGTCACGGCCTCGGTCTTCCTCGGGCTGATGATGGCCGGCAAGGTGATGCGCCGTCCGGGCCTCTCGAAGAAGCTGCTGGCGCTGCACGAGCAGACGGCCCTGGCCGGGCTGGTCGCGATCGCCGTCCACGGCATCGCCCTGCTCGGCGACCCCTGGCTGCACCCGGGCGTCGCCGGAGTCGCCGTCCCCTTCGCGCTCGGCTTCAAAACCGCCTTCACCGGCCTCGGCGTGATCGGCGGCTACCTCGCCGCGCTGCTCGGCCTCAGCTACTACGTCCGCAGGCTGATCGGAGCCAAGCTCTGGCGCAAGGCGCACCGGGCGACCGTGGTCGTCTACCTGCTCGGCCTGGTGCACGCGCTCGGCGCCGGCACCGACGCCTCCGCGGTCTGGTTCCGCTGGTGGGTGATCGTGACCACTCCGATCGTCGGCGGTCTCTTCGTCTACCGCGCGCTCTCGGCCCGGGCCAAGAAACAGGCTCGCCAGAAGGCCTCGCGGCCGCAGCGGGCTATGCCCGCCGACCGTAGGCGGAACGTTCCGACGCCGGTCTTGGAGGAGGCGTGATGAAGGCACCAGGCAAAGATCCAGGAGTCGTGATCGTCGGCGGCGGCCTCGCCGGCCAGCGCTGCGCCGAGACCCTGCGGCGGCGCGGCTACGACGGGCCGGTGCGAATCCTCTGCGCCGAGAACGACCCGCCCTACGACCGGCCCCCGCTCTCGAAGGCCGTCCTCGCCGGGACTGCCGGGGAGGTGACCACCGCCTTCCGTCCCGCTGCTTGGTACGAGGAGCACGGCGTCGAGCTGCTGCTCGGGGCCCGCGCCGAGTGGCTGGAGCCAAGGGCGCACCAGGTGCTCCTCGCCAACGGCGATGCCCTGCGCTACGGCAAGCTCCTCATCGCCAGCGGCGGCTCGCCGCGGCGACTGCCGTTCCTCGAGGGCTTCGAAAACGTCCACTACCTCCGGACCCTCGCCGACGCCCGCCGGCTCAGAGCCGATCTGGCACCGGGGGTGAGGCTGGCGCTCGTCGGCGCCGGGTTCATCGGGCAGGAGGTGGCGGCGACGGCGCTCGGGCTCGGCGCCGAGGTGACCATCGTCGAGGCGATGGAGGTGCCGCTGGCGCCGATCCTCGGTGCCGAGCTCGGCCGCTGGTTCGCGGACCTGCACCTGGAGGAGGGCGCGCGCTTGCTGACCGGGGCCCTGATCGAGGGCGCACGCGGCCGCCGCCGCGTCGAGGAGCTGCTGCTCGCCGACGGGACGAAGGTCGAGTGCGACGTCGTCGTGGTCGGGATCGGCACCGCCCCGGCGACCGAGTGGCTGCGCGGCAGCGGGCTGGGGGAGCGGGGGGTCGAGGTCGACCCGCACGGCCGCACCGCGCTGCCGGACGTCTTCGCCGCCGGCGACGCCTCGATTCCCTTCGACCCGCGCTTCCGCGCCCACGCCAGGACCGAGCACTGGGACGCGGCCGCCTGGCAGGGCGCCGCCGCTGCGAAGGCGATGCTCGGCGATGACGCCGGGACGCCGCCGCTTCCGAGCTTCTGGAGCGACCAGTACGGCGTCCGCATCCAGTCGGTCGGCCACCCGCACCTCGCCGACTCGGTCCTGGTCGAGGGCGATCCGGCGACGCGCGACTTCGAGGCCGTCCTCGTCCGCGAGGGAGTGCCGGTCGCCGGCCTCGCCGTCGGCCGCCCGCGGGCGATCCCAGCTCTTCGCAAGCGAATCGAGGCAGGCCACCGGGCCGGCCGCGAACAGGAGGAGGTACCGGCATGACCTATGTGCCAGTAGTGGACCCCGACGAGTGCAGCGCCCACGGCGACTGCGTCGAGATCGCCCCCCAGGTGTTTCGCCTCGACGACACCGCCGTCGTCATCGGCACCGGCCCCGACGACCTGATCATGGAGGCTGCCGAAGCCTGCCCCGCCGTCGCGATCTCCGTCGTCGACCAGGAGACCGGCGAGACGGTCTTTCCGTGAGCAAAGCCCGCAGGTAAAGCCTTGGCAAAATCTCGCTGCAATTCAGGTGAGATTTAGGGAGTCGCCACACCCTCGAATCCATGACTACTCCGCGCCCCCGAGCAGTCGTCATCGGCTCGCTGTCTTTGTTCGTCGTCCTTTTCGTCGTCCTCACCTTTGAGCTCAGCGCCAACGCAAGCTCTTCGGCGGGGAAGACGCAGAAGACCGCGAAGGCACGGCCGGCGCCGGCTGAAACCAAGACCGATTCGACGCCCGAAGTCGAAGAAGAAGCGCCGAGCGAATACGCCGAACCGGAAGAACCGGCGGCGGAATACGTCGAACCGGAAGCCGAATACATCGAACCGGAACCGGAATACGAAGAACCCGAAGTCGAATACGTCGAACCCGAAGTCGAAGAAGTCCCGCCGGTCGTCACCACCAGCTCGTGATCGAATCGATTCCGCACACGCTGTCGACCCAGGGCTGGTGGATCGTCAGCCGCTCCTCGGCGATCGTCGCCTTCGTCCTGGTGACGGCCTCGGTCTTCCTCGGGTTGACGATGGCCAGCAAGCCCGTGCGCAAACCGAACTTCGCCAAGACGATGCGGGCGCTGCACGAGCAGACCGCGCTCGCCGCCCTGGTCGCGATCGGCATCCACGTCCTCGCCGTCCTCGCCGACCCCTGGCTGAAACCGGGAGTGGCCGGCGTGGCGATTCCCTTCGTCCTCAGCCTCAACCGCTTCTGGAACGGCATCGGCGTGATCGCCGCCTACATGGCGTTCCTGCTCGGCCTCAGCTTCTACCTGCGTCAGCGGATCGGCGCCCGGCTCTGGCGTCAGGCCCACCGGGCGACGATTGCCGTCTACGTCCTCGGCCTCTTCCACGCCCTCGGCGCCGGCAGCGACACCGGCTCCCTGCTCTTCCTCGCCTTCGCCGGCGTCACCGCGATCCCGATTGCGATCCTCTTCGTCTACCGCCTCGGCGCTGCCCGCCGCAGCAGCGAACGCCAGCGACTCGCCGCTCGCGCTCGCCGCCGCGCGCCGCTCGCAGACACCGCCTACGACACGGCCTGAAAGATCGGCTGCGTGGGCGAGATCTTGCGGGGTCGAGGGCCCGCAGGAGTCACCCTGTCCTCGCAGAAGGCACCCCCCGAATGCGCAGATCGAAGAAGAGAGACAGCGGCAACCCCGAGCCGCGACGCCCCAGCGGCCGTCGCGCGCCGATCATCGAGCTGAACGACGTCACCAAGGTCTATCCGGGTGGCCACATGGCGCTCGACCGGATCTCGCTGGGGATTGGTCGCGGCGAGTTCGTCTTCCTCGTCGGCCCGACCGGCTGCGGCAAGTCGACCCTGATCAAGATGCTGATCCGCGAGCTCACCGCCACCGAAGGCAGCGTCAAGATCGCCGGGCGGGACATCGGCAAGCTGTCGGAGAAGAAAATCCCGCAGCTGCGCCGCAACATCGGCACCGTCTTCCAGGACTTCAAGCTCCTGCCCAACCGCACCGTCTACGACAACGTCGCCTACGCGCTGCAGGTGATCGGCGCCAGCCGCGCCGAAATCCGCGAGCAGGTGCCGGCGACGCTGCGCCTGGTCGGCCTCTCGACCAAGCTCCACAGCTACCCCGACCAGCTCTCCGGCGGCGAGCAGCAGCGCGTCTCCGTCGCCCGCGCCTTCGTCAACCACCCGCCGCTGCTGCTGGCCGACGAGCCGAGCGGAAACCTCGACCCGGTCACCTCGATCGGGATCATGCAGCTGCTCTACCGGATCAACAAGACCGGCACCACCGTCGTCGTCGTCACCCATGACCGCGAGATGGTGGACAACATGCAGCGCCGCGTCGTCGAGCTCTACGAGGGCCGCGTCGTCCGCGACGAGGTCAGCGGCGGCTACACCGAGGAGTCGACGACCGAATTCGGCCTGCGGATGCGGGCCGAGATGGGCGTCGGCGCGGAGGGCGAGCCACTCACCAACGGACACTCGGAGCCATGATGGGCCGCGTCGTCTTCTTCTTCCAAGAGGCTCTGCGTGCGCTGAAGCGCAACGGCGCCCCGTCGCTGGCGGCGATCGTGACCACGGTCGTCACCGTCGTCCTGCTCGGGATGCTGATCCCGATCTTCCAGACCGCCCAGGGCAAGAGCGAAGAAGTCCGCGACCAGCTCAACGTCCAGTACGCGCTCTACGACGACGCGACCAAAGCCGAAATCGCCAAGCTGCAGGGCGAGCTCGAAGGCATCTCGCACGTCGCCTCGGTCACCTTCATCAGCAAGTCGCAGGCGCTGAAAACGCTCGAAGGCGAACTGAAGGACAAGACGATCGTCGAAGAGCTGCACTCCAACCCGCTCCCCAACAGCCTCGAAGTCAAAGCCGACGACGCCGCCAACCTGCCGGCGATCGAAGAAGCGGTCTTCCCGGAAGGGACCAAGGGCAAGGCAATCTCGCCGATCATCAGCAACCCATTCGACCGCCAGCAGTCCTCGGAAAAGATCGAGCAGGTGACGAGCGCGCTGAAGATCGTCCTCACCGTGATCACGGCGCTGCTGGTGCTCGCCTCGCTGATGCTGATCGGCAACACGATCCGGCTCTCGATCTTCACCCGCCGCCGCGAGGTCGAGGTGATGCGCCTGGTTGGCGCCACCCGCTGGTTCATCCGCTGGCCGTTCATGATCGAGGGCGTGGTCGTCGGCTTCGCGGGAGGCCTCATAGCCATACTGATCCTGTGGCTCGGCAAGATCACGGTCGTCGACCCGCTCAGCGACCAGATCGGCGTCCTCGCGGCGCAGAACAACTCGACGCTGGCCTTCCCGGCGCTGATCGCGATCCTCTTCGCCGCCTCGATCGTCGTCTCGACGATCGGCTCCGGCATCACCCTGCGCCGCTTCCTCAAGGTCTGAGGCCGGCGTGAGCGCGCGCGGGGCCGTGGCCTTCGCCGCCGCGCTGTTGGTCTTCCTCGCCGCCGGGCTCTACCTGGGCGGGCACCCGCGCGACCTGCCGGAACCGCTGCGCGAAGCCTTCGTCGACGAAACCGGCGGGCTGACGGCCGAAGCGGCGGAAGCGATCGAAGACAGCTACTACCGCTCGGTCGGCGGCCACGAACTCAGCAACGGCTCGCTGCAGGGGATGGTCAAGCAGCTGCGCACGAGCAACGAGGAAGACCACTACTCCGAATACTTCTCCCCGGAAGCGCTGGCGAGCTTCAACCAGGAGATCGAAGGCCACTTCTCGGGGATCGGGACGACGGTGGCGCCGGCGAAAAAGGGACTGCGGGTGATGACCGTCTTCCCCCGCTCGCCCGCCGACGAGGCCGGGATCGAACCGGGCGACGTGATCGTCTCGGTCGAAGGCGAATCGCTCGCCGGGCAGAGCCTCACCGAAGCGACGAAGAAGATCAAAGGGCCGGAAGGGACGCAGGTGACGCTCGGTGTCCGCGACGGCAAGAGCGGCAAGGTGCGCGAACTGAAGATCACCCGGGCCGAGGTGGAACTGCCCAACGTCAGCGGCAGCGTCAAGAAGGTCGGCGGCAAGAAGCTCGGCTACGTCCGCATGCTCAGCTTCAGCGAAGCCGCCCACGCCCAGCTCTCCAAGGGGATCGAGAAGGTCGAAAAAGAAGGGGCGGAAGGCGTCGTCCTCGACCTCCGCCACAACCCCGGCGGCCTGCTCGAAGAGGCCGTGCTCAGCGCCAACGTCTTCCTGCCGAAGGACGAAGTCGTGGTCAGCACCAAGTCGAGGACCCAGGGCGACAGCGTCCACAAGACGCCGGGCGATGCGATCTCCGACCTGCCGGTCGTGGTCCTGGTCGACGGCGGCACCGCCTCGGCGGCGGAGATCCTCGCCGCGGCGCTGGCCGACGACGCCGGCTCGACCGTCGTCGGCACCCGCACCTACGGCAAGGGGCTCTTCCAGGAGGAGCGGGAGCTCGCCAACGGCGGCGCCCTGAAGCTCTCGGTCGGTGAGTTCTTCACCCCGAAGGGGGTAAACCTGGCGAAGAGCCATGGCATACACCCGGACGTGAAAGCGAAGGACGACCCGGCGACGCCGGTCGACGAGGCCAAGCAGCGCGCGCTCGGCGTCCTCGCCGGCCAGGTCGGCTGATGCCGGGGCGGGGGAGGGGACGCCGCGCCGAGGCGCCGCGACGGCGCAGTCGCCGCGGCGGAGCACCCCGCGCCGAGCGGCGCTCGCGCGAACGCGAGGCGCAGCGGCCGGCGCGGGAGACGGTCGAAGAGCTGCTGCGGGAGGAGCTCGGCTTCCGCGGCTTCCGGCCGACGGTCGAGGGGGAAGCGCGGGAAGCGGTGGAGTGGGCGGAGCGCGAAAGCGGCCCGCGCCGCGATCTCACCGCGCTGGCGACCTTCACCGTCGACCCGGCGACCGCGCGCGACTTCGACGACGCCGTCTCCGCCCAGCGCGAGGGCGTCGGCGCCCGGGTCTGGATCCACATCGCCGACGTCGCCGCCCACGTCAAACCCGGCTCCCTGCTCGACGAAGAGGCGCGGCGGCGCGGCAACAGCACCTACGTCCCCGGCGCGGTAGAGCCGATGCTGCCGCACGCGCTCAGCTCCGAAGCCTGCAGCCTGGCCCCGGGAGTCGAGCGCCTGGCGGTGACGACCGAGATCGAGCTGGGGCCGGGGATGGAGCCGCGGCAGGCGCGCTTCTACCGCAGCCGCATCCGCTCCGACGCCCGCTTGAACTACGACGAGCTCGACGAGATCTTCGCCGGCCGGCAGCAGCCGCCGAGCGAGGTCGCCGAACCGCTCGCCGCCGCGCGCGAGGTCGCTGCCGGCCTCGGCGAGCACCGCGGCACCAGCAGCCTCGACGTCGAATCCTTCGAGCCCGAGTTCGAGTTCGACGCCGAGGGCAACGTGGTGCGCGCTCACGGCGTCGCCCAGACCGAGGCCCATCGCCTGATCGAGCGGCTGATGATCCTCAACAACGAGCAGGTCGCCGAGCTGCTGGAGCGCGAGCGGGTGCCGGCGATCTACCGGGTCCACGCCCAGCCCGACGCGGCGCGAATCGAGCGCCTGCTCGAGCAGCTGGCGGCGCTGGGAATCCCGACGCCGCCGCTGAAAGGCGGCCTGGCGCCGCGCGAGGCGGGGCGGGTCGCGGCGGAAGCGAGCCGCCTGGTCCGGAAGGAGGCCGAACGACGCGGGCATGGCCGCGACGCGTATACCTCGCTCGTGCTGCGCTCCCTCAAGCAGGCCTCCTACAGCGAGCGGAACATCGGCCACGCCGGCCTCGGCTCCCCCGCCTACTGCCACTTCACCTCGCCGATCCGCCGCTACCCGGACCTCGTCTGCCACCGGGCGCTGCTGGCGCTGCTGGGCGAGGGGGAGGAGGCGCCGACCCTGGCCGAGGCGCGCGACGCCGCCGCCGAGGGCTCGGCCCGGGAGCGCACCTCGGCGCAGATCGAGCGCAGCGCCGACGACGTCTGCGCCGCCTACCTGCTGGAACGCGAGCTGGGGGAGCGGGGGCTCGACGCGGTTTTCGAGGGCGAGGTCTCCGGCGTCATCCGCTCCGCCGCCTTCGTCTCCTTCCGCGGCGAGCTCGGCGACGTCTACGAGGGGATGCTGCCGGCGCGGCGGCTGCCCGGCGACCGCTACGAGCTCGACCGGGCCGAGGTGGCGCTGGTCGGGCGCGGCTCGGGGGGCCGCGTCAACCTCGGCGATCCGATATCCGTCCGGGTGGCGGGAGTCGACCCGCCGCGTGGCCGCGCGGAGCTGGAGCCTGCGGGAGAGCCGTCCGAATGAGCAAGAAGCAGAAGAAAAAACGTGCCCCCGCCTCGGGCGACGTCGTCACCAATCGTCGTGCTCGCCACAAATTCGAGCTGGTCGAGAAAATGGAGGCTGGGATCGTCCTGAAAGGCTCGGAGGTGAAGGCGCTGCGCGGAGGAAAAGCCCAAATGACCGATGCCTATGCCGTCGTCGAAGACGGCGAGGTTTGGCTTCGCAAGCTGCATATCCCGCCGTACGAGTTCGCCAGCGTCGACGCTCACGCAGCCGAGCGGCCGCGGAAGCTGCTCTTGCACAAGGAGGAGATCGAGCGCCTGATCGGTAAAACCGCTCAAAAAGGCCTAACCCTGGTCCCAACCAGGATTTATTTCAAAGGCCCACGTGCAAAGGTGGAGCTCGCCCTGGCGCGAAACAAGGAGGGTCGCGACCGGCGCCGTGAGATTGCCGACCGCGACGTCCGCCGAGAGGTCGAGCGCGAGTTCAAGGGAAGGATGCGTTGAGGTTGAAACTGCAGAACCAGATGGGAGGATTCACGTCAATGCGGACCAGGAAGATCTTGCCCGCCGCCTGCGCTGGGATCATCGCGGTCGTGATGGCCGCTCCGGCGGAGGCCAACGCCGAATCGTTCCCCGACCAGGCGAGCAACTACGTCAGCGACCACACCGCCTACTTCGTCGCCGCGCTGCTGGTCGCGATCCTGGTCCTGCTGCTGGTCGTCCGCATCACCCAGCGGCGGGCGAAGGCAAAGCAGGCGAAACAGGCGGAGCAGCCCGCTCAGGCCGCCGCGCCGACTCCGCCGCCCGTCGCCCCGGCGGCCACCGCTCCGCCCGTCGCCGCCGCGCCGCCCGCTCCCGGCGCTCAGCCCGTCGCCGCGCAGCAGCCTCCGGCCGCCGCAGCGCCAGGCGCCCCCCAGACGGCCGAGCTGGCGGCCGTGCCGTCCGCCGCGCCGGGGCAGCCGGCCCCGCTTCCCGGCCAGTCGGTTCCCCCGCCCGGCGCTTCGATGCCGCCGCCGGTCCCGGGAGCGGCCCCTGCTCCCCCCGGCGAGTCGCCGAAGCAACGCAAGCAGCGCCAGCGCGACGAACAGCGCGCGAAACGGGCGCAGATGCGCGACGCGCGCAAAGCCGAGCTGCAGCGGCGCAAGGAAGAGAAGGCCCGGCGCAAGGCGTCGAAGAAGGGCGAACCGGTGCCGGCGGCAGGTGCGGCCGCGCCCGGGGCTGCTCCCGCGAAAGCTGAACATCCCGCGGCCAAGGCGGGCTTCACCGAGTTGAGCCTGTTCGGCATCAAGCTGGGCGGCAAGAAGAAGCGCGAGGCTGCCCAAGCCGAGCAACGTCTGGCGGAGTCCCGCGCCGCCAACGAACGCGCGCTCGCCGAGGCGCAGACGGGCGGCCCGGTGCCGCCGTCGGGTCAGATGTCCCCCTGGGAGGAGCAGGCGACCGCTGCCCAGCACCCGACCGGGGAGCTCTCCGCCGTTCCTCCCGTGCCGCCGCCCCCGATTCCCGGCGGGACGCCGGCGCCCGGCGACTACGACCCGGCCGCGGCCGAACAGCGGGTGCGCGACAAGGTCGCCGAAGTCCGCTCCGAGCAGCAGCGGATCGGCGCCGAGGCCGAGCGCCGCCTGCAGGCGGCCGAGGGTCTGCAGCAGGGTGGTGCGCCACCCGCCGGGGGGCCGCAGCCGATCCAGGACATGCAGCCCGCGGCCCCGCAGGGGGCGCCCTCGTCGTCGGTCGACCTGCACAGCGCCGAGCAGCGGCTCGAGGAAGAACGCGCCGCCCGCGAGCGCGAGATGAAAGAAGCCGAGGAGCGCCTGCGCCAGATCGAAGAGCGGACCAAAGCCGCCGAAGAGCGCGCGGTCGAAGCGAAACGGCTGGAGCAGCGGCGGGCCGAAGAGGCGGCCAAAGACCAGCGCCTCGAGCAGATGCGCCGCAGCGTCGCCGAAGCCGAAGAGCGCGCCCAAGAGGCCGAGCGCCGCGCCACCGAGGCCGAGCAGGCCGCGGTGCAGTCGGTGCAGTCCGGGGGAGCTACCCCGCCGCCTTCACCGGCGGACACGCAGTCCTTCCAGGCGCCCCCGGCCGAGCCCTACGCGCCGCCGACGCCACCCCCGGCGCCGCCCGAGCCTCCGCAGTCTTACGAGCCGCCGACGCCGCCACCCGCTCCGGCGGAGCCGTACCCTTCGACCCCGCCGCCCCCGGTCGAGTCGTTCTCGCCGCCGACCCCGCCTCCGCCTCCGGCAGAACCGGCGAGCACGCCGCCTCCGCCGCAGCCCCCGGCAGCCGAGCCGCCCGCGCCCGCCGCGGCACCCAGCTTCGGCGCTGGGGCGCCCCAGGGAGGCAGCGGCCAGATCAACCTCAACACCGTCACCTTCGAGCAGCTGCGCGAACAGAACCTCTCGGTCACCCAGGCGACCCGCCTGCTCGCCCACCGCGAGCGTCTCGGCGGCTTCCAGTCGGTCGACGACCTCGACCAGGTCGCCGGGTTCCCGGTGGAGATGCTCGAAGACATCAAGTCCAGGTCTACGGTTTAGGGAGCCGGGGGAGGAGTCCGGCGGGCAACAGCGGGGAGGGCCCGGCGGACTCCTCCCCCGGCTCGTCAATCGGTTTCGTACTTCTCCAGCAGCTTGAGCCAGACCTCGCTTCGGCTGGGGTAGGGGGCGACTGCGTGCCTTAGTTTGGAGATTGGTACTTCGGCCGCTATTGCCACCGTGGCTGCCTGTAGGAAGTCGGCGGTCTCGAAGCCGGTGAAGGTGGCGCCGACGATCGTTTGCCTGGCCTGGTCGACGACGATGCGGGAGGTGCCGCCGGTGTTCTTGCCCTGGAAGCTGGCACCGGGAGTGCCGTCGGTGGGGACGTCGACGGCGCGGGCGTCGATGCCCGCTTCCCGCGCCTGGTCAAGGGTCTTGCCGGCGGCGGCGACCTGGGGGTCGGTGAAGGTGACGCGCGGGGCGCCGAGTCCTTCGGCGACCGTCTCGACCGCTCGTCCCAGCAGGTTCTCGGCCGCGACCCAGGCCTGGTACTTGCCCATGTGGGTGAAGAGGGCGCGGCCGTTGACGTCGCCGATCGCATAGAGCCAGTCGCGGCCGCCGACCCGCATCGTCCCGTCGGTGTCGAGGAAGCCGTGGTCGTCCGGCTGGACCCCGGCCGCTTCGAGGTCGAGATCGCCGGTGTGGGGGACGCGGCCGACGGCGACCAGGATCTCCGCCGCGGCGACCTCGCTGCCGTCGCCCAGCTTCGCCACCACGCCGGGGTCGCCCCACCGCACGGATTCGACCTTCGTCCCCGTGCGGACGTCGACGCCGAAGCGCTTGCGCAGCGACTCGGCGACTTCCTCGCCGGCGAACTTCTCCTCGCGCGAGAGCAGATGCGGGCCGCCCTCGACCAGGGCCACCTCCGTGCCGAGGCTCGCCCAGGCTTGCGAGAGCTCGCTGCCGACCGGCCCGCCGCCGAGGACGATCATGCTCTCGGGGACGTGCTTGGCGGTGGTCGCGTCGCGGTTGTTCCAGGCGTCGACCTGGTCGAGCCCCTCGATCGGCGGCATCGCCGCACCGCTGCCGGTGGCGACGACGATCGCTCGCTCAGCTGTCAGAACCTCGTCGCCGACCGCGATCCGGCGCTCGCCGTCGAAGGAGGCCTCGCCGCGCAGGAGGTCGATGCCGCGTTCTTCCAACCAGGGGAGCTGTCCCGAGTCGTCGCGGTCGTGGATCACCTCGTCCCGCCGGTCCAGCACCGCCTGCGCCTCCAGCTCCTCGTGCCCGGTCGGTACGCCCGGGATGCGCTTCGCCTCGCCCAGCACGTCCGCCGGGCGCAGCAGCGCCTTCGAGGGCATGCAGGCGTAGTAGGAGCATTCGCCGCCGATCAGGTCGCGCTCGACGATCGCCACCCGCAGCCCGCCGTCGGCCAGCCGGCCGGCGCAGACCTCGCCGGAGGGCCCGGCGCCGAGGACGATCGCGTCGTAGCTGCGCTCGCTCACTAGAGCAACTATGCCCTACCGCGTACAATTCAATGCGTATCCCAAGCACGGGGGCGACAGGCTTCGACGTGGTCGACTCGTGCGAACGGTTGCAGGTCGAGGTTGCTGGAGGCCTCGTTAAACCCCAGCACAAACCAATACGTGCGGACCATGAGTTCGCCCTCGCCGCTTAGTTAGAAGCTAAGCGCTGTGAGAGTCGGTCCTTCCTCGCCCGCGGGAAGGGGCACCGGCTTCAGAAGCGGGCTTACCCAGGCGGATCGCCCCGTCCTTCAGGGGAAATCAAAGAGGGCTCTATCTCCCGCAGTGCCCGCTGGCGCGGACCCCGGGAGACGAGAATCAAGCGCCAGCTAAACCTGTAGACACCCTCGCACCGCGTCCGCGGATCCGAGTTCGAATCTCGGCGCCTCCATCAGCAGCCCCGATAGGGGCTGCTCGTATTCGTCGTCAAACCGGTCGGCGCGTTGGCTATGGACCCCGCCTCTATGGAACTTGGGGTTCTCTACAAATTGGCTGCTGGGGGTGCCGAGGAGGATGGATCCGCAGGTGGGGCTGGCCCGGGCAATCCGGAAGATCCGGACTGACGCAAACCTCAGTCAGAAAGACCTTGCGCAGAGGCTGGGGCTCGACCCGAGCCAGATGTCCCGTTTGGAACACGGAGACGCGAACCCGACCTACGGCACGGTCAAGCGGATTGCCGCAGCGCTCGAGGTGACGCTGGCCGAGCTTGCCCAGCTCGCCGAGTACTTCGAGGAGCGTCTACGGGACGAGGACGGGAACGGCTCGCGCTAGCGGTTGCCAGCGCCCGCCTTCGAGACCGAAACCTTTGTCAAGGGGCGGGGTTCGTTACGTGAGAGCAGATCGGCGGGGGCTGCTATCAGCGAATGAGTCCCGATCTCTCCAACCCACTCTTGCACTGGGATCCGGCCGCGGCCGATCCTGCCCAGCGCCGCATCCACCCGATGCTGCGCGGCGCGGTCCTGCATCGGGACGGCTGGACCTGCCGGTACTGCGGCGAGGAGGCCACCGAGGTCGACCACGTCGCTCCCCGCGCGCGGGGCGGGGCGACCACGCCGGCGAATCTCGTTGCCGCCTGTCGGCCCTGCAACAAGACCAAGGCCCTCCGCACGCCCTGCGAGTGGAGACGGGACCTGGCGCTCGAGCGGCTGCTCGCTAATGCGTCGCGAGCGCGAGCGGCTCGTAATTCGCGACAGAGAGCACAACGAAGCAGCAGCCACAGTCGCATGCGGCGGCGTCGACCTCGTCGAGGTCGCTGACGAGGAGCTCCTGTTCCTCGGCGCAGTCCGGGTCTGAGCAGACAAGCTGGACGATCAGCACAAGGAAATGGTTCCGCCGCTGCCGGACGGACCGCCGTTCTTGCAACGTGGATTGCCTAGGGTCCCGGCATGAGCCGCTACGTCGCCTTCCTCCGCGGGATGAACCTCGGCGGTCGCCGGATCAAGAACGAGGAGCTGCGGCGGCACTTCGAGGCGATGGGGCTCGAGGAGGTGGCGACGTTCCGGGCCAGCGGCAACGTGATCTTCTCGACCTCGGGGCGCGAGGCGGAGGGCAAGCTGGCGCAGCGGGTCGAAGCGGAGCTGGATGAGCGGCTCGGCTATGACGTGCCGGTCTTCCTGCGCAGTATCGACGAGGTGGCGGCGATCGTGGCGCAGGAGCCGTTCGACTCCAAGCGAATCGAGAAGTCGAAGGGGAAACTGCAGGTCTCGCTGCTGACGAAGAAGCCGAGCGCGGCGGCGAAGAAGAAGGTGCTTGCCCTCGCCGGCGACGAGGACCTGCTGGCGCTCGAGGGGCGCGAGCTCTACTGGCTTCCCAGCGGCGGCCTGCTCGAGTCCGAGCTCGACCTGAAGGCGATCGCCTCGCTCCTCGGCGCCGAGACCCGCCGCACGATGGGCACGATCGAGCAGATCGCCGCCAAGTTCGGCTAGCGCGCCGGTCCTTTTCACCGCATAGCGGTGCAAATGACCGGCGCGCTCTCAGTCATTAACTTGGTTCTGCAATGGCGATCGCGACCGCAACCTCGCTCGACGTCTACGTCGGCGGCAAGCTGCTCTTCGAAGACGTCGGCTTCAAGCTCGAGCCGCGCGAACGGATGACGCTCTCCGGGCGCAACGGCGCCGGCAAGTCGACGCTGCTGCGGGTCCTGGCCGGCGAGCTGGCGCCCGACTCGGGCTCGCTGACCGTGCAGCGGGGCGCGCGGGTGGCGCTGCATGACCAGCGGCCGCCGCGGGAATCGCAGGCGACACTCGGCGAGTACGTCTTCTCCGGCCGCACCGACATGCTGGAAACCGAGGCCGAGCTGGCGCGGTTGGAGGCGGCGATGGGCGACGGCGACGAAGAGACGATGCGCCGCTACGCCGCCGCCCAGCAGCGGCTCGAAGCCGGCGGCGGCTACCGCTGGCGCGACGACGTCCTCGCCGTCCTCCGCGGCCTCGGCTTCGACGACGAGCAGACCGAGCGCTCGCTTTCGACCTTCTCCGGCGGCGAGCTGACCCGCGCCTCGCTCGCCCGCGCCCTCGCCACCCGCCCCGACCTGCTGCTCCTCGACGAGCCGACGAACCATCTCGACATCCCCTCGCTGGAGTGGCTGGAGGGCTACCTGGTCGAGCTCGACGCCGCGGTCGTCCTCGTCGCCCACGACCGCTGGTTCCTCGAGGCGGTCGGGACCTCGGTCCTGGAGCTGGAGGCGCAGCGCGCCCGCTTCTTCGCCGGCCCCTGGCACGCCTGGCGCCAGGAACAGGCGAAACGGCAGATCGCCCTCGGCAAGGCGATCGAGCGCCAGCAGGCGGAGATCGCGCGGATGGAGCGCTTCGTCGAGCGCTTCCGCTACAAGGCGACGAAGGCGCGCCAGGCACAGTCGCGGGTGAAGATGATCGAGAAAGCGAAGCGCGAAGGGCCGGCGGCCGAAAAGCGCGACAACCGCCACCTGCGCTTCCACTTCAAGCCGCCCTCGCGGCCGGGGCGGGTGGTGCTGAAACTGGTCAACGGCAGGCTCGAGGTGCCGGGGCGGGTGCTGCTGGCCGAGGCCGACCTCGAAATCGAACGCGGCGAACACGTCGCCCTCGTCGGCCCCAACGGCGCTGGCAAGACGACCCTGATCGATACCTTGACCGGCCAGCGCAAGCCCGCCGCCGGCAGCGTCCGCAGCGGCCACAACGTCAAGGTCGGCTACCTCTCCCAGCACGCCGAGACCGCCGCCGGCTCCGGCTCCGTCCTCGACGCGGCCAAGCGCGAGACCGGCCTCAACGAGAACCAGGCGCGGGCGCTGCTCGGCGGCTTCCTCTTCTCCGGCGAGGACGTCGAGAAGCAGCTCAGCGACATCTCCGGCGGCGAGCAGCGCCGGCTCTCGTTGGCGATCCTCGTCGCCTCCGGCGCCAACGTCCTCATCCTCGACGAGCCAACCAACCATCTCGACATCGAGAGCCGCGAGGCGCTCGAGGACGCGCTGACCGAGTTCGAGGGGACGGTGCTGCTGGTTTCCCACGACCGGGCGCTGCTGGAGGCGGTCGGCAGTCGCACCCTGGTCTGCGAGGACGGCAGGCTGGAGAGCCACCCGAGCGGCTGGGCCGAGTACCAGCGGCGGCGCGACGAACGCGAAGCGACGGCGGCTGCAGCGGCGAAGCCGTCCTCCGGCGGCGGCAAGAAGTACAGCGCGACCAAGCCGGCGCAGAAAGCGGCGCGCAAGGCGGCGAAGCTGGAGCAGCGGATCGAGCGGGCGGAGGCGAAGCTGCACGCGCTCGAGGACGAGCTCGCCGACCCCACCGCCTGGTCGAGCCCGACCCGGGTCCAGCGGGCGACCAAGCGGCACGCAGAGGCGAAAGCGGCGGTGGAAGAGCTTTACGCCGAGTGGGAGGCGGCGCAGAGTGAGGCCGAGGCCGGCTCGACCGCTTAGGCGAGCGGGCGCTCGAGCACGACCCGGGTCCCGCGGGCCGGCGCCAGGGTGATGTTGCGGACCTTGACCCGTTCGGGCTCCGGCGCGACCGGCCGCAGCTCGGCCCGTTCGACGAACTCGCGCAGGATCGTCCGCATCTCGTATTCGGCGAAGGCGGCACCGATGCAGCGGCGGACGCCGCCGCCGAACGGGATCCAGGCGTAGTTGTCGGCCTTGCCGTCGAGGAAGCGCTCGGGCCGGAACCCCTCGGGGTCGGGGAAGAGGTCGTCGCGGTAGTGCAGCGCGGCGATCGCCGGCAGCACGAACTGCCCCGCCGCCAGCTCGTAGCCGCCGATCGTAGCCGGCTCCTTCAGCTTGCGGGCGACGTCGACGATCACCGGCCGCGCCCGCAGCGTCTCCTTGACGGTCGCGTTCAGGTAGTCCTCCTCGCCGGCCGCCAGCGACTCGCGCAGCTTCGCCAGCACCGCGGGGTTGCGGACCAGCCGCTCGACCGCCCAGGCGAGGCCGGTCGCGGTCGTCTCGTGGCCGGCGCCGAGCACCGTCACCATCTCGTCGCGCAGTTCCTGGTCGTTCATCGGGTTGCCGTCCTCGTCGCGGGCGCCCATCAGGAGGGAGAGGACGTCGTCGCGCTCCCCGTGCCCGGTAGCTCGACGCAGCCGGATCTCCTCGTAGATGAACTCGTCGAGCGCTTCGCGCGAGCGCAGGAATCGCGGCCAGGGGCTGCCGGGGCCGAGGTTGCGGCGCAGGATCGGGAAGGAGGTGATGAGGCCGACGCGGTGGGCGAAGTCGTCGATCAGCCGCTCGAAGCGCTCCAGCCGGTCCTCGTCGTGGACGCCGAAGACGGCGCGCATGATCACCGCCAGGGTGATCCGCTGGGTGTGGGGGCGCAGCGCGAACGGCTCGCCGACCGGCCAGCTCTCCATCTCCCGGCGGGTCATCTCGACGATCAGCTCGCCGTAGCGGCGCACCCGCTCGCCGTGGAACGGCGGCAGCAGCAGTTTGCGCTGGCGCATGTGCGGCTGGTCGTCGAGGGTGAGGACCGAGTTCGGCCCCAGCGCCGGCTCCAGCACGGTCGCATTCGCCTCGCCGGCGTGGAAGACCGACGGCGCGCCGGTGAAGACGGCCTTGACGAGGTCGGGATGGGTGACGTAGACGATCCGCCCGAAGAAGGGGAAGCGGACGCTGAAGATGTCGCCGTGGCGCCGCTGTTCGTTTGAGAGGAAGCCGAGCGGGTTGCGCGCATAACGGACCGCCTGCACGAGCGCCGGCGCCTTCGACCCCGGAGGGGGCGCTTGCTTCGTCGCGGCACGCGGGCGCGGGAGGGTCGCCTGCTCCATGGCCGGGAGCTTACGGGAAAACTGGCTGGGCAGCCAGTTTCAGAAAACGATGGTGCGGTCGCCGTCGAGGAGGACGCGATCGTCGAGGTGGGCCATCACTGCTCGCGCCAGGACCAGGCGCTCGATGTCGCGGCCGATCCGGATCATGTCGGCGACCTCGTCGCGGTGGTCGACCGGCTCGACGTCCTGGGCGATGATCGGGCCGGCGTCGAGCTCGGCGGTCACGTAATGGGCGGTGGCGCCGATCAGCTTCACACCGCGCTCGTAGGCGCGGTGGTAGGGGTCGGCGCCGACGAAGGCGGGGAGGAAGCTGTGGTGGATGTTGATCGCCGGTGCGTCCAGGGCGCGGAGGAAGTCCTCGGAGAGGATCTGCATGTAGCGGGCGAGGACGAGCAGGTCGACATCGCCGAGCAGGTCGAGGATCTGCCGCTCGGCCTCGACCTTCGTCGCCGGCTCGACCGGGATGTGGTGGAAGGGGAGCCCGACCGACTCGACCTGGCCGCGATGGTCGGAATGGTTGGAGATCACCGCGGCGATCTCGCCGCCGAGGTCGCCGTTGCGCCAGCGCCAGAGCAGGTCGGAGAGGCAGTGGTCCTCGCGCGAAACCATCACCGCCACCCGCTTCGTCCGGGCCGTGTCGTCGAACTCGAAGTCCATCGCGAACGGCTCGCCGATCTCGCGCGCGAAGCGCAGCTCCAGCGCCTCGCGCTCGGGGTCCGGCACCCGGTCGAAGACCATCCGCATGAAGAAGCGCCCCTCGCCGCTCGAGTGCTGGTCGACGTCGACGATGTTCAGCCCCGACTCGGCGAGGAAGCCGCTGACCCTCGCGATCAGCCCTGGCTGGTCCGGGCAGGCGAGCAGCAGTCGTGAGGTCGGCGTCCCTCCCATGCCGCGATCATCGCGGATAGGGTGAGGCCGATGCGGATCGCTGCCGTGCCCAACGGACCAGTGGAGCGCCTCGGGCTGCTCCTCAACAAACTGCCGACCCCGATCGGCGAGGCGATGTTCGCGATGCCGGTCGCCCGCTGCCTCCAGGTGGCGCAGCGGACCGGGATGCTGGCGGCCCTTGCCGAGGGGCCTCGGGAGCCGGGGGAGCTGGCAGAGCACCTGGGGCTGCAGGCGACCGGGACGGCGCGTGTCCTCGACGTGATCGCCTCGCTCGGGCATGTCCGCCAGAACCCGGACGGGCGCTACGAGATGACCAAGAGCGGGCGACCCTGGCTGGACCCTAGCTCGGACACCTACCTCGGCGACTTCCTCGCCGACACCGCTGAATATTGGGACTGGTACGCGCGCCTGGAGGACCTGGTCCGCGACGGCACCCACGCCGAGCTGCACGGGAAAGGGCCCGACGACCCCTACTGGCAGTCCTATATCCGCGGCCAGTGCCAGCTGGCGCGCCTCTCCAGCGCCGAAGTGGCGAAGGCGATCCCGCTTGCCCGCGGTGCCAGCCAGGTACTGGACGTGGCCGGCGCGCACGGCGAGTACTCGATGGCGCTCTGCCGGCGCCACGAGGGCCTGCGGGCGACGATCGTCGACCTGCCCGGCAGCGCCAAGGTGGGGGAGCAGATCGTCGCCGAAGCGGGGATGGGCGACCGTGTCCGCCACCTCGTCGGCGACATGTTCGAGGTCGACTACGAGGGCAATTACGACGGCGCGATGAGCTTCAACATCATCCACCACCTCTCGCCGGAGCAGATCCGGGCGCTCTTCCAGCGCATCCGCGCCGTACTGCGCCCTGGTGCGCCATTTGCCGTCCTGGACCTCTACGACCGCCCGGGCGGCCAGCAGGCGAACACCGCCTCGATCCTCGGGCTCTTCTTCCACCTCACCTCCGGCGCCGACACCTACACGGTCGAGGAGGTCTCCCGCTGGATGGGCGAGAGCGGCTTCGGCAGCGTCGACGTGAAGTCGTTCCGGACGCTGCCGGACCTGCGCCTGCTGATCGCAAAAGCGGTCTGAGCGCGCAAGATCGCGGCCACGTCCCCCGTGGCGTGCGGCCGATTCGTGCCTAGGCTCGTGCGCGTTGTTGCGAGCGGTGGCGCTTCTGTGATGACCACCACACATAGGAGCCGCGCGAACCCTCACGGTTTCGCGCTTGCTCATAAAACGCAAACATTTCACCCCGATCTTGCTCCTTCTTCTCGTCTTCCCGGCGACCGCGCTGGCGGCCGGTAACGGCGAGCCCCCAACGGGCCCGAAGGTTGGTCGGGCCCAGGTCGTGCCGATCGCGCCTCTGCAGCGGCCGATCGATCGCTTCCAGCGCGTGGTCCACACGATCTCGCACCAGATCAAAGCGGAAGAACGCGCCGCCGCCCGCAAGCGCCAGCGCGAACGCGAAGAACAGTTCGCCGAGCTGCCCGGCGGCGTCTCGATCTCGACCCTGGAAGCGATCGCCTCCTGCGAGTCCGGCGGCGACCCGACCGCCGTCTCCTCGGACGGGACCTACCGCGGCAAATACCAGTTCGACTACGGCACCTGGGAATCGGTCGGCGGCAGCGGCGATCCCGCCGCGGCCCCCGAGGCCGAACAGGACTACCGCGCGGCGCTGCTCTACACGCAGTCCGGCTCCAGCCCCTGGCCCGTCTGCGGCTGAGCCTACGATCCGCCAGGTGAGCGAGGAGCAAGTTCCGGCGCCTGATCCCGCGGGGCCGCAGCGCAAACCGCCGAAAGAGGCGGTCGCCGAGGCGAAGGTGCGGGCGCCGACCCGCGGCAACCGCAAGCTCGAGAGCTTCCTCGACGCGGTCAACTCCGACGAGCAGGTGCGGGCCTGGTGGTACATGACCCAGGTCCAGTCGGAGCGGCTCGGCATGTCGGACCACTCCTGGGTCCACATGCAGATCGTCCTCAACATCGCCCTGCGCCTGCTCCGGCTGCTGGTCAAAGCGGGGGTGGAGCCGGCGATGGTCAGCGACCACGGCATGCGCGACCGCGACGCCGAGGTGGTCGTCGCCGGCGGCGCCCTCCTCCACGACGTCGGCATGTCGATTCACCGCGCCGACCACGAGGCCTACTCGCTGTTCCTCGCCGACGGCGCCCTCGAACGCCTCCTTGCCGACGTCTACCGCCAGCCCGAGCGCACGATCGTCGCCTCCGAGATCCTCCACGCGATCATCGGCCACCGCCGCCGCGGCGAGCCCTACACGCTGGAGGCCGGCGTCGTCCGCGTCGCCGACGCCCTCGACATGGCCCAGGGCCGCACCCGCATCCCGCTCGAGAAAGGCCACGAGGGCATCCACTCGATCTCCGCCGCCGCGATCGACGAGGTCCGGATCGAGCGCGGCGAGGAGCGCCCCGTCCGCATCGAGATCCAGCTCAACAACTCCGCCGGCATCTTCCAGGTCGACGACCTCCTCGCCACCAAGATCCGCGGCACCCCCCTCGAGGGCCGCATCGAAGTCGTCGCCAAGATCGAGGGCGAGACCGAGAAACGCCTTCTCAGCGGCTTCCGCCTCTCCTGAGGGTCGACTCCGGCCGGCTGCGACCGGGCGTCCGTAGATCGGTCATCGATGGTGGTGGTGATGATGCCGATGGTGGTGGTGCCGATGCCGATGGCGTCGTTTCGGCGCCCCGACGATCCTTACGTTGACAGGCGAGCTTCTGGTCGCCTGGTAAGAGGGATCGGTGGCGCGACTGATAGACAGGCGCACTACCTTGCCTGCGGTTTCACGAGGCAAGGCCAACTGGAAGGCGAGACTGCCCCCCACAACCGCGGCCGTGCTGGTTGCCCGGAGGAGTTGATCGCCGACGTGCCACTTGGCAATCAGGTTGAAGATCAGGCCGTCGGGCGCCGCGGTCCCGTCTGCAAGATGGGCGCCGCCACTGATAGCGCTGTTGGGGTAGGCGTAGGTGATCGGTGCCAGCGCCGTCGAGAGGGCGTGCTGTGCGGTTGCGAGGAAGCTGTACGGGCCCGGTTGATCGGGATCGCAGACGCGGAAGTAGAGGGGCATGCTTCCACTCTGGGGGGCCGAGTATTCGGCCTCCGCCTGAAAGTTGCTGGAGAGGCTTTCGGAGACCGCCGATTCGGTCTGGAACAGCGTGAAGTCGGTGGTTCCCACGGGCATCAGCCTGAGTTCCGTTCCCGGCGTTCCCTGCCAGTCGATCTTCAGCAGGTCGCCTGCGAGAACGTTGAGCGACCAATATGAGCGCCAGGCATCAGAACCGAAACTGCAGCTTTCCTTGAGGTATTGGTCGTCCGCCGTATTGCCGAACTCCTGCTGGCCGAATACCGCGACCGGAGCCGAGGCGATGCTTTTGCCGCCCGCTGCCCAAAGCGCCGTGGGCGATGCAAACGACAGAAGCGCAAGAACCTAGCTGTCAGGCGGGGAAGCGCCGCGCGCTAGTTGAACCGGGCGAGGTCCGCTTTGCGCTGTTCCTTGCGCTTCTCCAAGCGGCCCTGGATCAGCGAGAGGACGATTACCAGCGCGGCGAAGAAGAAGATCACGCCGAAGCAGAAGAAGGTCACCGTCTTGTCGGTCGTGGGGCCGGCGAGGCCGACGCCCTCGTCGGCGAGAGCGGCCGGGGCGGCAATGAGCATCAGGGCCCAGAGGGTGGCCAGGAGTGCGGCGGTGCGCTTCACGGGCGGGAATCTAGCGCACGGAGGGGCGTCGTCGCTCCTTTGAGGTCGCCGCTTCCGACTTCCGACACAGCCGGCTGGGCCAGGAATCGGCCACGCTTCTCGGCCGCCTTCCCGCAAATTCGGGGTCGCCCCCGTGCCTGGCTGTGAAAATCCTGTGAACAGCAGGCGGTTTGCGCCTCCGCGATGCATACAATCCCCCTATCCGCATCGCAGTGATCGACACCGACAGCGGCTTCGTCACCGTCCTTGCCAAGCGTGCCGAAGCCGCCGGCTGGCATCTCAGCCGCAGCGCTGGGCCGATACCGCCACGTGACCTCGTGGCGATGAAGCTGAACGCGCTCCTGGTCGACCCGGCCCTGCTCGGGGACGAGGCCTGGCCCTACCTCGAGCGCATCGCCTCGATGCTGCCCGAGCTCGGCCTCGTCGTCTGCACCGGCCGCTCCACGGTCGCCCAGCGGGTCCGCGGCCTGCGGCTCGGCGTCGACGACTGGATGAACAAGCCCTGCCACCCGGAGGAGACGCTGGCGCGGATCGAAGCCGTCGGCCGCCGCCACACCCGCGGCCGCCGCGAGGTCGAGGGCGCGCCGCTCAGCGCCGGCGAGCTGGAGATCCGGCCCGACCGCTTCCAGGCCTTCGTCGGCAAGGAGCCACTCGACCTCACCCGCCGCGAGTTCGAGCTGCTCTACCTGCTCGCCGAGGAACGCGGCCAGGTGCTGGAGCGGGAGAAGATCTACCAGCGGGTCTGGGGCTACGCGATGGCCCACGGCGACCGCTCGGTCGACGTCTTCGTCCGCAAGCTGCGCCAGAAGCTGGAGAAGCACTCGTCGAGCTGGGCCTATATCCACACCCACTTCGGCATCGGCTACCGGTTCGAGCCCGAACCGGCCGGGATCGTCAAGGAGGAGCTGCGTCCCGCCGAGCCGGAGCCCGCAGCAGAGGCCGCGACGCCCGCGCAGCAGGCCGACTCTTCACAGATCGTTCACAAGAGCTTTACGGCGGGGTAACCGCCCTGCCGATCTCGCCGGCCATGCTCGGCGAGCATGGGGCGGCTGGAGATCAAGCCTGAGGAGCACGCTGCGCTGGTCGACGGGCGGCCCCTGAGCCTGACCGTCCGCGAGCTGCAGCTGCTCGTCAGCCTTTCCGAGCACCCGCAGCGGATCATGACCCGCGAGGAGCTCTTCGCCGAGGTCTGGGGCGGCGAGCCGCGCGACGACGACCGCTCGGTCGACGTCTACGTCAGTCGCCTGCGGGCGAAGTTGGGGGAGGCGCTGCCGGGGCGGCGCCTGATCCACACCCACAACGGGATCGGCTACCGCTTTTCCCCCGACGGCTGATCGCCCCCGGCAGCGGCTTTTACATCTTTTTTACATCTTCGCCACAGCGCAGTAACAAGCTGGGCGACGACCGCTGAGAGCCTCCGCCTCAGCTATGTCGAACGAAATCAAAAGGGAGACTGATGTCCAGCTCTAGATGGCTTGTGATGGTCGCCTTCGCCGTGGCCCTCGCCCTTGGCGTTGCTGCCTGCGGTTCCAGCAGCGACGAAACCAACGGTGGCGGCTCCTCGTCCGGCGGTGAAGTCTCCGGCGAAATCGCCGGTGCCGGCTCGACCGCCCAGCAGGCGGCGCAGGAAGCGTGGATCGCCGAATTCGAGAACGAAAACAGCGGCGTGACGATCTCCTACGACCCGGTCGGGTCCGGCGGCGGTCGCGAACAGTTCATGGCCGGCGGGGTCGCCTACGCGGGCAGCGACGCGGCGCTCTCGACCGAAGAAGGCGAACTCGAAAAGGCCGAAAAGCGGTGTGAACCGGGCGAACTGATCGAGGTCCCGGACTACATCTCGCCGATCGCGATCATCTACAACCTGCCGGGAGTCGAAGAACTGAAACTCGACCCGGAAACCCTGGCGAAGATCTTCGCCCAGGAAATCACCAGCTGGAACGACCCGGCGATCGCCAAAGACAATCCCGGCGTCGAACTGCCGGAAACCCGCATCACCCCGGTCAACCGCTCCGACGAGTCGGGGACGACGCAGAACTTCACGGAATACCTCTCCGAGGTCGTCCCGAGCGTCTGGAAGTTCGAAGTCAGCGGCGACTGGCCGGTCAAGGGCGGCGAAGCTGCCTCGGGCACCTCTGGTGTGGTCGAAGCGGTCAGCGCCGGCGAAGGCGCGATCGGCTACGCCGACGCCAGCCAGGCGGGCGAACTCAGCGTCGCCCAGATCAAGGTCGGCAGCGAATGGGCCGAACCGACCGCTGAGGCTGCGGCGAAAATCGTCGAGGAGTCACCGCTCGACAAGGAACTCAGCCCCGGCAAGCACACGATCGCCTACGAACTCGACCGCAAGACGGAATCGCAGGGGACCTATCCGATCGTGCTCGTCTCCTACCTGATCGCTTGCACGAAATACGGGTCCGCCTCCGAAGCGGAAGCGGTGAAGGCGTACGCGGAATACGTAGTCAGCCCGGAAGGGCAGGAACTGGCCGCCGAACAGGCCGGCTCGGCTCCGCTCTCCTCGGCGCTGACGAAGAAAGTGACGCCCGCTGTCGAAGCGATCGAAGCGGGCTAAGGGGCGCGTGACCTCGGTCGACACCACGACCAACGCGGGCCAGTTGCTGGCGGCGGCGTCCGGAGGGCGCCGCCGCCGCGGCGACCGCGTCTTCTCACGCACCGCGGTCGTCGCCGCGGTGACGATCCTGGCCCTGCTGGCCGGGGTCGCGATCTTCCTCGTCTTGGAGGGCTTCCCCGCCTTCACCCACAGCGCCGCCGAACTGCCCGAAGGCAAGGACTTCCTCGACTACGTCGCCCCGCTCGCCTTCGGCACCGTGCTGGCGGCGGCGCTGGCGGCGCTCGTCGCGGTCCCGCTGGCGGTCGCGGTGGCGCTCTTCATCACCCACATCGCGCCGCCGCGGATCGCGCTCACGCTCGGCTACCTGGTCGACCTGCTGGCGGCGATCCCGAGCATCATCTACGGCCTCTGGGGCATCTTCGTCCTCGGCCCGGCGGCGGTGCCGGTGATGAAGTGGCTGGAAGAGAAGCTCGGCTTCGTCCCCTTCTTCCAGGGCCCGGCCTCGGTGACCGGGCGGACGATGCTGGTCGCCGGCCTGGTCCTGGCGGTGATGATCCTGCCGATCGTCTCCGCCGTCGCCCGCGAGGCCTTCGCGCAGACGCCGCGACGGCTGCAGGAAGGCGCGCAGGCGCTCGGCGCCACCCGCTGGGAGATGATCCGGATGACGGTGCTGCCGTTCGGCAAGTCGTCGGTGATCAGCGGCGCCATGCTCGGGCTCGGCCGGGCGCTGGGGGAGACGATGGCGGTGACGATCATCCTCTCGGTCTCCGGCGCCGTCACCTTCAACCTGATCAGCCAGGCGAACCCCTCGACGATCGCCGCCAACATCGCCCTCGACTTCCCCGAGTCCTCGGGCCTCGCGATCAACGCCCTGATCGCCACCGGCCTCGTCCTCTTCGCGATCACCCTCGTCACCAACATGGGAGCGCGGGCGATCATCGCCCGCTCGAACCAGGAATAGGCAGATGGAGAGCGCTTCCCATCCCGTCCACGCCGGCAGCGTCCTGAAGCTGGACCGCGGCACCGGCAGCCTCCCCGGCTGGGCGACCTGGGCGGTGCTCGGCGGCTCGGCGGCCGTCGTCGCCACGATCCTGCTTGCCACCGGCGCCTTCACGGTGGCGCTGACGCTGGTCTTCGGGACCATGCTCTCGGCGATCGTCCTCTACGCCTGGTCGCGCGCGGTCGAGGGGCCGCGGCGGGCTATGGACCGGACGATGACGCTCTGGATCGCCGCCGCCTTCGGGCTGGCGATGATCCCGCTCTTCTCGCTGGTCTTCGAAGTCGCCAAGCGGGGCATCCCCGGACTCAGCGCCGAATTCTTCACCTCCGATGCCCGTGGGGTGGTTGGAGGCGGCGGGGCCGCCCACGCGATCGTCGGCACCCTCGTCATCACCGCCGTCGCCACCGTGATCTCGGTCCCGATCGGGATCATGGCGGCGATCTACCTCAACGAGTACGGGACCGGGCGCCTGCGCCGCGCTCTCACCTTCTTCGTCGACGTGATGACCGGCATCCCCTCGATCGTCGCCGGCCTCTTCGCCTACGCCCTCTTCGAGCTCTTCTTCGGGCCGGGGATCCGGCTCGGGGTGATGGGCTCGGTCGCGCTCTCGGTGCTGATGATCCCGATCGTGATCCGCTCCGCCGAGGAGGTGCTGAAGATCGTCCCCAACCATCTGCGCGAAGCGGCCTACGCGCTGGGGACGCCGAAGTGGAAGGTGATCGCCAGGATCGTCCTGCCGACCGCCTTCGCTGGCCTGATCACCGGGGTGATGATCGCGATCGCCCGCATCGTCGGCGAGACCGCGCCGCTGCTGGTCACGACCGGCGTCGTCGACTCGATGAACACCGACCCCTTCAACGGCCGCATGCAGAACCTGGCCGTCTACGCCTACAACGAGTACCGCTCGCCCGGGGTGATGAAACAGGCCTCCTACGACAAGGCCTGGGCCGCTGCCCTCACCCTGATCGCGATCGTGATGATCCTCAACGTCGCCGCCCGGCTCGTCTACCGGCGGTACAAGACCGAGATCCGCTGAAGAGTGGAAGGAAGGAAGCTGAGATCGATGCTGGGAGCCGCGACGAAGCGAAGCGCGCCGGAGGAGAGCAAGGGTGAGATGGCAGACTCACGCGGAGTGACCGCCACCTCGACCGAGCCCGTCACCGCCGTTGCCGGGCAGCCGGCGAAGACGATCGAGGCGCGCGACGTCAGCCTTTTCTACGGCGACTTCCAGGCGGTGGAGGGGGTCTCGATGACGATCGAGCCGAACAAGGTGACGGCGCTGATCGGCTCCTCCGGCTGCGGCAAGACGACCTTCCTGCGCTCGCTCAACCGCATGCACGAGCTGACGCCGGGGGCTAGGGTCGAGGGCGGGATCACCCTCGACGGCGAGGACGTCTACGCGCCCGGGGTCGACCCGGTGGCGGTGCGGCGGCTGATCGGGATGGTCTTCCAGCAGCCGAACCCGTTCCCGACGATGTCGATCTACGACAACGTCGCCGCTGGCCTCAACCTCAACGCGAAGCGCGTCTCCAAGACGCAGAAGGACGCGGTGGTGGAGCGCAGCCTGCGCGGCGCCCACCTCTGGGACGAGGTCAAGGATCGGCTCGAAAAGCCCGGCGGCAGCCTCTCCGGCGGTCAGCAGCAGCGGCTCTGCATCGCCAGGGCGATCGCGGTCGAACCGGAGGTGCTGCTGATGGACGAGCCCTGCTCGGCGCTCGACCCGGTGGCGACGCTGGCGATCGAGGACCTGATCGGCGAGCTGAAGAGCCGCTACACGATCGCCATCGTCACTCACAACATGCAGCAGGCGGCGCGGGCCAGCGACGTCACCGCCTTCTTCAACATCGAGGGCACCGGAAGGCCCGGGCACCTGGTCGAGGTCGGTCCGACCCAGGAGATCTTCACCAAACCGGGCAAGCAGGAGACCGAGGACTACGTCAGCGGTCGGTTCGGCTAGGGGGTAGACGATGCCTGAAGTGGCGCGCGCCGAATACCTGGAGGAACTGGCCAACCTGGAGGCGAGCGCGCTCGGCGGGCTCGACCTTGTCAACACGGCGTTGACGCGGACCCTGGAAGCGGTCGAGCACCAGGACGTCGAGCTGGCGCAGCTGGTCGTCGCCGACGACGACCGCATCGACGGCCGTTACCTGGAGGTGCACCAGGCGCTGATCACGCTGCTGGCGACGCAGTCGCCGGTGGCGACCGACCTGCGCCTGATCTCCTCGCTGCTGCACGTGCTGAAGAACATCGAGCGGATGGGCGACCAGTGCGTGAACATCTGCAAGGTGATCCCGATCTCCGGCAACGAGCCGCCGGCCGACGAGGAGATGGTGGGGCTGATCCTCAGCATGGGGCGGCACACGAAGACGCTGCTGATGCAGGCGAAGCGGGCCTTCGAAGAGCGCGACGTCGAGATGGCGCAAGACCTGGTCCGCCAAGACGACGTCGTCGACAACCTCAACCGCGACTGCTTCCGGCTGGCGCTGGAGCTCGGCGACGACGCCGACAAGCGGGAGTGGGCGATGACGATGCTGCTGGCGGCGCGGGCGATCGAGCGGACGGCAGACAACGCGGTGGACATTGGCGAGCAGGTCGCCTTCGTGGTCACGGGGCTGTTCCGTGAGTTCGAGGATGCATCCCACCCTGAAGGGTGAGGGGGCCGGGTCAGGGGCCTTCACTCAACTTCTTTCGGTGATCGTCCCCTGTCGTCCGAGGGGCGCGCGCCGAAAAAGTACAAGCCGTTCAGGCCCCTGACCCGGCCCCCTCACGGTTCAGATCCGATGCGCCTGGGAACATGTGGGGGATACCCGTGACCCTGTGCGCCGCCATAGATATCGGTTCGAACACGACCAGGTTGCTCGTTGCGGAGCCTGTGGATGGGCAGTTGAAGAAGACGATGGAGCAGCGGGCCTACACGCGGATCGGCAAGGCGATTGACGATGAGGGGGCGATCCAGCCGGAGAAGATCGAAGAGGTCGGGGACATCGTCGGGACCCAGTTGCGCCTGGCCCAGGAGCTGGGGGCGGAAGAGATTCGCGCCGTAGCCACCGCGGCGATCCGCGAGGCGACCAATGGCGAGGCCGTCGCCGCGGCGATCGGCCGCGCGGCGGGGATCCCGATCGAGATCCTCTCCGAGCAGGAGGAGGGCCGCCTCTCCTTCATCGGCGCGACGAAGACGCTTGGCCACCCCGCGGATGGCTTGATCGGCGTCGTCGACATCGGCGGCGGCTCGACCGAGGTGATCCTCGGCACCGTTGCCGAGGGCGTCCAGAGCGTTCGCTCCTGGCCGGTCGGCTCCGGCAACCTCGCCGACGAGCTGATCTCCTCCGACCCGCCCTCGGCAGCCGAAATCCGTCGCACCCGCGACCGCATCGACGACATCTTCGAAGGGGTGGAGCTGGAGCAGCCCGCTCAGGCGGTCGCCGTCGGCGGCTCCGCTACCTCGCTCCGGCGCCTCGTCGGCGCCGTCCTCGAGTACGAGACCCTCGAGCGCGGCATCCGCGTCCTCTGCGGCGACCCCGCCGCCGATGTCGCCCGCCGCTTCGAGCTCGACCCCACCCGCGTCCGCATCCTTCCCACCGGCGTCCTCCTCCTCGAGAAGGTCTCCGACCTCCTCGGCCAACCCCTCCAGATCGGCAAGGGCGGCCTCCGCGAGGGCATCATCCTCGACCTCCTCAACGGCAGCGCCAACGGCAGCTCCCCGGAACGCGTCGCGGCTTAGAAGAAATCTTCGATGAGGGCGCGCCGCCGGCGCTCGCTATTGCGAGCGAATTCTTCCTGTCGCTTTTTGCTTTCGTCCCCCATGCGAAGAAGCCGTTCCGCTTCCGCGGGCTTCCACTGAACGATGTCAAGGGCCTTCTCAAAGTCGAGAACCTCTGAGTCGTCGGCAAGTCGGCGAGCGAGTTCGCGCTGCTCCTGCTCGTTCATCGTCTCGAATCTACTGGTAGTCATCTGCTGTCACGCCCCTTTTTCAGACGCTGAATCTCAGCATTGGCCGTGACTTGTTCTTGTGCGAGACGCTTGGTGGCCTTTTCCAGCTTTTCGATCGCTGCACGGTTTAACGCCGCCGATTGATCGGCTTCCTCCGCGAACTTCGCGCCTCGAGTCGAGATCTCAATCGGCAGGCGGCCGCGGGCTAGGCCAGAGAAGGCCGGGGTGACGAGCAAGAGGGCGCCGTAGAAGAACATCAGTGCCGTCTCCAGCCGGTAAAGGCTCACCTGCCCGAAAGCAGGTGAGGGCAAATCCGAGGGAATTGGCACCAAGACAAAACCGACGAGTGCGATGCAGAGGCAGACTGAAACGAGGATTCGGACGAAGAGGCGTTCGGCCATGCATGGACAAGCTCGACGCGCCTGAAGTTCTCCCCTCGGCTGGGGTCGAAAGCCCGCGTTCTCCGCCTTTTCACATCCCCCGCCCGCCGATGGCGAACCCTGTGCGTGAACAAAGGAACGCGAAATAGGGAGAGCACCGATGACTTCCCGTGTTGACATGCATTGCCACTCGACGGCATCGCACTTTTCGAAGCTGGGCGTGCAGCGCTCGCTGGGCCTGCCGGAGTGCGCGACGCCGCCGCAGGAGGTCTACGAACTGGCCAAGCGGCGGGGGATGGACTTCGTCACGATCACCGACCACGACACGATCGACGGCTGTCTCGACCTTGCCGATCGTCCCGACTGCTTCGTCTCCGAGGAGCTGACCGCCCGCTTCGCCGGCGAGCCCCAGGCGGTTCACGTCCTCTGTTACGGGATCACTCCCGGGGACCACGAGTGGCTGCAGGCGCACTCCGGCGACGTCGAAGCCTGCGCCGCCTACCTTCACGAGCAGGAGATCGTCTGCGCGCTGGCGCATCCGTTCTTCAACGTCGCCGCGCCGCTGACCCGGCGCCACCGGCGGCGACTGGCGGAGCTGTTCCCGATCTGGGAGGTCCGCAACGGCTCTCGGGCCGCCGAGCTGAACATGCCCGCCGTGGTCTACATCGAGACCCACGGCGGCACCGGCATCGGCGGTTCCGACGACCATGCCGGCGTCGACATCGGCCGCACCTTCACCGAGGCGCCCGCGGCCGCGACGCCGGAAGAGTTTCTTGCCCACCTGCGCTGCGGCGACGCCGAGGCACGCGGCGAGCAGGGCAGCGCGGCGAAGTGGACGCATGCGGCGATGGCGCTGGCTACCCGTGCTCTGGCGTTGGGGGACGGGCGGGAGACCCTCCCCGGACAACAGCGGGGAGGGTCCGGAGAGGGACTCCCGCCCGTCCGACGGCCGGACCCTGGGGCGGTCCTGAGGATGGCCGAGCGAGTGATCCGGGAGGGGGCTGCCCGTGAAGGGAAGATCGCTGCCGATGTCGGGCCTGAGGACGCTCGGGCACTGCTGAACGCTTGGCTCGACGGGGTTGGCCTCGACCTCCGCGGCCGCGAGCTGATCGCCTACCTGCAGTCGGAGGACTTCTCCCACGCCGACCTCTACCGCCGCGCCCGTCGCATCCACGATCGGCGCCTGCGCGCCGCCGTCGACGGTGGCGTCGAGGCGGTGGCCGACGGTGACCTGCAGACCGCCGTCAGTGGCCTCTTCGAGGCGCTCGTCCCCGCCGTCCCCTACGCGCCCGCGAGCGCCTTCCTCGGCACCGAGAAGGCGAAGCTGCGCGACCGCAGCGGCGAGCGCGGGCGGGTGGCGGTGATCGCCGACGGGATCGGCTCGATGCACGGCGTCACCCACACGATCGAGCAGATCCGAGAGCTAGGCGTCCCCGGCTTCGACGTCGACATCGTCGGCACCGACCCGGGCGTCGACCGCCGCCTGCCCGCCGCCGCCGAGCTCGAGGTCCCCTTCTACGAGGGAATGAGCCTCGGCGTCCCCGGCCTGCCGGACCTGGTCGAGGTGCTGGCCGACGGCTGCTACGACCTCGTCCACGTCACCGCGCCCGGCCCCGCCGGCATCGCCGCGACGCTGATGAGCCGGATCACCGGCGTGCCGCTGATCGCCAGCTACCACACCGAGATCGCCACCTACGCCGGGATGCGGACCAGGGACGAGGGGCTGGAGGCGCTCACTCGCGCCGGCCTCTCCGCCTTCTACACCGCCCCCGGCGCGGTCCTCTCGCCGAGCCCCTCGGCCGACGCCTCGGTGATCGCCCTCGGCGCCGACTCGGCCCGCCTCGGCCGCTGGGAGCGCGGCGTCGACACCGACCGCTTCGATCCCGCCAAGGCCGACCGCGACGCCTTCCCCGGCGAGGTCAAGGTCCTCTACGCCGGCCGCCTCACCCGCGAGAAGGGGGTCGACCTGCTGGCAGAGAGCTTTCTTCGCGCCCACGCCTCCGATCCGCGGCTGCACCTGCTGCTCGCCGGCGGTGGCCCCGAGGAAGGGGAGCTGCGCGAGCGGCTGGGGGAGAGGGCGACCTTCCTCGGCTGGCTCTCCGGCGAGGACCTGCCGCGGGCCTACGCCAGCGCCGACGCCTTCCTCTTCTGCAGCGGCACCGACACCTACGGGCAGGTGATCCTCGAGGCCGCCGCCAGCGGCCTGCCGGTGGTCGCGGTCGCCGAAGGCGGCCCGGCGACGCTGATCGAGAACCGCCACACCGGCCTGCTCTGCTGCCCCGACGCCGACCAGATCGCCGGCGCGCTGCTGCGGCTCGCCTCCTCGCCAGAGCTGCGCGAGCAGCTCGGCAGCGCCGCCGCCCGCGCCGCACGCGAGCGCTCCTGGGAGCGCTCGATGGGACAGCTCGCGGCCGGCTACCGCCGCGCCCTCGACGCCGCCGCGGCACCGCGGTCCCAGAGCCTCTCGCGTGCCGCCTGAAAGCGCGCCGTTCAACGGCACGGCACCCGGCGAGCGGCCGCGAACGCCTCAGTACGATGGAGCGATCGACGATCCCGCTCTCTACTTCAATCGCGAGCTCTCCTGGCTCGACTTCAACCAGCGGGTGCTCGAACTCGCGGAGGACCCCGACGCGCCGCTGCTGGAGCGGGTCCGCTTCTGCGGGATCTACGCCAACAACCTCGACGAGTTCTTCATGGTCCGTGTCGCCGGCCTCTTCGACCAGCTAGACGCTGGGATCGAAGCGCGCGGCCCCGACGGCCTGACCCCGAAGGAGCAGATCGACGCGATCCAGCAACGGGTCCTCGAGCTCGACGACCGCCTTTGCCACACCTTCGGCACCAACCTGCGCCCGGCGCTGGAGGAGCACGGGATCCGCATCGTCACCCTCGACACCGCGACCGACGAGGAGCGGCGTGAGATCGACGACCGCTTCGAGCAGCAGGTCTTCCCGGCGCTGACGCCGCTGGTGATCGGGCTCGGCCGCCCCTTCCCCTACATCTCCAACCTCTCGCTCAGCCTCGGGGTGCTGCTGCGCGACTCCGAGAGCGGCAACGAGATCATCGCCCGGGTCAAGGTGCCGAAGGAGCTGCTCGGCCGCTTCCTCCCGCTCGGCGACGGCGGCCTTACCTTCGTCCCCCTGGAGGAGGTGATCGCCGCCAACCTGGAGGCGCTCTTCCCCGGGATCGACGTGATCGACCACGGCTACTTCCGGGTCACCCGCGACGCCGACTTCAACGTCTCCGACGAGGCCGACGACCTCCTGCAGGCGGTCCAGGACGAGCTCCGCCGCCGCCGCTTCGGCGAGGTGGTGCGGCTCGAGGTCGAGTCCCGGATGAACCCGAAACTGCGCGCGCAGCTGGTCGCCGCGCTGCGGCTCGAAGACCGCGAGGTCTACGACATCGACGGCCTGCTCGACCTCGCCGACCTGACGGCGATCGCCGACCTCCCGGGCCACGCGGAGCTGCGCTACCCGCCCTGGACGCCGGTCACCCAGCCACGCCTGCAGGGCGAGGACGACGAGCCGGTCGACATGTTCGCCGAGATCCGCCACGGCGACCTGCTCGTCCACCATCCCTACGACTCCTTCAACACCTCGGTCGAGCGCTTCGTCGCCCAGGCGGTCGCCGACCCCGACGTGCTGGCGATCAAGCAGACCGTGTACCGGACCAGCGACGACTCGCCGCTGGTGCCCTCGCTGATCCGCGCCTCCGAACGCGGCAAGCAGGCGGTCTGCATGGTCGAGCTGAAAGCGCGCTTCGACGAGGAGGCGAACATCCACTGGGCGAAGTCGCTGGAGGAGGCCGGCGTCCACGTCGTCTACGGCATCCCCGGCCTGAAGACGCACGTGAAGGCGATCGTCGTCGCCCGCCGCGAGGGCGATCAGGTGCGCGAGTACGTCCACGTCGGCACCGGCAACTACAACCCGAAAACGGCCCGCCTCTACACCGACCTGGGGATCTTCACCGCCGACCCCGATCTCGGCGCCGACGTCGCCGAGATGTTCAACTTCCTCACCGGCTACGGGCGGCCCGCAGGCTTCCGCAAGGTGCTGGTCTCGCCGACGACGATGCGCGACCAGATCGTCGAGGAGATCGAGCGCACGGTCGAGGCGCACAAGGCCGGCGAGGACGCGCGGATCGCGCTGAAGATGAACTCGCTGGTCGACGCCCGCTGCATTCAGGCCCTTTATGAGGCCTCGCAGGCGGGGGTGCGGGTCGACCTCAACGTGCGCGGGATCTGCTGCCTGCGACCGGGGGTGGAGGGGGTCTCCGAGAACATCCGCGTCACCTCGATCGTCGGCCGCTTCCTCGAGCACTCGCGGATCTACGTCTTCCGCCGCGGCGAGGAGACGCGGGTGCTGATGGGCTCGGCCGACCTGATGCCGCGCAACCTCGACAGCCGGGTCGAGCTGGTGGCGCCGGTCGAGGACGCGGCGCTGAAAGCCGAGCTGCTGGACGTGCTGGAGCGCTGCCTGGCCGACAACGCCGGCTCCTGGGAGCTCGACTCCGACGGGCGCTGGAAGCGGCGGCTCCCCGACGGCGAACTGCGCAGCGCGCAGGAGGAGCTGATGGCACGTCATTCCGCACGTGCCGCAGAGCATCTCGCTACTTCCGCTGCCTGAGAAGCGGCGCCGCTTGTTACATGTCTAGGATGCCGTCGCAGTGGCGCGCTTCTCGCTCCTTCCTCGCGACCGGACCTTCTTCGACCTCTTCATCGAGGCGGGCCAGAACGCCGTTCGCGCAGCCAAGCTCCTCGACGAGATGATGAACACCTGGCCCGAGAGCGAGGGGCTCTCGCGCGAGATCCTCAAGGCCGAGCAGGAGGGCGACCGGATCACCCACGACATCGTCCGGCGGCTCAACTCGACCTTCGTCACCCCGATCGACCGCGAGGACATCTACGCGCTGGCGACGCAGATGGACGACGTCGTCGACTTCACCGAGGAGGCCGCCGACTTCCTCGGCCTCTACAAGATCGAGGCGCCGATGGAGCAGGCGCAGGCGCTGACCAAGGTTCTCGTCGCCTCCTGTGAGCAGCTGGCGATGGGGCTGGAGAACCTGCCCTCGTTCAAGGACCTCGACAAGTACTGGATCGAGATCCACCGGCTCGAGAACGACGGCGACCGGATCTCCCGCGACGCCGTCGCCTCGCTCTTCTCCAACGGGATCGACCCGATGGTCGTGATCCGCTGGAAGGACATGTTCGCGGTGCTCGAGGAGGCGATCGACGCGACCGAGACCGCCGCCCAGATAATCGAGGGCATCGTCATCAAGAACTCGTGACGGCCTCAGACGTCGCCATGCGGCGTCCTCGCTCGCTCATGTGCAAAGCACAAATCGCTCACTGCGTCCTTGCCTGGCAACGTCTGAGCCTCGTCACGAGGGCCGTGTCGTGAGCTCCGACGTAATCCTCGTCATCGTCGTCGCCACCGCGCTGGCCTTCGACTTCACCAACGGCTTCCACGACACCGCCAACGTCGTCGCCACCTCGATCTCGACCGGGGCGGCGCGGCCGTCGGTGGCGATCGGCTTCGCCTCGCTGCTCAACTTCGTCGGCGCCTTCATCTCGATCAGCGTCGCCGCGACCGTCGCCAAGGACGTCGTCAACGCGGAAGTGATCACGACGACGATCGTCTTCGCCGGGCTGATCGGGGCGATCGCCTGGAACCTGATCACCTGGTACTTCGGGCTGCCTTCGAGCTCCTCGCACGCGCTGATCGGCGGCGTCGTCGGCTCGGCCGTGGCCGCGGCCGGCTTCGACGCGATCCTCGCCGAAGGGCTGGTCGGCAAGGTGCTGGTCCCGGCGGTGGTGGCGCCGGTCGTCGCCTTCCTCGTCGCCGGGTTCGCGATCGGCCTCTCCTACCGAGTCGTCGGCAGGCAGCGACCAGGGATCGTCACCCGCGGCTACCGCTACGGGCAGGTCATCTCCGGCGGGCTGCTGGCGCTGGCGCACGGCACCAACGACGCGCAGAAGACGATGGGGGTGATCACGCTGGCGCTGATCGCCGCCGGCAAGCTCGGCAGCGAAGCCGACCCGCCGACCTGGGTGATCGTCGCCTCGGCCACCGCGATCGCCCTCGGCACCTACAGCGGCGGCTGGCGGATCATCAAAACCACCGGCACCCGGATCATCAAGATGGACGCGGCGCAGGGCTTCTCGGCGCAGGGGGCGGGCGCGGCGGTGATCCTCGCCTCGACGCACTTCGGCTTCCCGCTCTCGACCACGCACGTGATCAACGGCGGCGTGATGGGCTCCGGGGCGGCGAAACGGCTCTCGGCGGTGCGCTGGGGAGTCGCCGGCAACATCCTCGTCGCCTGGCTGCTGACGCTGCCGATGGCGGCGCTGATCGGGGCGCTGACCTACGGCTTCACGCGGATCTTCGGCACCGGCGCGCTGGGGCCGGTGCTGGTGACGCTGATGGCGCTCTCGCTGGTCGTCGCCGCGTTCGCCCGTCGGGCGCAGCGCGGCGCCCCCGTCACGGCGGCCGGCGGATGATCGCGACGATCGTCCAGTGGAAGGAGCTGGGGCAGACGGTGGCGGCGTCGGTGGTGGCGGGCGTCGGCATCACCTTCGCCTTCTCGGTCGGGATCTGGGGGTCGGGCCAGTTCATCGAGCTGAGCCGTAACGACCGACCGGTGGCGGCAACGGTGGCGGGAGTCGTCGGCGCCCTCGCCCTCCTCTGCGTCGCCGGCGCGGTGATCGTCGGCATCGTCGTGATGACGCAGAAGTAGAAGCACTCTCGCGACCGCCCTACACTGGAGAGGTGCGAACCGCGCGCAACGTTGCGATCGTGATGCTGCTGGCCCTGGGCGTTGCCTTCCTGCCCGGTGGCGGCAACGTGGCCGAAGCGGTGATCACCGGCCTGACGATGGCGCTCTTGGCCGGGATCGCCTGGATGATCTATGTGCTCAGCCGCGAGAACCAGCTGACGCTGGCGACCTTGAGCGACGGCCGCCGCGCGATCCTCTACGGCGCGGTCGGGATGGTGGCCCTGCTGATCGCCGGCAGCGACAAGCTGTTCGAAACCGGAGGCGGGACCCTGTTGTGGATCATCCTCCTAGGCGCCTCGATCGCCGCGATCTGGAAAGTCTGGATGGAGGCGAATACGTACCACTGAGTTAGTCACGGTTTCGCGCCGAAGCTGGCTCAGAAATTTTGCGTTGTGCGCGCCACGCGTGCGGGTTGGCTCGGCAGGGTGGGGTCCATGCCGCCAGGGGCCGAAAACGCAGCGCATGGGGAGGAGGGGACCGCTTCGGTGGAGCTGGTCGCGGTGGTCCCCTTCCTGCTGCTGGCGGTTCTGGTGGCCGCGCAGATCGCGCTCGCCGGCCAGGCACTCTGGTCGGCGAGCGTGGCCGCGCGAGCGGGGGCGCGGGCGGCCGCGGTTGGAGGAGACGCGGTGGCGGCCGCTCGCTCCGCGCTCCCGCCCTCGATGCGGGGAGGGGCGAAGGTGGAGGACGAAGAGGGCGTCTCGGTGCGGGTCGAGGTGCCGCGCCTAATTCCCTCGTTGCCGTCGGTGCGGGTGGGGGCGACGAGCGCGCTGGAGCCGAGCGGTGGCTGAGCGCGGTCAGGCAACCGTCGAGCTGGTCGCGGCGCTGCCGGCGCTGCTGCTGGCAGCCCTGGTGGCGCTGCAACTGCTGGCGGCCGGTTACGCGATGACGCTCGCCGACGGCGCCGCCGAGGCCGGCGCGCTGGCGCTGGCTTCGGGCGGTTCGGCCGCGGAGGCGGCGCGGGAAGCGCTGCCGGGGTGGGCGAAGGACGACGTGGCGGTCGCCGTCGAGGGCGACAAGGTCTCGGTGCGGCTGCGGCCGCCGTCGCCGATCCCGGCGATCTCGAAGCGACTGACGATCAGCAGTAGCGCAACCGCGAGGTCGGCCCGATGAGCATCCTCAATCCCCTGCGGGATGGGGCGACGATCGTCGTCGCGGCAGTCGGCGCGGCCGAGGGCTCGCGCGGCGCCGCGGCCGCACTCGCCTGCGCTGGAGCGGATGTCGATTTGGCGACGCTGTTGATCGACGTAGGTGGGAAACCCCCGCGACCGGCGCTGCTGGCGTCCGCCGCCGCCCAGAAGCTGGAGGAGCGGCTGGGGGCGCACCTGCCTGACTTCAGGGCAGCGGCGAGGGGGCAGGTCTGCCACCTGGCGGCGCCCGCGGGACAGGAGGGGCTCGATGCCGCTGCGGCAGCGGTGACGGTGGCCCGGGGTTCAGCCGCCGTCATCCATGTGCCGCCCGAGATGCTGCAGCCGGTCCTCGACGAGCTCAGGCCGCGGCCCTCAGGGGTGCTCCTGCGCGCCGATCTCGTCGAGGACCGCCCGTTGGCCGCTCTGGCCGTTCGGGATCTGGTCGCCCGCGATTTCGCGGTCGCCGTCCTCAAGCAGCGCCTCGGCTGGGTGGCGGAGCGTCGCGCCCTCTTCGGAGCGCTGCCGCCAGGCTCGCCCGGAGGGCTACCGCAGCGGCTGGTGCGACGTCTCGGGGTCCTTAGTAGGGGTACGGAGGTTCCGATTCCGGTGCCGGGGGCGGTGGGCTGACGTTCCCGACCTTCGCCGCGTGCCAGGTCCCCACGTCCTTGATTCCCTCCCCGTTCGCTTCGCCGGGCTTTACGTCGCCGTTGAAGCTGTAGAGGGGGCGACCTTTGTAGGTGACCTGGGTCTTGCCGTTCGGGCGCATGACGGTGCCGAGCTTTACCGGTCCCTTCGGCTTGACGCCCTTCGGGATGAGTAAGGGCGTCCAAGACGCCAGGCAGGTTCCGGTGCAGGTGAACTTGCCCTTGGTCTCGACGCTGAGGCTGTAGAGGGTCTTGCCCTTGAGCGTGGTGAGGACCGTGTGTTCGAGGGTCGTGTTTTCCATCTCTTTGACCACGCGCTTGCTCGATTGCGCGGTGGCTGCTCCCGCGACTACGAGCGCCAGCGCCGCCACCGTCAGCAGGGCGATGCGGATCGGGTATGGGCGCGGGCGGGGGATGGTGGGCAGCGACATCGATCAGCTCCTTCGTCTCGGGTCGCCCGGTCTACGCAGCGGGTCACGGAAAAGTTCGAAAGCCGCCGCAGAAGATTTTGTTCCTGCGCGCCATGCGTGCGTGGTTCCTAGGCAGGGTCGATTCATGCGGGCGAGGGAGATGCGGGAGACGGGCGAGTCGGGGCAGGCGTTGATCCTGGCGCTGGGCGGGGCGCTGGCGTTGATCGCCGCCGCGCTGGCGCTGGTCGCGATCGCGGGGGCGGTGACCGGCAAGGGCAGAGCGCAGCGCGCAGCGGACCTGGTCGCGATCTCGGCCGTGCGCTCGATGCGCGACGACCTCGACGGTCTGCTGGCGCCGCCGCGGCTTGCCAACGGAGAGCCCAACCCTGATCATCTCGCCAAGGCGACCTATCTGGCGCGAGCCCGAACCGCGGCTCTGGAGGCCGCGCGCGCAAACGGAGTCGACCCACAGCGGGTGCTGCTCCGTTTCCCCGATGCCGACTCCTTTGCCCCGGTGCGCGCGAAGGCGACGATCGTCGCCGGTCTGCGGGAAGGCCACGGTCAGCGGGTGGAAGCGTCTGCCGTCGCCGAAGCCGCGGCGCCATACGGCGCCATGGCGGGCGGCGAAACCGGGATGGCAACCGGCGGCGGCTACAGCGGTCCGCTGATCTACCGCGACGGCGAGGGAATGCGGCCCGACGTCGCCGCGGCCTACGACAAGATGGCCGCCGCCGCCCGCGGTGACGGCATCGTCCTCATCGTCGTCTCCGGCTTCCGCTCCGACGCCGAACAGGCGGAACTCTTTGCCGCCCACCCCGATCCGACTTGGGTGGCGCCCCCCGGCCACTCCTTGCATCGGTGCGCCACCGAGCTCGATATCGGGCCGTCCGCCGCCTATTCATGGCTGGCCTCCAATGCCGCCCGCTTCGGCTTCGTGCAGCGGTACTCGTGGGAGGCCTGGCACTACGGCTACGACGCCGGACCGGCTCCCTGCTCGCCGCAGGGCGAAGCGCTGACGGCGGCTGGGGGAGGGGCGGCGCCCGCTGCCTCGTCGACCGCGCTCCCCTCCTTCGTGCCGGCTCAGTACCGCGAGCCGATCCTCCACTCAGCTGCACATTGGGGCGTGCCGCCGGCGCTGATGGCGGGACAGCTGATGGCCGAGTCCGGCTTCGACCCCAACGCGGGCTCGCCCGCAGGCGCCCAGGGGATCGCTCAGTTCATGCCAAGCACGGCAGTCGCCTACGGCCTCACCAACCCCTACGACCCGGTCGCCGCGATCGACGCCGAGGCGCACCTCATGCACGACCTCCTCCAGCAGTTCGGTTCCCCCGAGCTCGCCCTCGCCGCCTACAACGCTGGCCCCGCCCCAGTCGAAGCCTGCCACTGCATCCCGCCCTATCCCGAGACCCAGGCCTACGTCACCCGCATCCTCGCCCTGATCGGCGGCGCCGGCGCGATCGCCATGCCCAGCTTCGAAGTACGGCTGGTGGCGTAATCGGATTCCGGCAGTTAATAGAAGAGATACACCCGAGTACTTCAATTCTGTAAGGCTGCGCCGCCACGATGAGCAACGTAGAGGGAAAAGCAACGGCGATCACCGTTATGAGCCCTGTCTGGCCAGGGGCTCGGTACTACTTGTCGGCACTGTTCGCGATCGCTCGCCAGCCGTGGGCAAAGCCGGCGCTCGAGAAGCTGCAGACCCTTTCCTTCATCCATTACGCCCGCTGGACCGTCATCCCCAAGTTCCCCGATGGGGACAAGGCAGAGAGTCTGCGCTACACGTACCTGTTCTTCGAGAGCAATTTCAACGGCACCTGGGACGAGTACATCGACGCTTTCTCGGAGGTGGTGCCGGTGAGGATGTGGTCGATCTGGTTCAGCTCGTTCGGCTTTCCCGGCCCGCAGCCGGTGGAGCCGTTCAAGCGGTACATCCGCAAGAACGAGTACGTCGCCAATCACTATTGGTCCGCGTATCCGGGTGCGTCCACCACCCAGGTCATCTCCGCCGGGCGCGTCGCCGAAGCCGTCGCGGAGCTGCGAGAACGAGCCGAGGGGCTCGACGAGAAGGCCTTCGAGGAGGCCTACGTCGAGATGCTCACGAAGATCCAGAACGACCTCTGATGGGCGACAGCAACGTCTCAGGCCAGGCGTATTCGCTCACCGTGATGGCGCCGATCGTCTCGGAAAAGGTGAGCCACCTGGTCAATTACCTCGATGACCTCGGTTCCGGCGATCAGAGTCCGCTGGCCCGGGTCGGCTCCACCCACTTCGCGCGCTGGGTGGTGATGGACGCTCCCGTATTCGAGGGCGGTCACCAGCGCCGCGACGGCTGGAGCGCTCCGCGCCTGCTGTTCACCAGCAACTTCGACGGCGCCCTCGACCCCTACCTCGAGAGCCTGCGGGTCGGGCTCGGCGAGGATGCCAACACGATCTGGGGGCACTGCAAGGACTTCCCAGGCGTCGCGGACGCCGGCGCCTTCGCCGCCTGGATCAAGCGCAACCAGATCGACAGCTCCCTCTTCTACGCCGCCTATGGCGAGATGACCGTCGAGGACGTCCTCAGCAACCTCGAAACCCGCCGCCGCCTGACGGAATTCGCCGCCGCCAACCAGGGCGGCTCGGCCGCCGGGCTGCGGGACGCCTTCCTGAGGGAGTTCTCGCCTTGACCACGCTCGACCGCTCCAACATCCAGGGATTCGTCGTGCGCGGCTACCGCCTCCCGGTCGCGGGGTATCTCTTCCTCCGCGTCGACGACCCTGTCCGGGCCAGCCGCTGGGTCTCCCATGCGGCCGACGAAGTCATCACCGCCGCCCCCTGGAGCAAGAAGCCCGCAGCGGGAATCAACGTCTCCTTCACCTATACCGGCCTCAAGGCGCTCGAGGTCCCGGATTACTCCCTCGGCGGCTTCCCGGTCGCCTTCCGCGAAGGCATGGCTGCCCGTGCTGAGGTGCTCGGGGACACGGGGCCGAGCGACCCATCGCGCTGGGAGGGCCCCTTCGACGCGGCGGATCACGTCCACGCGATGGTGATGATCAGCGCCAAAGACGACGAGGCGCTCGAGAGGCATAAAGCCGAGGTCTGCGAGAAGATCGGACAGTTCGGCGGCCTCGAGACGGTTGGGTGGCAGGTCGGCAAAGCGCTGGAGGAAAACCGCGAACACTTCGGCTTCGTCGACGGGATCAGCCAGCCCGACATCGAGGGGAGCGCCGTCAAGCCGTACCCGGGCCAGGGAGCGGTCGACGGGAAGGGAGGCTGGCGGCCGGTCCCGGCGGGCGAGTTCATCCTCGGGTACCTGGACGAGGAGGGCGTGTTGCCCGACGCCGCCGTGCCCGATCAGCTCACCGGCAACGGCACCTTCCTCGTTTACCGGAAGCTGCGTCAGAACGTGGCGGAATTCCGCCGGCAACTGAAACGGGCGAGTGAGCACTATCCGGGGGGCGAAGACATGCTGGCGGCAAAGATGGTCGGGCGCTGGGGCGACGGAACGCCGCTCGTTCTCTCGCCGGAGAAGCCCGATCCCGCCATCGCCAAAGACCGGATGCGCAACAACGCCTTCTCCTATGGCGACGACGGCAAGGGGACGCGCTGCCCGGTCGGCGGTCATATCCGCCGGGCGAACCCGCGCGATGGCCTCCCGTTCGAGGGAAAGCTCGTCAACCGGCATCGGCTGATCCGGCGGGGAATCCCCTACGGCCCCGAGTTGCCGCCAGGGGCTGAGGACGATGGGCAGGACCGTGGGCTGATCTTCACCTCGCTGCAGGCCAGCATCGAGCGTCAGTTCGAGTTCGTGCAATCGCAGTGGATGAACGAAGGGAACGCCTTCCGGATCGGTGCTGACCAGGACGTCCTGATCGGCGCCCAGACCTGCGATCCGCCGCGCAAGATGCTCATCCCCGGTAACCCACCCTTCTTCGTCGACAACCTCTGCTGTCTCACCACCTGCAGCGGCGGCGAGTACTTCTTCACCCCCGGCGTCAACGGCCTGCACTTCATCTCGGCGGCGGACGGATAAACGCGATGTCGATCGTCGACGACTTCGAGCACCTCGCGAAGGAACTGCACGACGATGCGGAGGGGCTTGTCCGCGAGGTGGCCAACCGGGTGCGGCAGGAGGCCCTCGCGCATCCCCAGCACTTCTTCGCGCTTCTCCGCGCCCTGAAGCCGGTGCTGGTCACCGACAGCATCGCGATCGTCACCCGCTACGACGACGTGGTCGAGGTGCTCGAGCATGACGAGGCCTTCAGCGTCTCGGAGTACCGGCGCAAGATGCGCGAGCTGGCGGGGGATTTCATCCTCGGCCTCGACGATTCGCCCGCCTACGAACGCGAGGTCTCGATCCTGCGGCTCGCCGCGCCCCGTTCCGATATTCCCGGCCTTGCCGCGTTCGCCGCGGCCGAGGCGGAGCAGATCGTCTCCCAGGCGCCGGGGCAGATCGACCTCGTCGACCTCTCGAGCAGGGTCCCGGCCCGGCTGGTGGGGCGCTGGTTCGGAACTCCCGGCCCCGACGAGGAGACGCAGATCGCCTGGACGCTCGCCCTCTTCGCCGACATCTTCCTCAACCTCCAGAACGACGCCGACCTGCACACCGCCGCCGAGCGCGCCGGGGCTGCGATGCGCCCGCACCTCGACTCGGTGATCGCTGCCCGCAAGGCGTCGGGCCAGGCGGCCGACGACGTGCTCGGACGCCTGATCGCGATGCAGGGAGACCCCGCGACTGCCTTCAGCGACGAGGAGATCCGGACCAACTTCATCGGTCTGATCGTCGGCTTCATCCCGACCGTGATGTCGGCGACGACGCTTGCCTTCGACGCCCTTCTGGAGCGGCCGGATGCGCTTGCCGAGGCCTGCGAGGCCGCGCGCGGGGATGACGACGAGGCGCTGCGCGCCTGCATGTGGGAGGCGATGCGGCTGGCGCCGATGGCCCCGGGTGTCGTCCGCCGGACCGCCGTCGACTTCGAGGTCGCCGAGGGCACGCACCACGCCACTCGCATCCCAGCGGGCGCCGTGACGCTCGCCGCCACCCAGTCGGCGATGCTCGACGGCGATGTGCTCGACGACCCCTCCGCTTTCCGGACCGACCGGCCGTCGCATCACTACCTGCACTTCGGCGCCGGGATGCACGAATGCTTTGGGCGCTTCGCCAACGCGATGCAGATCCCGGCTATCGCCAAGGCGGTGCTGCGTCGACCGGGGGTGCGACGGGCGCCTGGGCCGGAGGGAGCGCTCCAGCGCAACGAGCAGTACCCGACGCGGCTGCTGGTCTCCTTCGATGCCTAGCGACCACGGCCAGATCGCAGGGCGCCTGCCGGCTCCAGATGCTCGTGCACGAAGCGCACCACGGCGGCGCCCTCGCCGACGGCGGTAGCGCAGCGCTTGATCGAGCCGGAGCGGACGTCGCCGGCGGCGTAGACGCGGGGGACGCTGGTTTCCTGCAGGCCGTCGGCGCCGACCTCGGGGCCGGTGAGGATGAAGCCCTTCTCGTCGCGGCTGAGCGTGTCGTCGAGCCAGTCGGTGCAGGGTGAGGCACCGAGGAAGAGGAAGAGGTAGGAGTAGGGGAGGTGGGTCCCGTCGCTGAGGGTCACGGCCTCGAGCTGGCCGTCGCTCCCGTGCAACTCGGTGATTTCGCAGCGGTCGCGGACGTGGACGCCGAAGCGGTCGAGCTCGTCGATCAGGTAGCTGGACATCGTCTCGGCGAGCTCGGCGCGGCGGTGGAGGAGGGTGACGAGGGCGCCGCCGCGGGCGAGCCAGACCGCCGCCTGGCCGGCCGAGTTGCCGCCACCGACCACGCCGACCCGCTGACCGCCGCAGATCTGCGCCTCCGGCGGCCCGGCCGCGTAGAAGATGCTGAAGCCCTCGTACCGCTCGAGGTCGGCGACCGGGAGTTTGCGGTATTCCGCGCCGGTGGCGAGGACGACGGCGCGGGCGCTGATCTCGTTTCCCTCCTCGAGCTTGACCAGGTGGCGCTCCTCACCCGGTTCGAGCGCCCTAGCCCGATAGGGCGTGGCGGTGCGGGCGCTGAACTTGCGCGCCTGGGTGACCGCCCGGCTGGTCAGCTCGCTGCCGGTGATGCCCGCCGGGAAGCCGAGGTAGTTCTCGATCCGCCGCGAGGTCCCGGCCTGGCCGCCGAGCACGGTGCTCTCGATCACCAGAGTGTCGAGCCCCTCCGAGGCGCCGTAGACCGCGGCCCCGAGGCCGGCCGGGCCGCCGCCAATCACCAGCAGGTCGACCTCCTCCCGCGCTTTCAGCTCGAGTCCGATGCCGAGCGCCCGCGACAGCTCGCCGTCGCTCGGGGCGCGCAGCTCGTGCCCGCCCGGCAGCCGCACCAGCGGCACCTCCTCGGGCGTCAGCTCCTCCAGCGCGCGCGCCAGCTCCGCGTCCTCGCGCGGGTCGGGCCAGGTGTAGGGGAGGCGCTGCCGTTTCGCGAAGTCGACCAGCTGCCGCGTCGCCTCCGAATCCCGCGGCCCGACGATTTCGATCCCGATTCCCTGCCGCTGCTGCAGCAGTTCCCGCCGCGCCACGAAGGCCGAGAGGAGGATGTCGGAGAGCGGTGCGTCCTCGAGCAGCAGCTTGCGCAGCTCTTCGCGCTCGACCGCGACGTAGCGCATCGGCTCCGTCACCACCGCGGTGAGGAAGACCGTCTGGCCGGAGAGCAGGTTCATCTCGCCGAGGAAGCCGCTTGCCCCGTGGCGGACGATCTCGTGGCCGTTGCCGTCTCGCACCGCCGCCTCCCCCTCGAGGATCGCGATGAAGGGGTAGGTCTCGTCGCCGATCCGGAACAGCTCCTCGCCGACCTCCGCGGTCCGTTCCTCCCCGTGTTCGGCCAGCGTCGCCAGCTGGCTGCTCGAGAGGACGCGACCGACGGGGCGGGTCATCGGTTGAAGGCTACTTGGCGGGTCAAAGCGCCCTTCGCGGCCGGTTCTCATATCGTCGCGCCCAATGCCGAAGCCGGTCCTCCTTGCCCAGCTCAGCGACCTCCACGTCTGCGACGAATGGGAGGGGGTCGATCCCGTCGCCCGGGTCGAGCGGGTGGTGGAGGCGGTCCGCTCGCTGCCGAACCCGGTCGACGCCGTCGTCGTCACCGGCGACCTCACCGACGACGGCAGCGAGGAGAACTACCGGCGCGCGCGCAGCCTGCTGGAGCGCTTCGACGCTCCCGTCCACGTCCTGCCGGGCAACCACGACGATCGGCGCAACCTGCGGCAGACGTTCGGCCTGCCGGGGGCCGGGGAGGAGCCGGTCAACTACAGCGTCGCCGTCGGCGAGCTCCGCTTGATCGTCTTCGACTCGAATGTTCCCGGCCAGGACCCCGGGGAATACGGCCAGGAGCAGCTCCGCTGGCTCGACGAGGAGCTGGGTCGGGACGGCGAGGCCCCGACCGTTCTGGCCCTGCACCACCCGCCGCTGACGACGGGAATCTCCGGCTGGGATGCGATCAACCTCACCCCGGCCGATCGCGAAGCGATGGCCGCGGTCGTCGCCCGCCATCCTCAGCTCCGCGCGATCGTCGGCGGCCACCTGCATCGGACCGCGGCCGCCGCCCTGGCCGGCTGCACCGTCTTCTCGGCACCCAGCGCGAGCCTGCAGGCGCGGCCGGATTTCCTCGCCGACGACGTCGAGTTCGTAGACCCTCCCGGCTTCGCCCTCCACGTCTTCCGCGACGGCGACTTCTCCTCCCAGGTCGAGGTGCTTGGTTCATGAGACTGTGGGTAGCGGAACTACGAGGTCGGCGACGAAAGGAGCGGCATGCGCAATCCCTTCACCCATAAGAAGCTGGACGAGGTCAAGAACTCGGCGCCGGAGTTCGGCTTCGGCGACTACATGGAGGCGCGGTTCGCCAAGGACGACGTCGAGGCGGAGGAGACGGGATTCAGCTTCTACCGCCTGAAACCGGGCAAGCGCCAGCCCTTCGGCCACAACCACGAGGAGGCGGAGGAGGTCTACGTGGTCGTCCGCGGCACCGGCCTGCTCAAACTCGACGACGAGATCATCAAGGTGGAGGCGCTCGACGCGATCCGGGTTTCGCCGGAAGTGACCCGCGCCTTCGAAGCCGGCGACAACGGCCTCGAGGTGATCGCCTTCGGGCCGCGCCGCGACGGCGACGGCGCGATCATCCCCGGCTGGTGGAGCGACTGAGCGCGGGATAGACTGCGCGCCGATGGCAACCGAGGTACAGGGAGTCGAGGGGATGAAGGCCCTGGTCGGCCAGGAGGTCGGCCCGAGCGAGTGGCGCGCGATCACCCAGGCTGACATCGACGCCTTCGCCGAGCTCTCCGGCGACCACCAGTGGATCCACGTCGACCCCGAGCGGGCCAAGACCGAGAGCCCCTACGGCACCACCATCGCCCACGGCAACCTCACCCTGGCCACCGTCGACGGCTTCCGCCAGGAACTGATCACCGCCACCGGCTTCACCCTCGGCGTCAACTACGGCTGGAACAAGATCCGCTTCCCCGCCCCGGTCCCCGTCGACTCCCGCATCCGCGCCAAGTCCGAAGTCGTCTCCGTCGAGGAGAAAGGCGGCGGCTGGTACGAGGTCATCACCCGCTTCACCCTCGAAGTCGAGGGCGGCGAGAAGCCATGTTTTGTTGGCGACAGCGTGACGCGGGTGCTGGCAGCGGCTGAGTAGCGCTTCCGACTTTCACCCCGCTATGGCGAGGTGAAAGTCGGAGAGGCGAATAGCGGGAGCTACTTGACCGTCAGGGTGCCTTCCATGCCGGCCTGGCGGTGGCCCGGGATGGAGCAGTAGTAGGTGTAGGTGCCGGGTTCGAGTTCGACTTCGGCGGAGTCGGAGCCTTCTTGGATGACTTCGGTGCCGCCGATTTCTTCGCCGTTTTCGTTTTCGATTTTGACGTCGTGGGGGACGGGGGATTCGTTGGTGAAGTTGATCGTGGCTTTGCCGGCCTTGGCGGTTGCGGTGTCGCTGGTGAAGGCGAGGTTGCCGCTGGGGTCGGCTTCGACGTCGACGGCGCTGGCGGAGCCGGCGCTGCCGCCTTCGGCTTCCTTGCCGCCTTCTTTTTCTTCCTGGGTGGTTTCGGTCTGACCGCCGGAGGAGGTTTCTTCGCTGGTGGAGCTGGAGCCGCCACCGCCGCAGGCGACTAGCGCGAGCGCGGCGAGGACCAGGGCGAACAGGGCTGCGAACTTCTTCATCTCGTTCCTTTCCCGCTAAGGACGTTGTCGGGGATGACTCTAGTCGCGATACGTAAAAGGCCGCAAACCAGTTCAGATGTCAGCGGCCGTGGAACTCGGGGGTGCCGCCGCTGAAGAAGGTCTCGACGCCGTTGCGCAGGTCCTCGGTCGCCATCGAGTCGGCGATCCCGTGGCGCTCCAGCTGCAGGTGGTCGTTGATGCTGTTCTCGATGCTGACCCCGACCAGCTTCTTCGCCATCCGCACGTAGTGCGGCGCCTTCTTGGCCAGCTCGTCGGCCTTGACCCGCGCCCGCACCATCAGCTCTTCGGGCGCCACCACCTCGCTGACCAGACCCAGCTCCAACGCTTCTTCGGCCTTCAGGTTCGGGTCTTCCAGCAGCAGTTCGAGCGCCTTGCTCGGGCCGACCACGCGCGGCAGAAAGTAGGTCATGCCGCCGTCGGGCGAGGCGCCGATCCGCCCGTAGGCGGGGGCGAAGAAGGCGGTGCTGGCGGCGATCCGGATGTCGCAGGCGAGCGCCAGCGAGAACCCGGCCCCCGCCGCCGGTCCGTTGACCGCGCCGATCACGGGGTAGGGGATCCGCCGCAGGTCGATGATCGCCTGGTGCAGCACCTCGGCGCCGCGCCGCACGTCCGAGGGCAGGTCGATCTCCCCCGATTCCACCCCTTTGCGGAACCAGTTGACGTCGCCGCCGGCGCAGAAGGCCTGCCCGGCGCCGGTGATGATCAGCCCCCGCAGCGGCGCCTGGTCGGCGAGCCAGGCGAAGGCGACGGTCATCTCGCCGATCAGTTCCGGGCTCATCGCGTTGAAGGCGTCCGGCCGGTCCAGCGTCAGCGTCCCGATCTCCCCGTCGATCTCGATCCGAATCGTGTGGAGCTGCGGCGGGTTAATAGTGGTGCTGGTCATCTGACTCTCCTGATCGTCTGGTCGCGCGGGTTGGCCGGGTGGCCAGCAGCCTACCCTTTGACCAGTGCCAAAAGGCAACGAGAAAGCCGAGAAGGAGGGCGCGCGGAGCCGCGCCGAGCGGATCGCGCAGCAGCGCAAGTCGCTGCCCGACCAGCCCGGGGTCTACCTCTTCTACGACCGCGAGGGCGAGCTGCTCTACGTCGGCAAGGCGCGCTCGATCCGCAAACGGATCGGCTCGCACTTCTCCGGCGGGGACGGACGCCTCACCTCGCGCATCGACCGCATCGAGTCGCTGGTCACCGCCAACGAGGCGGAGGCGCTGCTGACCGAGCAGAGCTTCATTAAGCGCCACCGGCCGCGCTTCAACATCCGCCTCCGCGACGACAAGTCCTACCCCTACGTCGCGGTCAGCCTCGACGAGGACTACCCGCGCGTCTACTTCACCCGCGAGAAGCATCGCTCCGGCCGCGCCTACTTCGGCCCGTTCTCCAGCGCCAAACGGGTGCGGGAGACGCTTGACCTGCTCGGCAAGCTGTTCCAGTTCCGCACCTGCGAGGGCAAGGAGCCGGGGCGCCGTTCCGGCAGCCCCTGCCTCGACTACTACATCAAGCGCTGCGGGGCGCCCTGCGTCGACTACATCAGCAAGGAGGAGTACCGGCACAACGTCGAGGCGATCGTCGACTTCCTCTCCGGTCGCTACCGCCAGGTCGAGCGCGAGGAGGAGGAGAAGATGAAAGCGGCGGCGGAGGCGCAGGAATTCGAGCGGGCAACGATCCACCGTGACCGGCTGAAAGCGATCCGCTCGCTGTTCGAGCGCCAGCGGGTGGCGGGGGCGACGATCGGGACCGCCGACCTGATCGGGGTCGCGGTCGAGGGGCAGGACGCCAACGCCCAGGTCTTCCAGGTCCGCGACGGCATCCTCGCCGAGCGCCAGAGCTTCTACCTCGAAAACGAGGGCGAACGCGAGCCGGCCGAGGTCGCCGAGGAGTTCGTCTCCCAGTACTACTCCGCCTCGCCCTCGATGCCGCGGACGATCATCGTTGGCCCCTACCTGCGCGACCGCGCTGCGGTGATCGCCGAGGCGCTGAGCGAGCGCCGCGGCGCCCCGGTCGAGGTCCGCGCCGCCGAGCGCGGCGACAAACGGCGGCTGCGCGAGCTGGCCGAGCGCAACGCCCAGCTGGCGCTCGACCAGGACAAGCTGCGGCGTGAGCACCGCCGCACCCGCCGGGTCGAGTCGCTCTCGGCGCTGGCGGCGGCGCTGGAGATGGAGGAGCTGCCGGTGCGGATCGAGGGCTTCGACATCTCGACGATCGGCGGTGAGCACACCGTCGCCTCGATGGTCGTCTTCGAGGGCGGGGCTACGAAGAAGTCCGACTACCGCCGCTTCAAAGTCCGCGGCGACCTGCGCGCCGACGGCGTCGGCAACGGCGGCCCCGACGACTTCGCCTCGATGGAGGAGGTGCTCTCGCGGCGGATGGCCCGCTACCTCGAACAGGCCGACCTCTCCCCGCACGACGGCAAGCGCGACGCCAGCTTCGCCTCGCTCCCCTCGCTGATCCTGATCGACGGCGGCAAAGGGCAGCTGGCGGCGGGGGTGCGGGCGCTGCGGCCGTTCAGCGAGCGCGGCGTCACCATCGCCAGCCTCGCCAAGCGGCTGGAGGAGGTCTACGTGCCCGGCCGCTCCGAGCCGCTCGACCTCGCCGCCGACTCCGAGGCCTCGCAGCTGCTGCAGCGGGTCCGCGACGAGGCGCACCGGTTCGCGATCGAGCACCATCGCGGCCGCCGCGACCGCAGCCTGCTCGAAAGCTCGGTCCTCGACGACCTGCCGGGGATCGGCCCGGCGCGCAAGCGGGCGCTGCTGCAACACTTCGGGACGCCAGAGCGGTTCCTCGCCGCCACCCGCGAGGAGCTCGAGGCAGTGCCCGGCCTGCCTGGCAAAGTAGGTCGGGAAATACACGAGCAGCTCAACCGGACCAACTGAGGGAGAGTCAGATGGCGGAGCGGGTGGAAACCGAGGTGCAGAGCGGGGGTGGCAACGGCGCAGGCCCCGCCAGGCCGGTGACCGTCGTCGTCATCACCGGCCACTCGGGGGCGGGCAAGTCGGAAGCGATCGCCGCCTTCGAGGACGGCGGCTACTTCTGCGTCGACAACCTGCCGCCGCGGATGATCGCCAGCCTCGGCGAGCTGTTCCGACACGAGGGCAGCGGGGTCGAGCGCGCCGCGATCGTCTCCGACGTGCGCGGCGGCGATTACTTCGAGGAGCTGGTGCAGGTGATCGACGACCTCCAGGCGGAAGGGCTGAAGCCGATGGTGCTCTTCCTCGAGGCCGACGAGGAGACGCTGCTCGACCGCTACAAGGAGACCCGCCGCCGCCACCCGCTGGCGCCGGAAGGGCGGATCGTCGAGGGGATCCGGGCCGAGCGGGCGCTGCTGGCGCCGCTGCGCGAGCGCGCCGACAAGGTGATCGACACCAGCGACCTGACCGGGGCGGAACTGCGGCGACAGATCACCGAAGAGCTGCTGGGGCGGGAGGAGAGCGGCAAGCTGGCGCTGACCCTGCTCACCTTCGGCTTCAAGAACGGGCCGCCGCGCGACGCCGACCTGACGCTGGACGTCCGCTTCCTGCCCAACCCGTATTACGACAAGGACCTGCGGCCGATGACCGGGATGGACGAGGAGGTCCGCGCCTACGTCGAGCAGGGGACCCAGGCCGGCGAGTTCTACGGCCGCCTGCTGCCGCTGCTCGAGTTCCTCGTCCCCGCCTACGTCACCGAGGGCAAGAGCCACCTGACGATTGCGATCGGCTGCACCGGCGGCCGCCACCGCTCGATCACCGTCGCCGACCGCATCCGCCGCGACCTCGCGAGCCGCGAGGACGTGATCGTCCGGGTCAAGCACCGCGACGTCGAGCTGGGCTAGACGGCAGGGCGGGTCGCCAGCGGCTTGCCGTGGGCGAGGCGCTCGGGTGGGCCCGCGGACGCGATCGTGGTGCGCAGCTCGCGCAGCGCCTCACTCGACTCCCGCCATCCCTTGACGGCGAAGGCGACTCGCTCCTCCGGGTCGCCGAGCTTCTCCGCGGTGACGATCCAGGGGCGGCGCAGAACCACTCGGCTGAAGATGCCGGAGGCGAGCAGGAAGAGAATCGCGATCAGCTCCAGGGCGACGCCGAGCAGCGGCAGCACGACGAGCACGAGCAACGCGGTCACGACCACCCCGGCGATCATCGCTGCGGGGCTGCCGAGGCCGTCGAGCGGGAGCCATTCCATGCCGTCGGCGGCTTCTTTGCGGTTTGCCTTGAAGCGCCGCCGCAGGCTCGGCAGCGGCCGTTCCACCCAGCGCCGCCGCACTCGCCACCGGCCTCCGTCCGGCGCCGTCACGATCGATTCCCGTCCCATCAGGACCGCAACTCTAGAATCGCCGGGCTTTGCCTGACCCCGTCATCTCCATCAAGGGCCTGCGGATGAGCTACGGCGAGACCGAGGCGGTCCGCGGCATCGACCTCGAGGTCGAGCGCGGCGAGGTCTTCGCCTTCCTCGGGCCGAACGGGGCGGGGAAGACGACGACGGTCGAGATCCTCGAGGGCTACCGACGCCGGACCGAGGGAGAGGTGAGCGTGCTGGGCGAGGACCCCGAGCGGGCCGGGCGCGAGTGGCGCGAGCGGATCGGGATCGTCCTGCAGAGCGGCCGCCTCGACCCCTACCTGACCGTGCGCGAGTCGCTCGACCTCTACGCCGGCTACTTCCGCTCGCCCCGCCCAACCGACGAGGTGATCTCGCTGGTCGGGCTGGAGGGCAAAGCCGACGAGCGCGCCAGCCGCCTCTCCGGCGGTCAGCAGCGCCGCCTCGACGTCGGCATGGCGCTGGTCGGCGACCCCGAGCTGCTCTTCCTCGACGAGCCGACGACCGGCTTCGACCCCTCCGCCCGGCGCCAGGCCTGGGACGTGATCGCCGGCCTCCGCGACCTCGGCAAGACCGTCTTCCTCACTACGCACTACATGGACGAGGCGCAGCGGCTGGCCGACCGGGTGACGATCATCGCCGCCGGCCGGATCGTCGCCCGCGGCACGCCCGAGCATCTTGGCCAGCGCGACAGCGGCGAGACGACGATCCGCTACCGGGCCGACGGGCGCGAGATCGCCGTGCAGACGACCGACCCGGTCAAGGCCCTGCACGAGCTGACCGGCGCGGCCCTTGCCAAGGGCGAGGAGCTGGAAGGGCTGGAAGTCACCCGGCCCTCGCTCGAGGACGTCTACCTGGAGCTGACCGCCGCCGCCGAGGAGAACGCCAAATGAACGGCCTCGCCCTCGTCGGCCACCAGTTCCGCTACGACCAGAAGGCGTTCTGGCGCAACCCCGCCGCCGTCTTCTTCACGGTGATGTTCCCGGTGATCGTCTTCCTCATCCTCGCCGTCGTCTTCAACGGCGAAGAAGTGGAAGTGCGGGGCGGGGTGGAGGCGACCACCTACTACGTGCCGGCGATCATGTCGCTGGCGATCATCTCGGCGACGATGCAGACGCTGGCGATGACGCTGGTGATCGCCCGCGAAGACGGCCGCCTCAAGCGCGGCCGCGGCACCCCGATGCCCCCCTGGGTCTTCATCGCCGGCCGCATCGGCAACTCGATCGTCGTCGCCCTGATGATGCTGGTCCTGCTGGCGGCGATCGGCGCCGCCCTCTACGGGGTCAGCGTCCCCTGGGGCCGCCTGCCGGCGATCCTGCTGACCCTGGTCATCGGCGCCGCCTCCTTCTGCTGCCTCGGCATCGCTCTCACCGCCCTGATCCCCTCCCAGGATGCCGCCGCCGCGATCGTCAACGCGCTGCTGCTGCCGCTCTACTTCCTCTCCGGCGTCTTCATCCCCGAAGACCAGCTCCCCAACGGCGTGATCACCTTCGCCGACCTCTTCCCGGTCCGCCACTTCTTCGACGCCTTCTTCGACGCCTACGTCCCCGCCGGCGGCGCCGCCGTCTCCTGGGACAACCTCGCCGTCGTCGCCCTCTGGGGCGTCGCCGGCCTCCTCCTCGCGATCAAGTTCTTCCGCTGGACCCCGCGGTCCGGCTAGACAGCTAGATGAGTAGTTCCGGTTGGCGAGCATTACGCCGACCGTCTGCCGTCTCTTCTTCGGTCAGTTGGGCACACCATCCTGTGCTCAAGTGACCGACCGTGCCTCGTGGAGCTACTCATCTAGTCGCCTTCGTCGAAGTTCCCGTCCGAGCGGCGCGCAAGAATGCTCAAGTAGCTCACTGGCGTAGATCGACTGTTGAATCAATCATCTATGGAGTGAGGCAGATAGCGCGCCGTTACAGAACGGATTGAGGACCCTGAAAAGGGCGACGTGACCAAGGCTGAGAGATGCGGCGCGCAGGCACAGCCTTGGCCTGTCCCGGGGGTGCCGTCAATAGGAGCAGGACAAAGTTGCGGTTCGTCTTCAAGACGCACTGGGCTCGATCTGGCAGGAGTGAGAGCCGGTGCGCGTGGAGACGAAATTGCACCCTTCGGCTCAATCCAAGAAGGGCCATGAGAACAAGGGCCTTAAGAATGAGCGCCAGATCACGCTCTATCGATTGCGCGAGGCGGCGAAGCGCGATCGTGCCGAGCGGCGGATGGTAGAGGCGCACGCTCGAGAGGTTGAGGCGTATGTTCGCCACCTAAACCTTGGACTAGTCGAGCGCGTTGTCTTTGTCCTTATCTGCGTGGGTCTCACGGTCGCCTTCATCTCAGGGGCTTTTCGCGAGGAGGACTTGCTGAAGATTGTCCTCGGAACCAGTGGCCTAGGAGGAGCATTCGCTGCCTCTCGTGGTCGTCTGGGTCGACCAAGAAATGAATCCACTCAGCAGAGCAATTCTCCGGACGATCATTCCGAGCGTCCCCTCCTATAGCCTCCTTCCCTCGATGCTTCACCACGTCCTCCTGGAGGTCGGCGACCTCGACCGCAGCGCCGCCTTCTACGACTCGATGCTGGCCCCGCTGGGATGGCGGCGGCATTTCGAGCAGGACCAGACGATCGGCTGGGGCATCGCCAAACCCGTTTTCTTCGTCTCCTCTAAGCACAATCCGGCGCCGGGCTTCGGCCTGCTCAGCTTCTCCGCGCTGGGGATCGTCGCGGTCAAGGCGGCCTGGGAGAACGGGGTGAAAGCGGGCGGCGTCAGCGTCGCCGACCCCGGCGAGCAGCGCTCGCACGGGTCCGGCTCCTACTCCGCATTTCTCAAGGACCCGGACGGGTACGAGATCGAGATCACCATCGGCTCCGACTAGCTGCGAGCCGGAAGTGCCGAGTCCATAGGATTCGGCTTCCCCAAACGACCCGCTTCACCAACAAAATCAGGAGGAATCAGTTCATGGCTGTGAAGGTCGGCATCAACGGGTTCGGACGCATCGGGCGCAACGTCTTCCGCGCCGCCAAGGCGGCGAACGCCGACATCGAGTTCGTCGCGGTCAACGACCTCGTCGACTCGGCCACGATGGCCCACCTGCTCAAGTACGACTCGATCCTCGGGCGCTACCCGGGCGAGGTCGAGGTGGGCGACGGCGTCATCACCGTCGACGGCGCTGAGGTGAAGATGCTCTCCGAGCGCGACCCGGCGCAGCTGCCCTGGGGCGAGCTCGGCGTCGACGTCGTGCTCGAGTCGACCGGCTTCTTCACCGCCCGCGCCGACGCCGCCAAGCACCTCGAGGCGGGCGCCAAGAAGGTGATCATCTCCGCTCCGGCCAAGGAACCGGACGTGACCGTCGCCCTCGGCGTCAACTTCGACTCCGACTACGACCCGGAGAAGCACGACGTCATCTCCAACGCCTCCTGCACGACCAACTGCCTGGCGCCGCTGGCCAAAGTGCTGCACGAGGCATTCGGGATCGAACAGGGCCTGATGACGACGATCCACGCCTACACCGCCGACCAGCGCCTGCAGGACATGCCGCACAAGGACCTGCGGCGGGCGCGGGCCGCGGCGCTGAACCTGATCCCGACCACGACCGGCGCCGCCAAGGCCGTCGGCCTGGTGCTGCCAGAGCTGAACGGCAAGCTGAACGGGTTCGCGATGCGGGCGCCGGTGCCGACCGGCTCGATCGTCGACCTCACCTTCGACTCGGCCAAAGCGGTCAACCCGGAGGAGGTCAACGCCGCGGTCAAGGCGGCCGCCGAGGGCCCGCTGAAGGGGATCCTTGCCTACACCGAGGACCCGATCGTCTCCACCGACATCGTCGGCGACCCGCACAGCTCGATCTTCGACTCTGGCGAGACGATGGTGATCGGCGACGGCAAGCTGGTGAAGGTGGTCAGCTGGTACGACAACGAGTGGGGATACTCCAACCGCTGCGTCGAGCTGGCCGGCAAGGTCCTGCCCTCCTGAGGCAGCCTGTCTCGCACCCGTTGAGGGGCTTCTGCTGATGGCCTTCGACAAGGCAAGCGTCCGCGACGCCCTGGTGAAGGGCCGTCGTGTCCTCGTCAGGGCCGACTTCAACGTCCCGCTCAAGGACGAGGGCGGGGAGCGGGTCGTCGCCGACGACACCCGCATCCGCGCGGCGTTGCCGACGATCGAACTGCTGCGCGAACGCGGCGCGGCGCTGATCCTGATGTCGCACCTCGGGCGGCCCGGGGGCGAGCGCGTCCCCGAGCTCTCGATGGCGCCGGTGGCGAAGCGGCTCGCCGAGCTGATCGGCACCGACGTGACGCTGGCGCCCGGGGTGATCGAGGGCGACGTCGACCTCACCTGCGGCGCGCTCGGGCCGGGCAACGTCCTCCTGCTGGAGAACCTGCGCTTCGAGCCGGGGGAGACGAAGAACGAACCGAAGCTGGCCGAATCGCTGGCGCAGCTGGGCGACGTCTACGTCAACGACGCCTTCGGCGCGGCTCACCGCGCCCACGCCAGCACCGCGGGGGTGGCCGACTACCTGCCCGCCTACGCGGGGCTGCTGCTGGAGCGCGAGGTGACCGAACTGACGAAGGTGGTCGAGTCGCCGCAGCGGCCGCTGGTGGTCGTGCTCGGCGGCGCCAAGGTCTCCGACAAGGTCGGGGTGATCGACCGCTTCCTCGAGGTCGCCGACCGGATCCTGATCGGCGGCGCGATGTGCTTCGGCTTCTTCGAGGCGCAGGGGATCCCGACTGGCAACTCGCTGGTCGAGGGCGTCGAGGCGGCGAAAGAGGCGCTGGAGCGGGCCGAGCAGTCCGACTGCGAACTGCAGCTGCCGGTCGACCTCGTCCTCGGCCGCGAGTTCTCCGCCGACACCGAGCGCAAGGAGAGCGACGGGGTGGAGGTGCCCGACGGCTGGATGGGTCTCGACGTCGGCCCGCACACCGCGGAGGCCTACGCGAAGGCGATCGCCGACGCCGGCACCGTGCTCTGGAACGGGCCGATGGGCGCCTTCGAGATGGAGCCCTTCGCCGGCGGCACCCGCGCCGTCGCCGAAGCGGTCGCGGCGGCGCCGGGGACGACGGTGGTCGGCGGCGGCGACTCGGTCGCGGCGCTGAACCAGTTCGGCCTCGAGGACCAGGTCGACTGGGTCTCGACCGGCGGCGGCGCCTCGCTGGAGCTGTTGGAGGGAAAGAAGCTGCCGGGCGTGGAGGCCCTGCTCGACGCCGAAGAGGGAGAGAAAGCCGATGTCTGATCGCACGCCTTGCATCGCCGCCAACTGGAAGATGCACAAGACCGTCGCCGAGGCGGCCGAGTTCGTCGACGCGCTGCTGCCGCGGATCGCCGCGACCCAAAGCGACGTCGTCATCTGCGCGCCGTTCACCGCCCTGACCGCGGTGGTCGAGCGCCGCTACGGCACCGCCGTCAAGGTCGCCGCGCAGAACATGCACGAGGAGGATTCGGGCGCCTTCACCGGCGAGGTCTCGGCGCCGATGCTGGTCGAGCTCGACGTGGAGGCCGTCGTCCTCGGTCACTCCGAGCGGCGTCAGTACTTCGACGAGACCGACGAGGCGCTGGCCCGCAAGGTGCCGAAGGCGCTCGAGGCAGGGCTGGAGCCGATCCTCTGCATCGGCGAGAGCGAGGAGGCGCGCGACGCGGGGGAGACCGAGCGGGTGCTGGAGCGCCAGCTGCAGGCCGACCTCGGCGGGCTTGGCCCCGAGCAGATCGAGAACGTCGTCATCGCCTACGAGCCGATCTGGGCGATCGGCACCGGCCGCACCGCGACGCCGGACCAGGCCCAAGAGGTATGCGCTTTCATCCGCGACGTGCTGCGGGCGCGCGGCGCCGCTGCCGACGCGGTGCGGATCCTCTACGGGGGCTCGGTAAAGCCCGGCAACGCCGAGGAGCTGCTCTCGCTGCCGGACGTCGACGGCGCCCTGGTCGGCGGCGCCAGCCTCGACCCCGACGACTTCGCGGCCATAGTCGAGGCGGCAAACTGAGCCGATGCCCGAGCCCGTCCCCTCGCTGGCGCTGATCATCCTCGATGGCTGGGGGCTGGCGCCGCCGGGGCCGGGCAACGCGATCTCGCTCGCCGAGACGCCGGTCTTCGACCGCCTCTGGGGCGGGTTCCCGCACACCCAGCTCTCCGCCCAGGGGCCCGACGTCGGCCTGCCGGAGGGGCAGATGGGCAACTCCGAGGTCGGCCACCTCAACCTCGGTGCCGGCGCGATCGTCAAGCAGGACCTGGCGCGGATCGACGACGCCGTCGCCGACGGCAGCTTCTTCGAGAACGAGGCCCTGCTCGCCGCCTGCGAGCGGGCCCGCAACAGCCCCCGCGGCCGCCTGCACCTGCTCGGCCTCGTCTCCGACGGCGGCGTCCACTCGGGCTGGGAGCACATCGAGGCGACGATCGAGCTGGCTGCCCAGGAGGGCGTCCCCGACATCGTCTTCCACGCCTTCACCGACGGCCGCGACACGCTCCCGCACGGCGGCAAGGGCTACGTCGGAGAGCTGGAACGCTGGCTGCGGGCGGCGGGGCGGGTCGCCACCGTCAGCGGCCGCTACTACGCGATGGACCGCGACACCCGCTGGGAGCGGACCAAGCTCGCCTACGACGCGATCGTCCACGCGCGGGGGCTGCAGGCCGAGACCGCGGTCGCGGCGGTCGAAGCCGCCTACGAGCGCGATGAAACCGACGAGTTCGTCAAACCGACGGTGATCGGCGACTACGACGGCGCCGCCGCCGGCGACGTCGCGATCTTCGTCAACTTCCGGCCCGACCGCGCTCGCCAGATGAGCCGCGCCCTCGCCGACCCCGACTTCGCCGAGTTCCCCCGCAACGGGGCGACCCTCGATCTGACGACGATGACCGCGTACCGCAAGGGCTGGCCCTACCCGGTCGCCTTCCCCGAGCAGCGGCCGCAGACGACGCTGGCGGAAACGATCGCCAACGCCGGCGGCAGCCAGCTCCACGTCGCCGAGACCGAGAAGTACGCGCACGTCACCTACTTCTTCAACGGCGGCCGCGAGGCCGAGCTGGAGGGGGAAGAGCACTGCCTGGTCGACTCGCCCCGCGACGTGCCGACCTACGACCACAAGCCGGAGATGAGCGCCGAAGGCGCCGCCGAGGCCTTCGTCTCCCACTGGACCCAGGGCGACTACCGCTTCGGGATCATCAACTTCGCCAACCCCGACATGGTCGGCCACACCGGCGTCATCCCCGCCGCCGTCAAGGCGGTCGAGACCGTCGACGCCCAGCTCGGCAAGGTCATCGACGCCGTCAGCGCCAAGGGCGGCGCCTGCATCGTCACCGCCGACCACGGCAACTGCGACCACATGCTCGAGCCCGACGGCTCCCCCAACACCGCCCACTCGCTCAACCCAGTCCCCCTGATCGTCACCGAGCAGGGCCTCGACCTCCGCGACCACGGCATCCTCGCCGACGTCGCCCCCACCGCCCTCGCCCTCCTCGGCATCAAGCAGCCGGAGGCGATGACGGGCCGCTCGCTGGTTGAGTAACGGCTGTCACCTTTTGCGCTCATATGGACGCAAAAGGTGACACGGTCCTCAGGATCTACTCGACGGCTGCCTGCGGCTCCCGCGCCTCGACGTCGATCCGGGGCAGGATGCGCTCGAGCCAGTCGGGGATCCACCAGTTGCGGGGGCCGAGCAGCTGCATGACTGCGGGCACGAGGACCATGCGGACGAGGGTGGCGTCGAGGAAGATCGCCGAGGCCAGGCCGATCCCGAAGAGCTTGAGGAAGACTTCGGGCGAGGCGACGAAGGCGAGGAAGACGACGACCATGATCGCCGCCGCGGCGGTGATCACCCGCGCCGTCTTGGCGAGGCCGTCGGCAACCGCGCGGCGGGTGTCGCCGTCCTTCAGGTACTCCTCGCGGATCCGCGAGATCAGGAAGACCTCGTAGTCCATCGAGAGCCCGAAGAGGATCGCGAACATCATCACCGGCATGAACGGGGCGATTGGGACTTCGTGGTCGATCCCGATCAGTTCGCCGACCGCTCCGCCCTGCGCCACCAGGGTCATCACCCCGTAGGCGGCGCTGACGGAGAGCAGGTTCATGATCCCCGCCTTCAGCGAGATGAACGGCGAGTGGAAGGCGACGAGGAGGAGCAGGAAGGAGAGGCCGACCACCCCGGCGATGAACCAGGGCATGCGGCCGGTGATGTATTCGCTCTGGTCCTCCAGGGCGGCGTTGACGCCGCCGACCAAGGCGGTGACGTCGGAGTTGGCGAGGGCGTCCGGGATCGTCGTCTCGCGCATGCGTTCGACGAGTTCGGAGGTCGCCTCGTCCTGCGGCGAGGTGGTGGGGACGACGGTGAGGAACGCCGCGGTGCCGTCGCCGTTGAACTGGGGCGCTTGCACGTAGGCGATGCCCGGGTCTTCCCGCAGCGCCGCCGCCAGCGCCTGCACGTCGGACTTGGCGCCGGCATTGGGCAGTTCGGCCGCGATCACCAGCGGGCCGTTGGCGCCAGGGCCGAAGCCCTCGCTGATCAGGTCATAGGCTTCGCGCGTCATCGTCCCCTTTTTATCGTTGCCGGCATCGGGGAAGCCGAGGCGCATGCCGAGGGCGGGAGCGGCGAGCGCGAGCAGGATCGCCGCGGCGACGATCGCCGCCGTCCACGGGCGCCGCTGCACGGCGTGGCTCCAGCGGGCGGCGGGGGAGTTGCTGTCACCTTCGGGCCGGTCGAGCCGGCGCCCGAGGTACGGGATCCGCAGCCGGTCGACCCGCGGGCCGAGGTAGGAGAGGAGCGCCGGCAGCAGCGTGATCGAGGCGAGCATCACGACCAGGACCGCCAGCGAGGCCGAGATCGCCACCCCGTACATGTAGGGAAGGCCGGTGATGAAGAGCCCGAGGATCGCGATCACCACGGTGCTGCCGGCGATGATCACGCTGCGCCCGGCGGTGCTGACCGCCTCGACGACCGAGTCGTGGCGGTCCTTGCCGGACTTCATCGCGGTGCGGAAGCGGGTCAGCACCAGCAGCGCGTAGTCGATCCCGACGCCGATCCCGATCAGGCCGGAGACGGCCGTGGTCCAGTTGGGGACGTCGATCACGTTGGCGAGGAGGACGATCAGGCCGCCGGAGGAGATCCCGAGGCCGATCAGCGCGATCGCCAGCGGCAGGCCGGCGGCGACGAGCGAGCCGAAGGCGATCAGCAGCACGATCGCGGCGCCGAGGAAGCCGAGCCCCTCGGGGCTGGTCGATTCCTGGGCGAGGTAGATCGGTTCGCCGCCGAGCTTGATCTCGAGGCCACCGCTGCTGTTCGTTTCGGCGGCGTCGATCAGCTGTTCACCCTGCTCCTTCTTGACCTCCCAGCCGGGGACGTTCAACGGCAGGGTCGTGGTCGCGATCTTGCCCTCGTCGGAGACGCGGACCGGCGCCGCCTTGCCGACGTGCTCGACTTCTTCGGCTTCGGTGAAGAAGGCGCTCATCTGCTTCTTGGCGCCGGCGCTCTGCGCCCCGGCCGGGTCTTTTCAGACGACGTAGATTTCCTGCCCGGAGTAGCCGCCGAACTCGCGTTCGGTCAGTTCGCTCGCTTCCTTCGACTCGGAGCCGGGGGTGTTGTAGTCGGCGTGGTACTCGCCCTTGAGGGCAGAGCCGAGGCCGATGATGACGACGGTGGCGACAAGCCAGGCGACGACCATGCGGCCGCGGCGGCGGTAGGCGATGTCGGCGAGGCGGGCGAGACGACGGGTCATGGGGCGGGTCCTTTCCGCTTGAAAAATTCGTTACATCTAGAAAGGTTTCAGATCGAAACTATTCATAGCACAAACGAGCGGGTACGATCTTCCCCCCATGAACCCCCCCGGCATCAACGGCGATCGCGCGCCCTCGACCCTCGCCTTCCTCCTCTCCCAGGTGGGCATCCACGCCTCCAAGCGCTTCGCCGAGCGGATCGCCGCCGCCGACCTCAACCCGCCGCTCTTCCGCGTCCTCAACCTCGTTGCCGCCGCCGAAGGCCGCTCCCAGCAGGCGATCGCGGCCGCGATCGAAATCCCCCCCAGCCGCATGGTGGCCCTGGTCGACGAGGCCGAGCAGCGCGGCCTGGTCGAACGCCGGCCCGAACCCAAGGATCGCCGCGTGCGCGCCCTTTTCCTCACCGCCGAGGGCAAGCGCTGCCTCGCCCGCGGCCGGGAGATCGCCGCCCAGCACGAGAAAGAGCTGACCAAGGGCATGGCCGCGGCCGACCGCAAGCGCCTCGTCGACCTCCTGCAGCAGATCGTCGACGCAGAGGCGATCGGCAAGGGTGTGCATCCCGGCCTCGGCGAGAAGGACCCGAAGTAGTGCGTAGCGACCCGCAGCGCCTCAGGTTCGAGATTGATGCCCGCGACGGCAGCGCCCGCGCGGGAGTCATCCACACCGCCCACGGCCCGATCGAGACGCCGGCCTTCATCCCGCTGGCGACGAAGGGGACGGTGCGCGGGCTGGAGTCGACCGAGGTCGCCGAGCTCGGCTACCAACTGATCCTCGGCAACACCTACCACCTGTTCGTCTCGCCGGGGCCGGAGCGGATCGCCGCCGCCGGCGGCCTGCACGGCTTCATGGGCTGGGAGCGGGCGCTGATCACCGACTCCGGCGGCTTCCAGGTCTTCTCGCTCGCCCACGGCGGCGTCGCCAACGAGGTCAAGGGCAGCGGCCGCTCCGGCGACCACGGCTCGAAGGTCGAGATCAGCGAGGAGGGCGCCCGCTTCCGGTCCCCGCGCGACGGCGCCGAGCTCTTCATCTCGCCCGAGGTCTCGATGAGCGTGCAGGCGGCGCTCGGCTCCGACATCGCTCTGGTCTTCGACGAGTGCACGCCCTTCCACGCCGATCGCGACTACACCGCCCGCTCGACCGAGCGCACCCACCGCTGGCTCGACCGCTGCCTCGCCTGGCACGAGGCGGAGGGGCCGGAGCGCCAAGCCGTTTTCGGGATCGTCCAGGGCGGCACCCACGAGGACCTGCGGCGCGAATCGGCCCAGTACATCTCCGAGGCGGGGGCCGACGGGCTGGCGATCGGCGGCACCCTCGGGCGCGACAAGGAGGAGATGGCCTCGGTGCTCGCCTTCACGGCGCCGCTGCTGCCCGAGGAGGCCCCCAAGCACCTGCTGGGGATCGGCGAGGTCGACGACCTGCTCGGCGGCATCGCCCTCGGCCTCGACGTCTTCGACTGCGCGGTGCCGACGCGCCTCGCTCGCCACGGCGTCGCCCTGGCGCCCTCGCCCGAGACGCGCTGGCGCCTCGACATGCGCAAGGGCGGCTGGGTCGGCAACCGCGAACCGCTGGTCGAGGGCTGCCCCTGCCCGGCCTGCCAACGCCACGACCGCGACTACATCAGCTACCTCTCCCGCGCCGAGGAGCTAACCGCCGTCCGCCTCATCGTCCTCCACAACCTCACCTACATGCACCAACTCACCACCCACGCCCGAACTGCGATCAAGCAAGGAACCTTCGCCGCCTACCGCTCCGCCGTCCTCGGGGGCCAGTCCCCCTGGGACGCTATTCGGTGTTCTTCTTCACCAGTTCTTTGACTTCTTCGACGACCTTGTCGATGGTGTCGCCCGCGACGTGGCTCACCTTGACGCCGGCGGCCTTGTCAGTGGTGACGATCACCGCGGTCGCCACCGCGGCCGCGACGAGCACCAGCGCGACCAAGGCAAGGACGAAGCGGAAGAAGCGCGAGAAGGCGCCCCGGCGGGCCGGCTGCGCCGCGCGGGGACCCGCGGCCACAGGGGCCGGTGCGGGTTGTCGCGGCGCCGGGCGCCGGGTCGGCGAGGCGGGCCGGTACTCGGTCTGGGCGGTGTCGCGGCCCATGTGGCGGGTCGCGGCGGTGTCGCCGCCGAGCACCCGGGTCGCCGAGGTCCCCTCTTCCAGCGGCAGCGTCACGTCCTCGCCTTCGAGGCCCAGCCGCAGGCCCTGTGCCAGCTCGTCGGCGCTCGCGTAGCGCCGGTTCGGATCGCCCTCCAGCGCTCGCAGCACCGCAGCCCCCAGCGTCTTCGGCACTTCGCTGTTGTAGGTGTCGGGTGGCAGCGGCTTCTCGTTCTGCTGGCGCACCGCCAGCTCGGCCAGCGAGGAGCCCTCGTAGGGCAGCCGCCCGGTTAGGAACTGGTAGAGGACGACGCCGAGCGCGTAGACGTCGGTCGCCGGCGTCGCCTCCTCGCCGCGCACCTGCTCGGGCGCCAGGTAGGCCGCGGTGCCGACCACCGAGCCGACCTGGGTGATCCGCGTCTGCTCGATCGCCCGGGCGATCCCGAAGTCGGTCAGCTTGACGATCATCTCGCCGCCGCCGACCGGCCCGCCGACGATCATCAGGTTCCCCGGCTTGACGTCGCGGTGGATGATTCCGCGCCGGTGCGCGTAGTCGAGGCCGGCGCAGGCCTGGATCCCGATCTCGGCGGCGATCTCCGGTTCGACCGGCCCCTGCCGCTGCAGGATCTGCGCGCCGGAGCGCCCGTCGACGTACTCCATGACGATGTAGCGACGGCCTTCGTCTTCGCCGGTGTCGTAGACCTGGACGATGTTGGGGTGGATCAGCTTCGCCACCGCCAGCGCCTCGCGTTTGAAGCGTTCGACGAAGCGCTCGTCGTCGGAGAGGTGCTCGGCGAGGACCTTGACCGCGACCGTGCGCTCGAGGATGCGGTCGGTCGCCTTGTAGACGTTCGACATCCCCCCGCTGCCGAGCTTCTCAGCGGTCTCGTAGCGGCCCGAGAGCATTCCTGCCTCCATCATTCGACTTCCGCACCCGGGCTGACGCCGCCCGATTCGGATTCTTCAGGTTCTTCCGGTTCCGGGGGAGGCGGCGCTTCTTCGTGTCCTTTGCCTTTTCCTTTGCCTTCGGACTGCGGCGGCAGGCTCCCTTCTTCTTCAGGCGTTTCCGCCTGTTCTTCCTTCTGCTCCTTCTTTTCGGCCTTTTCCTGGGCCTTTTCAGCCTTTTCTTCGGCTTCCAGTTCTTTCTCTTCCAATTCTTCAGCTTCAACATCCGCTTCCAGCGAAGGTTCCGCTTCTTCGCTCGCTTCTTCTTCGCAGCGGCCGACCACTTCGCTCAGCTTCGCGGTCCCTTCCTCCAGCGCCGTCTTCAGCTTCGGCGCCACGCCGTTCAGTTCTTCGACTTCGGCGGCGACCGTCGCCACCGCGTCTTCGGCGCCGATGCAGTCGTCGGCGGCAGCCAGCTGCCGGACTTCGTCGAGGTTCGATTCGATCTGGTTCGCCGTCGGTTCCGGCAGCAGCTTGGCATCGCTGCCGCCACCGCAGGACACCAGCGCGACCGCGCTGGCCCCGCCGAGAAAGAGGGCGAGCAGAAGTGCGCTCAAGCGGCCCATGAGTCGAGTCTAGACAACGGTCGGGGATCGATATTTACCCTGCATTTCGGGATCAACGGCCGACCTCCAAGCGCTCCGCGAGCGTCTCGGGCAGGCCGGCGGCGCGGATCGCCGCCGCGGCCGCCTCGATGTCGTAGTCGACCCGGTGCCAGGACGCCGTCCAGGCCTCGGTGTCGAGCTCGAGCCAGGCGGCGCGGGGATCGCCGTCGCGCGGCTGGCCGACGCTGCCGGGGTTGAGCAGCCACTCGCCCTCGTCGAGCTCGATCTCGGCGCCGTCGGTCGTCTGCGCGCCCTGGGTGTAGCCGAGGCGGGCGCCGGGCGGGTTGACGAAGAAGAGGGCGATGTGGGAGTGGCCGATCAGGCCGACCCGCTCCTCCATCGCTTCGAACCCCGCTTCGGCCTGGTCGGTCGAGAGCACGTACTCCCAGACGGGGTCGCGGGGGGAGGCGTGGAAGAGGCCGACGCCCTCGCGTGAGCCGGCGGGGTCGAGCGAGGCGAGGAAGTCGAGCGTCTCCTGGTTGACGTTCTCGCGCGTCCACTCGACCGCGGCCGCGGCGCCCTCGGAGAAGGTCGCGACGTCGATCGCCCCCAGCAGCGCCAGGTCGTGGTTGCCGACCAGGCAGGTGCCGCAGCGCTCGCGCACCAGCGCCGTGCAGACGTCGGGGTCGGCGCCGTAGCCGACCATGTCGCCGAGGCACCAGGCCTCGTCGACGCCGGCCTCGTCGACCGCCGCGAGGACGGCTTCGAGGGCCTGCCGGTTGGAGTGGATGTCGCTGAGGACCGCAACGCGCAAGGCGGGCAGCGTAACGTGGCCCGGCCGCGGTCCATACGATTGGCCCGTGACCGCAACCGATTCGATCACCGCGCTGCGGGGCGCGGTCGAGGGCGCCGCTCGGTCCCTGCGCGACGGCGAGGAGAACGAGCCGCGTCCCACCCTGGAGCGCCCGCCGAAGCCCGAGCTGGGCGATTACAGCTCCAACGCGGCGATGCTACTGGCCCGGCACCTCAGCGACAACCCGCGCACCGTCGCCGAGCAACTGCGCGAGCAGTTGGAGGCCGACGCGGCCCTGGCGCCGAGCCTGGAGCGGATCGAGGTCGCCGGCCCCGGCTTCGTCAACTTCTTCCTCGCCGACTCCTGGTACCTGCGGGCGCTGGGCGACCTGGCCGCGGCCGGGGAAGACCTGGGACCGGCGCCGACCGCCGCGCCGGAGAAGGTCCTGGTCGAGTTCGTCTCCGCCAACCCGACCGGGCCGATCCACGTCGGCACCGGCCGCCACGCCGCCTACGGCGACTCGCTCGTGCGCCTGCTGCAGGCCGCCGGCCACGACGTGCAGCGGGAGTACTACATCAACGACGCCGGCAGCCAGATCGACCGCTTCGCCGACTCGATCGCGGCGCGGATGGCGGGGGAGGAGCCGCCCGAGGACGGCTACGCCGGCGAGTACGTGACCGAGATCGCCGAGCGGCTGCAGGGCGAGGGGGTCGACCCGGGCGACCGCGAAGCGGTGAAAAGGCGCGGGATCGAGCTGATGATCGAAGGCGTGCGGGAGACGCTCGAGCGCTTCGGCGTCCACTTCGACAACTGGTTCTCCGAGCGCAGCGTCTACGAGAAAGGCGAGGTCGAGGAGTCGCTGGCCGAGCTGGAGAAGCGCGGCCACACCTACCGCAGCGAAGACGCGCTCTGGCTGCGGACCACCGAATTCGGCGACGACAAGGACCGGGTGCTGATCCGCTCCAACGGCGAGGCGACCTACCTGACGCCGGACATCGCCTACCACTGGGACAAGCTGCAGCGCGGCTTCGACCGCCTGATCGACGTCCTCGGCGCCGACCACCACGGCTACGTGGCGCGGATCCGGGCCGCGATCGAGGCGCTCGGCGGCGACCCGACCTGCTTCGAGGCGCTGATCATGAGCCTCGTCCACGTGGTCGAAGGCGGCGAGCGGGTGCAGATGTCGAAGCGCAGCGGCGACTTCATCATCCTCGACGAGCTGCTCGACGACATCGGCGTCGACGCCACCCGCTGGTTCATGCTCTGGCGCGGCTACGAGACGACGGTCGACCTCGACCTCGAGCTGGCCCGCAGCCAGTCGAGCGAGAACCCCGTCTACTACGTGCAGTACGCGCACGCCCGCATCGCCAGCATCCTCCGCAAAGCCGCCGACGAGGGATCGGAGCCGGGCGGCTTCGCCGCCGCCGACGGGCGGGCGCCGCTGGAGGCGAGCGAGAAGGCCCTGATCAAGCGCCTGCTCGAGTTCCCCGAGGAGGTGCGGGCGGCGGCGGCGCGGCGGGCGCCGCACCGGATCTGCGCCTACTCGACCGCGACCGCGGCCGACTTCCACGCCTTCTACCGCGACTGCCAGGTGGTCGGGGCCGAGGGCGAGGGGGTGGAAGCCTCGCGGCTGGCGCTCTGCCTGGCGACGAAGCGGACGATCGCCGTCGCTCTGGGCCTGCTGGGGATCTCCGCGCCCGAGCGGATGTGATGCTGCGGCGCCGGGCCAGGCTGCCGGTGCTGGCGGAGATCGCCGGCCCGGCGGAGGGGACGCGGGCGTGGTCGCTGCGGCGGGAGGACTTCGCGAGCCTGGAGCAGGCGCTGCCGCGGCTGGACGGGCAGCGGGTGGTGCTGGTCAGCGGCGAGGGGGAGGCGGCGCCGGTCGCGGCGATCGCCCTGGCCGCTGCGGCGACCTCGGCGGGGCGGCGCACGATCCTGGTCGAGTGCGACCTGGCGCAGCCCCGGCTGGCGGCCCAGGTCGGCCTCGCCGCCGCCCCCGGCCTGCACGAGTACCTGCGCTGGGAGGCCGAGCCCCAAGACGTTATCCAGCCGGTCGTGCTGGGCGGGCCGGCGGCAACCGGCCTGACCGAGCCGCTGGTCTGCATCTGCGCCGGTCGGCCGGCGACGAAAGCGGAGACCCTGCTCGGCCTGCAGAGCTTCGCCCACATGGTCGCGAAGCTGCGCAGCGCCTACGAGCTGGTGATCCTCAGCGGCGCCCCGGTCGCTGAGGAACCAGGGCCGTGCGCACTGGCGGCGCAGCAAGCAGACGCGGTGATCGCAGGGCTGAATGCTGAGAACGGCCGGTCAATCCGAAAGGCGATCGGCCAACTGCCGGTTCCGGCGCTCGGCGCGATTGCAGTGGGCTAGAGGTCGTAACGGGCGAGGTCGGCGTCGAGCCGATCGGCGTCCTCGCCTTTTGGACCGACGCTGGGTGTGTCTTCTTCGTCCCTGCCCTTCCCGGCGCGCCGCCACCGCATCACCCCGATCGCCAGCGCAATCACCGCGACGACGAAGGCGACGATGGGCACCACGTAGGCGGAGAGGCTGAAGCCGGAGCCCTGCGGCAGCGCCAGCACCTCGTCGCCGTACTCGGCCACCAGCGCGTCCTTGATCTGGCCTTCGCTCTTGCCTTCGGCGATCAGCCGGCGGATGAAGGCTTTCTCGCGCTGGGCCTGCGGCGATTCGGCCAGTTGCAGCAGCGTCCCGCAGACGGGGCACATCACCTGCTTTTCGATTTCGGTCAGCGAGGCGCGTTGCTCGGCCGCGGCGGCGGGGGCCAGCGCCGCGAGCGCGACGAGGGCCAGCAGGGCCAGGCGCCCCCTCACGACTTCCCTTCCGGCAGGAACGGCGCCACTTCGTCGTGCAGGTACCGCTCGTCGACCGGGCCATGCAGCAGCCACTGCACCTTCCCGGTCGGGTCGACCAGGTAGTTCTCCGGGACGCCGGTGGTGCCGAAGTCGTGGGCGGCGCCGCCGTCGCCGTCGCGCAGCTGCGGGTAGCTGAGCCCGTAGCGGCGGACGAACTCGCGCCCGTCGCTGCTCAGGTCGCGAGTGTCGATGCCGAGCACCGTGAAGCGCGCCCCACCATGCTGCCGCTGGAACTTCTCCAGCGCCGGCGCCTCCTCCTTGCACGGCACGCACCACGAGGCCCAGAAGTTGACCAGGACCCACTTGCCCTTGTATTCGGCCAGCGAGCCGTCGCCGCCCCCTTCCAGCCGCGGCAGCGCCCCCGCCGGCGCCGGATCCCCCAGCGCCACGCCCGAGGAGCCCTTACTAATCAGCCCAAAGACGAGCAGGCCGACGACGGCCAGCACGGCCAGCACTGCGATGGAAGAGCGAACGCTCACAGACCGCCAAGATTAGTTCCATGGCCCTCCCGGCACCCCCGCGCCCAAGGTCCTCACATAGGGTTTAGGCGGCGATGGAGGCGGTAGGGACCAACAGCGGAAGCGCAGGAGCCGCGGACGCTTGGATGCCTGCTCGTCTGATCCCGGTTGCTGGCATACGTGGGCAGGAGGAGCAGGAGATTCGCGGCGCGTCATCTCTGCTTGCCGTCATGACCGCTGTTGACGAGTTCGGAAAGAACCTGCTCAAGGAGATAGGGGCGCCCGCTGGCCGGATTTCGACCTTCACGGAGGTGCCCCTAAAGGCAGCCGATGGAAAGACGCTTCGACCAGATGGCGCGATAGTCGTAGAGCGCGGCAAGACCAGTTGGCGCTGCCTTGTCGAGGTAAAGACTGACAACGCGGCCCTACGTGTAGAGCAGATCAATGACTATCTGGATTTGGCCCGCGAACATGGCTTCGACGCGCTAGTAACGATCTCCAATCAGATCACTGCAGGGCCGGACGACGTTCCCGTCGAAGTCGACGGACGCAAACTCCGCAGGGTCAAGCTGGTGCATCTGTCGTGGTGGCGGATTCTCACCGAGGCGGTCCTGCAACATCAGCATCGCGGGGTCAAAGACCCTGACCAGGCGTGGATTCTGAATGAGTTGATCGCCTATCTGGAGCATGAGAAATCCGGGGCGATCGGCTTTGAGGACATGGGCAAGCAATGGGTCACTGTCCGGAACGCTGCCCGTGATGGAACGCTTCGACCAACCGATGGCGGCGTGCGCGACGTTGCGGAGCGGTGGGAGCAGTTCATGGAGTACCTATGTCTGAGTCTCAGCCAGGACCTAGGTGTCGAGGTTCTCTCGGTGCAGTCCCGGGCGAAAAGCGGGGTCGCTTGGACTGACGCGCTTCTCAAATCGCTTTGCGATGAAGGGAGGCTGACCGGCTCATTCAGAGTTCCCGATACGGTCGGCCCAATCGAGGTTGAAGCTGATTTGCGAGCGCGACAGACCCGAACCAACGTCAAAGTTGCCGCGCCGAAAGATGGTCGCCCACTCACGCGGATCAACTGGATTCTGAGGCAGTTAAAAAAGGCCCCCGGCGACCTTCGCATCGAAACTCACTTCGCTCGGACCAAAGAAACCACTGCGGCCTTGCTGGCCGAGGCAAGCCAGGACGCTGGGGTGCTGCTATCGCCCTCCGATCCAAAGCGGGAGCCGCGAGCTTTCACGTTGTCACTCGCTCGGCCACTCGGAACCAAGCGCGGTAGAGGCGAGCGTTCATTCGTCCTTGAGACTCGGCGCCAGGTCGTGAGCTTCTATGGCGATCTGGTCGAGAACCTCAAGGCGTGGCAGGCCAAAGCGCCCAAGCTGCCGGATACTGAACCCGAAGGGAAACCAGCCGGGGAAGATCCGAGGCTAAGCGATTCACCGCCCTCCGCGCTCCCCATTGTTCGTCCCCCGGAGGGTTCTCTGGGATCGGGTTCGATTGCTCCAGACTCTGCGTCAGAGTCGCCGAATACTGACCGCGCGCCCTAGGCGAACAAACACCTCAGACCGCATAGAATCACCCCCACGCGGACGTAGCTCAGTTGGTAGAGCGCAAGCTTCCCAAGCTTGAGGTCGCGGGTTCGACCCCCGTCGTCCGCTTTCTTTCTGCTCTAAGCGCGGAGGAGCCGTCAGCGGTCAGGGCGCCAGGACGACGCGGCCGAACGCGTTGCGCCCCTCGATGTACTCGTGGGCGGTGGCGGCTTCGGCGAGCGGGAAAGAACGATCGATCTCGACCTGGAGCTCACCGCCGGCGACCCGCTCCAACATCTCTCCGATCATCGGATGGATCCGCGCGTGCTCGGCTACGAGCGCGCCGCCGAGGTAGACCCCGCGCAGGGTGTTGTTCTTCGTCCAGAGCGATTGCGCCTCGATCGTCGAGCCCGCCCGCCCGGCCACCCCGACGCTGACCAGCGTCCCCCGGTAGGCCAGCACACCGATGCTGTCGACGAGGTTCTGGCCGCCGATCGAATCGAGGACGACATCGACGCCGCGCGAATGGGTCAGCTCGTTGGTGCGCTCGACGAAGCTGTCGGTCGCGTAGTTGACCCCGTGGTCGAGCCCGAACTCCTTCAGTCGCTTGAGCTTCTCGTCGCTGGAGGCGGTGGCGATCACCGTCGCGCCCGCCTGCTTGGCGAGCTGGATCGCCGCCATGCCCACGCCGCCGGCACCGGCGTGGACGAGCACGGTCTGTCCCTCGGCGAGGTTGCCGGCGGTGAACAGGCACTCCTGCGCGGTTCCGAACGCGACCGGCACGCAGGCGGCGCGAGCGGCGTCGAGGCCCTCCGGGATCGGCCAGGTCATCATCGCCGGGACCGCCCGCCGCTCCGCGTGGGAGCCGACGGCGTTGAGGGCGACCACGCGGTCGCCCACCGCGGGCGCATCGACGCCGGGCGCCACCTCGCACACGGTTCCGGCGCTCAGGTAGCCGACGATCCACGGGACCGCGGGCGGAGGAGAGGCCGCGCGGGCGAGCAGGTCGCCTCCCTCGATGCTGATCGCCTCGGCGTCGACGATCACGCAGCCGTCCGGGCACTCGGGCTCGGGCACCTCCTCGTAGCGAAGCACCTCGGGGGAGCCGTTCTCGTGGATCACCGCTGCTTTCATCGATGCACCGCCCTTTCGTTCGCGAAGTCATCATCATGACCGCGTCTCCAGCCAGGCGCGGTGGCGTCCGTGCCGCTCAGAGCCAAGATTCGGCGGCGGAGATCGAGAGCAGGGCCACGCAGATGCCGGCAAGCAGGGAGAGGCCGAGAGTGGTGATCCGCGTGCCGGCACCTGCCAAGCGCGCCTCGACCGGCGCCTTTCGGCGCCAATCGGAGCTCGCCAGCCGAGGCACCTCGAGCAGATGGCCGAGGACGTGCAGGCTCATCAGCCCGACCCAGGCGATGAAGCTGAGCTTGTGGGCGAAGATGAGCGTATTGCTCGGCGGCCCGGCGAGCAGCAGGGCGACGCCGGTGCCGAAGAGGGCGACGGTGGTGAGGACCACACCCGGCGCCAGCACCCGCAGCGGCAGCGATGGCGGGCCCTTCCTGACGTAGGGCGGACTGCCGGCGTAGTAGCGGACGAAGCGATAGCCGGTGCTGCCCAGCTTCAGCAGCACCGGCGGAATCAGCAGCATGCCGATCAGGATGTGCGGCTCGATCAGCGAGCCGATGAACGGGATCGTCGCTCCCTCCGCCGCGAGGAGCACCAGCAGCGCCGCCGCAACGGCCCCGGTCAGACGCGCGTTGCCAGCGACCCCGTCGCGGATCCGGTCCACGGCTGGGTTCGCCTTCGTCTGGTACACGCGGTGGATTGTCCGCCGCCCAGCTTGCGCCAAACTAAATTTCGGGGTGCACAACTGCCGCTGTTCTAGCGGGACTTTCCCGGTCCGAGCGGGTTACAACTGAGTCGATGAGCAGGGTCGCGGGACTGAAGAGGGCATTGATCGGCTGCGCCGTGTTGTTCGCGGCCACGGCCGGGGCGGCACTCGCCGCCGATCCCGCCGACACGACCTTCGGCACGAACGGGATCGCCGAGATCGAGGCGCGGGTCCCGGCGACGGGCCAGGTCGGCGCGATCGTCGACCTCGAAGCCGGCGGCGGCGGAAAGCTGCTGGCCGCCGTCTACCCGATCGCCCGCGGCGGGCACTACTTCGCCGCCGCCCGGATCCGCCCCAACGGCCGCCTCGACAGAGGTTTCGGCCGCGACGGCTTCACGCCGCCGTTCCGCTCCGGCCGTGGCGAAGTCACGGGAGGCGGTCACCTTCAGGCGGAAGCCGTGGCCAGGCAGGAGGACGGCAAGGTCCTGCTCGTCGGCTACCGCGACAACGAAGGAGCGCTTGCCCCTGCTCTCGCCCGCTTCACGAGGAAGGGGAGGTTCGATCACAGCTTCGGCCACGACGGAACGGTGTTCCCACTGCCCTCCCACAGAGGCAGGCGCATCGTCGGGGAAGGCGGCGGCGGGCGCCTCCACGACGTGGCGATCGAGCCCGACGGGACGATCGTCGGGGTAGGGGACATCGTCCCCCACCCCCGCAACCTGCCCGTCACCGGCCCGAGGCGCGCAGGCGCCCTAGTCATCGCCTACCGCCCCGACGGCAGGATCGACCGCGACTTCGGACACGACGGCCGCCTCCGGATCACGCCTCTTCACAACGGCCCGTACAGCGGCTACACCGGCTTCACCGAGGTCAAGGCCCTGCCTTCCGGCAGGCTCCTGGTCTCCGGCTACGTCCACCAGCGCTACGTCCTCTACCGGCTCACCGCCGACGGCAGGATCGATCGCAGCTTCGGCAGGAGCGGCAGGGTCGCGTTCGCGAAGCCGGGGTCGCGGGCGATCGTGTTCACCTCTTTCTTCGTGGCGCCCTTCGCCGTCGACCCCCGGGGCCGCATCGTCCTCTGCGTTCCTCTCTTCCCGGAAGGCTTCGGAGAGCCCATCGGCTTCCTCCGCCTCCTCCCCGACGGCCGCCGCGACACCTCCTTCGGCAGGAGCATCCATATGGAACGGGCCCCGATCGACACGCAGGAACCCAACCCGCGCGAACACGGCGTCCAGTTCTTCAGCTTCGAACCCCTGGCGATCGCGATCGACGGCCGCGGCCGGGTCCTCGTCACCGGCGGCGAAGCGGCCCCGTACACCCGCGGCCAGCAGGAACCCGGCCATGAAGACTTCACCTCCCGCCGCTTCCTCCCCAACGGCCGGCGCGATCGCTCCTTCGGTGAAGGCGGCGTGTGGCACACCGACCCGCCCGGTTCCCAGGGCCTCGCCCGCGCCGCCCTGACCCAGCCCGACGGCAAGGTCGTCGCCGCCGGCTGGGTGCAGATCGAACGCTTCGGGGGCAACGGCCCCGGCAACACGGCGATGATGCTGACTCGGTACCGCTAGCGACCGGGCAGCGAACTACGACTCAGCGGCTTTTGGCGCCGATGTAGACGATCTTGAAGTGCCTTGCTTCGTCGGGTGGCTCGGAGAAGGCGACCCCGCCGTCGACCTCCACCATGCCGAGAGCGGCGAGGCAATCCAGGCCTGCGGAGGCCATCGTCTCCCGCACCTCGGCTTCGGGGCGGAAGCGCTCGCGATGGCAGATCGGCTCGATGTCGTCCCCTTCGATTCGATTTTCGAACATGGGTGGATCGCTCTGGATTTCGCCTATGCCGCGCCAAACCCAGTGGCGACCGGTGTGCTCGACCTCCCTGACTTCGGTCGTGTAGACGCTTTCGAAAGTCGACCTGGTGTTGCAGTCGAAGAGGACAAGCCCCTCGTCTGCGAGGTTGGAACGCATGCCGACCAAAGCTCGCTCGAGGTCGTCATCCCCGAGGAGGTAGTTGACCGGGTCGTTGAGCGAGATGACGAGATCGAATTCGCCGAAGACCGGCAGCTCGCACATGTCCGCCTCCACCAGCTCCACCTTGTCGCCGCCCTCCTCTTTCGCTCGCTCCAGCATCGCCGGAGAGAGGTCGCAGCCCGTTATCTTCCAGCCGCGGCGCAGCAGCGGTGCGAAGGCGCGGCCGGTTCCGCAGCCGACGTCGAGGACGCTCCCATGCTTCAGGCCACGTTTCTCCAGCTCGGGCAGAAGTGCCCGCCCGAGCCACATCTCGTAGTCGTTGAGATGGTTGAACTCGTTGTAGATCGGCGCGAAAGCCTCGTACGCTTCGAAGACTGAATTCTCTCCCATCGGTGCAGCCTAATGCAGCGGTGGGGGACTTCCTAGGGTCTGCCGTAGAGGCGATCCTTGGCCGCCAGCAGCTCTTGGTCGGCGGCGGCGAGGAGGGAGTCGCTGTCGCGATCGTCGCCGCTGGCGATGCCGAAGGAGACGCCGATCCCGCCCTCGCCCAGAGCGGCGCCCAGCACCTTCTCGGCGATGCGCTCCGCTGCCACGATCGCCTCCTCTCGGCTCGTGTTCGGCATCAGGACCGCAAACTCGTCGCCGCCGATGCGGAAGCAGTCGTCGGCGACCCGGGACTCGTCGAGGATGCGGGCGACGGCGCGGAGGACCTCGTCGCCGGCGGGATGCCCGAGGCGGTCGTTGACGCCCTTGAAGCCGTCGAGGTCAAGCAGGCAGAGGGCCAGCGGGCGGCCGTTGCGGGAGGCGCGGGCGAGCTCGACCGGCAGCCGCTCCTCGAAGGCGCGGCGGTTGGAGAGCCCGGTGAGGGCGTCGTGCCGGCTCTGACGGGACTCGGCCTCGAAGAGGTTGGCGTGGGAGAGCTGGGCGGCGATCAGCTCGCTCAGCAGTTCCAGGGTCTCGACGTCGCCCGCGTCGAAATGGTGCGCCTCCGGGGCGTAGACCTTGAGCACGCCGACGGTCTCCCCCTGGTGGGAGAGCGGCACGCAGATCATCGAGGCGGCATGGACCCGGAGGCAGGCCTCGGCGTCGACCCGCTCGTCAGTAGCGGTGTCGTCGCTGCGCAGGACCCGCCCTTCGATCACGCTCCGCCCCGAGAGGCTCGTGCGCTTCCGCAGCCGGGTGCCCAGGTACGGGGTCGCCTCGCCGCTCGTCACCGCGTAGACCATCTCCTCGCCTTCGGCCAGCTCGATCACCCCCGAGCTGGCGCGGGTCAGCTCCTGGGCCCGCTGGGCGATCAGCTGCATGATCGTCTCGGGGTCGAGATCGCCGCTGACGATTTCGGTTTGGGTGCGGATGATCGCCCGCAGCTGCTCTGCCGATCCTGGGGTGGTGGTCATCGCGTCCAATATCGGCCCCCGCAACCACTTGATTTAGAGCGCCGAACGTGTTCGGCTTGTGTGGGAGCCACATTTCACGCGAGGAGGAAGCGATGTACGCACGAGTTGCACGTTGGGAGGGCGCCGACGCCGAGACGCTCAAACGGACCGCGGACGAAATCCGCGCCGACGCCGAGTCCGGCCCGCCCGAAGGCCTGCCGGCGAAAGGCCTCTGGCTACTCCATGACTACGAGGGCGGCAAGGCGATGGCGGTCACGCTCTTCGAGAACGAGGACGACTACCGCCAGGGCGACGAGAAACTGAACTCGATGAGCCCGCCCGGCGAGGGCATGGGCAGGCGCGTCGGAGTCGACAAATACGAGGTCGCCGTGGAACTGGAGGCTTAGAGCTCGACCAGCGCTCGATCCTCAGCCGACGGCGACGGGATGCCGAGACTCTTCCTCGGTTTCGGCATCCTGCTCGCCCTCGTCCGCGCGATCCGCCCTGTCCTCCGCCGGCAACCGATAGAAGTGCTCGGTCGCACCGCGCACCTGCCGCTCGCGCACCAGTTCGATCAGGTCCGCTTTGGCCAGCTCGGTGACGTGGTAGTTGGTGTTGCTGAGCGGGATCTGCAACTCGCGACTGAGATCGCTGGGGGAGAGGACCCGGCCGCCTTCGATGCCGAGGATTTCGAGGATCGAGACACGCAGGGGGTGCGCGGTCGCCCGTGCCAGCCGCTCCCAGTTCACTGGGATCGAGTCGTGCTGGGGAGAGCGCCCGTTCTTTGCCGACGAATGCCCGTTTTGCGCTGCAAAGACATCCTTTTCGAGGGTTTTCAGAGGGTCATCTGGGGAGTGTCCGTTTGGGGTAGCCATGCAGCTAAGTTACCCAAAATTATTGATTCAAGTCATCATTTGTGGGTAGTATTTCCGTCGAGGATGCTTCTCGGGAGGAAAATTCCTTGGTCCGGCCGGGCTTTTTGCCCGGCCTTCGTCGTTTGCCTGCTGGCGCTGCTGGCGACCGCCTCGACGGCGCTGGCCGATACCGCCGACATCATCGCCCCCAGCGATCCGGCCCATCCCTCGGTCAACTCCGGCTGGCAGGCCGGCACCTGCACCGAAGAACCGCCGGAAAGCGCCGAAGTCTGCTCGATCGCGACCCCGGACCAGTTCTTCGAAACGGCGGGGGCTCACCCGAACTGGGGCTTCACGCAGTTCATCATCAAGCACGGCCCGCCGCCGGGCGAAGCACCGGTCGACGAATTGAAGACGGTTCGGGTCGACCTCCCGGTCGGGCTCAGTGTCAACCCCGGGGCGACCGTTCGCTGCAAACTCACGGTCTTCGAAGCGGGAGCGAGCGGTTGCCCCGCCGGGTCGGAAGTCGGCGAAAGCTTCGTCACCGCAGCCGGTCCCCTCGGGCCGATCGCTCCGGTCGCCGGCGTCACCCAGGTCACCGTCTACAACGTCGAACCGAAACCGGGTGAGGCGGCCCGCTTCGGCCTCGAACTCGCCGGCAACGAAGTCTTCCTCGAAGGCGACGTCAACTGGTCCGGCGACTACCACGAGGGCTTCACCATCCACGTCCCCGCAACCCTGTCGGAAGAACTTGGCGAAGCCCTCGGGCTGCTGACCGGCCAGAAAGGCGTGGTCCTGAAAAACCGCCTGGTCTTCGACGGTCGCTCCGGCGACGGGACCTTCCTGACCACGCCCACCACCTGCTTCGGGCCCGCCTACGCCGACGACTGGGTGCCGGGAGAGCAACCGAACGGGCCCTCGGGCCACATCTACTCGACCTTCCTCCGCGCCGACTCGGTGGGCGATCCCGACCCGAACTTCCCCAACGGCTCTTCCTTCTTCGAGTCGCCGATTCCGCCCCGCAGCGAAACGGAAGGGCCCGGGACCGAACCGAAAGGGTGCACGACGATCCCCTACGACCCAGCGATCTCGGTCGACTCCGGCACGGCGGAGGCGAACTCGCCCGCCGCGCCTGATGTCGAGATCGAAGTCCCGCACCTGATCGAAGAAGACGGGCAGGACAGCTCGCACACCCGGGACGCGACGGTGACCTTGCCGGTCGGGATGGGGATCAACCCCTCGGCCGCCAACGGCCTGCAGGTCTGCACCGACGCCCAGTTCGGCAAGGGCACGACCAACCCCGTTACCTGCCCGCCGCAGTCGATCATCGGCAGGGCGAAGATCGAATCGGCGCCGCTGGAAGACCTGGCGAACCCGCAGCCCGAAGAAGTCCTCGAAGGCAACGTCTACGTCGGCCAGCAACTGAGTCGCGACCCGACCTCCGGCGACGAGTACCGGATCTTCATCGAAGCCAAATCGGACCGCTACGGGATCTCCGTGCGCCTGGTTGGCAACGTCCGCGCCGACCCGCTGACCGGGCAGCTCTCGACGACGATCTCCGAAGCGCCGCAGGTCCCGTTCACTTCATTCGACCTCACCTTCGTCGGCGGCGCCCGCGCCGTCCTCAGCAGCCCGCCGACCTGCGGCCCGAACCAGACGACCACGACGATGACCCCCTGGTCGGGCAACCCGGCGGCGCACCCGAGCAGCGGCTTCACCTTGACCTCGGCCCCCGGCGGCGACAAATGCGCGAAGACGATGGCCGAGCGCCCCTTCTCGCCGTCCTTCGGCGCTGGCCCCGCGAGCTCGAAAGCGGGCGCCTTCAGCCCCGTCTCTATACATATCGCCCGTTCCGACGGCCAGCAGGAGCTGAAAGGGACGGACATCGTCCTGCCGCCAGGCATGACCGGAAAGCTCGCCGGCATCCCCTATTGCCCTGAGGCGGCGCTGGCGGAAGCGAGCGCGAAGCCCGGCAACCAGGAGAAGAGCAGCTCGAGCTGCCCCGCCGCCAGCCAGGTCGGCACCGCGACGGTCAGCGCCGGCACCGGTCCGACGCCGTACAAGATCGAGGGCAGCAAGGTCTTCCTCTCAGGCCCCTACCACGGGGCCCCTCTCTCCCTGGCAGTAGTCACCCCCGCCACGGCCGGGCCGTTCGACCTCGGCACGGTCGTGGTGAGGGTGGCGCTGTTCGTCGACCCGGAAACGGCGCAGATCCACGCCGTCGCCGATCCGCTCCCGCACATCTTCGGCGGCACCCAGCTCAACATCCGCTCCGTCGACCTCTCGATGGACCGGCCCAACTTCACCCTCAACCCGACCAGCTGCGACCCGCTGGCGACGACGGGCTCGCTGGCCGGCGGCGGGGCGGACCCGAACAATCCGGCGGCCTTCAGCTCCTTCGCGGTCAGCGTCCCCTTCCAGACCACCGAATGCAACGCGCTGAAGTTCCGGCCGAAGCTTTTCACCAAGCTGATCGGTGGGCGGAAGAAAATGCAGCGCGCGCAGCACCCGGCCTTCCGGGCGGTGCTGGTCGCCCGCGGCGGCGACGCCAACATCAGCCGCACGGCGCTGACGCTGCCGCATTCCCAGTTCCTCGACCAGGGGCACATCGGGACGATCTGCACCCGGGTCCAGCTGGCGGCGCATGCTTGCCCGGCGCGCTCGGTCTACGGCTTCGCCAGCGCCAAGAGCCCGCTGCTCGACGACGAGCTCAAGGGCCCCGTCTACCTGGTCTCCTCCGACCACGAACTGCCCGACATGCTGGTCGACCTGCAGGGCCAGGTGAACATCCGCCTGCGCGGCGTGATCAGCTCGAGCAAGGCCCGTCTGAAGACGGTCTTCAACGGCGTCCCCGACGTGCCGGTGAGCAAGTTCGTGCTCAGCATGAAAGGTGGGAAGAAGGGGCTGCTGGTCAACTCGCGCGACCTCTGCCTCAAGCCCAATTTCTCCGTCCTCAACTTCAAAGCGCAGAACGGCAAGAAGCTGCGCAAGAAGAAGCTGCCGCTGCGGACGCCGGGCTGCGGCCATGCGCGCAAGAAGCACAAGCACAGTCACCGATAGCCGGGATTAGCTGCCGGTTTAGCTGGGTACGGACCTGTCGAGGTGAGATCGCCAGTCGCGAAAATCGGAGCGCTCGCAGCCGTCTTGGCGATGCTCGTCGCCGCGCCGGCGCAGGCGGGGGAAAACCCCTTCGTCCCACAGGACAACAGCAACCCCACCGCGCAGGACGGCTGGCAGGCGGGCACCTGCAAAGTTGACGTCCCGCCCTGCAGCGTCGACACGCCGGCGCAGTTCTTCGAAACTGCCGCCGGTCACCCGCCGGTCGGCTTCACGCAATTCATCATCAAGCACCAGACGGTGCTGGTGCACGAAGAACCGGAAGTGGACCTGAAGGACATCCGGGTCGATCTCCCGGTCGGGTTGAGCGTCAACCCCGGCGCCACCCCCCAGTGCGCCGCCGAACACCCCAAAGAATGCGCGACCCAGCAGCCGCTGAGCCTGGTGGGGGAAAGTCAGATCACGGTCTCGCCGGAAGTTCCGCTGCTGCCGCCGGTCCCGATCACCGCCCAGGTCTTCAATCTCGTCCCGAAACAGGGTCAACCGGCCCGCTTCGGGTTCACCGTGGAAGCGGTCCCCGACCTGCCGCTGCTGCCGCCCAGCGACATCTACCTCGAAGCCGACGTGGCCTGGGACTCCGACTTCCACGAGGGGTTCACGATCAACGTCCCCAAGGTCGAAGCGGTCAAACTGCTGAAGAACCGACTCGTCTTCAACGGGCTGGCCCATCAGGATCCCGGCGTCGGCTTCTTCCTCACCGCGCCGAGCACCTGCTTCGACCCGACGTCGCCGACCTTCGCCCACACGTACTCGACCTACGCCCGCGGCGACTCGCTGCAGAACCCCGATTCGAGCTTCCCCAACGGCTCGCCCTTCGTCGAGTCGCCGCTGCCGCCCGGCGCCAGCCCGAAAGACTGCGGCTCGATCCCGTTCAACCCCGGCCTGCACCTGAGCCCCGGCACCGACCAGGTCGACGCTCCCGCCGGCGCGACCACCGAGGTGACGCTGCCGGTCGAAGGCAACCCTGTGGGGCAGGAAACCTCGACGATGCGGACGGCGAGGGTGACTCTGCCGCCCGGCATGGGCCTGAACCCCTCGGCGGCCAACGGCCTCCAGGCCTGCACCGACGACCAGTTCGGCAAGGGGACGCGGAACCCGGTCCAGTGCCCGGCGGCCTCGAAGATCGGGACGGCGAGCGTCGTCACCCCGCCGCTGCCGGAGGGGCCGCTGACCGGCAACGTCTACGTCGGCACCCAGAAGAGCCGCAACCCCGAATCGGGCGAAGAGTTCAGGATCTTCGTCGACGCTGCCTCTTCCCGCTACGGCGTCGACGTTCGCCTGATCGGCAACGTCGTCGCCAACGCGAAAACGGGGCAGCTCACCGCGGTCTTCGACGAACCGGCAAAAGCGGTCACGCGCGGCGGCAACAGCGACAACCTCCCCAGCGGCCTGCCGCAGGTTCCCTTCACCAGCTTCAAGATCAGCATCGACGGTGGCCCCAAAGCGGCGTTGAGCAGCCCGCCGACCTGTGGGCCGAACAAAGCGACCAGTCAGCTGACGCCGTGGTCGGGCAACTCGTCGGCGACTCCGTCGAGCGAGTTCTCGCTCGCCAAATCGCCGGGCGGCGGTGACTGCCCGAAGACGATGGCGGAGCGCCCGTTCAGCCCGGGCTTCAGCGCGAAGCCGAAAGACACCTCGGCGAAAACCTTCACCCCCTTCTCCACCAACATCACCCGCCCGCCAGGTCAGCAGGAGCTGAAGGGGATCGACGTCACCCTGCCGGAAGGGGCGACGGCGAAGCTGAAAGGCGTTCCGTACTGCTCGCCCAAAGAGATCGCCGCGACGGAAAATCGCTCGGGCGCGGAGGAGCAGAAGAACTCGAGTTGCCCGGACAACAGCAAGATCGGTGTGGCCACGGTCAGGGCTGGAACCGGCGACTCGCCGCTCGAGATCCATGGCACCGCCTATCTGGCGGGCCCTTACCAGGGGGCGAAGCTGTCGGTGGTCGTCGTCACGCCGGCGATCGCCGGGCCCTTCGACCTCGGCAACGTCGTCGTCCGGGTGCCGTTCTTCCTCGACCCGGAAACGGCGCAGATCCACCCGAAGACCGACGCCCTGCCGGACGTCTACGGCGGCACCAAACTCGACATCCGCTCGATCTTCCTCAACATCAACCGCAATGACTTCACCCTCAACGGCACCAACTGCCGCAAAGGCGCCACGGCGGGTGTGATCAACGGCGGTGGGGCGGACCCGGCCAATCCGGCCGCCTACTCCGCCTTCAAAGTCAGTGACGAGTTCCAGGCGACGGGTTGCAACAAGCTCCAGTTCCGCCCGAAGCTGAATATCCGCCTCTTCGGCGCCACCCGCCGGGCAAAGAACCCGAAACTGCGGGCGGTCCTGAAGGCGCGGCCGGGCGACGCCAACATCGCCCGCGCCTCGGTCGGCCTGCCGCACGCGCTCTTCCTCGACCAGGCGAGCCTGTCGAAGATCTGCACCCGGGTTCAGTTCGCCGCCCACGAATGCCCGAAGAAGTCGATCTACGGCAGGGCCCGCGCCTTCACGCCGCTGCTCGGCAAACCGCTCGAAGGGCCGGTCTATCTGCGCTCGTCGAACAACCCGCTGCCGGACATGGTCGCCCACCTCGAAGGGCAGGTCGACATCGACCTGGTCGGCAGGATCGACAGCTTCCACGGCGGCATCCGCACCACCTTCGGCCACGTCCCGGACGTGCCGGTGACGAAGTTCGTGATGACCCTGCCGGGCGGCAAACACGGCCTGCTGGTCAACTCCACCAACCTCTGCGCGAAGCCCGTCAGGGCGGTGATCCGCTTCAAAGCCCAGAACGGCAAGAAATTCAAGCTCAAGCACCACAACAAACTGCGGACGCCGTGTTCTAAGAAGAAGCATGGGTCACGTGGCAACAAGAAGTAGACACCAAACAGTGTCATGTCACCAAACGATGTAACCGTTACTCAGGTTGTAGTCCACGGAGGTACTTGAAAGACCCACGCCGACGTGTAATGTCTTTCGCGGGAGAGGTTATTGGGCGCTCACAGGGGGGCGTCCTCGTTAGGGAAAACGAGGAGGAAATTGATGGCAAAGCGCTCGATCGCGTTGCTTTTTATGTGTTTCGCAGCTCTGTTCGCGATGTCTAGCTCGGCTCTCGCCGACACCGGCAACATCATCGAACCGAACACCGAACCGCCGAATGCAGCCAACGGTTGGCAGGCAGCAACCTGCAAAACCGACGAACCGGTGGGCGGCGAACCCAAAATCCATTGTTCGCCGAATACGGCCGGGGCCTTCTACACGCTGGCCGGTGGTCATCCGCCGATCGGGTTCACGCAATACATCATCAAACACAAAAACGGCACCGGCAAAGTCGAACCGGCAGGGATCGAATTCCCCACCGCCGAAGTCGAAGACCCGGCAGGGGATCAGTCGATCAAAACCCTGAGGGTCGATTTGCCGCCCGGCCTGACCGTCAACCCCAACGCGACGCCGAAGTGCTCTCTCGCGGAATTCGAAAACAAAGTCGGAGAATTCCACGTACCGACCTGCAAAGAAGGCACGATCGTCGGCCGCGAGGAAATCACCCTCGTCACCACCGTCGCCGGCGTTCCGGCTCCGTCGCCTCCTTTCCCGCCCGCCAACACCCTTCCCAAAGGCTTCATCATTCCGCCGAGCGAAGCGAGCGGCACGAAAATCCCGGTCTACAACCTCCAGCCCAAACCGGGCGAACCGGCTCTGTTCGGCTTCGTCGCGGCCGGTAAAGAGGTCGTCTTCCTGGAAACCGAAGTCTCCTGGGAGAACGACTTCCACGAGTCGTTCACGATCCGGCTGCCCCAGCAGGAACCGCCCTTCGCGACCCTGGTCAGCCGCTTGGTCAACTTCGGCCAGGAAGCCGGCAATCAGGGCCTGGTCAAAGAAGGGGACGGGACCTACATCAACAATCCGACCACCTGCTTCGAACCGAGCCAGTTCCCGAACCTCTACTCGACCTGGTTCCGCGCTCACTCCTACGGAGAAGAAGATCCGAACTTCCCGTTCGGCTCGACTCCGTTCGAGGCAAAAGTCGAGAGCTCGACCGGCGAACTGATCCAGCAGGAAGGCTGCGACACCGTTCCCTTCGGGCCCGGAGTCGAAGTCGAACCGGGGACGAACCAGATCGACTCTCCGGCAGGCCCGACGGTTGACACGACCCTCGAATACCTGACCGGCGAAGAAAGCGAACAGCAGGAGTCGCATCTGCGCAAGGCAGTGGAGACGCTGCCGCAGGGGATGGGCCTCAACCCGTCCGGGGCGCAGGGCCTGCAGGCCTGCAGCGACAGCCAGTTCAAGAAGGGCGTGCGGACCTACAGCAACGAATGTCCGGACGCCTCGAAAGTCGGAACGGTGACGATCGAATCGCCGCCGCTGGAACGGCCGCTGACCGGCGACGTCTACGTCGGCGAGCAGAGGAGCAGCAATCCGGAATCGGGCGAAGAGTTCCGAATCCTGGTGGAAGCCAAGGAAGAGGAAGAGGGCATCGACGCCCGCCTCGTCGGCAACGTCAAGGCCAACCCCTCGACTGGACAACTGACCGCCGTGTTCGACGAACAGCAGGTGGGCGAACTCTCCGGCAAACTGCCGCAGGGTCTGCCGCAGGTGCCGTTCACCTCGGTGAAACTGCACTTCGACCAGGCGAAAGCGGTGCTGACCAGCCCGCCGACCTGTTCGGACGCAACCACCACCGGAGAAATGACTCCGTGGGCGCGTCCCGACGAAGTCGTGAAAATCAGCAGCAAACCGTTCAAACTCAGCACCGATCCGACGGGTGGCAGTTGTCCGACGACGATGGCCGACCGGAGGTTCACCCCGCTCTACAAAGCGAAGACCGACAGCAGCAAAGGCGGTGCCTACTCGCCGTTCCACGTCACTATCGGGCGCCGGGACGGAGAACAGGAGCTGAAGGTCGTCAACGTCACCCTGCCGAAGGGTCTGACCGGCAAACTGGCCGGGATCCCCTACTGCTCGGAGGAGGCCATCGCGGCCGCCGCCGGGAAGAGCGGCAGTGCCGAGAAGGCGAGCCCGAGCTGCTCGGGTGAAAGCCTGATCGGCAAGGTGACGACCACGTCCGGCACCGGAGAGAACCCGCTGCAGCTCGGCGGCAACGCCTACCTCGCCGGTCCGTACAAGGGTGCCGCACTCTCGCTGGTGACGATCACGCCGGCGGTCGCGGGCCCGTTCGACCTCGGCACCGTGGTCGTCCGGGTGGCCCTCAACGTCGAACCGGAAACCGCTCAGATCCACGCGGTCTCCGACGTCATCCCCGACGTGTTCGGTGGCGTCAAGCTCGACATCCGCTCGATCAACGTCGACATCGATCGCAGCCAGTTCATGCTCAACCCGACCAATTGCGCCGCTCAGGCGACGACCGGAGCGATCAACGGCGGTGGAGCCGACCCGACCAACTCGGCGACGTTCAGCTCCTACCCCGTCAACGATCCGTTCCAGGCGATCGAATGCAACAAGCTCGGCTTCAAGCCGAAGCTGAAGGTGCAGCTGTTCGGGGCGACCAAGCGGGCCAAGAACCCGCGCCTGACGGCGACCCTGACCACGAAGAAGGGTCAGGCCAATGTCGCCCGCACGGCGCTGACGATGCCGCACTCGCTGTTCCTCGACCAGGGCCACATCGGCACCGTGTGCACGAGGCCGCAGCTGACCTCCCACACCTGCCCGAAGGCCTCGGTCTACGGACACGCGGAAGCGAAGTCGCCGCTGCTCAGCGACAAGTTGAAGGGCAAGGTGTTCCTCGTGTCCTCCAACCACAAATTGCCGGACCTGCTCGTCGACCTGCGCGGCCAGGTGGAGATCTACCTGCGCGGAGTGATCAGCTCCAAGCATGGAGGCCTGAAGACGGTCTTCAACAACGTGCCCGACGTGCCGGTGAGCAAGTTCGTCCTGAAGATGAAGGGCGGGAAGAAGAGCCTGCTCGTCAACTCGACCAACACCTGCGCGAAGACGCAGCGGGCCGTGTTGAAGATGAAGGGCCAGAACGGCAAGAAGAAGAACAACAACAAGTTCAAGTTGAACATCGTTTCCTGCGGGAAGCACAAGAAGCACCACAAGTAGTCGAGTAGCGAAGCCCAGTCGCGAGCGCCGGCGCGGAGGTCCAATAGCCTCCGCGCCGGTGCGACCGACGCTTTCAGTCCTGATCGTCGCCTGGGAGAGCCGCGACGATCTCGAGAAGACCCTCCCGGCTCTGCTCGCCGAGCTCGATGACGGCGACGAGCTGATCGTCGTCGAGAACAAGGCCGGCGACGGCAGCGTCGAGGTGACGCGCGAGTTGGCGCCGCAGGCGCGGATCGTCCGCCCGGGTCGCAACACCGGCTTCGCTGGCGGCGTCGACGCCGGCGCGGAGGCTGCGCGGGGGGAGCTGCTGGTGATGCTCAACCCCGACGCCGTGCCGCAGCCCGGCTGGGGTGAGGCGATCCGCCGGCCCTGGCGCGAGGAGAGGGGCTGGGGCGCCTGGCAGGCGTTGGTCGCCGACGGGACTGGGGGGACGATCAACTCGGCCGGCAACCCGATCCACTTCACCGGGATCGTCTGGGCCGGTGGTCACGGCAGGCCGGTTGCCGAGGCGCCGCCGCCCGGGGAGGTGCCGGTTCTCTCGGGCGCCTGCCTGGCGATCCCGATCGAGAACTGGCGGCGAGTCGGCGGCTTTCCCGCCGAGTTCTTCATGTACCACGAGGACGTCGACCTCTCGGTGCGGCTGCGGATGGGCGGCGGCATCGTCGGGATCGAGCCCACCGCGGTCGTCGCCCACGATTACGACTTCAGCGCCAGCGCCGACAAGTGGCGCTGGCTCGAGCGCAACCGCCTCGCCTTCCTCCTCCGCACCTACCCAGCGCCGCTCCTGGTCCTGCTGGCCCCGGTCCTGATCGCCACCGAGCTGGCGCTGCTCGTGGTCTCGGCCGCCGGCGGCTGGGGCGGGCAGAAGCTGCGGGCGAATCGCGAAATAATCAGGTGGTTGCCGCGGTTGCTAGACGAGAGGCGAGCGATCCAGCGCCGCCGAACCGTCAGCGCCGCCGAGTTCGCCTCCTGGCTCACTCCCGACCTCGACTCCGACCTGATCTCGCCGCTGGCCCGCTCCGGGCCAGCGCGGCTGCTCCTGCGCGGCTACTGGCGCCTGGTGCGCGCGCTGCTCAGTTCGACTGGCTCGTCGGGCGGATCAGGACCTCGTTGACGTCGACGCCCGGCGGCTGCTCCAGCGCGTACATCACCGCGCGGGCGATGTCGTCGTCCTCGAGGGCGCCCTGCGGCCGGTTGTCGAAGAAGGGCGTGTCGGTCATCCCCGGCTCGATCAGGGTGACGCGGATGCCGTGGTTGTCGTGCATCTGCCGCAGCTCCTGCCGCAGCGACTCACCGATCGCCGTCGCCGCCCACTTCGTCGCCGAGTAGAGCGAGCCGGGAAGCGCCCGGCGCCCCGCCACCGAGCTGGTGACGAGGAAGTGGCCGTCGCCGCGCTCGAGCAGGTGGGGGAGGGTGGCGCGGATCGTCAGCGCCACGCCGTAGACGTTGGTGAGGATCATCGAGCGCCAGTGCTCGACCGACTCCTCGAGGAAGCCGCGGCTGGCGCCGAAGCCGGCGTTGGCGAAGACGGCGTCGATGCGGCCGAAGCGGTCGAGCGCCGTCTGCGCGAGCGCCTGGACCTCGTCCCACTCGGTGACGTCGCAGCGGACCGCGATCGCCCGCTCCTCGCCGCCCAGCTTCTCGGCGAGCGTTTCCAGCTCCTCCAGCCGCCGCGCCGCCAGCACCAACCGGTACTTCTCAGCCGCCGCGCGGGCGGTCGCGGCACCGATGCCGCTGCTGGCACCGGTGATCAGGAGAACGCGGTCATCGGTCACGCAGGGATTGTCCCATGCCGCGGCTTGCGATAATCCCAAGTCCTCGTGGATCCCCAGCGAAAGCGAAAGATCCGGCTGGTCGTCGCGCTCAGCGTCGCGGTGCTGCTCGCGGTGGCGCTGATCTACACCTCGTTTGCGGCTTCGACCGAGGCGAAGGAGCCCTCGGAACTGATCAGTGCCGCGCCCGGCACCACCGCCGAGATGACCGGCAAGGTCGTCACCGGCTCGATCCGCCACGTCGGCAACGGGATCGCCTTCCGCGTTCGCGACCGCGACGGCTCCGGCAGGCCGCTGCCGGTCACCTACCACGGGACCGTCCCGGACCCGTTCCGCGGCGGCCGCGAGATCGTCCTCACCGGGACCGTCGAGAACGGCACCTTCGTCGGCGAACCGGAAACCCTGATCACCAAGTGCCCGTCGAAGTTCACGACTAAGTCAAATGGCTAGCCTCGGCAGCGTCCTCCTGGCGCTCGCCTTTCTGGCTGCCGTCTTCGCCGCGGTGATCGCCCTCCTCGGCCGCAACGGCGACGAGCGCCGGGTGGTGCTATCCCGCCGCGTCGTCTACGCCTTCTGCGGGCTGCTCACCGCCTGCGTGGTGATCATCGAGATCGCCTTCGCCAGCAACGACTTCGGCTTCAAAATCGTCCAGGAACACTCTTCGATCGAGACGCCGGCCTTCTACAAGCTGGCGGCGATGTGGTCGAGCCAGGAAGGCTCGCTGCTGCTCTGGGCCTGGGTGCTCTCGATCGCCTCCAGCCTCGCCCTCTGGGCGACCCGCGACAAGCTGCGCGAGATCGTCCCCTACGCGACCGCGGTGATGATGGGCGTCGCCGCCTTCTTCACCGGGCTGATGCTGTTCGCTCCCGACGTGCAGCCGTTCACGACGCTCCCCTCGGCGCCGAGCGACGGGATCGGACTCAACCCGCTGCTGCAGCACCCGAGCATGATGATCCACCCGCCGATGCTCTACTCGGGCTACGTCGCCTTCACGGTGCCGTTCGCCTTCGCGATCGGCGCCCTCGTCACCCGCCGTCTCGACGCCGAGTGGATCCGCGCCACCCGCCGCTTCGCCCTGATCGCCTGGGCCTTCCTCGGCTTCGGCCTCCTGCTCGGCGCCCGCTGGTCCTATACCGAGCTCGGTTGGGGCGGCTACTGGGCCTGGGACCCGGTCGAGAACGCGGCGCTGATGCCGTGGCTGCTCGGCACCGCCTTCCTGCACTCGATCATGGTCCAGGAGAAGCGGGGGATGCTGAAAGCCTGGAACGCCTGCCTCGTCGTCGGCACCTTCTCGATGGCGCTGCTCGGCACCTTCCTCGTCCGCTCCGGGGTGCTGCAGTCGATCCACGCCTTCGGCGACAACACCGTCGGCCCCTACATCCTCGGCCTGATCGGCGTGGTGGTGATCGGCTCGACGCTGCTGATCGTCAGCCGCCTCGACGACCTGCGCTCGCCGAAGCGGATCGACTCGCTGGTCTCGCGCGAGGCGGTCTTCCTCGTCAACAACCTGCTCCTGGTGGGGTTGACGGCGGTGATCTTCTGGGGCACCTTCTTCCCGCTGATCTCCGAACTCTTCACCGGCAACAAGGCCTCCCTCGCCGCGCCCTGGTTCGACCGCTACACGACCCCACTGGCGATCCTGCTGGTGCTGTTCACCGGGATCGGGCCGCTGCTCGCCTGGCGGCGGGTCAGCTGGGAGTCGGCGAAACGCGTCTTCAGAGTGCCGCTGCTGGTGGCGGCCGTCGCCACCGTGGCGTTGCTGGTCTTCAGCGACGCTGCCCACAAGCCCTGGGCGCTGGCGCTCTTCGCCTTCGCCGCCTTTGCGCTGACGGGGTTGGCGCAGGAGTTCTGGACGGGGGCGCAGGCGCGCCGCAGCCTCTCCGGCGAGTCGGTGCCGACGGCGCTGGTCGGCCTGGTCGCCCGCAACCGGCGCCGCTACGGCGGCTACATCGTCCACGCCGGCATCGCCGTCCTGCTGATCGGCATCGCCGCCTCCTCGAGCTTCCAGACCAACCGCGACGTCAATCTCAAGCCCGGCGAAAGCGTCGTCATCGACGGCCGCACGATCACCTACGTGAAGCCGACGGTCGCCGTCGACAGCGAGAAGTTCACCTTCGGCTCGTTGCTGCGGATCGAAGAAGACGGCAAGGTGGTCGACTACCTGCGCCCGAGCCAGCGCTTCTTCCGCCCGACCGGCCAGGAAGCAGGGACGATTGGCAGCTTCTTCGCCGGCGAGGCGACCAGCGAGGTGGGCCTGCGTCCCGGGCCAGCCGCCGATCTCTGGATCGCCGAGCGGCCGAACATCACCGCGGTGCAGCGACGGGTGCGGACGGCCGACCAGGGCTTCGAAAAATGCGTGAAAGGGGCCCCCGGCACGCCGCCGCAGTGCAAAACGCTGGGAGCTTTGATGCGAGCCTCGGTGGGGAACGCGACGCTGGAAGCCCAGGCGCTCGGGCAGATCTCGAAACTGCAGGAGCTGGCGGCGAAGAACGTGGCGAAGAGCTATCTCACCGACACCGCGCGGGCGACCTTCAAGGTGATCGTCAACCCGCTCGTAACCTGGATGTGGATCGGCGGGCTGATCGCCCTGGCCGGGGCTATGATCGCGCTTTGGCCGACGCGGGGGAGACGCCGCGGCGCCCTCGTCCGCACCGAGGCCGACGCCCGCAAGGAAGCCAAGTACCGCGAGATCCGCGACGCCGAGCTCGACCATGCGGTGGGCAAGCTCTCGGACGAGGACTTCGCCGTGGTGGACGCAGAGCTACGCCGCGAAGCGCTGGAGATCCTCGACGGCGAGAACGGCGCGAAGGCCCCGGTCGGCGCCAACGGCGATGCGCCTGACGGCAGCGGAAACGGGGCCAACGGCAACGGCGCCCACCCCCACGAGCCGGAAAAAGTCGAGCAAAGCTAGAATCCGCCTCATGTTCGCGTTCTTCGGAGTCATCCAGGTGATCGTTGCCATCGCGCTGATCTTCCTGATCCTGCTTCACTCGGGCAAAGACGCCGGTCTCTCCGGCGCCTTCGGCATCGGCGGTGGCGGCAGCTCGATCGGCGGCGGCTCGATGGTCGAGCGCAACTTGGATCGCGCGACGGTCTTCTTTGCCGTCATCTTCGTGCTGAACACTTTTCTGCTGCTCAAGATTTAGAGCGGTAGAGGGAGGGAGGGAGGACCCCTCCGTCGCAAAATTTGGGGAGGCTCCTGCGGGGTCCTCCCTCCGTCCTACGACAGTTCCTGGCTGGGCGACAAGCCGCCCTGCGCGTTAGGCGTGCTTGACATAGTCGCGGTTTGTGTAAAAATGGGAGACGAATCGTGGGCGATTGACAAGGGAGGGGCTGTGGAGGCACACGTGGAGCATGCGCATCACCACCACGACGACGTGGAGGTCAATCCGGCGGCGTGGACGGACGGGAAGCGCTACGCGTGGCTGCTGGGGATCGTCGTGCCGCTGGCACCGTTCTTCGCCTGGTTCTACTGGTCGCTGACCGGCTTCGGGGGCTTCTGGTTCCTCGGGCCGGTCCTCGTCTTCGTCCTCTTCCCGCTGCTCGACTTCGCGATCGGGATGGATCCGACCAACCCGCCCGACAGCGTCCTCAAGTTCCTCGAGCAGGACGGCTACTACCGCTGGTGTACCTATCTCTTCATCCCGATCCAGTATGCGGGGCTTGTCTTCGCCTGCTGGATGTGGTCGAACGGCGACCTGACGACCGTCGAATCGATCGGGCTGGCGCTGACGATGGGCGTGGTCGGCGGGATCGCGATCAACACCGCCCACGAGCTCGGCCACAAGCGCGCCAGCTCCGAGCGTTGGCTCAGCCGCGTCGCCCTCGCCCAGACCGGCTACGGACACTTCTTCATCGAGCACAACCGCGGCCACCACGTCAAAGTCGCCACCCCCGAGGACCCGGCCAGCGCCCGGCTGGGGGAGAGCTTCTGGGCCTTCCTGCCGCGCACCGTCACCGGCAGCCTGCGCTCGGCCTGGGAGCTGGAGGGCGTTCGCCTCGACCGCCTCGAAAAAGCGCACTTCAGCATCCACAACGACGTCCTCACCGCCTGGGCGATGACCGTCGCCCTCTTCGCCGGCCTGGCGGTCGTCTTCGGGCCCGTCGTCCTGCCCTACCTGCTGATGCAGGCGGTGATCGGCTTCTCGCTACTGGAGGTCGTCAACTACCTCGAGCACTACGGCCTGCTGCGCCAGAAGAAAGAGGACGGCCGCTACGAACGCTGCCTGCCCGAGCACAGCTGGAACAGCAACAACGTCGCCTCCAACGTCCTCCTCTACCACCTGCAGCGCCACTCGGACCACCACGCCAACCCGATGCGGCGCTACCAGGCCCTGCGCCACGTCGACGAGGCGCCGCAGCTGCCGACCGGCTACGCGGGGATGATCGTCCTCGCCTGGTTCCCGCCGCTCTGGCGCCGGGTGATGGACTCGCGCCTGCTCGACCACTACGAGGGCGACGTCACCCGCTGCAACATCCAGCCGCGCCGGCTCGGCCGGGTGCTCGAGCGCTACGGGCGGCCGGCGTGAGCGCCTGGCACTGCCCGAGCTGCGAGTACGTCTTCGACGAGGAGACGGGGCACCCGCGCGAGGGCTTCCCTCCGGGCACGCCCTGGAGCGAGGTGCCCGACGACTGGGCCTGCCCCGACTGCGGCGTTCGCGACAAGATCGATTTCGAGCCGGTCGTGAACGACGCCTGACAGCTTCCGCTGCGACCATAGGGGGCATGTCGGTGGGGAGGACCCCTTACCAAGAGGCGGCGCGGGAGCTGCTGCGCCAAACCGTCTTCGACGCCGCCCGCGACCAGCTGGGGCGGCGGCCCTGGTCGGAGATCACGATGGCGGACATCGCCAGCGGCGCCGGCGTCAGCCGCCAGACCCTCTACAACGAGTTCGGCAACCGCAACGAGTTTGGCTTCGCCTTCGTCATCCACGAGGCCGAACGGTTCATGGACGACGTCGAGGCGGCGGTGCTGGAGCACCGCGACGAGCCGCGGGCGGCGGTGCTGGCGGCGCTCGAGCACTTCCTCCGCACGGCGGGCGATGACCCGCTGATCCGCATCCTCCTCAGCGACGACGGCACGGGGGGGATGCTGCCCTTCGTCACCACCCAGGGCCTGCCGGTGGTGCAGTGGGCGACGGCGCGGCTGACCGCGGTGATCGAAGAGGGCTGGCCGGAGGCGCCGGGGGACGACGTGAAGACGCTGGCCGAGAGCCTGGTGCGGCTGGCGATCAGCTACGTGACGACGCCGGGCGAGTCGGCCGAAGACACGGCCAAAGCGGTGGCGGAGCTGCTCGGCCCGTTCATCGACAAGGCGCTCGGGACGGCGGTTGACTGAGCTCTCGCCAAGACTCGACGCGCTCGGCCTGCGGTTGCTGGCGGCGGCCGACGCGCCACAGCTCCAGGCGGTGGTCGAAGCCAACCGCGCCTACCTCGCCCGCTGGGTTCCCTGGGCGGCTACCCAAGAGTTGGCCGACACCGAGAAATTCATCGCCGAAAACCAGGACCAGCTCGCCCGCAACGACGGCTTCCAGGTCTGCATCGCCCCCGACGGCCCGATCGTCGGCATGGTCGGCTTCCACTCGGTCGGCTGGGGTAACCGCAGCACCTCGATCGGCTACTGGCTCGCCGAGGACCACCAGGGCCGCGGCATCATGACCACCGCCGTCCGCGCCCTCGTCGACCACGCCTTCGAAGAGTGGGGCCTCCACCGCATCGAGATCCACTGCGCCCCCGCCAACCACCGCAGTCGCGCCATCCCCGAGCGCCTTGGCTTCCGCGAAGAGGCGACTCTGCGCGAGACCGAGCTGGTCGGCGGCCGGTACCTCGACTCCGTTGTTTATGGGCTTCTCGAGGGGGAGAGTTCTTCTCGCTAGAGACTTAGTCCCATGTGACTTGGTTCGCCCGAGAGCCGCAAGGGAGCGCCTGATGGCGGCGACAGATGTAGCTGCTAGCCTCGATCCCATGACGCTACATGAGGATGAGACCGAAGTTGGCGTACGCGAGCTCCATGATCGCCTCAGCGAGTACCTGGAGAAGGTTGAGCAGGGCGAGGAGGTCATCGTTACCCGTCGCGGGAAACGCATCGCTCGCCTCAGCAAGATCGACGGGTCGCGGCCGCTGGAAGAGTTGGAACGCAGGGGCTTGGTGCGGTGGCCGAAGAGGCCGAAGGAAGTTCGTGAGCCGTTAGTGGGGAGCAAAGGCTCCGTCTCGGACCTTGTCAAGGAACAGCGACGTTGATCCTCTACTTCGATACGTCCGCGCTGATCAAGCTGGTTCTCGCCGAGCAAGGGTCCGACCTGGCGTGGGAGCTTTGGGCGGGTCCTCGGTCCAGTGTGTCGAGCGTCCTCGCCTATCCGGAGGGGCGTGCTGCACTTGCCGCGGCGCGCAGGGGTGGCCGGCTGGACCGCGATCTCTACCAGCGGTCGGTCCTGAACTTCGAGAAAACGCAGGAAGAGCTGCTGTCGATTGAGGTCGATGAGCGTCTCGCAAAATCCGCCGGCGAGCGAGCTGGGAGCTTCGGCTTGCGCGGTGCCGACGCAGTCCACCTCGCGACTGCGCTCGATTTGGCTGACGAAGAAGTCACCTTCGTCACCTGGGATCAGGACCTGGCAGACGCGGCGGCGTCCGCAGGACTGGCCGTCGCCGGCGCCCCGGTCTAGCTTGAATGGGCCGAGCGGAGTCCCGCTCGTATGCGGCTGAGAGGAGTCGAACCTCCACGGGTGTTTCCACCCACAAGGCCCTCAACCTTGCGCGTCTACCAGTTCCGCCACAGCCGCTTGAGGGAAGGCGATTCTAGATGTTTGCGTGCAGGGGGAGGGCGGACGTTGCGGGTGTCCGAGGGGGGCGGTACTCTACGAACAAGTGTTCGAAGGCAATTTGAGGCTCTTTGACCCCGTACCGGAGGAAAGCGGAAAGACGATGGATTTGGACCTGACCAAGCGGCAGAAGGAGATCTTCGACTTCATCCGCAAGTACGCGGCCAAGACGGGCTACCCGCCGACCGTGCGGGAGATCGGCAAAGCCGTCGGCCTGCATTCCTCTTCGACCGTGCACGCTCACCTGGCCAACCTGGAGAAGCTGGGGTTGGTCAAACGGGACCCATCGAAGCCGCGGGCGATCGAGCTGCTCTTCGGCAAGGCGAAGAACGCGATCAGCTCTGAGAGCCGGTTGCCGCTGGTCGGGCAGGTTGCCGCCGGTGCGCCGATCCTGGCCGAAGAGAACATCGAGGAGTACCTCGAGATCCCCGACGTGATCGGTGGGGAGGACGGCGATTACATCCTCCAGGTCCGCGGCGAAAGCATGAAGGACGCCGGCATCCTCGAAAGCGACTACGTGGTCGTGCGGCCGAGCGATACCGCCAACGACGGCGAGATCGTCGTCGCCCTGATCGGCGAGGAGGCGACGGTGAAGCGGATCTACCGCGAAAAGGACCACATCCGGCTGCAGCCGGAAAACGAGGAAATGGAGCCGATCCTGACGACCGAGGCACGGGTCCTCGGCAAGGTAGTCGGCGTCTTCCGCGCGGTCTGAATTGACGAGGTCCAGACGTCGCTAGGCAAGGACGCAGGGAGGCCGAATAGCAGCGCTATTCGGACGACCGAGGACGCCGCATAGCGGCGTCTGGGGCCGTCAGGAGCTACCCTTTGGGGGCGGGCCGAGCGGACCGCGGAGGGAGAGAAAACCCTTCGAGGAAAGTCCGGACACCACAGGGCAGGGCGGTGGGTAACGCCCACCCGGGGAAACCCGCGGGAAAGTGCCACAGAAATGACACGGCCGATGGCGCGGCCTCAGCTGAGTCGCGTACAGGCAAAGGTGAAATGGTGCGGTAAGAGCGCACCGGCGTCGCGGTGACGCGGCGGCCAGGCAAACCCCGCCCGGTGCAAGGCCAAGCAGGACCGTCGACCCGGCTCGGCGAGGTCCAGGTAGG
>Ga0070682_100000046_pt1 | contig 130568 bp, 120 predicted proteins | sample KBSC63LmetaG_FD_64668 | JGI IMG/M metagenome (GOLD analysis project Ga0070682, IMG submission 64668) | Corn rhizosphere microbial communities from Kellogg Biological Station, Michigan, USA - KBS C6-3L metaG | ecosystem: Host-associated > Plants > Roots > Rhizosphere | place: USA: Michigan...
GGATCTCTATTTCTGTCACCACCACCTGCGAAAGGTTGACTTGCATGCGCCTAACACCCCTTGAGCAACCTGTTCACGATGTCCTCGGACAGGTGTTCACGATGTCTTGGGGCTATACACGCACGGGGAGAGGGTGCCCTGAGCGAGCGAAGCGAGTCGAAGGGCGGGTGAGGGGCCGTGCCACGAGCGACGCGTCATGATCCGCACCGTTACCAGCGTTCTCCGCGGTGAAGGTTTTTCCTCGGCGATCCGCCGGGCGGGGGAGCGCGTCGAAGAGGCGGTGCGGTACGGCGCGATGCGCGCTCTCTCCGTCATCCCGAGCGTAGTCGAGGGACCTGGGGGGGCGGTTGGCGCGCCGCACTCCCACCCAGGTCCCTCGACTCCGCTCGGGATGACGGTATTGAACTTCTCCGCCATGAGCGTCGCCCCGCGCATCGGCGGCGTGGCGATCCAGCTGCAATCCCGCCTGCGCGTCGAGCGCCGGTTCCGCAACGTGGCGCTGCTCCATCCCGGCGGCCTCGAAGTCGGACGCCAACTGCGCCGCGTGACCGGCATCCGCGAAGCGCTGGCCATCACCGGCGCGAAGGCGATTCACATCGAAGGGACGTACGGACTCGACATCGAAGAGATCCTCGGGCTGCGGATCCCGATCATCCTCAGCATTCACGACCTTTCACTCCTCGATGCGAGGCTGGGCCGTGAGTTGCTCGCGACCGCAGCCGCGGTCGTCTTCCCCTCCGACTTTTTGCGCGATGCGTATCGCGCCGAAGGCATCGTCATCGAGCCGGGCATCGATGCCGTTTCGATCAAGATCGACGGCCCGCGTGACGGAATCGCCTTCGCCGGCAGCGTCAGGTCTGACAAAGGCGCGCATCTGCTGCCTGACATCCCACACCTGCACATCTTCGGCGGCGGCGACGCCGATCTCTTTCGCGCCTTGCGCCGCAATCCGAACATCGTGATCCACGGCTACTACCGCGCCGGCACGCTTCCGTCGTTGCTCGCGCGGCATCGCATCGGACTCGTGATCCTTCCCTCGATCGTGCCGGAGTCGTACTCGCTCACGTTGTCCGAGGCGTGGCTGGCAGGGGCGGCGGTCGCGGCGTTCGATCACGGCGCCATCGCGGAACGGATTCGCCGCAATGGGGGAGGCTGGCTCGCGCCGCTCGAATCGGGGGCGTCAGGTCTCGCCGACATCATCAATCGCCGCGAGCCGGTGAGCATCCCGCATACGATCGCCACGTCCGCCGATGCCGCGAGGGCATACCTCGCGCTGTATCGTCGAATCCTGGATTCCTGATGCGCACGGCCGTCTTTTCGATCATCGCCCCGAACTATCGCCACTTCGCGCGAGTGCTCATGGCCTCGCTGCGCGAACAGCATCCCGACTGGGAGCGCTTCGTGCTGATCATCGGCGACACGCTGCCTGGCGAGGAGCTCTTCACCTCCGTGCCGCTCGACGCGTTGCCGCTGCCCGATCGCCGCCGCTTCCTCTTTCGCTACACGCTGCTCGAGCTGAGCACGGCGGTGAAGCCGTGGATGTTCGAGCATCTCTTCGCCCGCGGCTACGACCGCGTCGTCTATCTCGATCCCGACATCTTCGTCTACGGCCCGCTAGTCGAGCTCGATGCGGTCCCCGACGAGACGTTCCTGACGTTGACGCCGCACCTCACCGGATCGATCGAAGGCGACGATCATCCGAGCGAGCGCTCGATCCTCCTCGCCGGTTCGTACAACCTCGGCTTTCTCGCCGTGAGGCGCCAGCCGCAACTGCCCGACTTCCTCGGCTGGTGGGAGAAGAAGCTCGAGTTCCAGGCCGTCGTCGATACGGCGAACGGACTCTTCTGCGATCAGAAGTGGATCGATCTCGCGCCGGGACTCTTCGCCGGCGTCTCGATCCTCCGTCACGACGGATACAACGTCGCGTACTGGAATCTCCGTCAGCGCACCGTCAAGGAAGCCAGCGGAAACTTTGCAGTCAACGGCCAGCCGCTCCGCTTCTTTCACTTCAGCGGATTCAATCCGGCGATTCCTTCGCGGCCCTCAACGCATGACGCACGCCTGACGCTCGCCGCTGTCGGCGACGCGCGCAAGCTCTTCGAAAAGTACGGCGCGGAAGTGCGCAAGGCAGGCAGCGCGTCGTTCCGGAAGGCGGGATATTCGTACGGCGCGTTCGCCGATGGAACGCCGATCGCCACTTCCGCCCGCATTGCCTATCGCAACTCGATCGAGCTACAGGAAGCGGCCGGCGCCGATCCTTTCCAACATCCCGAGTTGTTCAGCGGACTGCGCGACGCGTCGCCGCCGCTCATCGCGAAGCTCGGCGTCGCGTCGTACCGCTTCTTCTCCCGCGCCCGTCCGCTCGTCCTTCTCTTTCCGCGTTCCTTTCGCACCTCGCTTCGGGAGCGCCTCCTCGGGAGGCGGAAAAACAAGGCCGTGCATGCAGGAAAGCAGCTGCAGCCGGGACTCAACATCGCCGGTTACCTCACGCACGAGTCGGGCGTCGGCGAGTCCGCGCGACTCTGCCGCAACGCGAGCGAGACGGTCGGGCTGGCGAGCCATCTGATCGACGTCGAGAGGCGCGGCGGCGCGGCGCAGCAAGCCGTGCACAACGCGAGCATCTTTCACGTCAACGCCGATCAGCTGCTGATCGTTCGCGATCGCCTCCCGCACCTCTTCGACTCCGGCGCGTACAACATCGGCTGCTGGCATTGGGAGCTGCCGGAGCTTCCCGACGACTGGATCGCGTCGGCCGCGCCGCTGCACGAGATCTGGGCGCCGAGCGCCTTCATTCAAAGCGCGATCGGCGGGAAGTTGACGATCCCTGTCGTGCACATGCCGCACGGCATCGAGGTCACGGAGATCGGCGCATGCTCGCCCGAGGAGCTTGGCGTGCCGCGCGGACGATTCACATTTCTCTGTATGTTCGATTTCAACAGCGTGATGGAGCGGAAGAACCCGCGCGGTGCGGCCGAGGCGTTCCGCCGCGCGTTCGCCGCCGACTCCTCGGCGACGCTGCTGATCAAGACCAGCAACGCCGATCGGCATCCCGCCGAATTCGCCGAGCTGCAGGACGCCGTGCGCGGAATTCCGAATGTCTATCTGGCCGACACGCTGCTGTCGCGTGCGAAGGTCAACGGCCTGATCGCATCGTGCGATGCGGTCGTTTCGCTGCATCGGTCCGAGGGGTTCGGGTTGATCCTCGCGGAGGCGATGTACCTCGGGAAGCCGGTCGTCGCTACCGGCTGGTCCGGCAATGCCGACTTCATGAACGCCGGAAACTCATGCCCGGTCGGCTACGAGCTCGTCAAACTTCAGCGACCTTATGCGGGCTACATCGTCGGAGAGTGGGCGGAGCCCGATCTCGATCACGCCGCGCACCTGATGCGGAAGCTCGTCGATGACGATGCGTGGCGATCGCAGTTGAGCGCGCGCGGCCGCGACACGATCCAGTCGCACTTCAGCCCCGAGGCCGCGGGAATCCGGTATCAACGGCGGTTGCAGTTTCTCGGATTGCTGTCAGCGGCCGGTGCCTGCAAGTGACGTCGACACCGCGCGCAGCAGCAGCCGGAAGTCGAGCCACACCGACCAGTCGCACATGTACATCAGGTCGTAGCGCAGCTTCACCTCGGGGCGCGTCTCGTATTCGGCCGAGACCTGCGCGAGACCGGCGATGCCGGGGCGCACGAGGCAGCGGAGATCGAAGTCGGGCACGTCGAGCAGGATCTCCGCGACGAGCTCCGGCCGCTCCGGGCGCGGTCCGACGAGGCTCATGTCGCCGCTGAAGACGTTGAGCAGTTGCGGCAATTCGTCGAGGTGATACGGCCGGAGCAGCGCGCCGATGCGCGTGATCCGCTCGCCGGCCATCGAGCGGAACTTCCACATCGCGTAAGGCTCGCCGCCGAGACCGACGCGCGTCTGGCGGATCAGGATCGGGCCGCCGTCGTCGAGGCGGATGGCGATGGCCGCGATGATCGAGAGCGGCGCGCTGACGATCATCAACAAGATGCTCCCCACGACGTCGAGCGATCGCTTCACCACCGCGCTGATGCCGTAGCCGCAGCTGACGCCGACTTCGACGAGCGGCTGATCGCCGATCCAGCCGAGCATGCGCGATGCGAGCAGCGCGTCTGCGTGCGAGGCGAGCATCAGGAATCCGCGCGGACCGCGAATGCGCAACAGCTCGAGCCGCATCCGCGCGTCGATGTCAGGCGAAACGCAGATCACCTCCTCGGCGTCGCGCAGGCGCTCGCGCGATGCGGAGTCGGGGACGCCGGTCTGGATGCCGATCTGGCAAATGACGCGGATGCGGCGGTCGCCGATGAGGCGGAGTCCGGCCATCGCTTCGTCGATGTCGTCGGAATCGCCGATCAGGATGGTGTCGCGCGGACGGATCGGCGCGATGCCGCGGAGGAAGAGGCGCCAGAGCGGCACACCGATCACTTCCACGATGAGCACGGCCAGCAGCACGGTTCGCGGAAGTGTTCGCGCCAGCGCGATGCCGCCGATGGCCACGAGCGCGGCCTGGATCACCAGCGCGGTGACGATCGACGGCCGCGTGCGCGGCGTGACACGATCGTTGTAGAAGCCGCTGAGCGCGAGCGCTGCGACGAGCGAGAGCGCGAAGAGAATGACGTTCGGTGCATCGAGCGCGAACTTGTGCGCCGGCAGGAGCGACTTCGTGAACGCCAGGTTGACGTTGCGCCGCAACGCTACGACCGCGAAGAGCGAGCCCCAGCCGATGAGGAAGTCGCCGGCGACGAGGACGCCGACGCGGAACGCGCGCTCCTTCGAGCTCGGGCGGATCATGCCGCCGCCTTGCGATCGACGATCGCCGCGAGCCGCGCGAGCATCGTCTGCCGCGCGTACTTGGCCTCGACGACGGCGCGCAGTGCGGCGCCTGCTTTGCCCGCATCGGAAATCGCGGCCAGCGCGGATGCGGCGAACGTTGTGCTGTCGTTCGCGATTGAGGCGTGCGGCTCGAGCTCCGGCAGTCCGCGCATCGCGGTCTGCGTGGCGACGATCGCGCACGCCGCTTCGGCCGCTTCGAGCACCTTGTTCGATTGCCCCGTTCCGTAGCGGACCGGGAAGAGCGCGACGGTGATGCCGCGCGCGAGCGTGGCGATGTCATCGACAGGTGTTTGCACGACGATTCCGTCGCGGCCATGCGCGGCGCGGATCCGCGCCGGTGCATCGGCGCCGGCGATGATGAGCGTCGCGCCGGGACGCTGCGCGCGGATGGCGGGCCAGATCTCGTCGAGAAGCCACGACGTAGCGTCGGCGTTCGCGAAGTAGGCGAGGCGTCCCCAGAATCCGAAGTCGAACGCGCGAGGCGAGTCGCCGAGCGGCGCGATGTCGACGCCGTTCGAGATCGCCAGCGCGTCGAGCTCCGACGATTCCCGTCCGCTGACGACGACCACGCGGTCGTACGCGGCGACCGCCTCGCGTTCCGCGCGCTCGACGCGCCGCGATTCCTCGCGCCAGAACCAGCGCGTCAGCGGCGATGCCTCGCGCGCACGCTCGGCCATGCTGCCGCGCAACGAGTCGATGGCATCGAGCACGTGCAGACCTTTCGGCAGCGAGTCGCGAACCCACGGATCGAGCCGCGAGAGCAACACGATCGTGGCGTCGAAGGTGCCGGCATCTTTAGTTGCGCGCTCGATTGCGGAGCTCCAGTCATACGGCGCCGCAAGCAGCGAATGAACCGGCGCGCCGCCTGCAACACGAAACGCGCGCGTGATTCCGCGCATCGGTGACGACGGCGCGGGATAGAAGCGGAATCGCGGCGCATTCGGCGGCACATCGCCGCGCGGTGCGACGAGAGCGACCTCGGCCTGATGTTCCAACGCGGACAGCCAGATGGTGGCGCGCAGCCGGTCGCCGGTAAAGGACGGCCAGGGGAATCGCGAAGAGAGGATGAGGACGTTCACGGCGACCGCCGGGAGTTGTAACACAGACACTCCTGTCTGTGTCGCCGTTGCCGGAGAGAAGCACAGACAGGAGTGTCTGTGCTACATCTCCTTCGATGCGCATCCTCATTCTCACGCCGCGTCTGCCCTGGCCTCCGACCGATGGCGGACGCGTGGCGATGTCGCGGCTCGCGACTTCGCTTTCCGCGTGTGGCGCCGAAGTCGAGATCCTTTCGCTCAATCCACGCAAGCATCGCGGTGTCGCGGAAGGGCCGCTACCGATTCAGGCGATCGACATCGACACGTCGCGAGTCGTCGTGCCGCCGCCGCACGTGCCGTACGTCGTGGCGCGATTCATTTCGTCCGAGTTTCGCGATGCCCTCATCGCGACGATCGCCCGCTTCAAACCGGACGTCGTGCAGATCGAGAGTCCGTTTCTGTTGCCGTACGCGTCCGAGTGCAAATCAATCACCGTGCTCCGCTCGCTCAACGTCGAATTCCGCATCTGGGAAGGACTGGCCCGCAACGAGCGCAATCCGCTGCGCCGAATCGCGATCCGACGCATCGCGTCATCGTTGAAGAGATACGAGCTGCGCGAGATGAACAAAATCGACGCCATCGTACCGATCTCCGACGACGACGCCCGCGACTTCCGCGACCTCGGCTGCACCAAACCGACGCACGTGACTCCGTGTAGCACAGACACTCCTGTCTGTGCCTCGCCCCCTCCTGTCTGTGCCTCGGTCGGCTTCATCGGCTCCCTCGACTTCCGCCCCAATCAGGAAGCCGTGAAATGGATTGCCGGCGAGCTCTGGCCGCGTGTGCTCGCGCGCATGCCGGAAGCGCGATTGTCGATCGCCGGCAGCTCGCCGCCCGACTGGCTCCGCCGCACACCGATCGACATCCGCGGCAACGTCGACGACGCGCAGGCGTTCATGTGTGAGATGTCGGTGATCATCGCCCCGCTCTTCGCCGGCGGCGGCATGCGGATCAAAGTCCTCGAGGCCATGGCCCTCGGCAAGCCGGTCGTGGCCACGACCCTCGGCGCCGGCGGAATCACGCACGATGGCGACGTCGTGATCGCGGACGACGTCGACTCATTCGCCGACGCCGTGGTCCGCCTTCTTCGCGATCCCGCCGAGGCCGCGCGCATCGGGGCGGCGGCACGTGCGAATGTCGCGCGGCGTTACGACGGCAACACCCTCGCGCGCGGCCTGCTCACGTTCTATCAAACACTCTGAGCACAACCCGCGCGAGGAGCCACCACCCCCGCCCGTAGTACGCCTTTCCCCACATCAGCAAGTCGTCCCGCAGCTTCCCGACGTCTTTCCCGCCGATCGTTTTCCCGAGGCCGTGAACCACTTTTGCGTCATCGACGATGCGAACGCGCCAGCCCCGCTGCGATGCACGCAAGCAGAATTCGATGTCCTGACAATAGAAAAGGTAGCGCTCGTTCAAGGGCTCCCACACCTCGCGCCGGAACGCCATCGCCGCACCGCTGACCCAATCGACGCCGCGCGCCTCACCGTTCCCCCGACGAAAATGCTTCGCGAATCGTCCGAGCCGACTCACCGCCCCGATCATCCACGCCAGCGTCGGCGTCCGCCCGCCGCTCCATTGCGCCGTCCCATCCTCATTCAGCAATCTCGCCCCCGCCACGCCGAGCTTCGGATCCGCATCGAACGCATCGAGGAACGCCTGCAATGCCCCGTGCTGCACGATCGCATCGCTGTTGAGCAGCAGCACGATCTCTCCGCGCGACTCCGCCACTCCACGATTCGCCGCCGCCGCAAACCCTCGATTCACATCGAGCCGCACAACGCGCACGCCGGCCGGCATCATCGATGCCGTCCCATCCGTCGAGCCATCGTCGACGACGATCACCTCGGTCCCCTCCGGCATTGACGACAGCACCGCCCGGCAACAGCCGAGCGTCATCGACGCTGTATTAAAGGTGGGGATGACGACCGAGAGCATTTCCGGCGCCGGCTACGGAAGAATGGCGAAGGCGCGGGCCGGGAAGCCGAATCCGTGCCTGACGTTCGGCCAGGTGACGATGATGACCGCGCCGGTAGGCGGCACCTTGTCGAGGTTCGTCATCGCCTCGATCTGGAAGTGATTCTGCTTCAGCACCCAGGTCTCCGATTCCATCGACTCCGTCGTGTCGGTGTCGAGTGATTCGTGGCCGATAGCGATCACATGCCGCTCTTCGAAAAGGAACTTGATCGCGGCGAGCGACCAGGCCGGAAACGGCGAGCGCTTGAATCGTTCGGGATTGCTCTCCCAGTCCTTGCCCATGTCGGTGCGGAGCGCGGCGAAGGAGCCGGCGGCGATACGGCCGTGTGCTTTTTCCCAGGCCTTCACGTCATCGACGCTGAGCGCGTGATTCGGATCGTTGGCCAGCAACGGAGTGATGTCGAGCACGACCAGCGGCAGGATCATCTCCTTCAGCGGAATCTCATCCATCGTCAGTCCGTCGCTCCGGAAATGCGCGGGAGGGTCGACGTGCGTGCCGTACTGCCCGACGAGCGAATAGAACGTGGTGCGGAATCCGTCCTGGTCGATGGTGTAAGGGCGGAGCGTTTTCGGATCGCACGCCGCGGTCATCGTCGCCTGTCCGAAGCCGCTCCAGACCGGCGTCGACGGACTGAAGCGATGGGTGAGATCGACGAGCTCTTTGCTCTGAATGACCTTGAGCGCGTCGGCGAGCGTGACGGTGCCGTCCGCGGCGAGAGCCGGTGTGAGGACGGAGCAGAAGCCAAATACCAAAGCCGGGAGCGAGTGTCGGAGTTTCATCAGTGATGGACTTTCTTTACCTGCGCGCTTTCCGCGAGGAAGACTGCCACAGCCGGCTTCCGCGCGCCAGGCGGCGCGGTTTTGTAATCGATTTGTAAGCAATGTACGGAATGTAATTTGTGAGCCGGGGGAGGTAGGACAGTCGTACGGTCGGAGCACTCCTCATATCGCAGGGCGCCCTGACAACAAATTAGGAGGCGAACGATGGCCAGACAAAAGGGTCTGTTGGAGGAGTCATTCGACGAAGCATTTGGCAAGATCCCGGGCTGGATCAAAACGGTGCTGAAGGACTGCGCTAAGAATCCGGTGCCGGCCGAGGCGCCGAAGACCGCCGCGGAGGCGCTGGCGCGGTGCTATGAGGTGTACCGCGAGAACCAGGTGCTGGCCGATGAGGCGCTCGTCAGCTCGATCGAGTTTCTCTCGTCCCAGGAAGGACCGGTTCACGTCAAGGCGTTGCAGGGAGCGCTGGTGGACCGCGAGCCGACGACGATCGGCCGCGAGATCGCGACGCGAATGTACGACGCGCCGCAGTTTCAGCCGCTTCGTAAGCAGCTGGACAGCACGAAGCTGGAAGCATTCGGCCTCGGCTTGTCCGGCAGCGCGTTCCTGATCGGCGGTCTCTATGGCGGCGTCGAGTACATCTTCGGCGATCCGGAGACCGAGCTTCGCTGGTGGTATGGCGTCGAGCTCGAAATCGTGAGCGGCATCGATATCGGCATCTCGACCAGCTTCTGGATCGATCAGGCGCCGCTCACCGGCTGCAACTTCGGCTTCGAAGTCGACCTTTCAAGGGTGTTCACCGTCGGCACGCGATCGATTCCGGCGGCCGTGAAGTTCACGGTCTTCCTTCAGCGAGCGGAATACACCACGAAGTACAAATTCGCGGGGTTCAGCCTTCAGGTCGGCCTCGGCATCACCTATCCGTGGAAGTTCGGGGTGGGCGCGTTCCTCGCGCATCAGGGGGCCGCGAAACGGAGAGCCCGCGCGACCATGAAAGTGACCGGTTCGGACGGCACTTCGACGATCGCGGTGGCCACTCCGAACATCCTCACGTTCAAGATCGACTTCAACCAGGAATCGACGACGTTCAATGAATTAGCGAGGATGAATCTCAATCTGCCCAAATCATTCGGCGAGACCGATCTCGCCAACTTCACCATTCCGAGTCCGCCGGATCACTGGTCGTTCCTCTCGGTCGACGCATCCAGCGGCTCCTTCTCTCTGCAGGCGGATTCGCAGGTGACGTACAACGCGGGCGATTCGGTGGAGTTCAGCTCCAATACGGTCGAGGCCAGCGGCCAGCTGAACACCGGCACCATCGAGAAGGGCACGGTGAGCGGTGTTCTTCAATCGACGAACAAGTACTCGCTCGCGGTGAGCGCGCCGCTCGACGTGGCGTGGCAGACATTCTCCGCATCGCTCAACTGGAGCGCCATTATCGGCACCAGCGGCGATTACGACATGACGTTCACGACGTCGGGCTGCAGTCCCACCCAATGCAGCGGGACGAATACGACGGCCTACTCACAGAACAGCACAGCCGTGACCTGTCTCGCCGAGGCGAGCGACGGGACGTACACGTGGTGCTTCGGGTATCAGTACGACTACTCCGATCCGGGCAACACGGACAACGTCGGCCAGTTGCGCGCCGCGATCTGGCGCGAAGACCTTCCGGTAGCGACGGCGGCCGTGGGCAAGTACGTCCAATCCGGCGGCTCGACGCTGACCACGAGCGCCACGCTCGGTTCGTCGGCCGACGGACCGACCATCACCATCACCGTTGCATTCAACTGATCGCCAATCGATTCGACGGCGACACCGCGCGCGGTGTCGCCGTAGGACTACGACAGGCGAAGCAGCCCCGCCTCGCACGCCCCTTCGAGCACGCGCTCGCCCGCTTCGTTCTCGATCCACGAATCGATCTGCAGCAGGTGCCGCGCGCGATCGACGGAGCGAACGACGAAGTGCGCCGTGACGGTGTCGCCGACGTGCACCGGCCGCAGAAACGTGATCGTCTGCGAGCGGTAAATCGCGCCGGTGCCCGGAAGGAGCATCCCGACCATGGTCGACAGGATCGACGCGGTGAGCATCCCGTGCAGCACGCGACGGCCGAACTTCGTCGATGCCGCGAAGCTCTCGTCGACATGCAGCGGATTGACGTCGCCCGTGATCTCGATGAATCGCCGCACGTCGTCCTCGGTGAAGGTCTTCGTGAACGTGACGTGCTGCCCGGGCTCGAAGTCGTTGATCTGTGCGGTCTTCATGAGTGGTGGTGAGCGGATGGTACCAACGCCGCCGCCTGGGAGTCTGCGCGGCAGAGACGTGCACCAGGCGACAATCCTGAAGGAGGCTTGGCCAGTCTACGCTGCCGGCCGTGACGGCTAGAATCTGCTGCCATGAATCGCCGCACGTTCCTGCGCGCCTCTACCGTTCTCGCCGCCGCCTGGAGAGCGCCCGCTCTTCTCGCGGGAAATGAATCGCCTGCGGACACGCCGCTGCCTCCATCCATCGCCGCGCTGAAGTCGATGCGCGATCAGGCCAGGCCGGTCACGAACGAAGAACGCCGCGCCAGGATCGAGAGAGCGCGGCATTTGATGTCGCAACACAAGATCGGTGCGATCGTCCTGACGCCGGGCAGCTCATTGCTCTACTTCACGAACATCCGCTGGTCGGGCGGCGAACGGCTGTTTGCATGCGTCATCCCGGTGAAGGGGGAGCCGTTCTTCGTTTGTCCGGCATTCGAAGAAGACCGGGCCATGGAACAGATCGCGAGCGGGCCGTTCGGCGGCGGACACGCCGACGTGCGGACGTGGCAGGAGGACCAGAGTCCGTATGCGCTGGTCGCTCGCGGTCTGGCCGATCGCGGATTGGCCGCGGCGTCGGTCGGCATCGAGGAAAACGCGAAGTTCGTCTGGACGAACGGCATCGCGCGCGCGGCCCCGCACGCGAGCATCATCCTCGCTACGCCGGTCACCGCCGGCTGCCGCATGGTCAAGGACGCGCACGAGCTCGAGCTGATGCAACTCGCCAATACCGCGACCTGGACCGTTTATCGCGCGGTCCATCAGGCGTTGCGGCCGGGAATGACGCAGAACGGGATCTCGGAGCTGATCTCGCTCGCGTACCGCCGCGTCGGATTTCCCGGCGAAGCGTCCGTGCAGACCGCTGAATACACCGCGCTGCCGCACGGCTCGATCGCACCGCAGACGATCCGCGAAGGAACTATCATCATGATCGACGACGGCTGCACGGTCGAAGGGTACCAGTCGGACATCACGCGTACGTTCGTGCTCGGCAAGGCGAGCGCGAAAATGAATCAGGTGTTCGACATCGTCCGCCGCGCGCAGGATGCGGCGCTCAAGGCCGCGCGTCCCGGCGTGGCGCTCGAATCGATCGACGCCGCGGCGCGCGGCGTCATCGCGAAGGCCGGCTACGGCCCCGGATTCAGGTACTTCTCCCATCGACTCGGACACGGCATCGGGATGGACGGCCACGAATGGCCGTACCTCGTCAGGAACAACATGTTCGGCTTCGCGCGATCGCTGCACGCGCGGCCTGGCATGACGTTCAGCAATGAGCCGGGCGTTTACATCCGCGGCGAGTTCGGGGTGCGGCTCGAGGACGACATTTTCATCACGTCCGACGGAGCGCGCCTGTTTACGCCGCAGTCGGAGTCGCTCGAGAAACCGTTCTGAGAGAGGTGGGCGTTGGCGTCCCAAACGGGATTCGAACCCGTGTTTGGCGCCTGAAAGGACGGTGCCTAGGTTAGTCGCCGAAGCGGCGCGACGAGTGGAGGAAGGTCGTCGATGATGGTCCGCCAGAGCGTATCGAGCCTGACGGTCTCGTAATCGTGCACCAGGACATGTCGCATCCCTCCATTAACTTCCAGGGGATTTCCGTGCACGACGATCGCACTTCGGCGGGAACACGGCCCGTTGCTTCGCCAATGACGAGGAAGTTCCGGATGACAGCATCAACGGTCCGATCGTCGCCAGCGAATTGCTCAAAATTCATCTCACTCGTGTAACGCTGAATCTTTTCGATCGCGTCCAGGATGTGATTGATTCGGAAAACCCACTCGCGTTCACGCGACACTGATCGCCTCTGCAAGGATCGCCTCACGTAACGGAGGCGCTATCGCATCGCGCAAAACGACGTCCACCTTCGGGGATTCGAGTAGCTCCTGCAATCGCAACTGGAGTGCAACTAATCGAAACAATGAGATGGACGATGGGATGTCGACCAGGACGTCGATGTCGTTCGTGCGCCTGCTCCCTCGGGCGACGGAACCGAAGAGTGCCAGCGACTCGACTCCGAAGTCACGACGCAGCTCATCACGACTGCCGCGCAGAATCTCCAGAACCTCGTCGCGAGTCATGGGGAGATTGTAGAGGAGGTTTGGCGTCCCCAACGGGATTCGAACCCGTGTTGGCGCCGTGAAAGGGCGCTGTCCTAGGCCTCTAGACGATGGGGACTCTCGTTCACTGCAGGGCTGGTGGGCCCGGTAGGGATCGAACCTACGACCAACTGGTTAAAAGCCAGCTGCTCTACCACTGAGCTACGAGCCCGCGCGACGCGACACCATACGGTCGCGGCGTTTCCGTGTCAACCCTGACGCCGCGCCGGTTATTGCGATACCCTCCGGCGCCATGACTGATTCGATCCGCTGGGACGCGCGGCACATTCTGCGTCAGATCGCCGACACCGATCTTCGCCGCGACATCCTCTCTTCCTTCTGGCGCCACGGCGACCTCCAGAGCCGGGCCATGGCCATCGCCCAGCTGGCGAAAGCGCTCCATTTCCGCGAGGAGACGATCCGCAAAATGCCGCCCGCGAAGAAGGCCGACCTCCTCGCCACGCGCCTCACCGCGCCGGAATTCGAGCAGCTGCTGGAGATGGCGCTGATGCAGTACCACACGCACGACCGGAGCGAGATGCTGGCCGCCTTCCTCGACTTCTGGCACGTCCCGCACGAGAACGGCGCGATCGAGAACGACGACTACACGCCGCCGAACGCCGATCAGGTACGCGAGGCGGTCGCGGCGTTGCCGCAGTTCCCGAAGCGCGAAGTCGCGATCTACCTCGCCTCGGCGGGTCTGCTGATGGCGGGGGAGTGGCGCGATGGCACATGGCCGGTCGTCGATGAGCTAGTCGCGTCGCTCTGATCAGATAGCAGGTGGCAGATAGCAGATAGCAGGAGAGGCCCGAGCGCGCGTTAGTCTGCTGTCCGCTGTCTGCTGTCGGCTGTCTGTAGCGCGCGCACTTCGTCGTCCGTCAGCTCGCGAGCCGTGCCGGCCGCCAGCTCGCCGATCGTCAGCGATCCGATCGCGATCCGCGTCAGCTTGTCGACCTTCGCGTCGAGCGCTTCGACCATGCGGCGCACCTGGCGATTGCGCCCTTCCGTGATCGTGATTTCGAACGTCCGTGGGTCGAGTCGCGTGACGACAGCGGGGCGCGTCGTGCCGTCGCGCAGCTCGAGGCCGCTGCGGAGTTGATCGAGTTGTTCGTCGCTCAGCGGCATCGACGCCTTCACGCGATACGTCTTCGGCACGTGATAGTCGGGGTTCGTCATCTGTTCGGCGAACTGCGCATCGTTCGTCATGATCAGCATGCCGCTCGTGTCGAGGTCGAGGCGTCCCACCGGGAAGAGGTACTGCTCGCGATCGGGAAGGAGGTCGTAGACCGTCGGACGTCCTTCCGGATCGCGGTAGGTCGTGATGTAGCCCGCAGGTTTGTGCAGCAGGAGGTAGACCCGTTTCGCGGAGCCGAGCGGCGTGCCGTCGAAGGAGATGCGATCGCGCTCGAGATCGACCCAGTGATCGGGATCCTTGATCGGCTTGTCATTGACCGTGACCCGTCCCGCCGCGATCCACCTCCGCGCCTCGCTGCGCGATCCGACCCCCGCCTTCGAGAGCACGCGCTCGAGTGTCTTCAGCGGGCGGTCGCCGGGAGGGAGTTTGCGGGCGGTCATGCGTGGCGGATTATGATTCGCGGGCTCATGAAACGGATTCTGATTTTCTGTCTGCTTGCCGTCGCCTGCGGCAAGGAAGAAACCCCGACGCCCGGCACGCAGGCACCAACCCCTGCACCCGCACCCGTCGCGACGGCGACGATGCCGCCGTCGAGCAACGTGACGTACGCCAAGGCCGTCGATCTCTTCCGCACCTCCTCCTCCCTGCACTTCGATCTGATCCTCGGCAACGTGAAAACCTCGGGTGATCTCGTGCGGCCGAAGGCGGGCCAGGAGCGGCTTCGCTTCCGCGCCGATCGCGATGAATGGATCGCGGTGCGCCGCTTCACCGGCGTCACGTGGTACCGCAACGGAAAGCGCGACGCGAACGAGCCGGCGTACGCCGATCAGGTCTATCAATGGATGACGTTCTTCTCCGATCCCGAGAAGTCGCCGCCGCAGGTGGTCGGGACGGAGACAGTGAACGGCGAGGAATGCAGCCACATCCGTTTCACGAACCTCAACACCAAAGAGACCGACGACGTCTGGATCCGCGGCGCCGACAACCAGCTCGTGCGCCTGAAGACGTCGGGATCGGGCAAGGCGTTTCCTCCCATCGAGCTGACGGTCTCCCACCCATCCGGAACGATTGCGATCGAGGAGCCGAAGAGATGATCGACGAGCCGCGCAGCGAAGACATCGAGAGCATCGACGGAATCATCAAGGCGTTCTACGACGTGATCTCCGGCGCGGCCGGCGTGCCGCGGCAATGGAAGCGCGACGCCGCGCTCTATCTGCCGCAGGCGCACTTTTTCCAGGTGCGGCGCGACGACACGCTCCGCATCGAGACGAAGCCGGAGTACATCGCCCGCATCGACTCCTGGCTCGTCCAGCATGGCTTCTTCGAATACGAGGTCGCGCGCGAGACGCAGGAGTACGGCCGCGTCGCGCATGTGCTGAGCACGTACGAGACGCGCTACACGATGGACGGTCCGGTCATCGGCGGCGGCAAGAACAGCATCCAGCTCGTGCACGACGCGAAGCGCTGGTGGATCGCGTCGGCGGCGTGGAACTCGTCAGTCTGACGGTTTCTGATTCGTGATCAGCCGCGCCCCTCGCTGATACGTCAGGTATGCCCACGCCCATTGCGTGATGACGAGAAACCGGTTGCGGAAGCCGATCAGGAAGAAGATGTGGATCGTCAGCCAGGCGATCCAGGCCAGGAAGCCGCTCAGCTTGATGAAGCCGAGATCGGCGACGGCGGCGGCGCGGCCGATGGTTGCGAGCGAGCCTTTGTTCCAGTAGTGGAACGGCTTTCGCGGCTTGCCGGCGAGCGTTCCTTCGATGGTCTTCGCGGCGTACGTTCCTTCCTGAATCGCTGCCGGCGCGACGCCGGGGACGTCGGGCACGGCGGAGAGGTCGCCGATGACGAACACTTCCGGATGTCCGGGGATGGTCATGTCCGGTTCGACGATGACGCGTCCCGCGCGATCGAGCGGCGCGCCGAGGCTTTTGGCGAGCGGCGAGGCTTGCACGCCGGCGGCCCAGAGCACGGTCTTCGCGGCGATCGAGGTATCGCCGATGCGCACCTCGTGATCGTTCAGGTCCGTGACGACACCGTTCGTGAGCACCTCGACGCCGAGGTGCTCGAGCTGGCGTTGGGCCTTGATTGAAAGCGCGGGAGGGTAGGGGGGCAGCACGCGATCGCGGCCTTCGACGAGGATCACGCGCGCATTGGCGGGATCGATGTGGCGGAAGTCGCGGATCATCGTCTGCCGCGCGATCTCGCTCAGCGCGCCCGCGAGCTCGACGCCGGTCGGACCTCCGCCGACGACCACGAACGTCAGCCAGGCACGCTGCGCGATCGGATCGCTCTCCCGCTCCGCATGCTCGAAGGCCAGCAGCACGCGGCGGCGGATCTCGAGCGCGTCTTCGATCGTCTTCAATCCCGGCGCGTTTTGCGCCCACTCCGGATGACCGAAGTACGAATGCGTCGCGCCGGTGGCGACGATGAGGTAGTCGTACGAGAGCTGGCCGTCGGCGAGGGTGACCTGCCGCTTCTCGGTGTCGATGGAGGTTGCCTCGCCGAGGATCACCTCGACGTTGCGTTGGCGCGCGAGAATCGAGCGGATCGGCGAGGCGATGTCGCTCGGATTCAGCGCCGCGCTCGCGACCTGGTAGAGCAGCGGCTGGAAGAGGTGGTAGTTGTGGCGATCGACCAGCGTGATCTCAACCGGCGCGCCGGCCAGCGAGCGGGCGGCGTAGAGGCCGCCGAAACCGCCGCCGAGGATTAAGACTCGAGGAGACTGGGACATGTGTAGGACAGGCGAAGCGCCTGTCCTACAACTCTAGTCCAACCGTTGGGGGGCGAACAGAGAAGAGACGTCCCGAACCAGGCGGCGCATCGTCTCCAACAGCGTAGGATCCTCGCTCATACGCTGCTTCAATCCCCTCACAAACGGCTGGTCGTACTCGCGCTCTTCGGTCGTCCCGTCTCTTTCGATGAAGTCGAGCCAGAGATCCGGCTTGCCATCGAAAAGGGTGACGAGGATGTGAATGCGCGCGAAATTGGCTACGAGCTCGGACAGGCGCCAGGTTTCAACCAGCTCGTACGCCTCGACTTCCGGTGCTGCCAACGTCAGTGCGGTTACGGCCTGAGTCATCAACGGCGATCCTCCCCTCAAGGACCTTCACCTAAGGAGTGACGGAGAGGAGGAATTCCCTACCCAGGGGCCCCAAATTTCTTCCGCCCAGCCGTCCCCGACGTGTAACCGGTTTCAGACGCCTATCTTAGCCAGCTCGGGTTTCCCCGTCCACGATCCGTACGAGAAGCAGCGGATGCAGGTGAACGTGAATTCGGTGATCCCGCTGTTCGGATCCTCGGGGCGGGCCACCTCGAGCGGCGACTGGCAGCGGTAGCAGAGGATGGAGTCCCCGCGCTGCAGGTTCTCCACGTATCCCTCCACCTGCTGGGCCTGAAACTCTTTCTGCTTCGGGCGTTGCGGGATGGTGATCGTCTCTTTCCCGCGGTCGCAGGCGAGGAAGATGTGATCGGCGAACGTGGTCTGCACGAAGCTGCCGGTCATGATCCCGCCGGGATGGCGCGGGCAGGGGATCGGCTTGCCGGACCAGTAGAGCTTCGCGAGCTCGCGGAGGACTTCGACTTCGGATGGCATGCGGCGAATTCTAGCGGATCGCCGCTTTCTCCACCGCTTCGAAAACGCGCATGAAGTTCCCGCCGAGAACCTTCTCGATGTCGTCGTCGCGCATGCCGCGCTCGGAGAGCCGAAGGGTGAGCGCGGGCAGCATCGCCGCGTCGGTCAGTCCATCGGGCAATGCCGGGACGCCGTCGAAGTCGGAGCCGATGCCGACGTGATCGATGCCGGCCACTTCCGCGGCGTGGATCACGTGATCGGCGACCTGGTCGAGCGTCGCCTTCGGTGAGCCGAGGGAGTTGAACCAATGCAGGTAGCTGTCCCAGTTCGTCCGGTCATCCGGCATCTCCTCGGTGCCCCCGAGGCCGCCGTCGCTCGTCCGCTTCGGCTTCGATGAATTGATGATCACCTGCGCGACGTCGTTGCTGATGAAGGCGGAGAAGAAGTTGATCATGCAGACGCCGCCGTTGCGCGCGAGGTCGCGCAGCATCTCGTCGGTCATGTTGCGCGGATGGTTGCAGATCGCGCGGCACGACGAATGCGTGGCGACGAGCGGCACGCGCGTGGTCTCGAGCGCGGCGTAGTACGCGGCGTCGGAGACGTGCGAGATGTCGACGATCATCCCGAGGTCGTTCATCGTCCGGACCACGTCGCGTCCGAAGTCGGTGAGGCCGTTGTGGCGCGGCGCGTCGCCCGAGGAGTCGCACCAGTTGTTCGTGTTGACGTGCGTCAGGGTCATGTAGCGCGTGCCGTGTGCGTAGAAGTCGCGCAGGATGTCGAGCGAGTCCTCGATGGCGTGGCCCCCTTCGACGCCGATCAGCAGCGCGTGCTTGTCGTCGCGCTTCGCCGCGCGGATGCCGGCGGAGTCGGTGCAGTAGGTGAGGACGTCGGGATTCCGATCCGCCTCTTCCTGGATCAGCGCGATCAGTCGGTACGCGAAGTCGGCCGCGCCGCGTCCGGCGTAATGCGGCGGCACGTACGCGGCGAAGAACGACGCGGTAATCCCGCTGGCCCGCAGCGATTTCAGATCGAGTTGAGCCTCGGTGTCGTGCTCGTCGAGGTGCACGTTGTGCCGGAGCATGCGGTAGGGGGAGTCGCAGTGGCCGTCGACGATGATGGCGCGGCGGTGTACGTCGGTCGTCAAAGTCTGCGTATGGTAACCGACCGGTCTTCGCCGTGAAGTGGTTGCTGGGTTGCTGAGTTGCTCGGTTGCTTGGTCCTCACGCAGCAACCTAGCAACTCAGCAACCTAGCAACCCATATAATCCAGCCCAATGCGAACCGAACGCGATCTCGCTCCCGAGCCGCGGGAGCAAGGGAAGCGGCGATTCATGATCGCCGGCGAGCACGTCATTCTGCGGGCCTTCGAGGCCGATGACGTGGAGCGCTGCTATCACTGGATGAACGATCCGAACATCGTCCGCACGCTGAAGACCCGCTATCCGATCGCCTTTCAGAACGAGGCGGAGTGGCTGGAAGGGGCGATGCACGCCAGCGACACCGAGCGGCATTTCGCCATCGAGCGGAAGGACGACCGCTCGCACATCGGCAACGCCTCCATTCACGACATCGACTGGATCTCGCGCAACGCGCAGTTCGGTCTTTTCATCGGCGAGCCGTCGGCCTGGAACCGCGGTTTCGGCAGCGATGCCATCGGCACACTGGTCCGCTTCGCCTTCGACGACATGAACTTGATGAAGCTGCGCATCAACGTCTTCGACTATAACGATCGTGCGAAGCACGTGCTCGAAGGGCGCGGCTTCGTGCAGGAAGGGAAGCTGGAGCGCGATTTCTACCGGGAAGGGCAGTGGCACGACATCGTGATCCTGTCGATCTTCCGCGAGGCGAAGAATTCATCCTGAGCGAAGCGAAGGATCAATGGCGTCGCCGCGACAAGACATGTTCTTTCGCGGCGCCACCGTTGATCCTTCGTCGCTCCGCTCCTCAGGATAAACTGGCCACTACATGACAGAACGTAAGATCCGCGTCCTCATCGCCAAGCCGGGGCTCGATGGCCACGACCGCGGCGCCAAGGTCATCGCCCGCGCGCTGCGCGACGCCGGGATGGAAGTCATCTACACCGGCCTGCGCCAGACGCCCGAGCAGATCGTCGCCGCCGCCGTGCAGGAGGACGTCGATGCCATCGGGCTGTCGATCCTCTCCGGCGCGCACAACGTCCTCTTCCCCGAGATCATGCGCCTGCTGAAAGAAGAAGACGCCGAAGGGATCATCGTCTTCGCCGGCGGCATCATCCCCGAGCAGGACATCCCGAAGCTGAAGTCGATGGGGATCAAGGAAATTTTCCTCCCCGGCACGCCGACGTCGGCGGCCGTCGCGGCGATCCGCAACGCGGTCGGCTAAGGGGACACGACGAGGGCGCCTCCGGCGGGCGGGCACGGCCCGCAGCGCTTGTTGGCCTAGGCTGAACGCACGCCTCTCGTACGAATCGCGATTTACGCGAAGACAAACGCTGCGGGCCGGGCCCGCCCGCCGGAGGCGCTCCGGTCGTTTCTCTCATACCAGCCGCGCGCGCGCCGTGCGTCGATCGATGCCGAGGCGGCGCGCCGTTTCCTGATAGCTCCCGGTCTGCTGGTAGACGAGGTTCGTGTACCACCGCAGCAGCTCCTCCTCGGTCATCTTTCCATCGAGCACCGCCGGCTCCTTCGGCGTCATCAGCGACGGTGCGTAGTCGCCGCGCACGACGACGCTCCGCACACATTGCTCGAGCTCGCGGTAGTTGCCGTGCCACGGATAGCCCGAGCCGAGTCGCTTTTTGATGACGTGCAGCACGTCGTTCGTCACGACCTCCGCTTCGTCCGGACCGGCGACGTTCGTAGCGATGTGCGTGACGAGATGCCGCAGCTCATCCCGATTGTCGTCGAGCTGTTCGCGCAGTGACGGCGTGGTGATGACGTCGGCGCAGAGCCGGTAGTAGAAGTCGCGGCGGAAGTCGTCCGCGGCGGCGAGATCGCGATTCGTCGCGGCGATGATCTTGCCGGCGAAGCGGCGCGTCGTGGTGTCGCCGAGACGCTGGAACGTGCGCGTCTGCAGCACGCGGAGGAGCTTCACCTGGATCGATGGATCGAGCTCGCCGACTTCGTCGAGGAAGACGCTGCCGAACGCGCTGCACTCCTCCAGCCACCCTTCGCGGTCGGCGAGCGCGCCGGTGAATGCCCCTTTGCGATGGCCGAAGAGCTCCGACTCAATGAGCGACGGGGCCATCGCGGAGAGATTCAATCCGGCGAAAAGCGTGGCCGGCGATGCGGCGAACTTGCGCGTCCGCTCGTCGAACGGGATGTAGCGCGACAGCGCGATGGCCCGCGCCACGAGCTCCTTGCCGGTGCCGGTCGGTCCGATGATCAGCGTCGTGACGTCGTTCATCCGCTCGAACAGCGAGCGGCGGTACCGGCGGAGGTCGCGCGAGAAGATCGAGCACCAGACGTCGGCCCGCAATTGCGCGGCGCGCAGCGACGTGCCGACGAGGTAAGTGAAGATGTGCAGGAAGGCGCGGCGCACCTGGTAGAAGCAGGCGAAGAGGTGCGGCAGGTCGCGCGGATCGTCGAGCAGCTCGCGCGCGTCGGCGGCGAAGTCGTCGTAGCAGGCGACGCGCTCCCGCCCGTCGCGCGTGGCGAGGTCGGCGAGCTTCTCCGAGTAGCGGTCGTAGAGAACGTACGTGACGACGTCCTCGTAATGCCCGCCGCGCGGCATCCGCTTCACGAGATCTTCGGCGCGCGCGCCGATCGCCGCGATGTTCGGGCGCGACTCCTGCCGCACGTCGCGGCTCCAGACGGTGCTCTCGGCGACGAAGGCATTGCCGAGAATCGCCCGCTCGGTCTCGATGCGCGAGGGAAGAAACGGGTTTTCGTAGACGAGCGCGCCGATGGCGGCCGCGATGTCCTTCATGGCGTGAATTGTACAGTCAGTACATCAGATGTACATGTCGTGCTCGGCCGCGCCTAGTAAGTCATTGAAAGTACGGACGAGGTTGCATGGCACCTCGCATGCGATACCGAACGCCCATGCGCAAGCTGATCGTCCTGCTCCTTCTCACGGGCTGCAGCTTCTACGGCCCTCAGCGCCGCCACTACCGCAGCAATCTCGTCGACTATCTCTTCCCCGACGGCATGCCGTCGCATCCACGCGCGGCGCGCCTGCAGCTGCCGCTCCGGCTCGGCATCGCCTTCGTTCCCTGCGAGCCGCAGCCGCTCGATCCGCAAGCCGAGCAGCAACTCCTCGGCATCGTGCGCAAGGCGTTCGCGGGACGCGACTGGGTCGGGCAGATTCAGGTCATCCCGTCGTCGTACCTCCAGCCTCGCGGCGGCTACGACAACCTCGACCAGGTTGCGCGATTGATGAATGTCGACGTCGTCGCGCTCGTCTCCGTCGATCAGATCCAGTACAGCGATCCGACGATGCTGTCGATCCTCTACATCTCGATCGCCGGCCAATACCTGCTGCCGGGCGATCGCAACGACACGCGCACGCTGATCGATGTCGCGGCGGTCGACGTCAACAGCCGCTCGTTTCTGCTACGCGCGCCGGGCACGAGCCGGATCGGCGGGATGTCGACGCCGGTCGAGGCGGAGCGGAGGCTGCGCGGCAAGTCGGCGGAAGGGTTGCGCCTGGCGATGCTCGATCTGACGAAGAACCTCGATGCCGAGGTCGGGACGTTCAAGGCGAGCGTGGCGTCGGGGGAGCGGGCGGACGTCGACATCATCACGCGCGAAGGGAAGTCGATCCGTGGCGGCGGCGCGTTCGACGCCGCGACGGTCCTCATGCTGCTCGTCGTCGTCGCGGCCACGTTCGTGCCGATGCGGAGGACGCGATGAATTTCGCGAACCTCCTGCAGTACGACCGCGCGGCCATCCTGCACGGCGAGGTCTGGCGGCTCATCACCGGCCATTTCGTGCACTGGTCGTTCGCGCACCTCGCGTGGGATCTGCTCGCGTTCATCATTCTCGGCGCGATCTGCGCGCGGCGGCGCGGGCTCCTCGCGATCGTCGTGATCGGTACGGCGCTGATCGTCTCGATCTTTCTGTTGATCGCGTGTCCCGAGGTTGCGCAGTATCGCGGTTTGTCGGCGATCGACAGCGCGCTCTGGATCTGGAGCGTCTTCATCATCGGCGAGCGGCGTGTCGGACTCGCGTTGACGCTGCTGTCGCTCTTCCTCGGCAAATTGATGATCGAGTCGGCCGGCGGCGCGCTTTTCGTCGACGGCATCACCGTCCTGCCAGTCGTGCATCTCGTCGGCGCCGCCGCCGGCTTCTGCGCATCGGTGGCCGAGCATAAGATGGCTGCTTCGTTGGCAGCAGCGCAGTTGGCCGTTGGCAGCAGCCTTTCTGCCCACGACCAACGGTCAACTGCCAACCTCTCGACCGATGCCGCGCTTCACCGTACGCAATCACGAGCTCGTGTTCGACGACGGCGGGATGAATCTGCTCTCGTCGGAGGCGCTTCGTGAACTGGCCGCCGTCATCAGCCGCTGGTCCGAACCGCTGCTCGTCTTTCGATCGGGGCGTCCTGACATCTTTGCCGCGGGGGCCGACATGGCGGAGATGGCGCGCTTCACTCCGTTCGAAGCCTACGACTTCGCCCAGCTCGGGCAATCGGTGTTCACCATGATCGAGAAACTTCCCTGCATCACGATGACGATGATCGACGGCGACTGCTTCGGCGGCGCGCTCGATCTGATTCTGTCCTTCGACCTCCGCTACGCCACGCCGCGCTCCCGCTTTTCGCATCCGGGAGCGAAGCTCGGGATCGTGACCGGCTTCGGCGGCACGTCGCGCTGGCGCAAGGTGCTCTCCCGTCCCGCTGCCCACCAGCTCTTCCTCGCCAATCGCGTTTTCTCCGCGGAGGAGGCGCAATCGTTCGGTCTCATCGATCACGGCGAGCCCGATCTCGAGCGTCTGCGATCGCTCGACCCGGCCACGACGCGATTGGTCAAGGAGTTGACCAATCGCGCACCGCGACTCTCGCCGCGCGCGCTGCTGCAGCTCGCCGAACGCCTCGGCCGGATCGAGTCATGATCGTCACCACAGTTGTACTCGCGATTGCGGTGGTCATGATCGCCGTGGAGCAGCTCCGCCCCGGCCGCGTCTGGCCCGCGGTGCGGACCTGGTGGCTGCGCGCGGCTGCACTGAATCTTGTGCAGATCGGAATCGTCTTCCTGGCCGGATCGACCTGGGACAGCTGGTTCGCGCACCACCACGCCTGGTCCGCCGCGCGCCTCGGCACCGCCGGCGGCGCGATCCTCGGCTACGTCGTCATCACCTTCATCTATTACTGGTGGCATCGCGCGCGGCACGAGAGCGACCTGCTGTGGCGCTGGATGCATCAGGTGCATCACAGCGCCACGCGCATCGAGATCATCACGGCGTTCTACAAGCATCCGCTGGAGCAGGTGGTGAACGGGATTCTGTCGAGCGCGATCGTTTACGGCCTGATCGGACTCGACGTCCGCGCCGCGACGCTCGCGGTAACGCTGACCGGCATCGCGGAGCTTTTCTACCACTGGAACATCCGCACGCCGTACTGGCTCGGCTTCATCATCCAGCGGCCGGAGAGTCATCTCGTGCATCACCAGGAAGGGCTGCACGCGTACAACTACAGCGACCTGCCGCTTTGGGACATGCTCTTCGGCACGTTCCGCAATCCGCGCACCTGGAACGGCCGCTGTGGCTTCGCCGGCGATCGCGAACAGCATCTCGGCGATCTCCTCGGCGGACGCGCGACGCTGTTGATCATGCTCGGCCTCGCGCAGATGACCGGCGATGTCGCGCACGCGAGGCCGCTGACCTGGATCGCGGCTGCAACCGGGGCCTCGCCGGCGCCGAAAGTGTTCACCGCGTTCGGCGATTACGAGCCGTTCTCCGCGCGCTTCTTCATCGATGGAACGGAGATCACTCCCGAGCGCTACGCGCACGTTCGCGGTCCGTACAACCGGCGCAACGTCTACGGCGCAGTGCTGGCGGGCGGACCGGTCGTCCCTCCGATGCTGCGCGATCCGGTGATGCGTTACGCGTTGTGCAAGGACGCTCCGCTGCTGCGAGAGCTGGGCATCGATGACGCTCGCGGTACGCCGGCCGTCGTCATCCAGCCGCTGCACGGACCTTCGATGCGATTCGAGCCGCGATGCAGATGAAGCGCATTTTCGGCGCGTATCTCTTCGTGCATTTCGTGATGCTGCTGCCGTACGGCGCGGAGCTCTTCTCATTCCGCGGCGTGCTGCCCAGTAGTCCGCTGATGCGCCTTTTTCCGAACGTGCTCTCGATCTCGGACGCTCCGGCATTCGTGATCGCGCTGCTCGCAGTCGCCGCCGTCGCCTCGATCGCGCTGACGATCGGGTTTCACGATCGCGCCGCGGCGGTGATCATCTGGTACATCCTCGCGTGCCTCTTCTGCCGCAATCCGCTGATCGGCAATCCGTCGCTCCCGTTCGTCGGCTGGATGCTGCTCGTCCACGCCGCCGATCCGCCCCGCCGGCTCGAAGTCACCTGGATCGTCACCGCCATCGCGTACAGCTACAGCGGCTGGACGAAGCTCGCCAGCCCGTCCTGGATCGACGGCACCGCGATCGCGCACGTGCTCATGAATCCGCTCGCGCGGCCGACGTTCCTTCGCACCGCGATCCTCGGCCTGCCTTCGCCCGCGCTGCACTTGATGACTTGGAGCGCCCTCGCACTCGAGCTCCTCTACGCGCCGCTCGCCCTCTCCCGCCGCGCCCGCCCCGCGATCTGGACGCTCATGCTCCTCATGCACATCGGCCTGCTCGCGCTCATCGACTTCGCCGATCTGAGCTTCGCGATGATCGTCGTGCACCTGTTCACGTTCGATCGGGAGTGGCTTCGCCATTTTGATACTCTTCCATCCCTGAACGATGGAACCTCTCGACTCTCACCTCGACGTCAATTCCTCCGATTTCAAGCAGAACCGCGAGCGCATTGCGTCGCTCGTGGAGGAGCTCGAGCACCGGCTGGCGGCGGCGCGGCTGGGGGGTGGGCCGAAGTACCTGGCGCGGCACAAGGAGCAGGGGAAAGTCCCGCCGCGCGAGCGGATTGCGGCGTTGCTCGATCCTGACACGCCGTTCCTCGAGCTCTCGCCGCTCGCGGCGAACGGGATGTACGACGACGAGGCGCCGGCCGCGGGCATGATCACCGGCATCGGACGGGTGCAGGGGCGCGAGTGTCTGATCATCGCCAACGACGCCACGGTCAAGGGCGGCACCTACTTTCCGCTCACCGTGAAGAAGCATCTACGCGCGCAGGAGATCGCGCAGCAGAACCGGCTCACCTGCATCTACCTCGTCGACTCCGGCGGCGCGTTCCTTCCGCTCCAAGCCGAGGTCTTCCCCGATCGCGAGCACTTCGGCCGCATCTTCTACAACCAGGCTGTGATGTCGGCGATGGAGATCCCGCAGATCTCCGCGGTCCTCGGCTCGTGCACCGCCGGCGGCGCGTACGTCCCGGCGATGTCGGACGAAGCCGTCATCGTCAAAGGAACCGGCACGATCTTTCTCGGCGGACCGCCGCTCGTGAAGGCGGCGACCGGCGAAGAGGTGACGGCCGAAGACCTCGGCGGCGCGGATGTCCACACGCGGATCAGCGGCGTGGCTGATCACTTCGCCGAGGATGACTTCGACGCCATCGCCATCGTGCGCAACATCGTGGAGAACCTGCGGCTCGACAAAGTAGAGCCGGCGGCGCGGATCGCGCCCGAGGAGCCGCTGTACGATCCGAAGGAAATCTATGGCGTCATTCCGCGCGATCTTCGCAAGCCGTACGACGTGCGCGAGATCATCGCCCGCATCGTGGACGGCTCGAAGTTCCACGAATTCAAGGAGCGCTACGCGACGACCATCGTCACCGGCTTCGCGCGCATCTTCGGCTACAAGGTCGGCATCCTGGCGAACAACGGCGTGCTCTTCTCGGAGTCGTCGCTGAAGGCGGTGCACTTCATCGAGTTGTGCAACCAGCGCCGGATTCCGCTCGTCTTTCTGCAGAACATCACCGGCTTCATGGTCGGCAAGCAGTACGAGCGGGGCGGCATCGCCAAAGACGGCGCGAAGATGGTGCACGCGGTCGCGAACTCCACCGTGCCGAAGTTCACCGTGATCATCGGCGGCTCGTTCGGCGCCGGGAACTACGGCATGTGCGGCCGCGCCTACTCGCCGCGTTTTCTCTGGATGTGGCCGAACGCGCGCATCAGCGTGATGGGCGGCGAGCAGGCCGCGGGTGTGCTGACGACTGTGAAGCGCGATCAGCTCGCGCGTGATGGACGGGAGTTGAGTGCCGAGGAAGAGCGGGCCATCGCCGATCCGGTGCTGGCGAAGTACGAGACGGAGGGGAGCCCGTACTACTCGACCGCGCGTTTGTGGGACGACGGCGTGATCGATCCGGCCGAGACGCGGACGTACCTCGGATTGGGGCTGTCGATTGCCTACAACGCGGCCATCGAGCCGCCGCGGTTTGGGGTGTTCCGCATGTAGGTCGCTGAGTTGCTTAGTTGCTGGGTTGCTGAGGCGCCCAGTAACCTAGCAACCCAGTAACTCAGCAACCGATGGCAATCACCTGGTTCCTCTTCGACCTCGGCAACACCGTGATCAAGCTCGCGTACGAGCGGGTGCTGGAAAACATCTGCCGCAGCTCGACCGTGCGGCGCGACCAGCTGGTGAAGATTCTCGAAGAGCCGGGCGGCTATCGCGACATGGAGCGGGGCGCGATCACGTTCTGGGATTTCTACGAATTCATCTGCATCCACACGGGCTACCGCGATTCGATCCGCGACTTTCACAGGCTCTGGGCCGACTTCTTCGACGGCACGATGCCGGGCATCGAGGATGTGCTCGATCGCGTCCGCGACCGCTATCGCGTCGCGTTCCTCTCGAACTCGAACGAGGTGCATGCCGAGGTGATCCCGCGCCGCTTCGCGGGGCTGTTTCGGAAAGAGGATCGCTTCATCTTTTCGCACCGCTTCCGCACCGCGAAGCCCGACCCCGAGATGTTCTACCGCGCGCTGGAAGTCGTCGCCGCGCTTCCGCAGCAGGTCGCGTTCGTCGACGATCTGATGGAGAACATCACCGCCGCGCGGAACCTCGGCATCCTCTCGTTTCAGTACCACGACTCGCTGACGCTGACGGCGGAGCTCGAGTCCGCGGGGCTGTTGTAAATCAGCCGCCGTATCCGAACTTCGAGCGCGCATCGGTCAGGAAGCTCTGAATCGCGGCACCATCCTTCGTCTCGTGAAATACCAGCTTGCGCGTTCCCTTGCGCATGTGGACGACGATCATCCATCGCCGGCGGAGGCTGAGATCGAGCAGCCAGGTCGCGGGGAAGATGAATGCCACGGCGGTGATCATCTTGAGCTCGAACGTGCCGTAGCCGCGCAGCGCGTTGATGAACATGCGGATCGGAATCCCGGAGAGGATGAGCAGTACCGCGCCGAGGAGGCCGGTGACGATCGGACGCTCGGAGCCGGAGCCGTGCCGCACTTCGAGCCGTTCAATCTCCGCGCGCGGGACGAAGATCAGGCGGCGCGTGCCGTCCATTTCCGCCGCGCCGTCGGGAGACACGCGTACCGATTCCAGTTGCACGAATTGCTCTTCTGCCATCGCGGAAGAATAACGCGTCAGCGGCTTGGTGAACGCCGGAGGCGTGCCGGCGATTAGCCGGTGGTTGCGCGCGAAGCGCGTTACCACCGGAAGGCGCGGGACGAAGATCGATGCACCCCGGCGGGGGTGCGGGGATTTCCGCGACCCCGTCCGGGGTCGGGACGACGATTCGTGGTGCCGTTTCCGGTGGTGTCGCGCTACGCGCTCGACCACCGGCTATTTGCCTGAACGCCTCCGGCGTTGCCTCAGCGGTGGCCGAGCGGCTTCGTCATTCCATCCTCGCCGTACCACTGGCGATGGAAGACGAGCAGCGCGTCGCGATCGGACGTGCCGGGCTCCGGCCCGTGCACGTGATCCTCGGGATGGAAGAGGCGCGGGAACGAGTAGAGGACGAAGTCGAAATTGCGCTTCGCGTACTCGTCGCCGAGCTTGCGGAAGCCGTTGCCGTCGATCGAGAACTTCGTGATGCCGTGATACGAGAGGTTGACGCGCGAGTAGCGGCGCGTGCGCAGCTTCTTCGCGAACTCGAGAAACGCGGTGTGGACGTCGATCGGCGTCTGGCGGAAGCTCAGTTTCTGCAGGTCGTACACGACGACGCCGGGCACGACCCAGTACTCGTAATGCGCGGACACTTCCATTCCGGCGAACGCCGAGTTGCGGTGCAGGATGTCGTTCACCGGTTCCTGCAGCAGGAAGAGATTCGCGGAGTAGCCGACGAGTGCGGCGATGAGCGGCGTGCCGACGAAGATCAGTTTCTTGTTCTTGAACGCGGGGATGGAGATCGCCACGCGCTCGAATTTCATCTGCCGGCGGAGGAACGCCGTGAATTTCCCGCGTCGAGTGCCGTGCGGCTCCGGCGGCTCGACCGGAATCGCGTAATAGGCGATCGAGAGCAGCAGGCCTGTGCCGATCGAGACGAGTCCGACCGGACGGAAGACGATCAGTGCCAGGAGTCCGAAGAGGTAGGCGATCCAGCTCGCGTAGTTGATGCGGGCCCGGATCCGTTGCGCGCGCTCCCGGTAGTAATCCTGATTGACGATTTCCGAGCAATGCATGCAACGGATGGCGTTTGATGGAATCGCGCCCGCGCAGAACGGACACGTGGCCGCGTCCAATGCGAGGTCGCTGTCGCGATCGGATGCGCGTCGCTTCTGGACCGCAAAGTCCTGTGCGCGGCGATGTTTAGGCTGGACGGCGATGAGGAGAAGTCCGCAGTTACCGCAAGCGGCCGAGTCCGGTTCAGTTTCGGTGTGGCATTCGGGGCAACGCATCGCACTCGTTCAGAGTGCAAACCGGCGGCCTACTTTCCGAAGCGCCTCTCGATATTGAATCCGAGGTGCAGATCGCCGCGCTGAAGGCCGGACCCCTGGTAGGTCGAGCTCACGTACTGATCGACGTGCGTCGAGTTGTTGTTCGTGACCAGGACCTCGAAGTAATGGCCGCCGATCGCGCGCTTCAGGCCGAGTGCCCAGCCGAAGTCGGCGTGGATGCTGTCCGGCAGGTCGCGGTTCTTCGGGATGATCTCGCCGACGATGCTCAGCGCGGGACGCACCATGATTGCGGCGCCGATCGGGACGTTGAATGCGTGGTGGAACAGGGCGCCTGAGGTGGTGCCGGTCGAGACGCGGCCGGCGTCCGTGGCGAACGTCGGGATGATGAAGATCTCCGCCTTGCGTCCGAACTGATGTGAGAGCGCGAGCTGGACGAATCCCGACGAGCGGTCCTGCAGATTCTGCTCGGTCCGCCAATCGCCGCCGACGCGGAGTGCCGCGCTGAACGGAACGGCCGGAGCCTGCTGGATGACGACGTACTTGAGCGCCAGCTCGATGTCATCGAGCGCGTTGCTGCGCAGGAGCGAGAGCTGGAGATCGCGGCGCGGCGCGTACGAGACGCCGAGGCCGACGTCGGCGTTGCTGTCGAGTCCGAACAGCGAATGCGCGCGATCGCTGCCGCTCCCTTGATCGAGCGAGCCGTTGAACCGATGCGTGAAGCGAATCTCCCACGTTCCCTCGGACGGAATGTGCGAAGTCGGCAGCGACAAGAGGTTGTCGCCGAGCGGGATTGGATTCGCCGGCGTGTAGCGATCCTGGGCGAGCGCCGAGGTCGTGACGAGGAGCAACGCGAGGGCGAGTCGTTTAATCATTCGGTGCTCCACGCCGGATCCAGTCGCGGACGAGTTTCGTTTGCGCGTCGGTGAGATAGGGGCCGCCGTCCGGCATCCGGTCGCCGGTGATCCCGGAGCCGGTGATCTTGCGATAGAGGTACGAATTGGCGGGATCGCCCGGCTTGACGCGGACGAGTCCCGGCATCTCGACGCTCGGATGATTGACGGTGTTTGCGTAGGCGCTGCCGGGGACGAGGACCTGACCCGATTGTTGGCCGAGGTTGTCGTGACATCCGATCTGTGAACAGGTCGGCGTGAAGATCTCGTTCTGGACGCGGGTGAAGGTGGCAGTCGGATCGACCGGCTCGCCGCCGCCGCCCGGCTCCGTCGGCAACTCTTTCAACTTCCCGCACGCGATGAATGCAAAGCCGGCAAGGAGAACGATGAGCTTCCGCATTTCGCGGGCGAGGGTAACACAGCGGTAGAGTTGCCAAACTCGATGTTTTCAAAGGTGTTGCGCCACGAACTCGGCAATACGCGCGTGATGCGGCGCCCAGGACTCCCAGACGCCGCGCGACCATTCGCGGACCGCGTCGATGTGCGATTCGGCGACCGCGACGTCGAAGATCGTCATCGATCCGCGAACGGGCGGTGGCTCGAGATGCGGCCACTCCTTCACGCGCGACGCGACCTTCTGCAGCATCGGCGCGATGGCGGTCGGCTTGATGCCGCGGTCGTAGAAGAAGTGCAGTCCCGCCAGATGCACGCCGACCGACTTGTCGGGATGCGGCCCGCCCGCGTGCTGCGTCGCGTACGTGTCGACGGTGAGCTGGTGGACCTGGCCGAAGAGCACGACGTTGCCGAATTCCGCGCCGACGACTTCGGTGAACACGCTCCAGCATTCGGGAGAGGCGTTGTAGTAGCCATCGAACGGCTTGTCAGTCGGCGGCATGCGGAGACCGCAGCCGGGGCAGAGGGTTTCGGTCATAGCCGTCATCCCGAGCGTAGTCGAGGGACCCGGGCGGGCGGAAGGCACGCTTCACGATCTTCGAGCCGACCACCCACCCGGGTCCCTCGACTCACGCTCGGGATGACGTTAGAGCAAGAACGTCAATCTCCCATCCACCGCCTCCAACCGCGCGCTCGCCTCACGATCCTCCGACATCATCGTGAAATCGTCGAACTCGAACCCCGGCGCGACGAAGCACGCGACGAGTGCGAATCCATCGAGTGGTTCCGCGGCCTGCCACACGCCGGCGTCGACAACCGCGAACGGCAGCGCGGCGCCGAGGCGTTGCGTGCGTGTGGTGTTGCCGTCGAACGTGTGCAATGCCACGCCGCCGCCTTCGACGTTCACCCAGATCTCGTCCGAGGTCACGCGATGCCAGCGGCTGTGCGCGCCTTGCGGCAGCAGAAAGTGGATCGCGGTGATCGCGCTCCGATTGCCGTTCACGATGCGCGGCGACTTGAACACCTGCCGGTAGAACCCGCCCTCTGGATGCGGCTCGAGGGCGAGCGATTCGATCAACTCCTGCGCGCGGCGCTCCATCCGCTCATGGTACGACCGGCCGGATGCGCGGGCGGAAGATCGACCGAAGTACGTGGCCGTTCCGGCGAAAGCAGGCGCGGAGTCGCGGCGAGCGGCGAGGTCAGGAGGAGCAGCGCAAGTATCTTCCGCATGTCTGTTCATGCGTACCAGCGTCAATACGGTAACGACCCAATAAGAGCGGCGCTTTACCGTCTATCCTTGTCCATCAGATGAAACTCCAGGCTGGCGAGCAGCTCGGTCCTTATCAGGTTCTTGCTCTCATCGGGACGGGTGGAATGGGCGAGGTCTACCGCGCCCGTGACGCGCGCATCGGACGCGACGTCGCCGTGAAAGTCCTCCCATGCTCCGCGACGTCGGATCTGATGCGGCGCTTCGAACAGGAGGCGCGCGCGGCGGGGATGCTCAATCATCCGAACGTCCTCACCGTCTACGACGTCGGCTCGCACGAGGGGACGCCGTTCATCGTCTCCGAATTGCTCGAAGGGACGAGTCTGCGCACGCAGCTGGCGTTGCGCATGCCGCATCGGAAAGCGATCGAGTACGCGCAGCAGATCGCGCGCGGACTCGCGGCGGCGCACGAGAAGGGAATCGTGCATCGCGACCTGAAGCCGGAGAACATCTTCATCCTCGATGACGGTCGCGTGAAGCTGCTCGACTTCGGCCTGGTGAAGCTGATCCGCCCCGACGTCTCGCAGGATTCGGAGACGCAGCAGCTCGTCACCGATGCCGGCACGGTGATGGGCACCGTCGGCTACATGTCGCCCGAGCAGGTGCGCGGCGAGACGGCCGATCATCGCTCCGACATCTTCTCCCTCGGCGCGGTGATCTTCGAGATGCTCACCGGCGCGCAGGCCTTCCGCCGCGACACCGCGGTCGAGACGATGAACGCCATCCTGCACGACGACGCGGTGATGCCTCCTGACGTGCAGCCCGGCGTCGCGCGCATCACGCAGCGGATGCTGGAGAAGAATCCAGGCGATCGCTTCCAGTCGGTGAAAGACCTGGCGTTCGCACTCGAGACCGTCGACGGCAGCGACACCTCGATGGTGATGCCGTCGCGCAGGCGGACGCCGCGCGTGCCGATGAAAGTGACGCCAGTGCACTACGAGCGCCTGACCTATCGCCGCGGCTTCGTCATGAGCGCGCGCTTCATGCAGGACGGCTCCGTGATCTACGGCGCGGCGTGGGAAGACCAGCCGGTCGAGATCTTCACGTCGTCAATACTTTCGCCCGAATCGAGACCGATCCGCGCCGGTCACGCCGACATCCTTGCGGTTTCGCCGACCGGCGAGCTCGCGGTCTCCCTCGGACGCAGTTACCTCGGAGGCTTCGTCACCAGCGGCACGATCGCCCGCCTTCCCATCGGCGGCGCGCCGCGCGCCATCTGCCAGAACGGCCAGGAGGCCGACTGGTCGCGCGACGGCAAGAGCCTGCTGATCCTCCGGCCGTACGGCGGCATGTTCCGCATCGAATGGCCGCTCGGCACCGTGGTCTACGAATCGCCGCTCTGGATCAGCAATCCACGCATTTCGCCGAACGGCGAGCTGATCGCGTTCGTCGAGCATCAGGTGTGGGGCGATGACGGCGGACGCGTGGTCATCATCGACCGTTTTGGGAAAGAGCGCGTCCGCTCGGGCGACATGTTCACGACGACGAACGGCGTGGCGTGGCATCCGAAAGGAGACGAGGTTTGGGTCGCCGGCGCGAAGCGCGGCGCCGATCGCGATCTCTACGCGCTGACGCTGACCGGCAAGGAACGGCGCGTCTTCGCGTTCCCGAGCCGCACCACGCTGCACGACATCGATCCGAAGCTCGGCGTGCTGATCTCATGCGACAGCGGACGGCGCGAGGCGGTTGCCGCGCGCCGCGGCGAACCGGAACGGAATCTTTCGTGGTTCGACTGGTCGTGGCTCGCGGGGCTGACGCCAGACGGCCGCGAGATTCTGATCGAAGAGCAGGGCGCGGCGGCGCATGGCACGAACGCGATCTATCTCCGTCCGATCGATGGCTCGCCCGCCGTGAAGGTCGCCGAGGGGAAGGCGAGGGGGATGCCGCTCTCGCCCGATGGGCAGTGGATTTTGTCGCTCAACAACGACGACTGCCTCGAGCTGCTGCCTGTCGGCGCAGGCGAGACGCGGCTCGTGCCGTGTCCCAATCTCGATCGCCTGGTCTGGTGGCAGTTCTTTCCCGACTGCAGGCGCGTATTGGTGCAGGGCAATCAGGGAAAAGAGCCGATGCGGATGTACGAGCTCGATCTCAATGGCGACGGCATCGTGCGCGAAGTCTCACGCGAAGCGGTCAACTGGCCGATGGTGCTGTCGAACGACGGCTGCGCTGTCGCGGCGCCGGGAGTCGATGGGCTGATTCGCCTCTTCCCGATCTGCGGAGGCGAGTCGCGCATCGTGCCGTCGTGCACAGATGAAGATGTGCCGATCCAATGGGCGACCGGCGACAAGGCGCTGTTCGTCTATCGCCGCGGCCGGATGAACGTGCCGATCGATCGCATCGATCTCGAGACAGGAGAGCGGGTGAACTGGATCAACATCAGCCCACCCGACCCGGCCGGAGTGCTCGACATCATGCCGATGCGGATCACGCCCGACGGCGGGACGTACGCGTACGGCTACCGGCGGTTCCTGTCGGATTTGTATTTGGTGAATGGAGTGCTGTAGCTCGCTACAGCTCTGGAGTGCGGCGGCTTGCCGCCGCCGGCGCAAGCAAGCTTGCGCAATCCACGGCGGCAGCAAGCTGCCGCACTCCTACCACCCGTACTTGCCCGCTTCCGGCCGTGCGTATCCGAGCAGCGCATCGCGATACTTCGTGAACTCGTTCGTCTTCAGGAAGTAGTCGGGCAGCACGGTGCCGAGGTAGGCGAGGTACTGCTCGCCGGTGACCGGCTTGCCGTCCTGCGTGATCATCGTCCCGTACACGTCGTAGGGCATGAACACGACATCTTCGGCGCCGCGCTTCCGGTAGAACTTCATGTCGGGAACGAAGAGCAGCTCCTCGGGGCGGACGCCCTGCACCGACTCGCCGGTGTCCTGCACCTCGCGCACGACGCTGCGGGCGTCGGGGGCCGTGATGCCGCTGACCTTCGCCTGCACGATCGCGACGTTCACCAGCTCCACTACTTCGCGCACTTCGTTGTAGTACTCCGCCTGCGCCGTGCCGTTGTTGCGGTCCTTGAAGCCGAACGCCACCGCGGTTTCGCCGCCGCGCTCGTTGCCGAACATCTCCAGGCCGCGCGGGCTCCAGGCGTTCAACGTCTTCTGGATGTCGCTGATCGAGTAGCGGCCGTTGTCGTTCGTCGCCCCGACCGCGAGCTCCTTCAGAAATCCGCGCCCGGATCCGATGTGGAACCCTTCCTCGGAAAGCATCGGTCCCATCGAACGGGCCATCGGCGCGTACGAAAAGACCTTCTGCATCTCGAGCTGATACTTGCCGACCAGATCGATCACCGTGGCGAAGACGACGTTGTCGAGGAAGTTCGAGAAGGGGATGTTGAACGCATCGAGGACGTGATTGCCGAGCTCCATCGACAGCAGCTCGTCCATCGTCTCTTCGGCGATGTCGGGATGTCCCGGCTTCTTCCACGAGTGATCGTGCGAGAGGACCCAGAACATCTGATACGCGTGCCGCAGCTCCTCGGCCATGATGCGGAGCGTGGCCATCTTCATCTGATCGGTCGGCGCTTCTTCGAGCGTGAGGCGGTGCTGCTGGATCGAGCCGAGCTCGGTGGAGGCCTGCGCGCGGACGATGTCGCGCGCCGAATAGAACATGTTGCCGACCATCTCGCCGGCGCGCTCGAAGCGCGGCTTGCCCGACATGCGGCCGAAGGGGATGTTGTCGTTGCTCAGCTTGCCGATCTTCGCGTAGAGCTGGAACGGCGTCTGGCTGGCGTAGAACTTCGACCAGTTCTCATCGAGATAGGTGAGCTCCGGGAAGTGTTTCTTCTGCCACGCCACGAGGGCGTCGTGGTACTTCGGGTCGATGGTTTCAGTCGTGTAGGCGGCCACGCGCTTTCTCCAGTTTCCAGTTTATCCCGAGCGCAGCGAGGGATCAGCGGCGGCACCGGGCGACAAGATCATTCGTGCGCGGCGTCTCCGTTGATGCCTCGCATTCGCTCGGCATAAACTGGGAAACAGGTGCCATAATTGCGGTTCGCGCGGCGCGCATTGTACTCGGAACAACGTCGATGCAGACGCTCACTCTCCTTCACCCAGACTCCTTCCCCATCGGCCGTTACTCGGACGCGTTGATCGCCGAGTCGATCTCCCCCAGCCGTCTCGAAACGCTCGAGAACCTCGGCGTTCCCGGTAATGCGTTGCGCGTGGTCGTCGTCGACATGGCCATCGGCGGCAACGGCAAGAGCGTCACCATCGACTCCCGCACCGCGGTGGTCGGTATCGGCCTCACGCAGCAGCCTTCGTGGCTCACCGATGAAACCGTTTACTTGAATCTGCCGGAAGACCCGACGCCGGTCGTTTTGCTGAGCGCGGTGAAGCGCGCGTATCAGTTCCTTTATCAAAAGGTGCGCGCCGATCAGATCGAGAAACAGCTGATCGAGCGGACGCGCGAATTGAAGGCGGTCAGCAACATCGGCGTGGCGCTGTCGACTGTTCGCGATCACCAGGTACTGCTGACGATGATCCTGAAGAAGGCGCGCGAGCTGTCGCGCTCCGACGCCGGATCGCTCTACCTCCTCGATGACATGGGGGGCGGCAAGGTCCTCCGCTGGAAGCTGGCGCAGAACGATTCGGTGGAAGTGGACTTCGAAGAGCGCGTGCTGCCGATCACGAAGAAGAGCCTCGCGGGCTACGTCGCGCTGACCGGCGAGACGCTGGTCATCGACGACGCCTACAACCTTCCCTCCGGCGCCGAGTACTCGATCAATCGCACGTTCGACGAAGAGAACGGCTACCTCACGAAGTCGATGCTGGTCTTCCCGATGACGAACCACGTCGGCGATCTGATCGGCGTCCTGCAGCTGATCAACCGCAAGCGGATCGCCGCGCCGAAGCGGCTGACGGCGGAGAGCGTGCCGTCGGAGGTCATTCCGTTCGATCAGGAAATCATCGACGTCATGCGCTCGCTCGCCGGACAGGCGGCGGTAGCGGTCGAGAACAACCTTCTGTACGAATCGATCGAGCGGCTGTTCGAAGGCTTCGTCACCGCGGCCGTCACGGCCATCGAGCAACGCGATCCGACCACCTCCGGTCATTCGTTCCGCGTCGCCGATCTGACGGTCGAGCTGGCGCGGGTCGTCGATCGGATCGACGCCGGGCAATACCGCGACGTCCACTTCTCCAACGAGCAGGTCCGCGAGATCCGTTACGCCTCGCTGCTCCACGACTTCGGCAAAGTCGGCGTCCGCGAGCAGGTGCTGGTGAAGGAGAAGAAGCTCTATCCGCAGCAGCTCGAGGCCATCCGCTCGCGCTTCGAGTTCGTGATCAAGGCTGTGGAAGGTGAGGGGACGCGGCGCAAGCTCGATTACATCCTGCAGAACGGCCGCGAGGGATACGACGAGTACGCGATCCGCTCCGATCGCGAGACGCAGGAGCGGATCGCGCAACTGCAGAACGATTTCGCGTTCATCACGCAATCGAACGAGCCGACGGTGCTGCCCGAGGGTGAGTTCCAGTATCTGCAGTCACTCGCCGATCGCGACTATCACGACATCCGCGGCGAGAGCCGGCGCCTGCTGACGAGCGAAGAGGTGCGCATCCTCTCGATCCGCAAGGGGAACCTCGACGCCGTCGAGCGTGGCGAGATCGAGAACCACGTCACGCACACGTACAACTTCCTGCAGAAGATCCCCTGGACGAAGGACCTCTCCTGGGTCGCCGACATCGCGTACAAGCACCACGAAAAGCTCAACGGCCGCGGCTACCCGCGCAAACTGAGCGCGCCCGACATCCCGATCCAGTCGCGGATGATGACGGTCGCCGACATCTACGACGCCCTGACCGCGAACGACCGTCCGTACAAGCGCGCCATCTCCACCGAGCGCGCCCTCGACATCCTGCAGATGGAAATGAAGGACGGCTTCCTCGACCCCGACCTCGTGCACACGTTCATCGAGTCGAGAGTGTACGAACGGGCGGGCGTGCTGCGGACGTAGCTCGTTGCCGGCGCAGAGATTGTCCTCGAGATCGATGAAGGCGACATCGACATCGACGAAATCGTCAGCAACGTCGATGAAGGCGACATCGATCTCGACGAAATCGACAGCAAGATCGATGACATCGACATCGACGTTGATGAAATCGTCATGAACGTTGATGAGCGCCGTCATCAACGACGAGGAAATGGTCATTAACGACGATGAGATCGTCATCGACGATGATGAAATTGTCGTTGACGATGATGAGCATCGGCATCAAAGCTTCAGTCCGTTGAAGCTCGTAATCTTCAAATGACATGACCAAAGTCGAAGCACTTGAACGCGAAGTCGAAGAGCTTACTCTCGAGGAGCTCGCCGCTTTCCGTCGTTGGTTCGTGGAGCACGACTGGCAGGCCTGGGATCGCCAGATCGAGCGTGATTCGGCAGAGGGCCGGCTCGATGAGTTCGCAGCCGAAGCTCTCGCCGAGCTCGAACGTGGTGAAACGAGAGAGATTTGAGCCACCAGGTGTCCACGCGGCTCTGATCGGGTGGGCTCGAACGCCGCGGCGGACTAGATCCACGCCGCCCGTACCTTCAAGAAGTGGCGATCGTCGGACGGCTTCCTCGACCCCAACCTCGTGCACACGTTCATCGAGTCGAGAGTGTTCGAACGGGCGGGCGTGCTGCGGACGTAGAGACGGTAGGACTTCGTCCGGCTGCGACACTCCTAGGGGTATGAGAACCCCGCGTGTGAAGGCTGGACCGCCTCGCTCCATTTTCTTCAAGCCTCTGACTGCCGACGTGAAGGGGCTCTTCACGGCCTTGGGGAAAGGCATCGGTCATACCGCGGTCGGGAAGTGGGAGGAGCTCGCGAACGACGCGATCGCTGCCGGATCCGCCCTCGGGCTGACCACAGAGCCGGGGGAGCTGGCATATCTCCTCATCCGGAGGTCAATCACGAGTGCACTGTTCGAGCTCGTTGGCGAGAGCGCGAGTTTGCATCTCGTCGAGGTCAAGAAGTCTGCTTCTGATCTCGAGGATGCGTTGGCGATTGCCGTGGGGAGCAGTGATGTTCAGATCGACGAGAAGTTCTTTGATCGGCCGGCGGAATTGCCGTTCATTGCTGAAATTCAGGCGCTGCTAAAACAGTGGCTCTCTATTGCCGGATTACCGTCTCATGTAGCTGCGGCGATCGCTGAACGTTTTCCGGCTTATTTCGTTTTTGCGCTCAATCACGAGTGGCGAGCCAACACGAAGACCTATGCGCCGCTGCTGGAGGCGGTCGGGACTCCGTTTGCGAAAGCGGGAGAACGCGAGCTCGGTTGGCGCACATATGCATCGCTCCTTCAAAGGCGTATCCAGGAAGGTGTCTTCGACGAGGCTTTCAGCCTGCAGCAACTCTATGTCCCACTCCGCGCGTACTACACCGAGGAGCCGCCGTCGAAACAGGTGATCGAGCCAGATGAACGCCGATCGAAAAGAATTGTTGTCGACCTCGAGAAAGAGCTTGACAGCTGGCTTAGGAGCGCAAAGCCAGCCGATGCCATTCGAGTCATCAGCGGAGGGCCCGGTAGTGGGAAATCGTCGGTTGCTCGTGTCTATGCCGCGCGCGTCGCCGCCGAAGGCAAGACAAGAGTCCTGTTCGTACCGTTACATCTGTTTGACATTGGGCGCGACCTAGTCGGTGAGGTGGGTCGATTTGTCGCTGATGAGGGCGTACTGCCGACCAACCCGCTTGATAATGACTCTCCTGAACCCAATCTCCTGATCATCTTCGACGGACTCGACGAGCTCGCCACACAGGGAAAGGCGGCTGCCGAGGCCGCGCGGCAATTCATCGATGAAGTCGAGCGTACGGTCAACAAGAGAAACTCGAATTCGGTGAAGATCCGGGTACTGGTCAGCGGACGCGAATTGATTATCCAACAGAACGAGTCTTCATTCCGTCAACCGAGGCAGATTCTGACTCTACTTCCGTATCACGTGGCCAAAGGTGAACATACCCAATTCCAAGATCCATCTGGCTTGCTTGGCGTCGATCAGCGACAGCAGTGGTGGAGCCAATACGGCGCTGCAGCGGGCCGAGCTTATGACGGACTTCCAAAAGCACTGTCGCGCGACGATCTCGAAGAGGTGACCGGACAACCGTTGCTCAACTACCTGGTCGCATTGAGCCTGACGCGCGACAAGATTGATTTCGAGAAGAGCGTGAACTTGAACGAGATCTACGCTGATCTCTTATCCGCCGTGTACGAGCGCGCGTACGAGAAGAGACGGCCGTACGCTCCGATTCGGCACATGCGGTTCGACGACTTCGTCAGAGTCCTCGAAGAAATTGGGGTGGCGGCATGGCATGGCGATGGACGTTCAACGACGATTCGCGAAATCGAAGAGCACTGCGGTTTGGCAAAGATCGGAAGGCTTCTCGACACGTTTAAAGAAGGTGCGGAAGCTGGGGTTACCCGGCTTCTTGCGGCATTTTTCTTTCGACAGTATGGTCGTCGGGCCAGTGGTGATGCGACTTTCGTATTCACGCACAAGAGCTTTGGCGAGTACCTGGCAGCTCGCCGTGTTGTGCGTGCCATGGACAGGGTTGCTCGAGAGAGACAGATAGGCACCGAGAGTGCTGGTGAGGGTTGGAGTGAAACCGAGGCGCTGAAGTATTGGGTCGACCTTTGCGGTCCGAGCGCAATGACTGAGTATTTGATCACCTTTGTTAGGAATGAGCTTGCGTTGCGCGAGGTCGATGCTCTTAGACCCACGCAGGAGTGCCTAGCACGACTGTTTTCTCATGTTCTTAGGAATGACATGCCAATGGAATTGCTTCAGACCAGAGCGTTCAGGATAGCTCTGGCTCAGTCGAATAATGCGGCAGAGGCATTGCTGGCTGTCATGAACGCCTGTGCAAGGCATACGCAGCAAGTTAGCATGATCGAGCATCCTACTGAGTTAGTCTTCCGTGAATGGTTGGAACGCATCGTTGGGTTACGCGCAACAATACTAAGGGACTGTCTGTCGTATCTATATCTAGAGGGCTGCAGTCTCGCGTTGGCATATCTTGGCGATGCGGATCTCTCATATTCTATTTTAGATGAAGCGAATTTGAAATTTGCTTATCTTAGCGAGGCGAAGCTGATCGGAACGAATTTGCAAAAAGCTAATGCGAAAAACGCCCACTTTTTCCACTCTGATCTTACCGGAGCGGATCTCACAGGCGCTTTCTTGGATGACTCGGATTTCAGTGGCGCGAACCTGAGAGACGTTAAGATGAAAGGCATTACGTTTGATGGCGCTGACTTCGAATTCGCGAATGTTAACAGTGTGATTGCGGACGAGGGGTTCATCGCAGTTCTTCGGTCGAAATAAACCTTACGGCGCGACGATCGTCACCGCCTGTGTCGCGTTGTCGGTGATGCTTGCAACGCCCAGACCGGTTCATCCGCATTGATCTCGATCGAGATGCGTTCGTCGCGCGATGCGTGGGTCGGAAGGGGCAGCGCGCCATATCCGGGCACCATCGCGCGCGTGGACGCGAAGTCGGTTCTCGTGAAGGCGGCGCTGACCGGCACAACGTAATCGGCTGGCGCGGGCGTCGGACCGAAATCGGCGGTGACATGCGCGCGGGCTACGAGCGGGTGCGTCGTGAGCGAGTAGATGCGGACGAGAACGCGATATCGATCATCGGATGGAATGTTGATGAGCGAGAGTCTCGTCCGGAACTCATCCTCGCGCGCCGTCGGAATCTGCACTCCCGCGCTCTGACAGCCGCCGTCCGCCTCGGCGATGCCCCGCTCCTGAATGACGACGTCGTGCGCCGAGCCGGGCTGGAGGAATGCGACCACGCCGACGTTCTCAGTCCGCGCCGGATCCAATCGAACCGTTGTCGCGGGCGGAAGGCTGTAGAAGAAGGGATGCGGCAGCCCGGCGAGGCTCGCGCCGGTCGGCACGATGACGTACGCCAGCTGATCGCTCTGATTTCGCGCCGAGATCTCGGTGTACCAGAACACGTCGTACGCCCCAGGAGTCAGCGTGGCAACGATCGGAATCAGCACCCGCGGCGCGTCCTCGGCGGCGACCGCTGGCAATGCGAGGAGGAAAAGGACCAGAAGGCGAGTCATGTCGTTGATACGGCGGCTGAGCGATTAACATCTTCCGCATGCTGCTCCACCACTTCTTCGCCCTCTTCCTCGCTCTCGCCTCGTTCACGACGCCGGACAACGTCACGCTGCACTATGAGACGATCGGGCACGGCGATCCGGTCGTGGTCCTGTCCGGCGGGCCGGGGTTCTCGGCCGGCTACATGCGGCCGGTCGCGGAGATCGTGGCGAAGCATCATCAGGCCGTGCTGTTCGAGCAGCGTGGGACCGGCAACTCGACGCTGGCCAGCTACGACCCGGCGACGTTGAACTTCGACACGGTGGTGAGCGACGTGGAGGCGCTCCGCCTGGAGCTGAAGGTCAATAAGTTGACGATCGTCGGTCATTCGTGGGGCGGGATGCTGGCGATGCTCTACGCGCAGAAGCATCCCGACCGGGTCGAGCGGCTGGTGCTGGTCGACTCCGGCGGAGTGACCACGGCGTTCATGGAGAAGTTCGGGAAGAACCTCGAGGCTCACCAGACGGCGGACGATCTCGACAAGATCGCCTACTGGCGCGATTCGGCGCGCCGGAAGGCCGATCCGCACCACGCCGCGGTCGAGTCGCTGAAGGCGAAGACGCCGGCCTACTTCTTCGATCGGAGCAAGGCGGACGTGCTCGTGAAGGGTCTGCACGACGACGGCTACGAGCCGCGCGTTTTCACCGCGCTGCTGCAGAGTTTCGACAAATACGACGTGCGCGAGGGGATGAAGAACCTGAGCGCGCCGGTGCTGATCATTCACGGCCGCCAGGATCCGCTCGCTGTCGGCGAAGAGCTGCACTCCGCGATTCCCGGCTCGAAGCTGATCTGGATCGAGAAGGCGGGGCACTTCTCCTGGATCGAGCAGCCGCTGGCGTTCCGGCACGCGCTCGAGCCGTTTCTGCGCTGAATGAGAACGTAGGGCGGGTTCTCTAACCCGCCCGCCGCCCCGCCCGGGGAGGCGGGTTGGAGAACCCGCCCTACGTCTCCAGCTCCGCCAACAACTGCCTGCACACTTCCCGACGTGCGTCGTGACGTTGTTCCAGCCATGCCCGTCCCCGTTCCGGCATCCAGGCGGGGATCCATGATTCGGCAAGGACTTCGCGCACGACGTCCATCATCGACTGCCCCTCGCGCCGCGCTCGCGCGAAGCGCTCGGCGAGGCCGCGGACGCCGCCGGAGTCGATGAGGATCGCGGCGGCGACGGCGCGCTCGGCGTCGCTCTGCGGATCGTCGAGGCGGCGGATCGAGGCGGAGATGGCGTGCAGCTCCGCTTCGCTGATGCCGGTGCCGAGCGCGGTGCGCGAGCGGTTGCCGACTTTCTCCAGCCACTTGCCGAGGCCGTGGAAGAGGAGCAGCAGCTCGAAGGCGCGCGGATCGTCCGGCTCGTGCAGGCGCCGCGCGATCGAGGAGATCCGGTCGATCTCCTCGAATCGCGAAATGCCGTCGAGGTCCTGGTAGAGCGGCGCGAGAAACGCGCGGACGGAATCGGTCATGCGGTCACAGGCGCCGGCGTCATCGCCGATGCGATCCGCCCGCGCAGCGTCGCCCTGATCTCCGCGCGCTGCCGCCAGAGCAGCCACGCCGCGATCAGACTCATCACGATCGAGGCCCACGTCACGATGGTCATCGAGAGCAGCACGATCGTGATCGTCTGCGGCCGGTCGGCGGCGAGCAGTTGCTCGCGGAACTCGCCGCGCCGTGCGCCCGATGGCAGCTCGAACCGTGCCGGCAGTCCCTGATACGCGAACGAGGAGATGTCCTCCTTCCGCGTCGTGACCTGCTCGGTCGGCGAGGGGACCGAGGGCTTCGGAACTTCGCGGCTGACGCTCCCGGTATCGGTTGCCACCTTGGCCGATGACGACTCGTAATTCGATTCCTCCATTTTGTTCGTCGTGAGGTAGGCGAACGCCACCACGAGCACGAGCCCGGCGGCGACGACCGCGCCGACGACTTTCAACGGCGTCCACTTCGGCCGGTTCGCCGCCAGCCAGACGAGCGTGATGAAGGCACATCCGAGCACGCTGATCCAGAGCACGGTCGGGACGATGCCGCCCGCGAACGCGAGCAGCAACGCGATCGCGATGCGCGCACGTCCTCGCACGTCGAGGAATGCCAGCACGCGCTCGATCCAGAGCGCCAGCAGCAGAAACACAAGCAGCTCCGACCCTTCCGGCCGCCACACTTTTGCCTCGGTGGCGAACGACTGCCACAGCGGCAGCCAGTGATCGGGATAGCGCAGCGACACGTGCGTGTTCGTCGCCGGCACCGGGACGCGCGGCACGTCGAGCGAGCCGATGAGAAGTCCGAACTGCGGCGCCTCCTGCCGGTACTGCACGACGACGTGCTGCTCGCCTGCGGAGAGCGGCACGGTCAGCTGCCCCGCGGCGTTCTTCGTCATCAGCACCGGTTCGTCCTGCAGGCTGACGAACGTCGGCTCCGGTTTCTGCGGCAGCATCAGCTCCGGAGCTCCCTGGTTGTCGAGCTGGAACTCCGACTCGCCGAGGATCGGACCTTTGGCCGGGATGAAGAGCGTGTGCGTGGCGTTCTTCACGGCGTAGCTGATGGCGCGCATCGCCTCGAGCCGCGTGACGCTCCACGAGATCCGTTCTTTCTCGCCCATCTCGAATGCCAGCGCGCCGCGGTACTGCGTCTCGACGCCGGTCTCGCCGGTGCTGACCCGCTTCGGCGCCGACTGCAGCGTGGGACGGAGCAGCGGATGCGATTCGATCACCGCGTATTGCAGGCTCGCGGCGACCGGCGGCGCGAAGCTCGTTCCCTTCAACTCGCCGCTGAGCGTGATCGTCGAGTCGCCGGGCGGCATGGCGAAGACGTAGCTGCCGGCGTTGACTTCGTACGGCGCCGCCGAATCGATCTGCTGCAGATGCTCGCCCGACACGAGGTGCAGCGGCAGCGGCGACGTGTTGCGGTTCGGGTTGTGGACCTGGATCACGTAGCGGAAGCGCGTGGCGTCGGGGAGGAGCGTGATGAGGTAGCGACCGGTGGCGGTCGCCGCCAGCGTCTCGTTCGTGCCGATGACCTGGCGGACGAGCGTGTAGGTCCGCGCGCCGCTGTCCTGCTCTTCCCCGGCCACGAGCTCGCCGTCGCCGACAACGGAGCGGATGGCGAGCACGGACGGCTGCACGCTCATCGGCAGCCGGTCGCTTCCGCTCAGGCGCACATCGCAGCGCAGCGCAAACGACGGCGCGAGGGCGACGAGCTGATACGCGCCTTTGCCGCTCCGGAGCATCAGCGCGTCGCCGCTGCAGCCGGAGAGCGTGACGTCGCTGGCGTCGCTGATGACGTTGGTCGCCGTCCGCGCGCCGACGCTCCGGCCGGCGAACGACAGGGTGAGGTTGCGATCCTTGAACGTGCCGCCGAGGGTCATCGTGTCGATGACGGTCGCGGAGACGCTCTCTTTCGATTTCTGCAGGAGCTGGTATTGATCGAGCGGCAGCGTGACGGTGGAGCTTTGCGGCGTGTCGGCCAGGGTAGTGACGGCGAACAGCGCGAGGAACGCCGCGGCGATGGATCGCATGATGTCCTCCCTTATCGTTTGGACACGGAGTTGTCCGCAGAAGTTACCACTCACTTCAGCGTGTCGAGAAACGCCGCGAGATCCTTCGCATCGGCCGGCGTGATCCCGAGGTTCGGCATGACGCTCGTCGGATTCATAGCCTGCGGGTCCTGCAGCCAGCGCGCGACGTTGTCGGGTGTGTTCGGGACCTTGCCGGCGATCGTGCCGCGCGAGCCGAAGTGGTCGAGCGCCGGGCCGACCATGCCGTTCGGTCCTTCGACGCCGGGGACGATGTGGCACGTGGTGCAGCCGTATTGGGCGACGAGTTGTTTGCCGCGGGCGGGATTGCCGCCGGTCGTTGGGTGCTCTTCGTGCTTGCAGGAGATGAGCGCGAGAAGCGCGATTGCCACGATCGTGAACTTCATCGCGCGGATGATACGCGCGCTACGCCGGAGGCGTTTAGGCCAATAGCCGGTGGTCGGCGCGAATGCGCCGAACCACCGGTGTACGACGCGCGTTATGGAATGCACTCCGGACGGAGTGCCGGGGTTCCGGCACCCCGCCGGGGTGCAATGCCGTTCCGACGCAGGTCCGGTGGTACGGCGCATTCGCGCCGAACCACCGGCTAATTGCCGCAACGCCTCCGGCGTATGGCGGGCCGATTGCATGGCCTTCAGCTCGTGGTCCGAATTCTTGTGGTGGATGACGAGCCGGCTATTCGTGCACTCGTCGCCCGAATCGCGCAGAGGGCGGGTTTCGACGTCGACGTGGCACGCGACGGCGCTGAAGCCATCGCCAAGCTCGACGACGGGCGGTTCGAGGTGATGATCCTCGATCTGATGATGCCGAACGTCGATGGCTACGGCGTGATCGAGCACGTCCGCACCTCGGGTGGACAGCATCCGGCCATCATCCTGATCAGCGCCGCCGACAGCGCCGCGTTCCGCCGCGTCGACGGATCGATCGTCCACTCGATCATCCGCAAGCCGTTCGACATCGACGTCCTCGCGGACCTCATCACCGCCGCCGCCGAGTCGCGCCAGCCCGACGCGCAGGCGAACGTGCTGCAGTTCCGCAAAGACGAAGTCTGCTGACTCGTAGTTCGTCGGTGGTCTGATGTCTGAGGAGCCTTTGTGGCTGGCGATGCGACACCACAGACTTCAGACGAGCGACTATCTGCGAATCGAGATCCCCGCCGACACGAACCGTTCCGGCACATCCCCATGCGCTCGCGTTCCGATCGAGACATCGAGCTGCAGATCCTTGCCGATGATCCAGGCGGCGCCGCCGTCGATGAGCAGCGATGACGGAGAGCTGGTCGCGCCGGCGTCGATGAAAACGCCGACATGCTGCGAAACGTTGTACTGCAGCGTCCCGGCGGCGGTCGCGGTGTTGTTGCCATCGGCGTGCGCTGCGCCGAGGTTTCCCTCGATCGACCAGTGATCGTTGAGATCCTTGTCGGCGGCGAGGCGGATGTCGGCGGCGGTCTGATGCGAGCGGAAGGCGCCGCTGCCGGATGGCGGAAAGACGCGCGCGATGACGGCGAGCGACGGCGTGTCGAAGAAGTGGAACTTCATCCCGATCGAGGCTGGCATCAAGCCGTCGTCTCCCCGGCTGTGCGCCCAGCCGGCGGTCTCGAACCGGAGCTCCAGCTGCTTCGTCATCCCGTAGCGGACGAGGAGCGGCGTGGTGAAGAGATCGGGGCGCCAATCGCGCTCGCCGCCGAGCTCCAGTTGCAGCGAGCCCTGGCCGATGACGGTGCTGCTGTCGGCGATGCCGGGGCGGTCGGCACTGATCAGATCCTGGGCCGCGGCGGGCATCGCGGCGAAGGCCGCGAGGGCGAAGACGGTGGCGCGCCAATTGCTCCCGAATGTCATGACGTTAGCCAGAATGCAGTCCAGGAGGCGGCGATTGCAATACACGATTGAATCGCGCGAGCTGACGAGTGAGTACACGCACCGCCTTCCTACCGGCGGTGAACCTCGCAGGACGACGATCGAAGCGACGGACCCGGGGGAGGCGATCAACCGTTTCGTCGACCTCGACGATTGTGAACTGGTCAGTTTTACCAACCCGCGGCCCGGACAGGAATCGATTGCCACCGTTAGGAAGAACGATTCCGTTTACCTGGTGCGCGTCTACACCTGAGTCCGCATGTCGCGCGTCGATCCTCCAAGCCGGACCTTCAGCGTTCTCGTCATCGATGACGATCCCGCCCTGCAGGGGCTCTTCCTCACCCTCCTGGCCCGCCATGGATTCACCGTCGATTCCGCGCCGAACGGCCGCATCGCATTCGACTACCTCAAGCGCGGGACCTACTCCGTGATCCTCCTCGATCTGATGATGCCCGACGTCAACGGTCTCGAGCTCCTCGACCGCGTCGCGCGCGAGAGTCCGGCGTTGCTGCGCCGCGTGATCGTCATGACCGGCGCCGCGCAGCCGCTCGTCGACGAGGTCGACGTGACGCGGATCTGGGGGCTGATGCGGAAGCCGTTCGACATCGACGAGCTGGTCGGCGCGGTGCGGCGGTGTGCGCGTGGTCCGGTAATCGATGCCGGCGCACAGACAGGAGTGTCTGTGCTACACGAACGTCCGCTGTAGCACAGACACTCTTGTCTGTGCTCACGTAAACTACGCGCCGCATGAGTGCCGTCTACGCCTTGTCGGCGTTCATCATGACTCTGGCCGGCGGCGCGTTCGCGCTGCGCTACCGGAAGTATCTGCTCTTCATCATGGCCTTCTCCGCCGGTCTGCTGATCGGCGTGGCGTTCCTCGATCTCATCCCCGAGATCGTGGAGCTCGCACACCGCGAGCAGATCGACATCCGCACGCTGATGATCACGGTGATCTGCGGATTCCTCGGCATCTTCCTGCTGGAGAAGCTGACGATCATCCACAGCGAGAAGCAGCACGACGAGCCGGGACACAACCACAACGTCGGCGTCGTCGGCGCGATCGGCCTCTCGTTCCACAGCTTCCTCGACGGACTGGCGATCGGCGTCGGCTTCAAGGCCTCGCCGCAGGTCGGCCTCGTGGTGCTGCTCGCGGTCGTGGCGCACGACTTCGCCGACGGCCTGAACACGGTGACGTTCATGCTGTCGGCGGACAACACGATGAAGCACACCGCCATGCTGCTCGGCCTCGACGCGCTCGCGCCGGTGGCGGGCGCGCTGCTGGCGAACGTGATCGACATCCGCCCGCGCGTCGTCGCCCATCAGCTCGCGTTCTTCGCCGGCTTCCTGCTCTACCTCGGCGCCAGCGATCTCCTGCAACGCGTGCATCACCGCCCGCGCTTCAAGCTGATGCTGTTCACGCTCGCGGGCCTCGTGACGGCCGGCGGCATCGTCTACGCGCTCGACGCCGTGCAGTGACGGAAAATTGTTCGGCATATTGGGTCCGTAATTCGATTTGTGTTCATTTGCGGCAACCCGTCCCCACGTCACTCCCGCCGTTATAATCCCTGACTGTGCGTCGGGTTCCGCTTCGTTTCCAATCGGCTAGCAATGACTGCGGACCGGCATGCCTGGAAATGATTGCGGCGCATTTCGGGCGCGAGACCGCACATGACGACGTGGTTCGCCTCTGCCGGCCGTCCCGTCGCGGCTCCTCGCTGGCGCAGCTCGCCGACGCCGCGGAGCAACTCGGCATGCGCGCGCTCGTGGCCCGCATTCCGTTCACCTACCTCGGCCGTCTGACGCTGCCCTGCATTGCGCATTGGGGCGGCACGCACTTCGTCGTCATCGAGCGAGTCTCGCGCCGGGGGATCGAGATCGTCGATCCGATGCGCGGGCGCTCGACGGTCACGAATGACGAATTCGTGAAGCAGTGGGCCGGCGAGGAGCGCGACGGCGGTCCCCTTCTTCTGCTCGAGGCTTCTCACGAGTTCGAGCGCAGTAAGCGCGGCGGATTCGCCGACGTCCGTTTCTTCTGGCGTTACGTGCGCGAGCGGCGCGGGCAGGTGGCGCAGGTCCTGGTGAGCATCGGACTGGGGAGCGCGCTCCAGCTGCTCATCGCGTTTCTCACGCGCTCGCTCGTCGACGTCGGCATCGCCACCCGGAGCATGCCCTTCGTCTATCTCGTGCTCGGCTCGCAGCTCGCGATGTTCGCCGCCCGCGTGCTCAATGATTTCCTTCGCGGCTGGATCACGCTCCACATCGCGGCGCGTACGAACCTTTCGATCCTGGCCGACTTCCTCAAGAAGCTGATGCGCGTGCCGGCGGCGTATTTCGACGGCAAGCCGGTGGGCGATCTGCTCCAGCGCATCGGCGACCATGCCCGCGTGCAGTCGTTCCTCACGTCGAACAGCATTTCCGCCGCCGGCGCGCTCGGCAATCTCGTGATCTACGGTGCGGCGTTGTCGCTGTTCAGCGTGCCGATCACGGCCATCTTCATCATCTCGTCGATTGCCCTTGGCGGCTGGATACTGGCCTTCGCCCGGAGGCGGCGGCAACTGGATCAGCAGCGCTTCCGCCAGGCATCGACGGCCCAGACAGCGCTCGTTCAGCTCATTGCGGGGATGCACGACATCCGTCTCGCGACCTGCGAGCGGGAGAAGCGCGCGGAATGGGAGGAGCTGCAGGCCCGCCAGTTCCAGCTCAGCCTCGCCGGACTGGCGCTCAACCAGCACCTGCAGGGCGGTTCGATGGCCATCAACGAGCTGAAGAACATTCTCATCAGCTTCGTCGCCGCCGGCGCGGTCATTCACGGAGAGATGACCCTCGGGACCATGCTGGCGATCTCGTATCTGATCGGCAATCTCAACGGCCCGGTGGACCAGCTCGTCGCGCTCTTTCAGGCGGGGCAGGACGCGAAGCTCAGCGTCGAGCGGATCGCCGAGGTGCATCAGGCCGAGCAGCCGGCGCGCGGGGAGCTTCCCGTTCCGGCGGTTCGCGACATCGACATCGACGCTCTTTCGTTCCGCTATCCCGGCGCGAGTGCGGACGTCCTGCGGGGTATCACGCTGAAGATCGAGCAGGGCTCGCGCATCGCGGTGGTGGGACCGAGCGGCAGCGGGAAGACGACGCTCATGAAGCTGCTGGTCCGTCTGTACGAGCCGGGGGAGGGAACCATCACTGTCGGCGGAGCTCCGCTGTCATCGATCGAGATGACGGACTGGCGGCGGTGCTGCTCGGTGGTCATGCAGGACGGCTACATCTTTTCCGACACGCTGGCCGCCAACATCGCACTCGGCGCGGAGCGTATCGACTACGGCTGGATGAAGCACGTCTGCCAGGTCGCGCGGCTGCACGACTTCTGGACACAGTTACCGGAAGGCTTCAATACCAGGGTCGGACCGAACGGCCATCAATTGAGCGCCGGCGAGCGGCAGCGCGTGCTCATTGCCAGAGCCCTTTACCGCGCTCCCTCGATCTTCATCTTCGACGAGGCGACCAGCGCGCTGGACGGCGAGAACGAGCGCGAACTGCTGCGGAACCTCGACCGCGAGCTGGAAGGGAAAACGGTCATCACGGTTGCTCACAGGCTCAGCACGGTCGTCAACGCCGATCGCGTCGTGATGCTGCAGGACGGGGTGATCGCGGAACACGGCACGCATGCCGATCTGGTCTCGTCGCGACAGGGGTATTACGCGCTCATTCGCAACCAGTTGGAGCTCGGAGCATGAGCGGCGATCTCGAAGCGGTCTTCGCCCTGGGGCAGCGTGCGAAGCCGCGGTGGATCGTCCGCCACGGGCTCACCCTCGTGTTTCTGTTCGTCTTCGCCCTGGCCACCGCGGCGGCGTTCGTGCCATACCGGGGCGTCGAAACGGTGCCGGCCACGGTGGCTGCGTCGCCCGCAATCGACGTGATCTTCGTCCGGCCGGAAGTGGCGGAGAGGATTCATGCGCCCCAAAGCGCGGTGCTCACCAGCGGCGCGACACGCACGACGGTGGTGATCACGGCGGTTCTCCCTCGCCGTGGAAACTCCGTTCCGCTGCGGATCGACGCGCGGAATGCCTCGCGGCATCCAGCGGAAGTGACGCTCGCCATTCCCGTTCCCGGGACCACGCTCCTCCATGAGCTCCTGCGGTCGGTGATGAAATGACGATCTGCGACGAAAGCGGCATCGCGATGCGGTCGGCGAGTCCGGACAGAATCTATCCGTACACCGTTGTCCGAATTGCAGGCGGTGCGTTCGAAGAGCTGGCGGCGCTCGATCTCGTCGAAAGCGCGGCGGTCGTCGCGGACATCGGCGACCTCAACGCGCGGTTGACTGTCCTGTCCACGGAGCTGCGCGAGGAGCTGCACGCCGCGGTGAACGGCTGCGACGATACGGGACTGCGCCGGGCCCTGTTGAACGCCAAGCGCGCGCTGTTCAATGGCCGGACGCTCGATGGGGCGGCGACGGCGTCCCTGGCCATTCCAGCTCTGCGTCTGCCGCACCTCGACGCCTATGCCACGACTGCCGCGGAGCTCGAGGAGACGAGACGGAGACTGATGGACGTCTTCGCGGCCGAGGTCGCGGCGGCACGCGGGAAACTGCGCACACTTGCCGGACGGGAGGAGTTGTTGAAGCCGCTGGTCCTGTCGAGCGACGTGCTGCTCGAGCAATTGCGCCGCTATCTCACGCACGATCCGCGCAGTCTGTCGGCAAAGGATCTCGACGTCGAGCGCTCGCTGCTCAAGTACCTGCCGCGCATGCACGCGAAGACGTCGCCGTTCAGCCTGTTTTGTCATCTCGCCCTGGGCACGTTCGACGACACGGCAGCCGCCGGCGTCGATGACGTGTCTCTCTCCGCGCGCCGTTCGGAGGTCCGTCTCAACAACGCGCTCTGGCTCATTCTCCGGCCGCTCATCATGGGCATTCCTGCGATCGCGAGCGGTCTGCGCGTCAGAGCCAATCCGACCATCGCATTGTCGGAAGCGGGATTTCGATTTCTGATCAACGTCAATAATCTCGAGTCGTTTCAACTGCTCCCTCCGCTCGAAGGACTGGAGGAGATCGCCCTCCTGGCGCGCGACGTTCCGCCGATGAGTGAGCTTCTCGAGCGCGTCGCCGCCTCCGGCGTCGTCGACGGATCGGCCGATGAAGTCCGGCCCTTCGTCGAGCGATTGATCGATCACGGTTTTCTTGAATTCGAGCTCGGCGTTTCCGCGAGCGATGCCGGGTGGGACCGCGCGCTGGTCGCTCTGCTCCGGCCGATGGCGGCGGATTGCGAGCCCGCCGCCGGCATCATCGAGGTCCTGCAGGAGATCCGCACCGCAAGCGTGCATTTCGGAAGCGCGACATCCGAGGCGCGCGGCGCCATCCTTCGCGAATGCGGTGCCCGCTTCGATGCTCTGCGCTCCTCGCTGCGTGCGGCTGCCGGCCTGCCTCCTCAGGCGGAGGCCCGGTCCTTCGATCCTTCCGAAGTGACGATGAGCGCGGCGGAGCCGGTGGTTCACCTCGAATACCGCCAGTTTTTCTTCGAAGACTCCGCGCTGGACGACCGCCTCCGCTTCGACGAGCAGTCGCTACGGCCGATTGCGGCATCGCTCGCCCGGCTCTCTTCCGATCTGACGTTCCCCGTCAACCTGTCGGGCGACCGCGAATTGATGCGCTGCTATTTCGATGCGAAATACGGAACGGATGCGGCGATCCCGTTGATCCGCTTCTATGAAGACTATTACCGCGACTGCAAGGTCCCGGAATATGAAGCCTCGAAAAAGAAAACCGGCGAAGAACGGGTGCCGCTGGAGTTTCCGGGCTCCGGCCTGTTCAACGCCAACATGGCGCGAAATCGTGAGGCAGTAGACGGCTGGAAGCGCCGTCTGGCTGACAGGTTGTATGCGGACGGCATCTTCGGCGACGAGATCCGCATCACCCCAGCGGACCTGGAGGCAGCGTTCGCGGACGCACCGGAGCTGCCGCGCTCCGCGCCGGCGTCGCAAGCCGCCTACGTGCAGCTTTTCCGGCGCGACGGCGAGCTGATGGCCGTATCGAATCAGATCATCTCCGGGTTCGGAAAGCCGATGAGCCGGTTCATCCATCTCTTCGAGCCGGAGGTGACGGAGCATCAGCGGATGTTCAATCTCGCGGCTTCACAGCAACGCTGCCGCTTCGTCGAATTGCGCGATGGATCGGTTCACAATGCGAACCTTCATCCGCAGATTCTCGATTACGAGATCGCCAGCCCCGGCGCCCAGACTTCATTCACTCCCGACAGACAGATTCCCATCAGCGATCTCCTCGTTTCGGCCGGGGAGCGGCGCTCGCTGCTCCTTACGCGCCGCTCGAACGGTGAGCGGATCGAAGTCATGGACCTCGGGTTTCAGGCCATCAAGGGCCGTTCGCCGATGTTCCGCCTCCTCATCACCGGTTTCGATTGTGCGACGCACGTCAATCCCGCGCCACTGTTCAATGCCGTGGCCGCCGCATGGCAGCGGCACAAGGGGAGCGGCGCGACCAGGCCGCGGATCGTCTACGACGGCCGCATCGTCCTTCAACGCCGGGGCTGGACGATTGCAAAAGAAGCGCTCCCGCGCCGGGACCGCGCGGAGAGCGATCACGCCTACTTCGTTCGCGTCAATGAGTGGCGCGCGGTCCATGAGATCCCGCCGCATGTATTCGTATTCATCGCTCCCAATCGCTTTACATCAGGCAAGCGCATCAGGGCCGATGATTACAAGCCGCAATTCATCTCTTTTCACAATTGGTTCTCCATCGCCCTGTTCGAGAGACTCGCCGACCGCGTGCCGGAGTCGGTGCTGATCGAGGAGATGCTTCCCGGCATTTCCGGAATGCTGGAGACGGCGGACGGGCATCATCCGATGGAGTTGATCCTCCAATGGGGCGAGGCGCCGGAATGAGCGCCGTAGCGTGGCGCTCGTATCACCTGTTTCGTCCTCATCCGTGGGATGAATTCCTGCGCGACGCCGTTTCCCCGTTTCTGGAGCGGTTCGCCGTGCCTCCGCTCATCGAGCGCTTTTTCTTCATTCGCTATTGGGAGCGCGGTCCGCACATTCGACTCCGCCTCGAGACGCCGGCCGCCTCGGAACTGGACGCGTACATCTACGATCATTTCAATGCCTATTTCGCGAGGAGCCCGTCGCAGCGCATTGAAGAGGGAGTGGGTGACTGCTTCCCTAACGACAGCGTACAGATCATCCCTTATGAGCCGGAGGTGGAGCGCTATGGCGGGCCGTCGCTGATCTCCCTGGCCGAGGATCAGTTTCAGGCCTCCAGCCGCGCAGTGCTCGGCCTGCTCGCCGGCGAGGGATGGTGTTACGAGCGTGCGCTTGGTGCGGCGTTTCAGATGCATCTGATGTTCGCCAATGCCATCGGATTCCAACGCGAGTCGCTGGCCGGGTTTCTTTCCGGCGCCGCCGAAGGATGGCTCTCACAGGCGCGGCCGGGGGAAGAGATCGACCTCGAGTGGCGGCGGAAGACGTTCGAGAATGCATATACGCGGGACCGGGAGGCGTTCGCCGGAACCTATGCGACGCTCTGGCCGGCGCTCGACGACGGCGATGAGCTCGAGCAGGAATGGGCGGCCGGATGGGTCGAGGACACGCGCCTTATCGCGCGCCGTCTTCGTCAGGTCTCCGGTGCCGATGCAGGTTCATTCACGGCCCGGGAAAGAAGCATATTCATCAGTTTCATGCACATGACGAACAATCGCCTCGGGCTGCGTACCGCCGACGAGGCGTATCTCGCTCACGTCTTGAATCGAGCCGTGCAGGAGTGCACCAGTGCCGTTCTCGATTGAGCGCTGCCGCGCCGCCGCCGCGTCGCTGGCCGGTCAATGCCTCGCCCTGGCACGCGAAGATGCCAACGGTGTTTACTGGGTCACCGCCGCGCATGGACCCTCGCCCGGCACGTATGCGTGGCTGCCGCAGTCCGACCTTTATGCGGGATCGGGAGGCATTGCCGCTTTTCTCAATGAGGCCGCGTCGATCCTGGGGGCGTCGGAATTTCGTGATTGTGCATTGTCCGCGCTGCGCTGGTCGTCGTCCGATGCCCGGCGCCGGTCCGATTACGGCTATTACGCGGGAAGACTCGGTCTGGCGCATGCGATGTTGCGCGCGCATGAATTGACCGGCGATTCTCAATGGGTCGAGGAGAGCCTCCGTCTCGCGCAGGGCGCCGCCCAATTCGTCACGTCTGCTCCTTGCGAAGATCTGCTGATCGGGACGGCCGGCGCGGCCCTCGGTGCGATGCATGTCCATGCCGCGACGGGCGACCGAACGATCGGCCGCACGGCGGAGGACCTGCTTCAACGTCTCGTCGCCACGGCGCGATGGACGCCGGAGGGAGCGTGCTGGGACGTTCGCCGCGACAATATCCGCGGATTGTGCGGTCTCTCGCACGGCTCCTCGGGAATCGGTCTGGTGCTGCTCGAGGCGGCGGCCTATTTCGATCAGCCGGCATATCGCACTCTGGCATTCGAGGCCTTTCGATACGAGTCGTCGTTCTATGACCCTGTCCGGCTCACGTGGCCCGATTTCCGGAAGGCCATGTATGCCATGCGTCCCGGATTCGAAGCCGAATGCCTGACCACGCCCGACGAGTTTCTGCTCACGCCGTCGGTCATGGAGGCGTGGTGCCATGGCGCGCCGGGGATCGGCCTTGCCCGGTTGCGCGCGTTCGAGCTCTGCGGCGAGGAGTGGCTGGCTGATTTGAAGCGCGCCATTACGAGAACCGAATACACGCTGCCCGATTGTGCACGCACGGTGACGCTCTGCCACGGTGCGTGCGGGAATGCCGTGCTGCTGCTCGAAGCAGGGCGCGTCATGGAAGAGCCCCGGCTCGTGCGGCTGGCCGAGGAGGCGGGAGGTCTCGCCATCGTCATGTGCGAGTCGGGGGAGCAGTTGACATCGGGCTATCCGTCGCTTGGAGACGCCGTGGAGCTCAGTCTGATGATGGGAAACGCCGGCGCCGGTTATTTCCTGCTCCAGCTTCTTTCAGGCGAGGTGCCGAACGTGCTTTTCCCGAGGCTCAATGGACATTCCGCCGCGTCCGTTCCACTGTCCGAGGGGGATGTGGTTCGCACGCTGACGGCGAGCCTGCTTCCGCGCACCATGCAGGCAATCGGGCAGCGTGCCGAGCCGGCGGCGAGCGAATTCTTCACTCAATGGCGCACGCGCGAGGAGTCGCTGGCGTTCTGTGCGCGGCAAGCACCGGCCGCCGGCGCGGACAACGAACAGCGCCGCGAGGAAGCGCGGCTCCGGATGCGCGATGACTGGCCGAGTCTCATACTGGCGTACGTACAGGAAGTCCGGGTGCGGTCCGGAAACGCATCCTTCGAGCAACTCGACGACCCTTTGCGGCAACCGCTCCGTCTCGCGTCTTATGTGCGCCTCTGGTCCGACGAAGTCCAGGGCACGTCGTTGCTCCGTGTGGCCGGTAATACCGTTATCGATATGCCGCTCACACCGCTCGCCGTGGCCGTCCTCAGAGAATTCGAGACCACGAACGTGCCGGAGAAAGTGATTCGCAAAATCGTCGATGACATCGGCGACGACGACGGCTCGGCCTTCGAGGCCGTGAGACGCCAGATCGTGGAAGCGGTCCGCGCCGGTCTGCTCGAAGTGGCGGTGAGCCCTGCAGTGCCCACCGCCGCCTTGAGCGGTTCCGTTTAGCAGCAGTTGGTGTTCTGCGTCGAGCTCGGACAGTCGTACGAGCAATCGTTCGTGCAGAGTGCGGTGCAGTATTCACCCGTCTGGCATGACGGGTCGGGATCGCCCACACCGGTGAAGCAGGTCGCGTCCTGCGTGTCGCAACAGCCGGTGTGAACGGTATTGCACGAGGTCGGGCCCTGCGAGCAACAGCTCGTCAGTCCGGCCGTACCGCCCACTACCTGCCGTGCTTCGGCCGCATTGAGCGTCGTAACGAAGCTCTGGACCTTGAGATCGTCCAGGCTGAGTTTCTTTGCCATTCGATTCTCCTCGTTGAATTCAGTGTGCGTGAGAGGGCACCCCTGGAGGCCATGAGGACGGCGGGGCTCGTGACCGCCTGAGAAGAGATATCTTCATGCCCTATACAGACGAGTATAGGAGTCAATATGGCAGAGCGACGAAACATTTTGGACGGTGGTATTGCAGGATGGAAAAAGTAGATGGGTCTACCCAATATCTGCGTGGTATGGACGTCAGGGCCGAGGGGGCGGGTTGAGAACCCGCCCCACACTCAATTGCCTCAGTCGAGCGACTTCGTGTTGTCGTCGGGATTGCGATCGATGAGCTTGCTGAGGGGATCGATTCCTGCCCGTGCCGGCTTCTTGTCGACGACGAACTCGAACGTCGTCTTCGGCTGGGTGATCAGCTTCTTTTCGATCACCAGCACGTTGTCGTTGTCCTTCTTCAGCTTTGACTCGCCGAGGACGCCGACGTCGATCATGTCGTGGATCGGGATGGTCGTTTCGACGCCGCGGTCGGTGGAGCGGAGCTTCTTCGACTCCACCGTGAACTTCACGAGGTACTTGCCGTCCGGCCGCTTCGTCGCCGTGGCCTCGGTGGTCTTGTTGTCGTACAGCGTGATGGTCTCGAACAGATCGGTGATCAGGTACTGCTTCTCCGGCGGCGTCTGAGCGCGGAACGCGGCAATCAGGTCGCGGGTGGTCGGGTAGGGAGGGCCGGCGAAGGCGTGATCGTGGATGACCTGCCGCAGCGCCGCGTTGACGTGATCCTCGCCGATCTCGTCGCGCAGCAAATACATGGCCAGCGATCCCTTGCGGTAGTGGATGTAATTCTGGTTCTCCACGAGCATCAGCGGCTGCTCGCCCACCAGCTCACCGCCACGGCCGTTGAGATAGCGGTCGAGCTCGAACTTGAGGAACTTCCGCATCTTCGGCTTGCCGTACTCCTTCTCCATCACCATGAGCGCCGAATACTGCGCCAGCGTCTCGGTGAGCATCGTCGCGCCCTGAACGTCGGCGCCGCAGACCTGATGCGCCCACCACTGATGTCCGACCTCGTGCGCGCCGACGTAGAAGACGTAATCGATGTCGTTCTTGTCCCGGAGGTCGGCGATGAAGCCGAGCCCCTCGGACCACGGAATCGTGTTCGGGAACGATTGCGCGAATTGCTGGTAATTCGGGAACTCGATGATCCGCACCTGCTTGTGCTGATACGGCGAGAAATTCGTCGTGAAGTAGTCGAGCGATTTCTGGACCGAATAGATCATCCGGTCGATGTTGTACGGATGCTTGGCGTCGTAATAGATCTCGATGGGGATAGCCTGGCCTGAGCGACCGGAGGGAGTCGAAGGCTGCCACATACCGCGCTTGACCTGATAGCGGGCCGACAGATACGCCCAGAACGGGAGGATCTTCGCCGTGGTCTTGTAGTGGAAATAGCGGCGCCCGTCCTCAGTCCATTCCTTCTGCAGATATCCAGGCGCCAGCGCGATCTGGTCGGGTGAAGTACTGACGGTCGTATCGAGATTGATCCAGTCCGCCTCGCGCGAGATCTGGCAATTCATCGCCGCGACCTTGTCGTCGATCTTCGCCATGCGGATGACCGGCGCGAGGCCGTATTTCTTCCGCTTGCTCACGTCCTGCAGCTCGGCCTGATTCGAATAACCGAGGTGTGGACAGACGGCGAAATTGTTCACGAACGTGCCGTTCTCGGCGATCGTGTCGTCGCGGAACTCGTTCTCGAATCCCCGATTGTGGATCGTCACTTTGAAGGACATCGGCAACGTGGTGCCCGGCTTCATCGGTTCCGCGAAGCGATAGATCGTGTAGCCGTGCTTGCGGTCGTTGGAAACGATCGACGCACCGGGAATCGTGCAGGAGAACGTCGTCACGTCCGGACTCATCGCCACATACAGATCGCGGATCGGATTCGGGGTCTTGTTGACGATGGTGTACTGGCCGCTCACATCGACCCAGCGCTTGTCGGGATAGATGTCGACATTAGCCTGAGCGTCGGTGATGCGCGGCTGCGGGAGCCGCTCGTATTTCTTGTAGAGCTTCTCGGTCTCCGCCTGCGTTTTCTCGCGTTTATCGGATGTCGTGTATTCGTTGAGGACGTTCGTGTTGTAGTAGATGTAGCAGCCGGTCGAGGCGAAGGCGATGAACAGCACGGCCATCGTCGTGACCGCCTGCCTTCCGAAGCGCTGGCCCGCGATCTTCCTGCGGATACCGAACGAGGTCTCGGTGCCGCGCACCCAGAGCAGATGTCCGACGATCAGCAGAATGCCGGCGAACAGCGTCCAATAGAGCATGAACCAGAGATGCTGGGTCATGTAGTGGCCGAAGCCGTTCATGTCCGAATACTTGACGTTGGGGATGTTGAAGACCTGGTAGAGGTGATGCTCGAAATGCAGGGCATTGATGACGATGGTGCCGATGAAATAGAGCAGGGCGATGAGATACCCGAGGTTGCGGTTATTCGTCAGGATGTGGGCGAAGAACGTCATTACGGCGAAGAGCACGACGTCGATGCCGGTAACGAAGAAGACGTCCTTCGCATAAACGCCGAGCTCGAGGTTGTGGTAGCCCTTGAAGAGCTGCACGAGGATCGTGGTCAGCACCGCCCCGGCGAGCGTCAGGTAGAGCATGACGATCAGCGCCGTCAGCTTGCCGGCCCACATCGACCAGGTCGGCGCGGGCATGGCGTCGTAGACCTCATTGAGCTTGACGCTCCGCTCGCGCCAGACCACTTCGCCGCCAAAGAACGTGGCGATGATGATGGCGAAGAGGATGAAACCGCCGTTGATGGCCGTGACCATCAGGTGCGTCACGGGATAGACCGGCGTGCCGAAGACCGACGACGCGCCGATGGCGTTGCCCATCGTATTGAGCATCCCCAGCAGCAGGATGACGATGAACGGCAGGCTGCGGAGGATGGCCCGGCACTCGACGCGCACCGTGCTCCGGTACTGGTTCCACGACGTGGCCAGGTCGAAGCGCTGCGTCACGGCCGGCATCGTCAGATCGATCCGCTCCTGCGGAGCTTCGTCGGCGCGCTGCTTCTTCTTTTTGCTGCCGTCCGCGCCGGCGATCTGCATCCGGAATCGCCAGTAGGTGAGGGCCAGGATTCCGATGGCGACCGAGATCCAGAGAATCCTGTTGTAGAGGAATGCCCCCTGGAGCGGTAGTACGTGCGTGTTCTTGTCGGACACGGTCCAGTAGCGCGTATTGAGGAGGAACGACGTGAATCCGAACGGATCGCCGAGGCTCTTGAGCGTCAGATTTTCGAGGTTTCTCTGCATCGCCACGCGCGAGACGATGTACAGAACGTAGAAGGCGGCGACGCTGACGTAGGTCCAGAGCATGCTGCGCGTCAGCGCCGCGACGCCGAAGAAGATCGCGGCGAAGAGCAGCAGGTTCGGGAGGATCAGGACGAAATAGGAGAAGAGATACGGCGTCCATAGAAACGCGCCGATGCGTTCCTTGTCGACCCACGGCATCTTCGAGCCGATCATGATGGCCGCCACGACGCCGAGGTAGACCATCGAGGTCACCGTGAACGCGGCCGTGAAGCGTCCGGTCAGGTATTGCCATTTCTTGACCGGCGAGGAGAAGAAGAGCGAATCGGTATTGAGGTCGAAATCGCGATGAATGGCGTTCGCCACATACGCCGTGGCCACCAGCACTCCGAACGTCGACATGATCAGCAGGAACTGCATGATCACAAACGGGGCGTTCTTATTGACGTTTCCGAGCCCGCCCCCCATCTGCACGACGTCGGAGGTCACGGCGCCGAACGTCATGAAGAAGAAGATGATGAAGAGGATGTAGAACAGCGGACTCCGGAAGTGGAATCGCAGCTCGAATTTGAAGATGTTCCAGGTCACGCGGCCTTCTCCTGTTCGCTCGTGTTGTGCAGCGTGGAGAAGTAGACGTCCTCGAGCGAGGTCGTCACCGGACCGAACGAAGGATCGGGCTGCGTGTCGCTGAAGATGTGGATGACCGTTCGCCCGGCCATCAGCTTCGTGGAGATGACGGCGTATTGGTTCTGGTAGGCGCTGAGCTCGTTCTTATCGATCGCCTTGCGCCACACTTTGCCGTGGATGTCGCTGATCGATTTCAGCGGCTCGCCGGTCATCAGCACCTTTCCGCCGGAGATGATGGCCATGCGCGAGCAGAGGTCGCTGACGTCTTCGACGATGTGCGTGGAGAGGATGATGACGACGTTCTCGCCGATCTCCGCGAGGAGGTTGTGGAAGCGGACCCGCTCGCCGGGATCGAGTCCCGCGGTCGGCTCGTCGACGATGATCAGTTTCGGATTGCCGAGGAGCGCCTGGGCGATGCCGAAACGCTGGCGCATGCCGCCGGAGTAGGTGCCGAGGCTCTGCTTGCGCGATTCATAGAGGTTCGTGCGGTTGAGGAGGGCGCTGACGACTTCACGCCGCTCGCTCTTCTTCGTGATTCCCTTCAGCACCGCGAAGTGATCGAGCATCGCCTCGGCGCTGATGCGCGGGTAGACGCCGAACTCCTGCGGCAGGTAGCCGAGGATGCGCCGGACGTCGTCTTTCTGGCGGAGGATGTCGATAGCCTGCCCTGAGCCTGTCGAAGGGCCGAGCGTGATCGAGCCGGAGTCGGCTTCCTGGAGCGTGGCGATGGTGCGCATCAGAGTCGACTTCCCGGCGCCGTTCGGTCCGAGCAGGCCGAACATTCCGGTGGGGATCGTCAGCGAGACGTTGTCAAGAGCGCGGACGCCATTGGGATAGGTCTTCGACAGACCCTCGATGCGAAGTTCGTTGGACATAGTTCCTCCGTCAGATTGCGAGTCTGGCGATTGTACGGGGAGGCAGGGTGAAAGGTTGCGGAACTCGATCTGTGAAGTGAACTGCGTCAGATTTGTGACTCAGCCCGCGAGCTCATACGCACTCTTCAGCCATCCTTCGATCTGCGCGTCGACCTCCGCGGGATCGGTGAGCCGCACTTCGAGATGCCAGCGATTGGCGGAGGTCTGTTCGATCTTGTGAATGCGCGGGTCGTCGACCTTCACGTTCGATTTGAGCGTGAGGATCAACGCCTCCTTGCGGGTGGCGACACCGGCAAACGCCGAACGGCGCGCGAGGTGGATCGAGGTCTTCTTCGCCTGCTCTTCGACCGGACCGAGCCGGCGCGAGATACGCAGGATCGCGTCGTATGTCTTGCGAACCGCGTTCGTACTGGCCACGAAGTGATCTTCGACTGAGGTCATGTCACCCTCCGTTGTTTGGTGAAGAGACTAACAACGATTCGTGTGCAGGGTCGCGAATCTACTCCGGGTAGAGCGCTTTCTCGATGATCAGCACGGCGCCGGGCTGCGTGCTGAATCGCCCGATGAGACGTGCGCCGGCGGCCTCGATCTCCCGATCGATGGCGCGGTCGTCATAGACGTTCGTCGCGGTGCAGCCGGGCCGTTTGATCGCACGTTTCATGAATCGCGACCGTGGTGAGCTGCCGGAAACGACCTGGATCGCGGCAACGCCGCCAGGTGCAAGCAGGTCCAGGAGGGTGCGGATCATCGAGTATCCGGCCGAAGGTGGGATGTACTGAAAAACGAGCAGCGAACAGATGAAATCGAAGGGCCCGGTGAGGTCATCGATTCCGACGAAGGCCACATTCTGTAGACCGGCATTGCGAACGTTCTGGGCAGCGTGAGCGAGCATGGTCGGCGCGATGTCGCAGGCGACTGTGTGCGTCGAGCGCCGTGCCAGTGGGATGGTGAGGCGTCCCGCTCCACATCCGAAATCGAGCGACGTTCCGAGCGCCGGTTCCCTGCCGAGGAGCGAGGCGATGGCCGGAATCAGAGCGGCGATGTCCGCCTCGCCGGTCTCGAAGAAGGCGTCAGTCGCGACGTCGTTCGCGATCGTCTCGACGGAACCGTCGTGCGTGAGAACGCGGAAGTACGGCTGGCGGCGGGCGATCTCCTCCCAGTCGGCGGCGTGGAGGTGCTTCATCAGATGCGTTTCCCGATCTCGAACAATACGCGCTTCGCCTTCGGCTCGATGAACCAGCGCCACAATGCGTACAGTTTGCGCACGCCCTTTGCCGGCCGCGCGACGATGACTGCGTAATACGAGCCACTTTTGGCCATCGCAAGATCCTCTGCAATGAGCCGCGGAATGAGATCGGGTTTCGCGCGCGTCCAGTCGATCTGCGGATAAAGCACGGCCAGCAGATTACCGCCATAGCCGCGCATTTCCTCGATCGTGAACCCGATCCCGAGCTGCGCCACGATCTCCCCCGATCGGATCGCCTCGGACGGATCGTCGGCCTGGATCGGCAACGGCAGGAAATCGCTCTTGCGCACCTCCGCGGGCAACGCCGCAAATGCCGCGCGATGCGGCGCAATCACGTCATCGTTCCACTGCGTGCGCGACGGTCCGATGTATTCATCGAGATAGAGCAGCGCGTCGGGTGTCATCGCCACAAGAACGGCGCGAAAGAGTTTCTCCAGCTTCCCGACGTGATGCAGCGACTGATTGAAGAAGACGATGTCGTACGTATTGTGCGGCAATACAGGCCGATTGAAATCGGATGCGAAATAGCGGATCCGATCTGCATAGCCGAGCTGCTTCGCTTCCTGCCGCGCGACCCGCAACGAGTGCACCGATCCGTCGAAGGCGTCAATGTTCCTGCAGACACCGAGGTGGATGGCCGCGCGCTCGAGCATCCCGGTGCCGCATCCGATGGAGAGCCCGCGCTCAAAGGTGCGGCCATTGAGGTGCTTCAAGAACCAGTCGCCGGCCGCCATCGGCGTTGCGCCGCCGATCTGCTCGTTGATCGACTCACGCGCGAGCGGCTCGTCCATCCAGCTGACATACGTCTGCTCGACGATCTCCCGATCCCAGAACGCTCCAGCCTGAACGACGTCGCTCACGCCGTGAACAGTAGCGTGCATGAGCGCCTGTGTCATCCTTCGCCGGCTACGCGGCTTCCAGGAAACTCCTTGTGTTCATGCGGGATTTTCGCACTTGGCCCGAGCCCCTCATCCGCCTGCGGCACCTTCTCCCCGCTCGTCGCGGGGAGAAGGGCAACTAGGCACGGGTCTCGCGAGAAATCTGGTTTGTTGCCCCTCTCCCCGCGAGCGCGGGGAGAGGGTGCCGCAGGCGGGTGAGGGGCCGTGCCACGAGCGGCACTATTCCATCTGGCGGGGTTTCTTTCCCGCAGTCGCGTCGCGTGCCTCAGGATGACACGGGTGAAGATGCCGGGCTAGCCCCCGTTCGGATAGGCCTCGCCGATTGCCGACCTCCACTCGGGGCCCCATACGATCGCCGTAAGAGCGAGGTCGAGCTCCTTGTAGTCCGGCGGCATGCTCCAGCGGCCTTCGATCTCGCAGAGCCCGCGCTTCACGACCCCAGCCATCATCCGCTCGGCCACCCTCGGCGCAATTCGTGCGATTTCCTGGAGATCATTGCTCATCCCTTCGAGATATCTCACCAGCAGCAGCGTGCTCGAATAGCGATACGGCTCGTCGGTATCGGCGGTGCGGATCCAGGAATTGAATTGGAAGTTGGAGATGCGTCCCTCACTCCATCGCTTCGCGGTATCGATGATGGAACTCCACTCTTCGGCGTGACGCGCGTGGAGAAAGGCCAGGTAGTCGCCGGCTTCTTCGATGCTCCGGGTCGCGATCTCGCACGGGCTGTCGTTTTCGGGACACCGCTCGCCGATCAAATGCGGTTTCCCGGCCACGGGGAGCGCACAGGCGCGCACATGGTCGATGTCGTATTGAAGCTGTCCCGATTCAGGGCCGGTGCCGGCCAGCACTTGCTCGATGCGCCACGCTTTCGGCGAAACGGGAGTTGCGATCGCAATGAGCCGCGCGCCTCCTACGAAGTCGCGCGGCAGGGGAGGCGAGCAGGGCACATTGGTCGTGGCCTGCAATTGCGTTGCGATGAGGATGAGCAGGGACAACGACGACAAGCGCATCGATCAACGCTCCGCCGTTCGTCTCCGCGGCATCAGCAGTTCATAAGAGAGCACCTGCCCGCGCAGGCCGACGATGTCGGAAACCATGTAACAGACCGAGGGGCTGACCGCCACCTGCTTGAGTCCATTGAATTGCAAACCGGATCCGGCGGAGCTCAGCTCCTGCCATGTGAAGCCCCCGTCGAAGCTCAATGCCACGCCGCCTGCAGAAACGCAGAGCTGGCGCGAGCCAAACGTCGGTGCGGCGATCAACGATCCATAATCGGCGGGACGGATCAGTGTCCACGACTGTCCCGAATTGTCCGACCGATAAATGCCGGTCTGCGTTCCCGCATAAATGATCGTCGATACGACCGGGTCGACCGCAACGCTCTCGATTTCACCACTGCCGAAAGGCGAGATCAATTTCCAGGAATCTCCGGTATTGGAAGTCCTGAAGAGTCCCGCTTTGGCGACTACATAAATGACTTTCGATGATGTCGGATCGAGCGCGAGGCTGTAGACGTCCGTGTCCTTCAATCCGATCCTCTTCCAGGAGCCGGCTCCGTCGTCGCTTCGATAGACACCTCCGCCGGAGCAGCCGAAAAGGCAGAAATTGATGGCCGTGGCGACGACGACATCGGAATTCGAATGATCGACCTGCAGGTCGGTGGGGAATTGAACGAATGACGGAGGGCTGCGCTTGACCCAGGAGTTGCCGCTGTTCGTCGATCGGAAGACGTCGAAAGAGCCGACGAGATAGATCTTCGAGGAAAGGGAAGGGGAAACGCGGATTGCGGAGGGAAACGTCAGCTCCGGCACGGGCGTCGAGGTCCACGTTGCGCCGGCGTCATCCGATCGCGCGACCGCATCGAAGCCGGCGGCGTACAGGATCCTGTCGTTGTACGGATCGATGGCCATTGCCTGGACCTCGAGATGCGGCGGTCCGATGATGGTCCACTGATTCACTCCCGCCGTGGCCGTGGAAGCCAGCAGGGATGTGAATCCGATGGCCAGCGACAACGCACGGAATGGAGTGGTCATACAGGACAAGATACGCCCGGCCCGGTGATCCGCCGTAAACTTGCCGATACATGCAGTGTCCCGGCTGTCAGCAGGAGATGAGCCAATACACCGTCGGCGCGGCCCTCGGCACCGCGATCACTGTCGACCTCTGCCGCAATTGCCGCGCGTTCTGGTTCGATCCCTATGAGGATCTCAAGCTCACGTCTCAATCGACGCTGAAGCTTTTTCAGATCATCTCCGAGAGCAGGTCGGCGACAGCGGCATTTCCTTCCGCGCCGGTCTGTCCCGACTGTCATAGCCGCCTGCTGCTCACACACGACCGGCAGCGGAACACGGCGTTCGTCTATTGGCGATGCGACAACGGACATGGCCGCTTCATGCCGTTTGCCGAATTCCTGCGCGAGAAGGATTTCATTCGGGAGCCGTCGCCGCAGCAGATGGCGGAATTGCGGCGCTCGATCCAGATGATCCGCTGCTCGAGCTGCGGCGCACCGATCGATCTGATGCACGCCAGCGCGTGCGGGCACTGCGGGGCGGCGGTCTCGATTCTCGACGTCAAGCGGCTCGCGGAGTTGGCGGGCAAGGCCGGCAGCGCGCCGGCCGTTCCGCCCCCTGTGCGCCTGCTGCCGCCGAAGCTGACGTCGAGCACCCTGTCGGCCGCACCGACGCTCATCGACCTCGGCTTCGACGTCTTGGCCGATTGGCTGATCCATCTGCTGCCGTGAGCCGGCTGAATACGCAGACTTCATTGAAACGATCCAAGCCTGAAATGCACTACTCACCAGCAGAGAGTGAGGTCAAGAGTGCAAGTCAGCAATGGGAGTCGTTTGCATTACCACTGTTTCTTCTTCGCGGTCAGCGCCATGCTCGCCGCTCCGATGTTTGCTCAAACCACTCAGTTCACCAAGCGGGTCTCGAAGGTGAACGGCGCCGCCGTCAGCAGCGATCCGTCGTCGGTGAGTAACGGAGACCTCCTCGACTGGGTCCTGACGTTTCAATACAACCCGGTCCCTGCGCCGGCCGCAAAGAGCGACATTCGCGACCTCCTGCCGCCGTCGCTGGTTTATGTCCCCGGCACGCTGACAGTGCCCCCTTCCTGGTCGGGACAATGGTTCAGCGGATCGTGGGTCTCCTCGCCGCCGGCCAACGCCACCGGCGTCGGCGCGGTGACGGCGCCAAACCTGACGCCGTTCGGCGCCGGGCAATCGGCCCTGATTCCTGCCCCTCCGTCGGCGTCGATCAGTACGAGCGGATTGGGCGGCGACGGATATCGGGCCATTTCTCACAACGGCAGGATCTTCGTCATCAACCACCACATCACCGGCCGGTATCTCGATTGCTTCGATGCCGCCACCGGGGTGCGCTGCCCGGGATATCCGGGGCATGTGCCGATCGCGGCTGGGACGACCTACGTCGGGAACAACAACGGCGACAATACGACGCCCTTCAAGACGTTCGAGTACATCCTGAACGACCGGCTGTACTTCGCCGTCCAGAAGGCCGCCTCGCCGTTCGAGATCGGCGTGCTGTGCGCAGACCTGACCAGCCAGACGTCGTGTGGCTTCACGCCGCTCGCATCCGCCACCAGCATGAACAATATGAACTTTCAGGGAGTGGGCGGGATGAACGGAAAGGTCTACGTGCAGCTTCCGACAGGGAAGCTCGGTTGCGCCGATACGAGCGGAAATCCGTGTCCGGGCCAGCCTTACACGGTCGTCCCGGCATTGAATTTCAATCAGGTGAGCGGAACGAGCGACATCATCGGCTCGCACATCTATACAACCTGGATGATGGGCGGGCCCGGCTTCCGCCTGACCTGTTTCGACACCGCGACCGCTCTGCCTTGCGCCGGCTCCTGGCCGAAAACGCCCGATGCCGCCGGCTTCCTCGGGAATCTCTACCGGCTTCTGAATGCCACCGGAGCGGTTGCCGGCGTCTGCACGCATACGGTCATGCCGGTCAATGCCGCGTTCAGCTGTCATGACCTTTCGACGGGGGCGTCGCTTCCGTATCCGGCGAGTTATGCGGCGTGGGCTCAGACGTACGGAGGGGGAACGCTGGTGGGAAGTTATGCGCTCGGCCAGCCGGGCTATTCCGACGCTCGCGTCTTCAATGGCCGGACGTCAGGAGGGGCGGCCATCGGCTGCTACGACTTCGTGACGCAGGCGGCTTGTGCGGAGCCGGGATGGCCGGTAGGCGGGATCAACATCACGCAGACCCACTACGCGACGATCGGCGATCCGGAACGTCCGGGTTGCATGTGGTCTTATGGCGATGACGGAAAGCTCGGCTCGTTCCAGGCCGCGGATCATCAGCCATGCGGCAGCAAGGCGACGTCCGACACAATCATTACGCCGTCGAAATCGTACTGTGCGACCGGCGGCGACATCTCGGCGTGGGACAAGTTGTACGTCAGCGGTCTCACCCTAGGCGGCGGGATTACAGCGTCGCTGACGTTGTACGACGGCAACAATCCCATGAATCTCGCGGTGAATTCGACGCTCGCTCCGTATGCGCAGAATCTCGCCGTGACCAGTTTCCCGGTCACGCTCGGGAGCGGCGGGCTCGGGATCGGCTATGGATCGGCAGCGGGCCAGTACAAAAGCCTGCGCGTGGTGCTCACGTTCAGCGGTCTGACGAGCAATGCGGCGTGGAGCCAGAGCCCGCCGCCGTCGATCGAAGTGACCTGGAAAGGCGCGCCGCCGGAATTCTGCTTCCGGACGAAAGTCGCGACCTGTGAAGACCCGGTAGTGAAGAACCAGGCCACGGCCGTAACGACGCCGGTCATTGGCGGTGTGCCGATCAATGTCAGCGCTCCGAACCCGCCGTTCAGCGCGACTCATCTCTTTGGCAGCGACTGCCCGGCCAAGCTGACGATCGTGAAGTCGGTGCCGGGTGCGCCGGCCGGGTTCAGCGGGACGTTCAACTTCTACGTGACCTGCGCGACCTCTGCCGGAGTCGTGCAGCAGCAACTGTCGATCAACTGGCCCAATACGACCGTCACGTTGCCGAACGTGCTCGCCGGCGCCACGTGCACAGTCTCGGAGAGCCCGCTCCTCCCGTCGCTTCCATCCGGATATTCGTGGAACGGGCTTCCGGCCGTCACGCCGGTGGGCGGCGTCATTCACATCGTCTCCGGCGCGGCCAATCAGGTTTCGTTCGTCAACACGGTCCGGCACTGCGACGATCGCGGCGCGGTGAAGGTCCGCAAACAGGTCCAGGGAGCTCCGGCCGGGTTCAGCGGGACGTTCACGTTCAACGTTTCGTGCTGGTCCGGATCGACGCTCACCACGCAACAGGTGCAGATCAACTATCCGGGACAGACCGTGGTGACCGCAGGCGGCATTCCGACCGGTGCTTCATGCACGGTGACTGAGACTGGCGCGCTGCCATCGCTGCCGGCCGGCTGGTTCTGGGAGGCGCCGCTGTATCAGCCGGGGTCGGGGCAGGTGAGCCTCATCGGCACCTGCTGCCCCGAAGTCGTGATCACCAATCGTGCGAAGTTCTGCTGCAGAGATGCGGCGGGCACACCGCAGTACGTCGAGGAATCGCAGTAGTTCGCCTGGCAACACGTGGGGCGGGTTGGAGAAACCTGCCCCACACACCTGCGAAAAGGGGCGATTCTGTCCCTCCATAAATAAAGGGCAGTCATGCACGACGGCATACTCGGGTGGTTCAAGCGCACCGGCGAGCGGTTGTCGAGCCAGACGACTATGCTCATCGAGGTGGGCGGGATTGCGCTCGCCGTCCTCGTCGTCGTCTGGTGGGAGCTCTATCCGCCGATCAAGTTCGTGCTCCCTTCGGTGTTCTCGCTCCTGGCCGTGCTTCCGGGAGCACTGGGGCTGGCAAACCATTTCGCGAGCGTCCTCCCGCGCTATCGGGCCACGCGGGTGACCGTTTGTGATTACCAGAATTTCTGCGAAGGATTCGATGACTGGTGGCGCGCGACCGGCTGGCCGCGCAAGATCCGGCTGGCCGGGATGCCTGAATCGGAAGCGACCGTGTTTTCGCGAGCGGTGAGGCGGCGCCGCGGGGAAAGCGACCTCTTGTCGTTCCGGCCGATGACCGCGGCGGCGATCTGGTCATCGCTCATGTTGACCACGGTCTTCATGGTCGTGGCCGTGGTCGCCGCCGGGAATCCGGGCCAGACGTTCGTGGTCCTGTCGAAGAAGCTCGACGACGCGGCGATGAGCGGATTCATCTTCGCCGGGGTCGGCGCGTTCGTCTCGGTCATGTGGCGGATGATCAATCGGATCAACGCCAACGCCCTGACCTCCCGCTTCATGTTCACCGCCACGCTCCGCAGCACGATCGCCGTGATGATCGGATTCGCGGCCGAGAAGATCGATCTCTTCGGTTTTCTGAAAGCCGAGGGATCGAAGGAGACTCTTTTCTTTCTGTGCGGCCTCTTCACCGATTGGGCGCTGTCGTCATTGCGGACCAGGGCGCGCACGGTGTTCAGTCAGCCCGACAGCGCGTGCGACCGCCTGCCGCTCTGCTACGTCGACGGCCTCGACGACGGTGTGATCGACATCCTCGACGAGATCGGGATCTGGGACGTCGAGCATCTGGCGACGAGTGAGCCGGGCGAGCTTACGATTCGCACGTTGTATCCGTTCAACCGGATCAATGACTGGATCGATCAGGCCATCCTGATCAGCTACCTCAGACGCAACATCGTCGATGCACGCAAGCTCGGGATCGGCGGCGCGATCGATCTCTCGCTCACGTTCGGCTACACCGTCGGCGAGCAGCCCGCTGAATTGAAGGCCAAAGCGGGCGCCGTGCTCGATGAGCTGGCGAAGAAGATCGATTGTTCGCGGGCCGTGCTCGATCTCATGTGCCTCAACCTCTGGTTCGACTACACGGTCGAGCAGCTCTACCGCTTCTGGCAACATCACCGCGAAGGGATCGAGCCTACCGGCGAAGCAACAGCAGGATAGGGGTCGTGGCGAACGTGGTGATGATCGCCATCAGCACCAGCATCGCGAAGAGCGTAGGCGAGAGGATGTGCAGATCGAGTCCGATGTTCAGGACGATGAGCTCCATCAGCCCGCGCGTGTTCATCAGGACGCCGAGGGAAGCGGCGTCCCGGTTGTCAAACCCGGCGATGCGCGCCGCGACGTAGCTGCCGCCGAACTTGCCGATCGAGGCGGTCGCGAGGATCACGCCGCAGAGCAGCCACTGCGTCGCGCCGTGCACCAGTCCGATCTCGGTGCGCATGCCGGTGAACGCGAAGAACGCCGGCAGGAACAGGATCACCACGAGGTCCCTGAGCTTGTGTGTGAGCTCGATGGCGAGCCGCGAGTCGTGCGGAATGATCGCCCCGAACAGAAACGCCCCGAAGATCGCATGGATCCCCGCCCCCTCGGTTGCGAGCGTCGATAGCAGCAGCCCAACCACCGCCACGGCCAGCGCGCCCTGCGAGACTGACTCGCGCGCGTCCTGCGTCCGCACCGCGCGGACGATCAGCGGCCGCGCGATGAGCAGCATCACGCCGGCGTAGAGCGCGGTGAGCACGAACGTGATGACGGCGCCGGAGACGTTGGCCTTGGCGACGGCGATCACGAACGCGAGCAGGCACCACGCCGTGACGTCATCGACTGCCGCGCAGGTCAGCGAGACGATGCCGAGCTGCGTTTTCTGGATGCCGAGATCGGTGAGGATTCGCGCCAGCACCGGAAACGCCGTGACGGAGAGCGATACGCCGATGAAGAGCGCGAACGGCGTGAAGGGAACGTCGCTCGTCGAGAGCCGGGGATAGAGCCAGAGTGCGAGCAGCGAGCCGAGGACGAACGGTACGAGGATGCTGGCGTGCGAGATGGCGATCGTGGCGCGTGAGCGGTGCGCGAGGAGGCTCGTGTCGAGCTCGAGCCCGACGAGGAACATGAAGAGAATCACGCCGATCTGCGCGATGAGCGAGAGATACGGCGCGATGGTCGGCGGCAGCAGCGTGGCCATCGCCGCCGGTGCGATGCGGCCGAGGAGTGAGGGACCGAGGAGGATGCCGGCGATCACTTCGCCGATCACCGGCGGTTGATGGATCAGCTTGCAGAGCTCACCGCAGAGACGGGCTGCGACGATCACCACCACGAGCGCCAGCAGCACGTGCAGCAGCACGTTGGCGCCGGGTGGCGTGACGCCGGCAGCCGCTGCGGAGCCGGGAGGCTGGGCGACGAGCGTTGAGCCGATGGAGCGGATCAACAGGAAGAGCCCGATCGCGCCCGCGATCATGAGCGCGTAGGCGAGGATGGCTGCGAGTTTGCGCGACATCACATTGAGAGCCGCGGAGCGGCTTCGGCATGTAGCCGGGGGTCAAGCGCGCAGCGCGCCACCCCCGGATACGTGCGTGCATTCGAACATGCGCCGCGGCAGCGGCGCCGGATTCCAGCGCCGCTGCCGCGGCGCACGTTCCTCTCCCGCCTGGAGTCCGGGGGTGACGGTCTGCGCTCGTCACCCCGGCTATTCGCCGATGCCGCTCCGCGGCACAGATGGTCACTTCCCATCCGGGAACGAAACCACCTTGTTGTCGATCGGCTTTACCGTCTTGAGATAGTCGTAGATCGCGCCGAGATCGTCGTCGGTCATGCTGGCGAAGGAGATCCACGGCATGACCGTGTTGTGGCCCGGCTTCGTTGCCGGCGCCGTCTCCGGCGTCAGCGAGGCGAAGGCCTTGAAGCGGCCGACGAACTCCGCCTTCGTCGCGCGGCCCATGAACGTGTACGGCATCGGCGTCAGGTTCGCGGTGAAATTGCGGCCCCACGGTCCGGCCATCTCCCAGCCGCCCGAAAAATCCTGGCCGGCGATGAGGGCGTTGTGCGCGTCGTGCGGCGTGTGGCATTCGTGGCAGCCGCCGATCGTGGTCAGGTACTTGCCGTACGCGATGGAGTCTTTCCGATCCGGCTCGGCGACCGGGGCGGTGAGCGGCTTCGGGATGAACTTCACGATGAAGTTGACCGGGAAGTCGAGCTTCTTCGGCGGCACCCCTTTGTGGATCGGCTTGAGGGTGCGGAGGTAGACGACGACCGACTTCGCGTCCTCATCGCTCATGTACTGGAAGTGCTGGTACGGCATCATCGGGAAGAGCGCGTCGCCGTTGCGGTCGACCCCTTCGCGGATGGCGCGCACGATCTCGCCGTCGCTCCACTGCCCGAGGCCGAATTCGGGATCGGGCGTGATGTTCTGTGCCGCGACGACGCCCGGGAAGCCGAGCTTCTCGTCGAAGATGTAGCCCCCTTCGCCCTCCGTTCCCGGCTTGACCGGGGTGGAGAAGGTGGTGAAGTGATCGGAGTGACATCCGAGACAGTCGGTGACGTGCTCGACGACATACTGTCCGCGCGCGAGCCGCGCGGGCGTGGCCTCGATTTTCTCCGCGGATGCCGGCCGGGATGCCGGCTTCTTCGTATGCAGCCAAGCCATGGCGCCCGCTGCCAGGGCGATGACGATCAGGGCGATGCCGCCCACGACTTTGAGAAATGTTTTCATGATGGACCTCGTGACGAGTTGGTTTCCCGGAATGGTAGCAGGACAGTTGGTTCGTAGTTAGCCGTTGGCAGTTGGAGTGGGCCGAATCAAGACCGACGCGCCACTGCCCACGGCCAACTGCCAACGATCAACAGCCAACTGCTAACCTACGCCCCATGTTCGCCACCGTATTTCTCCTCGCAGCCCTGACCTCGAACATTTCGAAAGTGCAGCAGCACTACGACAAGGTGGAGTCGAAGCAACTCGTGCCGATGCTCTCCGAGGTGCTCCGCTTCCCGACCTACGAGCACAACGACGAAGCGATCGCCAATCAGAAGGTCTGGTTGATGAAGACCGGCCAGGCCCTCGGCTTCGTCGTTCGCGACTCCGGCAAGATCACGGAGATCGAGCTGCCGGCGACGTCCGAAGATGCGCCGGTCCTCGGCCTGATCGTCCACGGCGACGTGCAGCCGGTCGACCTCGATGCCTGGTCGTTCCCGCCGTTCGGCGGCAAGTCCGACGAGAAATTCGTCTACGGCCGCGGCTCGGCCGACGACAAGGGACCGCTCGTGCAGGCGCTCCTGGCGATGAAGGCGCTGAAGGAGAGCGGCCTGAAACGGACGCACACCATCCGCCTGCTCGCCGGCAGCCGCGAGGAGTCGGAAGCCGACGAGATGCCGGAGTACCTCAAGACGCACAAAGCGCCCGACTACTCGCTCGTGCTCGACTCCGAGTTCCCGGTGGTCATCGGCGAGAAAGCGTGGAACGCGCTGTCGGTGACGACGACGCTCGCCGAGCGCGAATCCGATAAGAAGCTGCCGTACGAAGTGACCGCGATCTCCGCCGGCCTCGGCGCGAGCATCGTCCCCGATCACGCCGAGCTGACGCTCCGATGGAAGTCGGGAACGCCCGATTGGGAGCCGGTCATGAAGGCCATCCGGAATGTGGTCCTTCCGGACGGCACGCGCATCGCGCTGCAGGCGACTGCGGCGGAGCTGCGCGTCGTCGCGTACGGCCACTCGGCGCACGCCGGAGTGAACATCGAAGGAGGCCGCAACGCGCTGATGGCGCTCGCGTATGCAATGCGCGATCTCCTTCCGGCCGGCGGCGCCAACGATCTCCTCGAATTCGCGCGGCGCGCCGGCGAGGACATCTACGGCACCGGCCTCGGATTCACGGAAGCCGATCCGCTCTGGGGCCGCTTCGCCGTGAACGTCGCTACGATCAAGCAGGACGCCGACGACGCGAAGAAGTACACGCTGACGATCAACATCCGCAGCATTCCTCCGAGCACCGGCGCGCAGCTCGAAAAGTACCTCGCGAACTTCGTCACCGAGTTCAACGAGCACATCGGAGCATCGCTGAAGGCGGGCGGCTACTACCTCGACTCGACGCTCGGATTCGATCCGCGATCGAAGCTCGTGCTGCGCCTGCTCGAGGATTACGACAAGGCCACCGGCACGCCGCAACGACCGGCGATCTCCGGAGGCGGCACGTATGCGAAGCGGCTCCCGAACGCCATCGCATTCGGCATGTGGTTCCCCGGCAAGCCGTATCCGGGACACGACGTCGACGAGAAGATCGAGATCGCCGATCTGCAGCGAGGGGCGAAGGTGCTGATCTACGCGCTGACGGATCTCGCGACGGGACCGCGGATCACCGAGCCGTTCAAGCCGTGATCGTCACCGCGTCGGGCGGCGGCGGGGCACGATGTACGTGAACCCATCCGTCAGCGTCGTAGAGAACGGTCCGCAATTCACCGTCACCGGCACGAGGCCGGCGGCATTCGGCGGCGACGTGGCGACGATGGTCTGCGGATCGCGGAAGGGCGAAAAGGAGCGAGGCGAGGAAGAGAAACAGGCGCCTCATGTTGTTCATCATCGCATGATCGATCGCTTGCGCGAGTTCATGTCGCGCGCCGGGCGCCTCGTGGTGTTGACGGGCGCGGGCTGTTCCACGGAATCCGGCATTCCGGATTACCGGAGTCCCGGAGGGGCGTGGACGCGGCACAAGCCGATCCTCTACGGCTCGTTCGTCCGGAGCGCCGAGGTGCGGCGCTTCTATTGGGCGCGCAGTTTCCGCGGCTGGCCCCGCTTCGCCGCCGCCCGTCCGAATCACGCGCATCGCGCGCTCGCCGACCTCGAGTCGCGCGGCGGCGTTCATCAGCTGATCACGCAGAACGTCGACGACCTGCACCAGGAAGCGGGAAGCCGCGCCGTGGTCCAGCTGCACGGACGGAATCGCGTCGTCGTCTGCCTCGATTGCCGCGCCGAGTTTTTGCGCGCCGCGATCCAGGAACGCCTCGGCGCGATCAATGCCGATTGGCTGGCGAACGCGCCGTGGCACGTGCTGCGCGCTGACGAAGCGGAGTTCGCCCCGGACGGCGACGCGGCGCTGCCGGCATCGGCGGTGGAGGGCTTCAACGTCCCCGATTGCGACCGTTGCGGCGGCGTGCTCAAGCCCGCGGTCGTCTTCTTCGGCGAGTCGGTGCCGAAGGAGAAGGTGATGTACTCGATGGAGCGCGTCGACGAAGCCGACGCCCTCCTCGTCGCCGGCTCGTCGCTGACCGTCTGGTCCGGCTTCCGCTTCGTCAAACGCGCCGCCGAGCGCAACATCCCGATCGCCATCGTGAACATCGGACCGACGCGAGGGGACGAACTGGCGGCGATCAAGATTGAGTTACCGGTTGGGACTGTGCTGCCTCAATTGCTCGAGAGGTTGAGTGATAGAGAGATAGAGGCATAGGGAGATAGAGGCTCGAAAATCAGGGGCCTCTACCTCTCTATCCCTCAACCTCTCTATCTCTCGTCTCTCATCTCGATCACGCTGATCTCCGGCGTCAACCCCAACCGAAATGGCAGCAGCCAGTAGCCGGTCCCCGTGTTGACGTAGAGCTGCGACCCGCCTTCGCGATAGAGCCCCATGTCGTACTTCACGAACAGTCCCGCCAGCGTGAGGTGAAGCGGACGAAAGCCGCACTGGCCGCCGTGCGTGTGTGCCGCAAGCGTGAGCGCGATGCCGCGCCGCTTTGCCTCGGGGAACGCGCGCGGTTGATGCGCGACGACGATCGGGATGGCATCCGCCGGTTTGCCGCGCAGCGCGGCGTCGAAGTTGGGGGCGAGTTGCGGGAGGCTCTGCAGCGCGGCGTAGTCCGAGAGGCCGGCGATCCAGAGGCGGCCGAGCGGGAAGCCTTCGTTCACGAGCAACCGGATCCGGCTGCCGCGCAGTTTCGCGATGTGCTCGAACGGGGCGCCGTAGGTCTCGTGATTGCCGAGTGTGGCCACGATCGGGATCGACGGTGGCACGACATGCGTCGCGGCGATGAGCTTCGGCGTGAAGTACGGATCGTCGTCGATCAGATCGCCGGCCAGCACGATGGCATCGGGATGCTGCGCCGCCGCGGTGCGGAAGATCGTCTCCAGCCGCGATGTGCGCGTGAAGAGTCCGGTGTGCAGATCGGCGATCAGCACCAGCTTCTTTCCCGCCACCGCCGCCGGCATTCGCACCGGCACGTGCTCCACGCGCAGCGGCACGAGCGCCTGATAGACGCCGATCACGCCGCCGATCAGCACGAACCAGAGAAAGGCGCGCGAGGGACGCCGCGCGAAGTCGTCGAACGTCGTCCGTTTGTGGAACGGAATCCAGGCCAGCAACACGATCCCGATGAGGAGCGAGTAGAGGATCACAAAGCAGAGCCAGGCGAACCAGGGCGGCCCGAGGATCGCGCGGATGAGGCGCGAAAAATCGGTGCGGGCGTTGAGCAGCGGGAGGAAGAGCCACATCAGATTGCAGCCGATCGCCAGCGCCATCACGATCGTCCGCCGACGGGGATGGAGCCGCGTCAGCAGCCGGAAGGCGATGACGTTGAACGGGCCGAAGATGACGGCGACGATGCCGATGATGATGAGAATACGCATCGCTACAATGGTCGCATGGCCCACTTCGACATCCCGCTCGACATTCCGCACGCCGGACGGATGGCCGACCGCATCCTGAACCTCCTCGAGCGGCACACGGAAGACAACGGGCTGAGCGCGGAGGCGGTGCTGGAGACGGCGGAGGCGATGTCGAACCTCCTCTTCCGCTACAGCGCGAACGACGAGAACCCGGAAGGAGCGGAAGCGACGCGCGTGCGCGACGAGGCCGCGCAGCTCGGTCGTCAACTAGTTGACGAGCTCGAGCGCGCCCACATCGCCGGCGACCGCCTCGGCCAGTACGTCCGCAACTACTTCGAATGCCTGGAGCTCGGCGAGGAAGGGGCGACGATCTCGCTGCGAGCGGGGGAGGATGTGCGGTCGTTGCAGAGGCCCGTCTGAGCGGTTGCTGAGTTGCTGGGTTGCTCAGTTGCTTGGTGGGAACCCAGCAACCCAGCAACCAAGTAACCCAGCAACTTACTTGACCAACGCCTCGACCCCATCCGTAATCATCAGATCCGACGCCGGCTCCAGGATCGAGAGCACGGCGTGCTTGCCGTCGGGGCTGATGGCGAACGTCTCGATGGTGGCGTCGCGTTCCAGGCGCACGAGGGAGCGGCGGGTGGCGGTGGTGTCGGTGCCGGGGACGAAATCCTGCGCCACGAGACCTTCGTCGGTAATGAAGGCGATGGCGTGCGTGGCGCCGATCCATTGGCCGCGCGCGGTGCGGTGGAGCAGGCGCGCGAGATCGAACGTCGCGCCGTCGGCCAGGCGGGTGACGACGAGCGTCCAGGTGCTGCCGTCCGGCTCCGGGCGATGAAAGAGCACGTACGCGCCGTCGGCCGATACCGCCGGATGCGCGGTCTCGCCGCGCACCACCATCGCCGCCGCGCTGCCGTCGGGGTGCACGCGCCAGAGGCCGTCCTTCTGCGGATGGCTCGAGTCGTAGTAGATCCAGCCGCCGTCGCGCGGCGCGGTCGGATTCTCAGCATCGCCGCCATCGGCCGTCACCTGCCGCGCGCCCGCCCCTTCGCCGCTCGCACTCCAGACTTCGAAGTGGCCGCCGCGGCTGGAGCTCCAGAGCAGATGTCCATCCGCGGCGACGACCGGATCCCAGTCGACCGCCGCGTCGTCGGTCAGGCGCCGAACCGCGCCGGTGGCCGGGACGATCTCCCAGATGTCGGGATTGCCGCTTCGTTCCGATGTGAAGACGACGCGATTGCCGTCCGGCGCGTACGACGGCTGGCGATCGATCGCCGTGCCGCGCGTGAGCCAGTGCGTGCCGCTCGCGTTATCGAGTGAGATTTCCTGCAGATTCTGCCGCGTGAAGTCTTCGGAGAGGACCACGCGTCCGCCCGGCAGCAGATCGATCGAATCGGCCGATGCGTGCGCGTTCCAGACGATCGGCCGGAACGTCTCCGACGACAGGTCGTACAGCAGCACGCGCGCGGTGCCGCCGCGTGTCCGCATGGCCATCGTCGCCACCGTCTCGAGCTCGGTGAATACGAGGCCGCGCGAGTCGTCGGTCCACGCCGCGGCGGAGTAGAGGCCGTGCGGCGTCGAGCGCGTGATGACGTGCGGCGAGCCGCCGTCGGCATTCAGGAGCAGCAGCGCGCCGGCGCTGGTCGAATGCGGGTTGCTCGTGACGACGATCCGTTCGCCGTCGGGCGACCATCGCGGTGAGTTGAGCTCTTCGTTCGTCGTCGAGCTGATCTCCTTGACCGCGGTGCCGTCGGACGAGGCGACGCAGAGCGTGGAGTAGCGCGAGCCGGCGACGCGGTTGCGGATGAACGCCAGCCTCCGCCCGTCGGGCGAGATGTCGGCGTCGATGGCGTTGTCGATCACCTTGCGCGGCTCGCCGCCGATTACCGGCACGCGGTAGATCGCGATGCCTGCCGCGGTCGATCGTGTGAAGAAGATCGTCGCGCCATCGCGCGAGAATCGCGGCGCCCAGTCTTCCGGTCCGCTCGTCAGCGCGACCTCGGTGCCGTCCGCGAGCTGCTTCAGCCAGATCCGCTCGCGTCCATCGCGCGACGAGACGAAGGCGATGAAGCGGCCGTCGGTTGACGCCGCGGGAGCGCCATCTTTCCCGGAGTGAGTGAGCGGCCGCGCGGCGGGCGGACCTGGATCGTCGTGATGCGAAGTGAGAAACCGTCCCGCCGCGATCATCAATACCAACGCCACAACCAGCGCGATCCCCAGGAGAGGGGAGCGGACGTCTCGTCCGCTCGTCTTCTTTCTTTGCGCCGACGAGACGTCCGCAGTTCGCGGCTTCGGTGTCGGATGCGAGCCGCGCGACACCGCCTCGAGACTGAACGCCAGGTCGCGCGACGATGCGAAGCGCTCCTCGGGACTCTTCATCAGGCAGCGGCGGACGATCTCCGCGACGCCGGCCGAGGAGTCGGGGAGGAATCCGGTCAGCTCCTCGGGCTCCGTGTTGAGGATCTGCGACATCGTGTCGACCGCCGTCTCGCCGGCGAACGGTTGATTCCCGGTCAGCATCTCGTACAGCAGGACGCCGAACGAGAAGATGTCGGCGCGCAGATCGATCGCTTCGCCGCGGATCTGCTCCGGCGCCATGTACGCGGCCGTGCCGACGATCGTGCCGGGCTGTGTCTGGCCCTGATCGGATGGAGCCGGATCGAGCTCGCCGGTCGCCTTCACCAGTCCGAAGTCGAGGATCTTCACCACGCCGTCGCGCGTGAGGAAGACGTTCTCCGGTTTCAGATCGCGATGGACGAGTCCCTTGCGATGCGCAGCCGCCAGCCCGTTCGCGATCTGCACGCCGGTGTCGATCGCGTTCCGCGTCGGGAGCGCGCCGCTCCGCATCCGGTCGCGCAGCGTTTCGCCATCGAGATACTCCATCACCAGGTACGAGACCGTCTCGTCGTCGATGACCGTCTCGCCGACGTCGAACAGCGCGCAGACGTTCGGATGGCTCAGCGCCGAGATCGCGAGCGCCTCGCGCCGGAAGCGCTGCGACCAGTCGCGCACCGCGAAGCGATGCGGCGGCAGGATCTTGATGGCCACGATCCGCCCGAGGCGCTTGTCGCGCGCACGAAACACCTGCCCCATCCCACCGGCACCGATGGGCGAGAGGATCTCGTACGGACCGAGGAGCGCGCCGGGGTTGAGGGACATGGGGTGGTCAATAGTAGTCGCGCAAAAGGGGAGGGAGTTCCCTCATGCTACCCTTGCGGCACAATGGGTCTGGAGCCGCTTCAACTGAGCCGCATCGCCCAGCGGATCAAGGGAGGGTTCTGCGTTCCGATCCTCGGCGCGGCCGCGAACATCGAATCGACGCCGCGCAACTACACCGGTCTGCGTCTAGGTAAGGCGGTGTCCCAGGAGCTGGCGAAGGCCATCATCGATGCCATTCATGACGGGGACAAAGCGATTACCGACACACAGAACCTTCCGAAGGTATCGTTCGTTTACGAGGTCCTGCTCAACAGGCAGTCGCTCGTCGACAAGGTAAGGGACCTGCTGCCGGAAGCCGGTTGCGCGCCTTCGCATCTCCTCGAAGTGCTGGCCGCTCTGCCGTTCGAGCTCTACATCACGACGAACTACGACCGCCTGCTGGAGCTTGCACTCAAAGCCGCGAACCGCGAGCCGATGGTCGTCGTGCAAACCGCGCAGACACTCGAAGGTCGCGAGCTGATCGATGAATGGTCGGTCACGCCGGCAGGTCAGCGGCGGCCGCTGGTTTACAAGATCCACGGCACGTTCAAGGAACCGGTCGTCGACGCCAACAACAAGAAGCGGGACTATTCGCCGCTCATCATCACCGAGGACGACTACATCGATTTCCTCACGCTCCTTGGGTCGAAGGAGCACGGCGTTCCGAAGAAGATCGGCGAGATGCTGAAAGACAGCGATCTCCTCTTCCTCGGCTACAGTCTCGAAGACTGGGACTTTCGCGCGCTCTACAAGGTGGTCATGGGCGCCTTCGACGCGAATGGCTTTCCGCCCCTGCGCTACTCCGTGCAATGGGAGCCGCCGAGCTACTGGAACAAGTTCTGGTCCAAGGAAGGAATCGAAGTCGTCGATCAGGACGTCTATGCGTTTGCCGATGATCTGAAGAGTGCGTTCGAGGCAATTCCGCCATGATCGCGCCACGGCCCATCCGCCCGTACAAGTACTTCGCCTTTTTCGAGGAGAGCGACAGCGACATCTTCTTCGGCCGCCGCGCGGAGATCGAGATCCTGCTGGCGGACATCGTCACGACGCGGCTCGTGGTCCTCTTCGCGCGCAGCGGCACGGGGAAGTCGTCGCTCATCAACGCCGGCATTCGTCCGCGGCTGCGCGACCGCGACTACAAGACGCTCATCGCACGCCTCGACACCGATCCTGTCGCCGCCGTGGCCCAGGCAGCGAGCTCGCAGGGGCTGCCGTCGCCGCCGCCGACGCTTTCGTTCGCCGAACTGCTGACGGGGATCGTCAAGCTATCGAAGCGGCCGCTGGTGCTCTTTCTCGATCAGTTCGAGGAGTTTTTCCTCAACGACATCACCGACGACACGCGCCGCTCATTTATTGCCGATGTCGGCCAGCTCTACCGCACGAAGGACGCGGGCGTGCACCTCGTCTTCTCCATGCGCGAGGACTACCTCGCGGAGCTCGATGCGTTCCGTGACGAGATCCCTGCGATCTTCGAGAAGGAGTCGCAGCTGCGCCTTCGACTTCTGACCGAGGCGCAGGCCAGGGATGCGATCGAAGGTCCGTCGAAAGTCGTGGCTGTCCCGTTCGACTACGACGAAGGACTCGTCGAGCGCATCGTCGCCGATCTGCCGCGCGAGCATGCCCTGATCCAGCCGGTTGCCGTGCAGATCGTCTGTGACACGTTGTGGGAAGAAAAGAAATCGGCGTCGAAGATTACGCACAGGATGTACGAGTCGCTCTTGAAAGCCAAGGGCATCATCGACGCGCGCGTCGCTCAGGACATCGCCGCGCATCTCGACGCCGACCAGATCTTGATGCTGGAGTCAGCGATCGACCTGATGCACACGAAGGACTGGACCAAGCGTCCGGTAAGCGAGTCGGAGTTGTTGGCGAAGACAGGGGCGTCGCCGGGCGCCATCGGGCCATTCATGAACGCGCTCGACAAGTCCGGACTGGCGCGCATCGATCAGCGCGCCGCGCACGGCAGCGACGTACGCTTCGAATGGGTAAGCGACTACATCAGCGAGCGCTCGAAGGAGATGCCGCCGAACCTGCGCCGCATTTGGCTGGCAAAAGTGCGCCAGGCGACGACGCCGGTTGCGGTGAGCCGCGAGCGGACGACGCAGCTGCTCGACGATGCGGCGTTCCTGGGCATGCTCGACGTCGAGGAGTGGTACTTCCTGCTTCGAGCCGCGTCGGCGACGCGCGATGCGCTCGGGCAGTGGAGGCTCGCGCTGGAAGCGTCGCGGAAGGATCCGTGGCCGGTGATCGATCGCGCGCTGAACGATCCTGCGGTCTCCGAGGAGAACGCCGCACGCCTGATGCAATACCTCGGCGAGGCATCGGGCGGTCCGCCGGTCGACATCCTGGCCGGACAACTGACAAAGCCTGCCCGCATTCGTACGGCACTGCGCGCCCTCGGTACGGTCCGCGATCCGAAGGCGATCGTCGCGATCAAGCCGTTCCTCGAGCAGGAGGAGTGGCAGATCGCGGCGCTCGACGCACTTCGGACAATCGCCACGTCCGAAGCGATCGGGCTCGCCGACAGCGTCCAGAAGCGGGGGAAGTCCTTCGCAGATTTTTTCTCGCGGACGAGCGAATTGCGGGGAATGAGTGAGGACGAGTGGGGAATGTTCGGTCTCGGAGTCGTCGGTCTCATCGGTCCCGGCCTGTCCGCTGAAAGCACGCTGAAGCGATTGACGGAGCGTTTCGAGTATCCGTTTGCCGAGCCGTCGGACATTCGTGTAGTGATGGAGTACCTCAGTGTGACGTTCGGGAGCGGCTGGCAGAAGTTGCTGACCGAAGAGACGGCTGATATCTCCTCAGACTATCTCGCACTGGCCACGCTCCCGTTTCACTCATGGCTGACGACTGACTATACGGACGAACTCGAACGCGCATTGACGTCGATGGGCAAGAACTCCGATATCGGAACGCCCCAGGGCTGGACCAAATCGCCTTCTCACGCCATCACAGTCTTTCACTTACTCGGTTATACCGGTGTGCCGTCGACAATCTCCGAATTACCGCGGCCAATCGCGCTGTCCAGATCGATTCGTGAAGCACCGCTCAAAGTCGAAGCGGAGCGGTTGATCGTATTCGGATTCGATCCGTCAGATGCCGAGGTCGCACTAATTCGCGGGCAATTGAGGTCGAATGCGACACTGATGATCGTCCCTCCCCCGCAACTCGACAACCGTCACCAGCTCGGCCGCGCGCAGGAGTACTTTCATCAGTGCGCGCGAACGCGCGGTGTGCATTTCTACTTTGGCATGCCGGAGGAATTTGTCACCGAATACCAGAAGCGCTTCACGAAAGCCTAAGCTTCAACCGCCGCTTCCGCCTTGATGGCCTTCTTCCGCGCCACGTCGCGCTGCGAGTGATCGAGCATCTTCTTGCGGATGCGGATCGACTCCGGCGTGACCTCGACGAGCTCGTCGTCGTCGATCCAGTCGAGGCATTGCTCGAGGGTCAGGAGGCGCGGGGGCGTCAGCTGCACCGCCATGTCGGAGCTCGAGGCGCGCATGTTCGTGAGGTGCTTCTTGCGGCAGACCTGCACGACCATGTCGACGTCGCGCGAGTTCTCGCCGACGACCTGGCCGCCGTAGACCTTCGAGCCGGGCCCGAGGAAAAGGGTCGAGCGCTCCTGGAGCGGCTCGATCGCGTAGGCCGTCGTTTCGCCCGCTTCCTTCGACACCAGTGCGCCGCGGTTGCGGCTCGTGATCTCGCCGCGGTACGGGCCGTACTCGAGGAACGTGTGGTACAGCAAACCTGTGCCGCGCGTCTCGCTGAGGAACTCGGTGCGGATGCCGAACAGGCCGCGCGTCGGGATCTTGAACTCGATGCGGACGCGGCCCGTGCCGGGGTTGACCATGTCGGTCATCTCTGCGCGGCGGATCTGGAACTTCTCCATCACCGTGCCGACGTGCGCCTCGTCGATGTCGACGACGAGCGCTTCGTACGGCTCGAGCGTCTTGCCGTTCACTTCCTTGAGGATGACCTGCGGGCGCGACAGCGCGAACTCGAATCCTTCGCGGCGCATGTTCTCCGCAAGGATGGAGAGATGCAGCTCCCCACGTCCGGAGACTTCGAAGCGGTCGGCCTGCTCGGTCTCGCGCACGCGCAGCGCGACGTCCTTCCGCAGCTCGCGGTCGAGCCGCTCTTTGATGTTGCGCGAGGTGACGTATTTGCCTTCGGTGCCGGCGAACGGCGAGTCGTTGACCAGCCAGAACATCGACACGGTCGGCTCGTCGATGGCGATCGGCTCGAGGCGTTCCGGCTCCGAGGCGGAGGAGAACGTCTCTCCGATCTCGACGTCCGCGAATCCCGCGACCGCCACGATCTCGCCCGCCGTAGCCTCGGATACTTCTTCTTTCTTGAGGCCTTCGAACGCCGTCAGCTTCGTGACGCGTCCCTTCTTGTGCGTGCCGTCGCGAAGGATGAGGACGACGTCCTCGCCCTGCTTCAACGTGCCGCGCTGAATTCGTCCGATGCCCATGCGGCCGACGTAATCGTTGTAGTCGATCGCGGAGACGAGGAGCTGCATCGCGCCGGCGGCGTTGCCCGGGGGAGGCGGAATGCGCTTGAGGATGGCGTCGAAGAGCGGGCGGCAATCTTCCGTCGTGTCGGTCAGCTCGTGGCGGACGATGCCGGCGCGGCCGATGGCGTAGAGGATCGGGAAGTCGAGCTGCTCATCCGACGCGCCGAGCTCGATCATCAGATCGAACACTTCGTTGACCACTTCGGTCGGACGCGCATCGTGGCGATCGATCTTGTTGATGACCACGATCGGCAGGAGCGCGAGGCTGAGTGCCTTGCGCAGGACGAAGCGGGTCTGCGGCATCGGGCCCTCGGCGGCATCGACGAGGAGGATGACGCCGTCGACCATCGACAGCACGCGCTCGACCTCGCCGCCGAAATCGGCGTGGCCCGGCGTATCGACGATGTTGATCTTCACTTCCTTCGGATGGACGAAGACGGCCGGGAGGTCGTGACCGGATGCGGTGTGCGTCGCCTCGTGATGCACCGGATGCCCGAGGGCGTCGGGATCGTCGACGAGGTAGCGGATGGAGGTGTTCTTGGCGAGGATGGTGATGCCGCGCTCTTTCTCGAGGTCGTTCGAGTCCATGACGCGCTCTTCCATCTGCTGGTTGGCGCGAACCGCGCCGGCCTGCTTGAGGAGGGCGTCGACGAGCGTCGTCTTGCCGTGGTCGACGTGGGCAATGATGGCCACGTTGCGAATGTCGTAGCGAAACTGTTGCATGCGCGGGCGTTAACGCAGGAGGGCGGGACGAATTCCAATGGTGGAACCGGTTGCTTGGTTACTGGGTTGCTGGGTTGCTTGGTGAAAACAGACCGAGCAACTTAGCAACCCAGCAACTCAGCAACCGCCTCGTGTCATCCCCACGTCAACTCAAACGTACACACCCCATCTCCGCGGCAATGGCACTTCGTCTCCACGACGTCCGCGTCGCGGCCGCCGTGGCGCATGATCGCCTCGAGGAGGAAGCCGCTGCCGCTGGCGCAGAAGACGGGGCTGTAGCAGGGGTAGTCGTGGTAGTGCATGCGGGCGCCCGTCGGCGTCCGTTCGGCGATGAGGCGGCCGTACTTCTGGTACTCGTCATGGAACTGCGCGAGCTTCTCGAGGAACGCGTAGAGCTCGGCGGCGTCGAGGTTCTGGAACACGCGTGTGATGCCGAGCTCCGCCGAGGCTGCGCCGACCAGATCGAGGATGTAGGGATAGCGTTGATGACACGCTTCCCAGATCGCGCGGTCGTATTCGACGATCGCCGCGAAGTCGTACCACGCGGCGGCGACCGGATTCATCGCCTGGCGCATCGTCGTCGGTGAGAGTTTACTGACGATCGCGTAGTACGTCCGCTCGCCCAGCTCCTTCAGCAGGAACTCGCGGCGCGCGGCGAACATCACTCCCTTGACCTTGCAAACGTCGGGATCGGGACCGGCGAGCACTTCGTGTCCGTTCATCGGCGCCGGGCCGCGCCGTGGACCGCCCTGCTGGAGAAGCAGCGACATCGTCTCCTCGGATATTACGGGACTCGGGGCGTTCCTTATACTCATGGCATGAAGACTTTACGAATTCTCCTCACATTGGTTCTCGCGGGCGGCCTGCTCGCGGAAGGGACGGCGAAGCGGCGGATCGAAGCGGACGACGCATTCCGCATCGCCTCCGTCTCCGATCCGCAGCTCTCGCCGGACGGGAAGTCGATCGTCTGCGTGATCAGCCATCCGAACGCGAAGGAGAATCGCTCCGAGAACGAGCTCGTCCTCATCGACGTCGCCACCGGCGCGCGGCGGACGCTGACGTACGAGCGGCATCACGTCAGCTCGCCGCGCTGGTCCCCGTCCGGCGATCGGCTGGCGTTCCTTTCCGAAGATAAGGACGGTCCGCAGGTCTTCGTGCTGCCGATGAACGGCGGAGAAGCGGAACAGATCACGAAGGCGAAGAGCGGCGTGCAGCAGTTCGCCTGGCGTCCCGACGGCAAGGCATTCGCCTTCGTCGCCTCGGATGAGAAGCCGGAGAAAAAGGATCGCGCGAAGTTCGAGGATGCGTTCGAGCCGGGGAACATCGACTACCTCGCGCAGGAGCTGCCGCTTTCGTCGCACATCTGGACGATCAACGATGACGGCAGTGCCGCGAAGCGGATCACGAGCGGCGGCTGGAGTCTGCCGATCGCCGCGCCTCCCGGCCCCGTACCGTCGCCGTTGTCATGGTCGGCTGATGGGAAGCTGCTGGCGATCACGAAACAGGAGACGCCGGTGTACGGCGACAGCGACCGGACCTCGATCCAGATCCTCGACGTCGCGACCGGCAACAGCCGCGCGCTGACGAAGCAGACGAAGTTCGAATCGACGCCGGTCTTCTCGCCGGACGGCAGCAAGGTCGCGTACTGGTATCCGCGCGACAACGATCCGAACAACGAGGTCGAGATCTACGTCGCCAACACATCGGGCGGCGAAGCGGTCGATGCCACGCGGGCGATCGATCGGAGCCTCTTCCGCGCGCTCTGGATGCCGGACGGCAAGTCGCTGCTGGTGGGCGGACACGACGCCGTCTCCACCGCCCTCTGGCTGCAGCCGCTCGATGGTGCACCGCGCCGTCTCGACCTCGGCGACATCAGTCCATCGTGGTCGTTCTGGGTCGACTTCAACGTCGGCCGCGACGGCGCGATCGCGTTCACCGGCTCGGAGCCGCAGCATCCGCGCGAGCTGTATTACATGAGCTCCGCGACCGCGAAGCCGCGCCGCCTCACGTCATTGAATGATGAGGTGATGGCATCGCTCGAGCTCGGGAACATCGAGCGCTTCACATGGACGAACGACGGTTTCAACGAAGACGGCGTCGTCGTCTATCCGCCCGACTTTCATCCCGATCGCAAGTACCCGCTGGTGCTCTTCATCCACGGAGGACCGCAGGCGTCATCGACTCGCACGTTCTCGTTGCTGCCGCAACTCTTCGCCGCCCAGGGCTGGGTCGTCTTCTCGCCGAATTACCGCGGCAGCGACAACCTCGGCAACGCCTATCAGCGCGCGATCTTCAACGATGCCGGCGCCGGTCCGGGACGCGATGTGATGGTCGGCCTCGCCGCGCTGGAGAAACGCGGCTTCATCGATCACGACCGCATCGCCGTTTCCGGGTGGTCGTACGGCGGCTACATGACGTCGTGGCTGATCGGACATTCGAACATCTGGAAGGCCGCGGTGAGTGGCGCGGCGGTGAACAACCTGGCGCACGAATACGCGCTCTCCGACAACAACATCACCGCCGGCTACTCGTTCGGCGGATCGCCCTACGACCCGAAGTTCGCGAAGGCGTACGTCGAGCAGTCGCCGATCACGTACGTCCGCGCCATCAGGACGCCGACGCTCATCCTCACCGACACCGGCGACGCGCGCGTGCCGGCCACGCAGTCATTCGAGATGTACCACGCGCTGAAGGACAACGGCGTGGAGGTGAAGTTCGTCGCCTATCCGGTCGGCGGACATTTCCCGGGCGATCCGATCCGCAGCTCCGATCTGTCGCGGCGCTGGGTGGATTGGATCAAGACGCATTTCAAATGATTCTGATCAGAATTCGAACTTCGGCTTCGTCTGCTCCGGGCCGACTCGTCCGGCGACGATGTCGGCCTTGAAGTAGTTCTCGCCCTTGATCGGCGCGCCGGCGAGGCGGCGGAGCATCGCCAGCTGCCCGCCGTGCGCGATGGCGTCGGCGATCGGTCCCTGAAAGAGGTTCTCGACCGGGCAGGCGAGCTCGGTGTCCGATGCCAGGAAGTCGTCGAATTTCTTCGCCGCGGCGTAGAAGCGATCGCATTCCGCCGTCCACGACTCGGGCGTCGAGTCGTTCCACTTCCGCTCGCCGGTGGCCATCGACCAGGCCCAGTCGAGCAGGTCGTTGATGTGCGAGAGGATCTTGAGCGGCGAGCGGTTCTCGCCCGCGATCGCGGCAGCAGCGAACTCCGGCGGCGCATCGCGCAGAGACTTGCTGCCGCGATAGACGAGCGTCGCGAGGGCGTGGCGGAGGAAGTCGCGTTTCGTGTCGGCCATGGACGGTCGTTGTAGCACAGACACTCCTGTCTGTGCCGGCGCAGACAAGAGTGTCTGTGCTACACGTGATTGGATAGAACCGGAGCGTGTGAGAATCGGCCGATGACGAGAGAACGGGTTGCCCGCGGCTTGCTCTGGTTCGCGGTGCTCTGGTGGGGCATCTCCTTTGGCGGTCAGTTCTTCAACGCCATGATGGTCGTGCCGTACTTCAGCCACCAGCCGCCGGCGCTGCTCGAGGAGTGGGGGCGGATGCGCGCCACGAACGACGGCGATTTCTTCGCCATCTTCAATGCGAGTTGGATCTTTCTCGCGACGTTCATCGCCATTTTCCTGATGCGAACCGGATCCCGGCGATGGGCGATCGCATCGGCGGTCGCCGCGGCGCTCTCGTTCGCCATCGCGTTCCGGATGGATCCGATGATCGCCAGGCTCCTCAGCCCGGGGCAGGGCGGGCGGACGGCGGCCGAATCGGTCGTGCAATTGAGAACGTGGACGCATATGAATTTCCTGCGTCTCGTGGTCGAATTGCTCGGGTTCATCTTCGGAATCAAGGCGGCGTCATGAGCGTCGAGTTCAAAGGGCAGTTGGACGAGAAGCTGTACAGACGCGTGCTGCGATACCTGCTGCGCGGCCTCACCAGCTGGGCCATCGTGATGCTCGCCGCGTTCGTCTGGATTCTCTTCACCGTGCCAGCGGCGCAATTACTCGATGTGCGCATGTTGATCGTGCTGCTGCCGATTTATGTGCTGTTCGTACCGTTCATCACCGCGCGACGGGCGATGAAAACCAGCAAGTTGATCGCGGAGCCGTTTCATGGGAGCGCCGACGAAACGCACTTCGTGTACGAGACCCAGTTCGGCCGCACCGATGTCCCGTGGGAGAAGCTCTATCGCACTCGCGTGACGCGCGACTTCATCCTGATCTACCCATCGGCGCAGATGTTCTTTCTTCTGACGCCGCGATTTTTTGCGAGCGGGAACGATTGGGCGGAGTTCGGAAGGCTCGTGACCGCGAACGTCAAGCAGATGAAAAAGAGCTCGCCGTTCATCAAGACGGTGATGCTCTGGCTGGCGATCATCGTCGTGGTGTTCGTGGTCTGGTCGTTCGTCCAGCGTTAGCGTTCCAGCCGCGCCACGAGCGACTGCAGCTCCGCCGCGGTGAACGCCGGACGCGAGCAGCGGTTCGCGCTGCAGAGGAAGGCGGCGGGCCGCTTCAATTCGGGATACTCGACCTTCGCATTCGGCAGCGGCCCTTCGGCGCGATCGAACCACTCGAGCTGCTTGAACGCGATCGGGATCCGTCCGGCGGCCTCGAAGAGCGATCGCGCGGCGGCATCGTGCTTGGCGCCGACGACGGTCACGTGCAGCGGCTCGCCGCGCATCTCGAGATCGGCGAGCAGGACGCCGCCGACCGGCCACTCTTTCGCCACGAGCTCGGCGGCGAGGTAGCGCATGGCGTTCTTCGCCATCGCCAGATGCTTCGGATCGCCGTCGTAGTGATGGAGGAGATTGGCGAAGCGCGCGACGTCGATGTTCTCATCGCGTTGATGGCTCGGCGGCATCATGCCGGCCGCGCGGGTCGTGAGATATCCAGGATTTCCGCGGAAGGTCTTCTCGATGAACGCGGCGGCTTGTTGTGCACGGCCGAGCCAGAGCCGCTCGCCTGTTGCGGCGTAAAACGCGAGCTCGGCACGTCCGACGGCGAGCGTGTCGCCGAGATAAGGCGTAGTCGATTCGGCGCCATGATTGAAGCCGCCATCGGCGCGGCGGCGATGCGCGTAAACCCACTTCATCGCCATGCGCGCCTCATCAAGCGCACTGCGATCGCCCGACGCCATCGCCAGCTCCGTCAGCGCCTCGGCGGCCCAGCCGTTCTCGCGCGCATACGAGTGCTTGTCGATGCGAGGGATTCCCTTTGCGCGGCGCGCGGCATCGGACAGGGCGAAGTACTCGGCGGAGTGTTCGCCGTCCACGAGGTCGGCGTCCTGACTCGTGTAGAACGCGCCGGCCGGACTGCGCAGGAACGTGTCGAGATAGCGGCGGATCGATTGCGCGGTGGCGAGGTCTTTCGGATCGCCCCACAACGCGTAAGCCTGCGCAGCGGCACGCAGGTTGCCGGCCTGCATCTCCATGATCTTTTCATAATGCGGCTCGCTCCAGACGCCGCCGGTCGAGTATTGATAAACGCCGCCCCACGCGGGATCGACCAGGTTCCGCTCGCCGTCGAGCGTCTGCCGCGCCATCTTGCGGTTCGCGGCGTCGCCGCCGCGCGCGCGGGCCAGCGCGTACTCGACGCTGTACGCATCGAGGTACTTGTGCGTCGATCCCCAGCCGCCGTTCTTCGCGTCGTAGGTGTCGCGATGAATCTGTTCGAGCTGTTTGCGCAAGGCGTCGGATAGGAGCGAGTCGTTGCCGAACTGAATCTTTGGCGCCGGCACGACGGACGGTCCAGGCGAGGGATCGTCGATGATCGCCTGGAGCATCGACTGCATCTCCTTCGGCGGGATGTAGCCGCGTCGCTTGACGATCTCCGAGCCATCGGCATTGAAGACGATCGTCGCCGGCCAGCCGTAGTCCTCGTAGCGATTGGCGAGATCGGGCCGCGAGTCCTGATCGACCTTCACCGCGATGTAGCGCGCCTTCATCAGCGCGATCACTTTCGGATCGGCGTATGTCATCTCGTCCATGACGTGGCACCAGTGACACCACACCGCCTGCAGATCGAGCAGCACGAACTTGTGCTCGCGCTTTGCCTGCGCGAAGACCGCATCGTTCCAGCCGGTCCAGTTGATGGTGACAGCGAGGAGGAGAGGGGCGAGCATCGATGGAGTTACGAGCGGGTGCGATTTTCGGATGGGAGAGGAAAAATCAGTAATCCACCCGATAGTCGTACTTGAACGCCTTCTTCTGCCCCTTCTGCACGATCGGATAGAACTTCGCCTGCATCAGGGCGGCGATGTTGCGCTGGAGGAGGGCGCCGTCGTTCGGCTCGTTGCTGAGGACGTCGACGTGCGTGACGTCGCCTTCGGTGTTCACGTCGGCTTCGAGGTAGATGACGCCGTGGGCGCTCGGCGCACTGACTGGGGAAGGAGCGACGCGGAACTTTGGCGTCGGGTTCTTTTCCTCTTCCTTCGCCCCTTCCGCGGTCGTCAGATCTGCCGTGTGCACCCAGCCGCTTCCGCTGACGGTCCGCACCTCGGACCAATCATCCTTCTTCGACAACACCGAGACGCTCTCGCCGCTGAGGTACTTCGTCAGCACCTTCGATTTCTCGTCCCGCTTCGCGTAGACCGGAAGCTCGGAGACACCGGCGTACGCGGTCAGGATCGGCTCGCGGGTGTCGGTCGTTTCCGTGACGACCGGCTCGGAATTGCATGCCAGACAGCAGACAGCGGACAGCAGACAGCAGACCAGGAACCAGTTCAGCGCGTTCGGCTTGCCAGCTACGGTTCTCGGTCTGCTGTCCGCTGTCTGCTGTCTGCTGTCTGTCATCGCTACACCCTAACCGAAGACGTCGCGCCGCGTGAAGAGCGTGAAGGCGACGAGGATCGCGCTCCCCGCCCAGACCGCGAGGAGCAGGAGGCAGAACGTCAGCGTCATGCCGTCGTACGGCGGCGGCTCGCCGGTGTAGTAGTCGGCGAGCGGCAGCGCGGAGACGAAGAGGTACTTGCCCGCCGTCCAGTCGGGACTGATGCGCGTCAGGATCGTGCCGCCGATGAGCGCCGCGAGCATCGTGCCGATCGACGCGGCGCTCGATCGGAAGAGGACCGAGAGCATCAACGCGATCGACGCGACGGCGATCAATGCGTACCACTCGAGGCCGTACGCGATCAGCGCATCGCGCCAGAGCGGGAGCTGCCGCACGGTGTCGAGACGCACGGCGTTCTTCGCCAGCTGAAAGCCGTTGAAGGTCGGCTCGGTCCAGCCGTGCATCGGCAGGACTGCCGACGAGACGATGAACGAGATGACCGCGCCGCAAAGCAACGTCAGCGTGGCGAACATCCACAACGTCCCGAGCTTTGCCGCGAGGATCTTCCATCGTCGCACCGGGCGCGTGAGCAACAACTTGTCCGTCCCCTCGGCGTGCTCCGCCGACACGATGTCGCTGCCGAGGACCGAGACGAGCAGCGGGAGGAGGAGGAATCCGGCGACGTTCGCGAAGGTGCGGACGAAGCGCGGCACGTTCGGCTTCTCCGGATCGATGTCGTGATCGAGATAGAACTGCAGCCGGCCGATCTCCGCGCGCACAGAACGGGCCCACGACGGATTCATCCGGCCACGCCGCAGCGCATTCTCCGCGCGCGCCACCCGTTCCTGCAGATCGGCGCGCCAATTGTGCCGCGCGTTGTCGCGCAGGATCCGGTACTGCGAATAGGCGACGATCAGCAGGATCGCGGTGAGGATGCTGAGGACGATCGCGAAGCGCCTGCGCCGCAGGAGCTTCAGCGTTTCGTTCTGCATCAGCGCGAGCATGACGGAATCGTATCAGTCGACGGTCTCGCCGCCGGTGGCCTCGAGGAACATCTCCTCGAGCGTCTGCTTGTTCGGCGCGACGCGATAGACGTCGATGCCCGCGCCGGTCAGCGCGGCGACGAGCGGCGGGGCCGCCGTTTCTTCAATCGGTAGCAGGAGGCGATCGTGATCGATGACGGCCGTGTCGCCGAGGATTTCGGCGGCGCGCTCGATGTCGTTCACGCGGAACTCCATCGCCCGCTGACTGGAGATCAGCTCGCGCACGGTCCCTTCGCGGAGGATGCGGCCCTTGTGGATGATCGCCACGCGATCGCACGTCAGCTCGATCTCGGCGAGCAGGTGACTCGAGACGAAGACGCTCATCGCATGTTCCCGGGCCAGGCTGCGCAGCAGCTCGCGGATCTCGCGGATGCCGGCGGGATCGAGGCCGTTCGCCGGCTCGTCGAGGATGAGGAGTTTTGGATGTCCGAGCAGCGCCTGGGCGATGCCGAGCCGCTGGCGCATGCCGAGGGAGTAGGTGCCGACGCGCTGATCGAGGCGGTGGGAGAGGTTCACGAGCTCCGCGACACGCTCGATCTCCGAGCCGTCGACGCCGAGCATCCGCGCGAAGTGCGTGAGGTTCTCGCGGCCTGACATGAAGCGGTAGAGGTCGGGCGTCTCGACGATGCAGCCGATGCAGCGCATCGCCTTCTCGAAATCGTGGCGGACATCGTGGCCGCAGATGACGACCCGTCCGGCGGTCGGTTTGATCAGGCCGACCAGCATGCGGATGGTCGTCGTCTTCCCGGCGCCGTTCGGCCCGAGGAAGCCGAAGATCTCGCCTTCTTCGATCTCGAAGGAGACGTCGTTGACGATCGTGCGGGTGCCAATGACTTTCGTCAGGTGCTGGGCTGTGAGGGTCTGCATTTATCCCGAGCGCAGTCGAGGGATCAATGACGGCGCCGCGCGTATCGTGCCACAGGCTGCGCACGTGGCGGCAGTTCGCAAAGAGGGGAGCGGACGTCTCGTCCGCTCATGTGCCGCGAAGCGGCAGTGCAGCGTAGCCGGGGGTACATTCGCTTGCGAATGTACCCCCGGACCAGGAGAAGCGCGCGATGTGCCGCGACAGCGGCACTGAACAGCTGGCGATCAGGCACGCATTGCAGTGCCGCTCTCGCGGCACGAGACCGCACGCATGCAGCCGGGGGTGCTGCGGCACCCCCGGCTAAAATGCAGTGCGGCTTCGCCGCACGTAGAGCGGACGTCTCGTCCGCTCATGTCTCCGAAGAGGGCGATGCCGGCGACTCGCGCCGGCCGTGCGGACGAGACGTCCGCACTCCTCTTTTGTGTCCACGTCATGGCCGGCGCACGTGGCGAATCCGTTCGCGGTGCCGTCGATGATGCCTCGACTGCGCTCGGCATAAACTAAGGCGGTGCGCCGCCTTCTCTACTGGTACCTCCCGTTCCTCGCTGCCCTGACTGCGGCCGGCGTGTTCGGCTACGGGCTCGTGTCGTGGGTGCGCGGCGATACGGGGACGGTCGTCGACGTAGCGCCGCGCACGATCGAGGTCGCCGCGTCGCGAACGAAGATCGTGCCGCTGATCATCGGCGACTCGCTCGCACGCGGGACCGGTGATGAGACGGGACTCGGCATCGGCGGGCGTCTGGTCGACGATCTGAAGAAACGCAATATCAATGTGCAGAAGGCGACGAACCTCGCGGTCGACGGCGCGCGGACGCCCGATCTGCTGAAGCGGCTGGAGAGCCACAACGTGCTCGAAGTTGCGGCGCAGTCGAACGTGATCGTGATCTCGATCGGCGGCAACGATCTGTGGGGCGGTACCGACTGGCGCAACGCGCCGCCGCGCGATCCCGACGCCGTGATGGGCACCGTGCTCGAGCACATCGCGACGATCGTGAAGGAGCTGCGCGGTGCGAGTCCGATGTCGCGCATCTTCATCGTCGGGCTTTACAACCCGTTCATCTCGACGCCGAACGGCGCGCTGCTCACGCCGCTCGTGATGCGCTGGAACGCGCGGATGACGGAGCGGTTCAGCAGCGATTCGAACGTCGTCATCGTGCCGACCGCCGACCTCTTCGCGTATCGCGACCGGCTCTCGCCCGATCGCTTTCATCCGTCGGGCGAGGGTTACGCGCTCATCGCGCGGCGGATTGCGGACTCGTTCTGAATCGGCGCAGGTAGTAGGCCCAGAACGCGGCGTCCTCGCGCGCCAGCTGGTACGGCATCAGCGCGTACATCGTCGTTTCGCTCGGGACGGTGTAGACCTCGCTGCCGTATCGCTGGAACGTCATCTTGATGCGCGGCAGGTGGTAGAAGTGACTCACAGCGAGGATCCGCCCGCGGCTCATCTCGACGGTGTTGCGCACGGTCGCTTCGGTGTTGAGGCCGGCGGGATCTTCGATGATCGCGGAGGCCGGCACGCCGCGCTTCATCGCGTACTGCCGCATGCTCTCCGGCTCGCCGGGACCGCCGGAGAAAAGCAGTCGCGGCGCGAGGCCGTCGCGATAGAGGTCGCATGCGGTGCGCACGCGATCGGCGAGCGGCAAGGACGGAGTGCCGTTCGCGAACGCCTTCGCGCCGAAGACGACGATCAGGTCGGCGGGGCGGCGGTAGTCGGTGAAGCCGAAGAGGGAGATCTGGGCGAGGGGGAAGATGAGGGCGGCGGCGAGGAAGGAAGTGATGATTGCAACGGATCCTTCGCCGTCTGTGCGGCTCAGGATGACACAGAGCGCCACGGCGATCAGGAGCGACAGCGGGACTGGGAAGTTGCTGTGGATCTCGCCGCGGGTGAAGACGACGTAGAAGCGGATCGTGTTCGCGACGGCGGCGATCAGCATCACGATCGTGAGTGCGAGAGTGATCGCGTTGCGGCGGCCGAAGGCGAAGGCGATCATGGCGATGGAGAAGGCGATCAGCGTGATGGTCGCGGCGATCCGCGGCAGCGGCCAGAGATCGATCCACCAGAGGTTCAGATCGAACGCGGAATCGCCGGCGAGGTTGAGGAGCGTGAACGCGCCGAAGAAGAGGGCGAATCCGCGGCTCATTTGCCGGCCGTCCTGCGCCGCAGCGGTTCGGGCGTCAATTCGAGGCGCCAGACTCCGCGGCCGTGTGTGAACGCGTAGAGCGCGGGGCCGCGCGCGCCGCGGGCGATCGTCACCCATTCGGTGATGACCTGCGGCAGCGTCGGATCGTGCGTCCAGTGCGCGCCGCTGTCGGTCGAGATGAAGATGCCGAGGTCCGTGGCGAGGTAGAGATTCGAGGGGTGATCGGGATCGACTGCCAGCGCGTGCGTGGCGATGTCGGGAATGCCGTCGTCGCTCGGCGTCCAGGTCACGCCGGCGTCGGCCGAGCGCCAGACGTGCGTGTCGCCGAAGAGCGAGTAGGTGGCGTAGGCGATGTTCGTGTCGGTCGGATCGAATGACACAGACGACAGCCAGCCGTCGCGCGGATGGGCGCTTTCCCAATCGGCATCCAGATCGGACGTCGCGGTCGTGCTGCGATAGATCGTGCCGGATGCCGTGCCCGCGAGGACGAGCGACGAGTTGCCCGGCGCGACGGCGATCGACGTCACGCTGTCGTCGAGCGGACTGCTGGCGTTCTCCCACGGCACGCCGGGCGAGTCGCGCCGCACGAGGCGCGAGTGGCCGGTCCAGATGCGCTGCGTCTCATTCGGATCGAGCAGGAACGGTGTAACGAAGAGGAACGGCTTGCGGCTCGGATCGATGTAGGCCTGGAAGAAGCCGGGACCGTCGACGGTCCGCGCGATCGCGCCGTACTGCGTTTCGACGTAGATGACGAGCGGGCGGATCGGATCGAGCGCCACGTAGCCGCCGTCGCCTCCCCAGATGTGGCTCCAGCCATCGGTGCCGCGATCGTTGCCGAGCTTCCCGCCCGCGACCGTGCCGTTGTCCTGCGTGCCGCCGAGGTAGGAGGTGCCGTCGGTGGAAACAGCGCCGTGATAGAACTGCGTCCCTCCGTAATTGTGGTTCAGCGACGTCCAGACGATCGGCGAGCCGTGATCGATGCAGGTCGCCTTCACGCCGGTCGCGACCGCGTCATCCGCGTTGTCGGTGCGGAAGATGCCGCCGTCGTTCGTGACGTAGACGCGCTGATTCGAAGCGCCGTCGTAGCCGGGATCGAAGACGATCGCGTGATGGTCGGCGTGCGATGAATGCGCGTTCCACCACCACGACGCCACGCCCCACGTCTTGCCGCCGTCGTCGGAGCGGAAGAGATCGACGCCGGCGGCCCAGACGCGATTGGCGTTGAGCGGATCGACGGTGATGGTGTTGCAGTGCCAGCCCATCGGGGTGGTACTGAGCGGGCTCTGGCCGTCGGAGCAGAGGTTGAGACTGCCGATGTACGGATTCTCGAGGATGAACGAGCCGGGCGATTTTCCGTCGCGCTGCTGCTGCATGGTCCACGTGCCGGGATCGCCGTTGTGATCGGAACGGAAGACCGCAAGCAGCGTCTGATCGGTTGCGTCGTTCGTGTTTCTCGCGGCGAGCGCGTAGACGACCGCGGGGTTCGACGGCGCGATGGCGAGCGAGGTGCGCGACATGCCCGGTGCCGACAGGACGGCGGTCCACGCGTCGTCGCTCTCCGCGTTCGTGGAGCGATAAACGGTCGCCTGTTCGAAGATACCGCAGGAGGCGAAGAGGTAATCGCCGTCCCTGCCGGCGCGCAGCGCGAGATCGAGGCAGCCGCCTTTGACGGTCGTCTCGACGACGCGCTTCCAGGTCGTCCCTTCATCATTCGAGCGCCAGACGCCGGTGCGTGTCGCCGCGTAGATCCGACGCGGATCGTGCGTGCTGATCGCGAGGTCGTTGACCCAGTGGAAGTCTTCGTTGTTCTGCGTCGACGGCAACTGGGTCCAGCTCGATGCGCCGTCGTGCGTGACGAAGATGCCGTCGCCGCGAATGGCGACCGCGGTTCCGCGGACGTCCTCGCGGAAGTAGCCCTCGCCGGTGCCGGCGAAGAGCGTGTTGCCGTCGGTCGGGCTCATGGCGAGCGAGTTCACGGCGAGGTTGGCCATCGCGTCGCCGGTGGCCGTCCAGCTCGCGCCGGCGTCGATCGATTTGAAGACGCCGCCGGAGACGGCGCCGGCGTAGATGGTGTTGGAATCGTTGGGATCGATGACCAGCGGGCGCGTGCGTCCGCCGATGTTGCCGGGGCCGAGGTAGGACCAGGGGGCATGCACAGGCAGGAGTGCCTGTGCTACACGGCGCGAATTCAACTCACGCCGGGCGGCGGACCAGCGGGCGACGATGTCGACGTTGCCGCGTTTTGCCGCGAAGTACGCCGCGGCGGCGTCGGGAGCGTCGTGCGGCAACACCTCGTGCGTGATGGGGGTACATGCGATGAGGAGCAGCGGGAGAAGGGATCGGAGTCGCACGAGCTTCATTATGATTCCGTGCGCGAGACGAGGAGGTCACAATGCAATTACCGAAAGATGCCTGCGCCTGCGGACATCCGCTCGATCAGCACGACGGCGGACGCGGCGCCCCCTGCAACTACTGCGGCTGCGCCGCCGGCGAATCCCCGACCGCCTTCCAGGTCGGCGTGATCCACTCGATGCACGAGATGACGGTGATGCTGGCGAGGCTGGTGAAGGAGATACAGGGGAAGAGTGGGGGATAGGTTGCTTGGTTACTGGGTTGCTGGGTTGCTGGGTAACCCCCTAAGCAACCCAGCAACCCTCAGTAACTCAGCAACTACTTCTTGATAAACATCCCCGGATCAATCGTCGGATTCACTTCCACCGACTTCACTTCCGCGCTGCCGACTTTTTCGCCGGCGGCGGTGACGGTGAACGTCGACGGGAGGCGGAGGCCGCCGAACTCTTTCCATTCGCCGTACTCGGTCACCTGCTCGGCGCCCATCCGGCCGCGGGAGTACTTGCGGAGGATGCGGCCGGTGGCGGGGTCGACGACCCACTTCAGGTTTGCGCCGTCGGCGTTGATCTCGAGCACGCGGCCGTCGATCGCGCCGACCTTCTCCGTGCCGTTCGCCGTGAACTTGTAATTCGGGCTGCCGATGCTGCGGAGGATTGTGACCACGTCGGACTTCTCGTCGTTGCGCATGTTGTCGCGCTGCGAGCCTGGGAGGTCCTGCGTCTGGCCGCCCGGGAGAACGACGAACGCCGCGTCGGGCGTGACCACCATCGAGATCTCGCCCATCGGCATCTTCATCGTCACGTGCTGATCGGAGGGATAACGCGTCACATTATCAAGCTCCGTGTCCATCATCCCCTGCGGTCCCTTCATCGACATCGCGGCGACCGTGCGGATCGCCTTGATCGACGCGAGCTTCGCCGGGCCGCCGACGAAATCGGCGACCTTCTTCGCCAGCGCCGTCCCTTCGTCATTGCCGGCCGCAGGCTTCGCGCCGGCCGGTGCGCCGCCCGGCTCGGGAATCGTGATGTCGATCGGCGTAACCGTTCCCAGCGACGAGAGCGGCTTGTCGAAATCCTTCTCCTTGCCGACGACGAGCAGCGCCATCTGGTCGGGATGGATGTACTTCTGCGCCGCGGCTGCCACCTGCTCCGCCGTGACCTTCTGCAGGTTGGCGGGGTAGTTCCGGTAGTAGTCGAGCGGGAAGCCGTAGAACTCGAGACTCATCTGCTGCCCGAGGACTTTCTCGGGGGAGTCCATGGTGAAGATGAACGCGTTCAGGATTGCGTCCTTCGCCAGCGACATCTCCTCGGCGGTGAACGGCTGCGTGCGGAGATCGGCCACGTCCTGCTTCAACGCGATGATCGCCTCGACCGTCGTGCCGCTCTTCGTGCTCATCTGCACGCGCGCCAGTCCGGGGTGATCCCAGCCGGCGCCGAGGCCGCCGCCGACGCCATACGCCAGTCCGCGCTTCGTGCGGATGTCGTTCATCAGGCGGCCCGAGAAACCTCCGCTGAGGATCTCGTTCATCACCGCCACCGCGTAATAGTCGGGGCTCTTGCGAAGCATGCCGGGGCCGACCAGCGCGATGTTCGCCTGCGTCACGTCATCCTTGGCGATGAAGTAGACGCCCGGCTTCGCGGGAGTGCCCATGGCCGGAGGCGGGGAAGCCTGCGGACCGCGCGGCCACTTGCCGAACGCGTCGCGCAGCTTCTTCTCCATCACCTTCGAATCGAAGTCGCCGGCGACGCCGACGATCATGTTGTTCGGATAGAGATGCGCTTTGTGGAAGGCGAGGAGATCGTCGCGCGTGATCGAGGCGATCGTCGCGTACTCCTGCTGGTGCGTGTACGGGGAATCGCTGCCGTAGCCGAGCTTCGCCGCCTCGCGCCCGAGGATTCCCTGCGGATCGTCGTTGCGGCGCGAGATGCTGGTGTTGCCCTGCGTCTTGGCCAGGTCGATCTTCTCCTGGCGGAACTGCGGATCTTTCAGCAGGTCGAGGAAGAGCGGGAAGACCAGGTCGAAGTCGTTCTTCAGGATGTTGAAGTGGACCGCGGTCGAGTCGTCGTCGCCGCTCGTCTCGAGGCGTGCGGCGTGCGAGTCGAGCAGCTCGTCGAGCTGATCGCCCGTCTTGTCTTTGGTGCCACCGGTGCGCCACGACTGGCCGTAGATCGAGATGAGGCCGGCCTTCCCGGCCGGGAGGTCGCGGCTGCCGCCGCGGATTTCCGCGGAGAGGGCGATGAGCGGCAGCTCGTGGTCCTCCATCAGGAAGATAACCATGCCGTTGTCGAGCTGGATCCGTTTCGCCACCGGCGGATTGAAGGCCCGGAGCGGCGGAGTCTTGATCTGGCGATAGTCGGTGGCCTGGCCGAAGAGGGAAGTCGCTGCCAGGAGCAGCGCGGCAATCATCGTCTTCATTTCGCACCTCCCTTGGTCGACTCGACCATCCCCACGGTCCGATTGGTCGGCACGAACGTGGCGGCGGCGACGCGCTTGATGTCCTGCGGCGTCACCTTGTCGATCCGGTCGACTTCGCGGAAGAGCTCGCGCCAGTCGCCGTAGAGCGTCTGGTATTCGGCGAGCTGCAGCGCCAGGCCGGCGTTGCTGTCGAGCTGGCGGATCAGGCCCGCCTTGGCGCGGGTCTTCACCGACTGCAGCTCATCGGCCGGCACATCTTCGGTCTTCATCCGATCGATCTCCGCGTGCATGGCGTCGACGACGTCAACCGCGGCATGACCCGCGGACGGCACGGCGAAGAAGGCGAAGAGGTTCGGATACTTGTTGCCGGGGAAGCCGTTGAAGCCGGCGGCGGTGACGGCGATCTTCTTGTCGCGCACGAGCGACCGGAAGAGGCGCGAGGTCCGGCCGTTCGACATCAGCATGGAGATGACGTCGTACGTGGCGTTGTCGGGATCGATGGCATCGGGGCGGTGATACCCCTCGATGTAGAACGGCTGGGAGGTCTCGCGCAGGACGACGGTCCGCTCCGAGTGCTGCGGCGGCTCGATAGTGCGCAGCGGCTCCGGCTGCGGCGCGCTCGGCAACCGTCCGAAGTATTTCTCCAGCACCGGCATCGCCTCGGCAGTGTTCACGTCGCCGACGACGGTGATGACCATGTTCGACGGGATGTAGTACTTGTGGAAGAAGGCGATGGCGTCGGTGGCGCTGAACGTCTGCAGATCGGAGGGCCAGCCGACCGTCGGCTGACGGTACGGATGCGCAGTGTACGCGGTGGCCAGGAACTGCTCGACGAGGCGCCCGACCGGATTGCTCTCGCTCCGCATCCGCCGCTCCTCGGTCACGACGTCGCGCTCCTTGTAGAACTCGCGGAAGACCGGGTGGAGGAAGCGCTCCGACTCCAGGTAGGCCCAGAGCTCGAAGCGGTTCGACGGCATGGAGAAGAAGTACGCCGTCTCATCCGATGCGGTGAAGGCGTTCATGCCGGTGCCGCCCGCGCGGTCGACGACCTTCGAGAACTCGTTGGGCACGACGAACTTGTCGGCCGCGGCGATGGCGTCTTTCCATCCCTTCTCGAGATCCGCGACCTTCTTGTCGTCGCGGCCGACCGGCTTGCGGCGCTCGGCATCGTAGGCCGCGTAGGCCTTCTCGATGTTCGCCAGCGCGACCTTCTCGGCGTTGATGTCGGTGGTCCCGATCGTGTCGGTCCCCTTGAACGCCATGTGCTCGAACATGTGCGCCAGGCCGGTGATGCCGGGCACTTCCTGTGCGTTACCGGCGTTGACGACGGTGGCGTAGGAGAAGACGGGCGCCTCGTGGCGCTCCATGATGATTAACGTCAGGCCGTTGTCGAGCTTGCGGACGGTCGTCCGCTTCTCGTACGAAGCCAGATCCTGCGCGGAAACGCTGAACGCGATCAGCAGCAGGCCAATAGTGATGCGGATGGCTCGCATGAAAACCTCCCTCCAGTGATGGGCGAATTCTAGTGCCGTCGCTCCGTGTACCATCGCAACGGTATGGCGAACAACAGCAAAGTAGTCTGGACCAGCGATCCTGAGGTAGCGAAAAAGCTCCGGGAGGAAGGAAAGCTGGATCCCCCGAAGGACGCAGAGCCGTCGAAACAGACCATCCGCGTGGCGATCGACAGGAAGCGGCGAGCCGGAAAAAGCATGACCGTCGCGTCCGGTTTCTCGCATTCACCCGAGATGTTGGCCAAGCTCGCCACCGCGTTGAAGAAGCGCTGCGGATCGGGCGGGACGGTGAAGGGGAGCGAGATCGAAGTGCAGGGGGAGCATGTGGAGACGATTGCCGGGGAGTTGCGGAAGTTGGGATATCGGGTGAAGTAGCGGATGACCATCAACGACTACTTCCACTCCTGGCGCCGCCCCGGCCCCCATCCGCCCGGTGACGTCGACGTCGAAGAGGGCGAGACGCTCGACTACATCTCCGGCCACTACCGGATCTTTCAATACACGAAGGGCCATCGCTACTCGACCGACGACGTCCTCACCGCGTGGTACGGGACGCATTGGGCGCCTCGCGTTGAACGTGCGGCGGACCTCGGGTCGGGCATCGGATCGGTGGCGATTGTTGCGGCGTGGCGATTGCCGGCCGCGCAGTTCTGCACGGTCGAGGCGCAGGAAGCCTCGGTGCGGCTGGCGCGGAAGAGCATCCGCTACAACGGACTCGAGTCGCGCTTCACGATCCGGCAGGGCGATCTGCGCGATCCGTCGATCCTCGCCGACGTCGAGCCGTTCGATCTCGTCACCGGCTCGCCGCCCTACTTTCCGCCCGGCACCGCGATGGAGGCCGATCATCCGCAGGCCATCCCCGCCCGCATCGAAATCCGCGGCGACGTGCGCGATTACGCTGCCGCCGCCGCGCGCATCCTCGCGCCGGGCGGCCTCTTCGCATTCGTCTTTCCGTGCCTGCGCCGCGACGATGCGGAGCGCGCGGTCCGCGACGCGGGACTGGTGATGTTGCACCGCCGCGACGTCATCTTCAAGGAAGGCGATGTGCCGCTGATCGCGCTCTTCGCGGCATCGCGCGCCGCCGACTTTCCGGCTCATCAAGCGTGCGTCGTCGAGCCGCCGCTCACGATCCGGCGCGGCGACGGGAAGATCGATCCCGAGTACGCCGGGATCAAGGTCAGCTTTGGTTTTCCACCTGGGGAGATTTCGCCCGGTCCACCTCTTCCACGAACGCCCGAGTGAGCTCGACGATGTCGCGGAAAAGGATGCGATTGAGGTAGCGGAGCCGGGCGCGTTCCTCCATCAGCTCCGAGCTGGTGCGCAGCAGCTGCTGGCTGTCGACCGAGCATCGGCGGCCGCGCCTGAGCAGATCGAGTAGCTCTTCAGGCTCTTCCATCATTCCGGGCTTCATCATGCTACGCAAGTCCGCTGCCGAACGGGGATAATCAATCCGCCATGCCGAAGAAGAAAGCGGCTCCGAAAAAACGCGCGAGCAGCATGGCGGGGCCGCCCTCGCCTTTCATCACCATCGGCATCGGAGCCTCGGCCGGCGGCCTCGAGGCGATGGTCGACCTGCTGCACAACCTGCCGGAGAGTCCGAACGCCGCGTTCGCGATCATCCATCACGCCGATCCGACGCACCCCTCGGCGCTCAGCCAGATTCTCGGGCGCGACAGCAGGATCGCGATCGCCGACATCGTCGATGGCACGCGGATCGAAGTGAACACCGTCTACGTCGCCCCCGGCGGCGCCGACATCACGCTGCGCGACGGAGTGCTCGAGGTCCGGCCCGCGGAGAAGCGGCAGCCGCGGATGCCGATCGATTTCTTCTTCCGTTCGCTGGCCGAGGATCGCGGGTCGCGGGCCGTGGCGGTCGTGCTTTCGGGATCGGCCTCAGACGGTTCGCTCGGCGCGAAGGCCGTGAAGGCGGAAGGTGGGATCGTCTTTGCGCAGGACGAAAGCGCGCGCTTCGACAGCATGCCGCGCAGCGCGGTCGCCGCGGGCGCCGTCGACTTCGTGCTGCCGCCGAAAGAGATCGCGAAGGAGATCGTTCGCATCGCGCGGCACTCGTACGCGTTGAGCGATGACAGTGACGCGCGGCGCCTGTCGGAAACGCAGCTCGCCGAGGTCTTCACGATTCTGCGCGGGGCGCACGACGTCGACTTCACGCACTACAAACCGAACACTGTCGAGCGGCGCATCCGGCGGCGGATGGCGGTCAACAGAGTCGATACGCTCGACGACTACCTCGTGCATCTGCGCGCCCATCCGCGCGAGGTCGAGGATCTCTACTCCGATCTGCTGATCCGCGTCACCGGCTTCTTCCGCGATCCGGAAGTCTTCGAGACGCTGAAGGGGAGCATCCTCCCGGCGATCATGCGCGAACGCGACGAGAGCTCGCCGCTGCGCATCTGGGTGCCCGGCTGCGCGACGGGCGAAGAGGTCTACTCGGTCGCCATCTGCGCGATGGAGATCGCGTCGGCGATGGAGCTCACCTGCCCGGTGCAGATCTTCGGCACCGACGTCAGCGACGCCGCGGTCGACAAGGCGCGCGCCGGCATCTATCCGGAGAACATCGCCGCCGACGTGACTCCCGAAAGGCTGCGCCGCTTCTTCACGAAGATCGAAGGCTCGTACCGCGTGTCGAAATCGGTGCGCGACTGCTGCGTCTTCGCGCGCCAGAATCTGACCAAGGATCCGCCATTCTCGAAGCTCGATCTGATCAGCTGCCGCAACGTGCTGATCTACCTCGGGTCAATGCTGCAGCGGAAGGTGATGACGATCTTCCACTACGCACTGCGCAGCGACGGCTTCCTGCTCCTCGGCGCGAGCGAGACGATCGGCACGTTCTCCGATCTCTTCAACGTCATCGACCGGAAGCACAGGATCTATCGCAAGCGCTCCGTCGCCACGCGCCCGCAGGTCGACTTCCAGGCGCCGTCGGTCCGCCCCCGCGTCGAGCGCCACCGTCCCGCGGAAGAAGAGTCCGCCGCTCCGACGAACATCTTCCGCGAGGCCGATCGCGTGCTCCTCGGGCGCTTCTCGCCGGCGGGCGTGCTGATCAACGACTCGATGGAGATCCTGCAGTTCCGCGGGCGCACCAGCGCGTTTCTCGAGCCCGCTCCAGGCGCGGCCTCATTCAATCTGCTGAAGATGGCGCGCGAAGGTCTGCTGGCCGAGCTGCGCGCCGCGATTCACACCGCCAGGAAGAAAGGGACGCCGACGCGCCGCGAGCGGATCGCCGTCAGCAACAACGGCAAGTCGATCATCGCCAACATCGAGGTCATTCCGTTTATCACGCCGCTCAAGGAGCGCTTCCATCTCGTCATGTTCGAGGAGGCGCTCCCCGATGCGCCCGAGCCGGCACGGAAGAAGGGAACGAAAGCGCGCCCGGGCGACGATCAGAAAGTGCAACGCCTCAAGCGCGAGCTGGAGGGGACGCGCGAATACCTGCAATCGATCATCGAAGAGCAGGAGGCGATGAACGAGGAGCTCCGCTCGGCGAACGAAGAGATCCAGTCGAGCAACGAGGAGCTGCAGTCGACGAACGAAGAGCTGGAGACGGCGAAGGAAGAGCTGCAGTCGAGCAACGAAGAGCTGACGACGCTGAACGAAGAGCTGGAGAATCGCAACGAGGAGCTGGCGCAGGTGAACAACGACTTGATCAACCTCCTCGCCTCGGTCGACCTCCCGATCGTCATGCTCGACGAAGAGCTGCGCATCCGCCGGTTCAATCCCGGCGCGCAGAAAGTGCTGAACGTGATCCCGACCGACATCGGCCGCTCGATCCGCGATCTGAAACTATCGCTGCGCGTCGACAACCTCGAGGAGCTCGTCACCTCGGTGATCGAGGAGCTGAAGGTGCGCGAAGTGCGCGTGCAGGACGTGGCGGGACGCTGGTACCTCCTGCGGGTGCGGCCCTATCGGACGATGGAGAACAAGATCGACGGCGCGGTGCTGGTCTTGATCGACGTGCCGGTCTAGTTCGGCTTCCTGCTCCGCCGGGTCTGCAGGCCTACTCGAATCCGGTCCACCTCGCCGCGCAGGAAGTCGATCTGCGCGAGCAGTTCCTCGACTTCGATCGTGAGGTCCTCGGCGTGGCGCGAGCTGACGCCGTTCCGTTCGCGCGAGCCGCTGAGATCGCGCCAGAATCGGGCCCGGGCGTTCGGCTTCAGCGTGGCGATCTTGTCGGCGAGGGCACCGTCGATGTTCTCATCGGCGTCGAGCAGATCGTGGGGCGAGAGGTGAAGGACGCGGGCGATGGTGGTCATCAGGCCGACGTCGAGGTTCTGCTTTCCTGTCTCGATCCTGGAGAGCGTCGCGGTACTGATCGAGGCCTGCGTGGCGACTTCGCTCAGCGACATCCGGCGGGTGGTGCGCAATTCGCGAATCCGGGCTCCGATCATCTTCTGCCTCTGCAAAAGTTTAGCGCACGATGTTCTGTTTATCCGAACACTCTCCTACTTTTCTCAACAGCTCATGGATGTCGAATGGTTTCCGGATGAGCGCAAAAATCTGGCTGACGTCGAGCTTTCGGAGATCGTTCCTGCTGGCTCCGGTCGTGACGATGATCCGCTGCATCGTGGCCGGCATGTCCCGCGCGACGGCCTCCAGGAATTCGAAGCCGCTCACCACCGGCATCATCAGGTCGAGGATGATCGCGTCGTACTCATCGGAGCGGATTCGAAGCAGACCCTGCTTGCCATCGCTCGCATCGTCAACCGCGTAGCCGTTCCGGTGCAAAAGGGTGATGAACATCTGCCGGATGGCGGCATCGTCATCAACGACGAGCACGCGTTTCTGAATCATGATGACTCCGGAAAAGATTATCCCCCCTTGCGGCAATCGCAAGCTGACGACTGCCGATATTTCAGTTGGCGCAATACGGCTGAGCTACCGCCTCGCGGGATCGCGCTAGACTTCCCGTTGACCATGAGCACGAAACTGCGCGTCATTGCCGGCGACATCGGCGGAACGAAAACGCTGCTGCAATTCGTAGGCTCCGACGGCGTCTCGGTCGAGCAGCGATACGAGAGCGGCGCATTCGCGACGTTCGACGATCTGCTTCGCGATTTCACAGCGCGCAGCCAGCATCGCGCCGACGCTGCCTGCTTCGCGGTCGCCGGCCCGGTTCTCGGGCGCACTGCATCGGTCACGAATCTCCATTGGCAGATGGATGCAGACAAGCTCGAAGAGGCGTTCTCGATCCGGCACGTCGCGCTGATCAACGACTTCGAAGCGGTGGCCCTCGGCGTGCCGCTGCTCGCCGACGCGGACGTCGTCCCGCTCCAGTTCGGGAATCGAATCGCCAACGCGCCGATCGGCATCCTCGGCGCCGGCACGGGACTCGGCGAAGCGATCGTGATCCACGACGGCGCGCGCTGGAACGTGATTGCATCCGAGGGCGGCCACGCCGATTTCGCGCCGCAGAACGAGGAGCAGACGCGGCTCCTGCTCGCGCTGCGGGAAAAGCTCGGACATGTCAGCTGGGAGCGATTGCTGTCCGGCATGGGACTGGTCAACATCCACAACTTCGTGACCGGAATCGACAGGCCGTACGACGAAGTGATCCCCGCGGAGATCGCGGCCGCGTACGCGCGCCACGACGAAGCGGCGCGGCACACGGTCGACATCTTCGTCGACATCTACGGATCGGAAGCGGGCAACATGGCGTTGCGCGTCCTCGCGCGGGGAGGCGTCTTCCTCGCCGGCGGCATCGCGGCGCGCAACCTCGACTGGTTCAACGACGGCCGCTTCATCGCAGCGTTTCTGCGCAAGGGCCGCTTCCACGACGTCCTGAAGAACGTGCCGGTCAATCTGATCGCGAATCCGCGAGTGGGATTGATCGGCGCGACGGAGATGGCACGGCGGGTTTCATCATGATGATCGGAATGACCGGCGAGCCTCAGCCGTTGGTCGCGTCGCATGGGACTCAGTGTCGGAATCGTCGGGCTGCCTAACGTCGGGAAATCCACCATCTTCAACGCGCTGACCGCTGCCGGAGCGCAGAGCGCGAACTACCCCTTCTGCACGATCGAGCCGAACGTCGGCATCGTGCCGGTCGTCGACCGCAGGCTCGACAAGCTGGCCGAGCTCGCGCAGAGCAAGCAGACGATCTATACCGATCTGAAGGTCGTCGACATCGCCGGCCTGGTGCGCGGCGCGAGCAAAGGGGAGGGACTCGGCAACCAGTTCCTCGCCAACATCCGCGAGACCGACGCCATCCTCCACGTCGTCCGCTGCTTCGACGACCCGAACGTCGTGCACGTCGAGAACGGCGTCGATCCGCTGCGCGACATTGAGATCATCGAGACCGAGCTGCTGCTCGCCGACCTCGACGCATTGCAGAAGCGCGTCGACAAAGTGGTGCGCCTCGCGCGCGTCGGACAGAAGGAGGCGCAGGCCGCCGCCGACGCGTTGCAGAAGGCGATCGCCGCCGCGAATGACGGGACGCCGCTGCGCGCGATCCCGTTCACGGATGAAGAGCGCGAAGCGTTGCGCGATCTGAACTCGATTACGATGAAGCCGGTGCTCTACGTCGCCAACGTCGGCGAAGCAGATCTCGGCACGGAGACGCCGCTCCTGCAGAAAGTGCGCGCCATCGCCGCCGAGAAGAAGGGCGAAGTGGTCGTCATCTGCGGCGAGCTCGAAGCGCAGATCGCGCAGCTGCCACCGAGCGAGCGGCAGGACTTCCTCACCGAGATGGGACTGCCGGAGCCGGGCCTCGACGTGCTGATCCGCGCAGCGTACCGGCTGCTGAACCTCGAGACGTTCTTCACCGCCGGCCCGAAGGAATCGCGCGCCTGGACGATCCATCGCGGCGCGAAAGCCCCCGAGGCCGCGGGCGTCATCCACAGCGACTTCGAGCGCGGCTTCATCCGCGCCGAGACGATTGCGTACGATGACTACGTCGCGCACGCCGGCGAGCAGGGCGCCAAAGCCGCGGGCCGGATGCGCAGCGAGGGGAAAGAGTACGAAGTGCAGGACGGGGATGTGATTTTGTTCCGGTTCAATGTGTAGGGCGGGTTCTCCAACCCGCCTGGGTGGGTGGGAGAACCCCGGCGGGTTAGAGAACCCGCCCTACGTATGAAATTCAAACTGCAATCTGACGAAGGCCTCGAGATCCATGGCGAGCTGACGCTGCCGCATCATCCCCGCTCCCTCGTCATCGTCGTGCACGGCTTCAAGGGCTTCATGGACTGGGGCTTCTTCCCCTGGCTCTCGGAGTCGCTCTGCGGGCACGAGCTCGCGGTCTGCCGCTTCAACATGTCGCGCAGCGGCGTCGGCGGACGGAGCGAGAACTTCGACCGGCTCGATCTCTTCGAGCGCGACACCTATTCGATCCAGCTCGCCGATCTCCGCACCGTCGCCGCCTATTGCCGCTCGCAGTTCCCATCGCTTCCGACGTTTCTCCTCGGGCACTCGCGCGGCGGCGGCGTGGCACTGCTCGGCGCGGACGAGGTGGCCGATCTCTGCGGCGTGATCACCTGGAGCGCGATCTCGCGCGTCGACCGTTGGGACGACGCCACAAAGCAGCAATGGCGGCGTGACGGATTCGTGGAAGTCGTCAACGCCCGAACGAAGCAGATCATGCGGATGTCGTCGGCCATGCTCGACGACGCAGAGGCCAACGCCGAGCGGCTCGACATCGGCGCGGCGGTCGGGCGTCTGAAGGTGCCGCTGTTCGTCGTTCACGGCGCGCGCGACGAAAGCGTGCCGGTCGCCGAGGCCGATGCGATCGCGTCGCGCGGTGTCGACGTCTCGAAGATGATCATCGACTCCGCGACGCACACCTACAACGCCATCCACCCCCTCGTGCACGTCCCGCCCGAGCTCGCGCTGGCGGCCGAGGTCGCTGCGCATTTCTGTAACGCCTACGCGTAAAAAGGCGAGTAGCATCCCTCTATACTTCTGTAGCTAGGTCCAAAACCATGCACATGGGGGGTCGGCGGATACGCCATATCCGCGTCGAGCATTTCCTCGGCCAGGGGGGAATGGGCGACGTCTATGAGGGCTTCGACGAGAAGCTCCGGCGCCGCGTAGCGCTCAAGGTTCTGACGCGCCATCCGGGCGATCGCGATGCGCGGGCGCGTCTCATCCGCGAAGCGCACGCTCTCTCGCAGCTCGAGCATCCGAACATCTGCCGCATCTACGACCTGATCGACGACGAGCCCGACGTCGACGTCCTCGTGCTCGAACTGATCGACGGCCGCACGCTGACGCAGGCGATCCGCGAAGGGTTGAGCGCCGCGGACCAGTTGCGGATCGCGACGTCGCTCGCCGACGTCCTCGTCGCCGCCCATCGCGCCGGCATCATCCATCGCGACCTCAAGCCGGACAACGTGATGCTCACGCGCACCGGCGTGGTCAAGGTCCTCGACTTCGGCCTGGCGCGATGGCTGGAACGGATCTCCGGCAAGCACAACTCGGTGCGCTCGCATTCGCCCGAGCAGTCGGAGCACGGCTTCGTCTCCGAGTCGACGCGGACGCAGAAGACCTGGATCTTTCCCGACATGGATTCGCCCGCCGTGGCCACCGCCGTCGGCATCGCCGTCGGCACGCCGCTCTACATGAGTCCCGAGCAGGCGCGGGGCGAAACGCTGACCACGGCCAGCGACATGTACGCGTTCGGCCTCGTGCTGCAGACGCTCTTCACCGGCAACGAGCCGTATCCGCAGGGCTGGAGCGGCGCGGAGGTGATGATGAAGGCGGCGATGGGGGAGTCGCTGCCGGCGAAGATGAAGCATCGCGAGATCGCCGCGCTGATCAACGATCTCAAGCACCTCGCTCCATCCGACCGCCCCACCGCCGTCGATGCGCTGGCGAAACTGAAGTACATCGCCGAGCGGCCGAAACGGTTCGTGCGCCGCGGCATCGTCGCCGCCGCGATCACGCTCGCGCTCCTCGGCGTGGCGAAGTACACGATCGATCTGCAGCACGAACGGGCCGTGGCGAAAGCCGCAGAGGCCGAGGCGCGGCAACGAAGGGCGCAGGCCGATGACCTCATCGGATTCATGGTCGGCGATCTGCGCAAGAAGCTCGAGCCGGTGGGACGGCTCGACGTGCTCGACGCCGCGGCGACGAAGGTGCTCGAGTACGCGGGCTCACTCGATCCGCATGCGTTGAATGTGCAGGAACTGCTGCGTGGCTCCGAGGCGCTCAATCAGCTCGGCGACGTGCGCATCGGGCAGGGAAAGCTCGGCGACGCGATGAACGCGTTCAAGCGCTCGCTGGCGTTTGCGACCGAGGCGTCGCATCGCGCGCCGAACGATCCGGCCGCGACGCTGGCCGTCGGCACGAGTCACTACTGGCTCGGCAATGCGCTGCGGCTGCAGGGGAACCTGAACGAGTCGCTTGCACACATGCGCGTGTACATGAGCGCGGGAGATCAGCTCGTCGCGCGCGATCCTCAGAATTCGAAATATCAGATCGAGCGCGCCTACGGACACAACAACGTGGCGATGGTCCTCGAGGCGCAGGGCGATCTGCGCGGCGCGCTCGAAGAGAATCGCGCCGCGTTGAGCGCGAAACAGTTGCTGCTCCTGACGAATCCGGACAACAACGACCGGCAGTTCGACATCACCATCACGCTCAATCGGATCGCCTTCGATCTCCAGCGCCTCGGAAAACTTCAGGAGGCGCGCAGCTACTTCGAGCAGGAGTCGCAGATTCTCGAGCGGCTCGTGCAGCGCGAACCGAATCACACGCAATGGCGGTCGCGCCTGGCGATCAATTACAGCTTTCTCGCCGGTCTCGATGAGGCGTTCGGCGACGACGCGGCCTCGCTCCGGCGCCGCCAGTCGGAGCAGGAGCTGGAGCAGAAGCTCTACGCGCTCGAGCCGGCGAACACGGACTGGAAACGCAATCTCGCCATGACCGACATGTGGATCGGGAAACTCGAGGCGCGCGCCGGCCGCACCGCGGAGGCGCTCGCCTCGATCGCGGACGGGGAGCGGCTGCTGCGCCAGCTGATCGTGCTCGATCCGAAACGTCTCGGATGGCAAAAGGACCTCGGGGTCGTGCTGATCGCCCGCTCCCGCGCGACGCTTGCGCGCGGCGATTCGCCCGGCGCGCAGAGTGCGATCGATGAAGCGCTGCGCCTCTTTGCGCCGCTCGCCAACGACGGCGCGGCTCGCCGCTTCATCGCCGAGGCTCACCTGGTTCGCGGCGACATCCTCGCCGCGCGCGGCTCGCGCGATGCCGCACATGAAGAGTGGCAACAAGCACGGTCGGCGATCGAGCCGGCCGCCCGCACATCGACAGATCCGCAGGTGATCGACTGCTGGACCCGGTCGCTCCTGCGCCTCGGCGACAACGACGGCGCGCGTCCGTTGCTCGCCCGTCTCGAGGGGATCGGTTACCGCCCCCGGGAACTCAACAACCCAGGCAAAGAGAGCCGCAATAACGCGGCGAAAGGAGAGTAACCATGGTCCAACATGTACAAATCGTTCTCAATGAAGATGTCCCACCCAATCCCGTTGCAGAGTCGACCCTGAACAACATCTGGCGCGACGATCAGCAGATTTGCTGGTTCTTCACGCCGGAGGTCATCGCCGCCGGCTGGGGCTGGGACAACAGCCGGGAGGAGGGTCCGAACAAGGCGGTCGAATTTGCCGGGGACAGTGGCTGGGACGGAAGCGCTCCGGTACCGGTCGGTCTGATGCCGGTCAATCCTCCCGATCTCCGCCATTACTGCGCGACGGGGCCGGGAGCAAACGCCGGCCCCGACGTTCCGACCTACCACTACACGTTGTATTTCGTTAACGGGACGAAGAAGTTTTCGCACGACCCCGAGGTCGGGAATCAACCGCAGCCGTAGCCGCGATCGGAGGAAGAGTCATGACCCAGCACGCATTCGTGGTCGACAACCCACAGGGGCCCGATCCGTTGAAGATCGTGCCGTTTCAGGTCGACATCTATCGCAATGACCAGAACCTGATCTGGAAGATCCTCGCGCAGGGATGGGGATGGTCGCCGAACCATAATCCGCCGATCGATATCGGCGATGGTTGGAATGGTACGACTCCCTCGCCGGTCGGTGGCCCGCCGGAGGCCGGCGAACTGGATCGCCGGCTCTATTCAGCGCATGGGCCGGGACCGAATGAAGGGAGTGAGCCGGTGCTCTACACGTACATTGCGTGGGTCACCGACGATCCTGACGCCTCGGTGGAGCGGGATCGCAAGATCAGGGCGCTGGACATTACCCAGATGCCGATCGATCCCGAAGTAGGCAATCAACCGCAGCCGTGAAGTGTGTGTGTGGGGCGGGTTCCCCAACCCGCCCCGCTCTTATTCGCCTTCGCCCGAAACGTGCTTCCCGCGGTTTCCGGGCAGTTCCGGATGCTGCCTCGGTCCACCGCGCCGCCGGCGCCGCCGGCGACTTCCACCGCCGCCTCCACCACCACCCGTTTCCTGTGGCGGCGGCTCGGGCTCGTCGGGCTCTTCGGTGACGGTCTCTTCGAGCTCGCGATCCTGCAGCTTGTTTTCATCGAGCAGCCAGACCCATTGCGTCTCGACCTTCGCCGCCGGTTGCGCCTGCGGCTGTGGTTGAGGCTTTGGCTGTTGCGGCTGGGGTGACTGTTGTTGCGGTTGCGGTGATTGCTGCGGTTGCGGACGCTGCTCGCGATCGCGGCGCGGCTTCCGCTGTTCCTGCTGCGGCATCTCGAGCCGTTTGAGGCGCAGCAGCACGTCTTCGCTGATGCGGCGATTGACCGCGATCAGATCGGCGACGAGCGCGATGAGCCAGGTCTGAAAGCCGGTCACCAGAAAGACGGCGCAGAGGATCAGCGACTGCACGTGGCCGCCGCGATTGCCATGCGTGAAGGCCCAGAGGAAGCGAAGTCCGAGGACGACGCCCGCGAGCATCAGGATCGAGCCGATCCAGGCGAATGTCTTCAGCGGGCGATAAACGGTGGAGATCCGGAAGATCGTCGCCATTGACTTACGGAGGTATGTCCCGATGCCGTGATAGAGGCGCGAGGGGCGGGTCGGCGCGTTGGTCCGGACGGCGACCGACTGCACGCCGAGGTTGTGATTGCCCGATTGAATGATCGTCTCCAGCGTGTAGGTGAACGGGTTGAAGACGTTGATCTGCATCGCCGCTTCGCGCGAGAACGCGCGGAAGCCGCTGGTGACGTCACCGACCTCGATGCCCGAGGCGAGACTGACGGTCCAGCTGCCGAGGCGCTGCAGCAGCCGCTTGATCGCCGACATGTGCGGCGACTTTGCTACCTGCCGGTCGCCGACGACCACCTCGGCCGTCCCTTTGACGATCGGCGCGATGAGCTTCGCGATGTCGGCGGCCACGTACTGATTGTCGGCGTCGGTGTTGACGATGATGTCCGCGCCGAGCCGCAGCGCTGCGTCGATGCCGGCAACGAACGCCGCGGAGAGTCCGCGATGCGTCTTCAGCTGCACGACATGATTCGCGCCCGCTTTGCGCGCGGCGTCGGCAGTCCTGTCGGAGCTGCCATCATCGACGACCAGTGTCTCGACGGACGTGATGCCGTCGATCTTCTTCGGAATCTCGCGGATCGTAGCCGCGATCGTCGCCTCTTCGTTGTAAGCAGGGATTTGAACGATAAGCTTCATGAAAGTAGAGTCAAAGAGCGATAGAGCGGCAGAGAGATAGAGTGGTTTGTCTTCACCTCTATCACTCCATTTCTCTATCCCTCTATCACTTTGAAAGTCTCAGTAATCATGCCGGTGGAGCGGGTTGGCGGCGACGCGGAACGCGCCGTGGCGTCCGTTCTGCGTCAGGAAACGCCATTCCCATTCGAGTTGATTGTGGTGTCGGCGGCGCCTCTTGAGGATCTTGTGCGAGCCGGCGTCCGAAACGTCGTCGAGCCGAATCGTAATCCCGCAACTCGAAGAAATCGAGCAGTTTCCGTGGCGGCGGGGGAGATTCTTGCGTTCATCGATGATGATGCAATCGCCGCTCCGCACTGGCTGGCCAACGCCATTGCGTACCTCGATGAGCATCCCGACGCCGTCGCTCTCGGCGGTCCCGATCCCGCTCCGGATGATTCGTCGATCGCCGAATTGATCTCCGACACGCTGCTCGCCACGCCATGGATCGGCAGCGGCGTCGCGGCGCATGAAGATCGCCGCGGGACGTTCGATGTGAAGCATCCGAGCGACGTCGCGCTGGTGAATCTATTCGTGCGGCGCGACGCATTCACCGGGTTCGATGAGGCGATCGGCTACATCGGCGAAGACACCGCGCTGCTCGAAGGCCTCATGCCGCACGTCGCGTATTCGGATACGGTCCGCGTCTTCCACCGCCGCCGCGCGTTTCCCGGCCCGTACCTCGGGCAACGCTGGCGCTATCGCGTGAAGACCGGCCAGATGATGATGCGCGGAACGCGTCCGCCGAAAGTGAAAGCGTTCCTGATCGCGGGCGTGCTCGGCCTGATCACGCTGCCGATCTCGCTGCCGCTCTACATCATCGCGACGTTCATCCTCGGCGCCCGCCACACGCGCCTGCCGCTGCGCTACCGGCCGTTGATCCCGTTCGCGTTCGCCGCGCATCACGCGATTTACTTCGCGGGGATCTGCTGGGGCGTGATCAGCGCGATCATTCCGCGGCGTGTTTGACGCCGGAGGCGTGCCGGCCAATAGCCGGCGGCATCGCCGCCGGATTGGACGATCGCGATGAATGTGCACCCCGGCAGGGGTGCGGGGCCTCCGGCGCCCCTGCCGGGGCGCGGCGATTGGCGGCTTCGGTCAACCGGTGGTAGTACGCCCTTGCGCACAACCACCGGCTAATCGCCTGAACGCCTTCAGCGTTCTGCCTCTTAGGGCGTCCTGCGCTCCATCACCGTCAAATCCTGAAATCCATCCAGCCCGCGCTCCGTATGCGAAACGATCCGGAAGTACGGCGAGAAAAGGCGCTCGATGCCCGCCGCCGAATGGAACATCCCGCTGGCGTTGAAGCGATCGTCGCCGGGGATGAAGAGCATGCCGTCCGCCGTCAGCGCCGCGAGATTCGCGGGAGTGTCGGCGAACGCGCGCAACGCGGTGAAGCCGACGCTCGACACCACGAGCGTTCCGCCGCCGCGGAGCACGCGCGCCATCTCCACGGCCCAGGCGTCCTGCTGCACGGGCGGGAAGTGCGTGAAGACGGAGATCGTGAAGACGGCGTCGAAGAAGCTATCCGCGTACGGGAGCGGCGGCTCGCTCGCATTCACCTCGAACGACGCGAACGGCAGCGCCTGGCGCGACCACGCAATCGCATCGGCGTCGATGTCGCATCCGAACAGTTGCCAGCCGGTCGATCGCAGGTGACGCAGCGTCCGGCCCGATCCGCATCCGAAGTCGAGCACGCGCGTCGGGTTGCCGAGCGTCCTGATGATCGTCGCCGCCGAACGGCCGCCGACTTCGAGGTACTCCTTCACATACGGCGTCAGCTGCACGTTGCGCAGCAGGCGGGCGGGCGGCAGGGGATACGGCTCGCGCGCGCGGCGCACGCGATCGCCCACGCCGCGGCGGAATCGGCCGATCGGATTGCGGATGGTGGCGGGGATCAGCCGGTGATAGAGCGCCTGCGCGGCACGCACGGACATCGGCGGGATTGTATGATCGGGCCGGATCGTTACGAAGCGCGCGATGAAGTTCACCGACAAACTGCAGTACCTTCGATTCCTCGTCGACAAGCGGGGGATGAAGCCGGTCTACCTGATCATCGGCCTGACCTACGACTGCAATTCGTTCTGCCGCACCTGCTTCAACTGGGAGCAGCTGCGCAAGAACAAGGAGCACGAGCTCTCGCTCGATGAGCTGCAGCGCACCTTCGCCTCCCTCGGCGATCTCCTCTTTATCGTCATGAGCGGCGGCGAACCGTTCCTTCGCCGCGATCTCCCCGAGGTCTGCGAAACGCTGTCGAAAGAGAATCACGTCAAGCAGATCACCATCCCGACCGGCGCCATCGCCAGCGATCTGATCGCCAAGTCGACCGAGGCGACGCTGCAGCGCTGCCCCGACACGCAGATCGTCGTCAACCTGTCGATCGATCACGTCGGCGAGAAGCACGACTGGATCCGCGGCGTGCCGGGCAACTACGAGAAGGCGAAGAAGACGTACGCGAACCTGATCGCGCTGCGCGACCGCTACGCGAACCTCACCGTCAACGTGCACACGTGCTTGTGCACCTACAACGCCGAGGATCTCGACGAGCTGTTCGCCGGCGTGAAGCGCGATTTCCCTGCGGTGTCGTTTCATTCGTTCGAGATGCTGCGCGGCGATCAGCCCGACAAGAACATCCAGCCGATCACGACGGAGCGCTATCGCGAGCTGCTGCCGAAGCTCGAGGTGTACTGGGATTCGTATCCGAATTACGACAGCTTCCTGAAGTTCGTGAAGGTCTATTCACGGCGGATGGAGCTGGCGGTGCTCGAGCAGCAGACGCAGGTCCGCCCGTGTCACGCGGGCCGCGTTTCGGGCGTGCTCGACGCGCGCGGCGAAGTGCGGATGTGCGAGCTGCGCGACGCGGTGGGAAACGTCCGCGATCACGATTTCGACTTCAACAAGCTCTGGTTCTCCGAGGCCGCCGACGCGCAGCGTGCGTCGATCCGCGCCAAGGAGTGCCACTGCACACACTCCTGCTTCATGTCGTCGTCGCTGGTCTTCGATCCGAGGACCTGGGGGGCGTACTTCGCCTCGACGGTCGTGAATTTCCTTTCCGGTTCCAGTTCATCCCGAGCGCAGCGAGGGATCAACGATGACGCCGCGACGAGTGCGCCTGTCTAGCGGTGCCGCCACTGATGCCTCGCTCCGCTCGGCATGAATTGAGACCGAAGATTGCCATCGTCGGGCCGGTCTTCCCGTATCGCTCCGGTGTCGCGTACTGCACCACGCGCCTGGCCGAAGAGCTCGATGCGGATGTGATCTCGTTCTCGCGCCAGTATCCGACCCGCTTCTATCCCGGCGGCGCGAGCGACATCGATGCCTCGCTGCCGCGCGCGAAAGCGGCGTTCATCCTCGATCTGATCAATCCGCTCACCTGGATTCGCGCCGGCTGGCGCCTGCGCAAGTACGACCACGTGATCTTCGTGCTCTACATCTGGGTCTGGGTCCTGCCGGCGCGCGTGATGATGGCGCTGCTCGACTGGGACACGCGCGTGATCCTGCAGTGCCACAACGTCGGCGACAAGGAGCCGGCGTGGTGGAAGCGGTTGATGACGAACCTCGTGCTGCGCCGCGCCGATGCGCTCGTCGCGCATGCGCGTGCCGAGGCGGCCGATGCGTGGAAACGCTCGCGCGGAAAGCATGTGATCAAGACGTTCCTGCCGGTGCACGAGCTCGGCGGCGAGATCCCGTTGCGCGAAGAGGCGCGGCAGAAGCTCGGCATCGAGGCGAAGAACGTCGCGCTCTTCTTCGGGCACATGCGGCCATTCAAGGGACTCGACATCGCATTGCGCGCGTGGCCGGAGTTGAAGTCGGATGTGCTGCTGCTCGCGGCGGGGGAGGCGTGGTGGGATCTGAAGGATGAGTACACGGCGCTGGCGTCGAAGAACGTCCGCCTCGAGTTCCGCTACATCCCCGACTCCGAGATCGCGACCTACTTCGCCGCGTGCGACGTGGTCATCGCGCCGTATCGCGCCGAGGCGCAGAGCGGAGTCGCGCTGACGGCGTTTCACTTCGCGCGGCCGGTCATCGCCACGCGGGTCGGCGGTCTGCCGGAGATCATCGACAACACGAACGGGATGCTGATCGAGCCGGAGGATCCGCACGATCTGGCGCGGGCGGTCGACGAGCTCTTCACGACGCGCGATCGGGCCTCGATGGAGTGCGGCGCGGCGGATGCGGCGCGCAAGTATTCATGGTCGGAATACGCTAAGGTATTCGAACGCTTGGTGAACCGATGACCGTCATTCCCCGCCGCATCAAAGTCGGCCTCGAGCTGACGTCGAAGTGCAATCTGCGCTGCGGGATGTGTCCGCTGCCGGTGCTCCGTCGTCCGTACGAGGACATGGCCTGGCCGCTGGTGGAAAAGGCGGAGCGCGAGATCCACGGACTCGGCCTGAAACTGAAGTGGATGCACGAGATGGGGGAGCCGCTCCTCTATTCTCGGATTGACGACGCGATCCGCCTCTTCCCTGAGGCGAGCGTCTCGACGAACGGACTCGTGCTCACCGAGGCGGTCGGCGCGAAGCTGCTGGCATCGCCGCTCAAACGGCTTCGCATCTGCGTCGACTCGATCCAGCCCGAGGTTTATCCGCATCTCCGCACCGGCGGCGATTTCGATCTGCTTGTCGATCTGACGCGGAAGTTTCTCGCGCAGGCGAAGGGGCATCCGATCCGGATCGAGATCCAGAAGATGCGCTCCCGTCTGACCCTCGGCGAAACCGTCGACGACTTCCGCAAGCTGTTCGAGCTCAAGCGCTATCCGAATGCGCGCGTGATCGAGCGGACCTGCGAGGCGCTCGACGTCAACGAGGAGACCGATCTGCACGGAAAGTTCTACGGCTGCGTGCAGGGGGCGTTCTTCACCTGGGTCGTGATCTTCGCCGACGGCCGCGTCACGCACTGCTGCTACGACGCGCACGGCGACCAGGTCATGGGCGACCTGAAGACGCAATCGCTGCAGGAGATCGTCGACGGCGATCGGATGGCGCAGATGAGAGCGGCGTTCGAGGCGCGCGATTTCTCGCAGCTCCCGCGCTGCGGCGAATGCTTCAAGTACGGCGGCGAGTCGCACACCTTCAACGACATCCTGACGCGGGTGCAGAACCTGCCGGATGTGGCGAAGGACGTCGTGCGCAAAGTGCTCGACGTTCGCTACAGATAGTGTGGGGCGGGTTCTCTAACCCGCCCCACACACAAGAACGTCAGTGATCCTTTTTCTGCGCGTCGTGCTCGGCTTTGATCTTCTCGAACTTTGCGCGCTGATCGGCCGTGAGGACGGCCACGATCTTCGCCAGCGACGCGTCGTGAATCTTCTTCATCTGCTCGTGATTCGCATCCATCTGCGGCTTGAGCGCGTCGAGCTTCGCGGTGTCGTTCGCTTCGCGGGCGGTGCGAACCTGCTCCATCAAATTGCGCGCGCTCTCGAAGAACGAAGCGTTGTCTTCACGCGACCGCTTCTCGATGGCGTCGATCTGCGTCTTCTGCGCGTCGGTGAGCGACAGCTGCGCCGCGAACACCGTTGAGAAGGACAGCATCGGCCGCCGGTGCTCGCCATGTTCCTGGGCGAAGATGGGGGTCGCGACGAGGGTGGCAAGCGCAACTGCAGTGATCCATTTCTTCATGAGGGCGGGTCTCCTTGCAGATAGAACGAACGAGGCGCCGTTTCGTTGAACGCGGACTCGTGCTGGTCCTCCACCTGCAACGGTCCCGCCGCTCAGGAGAGACCGAGCGGGGCGGTCGAGCTGCGGCCGCCCTACGCCGCCTTGTTCTTCTCCGTCGCCGACCACACCCGGCCCGAGACCGCCTCGTAAATATCGGTGATCTCGGACAGGAACCGCACGCGGCCGTCGCGTGACGGCATGACGAACGAGCGGAAGAACGCCCAGCCGTTCTGCAGCGCGGCCTTGAAGCCGGAGCGGACGACGTTGTACCAGATGCGGCGCGGCGTCAGCCAGAAGCGGAGGTACGCCTGCCGCTGGAGTTGCAGAAGCGCCTTCGTGTCGAGGTCATTGACCTCCATCACGACCTTCTGCCCCTGCCGCCGCAGCTCCGAATACTCCTCGGTCAGCAGCCGCACACCCTTGTCGCCGGCCAGCGCCTGCGCTCGGATCTCCGTGCCGGGATACGGCATGGCGATGTTGAAGTAGGCGTGGTCGCACTCCTTCAGGTTGACGACGAAGTCGATCGTCTCCTGAACCGTCGCCTTCGTGTCGCCCGGCAGCCCGAGGATCACGGAGCCGCGGGTCTCGATGCCGGCCTTCTTCGCCCAGCCGTAGGCCTCGCGGATGCGCGGCAGTGTCGAGTTCTTCTTGAGCGAATGCAGCACTTCCGCGTTGCCCGACTCGATGCCGAAGGAGAGGCGGCGGAGTCCGGCGTCGTGCATCTCCACGAGGAGGTCGGGCGAGACGGTGTTGACGTGTGTCCAACCTTCCCACGTGATGTCGAGCTTCCGTTCCTTCAGCAGCGCGCACATCTCCATGATTCGCTCTTTGCGCGTCGTGAGCGTGTCGTCGACGAAGATGAAGTGATTGATGTTGTGGCGATCGTGAAAGTCCTGCACTTCATCGACCACGTTCACCGCGGAGCGGAAACGGGTCGTCCGCCCGTACATCAGCGGCTCCGTGCAGAACGTGCAGTTGTACGGGCAGCCGCGCGACGTGATGATCGTCGTGAAGCGGCGGATGCCCTTGCCCGGCACGCTGAAGAGGTACTTGCTGTGATCGAGATCGGTGCGGTCGGGGAAAGCGAGATTGTCGACGTCGGGCCGCAGCGTGCGCGGCAGCGTCCGGCGGATCTCGCCGTTCGCGCGGTAGAGGATGCCGGAGACTTTGTCGATGTCGTTAGAGTCGCCGCTGGTGATGGCGTCGACCAGGTCTTTCATCCCGTCTTCCGATTCTGACAGGACGGCGTAGTCGAAGGCCGGCGCTTCCTTCATCGACTCGACGTGGGTCAGCGTGATGTGAGGGCCGCCGGCGACGAGGATCGTCTTGCCGTAGGCCTCCTTGATCGCGGAGCCCAGCATCTTCGCGGTCTCCCAGAGCGGGGAGACGACCTGGATGCCGACGATGTCCGGTTTGTAGTCGCCGACGAGGGAGAGAATCGAGGAAAGGGAGAGTCCGGAGGCTTCGCCGTCGACCACGCGGACGTCGTATCCGCCGGCCACCAGGGAGCCCTTCAAATAACACAATCCGAGCGGCGGGTAGAAAACCCCTACCTTCGCTACGTGCTTGAAGTTACCGTAGACATCGCCCCATGGAGGGCCGATCAGAAGAATGCGATGAGACATCCCGGTAGTCTACACGAGATGCGTGTTATAGATTCCCGCTGACGATGACCACTCACGCTTGGGGAACTCAACCTGGAATGTTCGGTCCGCTGCACGCGCACCGGCTCGCGCGGATCGTCCACGAGGTGGAGCGCCTCCCTCGCGGCTCGCGCGTCCTCGACGGCGCGGTCGGCCTCGGCACACTCGCCATCCGCCTCCAGCAGCACGGCTACAACGTGACCGGGATCGACTATTCGTTCGATGCCACGCTGCACGTGAAGAAGACGACCAGCATCCCGGTCGTCGTCGGCGACATGACCCGGATGCCGTTCCGCGACGGGGCGTTCGACGGCCTGACGTCGGGCGAGACGCTCGAGCATCTCGAGCGCGATTCCGCCGCGGCGGGGGAGATCGGCCGCGTGCTGCGCGAGGACGGAGTCTGCGTCACGACCGTGCCGGCGCTGATGAGCCTCTGGAGCTCGTCGGACGTCTACTACGAGCATCTCCGGCGCTATTCGCGCGGTCAGCTGCGATCGCTCTTTCAGTCGGCCGGACTGACGGTGGCGAAGGCGCGCTACTGGGGCTTTCCGGTCGCGTTGACGTACGACATCCTCTTTCTGCGGCCGATGAACCGGCGCCGTGCGCGGCTGAAGATCGATGAGGACCGGATGCTCGGCTCAGTGCAGCGCGCCGGCCGCTCGCGCCTGCTCGTCGCCTGTGTGCGAGCGCTGTTCGCCGTCGATCATCTCTTCTCGTGGCTACCGTTCGGACCGGGCCTGCTGCTCGTGGCGCTGAAGCAGTAGCGAGCCCTCGAGCGGCAGCTTCGTGGCGTGGACGTCGAGCAGCGGCCCGAGCTCGTAGACGTTCCGATAGCCGTAGCTGTAGAGCGCGATGTAGGTCGAGATGTTCAGCGACGCGCGCGCCGCCTTGCCCAGGGAACGCCGCTTCCTCATTCTTGAAGTTGTTGTTGCAGTAAATGAGGATGCGCGTGTTCTTGTCGGGCAGCAGCTCCGCCAGCGAGGCGATCGAGATGTCGGGGAAACTGAGGTTGATCGCTCCCTTCACGTGCAGCAGGTCGTACTTCTCGCGGCTCCGTGCATCGAGCACGATCGTCCCAGGCTCCTTACTCATCCGGATGAACTCATCCTCCGTGACGCGATGCGACGTCCGGTAAACCGCCGCCTCCTTCGCGACGAGGAGGTACCCGTCCATGTCGATGGCCGGGTTGCTGACGGCTAGCAGGAGAACGAATGCGGCGATGCTCATGACGATTAGACGCGATCGGCAGTCAATCGGTTATCTCCCGACCGCGAACTCCGCGTTGCACCCTTCCGACACCCAGATCGCCTCGTTGTCATAACCCCACGTGCGATTGAGGATGCAGTCGATGTCGCCGAGTTGGCGCACGAGGCCGACGCCGCGGGTGGTGTCGGCGGGGCAGAGGTTTCGTTTGCCGTCGAGGGAGTCGCAGATGACTTTGGTGGCGGTGGGCGGGATGGCGCTGGCTGGGAGGCGGTAGCCGCCGAGGGCAAACTGGGCGCGGCATCCGGAGGTCACCCAGATCTCGTTGCGGTCGAAGCCCCACGACTTGTCGAGCACGCACTCGCTCTCGCTCAGTTGCCGGATCAGCGCGACGCCGAGGATCGTGTCGGCGACGCAGCCGTTGCGCGCGCCGTCGGACGATTCGCAGGTGATCGTGACGATGGCCGGCTTCGGATTGCCGCGCACGGCGAATGCGGCGCGGCATCCGTTCGTGACCCAGACCCCTTTGCGGTCGTAGCCCCACTCCCGTCCGAATCCGCATTGCATCTGGTTGAAGGAGCGGATGATCTGCACGCCGGTCGAGGTGTCGGCGCGGCACTCGACCCGCTTGCCGTCGAGCGACTGGCAGACCACCACGCCGTCGAGGGATGGCGGGGGGGCGGCGGCGACGGCCGGTCCGAGGATGAATTCGCCCCGGCAGCCGTGATCGACCCAGATCTGGCCCCTCTCGCGATTGTGGCCCCACGTCGATTCCTCGACGCAGGCAGTCGTGCCGAGTTGCCGCGCGAGCGCCACGCCTCCCCCGGTTTTGGCGGGACAGACCCGGAAGCTGCCGCTCTCAGATTCGCAGACGACACGGTTATCGCCGCGCGGTTCGCGGGCGACCCAGTCGTCGGTGGTGAACATCGCGCGGCAGCCGCGCGTGACGTAGACGACACCGGCCATTCGCGTGCCCCAGGTCACACCTTCGATGCAGCGGCTCTCACTCAGCTCGTAGGTCATGCGAATGACGCCGCTCGAGCCGACCCGGCACTCGCGCGTCGTGCCGTCGATCGATTCACACGGCACGGCCTGCGCCTGCATGACGGAAGGAAATGCCAACACGAATGCACACGACAAAAGAAAACCGCGCATGGTCCGCCTCGTTTGTGATGATGATAGACCGATGGCCATTTTCATCAACATCGCGCTCGGCGTCCTCCCACTCCTGATCCTCGGCGCGTCGATCGCCGCCGGGATCGACGACGACCGCCGCCACCGGACGATGTTCCTGCTCGTCTACGGCCTCTGGGCGCTCACGCTCGCGATGTTGAACTGGATGCGCTCGTGGCCGCCGGCCTGGATCGCGGTGTGGGCGGTGGCAGGGGTGGTGTCGTTGGGGATGGCGTGGGGACGACGGAACCGTCGTTAGACAGCAGACAGCAGGTCGTTCCAAGTCTGCTGTCCGCTGTCTGCTGTCCGCTGTCTGGCAGGTCAGCGGAAGCTGATCGGGATGTCGTCCATCGTGAGGACGCCTGGTCTGGCGCTGACGACGCGGGGGATGGAGTTGACGACCATCGCCGCGGTGGCGCGATCGCCGTGGATGCCGCCTTTGATCTCCATCTCGACGTCGGGGATGCCTTTCACGATGACGCGATCGGCGGCGATGTCCTCGGCGCCGACGTACATCCGCAGCTCCAGCGAGATGGGGATCCGTCCGCGGCCTTCGATCGTCTGATGCACGCCGGCGACCTGGCCCGGCTCGACGCGGAGGTACTGCGTGACGATCTCGCGCTGGGCGACGATCGGCTCGATGACCTCGTCGGTGACGCTCTCGAACTCCACGCCGAGGCCGTTGCCGACCAGCATCAGCGACTCGCGGAGGCCCATGTGCTTGATCTTGCCGGAGTCGACGGCAGTGCGGAACTCCTCGACCGTCATGCCGGCGCCGACCTTGCGCTGCAGCGGCTCGCGGCGTGTCGAGGCGTTCTGGATGCGGATGATCTGCACGGAGTCGACGCGCTGGCAGACCGAGGTGACGGTCAGCGGCAGCTTGTCCATCACGAAGCCGGGATTGACGCCGGTGCCGAGGAGCGTGACGTTGTTCGCGCGGGCGACATGCTGCAGGTCGGCGCGGATCTCGGCGTCGAGCGGGAACGACAGCTCTTCGCAGGTGGAGACGACGTGCGAGCCGCGCTCCAGCAACATCTTCAGCTGCGCGGAGACGTCGCGCAGGCGCGAGCCGGTGGAATGACAGACGACGTCGGCCTTGACCTCGAGGTCGCGCGTGACGAGGACGCCGGTCTGCTTGCCGTGGCCGATGACGTCGCCGACGTCTTTGCCGATCTTCGCCGGGTCGATGTCGACGGCCGCGACGAGCTTGATCCACGGTTTGGTGAGAAGGAGGCGGGTGATCTCCGCGCCGATCGGTCCAATACCGAATTGCGCGACAGTGATGGGCTGTAGGTTCATGGCCGGAAAGATAGCAGACAGCAGACAGCAGACAGCAGGGGAACGAGATGTCAGTCTGCTGTCCGCTGTCTGCTGTCTGCTGTCTGGCTGAAGAGCGTCGTCTCATCCGGCTCTTCGACAAAGTTCGAAACTCCGATTCCCGCCAGCCGGTACTTCGCGTCCGCGGCAAATGAAAAGCGTGTCAGCAGCTCGATGCCGATCTCCGCGAGATCGTCCGCCGAGCCGGGGATCGACTCGGGTGTGAGCTGACGCGTCGCCGTGCGGAAGTCGCCGGTGCGCAGCTTCACGGTCACGGTGCGGCCGTTCATCCCCTTCGACTGCAGCGTCTCCCACAGATGCCTCGCTTCGCTGTCGATCCACTTCGCGACATCGTCGATCGGGATGTCTTTCGGAAACGTCGCTTCGCTCGACCACGACTTGCGCGGCCGCGACGGCTCGACCGGCGATTCATCGATGCCGCGCGCGAGCTCCCACAAACGCGTGCCCCATTTGCCGAAGCGCGCGACCAGCTCCTCCAGCGTGAAGCGATGGAGATCGCCGACCGTCTCGATCTTCATCTCCAGCAGCACCTTCTCCGTCGCCTTGCCGACGCCGGGGATCTTCCGCACCGGCAGCGGCATCAGAAACCGCTCGACCTGATGCGGTCGGATCACGAAGCAGCCGTCGGGCTTCTTCCAGTCGGATGCGATCTTCGCCAGGAACTTGTTCGGCGCGACGCCGGCCGATGCGGTGAGATTCGTCTCGGTCTTGATCTCGCGGCGGATCGCTTCCGCGGTCTCGGTGGCGGTCGGGATGCCGGTCAGCTCCTGAGTCACGTCGAGGTACGCCTCGTCGAGCGACAGCGGTTCGACGAGCGGCGTATGGCGCTCGAAGATGGCGCGGATGTCGCGCGAGACGGCGCGGTATTTGTCGAAATTCGGGTGGATGAACACGGCCTTCGGACAGAGCCGCATGGCGCGCGTGGCGGGCATCGCGGAGTGGACGCCGAACTTCCGCGCCTCGTACGACGCGGCGCAGACGACGCTCCGCTCGCCCGGCCAGCCGACGATGACCGGCTGCCCTTTGAGCGAGGGCTCGTCGCGTTGTTCGACGGATGCGTAGAAGGCATCCATGTCTATGTGGATAATCTTCCGCACCTTGCCGATGCTAACCGAGCTTTCCACGCCTTCCTTTCTCGTCGACGTCGTCCGCATGCGCGACAACTGCAATCGCATGCGCGAAAAGGCCCGCGCCTCGGGCGTGATCTTCCGTCCGCACGTGAAGACGCACAAGACCGTCGAAGGGGCGCGCATGCAGCACGGTGGCGGCTTCGGCCCGATCACCGTCTCCACGCTCGCGGAAGCGGAGTTCTTCGCCGCCGGGGGATTCCGCGACATCACGTACGCGATGCCGATCGCGCCGGAGAAGTTGTGGCGCGCGGCGGAGCTCGCATCGCGCATCGACCGGCTGAATCTCCTCATCGACAGCGAGCCGGCGCTCCGGGCGATGGAGGAGCGCGGGCATCCGTTCGACGTCTTCCTGAAGATCGATTGCGGCTATCACCGCGCCGGCGTCAGTCCCGACAATCCCGACAGCGTGGCGCTGGCGCGGGCGATGCTGCAGTCGCCGGTGATCCGCTTCCAGGGCCTGCTGACGCATGCCGGCCATTCGTACAACGCCCGCAACACTGATGATGTGCGCCGCATCGCGGCCGAGGAGTCGGCCTGCCTGACGAGGTTCCGGGCGCTCGACGAGGAGCTCTCCCCGCTGATCCGCAGCGTCGGGTCGACTCCCACCGCCTCGGTGGTCAAATCATTCACCGAAGTCGATGAAGTGCGTCCCGGCAATTACGTTTTCTACGACGCGTTCCAGACCTCGATCGGCTCGTGCGGCATCGACGACGTCGCGGTCTCCGTGCTGGCGACTGTCGTCGGCTCGTATCCGGAACGCCGCTCGGCAATCGTCGACGCCGGTGCGCTCGCGATGTCGAAAGACCTCGGCGCGGGCCACATCGATCCCGACATCAGCTTCGGCATCGTCTGCGATGTCGATCTCAATCCGCTGCCGGTCCGCCTGACCGCGTTGTCGCAGGAGCACGGGAAACTCGAAGGGATCGCGCACCTGCAGGTCGGCACGAAAGTGCGGATCATCCCGAATCACTCCTGCCTCACCTCGGCGATGTTCGACGCCTATCACCTCATCGAAGGCGGCAAGGTCGTCGATCAGTGGAAACCGGTCAGCGGATGGTGATGCACAGACAAGAGTGTCTGTGCATCACACGCCATTCGGCGTGTAGCACAGACACTCCTGTCTGTGTCCTTGCTCTGATTACGACGCCGCCTGCATCTCCGCGAGCGCCATCTCCAGCGCGGCGCTCTTGAGCTGCTCCTGTTCAGAGAGCTGCTCGATCTGCGCCTCGCGTAACGCCGACGACTCGATCTCGCGTTTGCCGAGGACGCACGACCAGACCAGGAAGACATCCTCGAACACCACCCAGCCGGCATGTTCGAGGAAGCGCCACCACTCCGGATTCGCAACGCCGTAGACCGACTCCGGCCAGAAGACGCCGCGCAGGAAATGGTCGGCGGCGACGATGACCGTGGCCGTGATGAGCACCTGCCAGTCGAGATAGAACGCCAGGAAGGCCAGCGAGCCGAAGACGTGGAAGTGCGTCTCGATCCGGCCGCCGGTGAGGTGGATGAGGAGCGCCGAGGAGAGCATCTGCGACGCGGCGATGATGTGCCGCGTGAGCGTCGTCCCGGGTCGGAAGATCGCCATCAGGATCGGCAGGATGGCGATGCCCGCGCCGCCGACGACCGCGATCCAGACGTGCATGTGGACCACGTGCAGCTTTCCTTCCCAGGCGTACGGCGAGACGGCCAGTGCCGCGACAATGCCGGCGATGTACTCCACGACGAGCAGCACGGCGAACATCCGGTCGACGCGCGCACGCCGTTCGTGCAGGCGCGATTCGCGCAGATCCACGGCACGGGAAGCGATGGCGGGAGTGACTTCACTGCTGATGACGCTGCTCATCTGTGCGCTCCTTCTTCACGGCTGACGATGGCGCAACCGAAGACTGGATGGGATGCTTTTCCGACCCCTGTTTTTGCGATCTGCACGACGTCGGCGACGCCGCGATTGAGCCCTGCATGTCCGCGCAACGCGGTCACACCGCCGGAGAAGCGGAGGTTGCCGTCGCCGTCGTAGAGAAATGTCTGTCCCGAGGTGAACCCGCCGAAGAGACGCGCTTCGCGGGCATCGACGTCGATCGTCACGCGCGTTCGCGGAAGGTGATACGCGGCCTGCACCACTTCCGTGTTCTCCCATCCCGGCGGAAAATCGGACGGCCGGTAGACGAGGACGATCGAGCGGACCGACGGCGGCCCCTTCTCCAGAATCGTCTGCAGCTCTTCGATGGTGGCGCGGCTGCACGAGCAGTGCGGATGGATCAGCGTGAGCAGCGTCCACGCGCCGTCCGGACGG
>Ga0070682_100000047_pt1 | contig 129798 bp, 175 predicted proteins | sample KBSC63LmetaG_FD_64668 | JGI IMG/M metagenome (GOLD analysis project Ga0070682, IMG submission 64668) | Corn rhizosphere microbial communities from Kellogg Biological Station, Michigan, USA - KBS C6-3L metaG | ecosystem: Host-associated > Plants > Roots > Rhizosphere | place: USA: Michigan...
CTGATGGGGATGGTCATGCGTATAAAGTTTATGGCGACGGTTATGACGCATACAATAGTGTTTGCAAGCCGGAAAACAAATATAGCCCTGCCGAATATGAATTTGAAAGAGGGTTGAACGGAATGGACTTTTAGCCATAATGAAAAGGTAGTAATATGAAAATCAAGATGAAAAAAATATAGATTTAAAAAATAAATTTATGAAAGTTTGGATTACAAAGTATGCCATAACAAGAGGCATAGTCGAGGCGGAAAGCACCCCAATTGAGGGGGATGCGGTTGTTGCGAAAATACCTGACCAATGGGAAAATTATTTTCGCAAGCCATATTGGCACGAAACCAAAGAAGCAGCCATTGCCCAAGCCGAAACTATGCGCCAGAAAAAAATAAAGTCTTTGGAGAGGGAGATAGAGAAAATAAAGAAACTAACATTTTAAATATGTGTTCAATGGAAATGAAATATTATAATCACTTGACTAAAAACGGATTTCTGGATTACGTCGAATCACATTCTATTACGGAAAGGGCTTTATTCAACAGAGAACAGGTCGCGCAAGTACTCGACTTAGCCGGCTATCATGAGCGGGCAGAAGAGGTTGCCCTATATACACAGAAGTGGTATTCGGTTGACTTGTCTGAATTCGTGGAAGCGGCGAGAAAGAGATCGGCCCTGAAAATATAGTTTAAATATATATTATAAAAAATGACCCCAATCGAAATAACCACCAGTAAGGGCACATGGCTTTTCGTGCCGGTGCCGGAACCAGGGGAGTACGAATTACGTCACTTGGGATCGCCTCAGATGTCCGGCAAGAACCAGCCAACTGTATGTCTTTTAAAGAATGGCGCAAGGCAAATAGTTTGCACACTACCAGCTGGTGAATACGAAATCATTAGCCTCCTCTCCCAGCTCACCGAGGAACAGGCGGCGGGGATTGTTGAAAGCGGGGGCCATCCAGCCGAGAATAGTCCGTGTTACAAGGATTATAAAGATTCGCAAGACTTTGTTTGTTCCGACGCTTTAACCTCCTTTCATTCCCTTCTGGCGGCCAATAAGTGCTATACGGAGAATCCGTACTGGCATCCTGGCACCGAAAAGCCACTTGGCGAAGTGGAAGTAAGCTACGACGGCGGCAAGACTTGGGATAGTTCAGTAGAATGGACTGAAACCCGTACGTGCATGATGGCCGGCTCGGCTGGCGGCTTTGGTTATTTCGGAGAAGGCTGGGCCACCTCACGGGAAAGCGGAACGGATGTAGGGCTTATCTGTGATCCTCCCGATTATTGGCGGTATGCGGCAAATGCCGAATATGCGGAGAAGGCCCAATCCCGCACCTCAAAGGAGCGGCTTATTCTGGAGGTGAAGAAATGAAAGACTGGATTAATAGTCACCTACACAACAATAACGGCAAGCTGTTTGGTATAATACAGCTGTACAGAATAAGTGGGGTGTGCCGCGGAGAAATGGTTCGCAGGGTAAGTGAATATGAAAGTAATTGGATGTGCCCTATATGTAAAGCTAACACTTATAACTGGAAATGGATGCTGTATAAGCCTAAACCGAAACGCAAATTTTATAAACCAGTATTTTTATTTGGAGTAATGCTTTCCGCATCTAGCGCTAAAAAATGCTCTTAAAAACACAACACCAAACATAAATAACCAACGAAACAAAACAGCCATTGACGGCGGAGGACTACGCAAAGAGGATATATGATGTGTGTCTATATAATTTTCCTTTAGTTCCATCAAAATCAGTTGCTATTAAAATAGTGGAGGCGCTCATAGAAGAATTTGTAAATCAAAAAATAAATGAGTTACGCTGACTTTTTTATCAGGGCCAATGCATTGGACATATAACTAGCAGGTAAGAAGATCGGGCAGATGGTTCAATATTCTATACAACAACATTTACACCAATAAAAACACAATGAAAACAATCGTAATATCAACCCCGAACGACCACACAAGATTTCACAATACCTGGCGGAGGTTCGGAGGGCAAACGCTGGAAGTAGATTATGAGTGTCTACCAGCCATTATGAACTACGAACAGCCTGCGGTGGGCATCATGCAGTCCTTTAAGAAGGCCATCCAAACCGCAATGGACAGCCTGGAGCCATCGGTTGCCATCTTCGAGGATGATCTCAGCTTTACCTCTCCTGATAGCCTGAAGCGCTTCTATGGGCTGTATAATGATTACCATGTGGGAGAATTGGGCTTATTTCTGGGTGGGTTCTACCAGGGAGAACCCAAGGAACTAACCAATGAGATCGCGAGGGTGGAGGGCAAGGTATCGGGGCTCCACGCCCTGATAGTCGATCAAAAATGGTACGGCACTATATTGGAAGCTGAAGAACCCTACAACCTGGATCACTGGCTCTCAGTAGTTAAAAAAGTACCTATATTCGCGGCCTACCCGATGCTGGTTATGCAGCAAGACGGGCTAATGTCCTATAACGCAAAGAAGGTAATGAACTACACCAAGGACCTACACCTAAAATATAAAATAGACGGCAAATGATAATAACACTTGAAAACCTCGAATGCGAGTTGAAATACGATTATGAGCCCCCCACGATCGGGGGCTCACATCCTGATGGGTCAGTAGAGCGCCTGGGCGCCAATGTATCGATATACTCGGCGATTTGTAAAGGGGTGGAGCTAGTTACGCTCATAGAGCACGAACAGCTGGAAGCTATGGAAAGCAAGATTCTGGAGTCCCTGCAACGTGAGGCTTAATTTGGTTTTGGGAGCGGCCTTTCCTCCATCCATCCCTGGTTTTCGGCGTCTATTTCCAACTGATACAAAAGGCCAGTAAGGGTGATTATATGTTCTTCAAATACAGACTCTGCGCCCCCGCCATTTCGAAGCTTTTCGACAGCCTTCATGGTCTTGGACAAACGCTCAGCTCTTTTCGCGGCATAGATTTCGGCACCCTCTGGATCCCCAGACCCCGTTTCCGGAGTTGAGTCGGTGTTTTCAAAAAAATATATTAACAGGTATTGAAGACGGTCGTAGAAAGGTTTACTGATCTTTATGTCAATGATCGCATCTTCCTTTATGAATTTGTACAATTTGTCAGCCATGAATCAAAATTACGAAATATCCACAGATAAAATACATAAATACCTGAATGATCAACTTAAGGAAACGGATTGGTATAATGTGCTTCGATCTTTTGTTCGTTACCTGGAATTCGAGGAGATAATAGAAAAGCTCCGACACGAGGTTGGGCTGGGGTATAGGTTCACGCCTGCTATCCACCAGATTTTCCGACCTTTTGAGCTATGCGCTTTGAAAGACGTTAAAATGGTTCTATGTCGCAGGGGGCCTTACATCCATCCGTCTTATAATGACGGGCTGGCATTTTCAAGCACTGGCTACCCCAAGAACTGGGAATTCAGGTTGTTTAGTGAGGCCACAGGCATTACTTCTCCAGACGGAGATCTGCAAAATTTTGCCAAGAGCGGAGTTTTGATGCTTAATACCTCCTTAACTACTGAAATAGGATTGCCACATTCCCATGAGGCACTATGGACACCATTCGTACGGTTATTGATCAGCGTTATGCCTCCGGTTCCCTGGGTGTTTGTGGGGGATAACCCCCATGCTCAGGATGTAGATAATGCACTCTTATTCCCTGAGTTTCAGCAACGTGATAACTATCAGAAGGAATTCAAAAAAATATTTGCAGATTTGCAATAAAATTGCCACCTTGTGGCCACAATAGTAATAGACAAAAACATGACAACAACTTTCTTAATTCTACTAACACACTTTGTGTCTGATTTTATACTTCAGACTGACAAGCAGGCTGTGAACAAAGGCAAATCCGTTTATTGGCTTTCGATGCACGTTTTGACGTACACCTTAGGGTTTGCTGTATTTGTTCAGCTATATGTAGGCTGGAGCGTAAAGAGTCTGGATTGGTTACTCCTAAATTGCTTCCTGCACTGGACTGTTGATCTTGTAACCAGTCGTGTCAACTCTTACTTATGGAGTAAGAACTGGAGGCACTGGTTTTTTGTAGGCATCGGCGCTGATCAATTAATCCACTATGCTTGCCTGTTGTTCACATACGAGTGGCTTATCTTAAAATAAAATTAAACAAAATGGGAAAATTATTATTCTGCAGGTGCGGCGATCTTATCGCAGACAGGAATATTGGATGGATTACTGGAAAGAATGAATATGGAGTTCGGTATACAGAGATAAGGGCTACCTGCGTTAAATGTGAACAAACATTTGAAACTGCCTGCTGGGGAGAACTTTATAGCCTAGAGGAAGCTAAACAGACGCTTGCGGGCTGGTCGGCTGAGAATAATCAGGGATTATTGTTGAGTGTTGAATCTTAGAATTATAAATATGGATTTTTGTTTATCAGTAAGTGTAATTATTTGCACTATAATATTTTCTATACGATCTGTAGATTTGGAAGGAAGAGAAAAGAGTAAAATTGCAATGTTTTTTTGGTTAGCTGTGCTGGGAATTATTGTTTCCGGAATATTATTAAAATTTAGATTATGATTATCGGAATATCAGGTAAAAAAGGTTGTGGAAAATCAACTGTGGGAAGAATAATACAATACCTAACACAGTATGAGAATGTAGGGTATTTAGACTTCAAAAATTTTGATGAATGTTATCAAGATAATAGCATTAATAAATATGCTACCTGGCGGATTAAAATGTTTGCGGGTAAATTGAAAGAGATCTGTTCATTACTCACAGGCATCCCGGTTGAAGATTTTGAGAAGGAGGAAGTCAAGAACCAAAAGCTGCCAGATTGCTGGAAGCGGTATCATGTGATACTAGAGGGGAAAACGATAAAAACTACGGCAAGTTGGATTAAGGCTCAGGAGCAGAGGGCTCTTTATATTCTATCACAACCTGACGAGATTGTGCCAGTAACCATTGTAGAGTTCCAACCCACCGTTCGGTGGCTGCTACAGCATGTAGGAACAAATGCTATGCGTGATGTGATCCATGAGAATATCTGGCTGAATGCACTATTTGCAGACTATAAAAAATCAGAGACTACTTGGATCATCACTGACGTAAGATTCCCTAACGAGCTACTGTCCATTAAGGACAGAGGAGGTATAACTATAAGAATCAATAGACCTAAAGATAGGCAAATTGGAGCAACGGGTTTTATAGCGGAGCAAGCAGCAGCAAACAGCGCTTTAGACATGCATCCATCGGAAACAGCTTTAGACAACGCACGGTTTGATCATGTGATTGATAATGATGGAACTACTGAAGACCTGGTAAAAAAAATCAGGACAGTACTTAATATGGATGGAATTCCAACTAACTCTAATGTATTAGATTTTTAATAATGGATAAGCTGTATATAGGAATCGATATAGGCCAGAATGGAGGTATAGTGGTACTTGATAACACAGGAGGCGTCGTGGAGACTTTCAAGACTCCTTCCACCAGGATGGAATTCCACCAGGCACTATCAAAATATGCGAACGTGCCCTGCTTTTGTATCCTGGAGAATGTACATTCTCAGCCTAAAAATGGAGGCAAGGCTAACTTTCAGTTTGGTATGACAAACGAACGCACCCTGTACTCACTAGAGGTCAATAGGATTCCATACCAGGCAGTAACGCCCCAGACCTGGATGAAGACCTATATGCTCAAAAAAGACAAGGGAGAGTCAAACACCAACTGGAAAAACAGGTTAAAACAACGTGCCCAGCAGCTTTTTCCAAATGAGAAAGTAGTGCTCTGGTCAGCAGACGCTTTATTGATGGCTGAGTTTGCGAGAAGGCACTATAAATAAACAAAAAAACAAAATTAAATGTTAAACGATACATTAAATATGGTCTACGAGAACCGTTCGGATATTTTTTATAATCTATCTAAATATCCGGACGGTCAGCAACAGGTGGAACTGTTTCAGAAGTGCAATCCCGTAGTTACCATAAAGGCACGTCTTAATAACTTTAACGACCTGGAGAAAATAATCTGCGCTACCGCTTCTCTGCGTAATGCAGGTGCCAGGAGAATCACTTTATTTGTTCCTTATTTTTTAGGATCTAGGAGCGACCGCAAGTTCAACCCTTTTTCCAACAATTACCTGAAGGACATTATAGGGCCAATAATTAATATGCAAAAATTTGATGCTGTCATTACTGCCGATCCGCACTCGCATGTTTTAGAGGCCTGTATAGATAAATTGAGTGTGGTAGATACGTCTTATCTACTTAGGTATGCACTGCACGATACAGGTGATGCGTCTACATACCTGGTAGCTCCAGATGCAGGAGCTGTGTCCAGAATTAAAAAAGCAGTTGAGGATTTGGTAATACCTAACGAAATTATATTTTGCTCTAAACACAGATTGCCGAGTGGGGACATTACCATAAAGCCAAACTCAGAACCTTCACGTGGCAGCAAGGTTTTTGTAGTAGATGATATATGTGATGGCGGAAAAACCTTCATAGAAGTAGCTAAGGCATTCAACAAACCTAAATCTCAGATGTTTTTAGTAGTAACGCATGGTATATTCTCTAAGGGATTTGAGGTATTACAAGAGTACTACCAGACAATCTATTGCACCAATAGTTACTCCGACATTTTCACCCAATCATCAGTTAAACAAATCAATATTTTTTAATATGGAGAAAGATAAATATACCCAAAGATTAATAAATGAATGGCGCCAATACGGAAAAATAATCATCTCCGTGGACTATGACTCTACCATTTCATACTGGCCGACTATAGACAATCGGGAAGATATTGACAGAGCTATCAGGCTGCTGCAAATTGCTAGAGAAACAGGCGCTTATATCACTATATTTACAGCTTCAGATATAGACAAATTCGAGGAAATACAAACGCACTGTGACAAGATAAAACTACCAATAGATAGTATTAATAAGAATGCGATACCGCTGCCTTACGGTAATCACGGGAAGATATATTACAATATTAATCTGTGTGATCGAAGTGGCCTCACACAGGCCCTGGATATGTTGGAAACAGCTATATACGTCATCCGGGGAGAAAGGGCGGTAAAATTAACAGAAGGAGAATCAATTTAAAAAAAAATAATTTATGTTCAAACCAAACGCTTTATTTTATACAGACGGTTACAAAGTTGGCCATAAGCGAATGCTGGCTAAAGGCACTAAGAAGTTATATGGAACTTGGATACCCAGAAGTACTAAACACGCGCCAGCTAGCATAGATAAGATAGTGTCTTTTGGCCAGCAACTGGCAATCAGGTGGCTGCATGACCTATTTAAAGACAATTTTTTCGCATTAACCAAGGAAGAGGTGTCGGATTTCGGGAAAGACATGAGTCTGTACCTTACGCAAGAGTATAATGCAGACCATTTTTTGGCTCTTTATGATCTAGGGTATCTCCCCATCAAAATAAAGAGTTTGCCTGAGGGTATAGAGACTCCTCCTAATGTCCCACACATGACTTTTATTAATACGGTAGATGGTTTTGCTTGGCTGACACTATACCTGGAAACTATTATCAGCAGCTTGGCCTGGAAGCCAAGCACAAGTGCAACGATTGCCCTTAAATATAGACGAGTAGCGAACGAATGGGTTAAAAAAACAGATATGTCTAATTTATGGCTTGTAGATTATATATGTCATGATTTCAGCGCCAGAGGGCTTTCGCCCTGGGATATGTTATCTAGTGGTCTAGGCCACTCAACCAGTTTCCGTGGATCAGATACTTTGATTGTAATACCGGCTGCCAGATATTACTACAATGAGCCACAGGACAAGACGTGCCTTAATTCGGTTAATGCCAGTGAACACTCGGTAAGTACTACCAAAATATTTACAGTGGGAGAACAAAATATGATATCTGATTGGTTGGAAGAATTTCCGACTGGAATATTATCAATAGTATCTGACACTTTCGATTTGTGGAAACTTGTTACTGAGTATCTGCCAGCATTAAAACCAGAGATCATGGCTCGCGATGGGAAATTGGTGATTAGACCTGATTCTGGGGATCCTTTAGATATTATTTGTGGAGAATTTGAAAGTGTAACAGATGGTGAAAGTGATAAGATGTTACCGTTAGAAAATGCCAAAACTCCCAAGGAAAAAGGCTTAATAGAATTACTGTGGAATATATTTGGAGGAACCGTTAATGAACAAGGTTATAAAGTTCTTGATCCACATATTGGTGCTATATATGGTGACTCTATCAATTTAAACAGGCAGCTCGAAGTATACAAACGACTTGCCGCTAAGGGATTTGCAGCCACTAACATAGTGTTGGGGGTAGGGTCATTCACTTACCAATTTAATACCCGAGATACTTTCGGATGGGCGGCCAAAGGCACATGGTTCGAAACAGATGGAGGAACTTACGATATTTACAAAGATCCAGTAACAGATGATGGAACAAAAAAGTCATTAAAAGGACTTATCTGCATAGACGAAAACTGTCAAGTAAAGACTCAATGTACTATTGAGGAGGAAAACGAAGGTATATTGCAGGTAATTTACGACAATGGTAAATTCCACAATGAAACATCCTTAGAATTAATCAGAAAACGCTTAGGCGAAATACTATAACAGATATTAAAATTCACTTAAAAACATGGCAAATACTCTGGAAGAACTTCGCAAAGAAAAAATAACAAAAAATCCTTTTTACCATCCGATCTATCCACTAATTGAGCAAATTGAGAAAAAGGATGGAAAGTATACTACAATAAAAACTTATGCTAAATACAGGATATTAGTTGATGGAACATATCGGATATATCAGGCTAACTGGGAAGCTTGTTTAACTGATGAATACATTGCTGATAAAAATAAAAACGGCGAAGATATAATGTCGGCAACCAAGTTAAAGCACATTAACGGTGTAATTAAGGTATGCCAAATCGTCTACATGTTGTCGCAGAAATATTCACAAGACTTTAATAACCTAGAATTAGATACAGATCAGACTCCTGAATTGGAACTTTGTGAAGAATCTGTTCGATGGGGATTAGCTGATGGATTTATGTAATGATCTACCTGGTAACAAATAACCCCGATTTCCCCCTGAACCCAGTCTATGAAGTGACTGGGCTTCAGACACTACTGGACTGGTTAACCCCTCGACTAGACTCTGGATTTGACTTAGAAACCACTGGACTTGACCCGCGGGTGGATAAAATTATTTCCGCACAGCTGGGTGATGTAGACACCCAATTTGTGGTAGATGCTGCCACGGTAGATATCAGGCAGTTAAGAGACCACCTGCTGCGCCTGATCCTAGTAGGCCATAACCTTAAGTTCGACCTGCAGTTCCTGTTCGTTCTGGGAATCTACCCCTATAAAGTATATGACTCATTTGTAGCTGAGAAGGTGCTTAACTGCGGTCTTCCTCAACTCAGAGCATCCCTGGAAGCGGTAGCGCTTAGATATCTGCAAGTGCAGCTGAATAAGGATGTGCGAAATCACATCAGTAGGGAAGGACTCACACCGAGAGTCATCAAATACGGGGCAGATGATGTTAAGCATCTATATCCAATAAAAGCTGCTCAGGCAAAAATTGCCCAGGAAAGAGACCTGGAAAAGACAATAAAACTGGAAAATGCCTTTACGCCCGCCCTAACTTATCTTGAATTTTCAGGTTTCCGGCTTAACAAAAAAGCATGGCTGGATAAAATGGCCAAGGATGAGGCAGAAATGCTCAAATGTAGAGAATTGCTGGATTCATGGGTAGCTGCAAATTGCTCCAAATACAATTCCGCCCAGGCAGACCTATTCTCCGACGTTGTTGAATCTTCGGTTGATTGGAACTCACCCAAGCAGGTAGTTCCCTTCATGGAGCACATTGGAGTTGACTGTAAAACTTATGTAAATGGCGAATACAAAAAATCAGTTGAGGAAAGTGTGATAGCTAAATTTAAGAAATCTCATCCAGCTGTAAACCTCTATCTGAACTATAAAGGAGCCCAGAAAAATGTATCTACTTACGGTCACGTATTCATTGATAGCATCCACCCAAAAACCGGTAAGATACACACCAGGTTTGATCAAATCAAAGATACCGGACGTATATCCTCTGGCGGCAAAGATGGGAAAAGGAGGAAGATTAATTTTCAAAATATCCCTAAAGACAAACATGTGCGGGCTTGTTTTGCGGCCTCTTCTGGACACAAACTGATTATTGCCGATTATACAGGACAGGAACAGATCGTTCTAGCTAATTTTTCTATGGATCCAGGGCTTTTGCATTTCTATGATGAAGGCCTTGGCGATATGCACTCTTTTGTGGCTTCTAAAATGCCAATGTGGCCAGAACTGGTAGGAATGTCCTTAGCTGAGATTAAAGATAAACACGCAGACAAGAGAGACAAAGCTAAGACTGGTGCATTTGCGATCAACTACGGCGGAGACGGTGCGACTATCGCGGAAAATATGGGAATATCCGAGGAGGAAGGAAATGCAATATATAACGCATATTTCGAAGCTTTTCCCGGTCTTAAAAAGTACTTTAATCAAGTACAACAAGAAAACCTGAACAGAGGCTACATACTCATCAGTAATCTTACCGGACGCAAATGCTTCCTGCCATACTATGAAAAATTCCAAGCTTTGAGAAACCAAATGACCAAAGCTTTCTGGGCTAAATATCGGGAGATCAAACAGGAATGCGAGACACATGACTATTATTCTCCTGAATTTAAGAGCCTGAAAGCTAAGGTCAGGGAGTTTTTCAGTATGCAGGGGGAAATAGGGCGTATGTCACTTAATTACCCCATACAGGGCAGCAGCGCCGAGATTACCAAGATGGCAGCCATTTACTTCCTCCATTGGTTGATTGAGAAAAACTATATGGGGCTGGTGTGGATATGCAATATGGTACACGATGAGATTGTGCTTGATTGCCCTGAGGAACTGGTGGAAGAATCCAAAGCTAAATTGATCGAAGTCATGGAAAAAGCTGGTAGATTTTTCTGTAAACGTGTACCTTTAAAAGTGAGTGTAAAAGTTTCAGATGTATGGGAGAAATAGCCAAACATAGTTTTAAACTGGATTTGGATACTGCCAGGCCCATCGATGAGCAAATGGAATATTTGCAACGATGCAGAGAAATAATTAATGAGAAGATCAATAAATTAAAAAAGAAACAAAAAATTAATAATCCTAATCAATTAAAAATAGAATGATGAAACTTACTCTTATATTTACAGGACTGGCCGTGCTTATGCTCAGCACATCTGGATTTGTGGCCCTGGGACCTGATGTTATGTTGCCTCTCAGTTTGTTTGCGTTAGGGCTGGTAATCGTGGCCCATGGATGTTATACTAGTGGAACAATTCAACAGGTAGAAAAAGAAAAGCTGAAATGGAGCAAAGAGATATTCCCGGAAGCCACTGCGCTAGGCTCTTTGAATAAACTCATAGGGGAGGCTCAGGAGATCAAACAAGATATCCAGGCAGGTAAAAGAAGACCTGAGGAATTTGCAGATGTTCTTATGTGTCTGTTTGATGTAGCTGGTCGCCTGGATAAACCCATTACACCCGATGAAATATTCTACGCTTTTGGTGAGAAACTCAAGGTGAACAAGAAAAGAAAGTGGAGTAAAAACGCTGATAATAGTTATTCACATATAAAATAAACCAACAATATGACAAAAAAACAAACCCCGACCCCCAAGCTGCCAGTAGGCGCAAGGATGATGACAGTTTATGGCACTACCCGTACCGGCCAACCTACCTTCAAATTGATCCCTATACACAAAGACTGTCCCTATATGGAAGCTACGTTTAATCCCAGTTCCAACAGCCTGGAGTTGGTACACGAACTCACATTTAACCGCGTGACCTTCCTTCCGGAAGTTGACGAACGTGGCCAGATCGTATGGCCTAAAAAAGAAGACGGCACTGTGGATAATACCATGACACCAAGACAGGAACGGCGAACAGATCTCCCAGCTTTCTACGATTATGAGTTGTTGACGGAACCAGATATCGTGAATTTCATAATCCACTTCACAGGGCAGAGCTGGGACTGGGTACACAGCATGCTTGATAAATTCTGGACTAAGCCAGCTGAGCCAACTAAGAAAACTCCCGCCGAGCCAACACCGGATGCACCTCTGTCCATAGTTTCAGAAGATAACGAAAAAAAATAAAGAAGATGAAAAATAGTCAATACATCTGCGTGGACTTTGATGGGACCTGTACTACACATGAATTTCCCCGGATTGGGCAGGATATCGGAGCCGTCCCGGTACTAAAACGCCTGGTAGAAGCTGGCCATCTTTTGATTCTTTTTACCATGCGATCGGATAAACACGACAATACCGACTATTCCACAGAGGTTCCACAGGTACATAATGGCAACTTCCTGACCGATGCTGTCAACTGGTTTGTGGATAATGGCATCCCCCTTTACGGTATACAAATTAATCCGACCCAAAGCAGCTGGACTAACAGCAAGAAGGCGTATGGCCACCTTTATTTAGATGATGCCGCTATCGGGTGCCCATTGATTCTGGACAAACATTCCAGACCTTATGTAGATTGGCAAGCAGTGGAGACGTGGTTGGAAAAGGAGGGATATTTGCCCCCTCGATATGTAGACGCACCTCCACCATGGACTGAAAGTAAATAAACCTAGTATGGCAAAAGGAGATCTAAGAGCCCAGGACATGCTTAACCAGGTTAGCACGGCTGAAAAAATAGATAGATCAGATGTATTGATCCTTATGCGCAAGTTTGCGCTGCAGGAAACAGCCTGGTGGCAAAAACAATGTGATAAGTGGGAGAAGGCATACGCTGAATTACTAAAATCGACAGACTAAAACCAATAAAATAATTATGGATTCCAAATACTCAATAAACTTTGAAGGGGTTTGTATCTATACTATAGATATGAATCCAGAAACCTATGACCGTAAAAGATTTGATATGGCTATAGGTACGGCCAAGACTTTTTTGAGCAACTACGAGCAGTTACAATTTCCTATTATTGACAAGGACAGGTTTGAGTATTGGAACTCGGAAGGTTATTATATGGCACAGCGAACCTCTAAATTCCATGAAAAACAATATATATCCGAAGCATCTTTAAAAGGAGGACAAGCCAGTAGAAACGCCAGAAAATTGTTTGCTTTAGACATGGACCAAGGTAACCGGATCCAGTATATGATCAAGTCCGTAAGGGCAAAATTTGCAGCCAACACTTATTTAGCTAAAAAATTAGAGGATACAGGAGAGACAGAGATTATTGAAAAGAACTGGTGGGGCGATGTATTTTTCGGAGTAGATGAAAAAACACTTATAGGCGCTAATATTCTGGGCAAAATTCTAATGGCCCTAAGAGAGGAACTAAAAACTAATCCGAAGTTATTATAAAATGGACCCCAAACTTTTCATAAGCAAATGGCGCAAACGTAATGGCAAGCTGGAGTTTAAAAACCCCAAGGATGCAACTATCTTCCAAACAATGATAGATGGATTACGTGATGGACAGGTAGTTGAGTTCGTGGTAGACTTCGAGCGCGACGATGGTAGGTTATCGCAAATCGCTAAGTTGAAGTCAGGTATCCGGACCCTATCCAGAGAGTCAGGTGTAACATTCAAAGTGATGGAAGATAGGGTCAAGACTGATGCTGGCCTCCACAAGATCCAGAACGACCAGGAGGTTAAAAGTTTTGCTGATTGTTCAAAGCAGGAATTGTCCGATGCCATCCAGGTTATGATAGAGTTTGGGGATTTTTTAAATATTGATTTGAAATAATGGAATATACAGAAGAACAGATAGGGGACATCAAGGATTACTCCTATATTGAAGGTAGAAAGGCGTCTTTAATAGGGTTGTTAAGATATGTAATGCGCGAGTTGGGGCAAGAGGATTATGAAGCTTTAGATAAAGCTGTATTAGCCTTGGAACTGGAGGAAACTAAACAACAATTACGGAACATTTGTTATGATCTGGGTTGTAACAGTTGGCCTGATAATCTTTATCTGCCTGATGTGGTGGAAAAATATCTGGCCAGAACTATAAGAGAAGAATTAGATTTATAAACGTTATGAAAAGAATATTTCAAATTCTGGATGAGATGAATCAATCCGATTCGGATAATGATACATCCACCGTAGCCGTTAGTAATATTTTGCTAGGTGTAGACAAGGTTAAGCAAGGATGTAAGATAAGCATGGGAGCTGAGGAGAAGTACCTATATAATATTGCTGATGGCAGTAAGATCCCGCTTTTAATACTGGTAGACAAGGAGGCCTACAATAAACAAAAATCATTGTAAGAAAATGAAAGCCATCTGTATTTATACAGGACAAATTACATTACCTGTAGCTCCAGGTTATCCTAAAAGTCTGCCAGAAAATGGCAATATGTCGCTGCTATTCCTAACGGAATGTACCTACATGGGCTGTCCCGATATGGAAGTAGGTGAAATATACGAGGTGATCGACCAGAAGATCAACTGGTATGGAGTTCACATGCTTTATTTTGACGGATTCTATGGCTGGAGACCTCGGGCATGCTTCGCAGACTGGGATGGCCTGGAGGAAATAGAAGAGGAACATACAAGCGTTCCTGATTTTTATATAAATAACCTATAAAAAAATAAATATATGAAAAGACATTATGATAATCCGTGGATATCATTCCACCCTAAATTCAGCCACTTTCGATTTGTAGTGGGACCTGCCAGTTATTTTGACAACCGTTGGTACATTAGTTGCTTTTTAACGCAACTGATTTCGATTGCTGCGATCATTACAAGTTACATGATGGGCTTAGGAAACGCTTCTCTTTTATTTCTATTATTATTTCTCATACCTTGGGGCAATTTAAACTTCCATCTGCCTATTACCTCTAAATGGGATGATTGTGATCCGCCTGAGTATGGTATAGCTTATCATAGTAATAAAATTTGGATTTATAGAGGCGGAGAAGGTAATTTAAATGGAGGTAATAAGTGGTGGACAATAACGATGCCCTGGGACTATGATTGGGTACGCACCAGTAGGTTAAAATCAACGGCTATAGAACCTAATCCAGATGGGCCAAGCAACTCTCAATTAAATTATGCCTTCTGGATTCATGAATCTAAAGGTAATCGTTTAGATACCTGGAAGGATGAGTTTAAATCCCAGTTATGGAGTAGGGATTATCCTTATGTGTACAGACTTAAGAGTGGAAAAATACAGGAAAGAATTGCGACGGTTAAAGTAGAAGAAAGAGAGTGGCGTATGAGATGGTTAAGGTGGACAACAAGATTTAATAAGGTACGCCGGGATATTGCTATAGATTTTAATGATGAAGTAGGAGAACGAACTGGTAGTTGGAAGGGCGGCTGCACAGGCTGTGGTTATAATCTAAATCCAGGTGAAACCCCACTGGAATGCCTACGCAGGATGGAAAAAGAAAGGAAGTTTTAGCATGTCCTGCCACAAAGTAAAATTTTATAACCCGGAATTTGCCAGGCAGCATGTAAAACGAATGTCAGCTGGAGACACAGATAAACAGCTGGAAACCTTTGTGTATAAGTGTTCTATATGTCATTGCTGGCACCTGACATCCCTGCCAAAAGATCATCCGGTATTAGTGGAAAATACTGGATTGAAGGCCAGGATAAGGAACCTGGAGGAAAGACTGGAGAGCTTCCAGTTTTTTGAGCTTGAAGGCATCAGCAGCAATACAAGTATTGCTGATAAGATAAGCAGTTACCGCAAAAAGATCAAGGACCTGGAGCACAGGCTAAAGTCAGCAGAAGAAATAAGAGATAAATTAATATCACAAAACAATCGTTAACAATGGAGACAATTAACCAACAACTCCCCGTAGAGGATTTACAACTAACAGCCATGCTGCCAGCCGAAATGCTTACAGCTCAGAATCAACTTATAGCCTGGAGTGGACGCAAGCAAGCTGCGTTGCTTACAGAAGCTGAGGAATTAAAGTTAGCATACGAACATGCTAAGAAGATGAAGTGGCGTTATACCACTCTACAGGCCCAATACAATAAGACAAAGAAACGTGCTGCTTATTATGAAAAGATGAAGGCAGCGCTGGAAGCTGGTTATACAATCGTACCTAATTTCCCAGTGCAGATGTTTGCCATACGCACCGACAAGGATAAGCCCAAAAAATACCTGAGTACTAGTAGGTGGCATGAGCCGAAGAGGGATGTGCAGGAATGCAGCGAACTTGACATGACTGTTGGGGACTATAAGAATCCAAGGCCATAGACGAAAAAACAAAGGAGTATTGGGCAGAAAACTGGAAGGATGAAATTGAGTTCCCTATTAATATGTGCAAACCTCAAATCATGGAAGCTACCTCCAGGGCTATGGCCTTGAAGATATTTGACCGGTTCGGAGTATTTCCCCCTACTCAAGATGATGACCCTGTTATCCTGGGGCAGATCGTGCATAAGGCAGGTCAATACCGAACCAAGATCGTATCATTTTTGATAGCGTGGCACCTTAATACTAATGTTCTGTAAAACTAAAACAAAAATGGCATCAGCATATAACGGAGGTTGGGACTTTGTAAAAATAGGCGCAATCTATCAGTATAAAGAAGGTAGTTTTATAGCTATGGTTAAAATCTTGGAGGATAATTCTAACGACAAATATTACAAATTTAAAGTAAGGGTGGAGCAAGCCAATTATAAGCCTCCAGGGAGTGGAGAATTTGAAATAATAAATATTAAAGAAAATAATGACTACTACTCTGGAATGCTGCAGCTTTACAAGTATCCGGCATACTTATGCAATTATTCGTGGGTTCGTATACATATTTAAATTATTAAAAATGGATGGGATTCCTATTCGATAATCAGCCTCCAGAATGTCGCCAGAAATTAGATATTTCTAAGGTTAGAGATTTTGATAAATTGCATGAGCAGATGCAAAAACTGGTCCTCTATGACCCTTCCGAAGTCTACGAACGTTTAGATAAGCTGAAGTCCATAAATCCTTTTAAGAGATTTAACTCTATAGGTATGTGTTTTATCTTCCCGCCAAAAGGTAATGGTATTTGCAGTTGTGGTTGTGGTAAGCAATTGACTGGGCGCCAAAGTGTATGGGGAGGAAGCATCTGTAGAAGATTTCCACTAAATATCCAGGCAGTCTTGTCTGGACATTCCTTATTACGTTCAATCTGCACCAACATATTCAGTTCTGACTGTGTGGATTGTGGCATAAGCGAGTGGGAAAGCAAGGCTGTACACGAACTAGACCACATCTGTCCTGTTAAGCTGGGAGGAGGATGTAGCTGGCTGAATAATTACGAATTCAGGTGCAAGACCTGTCATCGTAAAAAGACAAATAAAGATTTTGGATTTAAGGAATTTAAAAATAAATAAATGGAAGACTGGGAGATTGAATTAAGGCAAAAACTTGAAGATGAGTTACCGGAAGGGATGTATAATCTCAGGGTTATTTACTCTGGCAAAGCAGGATACATTGAACACGAAATAGCATTTAGAAGAGTGCTACGGGATCAACTTGCGAAAATGACAAAAAACGATGGCAAGCACTGAGGAATATCAACAATATAAATTCTGGAATAAATTAATGAAAGAAAATAATTCAATAAACGGGAACAATCAGCAGGTAGAAAAAGGAGCGATCTTATCTGCCTGCAGTCAGTATCGTTATCAACTGTGGCGTAAATGGGATCCAGCCAAGCCAAATGTAGTGTTTATTATGCTCAACCCTTCCACTGCAGATGCCGATAATGATGATCCCACTATTCGAAGGTGCATAGGTTTCGCCAAGGATTGGAGATATGGCAGTCTCACCGTAGTGAATCTATTTGCCTTCAGAGCCACCAGGCCAGAGGATTTGTTGAAGGCTGAAGATCCGATTGGCCAGGAGAACTTAGAATGGATCGCACGGGCAACAGAAAAAGCATCAACCATAGTATGTGCCTGGGGTAATGGAAAACTAATTAATAGGCTATTAAGAACCAGGTCTACATATCAACCCTTACGGCATATTAACTCACCTTTATGTTATTTGGAACTTTCCCAGGATGGAACTCCTAAGCATCCGCTTTACTTGATTAGAACCTTAAAGCCTAAACCTTATGAAATCAAAATACTTTTCTAAAATATGGAAATGGCTCAAGGAATTACCATATTCTAGGTGTCATAAATGCAACAGGAAAGGAGTAATCTTCGATAGAGAAGATCACTTCACTCCTGGTTCTCCTAACATTTATGTGTGTAAATACTGTAAGGAAGAATTTATATGAATGTAAAAATTTAATGATCGCTCATTTGAGCATTCCGGATCGCAATCACCGGATCCAGGTTTGATGAGCTGAGCCCTAATATCTTACCCAGGTGATTCCACAACTTTAAACTGTCTTCGTCTTGCCACCTGTAGGCGCCAATCCGCTTTTGATAACGGGCTTTTTCATTACCGGTAGTCATATACCAAAGATCATTAATTACATCCGAGCCGGAAGATAAAGTTGGGCCGAATACGACAGCCTTTATATCAAGCATGTCTTTGTAGTTGCCGAGTCCTAATCCGGGCCATGGCAAAAACTGATCATTCTCTGTCTTAAACGCGAGGAGTTGATAGAGCGCATGATTTGACACCCAGCCTCCAAAGGAGAACGGCCTGCCCTTATCGTCGATTGTTATACCCGGGATCTGAAGAGCATCTGACTTAGCTTTTAGCTTCTTGAAACGGTCCTTGTCCTCCGGGTCAAAACCAAAAAGGTATGGGATCAGTAATGAGTAGATAAGCATCAGCGTACCAAGTTCCGTCATGACACGCATAAATGCAGCTTTTTCTTCAGCCTTCATATACGGCAGATTCTTGCCTCCGTTGCGAATGCTATCCCACAGCAGGTTGGCAAATGTAATGTACCAGCCCTGTTTTGTATTGCTCAGCGAGTAATCATACCGGTTCACCGCGAACCTGTTCACCAGCATGCTGGTCAGAAAGCGGCGAAAAAAGCTGATATACCTAAAGGCTAAATAGCGGTCTGCCTCCGGCCTGAATTCCCGAGACATAGCACCGTTCAAGTTGTCAGATACCCTCTGAAACTCCAGGCGCTTCTCAATGAATTTCTTACCAACGACCTGGTTACCATCCTTATCATAGGTAATGCCCCATTCGGCAGGTACTGATGCTTTTGTCTGGATCTTACCATCCTTATTGATCTCCCAGGCATCCTTATACATGATGTTTGATCCATCGGACAAGAGAATACGTTGGGTGCGTAGCATACCGTATAATACCTGGATATTGGATTGCAGCTGCGTGGTGCGGCGGAAATCATTCATGCGACCCAGTATTCCCCAGGTATAATCTTTTTGCACCGTCCTGGTGAGAGATTCGCCGTAACTATGGGCAAAACGGTCCCGCTCAGGGTCGAATATTTCCACCATCTGGAAGCCTAGTGATTTAGGCTCTGACTTGTAGATCTCTGTCATTATCTCAAATGTCACCTGGGAGGCATCATACTCGGCAGCGATAAAGTCCTTCCAGCGCATATGCTTGCCTGCAGAGGATTCGATCATCCCCTGAAACTTGGCCGACACAGCATTCTTAATCGCAGACGGAATATTAAGATTCAAGAAAGCGCCGGAAGCTGATTTGAACAGCAAGTTAGAGAAGTTCTGAATAGCCGGATTATCCGAGCCCCAGCCCTTATTCTCCACACCCTCCAGCATCCGTTCCACCAGGTTGTTCACGGCCTTGGCCCTCATGTACTGGTCTTTCCTGCGGTTAGGATTAACGATCGTGTTATTCTTGAGCATGCGCTGGTAAAGCGGGGAATTGCGTTCATTGTTGAGTACCTGCTGGGTAGCACGGGCAACCGGGCTGATCTTGTGTAAAGTTCTGCTGCGCTCAGCTGAGTATGAATACCTAAGCATCGTATAGATCGCATCCGTTGACACCTCATCGACAGGTATATCACTCAAGCCGGATATAGGAATACCTGAAGTATCGTCATCAAACATATCGACCGTGATCAGCTGCTTTGTGTCCTCGAAATTAAATCCATGATCCCAGGAATCCCTAGCTTTCTGCCAGAAGGTCTTGGCCTTGTAGATCAGACGCTTCAGCAAGTTTCCTGATTGTAGCTTTTCGACCCCCCTTTTTTCGTACCGTGGCATATCCATCCAGAGCTTCTGACGGTCGGGTAAACCTACCTGATTTTCCACATGCAGCTGCTTCATTTTCTCAAGTAACTTAAAGGTGGACGGATCAGACTGCTTTAGCCTTTCGTAGTCCTTATTGATGTAGCGGTCATCCGGTGCGCCTTGGGCTGCGGTGCGAGGTAACCAACGGCCCCGGTTATCGGCATTAACCCCAACCTCCTGCTTTACCCGGTAGGAGTCCTTGAGTAGCTTCTTGTAGTAACGCATGGAAGGAACCGCCTTGATGGGTACCGCATTACCATTTAAGTCTTTTACCGAGGAGTGCTCATAATGCTTATCCTGCAGGGGACGGATCACACTCCAGGCAGCCGTCCGGCGCCAGGTAGTATAATCCTCCGCTGTTTCATAGGAGAAGCTGTTTTTAGATGTGTGATTGCGTATGAACCAATCCTCAAAATCAGGACTAGCTCTCATTAATTGCTGAATATCAATATCGTTAATAACCGTAAGATCCTCTGCTTCCAATTCGTATTTGTTGAATATACTGTAGACAACCGTAGGGTCCATAGCTGCCAGCAGATCGTTGAATGTATCCACATAGGCGTCAGTCGGCAGTTTATACTGGAGCTCGTCCAGCTCGTTGAATAGTGAGAATAGCTCCGCCCGTTCCACACTATCCAGCCCCATCGATCGCTGTTTATCAAATAACCTGGAAAGTCGTAGTTGTTCGTCGTTAGTTAGACCTGAACGGGCATTCTTAGCTAGTAACGTATGCATCTCATCGGATTCCTGTTTAGTGAGCCCTGAGAGGTTATTTAGCTGTTCCCGGGCTGCTGATAGCCGTTCCTCGGCATCGTGGATACGTTGCTGCTTTTCCGGAGTCATTTCGGTGCCCTGGGGTTGGCCTGATTCATCCCGGCTGGCCTTTAGTAGATCCTGGATCAACTTGGAATCTTCCTCTACCTTTTCTGTTAATTTGCCCTGGTTAGGAATACGTTTCATGAGCTCCGCGATATCCTCATAGATCTCTTTACGCTCCTGCCAGAACTCATCTGTTACCTTGATACGCGTGTTCTTATCCAGCCAGCGATCCATTAATTCCTGGAAGCGGGGGTCTCCTGCTTTTTTACCTTCGTCGAGCAGTTTCTGTTCATAAGCCGAATAGGCAGCCTGGAAAGCCCCAGGAATTTCCAGGGATTCATACATATCGCGGCTGGCCTCCTGGTATTGCTGGATGCGCTCCGCGATATCGAATTCACGGCCAATTTTTGGCTGGCCCACAGCGTCGTATAAAGAGGACAACTGTCTTAGTTCCCGCTGGATGGCCTCAGCTTGCTCTATTGCTTCCAACACATCTTCCGAAGATGCTGCAGCTATCTGACCGCTGACCTGGTTAAGCCGGTCGTATACGTCATTCATGGCCATACGGGCCTCTTTGCCTATCTCGTCCTTTTTGAAAAGATCCTGGGCTTTATAAAACTCTTCTGTGAATTCAGTGTGAAAGTATTTACGCCTATGCTGCTCCCATTCGGACTGGGTATCGGCCAGGGTTTGTTTATCCTGTAATGATCCTGTCTCGTGGTATTTTAGGGATGCCTGCCGGATCTTGCTTAAGTATTGAGCACGAGCCAGATCAGCCCCCTGGAATTGGTTTAGGAATCTCCAGACCTTTTTCTCAGTCAATTCGCCGGTATTCTCATCCACCACACCAACAGTCTCGATAAAACCTAGGCGTTCCCCGGATTCAGCTGGCTTATTCATATTGATATCAGCGTCGTCCAGCAAGGGCTTAAGCTGGATGGCCATTTCATTGTATCGTGCCTGGGCCTTTACTTCCATTTTGGAATACTCCTGCAACATATAAGTAGCCAATCCCCCCACTACAGGATCAGGGTTATAGGCATAGCTTTCCAGGAATGCACCAGCCATATTCACATCCTTTAGTTTACCCTGTAATGCCTGGGATAGTTTCTCAGGTGTAAGCTTTTCCTCAGCATATTCCTTCTCAGCCTCCGCTATGACTTTGGCTGAGGCCTTCTTGGCTTTCAGCTCATTGATCCGGGATTGCCATTTCTGATCGATATTTTCGGCAGTGCCTTTGATGGTGCTCCAGAGAGCCTTATGTGTAGCTTTCTCGTAAAATTTATCGAGCAAACTCTCGGTACGACGGATATTATCATTTATGGAGCTTATTGCCTTGATATTTTTTACACCATTGGCTTCCAGCGTCTCATAAGCCTGATTAACAAAACCTCCCCAATAATTCATTACCTTCTGGAAATATAAAGCCTTCTGCACATTATCAGGATCATTAATATCCTTCAATATGTTCTGCATTGCCTCGTGGATCTGTTGTGTCATATTATCAACAGTTCCCAGGCTATTAACAGCAGCCACTACACGTTGACGTGTCAGCTCCACTTCATCCTCTAAATCCTTAGTATGTTCAAGCAAAAGTGTCTGGTAGGAAGATAGGTTGGATTTTATTGTTTCCAAGGCCCCGGTTTTTAGGCGATTTTTGAGTATATCTGCCAGTTCTCCGAGGTCGGGCCGATGAGATACATTATAAAGGCCCTTGGCTGCTTTTTTATAGAAATCATTAACTAGGTCTTCTATTTCCTTCGCATTCGCGTTCTGGGCTACAAATCCTCTTAAAGAACGATCGTAATCTTCCTTGTATGTGACCATTTCCTTGTCGCTCATTATCTCTGGATCCAGTTGGAATACTCCCCCTTCTTTTAATATATCACTTAGCTGCTCTAAGGTAGTGGACGGATTTATAGTCTCAGCTTTGATACCTGAGCCAAATACTTTCCTTAATACTTTACGGATCGCATACAGCAGGTTATCGATAAATTTCCTAAAGGCGTCAGTAGATTCAAGGCCTTGATTGTTTAGATCCTGGATGGCCGTTAGGCCCCTTACAAGCGCTTCTTCCTTGAAGAGGTCAGAGCTTTCATCCAGGTTCGGGTAGAGTTGCCTCATGTCTTCCAGAATCTTAGCGCCTTCCTGGGTGGTAGTTAGTTTGGCGTACAGATTATCAAATAATTCACGGTTCTGTTTTGAGATAGCCCGTAGCAGGGGGTGTACAAATTCGTGTAGTACGTCATCAGGTGTTATGGCGCTGCCGACAAAATAGACCGAATCCTTGTAGAAGAAGGCGCTCTGTCCATTCCAGGGATTTGGACTGCCTTTAGTAATATCTGCAGCCTCTTCGGGCGTGATTGTCTGGTAGTCTACTCCCAGCTGTGTCTTTAAAGCATCCGCATATTTACGGATCATTTCCTGGGAGTAATTCTTCCTTGTATCTTCTGCAGATAGATAGGTATCTGATCTGCCCAGGTTTTTGAAAGCTATAAATTCTGTTGCGTGTTTGGGATCTATTAATACCTCATTCCAGTCGTTACCATGCTCATCTGTGGTTTTTGTGGGTTTGAAGCCTTGTTTTTTCAGGATATTGGTTATGGTTTCGTCGTAGAATTTATAAATAGGCCTTAAAGCAGCAAATCCTTCAGTTTCTGCTCTCTTTAATTCTAGTTTAATTTGGTTTATTTCATTAAGTACATTTTTTTTCTCTTGTTGTAAAACTAATTGAGCTTCTTCCTTTGTAGGTTTTATAGCTATAAGCTCATCTGTATAACCTAATCTATAAACTCTCCATTCTTTAATGAAATTTCCATTTTCATCTAGTGCGGGTTCATCTGCTAAGAATCCTTCTTTTGTACCTTCTTTTATATCAAATACTACATTATTTAAATTATTAAGTCGATCTTCTTTATGTCTTCTAAATTCTTCTAATGTGGTATGTCCTTCAATTTTACTAATAGTGTCTCCCAATGGAAATAGAACCTTCTCATAACCCTTCTTAGCAGAATCTTGCATAATAGATTTAATAAAGAATGATACCCAGTTATTGTCTTTGTTTAGAAGTTGAAGAAAATTATTTTTCTCATGATTAATTTCTGGACCTAATCCTTTCCTTTCATTTGTTAAAAAATCAATATTTCTACCTTTCTGAAATAGATCAGATTGTACTTCAAGTATTCTACGACTCTTAGAATTAGATATTAATTCATTTTTTCCTACAAATCTATTCTCATCAGGATAGTGAGCTTGTTCATCACTTCTAAACCATCCCATGCCCTCAGAAGTAGAAAATCCGGCATGCCCCTGAATACTCGGAGTAATTCCGGGAATCTTAATTTCATTCTCAGTGTAGTTAATTCCCCCAAGCACCGTCATGTTAGCATAGTTGTCACTATTCACCTCTATAGAGCTTATGTTGAATTCTTCTCTGGCCTGTGCTATTGCATCATCTAATTTCATACCCCCCTCTCCTAGCTCTTCCACTCGCTTTTGATAGCTAATCATTACTCCAAGTCCATGGGCCTCGGGACCTGGCAGGCTTTTTTTGACTGTATTTATCTCAATAGTATAACTATAGTCAGCTAGTAAGCTGGTAAGCAAGTTCTCCCTATTGTATGGATTTTCCACCTGCAGGCTTTTGAGGATTTCCACTTGTTCTTTGGGAATTTGCAGATCCTGATTAAGCTTGTTCCAGAACACATCATCCCGCCACTGGTTCTTGTCTGCTTTTTTGAACCAGTCTATTGCCTGCTGGGAGGCTAATATAAATGAAGCCTTCAGCCCGTATTTAATAGCTTTTTCGTTTTTATATGCAACAAACTCCGGACTTATACTGGTAGGCGAAGGTAGGCGATTAGCATCATAATTAGCTGCTTGTTGACGTTCCTGCTTGGCAGCTGTGTCCAGCCTACCTTTCTCCTGCCATACCTTCCAGGTAAAATTATCTGACTGGCCTACCTGCTTCCTTTCAAAGCGCAGCACCTTATTGATATCTTTCCTGGCGTACTCGTTGTTTTTTATCCCGATCTGCTTCATGATGATCTGCGCCTGGGCATCGGATATCTGGGATTTAGGGACAGCGCGGCCTAGTTCTTTGAAGAATTGTGCTTTAGTAATTGGTATAATCCTGGAAGCTAAATCAGAACTAGTAATAACCACAGGGCCTATCAGACCGTAAAATTCATCAGGCGTAGGAAAACGGTCAGTTATCCCCTTATGAGTTTGCCATACACCTATCTTGGCAGCTACAATGGCAGGATGCAAATCAAACTGATCTGCCAGTTTAATTACCTCGAAGTGGTTTATATTTATACAATTCATTTTAAAAATCTCAACTTGTACTCAACACCATAAATAAACTCAAGGATATTATCAATCAGTTGCTGAATATATCCTTCTGTTTGGGTGGATCTATATTCCTTTATAGCAATGCATTGTTTACGTAAATATCCCACCATGTCAATGCCTTCCTGTATCGGTATACTTTTATAGCCTTTGATTATGTCATACTGGCCTTGATATGCTTCACAAAAAGCATCTCGAAGTTCTGGCATACCTTTATATAGCTCATCGAGAGCTGCATGCTGAGCAAATGAAGTTGTTTGGAGGTGCGCAATATGCCCCATTACTTCTATTTCGAATAATGCGCTTACGAATTCACTGGTGCTTTTCATGTTATAAACAGTCTATTAGTTGTTTAGTTTCTTCCTCGGAAAGAGAGTCGAATTGTTCTTTGGTTAGGTCCGGATATTTTTGAAGAATGGCAGTGTGGTGCCTTTCCCATAAGTCAACCTCATTGTCGGCTGAATCTGAATATTCCAATTCGGGTAATTCCAACTGTTGATCTTCCGTGCCCAATTTTTCCCTATCTATCCTATCATTTATCATATAATCCTTGAACCGGTTACGGTCCGAAATATCTGAATTAACGACCAGGAACTTACCGGCAAATTCCGCCAGGTATTTAGCGTCAATAGTTTTACCCAACCTTTGCACATCCTCCCCTATCAACCTCTGGATCCTTTGTACCGGGATCACCCGGGCAAATGAGAAAGGATTACGGGTATTAGGCCCTGATTGCATATACAAGTATAGTGGTAATTTTTTAAAGAATGTGGCAATATAATCCGCATCTTTCTGATCAATGCCTGAAATTTTCAACAATTCATTAGAATTAGCCAACTGCTTGAGGTTCTGGTGGAATCTATCTACCTCGGCTGAAGATAACTTGGTTGTTGATAGCATTAAGTTAGTTAGTCCAGACGAAGTAGACTGCTTAATATTACCCAGTATAGAAAACTGGGTCTTCAACTGAGGGTATTTAAACAACAACGCTTCATATTTAGCAGCCACATTCCTTGGCGCTTTAAGTAATTGATAGGGACTGAATATATCAAACAAGGCCTGCTCATTCAGCCATTCCTTATAACTCTTCTCACGCATCCGGATATCAAAATCCACATCGGTTTCGTCAGATAACCTAATATTATCAGTGGCCTTATTCTGCGACAGGATATCCTGGTAATCGAAATTATCAATTATCGAATCCATCGGATACATGCCTTTGAGTTCATCCCGTTTATCAACAAAGTAAGCACGTTCATTATCGCTGGAGAATTCAACGCCCTCAGCATCCTCTACTGAAGCAATAGCCTTGTCATAACCTCGTAACTTTTGTTGGAAGATATAATAGATCAGGTCGCTCTTGAAAACCCGGGCGGTCTGCACCGGATCCCCACCAAATAGCCCTTTAGCTTCGCTATCCTGCATAAAGTTAAAGAGAAACTTATTCAGCTCTGGATTGTTAAGCAGTGTCATCAATCTTCCGAAGACATCCGTTACGAATTTGTGCACGTAGAATGGCCCTATTGCTGAGTTATTAAGGATTGATTTAACGTATTTGTCAGAAATTAACGTGTTTTGCTCGGCATCCTCTATTTCCTGGGTCTTAGCTGCGAATTCAAACACAGTCTGTGCTTTGTTAGTGTCTACATTAAAGGCCCGCTGCAATTTATCCAATCCTGCCACTATATTCTCAATTTCCAGGAAATGTAGGAATACAGCCAGGTCCGGATTACGGACAACAGCTTTCTTAATAGGCTTATCAAAGTCTTTAACTCCTTCAGGATCCTGCCTGTATTCGTCCAGTGCAGCATTCAGCGCCTGTGATAGCGGTAACTTACCTCCCTTATCCGGATGGGTAAGCAACGTGAACTTACGGTGCAGGAATTTAACCTCTTCGGGGGATCCGGCATTTTGGAATAATCCCAGAACCCGCCGTTTGAATTCCTCGGGATCAATGTCGTTTTTGATATCGTCCTGGAGCGCACGAGCACCTCCAAAGCTCCTAAGAGGCTCGGCAGCTTTAGTTTCACCAGAAGCAACCTGATTACCCATTAAGTCAGTAATATCGGTAATGCCTTCGGTGTAGATCAACGCCAGCTCTGCCAGATCACCCGGCTTTGGCTTAATGATTCCGAATCTGCGCAGTATATTACGCTGGGCTGGGCGTCGATAATTCCTGTAATTGCCCGCAGCTCCAAATATTCCACCTACAGGGCTTTTTTGCAGTCGTTGCTGTTTAACATATTCCTGGATGATCGGGTGCCTGAGAAAGGTTACGGCCTTTTTCAGGGGGACTCCGGATCTAACCAGAAACAGCAAAACCGGGGCTAGTTCCTTATTGCCCTGTATATAGCTGATCCAGTCATCCTTCTCCACATCAACCCAGCCATTGATCAGCTGGCTGACCACCTCCGATATGGAGTTGCCATCAGTGTCTTTAAGTCCGGAAAGCGATATACCTCCAGGTGTGGAATTGTGAGGCATAAGTATGGTAGCACGACCTGCATCAAAGCTTGGTGCCAATTCCAGGCCGATCGCTTGCGACACGGCATTGAATGTATTATTAATAGCACCAATCCCAAGGGCATCCTTACCCACAGAGTTAGCTTGCTGCACCTCGATACTACGCAAGGGCTCATACATTCGGGTGCCCTGGTTATTATGCTTCTGATCCCCGCGTATTCCCTCAGCGATGGGCTTGGCTATATCCACGTCATTAGGTCGTACCAGGTTTTCAAAATTGTCAGGCCTTTCCATCATGGCCCGCATGGTCTGGATAATGTTATTCTCCAGCACGGGACTGCCATTCAGTTCCGAATAATACTCATCAAAAGGCTTTTTGCCCTGATCGCGCAATATGTCACGGATCTCATCATCAGTATAATCCAGATCCCAGTTAGCCCCAAATATATCGCCTAATAACTTATCGGCGGCAGCATCTTTCTTCCACTGTAATTTACCCTGGCTATTGATTAATTCGTCCTTCTGGATAGCTGTTTTTATAATCTCATCATGCAGCTGCTTGGCTTTTTTCTTAGAAATAGCTGAGGCGTATGTAGGCTCACCATCTACCATACGGATATGAGGCATAAGCATCGGCAGTTTGTCATAATCAAAGTCACCTCCGGTCTTGGCTGTGATCTCTGGCGGGGCCAGCAGTATATTACCTACATATTCAGGCAAAAACTCATAAACCTCTACAAAATCGGTGGAGTTAGGTCCCTGGGTGGGGACACGGGCACCCACCATCGTTACCATCTGCCGGTGATTATTCTCATCCAGCCATGCCTCATCCTTGAGCAATATATTCAAGGCATCAAGCCGGGACATTTTCTGGCTTTTTGATTTCTCAATAACGGAAGGGAGTTGCATGAGTTGTTTAAAGTCTCCCTGGATCGCTATCTTGATCTTGGCTGCGGTTATCTTGCCGTTACGGATATGATAGGTAGGCAGATCGTTAGTGCCATACCTGGCTACCTGTTCGGCAGTGGGTTTATCGAACTTACGAGGCTCTGAATAAGCGAAGGCTTTATTTTCGAAAAGAGTGGAGGGAACAAGCACAAATTGTTCACCCTTAACCTTTGGCGTTACCAGGCGCTTATTGGCCAGTGCCACTATGGTCTTCTCAATTATCTCAGCAGAAGGTGACACATCCAACGGATTTTTTATGGTGTCCCGGCGGATGGTTTGGATATAGTTCCATTCATGCTCCCCCACATCGGAACGTTGCAGCTCATCAGATATCAAAGCCAATAACTTATCCAGCTTAATATCCTTGGTTGATCCCCCATCCTTAACTCCCAATTCGTAAAGCAATTCCTGCTTTTTATAAGCCACAAACTTATCCATGGCGCCTATATAGGCACGGTAATTTTTATAGTTGTCTGAAGCCTTAAGCTTCTGCTCTTCCGTCAGACTATTCCAATCCGATCCTTTATAATCCACTGGTATCCCCTGATCGAACATGCCAACAGATACCAATTTACGCAGCTGGGAGATCAGCGTTACCTTTCCCTTATATTTAGGTGAGGCTTTCACCTGGTACTTTAAAAAGTCAGTATGGATTAAATTAGGCACAAACGGCTTGTCTGATAAAGTACGGGTTTGCACATCGCTATATAACTGCTGGGGCCCTGGCCACTCGGATATAGTAGATATCTTGGAGCCGGATACATAGGTGAGGTAATCGATACCCTCCGACATCATCTTATGATGTAGCGCGTCCATATTTTCGGAAAGTCCAGGTATAATGGGCATCATGGCGAACTTGTGCAGTGCAGTCATCGGCACCGGCTGGCCCAGGAGCGGGCCAGCATACCCCATCTTGAATACCGGTGGGAACTGCCCCTTATAGGCAGGCTTATCTCCCCGGACAAAAGACTGGAAAAGCCCTTCCTGCTCATCGGACCATTCACCCAGGCCTTTTGCCAGGATCCTATAGGTATCAAAAGCCACTAAACAAGAAGCGTCCGTCTCATTGACCTTAGAGTACGCTTTAGCAGTAGAATCGGCACTAGTGGCTTTAGTATATTGATCAAGATAGGCCGATACCGACTTTACATCGTCCACGACGGCAGTCCTGAAGATGCTATTAAATGGCTCCGGTTTTAGACCTTGTGAAGTTGCCAGGGGTTTGCCAACCTTGTTATTTATGTAGTTCACGAAAGTTTGATCAGAGGGCATTACATCCCCTGGGGAAGCCATCGAGGCATTACGCTTGAAGAAATCACTGTACTGGGCAACATCCCCATAGATAACTATCATCTCCTCAAAGTGGTGGATCCAGTTATTGGCAACAAAGGAAGATATAACTGCGGCCCTGGCTTGTTCTGGCGTTATAGTTTTACCGTCGAGGGTTGCCAGTCCCTGCAGCTGATTGATCAGCGTGGGACTTATAAAGCTGCCACCAAGCTCTGCGCTGCGGTTATTAACCTGCTGTACCAGACCAGAGAAGTATTCCACAATTTCCCTGGTTATAATGTCTTCCAGTTTGGGATTTATTTTACCTTCCAGTAGTGCCTGTTTTGTTTGATCGCTTAGAACCCCTGCAAAGGAATGGAACTGTGTTGCCCTTTCCAGGTACTTAAAATCCGTCTGTTTTAATTCTCCGGAATCCAGAAGCTTCTTAACGTAATTGATCCGGTCCAGTTCACCTGACAGGTAGTTGCGCAGGATTTCCACGTATTTGAATACGCCCGACACATAACCGTTGGATTCTGGAATGAATGATTCGGTATCAATATAAAGCCGTGGATTCTTTGCACCAGTCTTATAATTACTCAGCGTTACAGAAAAAGATGCACTCTTGCCCGCATGTCGGGTAAGCTCGGGCGTAAATCCCATGACCTGCTGGTGAATATCAGAGATCAGGCGTGTCAGCTCGTCAGAGCCTGCCTGTGATAGGCCTTGTGTAAATCTGCCATTGATTGAAGGGATGGTCCCTGATAAGTTATCAACCTGCATGGTATTACCCGGATACCTCGGGCCATCAGGCCTGTTCCTATCATATAGAGCATTGATCCAAATTGATCTATCGGTGTAATAATTATAGGGTCGTCCCGGTTGATCCGGTGTGGGACTAAAGTGAGCTGTCTGCGGCTGGCTTAATAAGTTATTAAAGTTACCGGTACGATTAAATAGCGACACGATCTGTGTGATGGAACTTTGCTGATTATACTCGGATTGCTGCTCCCCTTCAGCATTCGCTACCATGAAATCCGAATACCTGCCGCTGTATTGACTCTCAAGCTGCAGTATCTTACCATAGTTTCCTTTAGGCCCTACCTGGCCGGTAACTCCCATCTCGGAGTTGTGTCGTGTAAATTGGCCTATACCCCGGATTATAAAGTTTCGCTCCTGTAGGTTACGGATATTATCGTAAATACCACTCAACCGGATGTTTCCGGATTTTACTTCTTTTTCCAGCTGACTTTTGATCACTGGCAGATTGCTCAACGACATTCCTATATCCTGAAGGAACTCAAAAGGGTTGGCGTTTACTTCCTGTATGGTTTGGTATTTATCCAATAATGACTTTGCATCCAGGTAATTCCCGTGGATATCGTTACGCATGAATGGGCCTCCTGATTTGAAAAACTCATTCTTCCAGGTACGGTCTATTTTCTTGATCTCGGATATCGCGTTACCTATCCGGATATCATAGTTCGACTCACCGGTATTGTCATCGCGCTGCTCAGCAATCTCTGTCTGACGGAGCAGGATCCGGTATTTATTGGCACTGTGGTAGAATTTAAGCCACAATCCAGACTCCTTATCGGTCTGACCCTCATACGATAGCGGTCCCAGCTTTCTCAACAGCTGGTCAATCGGCGGGTAGTTGATGCGTTCAGATTTGAGCCTTTGGTACATGTCCTCAAGACCTGTGCTGTTCTGAACGGTCTGCATGATATATGCCCAAGATTGCCTAAAATCCACCAGCGTGGGAAAGCCCAGCGCATTAGGCTGCACCTGCCGGTTAACATCTGGCTGATATAAGCTGCTGACAATGGCTTTGATCTCCTCGGATACCAGGTCGTAAATAATGGTATCATTAGACTTATTTTCAAAGAAATTTTTACCTGCCATCTCCCGGGCCTCATGCTCCACATCATCAGATACCTCTGACTGGAATTGTGAGACAGCGTCCTTAATACGACTACTGATCAACTGTGATCGCTGCAGATGATACCCAATAACGCCTTTATCTTTAAGGGAGAGTTCCGGGTGGGTCGCATCCCCAAAGTTATCGACAGCATATTGCAGCGTCTGCAGCGTCTTCTGTAAATCAGCACTTGGATTAACTTTAAACTGCTCCTGTACATCTGATAGCCTCTCTTCGAACTTTAGCTGGGCGTACCGATACAAACTGGCAACACCTTTCAGCTTAGACAATATCACCGCAGTGTAGGAAGATGTATATTGGGCCTGCAGGTTTTCCAACTCTTCTTTTTCTTCCGGTGTCAGATTTGGCTTCTGCTCAAGATCTCGTTTACGGTTACCTGCCTGTAGATTGGCCGCATTCATCTCATCCAAGGCTTCGGAGAACAACGCATCCACACTGTCTGATATTAAGTCGGAGGTTTCAAAGCTCAGCTCTATTCCGCCCTTTACCGGCTGCATGGCTTTATTGAGCGTATTGAATTCAGCATTTTCAGCTGAGAAGCTATAGGTGGCCAAATCCCCTACTCGCAATCTCTGGTAAAGTTCAGCAACTTTTTGGTTAACCCGCTCGTCTATCACGGATTCGCGAACCGTTGCCGATCCGAATAATTCTTTTAAAAAGTTCAGGATGCGGCGGAATAAAGTATTCCGTTTTGGTGCCTTATCCATCACTAACTTTCCACCGGATAACATATAAGCCCTGAAATCCTCTGCCAGATATTCCTCCAACTGCTTATTAGTAGCGTCGGAGAATTTAACGGTATTGCCCTGGAAGTCAATGAATGTTCCGGACTTAGTTCTCACCTCACGATATAAGCCCTCCCTATCTTCCCGAGGTAATAGTCCCTGAGTGAACCCGTGCCATGCCTCATGGTATAAATCTGACGCATCGGCGCCCTTGTATAATTTTACACAGTTAATGGCCCAATTGGCAATTACATTCGAATCTTCCGCGTTGACTTTTTCGAACATTGCCTGGAATGGAAAATGTTTTGAGAGTGGGCTTTGACTGTACCATTTCTCAGCCTCTTCGATCTGCGCCTCCATGGCCTTGATGCTCCCTTGGCCTGCGATCTTGTTCCATTTGTCCGGATTTTGTCCCTTAAGGGATGCCAGGTAATCCTTGGCAGACATTTTTGGTTTATCATATTCAGGCCTGATAAAACCGTTTTCATCAAACAGTGTGGGTTGTGACACCTCAACCTTAGGTTTATCAATAATATCCACATTAGCGGCTGGGCTGATGGTGAATTCCAGATTAGAACCAGCGCTCTGCAACCCTCCTTGGGAATCTACAGCATATGGTACAGTAAAATTATCTTGGATAAAACCAAAATACTTCCTGGTGGTTGTCGTTAAGGTGTTGCCGTTAATCTCGAAATCCTCATAAGAGTTACTATTAAACAGTGTCTTATTAATGCTTAACTTGATAGTATCTATCCTGTAATATTTTACACTTCCGTCAGGTTGAGGAAACTCATACACATCATCGAACTGAGCAGTTTCCAGGTTTGTCACTTTGTTGCTACGCCCCCCATACATCGCCTGGGCCTTAGCCGGTGTTAATTCCTCCGCAGGAATACGGCGGGTAAACATGGTACGCAATGCCTGACCCATCTCCTCCTTGCTGGCGTAACTCTGTGGTTGGCCCATCCGGTAGACCACAAGTTCACCACCAACAACCCGTATGTCAAGCGCTTTTGGATCAGTATATAAAAACTGACGGAGTAACTTAAGCTTATTCTCTGGTGTAACTGCAAACGTCTGGCCTCCCCTGGTGAATGTAAGGTCAGTAGTGATAAGAGATACTAGTTTATTCACCATCTCGGGGGTAAACTCTTTCCGGTTAACAGATACAGACATCTCAGTGCCTGGAAGATCGAAATAGTAGACGTTGGGCCTTTGGTTCCTGGCCGGGATGCCCCGGTAAAAATTAATAGGCGCTACGATCTTGAGGGCTGATACTGGTGAGGCTCCCTTCTTTATCGGAGGTACGTAGCGGATTTGGCCTCCTTTTATATCAACCTGCAGGGATTTCCCTGTCTGGTGGATATACTTGCGGGCGTCGGCCAATAGTTTTAATTTGCGGGTAGTGACGGCCAGTGCCTGCTCATACGTCATGCCTTGAGATTCCAGCTGTTTGAGCTGTCGCAGATCGGTTTCGAGCAAGGGCCTGCCTTCCACAGGATTGCGGAAGTTGTAGTGTATGAGCGATCCTTCGTCAGATTTTACCAAATCAGCTGTAAATCGGATAGGTTTTCCTTCCGGGTCCGTTACCAGCAGCACAATGCCTTTATTGGCATTTTCCAATTTGGTGGGATCAGCTTGTATTTCAGCCTGGGTATCCGGGTAAAAATCCTCCACTTTAAAGTCTTTGGTTAGCGACATGGTAAGCCTTACCGGTACACCGTTGATAATGCTTGAGCCGTCCGGCTGCACGTTTTTTATTATCTGTGTCTTAGCGTCAGCATAGATTTTCATGCCGGGCCGGATCTGGCCGGTATTGATATCAGTATCCATCACTAAGTCCGAGAGGATCAACGCGGGGTTAGCCTTAAACTCCGGGACTTTATCTACCGGGATTTCTTGCTGTGCTGGAGGATTGATTTGCGAATCCTTAATAATATTCTCCTTAACAACGTTGGCCTCTTGAGTCTGTGTATTGAAGCCGTTAACGTACTCTTGCACCTTATCGAAATTTTCAAAGGCAGCTTCCTTTCCGGAAACGACTGCGGCGGAAGAGGCAAGCTTGGAGAATACATCCCGGTTGATTCCCATCACGGCGCGGATGTTTGCAGGTAGCAGTCCAACATATGTCATTGCCAATACCGGATCACCGGTCTTGGTGCGGATCAAATCATGGAACTTTCTGGCATAATCGTCAAACTGAAAATCTTTGGCCTTGTTAAGGTCGATAGCTACTTTGCCGAAAAGCAGTCGCTGCTGTTGGGGAGTTAATGTACAATTCATACGCAACCTAGTGTTTCTTCGAACTCTTTCTCAAATTTCTCAGGATCAGCCAATGCCTCTTCCATTGTCTTCTCAAGCACCTGACGGCTACTATTAATGAAATTAGTCACCTGTTCACTACTCTGAGTTGCCAGTTCTTTTTCCTTATCTGTTGGCTGCGTATCCTGTGCTGCTTCGGATTGTATACCCAAAACAGTATCCTTTAAGTCTTTTTCTTCCACGGTTATCTTGAGGTTTTTATTAAGGAGATCAATGGTTAATTTTTTACCTGTATTTTGCGACACCATACCTTTGTCATGCTCTTTGTTAGTCAGCTGCACTACAGTACCTACTGGCAGATTAGACATACTGATAACATTGTGAAATTCCTGACGACGCGCTTCCAGGCCTTTGAGTATTTTATTAGCGGTTAAATTCATCCGCTTACGGGTCCTGCGGTCAAACAGCCTAAACATGGTCTCAAATTCAGCTTTAAGCGCGTCCAGTTCGTCCAGGTTCTTAACACCAGGAATGCGCTCCAATACATCCTCAGCCTGGACATCCTCCTTGGTTTTACCTTGTTCCTGTGCAACTTCTGGCTGCTCGACTTGTTCTTCAGTAACTACCTCTTCCTCCGGCTTGGTAACATTGAGATAATTATCTACAATGTCTTTAAATTTTTGATATCTCGGATCCCTGGCATCTATGGCTTGTTTGGCATTAATATCAAAAAAGCGCTCAGGCACAGCCTTGTCATTAATCAGCTTATCTACACTCTGCGGAGATAGTACAAATCCCCTATCATACAAAGTCTGTAAGATCGAATTGTCTTCAGTGGATTTCTGAGCTAATTCGATACCCTTCTTGATTATATCGCCTTTAGAATTATAAAGATCCGTAAATGCACTATTAAGTCTTTCATAATAATTTAAAAATCCTTGAGGATCAGCCAGCGTATTTACTGTTTCAGTTGTAATAACGTTCTCTATTCCCAACTCATGCAGATCCAGCAATTCATCAAATGATTTACGTAATTCCACATTAGACACGCTGGAAGATGGGTTGAGGGATTTAAGGTAGTTTGAGTATGATTTGAACAGTTTGTTTTGATCTGTCCGTTTCTGTTTGTCCAGAGATAGCGCCTTTTTTGCTTCCGGCGATAGTCCTTCCAGGTCCTGGTGCAGGTATAGACCTGTTAATGTGGTATTAAAATCCTCCAGGTGTTTTAAGGTATTTTTTTTGGCCTTAAGCTCCTCGCGGTTATTATTGTATTCCAGTACCTCGATCTCATCTTTTAGTAGACCTATTTCCTTTTGAAGCTGTATAGGGCTTGTCAGGGCATTAAAATAATTGGAAGGAATCTTATTGGTTCCGGCCTGGGCCAGCAGGCCGGAAGCGATGTTTTTGATCCTTGTTGCATTGTCCTCGACTTTGGCACTATCGAATATCGCCCTCGACTTGGCTTGTTCCCAGGCTGAATACCCTATGGCTTCCCGGGTATATTCCGGGGTATCCTTGTGGTACATTGTAGGACTGAAAGGGTTCTGTAGCCTGAGATTCCACTCCTCGTATTTTTGTTTGACAGTCTCGGCCCGGGAGATCAGCGAATCGACCTTTGAAAGAATCTCCTGCCCGTCCCGACCGAATGTTTCCTTTATGGCCTCTGGCGTCATGCTTCGGATATCGCGCAGTTTATCTAAGAACAGATCATAGGATCCGGTATCAAGAGCCAGTTTGGTATTGCTTGCCAAATTCTCAAATTCGTTATCCAACCACTTCTTCTTATCATTCTCATCAAGAGCTTCGTATTGGCCTTTTACCGCTTCAGCGCTGGTAGTGTAGTTGATATCGCGGGAGGAAAAGAATCTCAAAGGGTCTTTATAATACTCATTAAGAGTTGCAAGGGTCTTCTGTGTATAGTCATTCTTGGTCTTACGATAGCCTGCTATTTTTTCAATACCTGCACTTACTGGTGATACCAAGCCCCCCATGAAAAATCCGGAGGCAAACGTTTCAAATCCCTTGCCGCTGAGCTGATCCACGGTGTTCTTGGCTAAGGCATCCCACATGCTGTCATTTGTATATTCTCCCCTACCGTGGTCTAGTCCGCTCCTGGTCTTGGAGCCGTATAAATTGGCATAGTAATCCACAGCGGTACCTGCCGTGATGTCCTGCAACGACTCCTGCAACCCTTCCGAAAGGTTGCCCCTGAAGTATTTAACAGCGCCTATTCCCCAGTTTTTAGGCTTGAACGCTGCGCGGGTCCGATTCATAAAAGTGGCCTCAACAAGCTTGTCCCCCTGCCTCATGAACCGGGCTCCATTACGCAGCGTATATTCTGTTGGTTGGGCAAATGATTTCAGCAACGGATCAAACGTCAGCTTATTGGTGAGGAATATCACCGGAATGTTAGCAATCATGTTAGATGTGCCGGCATCCTTGGCATTCTCTTTTAACGTAGCATATTCCTGGTCATCCGGATAACGACCACCGTGCTCTTCACGGAACTTGGCCAGCATCCGCTCCTCGGCATCCCGCTGGGCTGCTGCTCCTTCCATACGGGCCTCCGATACGGTAAAATTGGCTGCCTGTATGTCTTGGTAAAGGGCGCCGGCTGTCTTATAGGAAGCCACGGCTGCATTCACACTGCCTGATTTGCTGGCCTGATATATATCCTTAGCGGCTTCAAACGTATTGGCCAGGGGCGTAATACTTTTAGCTGCATTCCAGAGCTTCTCTGCAGCTGAGTAATTATTGATTTCCTTCAGGGTGCCTAATGCCGCCTCGTATTTGCCCAGGTCTTTGGTGAACTTGCCTACTTGTAAAGCTCCCTGCGTACCCTTGAAGGCACTCCCTATTCCTGAGGTAAGATAATTTTCCAGCACCAGTTCACCTATCATACCTACAGTGTAGCCTGAATTACTCATAAGGTTAGAGGCAAAACCGCTCACACCTCCCCTGGTTGATGAACCTACGGCATTATAGTAATTCATCTCGTCGGCACTATCGTAATCCAGGCCCGTGAAATCTCCTGTAAGGGCTGCGCCGTAGGAACGGATCGGGGCTTTAAAGCCTGTAGCAGCCAGCTTACCTGCTGTCTTTATTGCCCGCCACATATCTCCCAGGCCTGAACTATTGTTGTTATACAACGATTCGTTATCTACCCATGGGTTGAACCCCAGTTTAGAAAAAGACGGATGAGAATAATAACGCTCAAAGTTCTTATTTTGGTCTGTGGTGCTACGGGGATCATAGCTGAAAGAGGCTGCACTTACATACGGACTGAATACCTGCTTAGATACCCGGTCAGGAATAGAAGAGACAGCAGCTTCCTGCTGCGCTATCAATTCATCGAGTTTTGGGTCCCGTGGCATTGTTCTGTTTTTTATAATTTGATACGTTCAGGTATTGCTGGTAAGCCTGGTTAAGGTTAGCTGTCGTTACCTTTACGTAATCTGAAAAACTGAGCTGATCATCCTGTCCAAGCTGACTGACATTGATCAACGGCTTGCTTTCTGTCCACCGCCATTGGGTGATCAGGTTACCGTTATCGTCTTGAACATAAGTAGGAGAATAGGTCTTCATGACAAATCCATTGCCTGCATTTTCTATTACTGCCTTTCCCTTGTAACCAAGATCAATGGTAGTGGAGGCGTTGGGCTGATTCATATACACAGAGGCCGGAGGACGTGTAAGCTTCTGCGCCAGGGGCACCACCGCCGGATTATCAGCGGACGTCACTACCCGCACAGTCCTATCTTCCAGTGTTACTTCATCGGATTTTTTCAAACCTTTGAACTTACGATAAGCATCCTCTGATATGGTAAAGTCAGTTGCAATTCTGGGCTCAACCATCTGGCCAGGCAATTGCACATTCTCACCATATACATTACGTTCTCCCGTCTGAATAGCGTAATCAATGCTGGAAGAAGAGGCTAAGGCGTCTGCATCAAACCATTGTGGTATGTTGTGTACCTGCATGTCTACCTTCACTCCCTTAGTGCCTATGTTGTCCCTGATCAGATCGAATAGTTCAGCCTTTTCTGGAGCCGTCTGGGGTGTAGCTGGTAGTTCCCGGTTGGTAGAGAATATAAATGCCAGGGTTTTGTTTTCCGGATTTTCCGAGAGGCTGTTCAGGGTTTTTTTGATCATCTGGTAATCCGGATGTAGGGGGGCAGATGCATCCCCAGACAGCGATACCGATGTTTTTGCGTTTTGAGCTCCGCCGGCTCCTGAAGCACCTACCGGATTGTTTATAGACGAAAGCTGGGTATTGATCTGCTTGCTAAAGCGGGCGTAATTCTCATCAAATGCTTTCGTGATTGCGGTTGTGTTAGGCGTATATCCTGTACTTATTTGCCTGGCTACTTCGCGGTCATAATAACGTTGGTAGGCTTCTGTGGGAGGCAATAACCTGCCGTTATCCACCATAGAGTACAATACGCCACCAGTCAGATCATTCGGCGATACACCTGCACGGACCCTGCGGAAAGCCTCATTTACCTGCTTGGTATTTATGTCTTGAAGTCCTTTTGCTGCCTGTATATCTAATTGCAGTTGGGCCATTGATGCATCATCCCATCCATCCTGGTAGATGCGAGATCCTGCATTGTTGTTACGAATATTCATGGCATTGCCTGCGGCATCTCCCACATTCGAGATATTATTAACCACATCCAGAGGCAATTCCCCATTCAGTAATTTATTATAATCAACCCCAGTACCCTTTAAGATAGCTACGGTGTCAAGGAGAATCTTAACTTTTTTAGCCTGCGCATCCTTACCATTCTCTACATCTGCCTGCCTGTAGGCCTTAACCATAGAGCCCAGCATATCTTTAAGAAAGGCATTGGCCCCCACTACAGACCTGTTAACAGCATCTGTTTCCAATTTTTTATTCTCAATGTAGGTATTCTCAAATGGATAGGAAGATGTATTGGGTGGTAGGGTTTGGGCAGCCTTGGCTTCTTCAGGAGAAAACAATCCTGCCTGTTTTAATTTCAGAATATCTTTCTTTTGTATGTTGTCAGGGTCCACACCTATTTTTACCAATTCCTGTGGGTCTATACCCTTTTGGGCTAAAAAATTACCGATTGATTGTGCATCATATCCTTTCGCTGTATTAGCCTGCATGTCTAGGTTATGCTTATACAATAGCGTCTCCAGTTCGTATTGGTGGTCCTGGGCTTTGAGCCTGGAGGCATTGGAGTAGGATAATTTGCTATTAAATGCGGCCAGAGAATAAGGATCAGCTTTTAGTTCCTGTTTTGCGGTCCCCATTGCGTACGTATAAGCAGCCCGGCCTAGATCCTCCTGCATAAACATACCAGCCATAATTTGTTGAGCTCTGGCCTTTAGTCCCTGAGCGTTGTCAATATTAGGAGCGGTGCGTATCAGATTCTGTTGCCGCTGGTGTACTGTCTCTGCATTCTTAGAGTGATCAATAAGGGCCATAAGCCGATCGTAATCATTTGTAGTTCCGTCACCTTCCGCTATCTTACCCTGCTTATCGGCCAGCTCAATAGCAGCTGTTTCAGTACTCAGCCTTTCCATCATCTGATCGTAAGCTGCCTTGGATCTGTTGGCAGAAATCACAGCCGGGGCAATAAAAGTATTCACATACTGGCTCTCAGCTGTATTCCGATCGACGCCGTGGGTTGCCATATACTGATCTATAAATTCATTCTGGTGTACATACGCCCGCGTCTGGTACATAGCCTGCACTGCAGAGTCGTTACCAAACATACCTAAAAGAAATTGAGGCAACACGCCTCCACCTTCTTTATCATACAGCAACGTACCGTTGGTATTGGTAACGATATAGCCGTCTTTAATGTAATCCATCGATACATTAAAACCAGCTTTTTTCATCGCCTCCATTGATTTCCCGAACACATCCTGGTCTGGCACATAGTCAGGTCCTCGCATACCCAGTGATTGCTCTGGGGAAGCTTCTTGGAATTCCCGGGCTCTGTAGCCCAGTGCCTTTAAACCGGCCTCTGAAAACTTACCCCCACACTTGTCCGGATCTGTGCAGTATCGGTATTGATCTGCATTCTTATAGGAATTTTGTAGCTTCTTGGTAAAGGCAATGTCATTGATAAGGTATTTATCCTTCAATATAGGTTCGAACAGCTTCTGGGCGGCAGATACATTCTGATCGATAGAAAGATCGGTGGTGGCTATTCGCTTCCGCTCTGAGTCGATAGTCTTAAAGTAGTCCTCTCGCCTTTGGATATTATCCTCCCGGGTAAGAGGGGAATTAAATGTGCTGGTGTATAGTGAGTTGATCCTCTGCAGTCCTTGGTTATATTGCTGTTGCTTTACACCCAAGATATTACTGTAATAATTAAAATCAGGCTGGAACGGTTGAAACTGTGTGACCGTATCGCCTATGCCGAGATAATCCGCCATTTTTGGAATTGTGTGAGTATTTTACAAAACTAATTAAATAGTATTTCAGTACCAATTCCTATACAACTTTACTTTTTTAGTAAAGTACTAAAGTTTTACACCCATATTGGCCAGATAAGCTTTCATAAGCATAGCTGCATGTTCCGGATTCTTCTGCAGGTTAGGGTTCTTCATCAGTTCGTTATAATAATCCTGGGCATTCTCATTAACATCAGGAACGGTGCCCATCTCTCCCGGCACTCCAGTGAAATGAACATAGCCTGTACGGGAATCCACGTTATACTGCTTGTTGATGGAGTTGAGCCCCTGGGTTTGACCTCTGTTAGTCCATGCTTGATTAAAAGCATCCCGAATGTTCCTGCGGGCCATTGCACGGGAATTGTCAAAAGTCTGGTTAGCCCTCACTGTGTTGTCGTACAGGTTAGTCGCCTGGGCAGCCCGAGTGCGGCTGGCCTCATTAAGAATAGCGCTGTTCTGCGCCTGGGTCTGGTTGGCTACCCCCACATTGAGATTGTTGTAGCGGCCCATGATATCAGCCGCATTGCTCAATGCCTGTCCAGACACCTGAGAAGCGCGGGAACTTAACGATTGGGGATCTGCAAAGGCTCCCAGAACCGACATAGTGGCATTAGACTGTTCATTATTACTTGCCAGCTCCCGGGTAGGGTCATAATAAGTAGGAGTATTGGTGAAGGTTTCAAATCCTGCCTGCCAGGGAAGATACTTATTAATGTGGGAATAATCACTGGCAGCACCGGCCAGGTTAACTATGTCCTGGGTCCAGAATGGGGTATCTGAAGGCGCAGTAGCCGGGGCTCCCCTTTGCGGGATCTGAATCACAGGAGCAGCTGCGGGGGATGTTTGGTTCTGCGGGGTTACTTCAACCTCATCCAGTTGCACCTCCATAGGATCTCTAAAACCCATAGCGTAGGCAGTATGCGCTCCCCACTGACTATCAATATCATTCACAGTCTTATTTTTGCCTTGTGGTACAAAATACGGTGTATATCCGCGCTTAATAGATTCATTACGATGCCAGGTCTGAAAGTCTTTAACATCTGCCGGATTATGGGGATCAAAGTCGGGATTCTGCTTAAGGTAGTCTTTGGCAAAGCGCTGCTTGAAGTCTTCAAGGACTTGCGGACTATCTAAATTCTCATAACCGAACACATTGGTTTTACCTCTGATTTGGCCTTGCTTGACAGGAACTTGTCCTTTGTCTGCACCATACGCTGTAGGGTAAGTATATTTGGTAGGGTCGAAAAATTCATCCCCTGTCTCAAAGCCAGGCCTTAAGTAGAATTTAGCACTGGCCGCATTGCTTGACTTTTTTTCTTTTCCCTTCTGGGCTTTAGGCAGGGCGGCAATCTTGATCTTCATCTTCACAGCTCCTCCTCTTTTCATTTCCGAAACTGAAGGTACAGCTGGCTGCTCAGGGTTAACACCGTCAACAATGCTCGACACATCAATACCCATATCAGTAAGGTAAGGAACAGCCACCATGGGAATACCGTCAGGGAACCCCTTCATGGATTCCTGGACAAGTGATAATTTACCCAGCTTATGGTTCATATTCTGCATCATGGTCTTAGCAGTCTTTTTCTGCAAAGCATCCGAGTTTTTGTCCTGGAAGATAGCCTTGAATTTGTTCAGGTCGTATTGTTTGGCAAGTTCGGCCATGGTGTACCCGGAGGCTTTAGCTTTTTTACCAAAACTGGTCTGCAGGTTTTCATCGGCTAACTTAAGTGTCTTGTCCTTTGAAAAAAAGAACGAGTTATCAGGGACGTTAAGCGGCGTTCCACCCTGACTATGGGGTTTGCCTCCAATGTTATATAGCTCAGGTATGCCGTCGAATGACATGGGCCCAAGCAGGATTTCCGAACGCTCGGCTTCAATGTTTGCAGCATGTTTGTCCTTACCCTTCAGCGGCTGAATTGTTTTTTTAGGCTTTGGGTTTTTGTCCTCTTCCGGTACAGTTATAATCTTGATCTTGCTCATGTGAACTGTATTTTGTATCCCTGTTTGATAAGTGAAAGTAATTCATCGTGGTCCACGTCGTAACTACCGCCTGCCTTATAGCAATTCTTAGTTCCTCCCATCCTGTAAACTTTGGAGGTCATTTGATCCGGCCTGAAAAATCCCTGATTAGGATCGTAGTCGCCCCGGCTTCCATACGATGTAGGGGCGGAATTTTCTATAGTCTGCTGCTGTTTTAGCTTCTGCTCTTGGCGGAACGAATCCGCCTGGCTTCCAGCCATGTTAATCAGGTTAAGTATAGCGCTGGGGATCTGAGAAGCTACATTTCCATCCATGCCGACAATTCCTTGCTGCATTGGTGGGGAGCTGGTTGAAGCTCCTGGTCTGAGTACATTTCCGAATGACATGCCGGCATTGCCTTGAACAGGCACAAACTGCTTCATAGCCGTTGAGTTTAATCCAGGAGACTGAGGCGGCGGCTGCTTAAGGCCCTGGTTGCCCCAGGCGCCGAATGGTCCGTTATAATAACCCGGCTGAGACGGAGACCCTAACGGATGCTGAGGCGCAGAGATCTGTTGGCCATCTCCTCCTCCCGACATGTCGGATGTATCAATACCCATACTCTGTAAAAAGAAAGGGTCATCTATAGCGAACTCCCCCCCATCCTGAAACATATTGATGTCATTTCGATACATATTAGTTTTCAAATTGCCGGACAGGTAATTAATGAAGTCTGCATTCAATTGTTTACGATAACCATCGCTGCTAACTCCTTGTAGGTTTTTACCTGTAGTATATGGTATTTTAAACTTTACATCTCCGCCAAACTGTTTGGCGAAGTTCCTGGCAAAATTTGCCTTCTTAACCATCTTTGGAGTAAACTTCTCCTTATTGGCTAGTACGTGGCTGGCAAATTCCTGAACCCCCATTTTATGTTTACTGGCCGCTGCGGTAAAGGTTCCTTTCTTGGCGGGATCCAGATGAATGCCTCCGTATTTCATAGGCTTTATTTCATTTCCCTGGGAGTCGTAAGTGATCACTCTGCCATCATCATATTGATAGGTAGTGGAATTCTCACTGAAGTTAATAGCCTTGCGGCCCGAATTTGGAATGACTAAGCCTTTTTTAGGGGCTTTGAATGTCTCTGGTGCCTTGTACTCTATGAAGGGGTTATAATTAGCGTCTCCGTATTTTAAACCTGGGTTCTTAAGATTTACATACCCGGTATCAGTAGGGGAATACTCGTTAGGATTATAAAAAGAAGGGTACTTACCAACCGAGAGCAATTCCTGCGTATTAGTACCTTCCCCGTACTGAGAAGCAGGCTTATACCCTGCCGCTACATTTTGATCATACCACTGTTGAGGTGTCAGCTTCTTAGGAGTTCCTCCCAATTGGAAAGTACGTCCTCCATATCTCGCATAGCCATTAGGGCTGTATTTCGAATTATCCATAGCAATGTTATTCATCATATAAATAAACTGTTGTTTCTTATCCTCATCACTACCCTTTAATGAATCAAAAATATCCTTAAAGTGCGAGTTGTTTTTGATCTTGTCAGACTTAAACATTTTATCGTAATGGGACTTATCGAAGGTTTGAGTTTTTGCATCATAGATCTTCTCTTGGTTCAAAAGGTAACGAATTGGCTGCAACCTGTTCACAAACTCTGTCGGGGAATTATAGTAGCCAAACTCCAGACCTCCCACAGTCCTATCCGGACGATTAGCAACAGTATTTGAATGTATATTTTTAACGGTAGTAGCTGGAATCCTTTTACCTCCCTCATCTAGCACATGGCCAAACTCATGCACAGGAATAGTCTCAAATCCTGGAAAACCAGAACCGTGCTGGTACTCATTCTCCAGGTAAACATTCCCGTTCACATGCTCTCCGGATATCACACCTGGCCTTTTGCCTATAGACTTTTTATAGATAACTTTCGCATTATCAAGATTCTTTAATCTAGCAACCTGTTCTTTTTTAGGGTCTGTGAACCCCTCTGACTGCAATCGCTCTAAATATTTAGGGGAATTAACGTAAGCTCGTAGCCATTCCCGCTGCTTATTAGTCTCTCCTCCATCCTGTTTCAAAGGATACTCATTCACATAATCACCACTGAATTCATAATCTTCTCCAGGAAACATCAACTTGACATTACCATTATTATCTACTCCCACAACGGGGTGATCAACCCCCCTCATAGTGATACTGGAAGATGGGATCCTGAGCGCAGGCTCATTTCTGTCTTTTGAATTTCGCTTATATCCCGTCTTACTGACTTTCATGGTATGAAGATACAGATTTTATCGGTTAGAATAAAGTGTCTTGTTAACTGCAAAAATCATGACAAAGCGTTTATCTCCACACACTTTACGGCGTAGGAAGACATATCCCAGGTAACCACGAAAAGCTTTTTGCTCTGTCTGATCCTTATTATAATTTATATTAGCATTATTCAGATCCATAATATACCCATTCGGTTCTGTGTTCCATATAGGCCTGTAGGCTGTAGATACCCTGTTAAGGGTTAAGTCGTAGAACATATTAATCCTGAACTTATTCTCCTTCATCTCATAAAGAACCTTGGTATGGTCGGAAGCTACTATCGGATACTGAAGATCGTCCCACGGGGAGTCCGGCGAACTTAAAACCAGTTTTAAAAGTCCTGAACACTGCTCGTTGTTATAAACCACTACCTCGTCAAATGTTTCATTTAAAAACATATATCGGTCATAGCAATTATCGGCATATTTATATACCTCCTGGTAGTACTCAAGGCTCTTGGTAATATTAACCACACCTTTATCATCATTCAGATATTCCAGCTCAAATGGATAATCTACACCATAATAATTACAAAATAAATCACACCTATTGTTATGTCGCCATATACCATTACCTTTTATGGTATTAAAGTTTTTAAGCGAAGGCATAACAAGATCCGGATGCCAGTCATTAGCACTTAACCATTTTTTCTCACGTATATCATAGCTTATTGTCCACGAAGCTGGTTGGAAGAATTGAGTATCCTCAAGGGTAAAAGTAAATAGCAGCGGGCCTTGCGGTTGGTCATCTCCTGTATCTTCAGCTGGGTAATAACCAAAAACATTACCGGAAATGTGATTTACGAATTTGAGCTCGACTACGTTTGTAAATTTATAATCTTTTTTGGTAAAATACACAACATGGTTCTCGCCGTCATATACTGCCTGGTAACCTATGCCTATCACGGGGTTATTCCGGTGTGGAAAATCAGGAAAATCTACCAGTAGATTATAGGGCATATAGATGGAAAACCACCACAGTCTTTCAGGCATTATAAGATCTATAAGTCCCCCGGTAATAGTAAATATTCTGAGCTGCTCAGGGCATACCCAATAAATGCCGGATGGAGTATTAACGACACTGAGACTCTCCTGAGTAGCTCCCACCTGATAGGATCGATCAGCGTTACTTAGAGACTGGGCCTCTCGACTTAAGAAAGATCCGCTGCCAATAGTAATAGAAGTGACTGACAACTCTAACTGTTCATTACCCTGGATCATTACCGGGTTATCCGATTTAAATATAACAATGGCACCAGTCGCCCCTATGGATTTAATAGTAGAAATATTAGATTTAAATTCCCGGTAATCATTGGCCTTAAATATCGTCCAGGCATTTACAACTGATCCATTCTGCTGAGGCAGTGAGTAAATTACCCTCCTTGGGTGGTAGACATAACAATTCTCAGCGACTATAGGATCATAATAAACAGGCTGACCATAAGACCATGAAACCATATTGACAAACGACCTGGAAGCACTTAAAGAATAGTCATACTTATAAAAATTATCCGACTTGATCACATCTGGATCAGCCTTAAACATAGCCACTGTATTAGTGTAGGTCTCCGAATCATAATGTCTTTTCTGTACAGGTTCATCCCAATCTCTATAACCCAGGTTAATCTCAGACTCAACGTAAAAATCACGCACACTGGAAACAAACAAATAAAAATAAGCATTCTTCACAATGAAATAAGATTGGGTCTTAGTAGCATCGTTTATGAAAGTGTCGGAAGTGGATGGTTTACGATCCAGGGCCCTAAAGCCTGTGGGGAGCCAGGGTGAGGCGCTATAGTTATTCAGTTGCGTGTTGCCTGCTTTGCCTCCACCAGTGGTTAATCCTACGATTGAGCCGCCCAGGTTGTTAGCAATACCCTTAGTCATATCCGATACATCGAATTTTTTAGTATTAGCCCAGTATGAAGGATATTGTAACATACGAGCTTTGAGATAGTCAAACTCAAATCCGTCAAATTGCTTATACAGCCAGTCATAGAAAAAATACATAGTGTTCTTTTCCGTATACCTGGTTATATATACATCCCCACAAAAGATTACAGGAGAGGTGAAAGCATCGTTTACGCTAGATATTTCTATGTAGTTTACACAGCCTGTGGGAACCTTCTTAGTGCTGCCGGGTTGTCCATATTGGTTTCGCAGCCTCTCCTTAAGGGAAGCATACAGGGAGCTGGCAGTAGTGACTACATTATATGTAGTAGGGGAGTAATGGATATCTGAAGCCCCTGAAAACCCAGCCTGAACAGTTCCTACAGTCTGCTTTGTATTATCTATGGCCAACGCACTCAGATCGGTAGGTATTGCCATGTCCACAGTCGTCTGAACTGCTACTGTTGAACTGCGATAAAAATTGTTTATCCTTTTATTGCCATCAAATTCCTGAAAGGTGGGGCCTAGGTAAACACTACGGTTAATTCGATACCTGAGTGGGTAGGCATTAAAATACTTGTTGTAAAAACAATGCGATATCTGCTGCAGGGCATATTGTTGATATTGCGACATGTGTAATATCGCATCCATCACATTATCTATGCCTTCGCCCCAGAATTGTACAAACATGGATAAGCCTCCCATGGCGGCGCCCCGCAAGAAACCGCCGATAGATTTGCCTAATCCTCCAACAAGCTGGCTGACTTTTCCCCCGCCTCCGAATATTCCGTCCAGTACATTGCCCGATGAAATATTGGCTCGTTCCTGTTGCTCTATGGGAGTAACTGTCATATCCCTGGCCTCCACAATGTCACCGCTATCTGCCTCCACATTCTCTATAGAGTCGTGGTCGTCTATTTTGCTGGAAAGAGCTCCAAGTATACCTGAAATGCCAATAGCTGTAGCTCCAGCAACCGTCAACGCACTAGAGCCCGGTATGATGCTATTAGCTACTGAACTGGATCTGGAGCCTACCAGTTTTGAAACCCCTATGCCTATGCCCACAATAGTGGCTATGAACCAGGCAGCATTAGTGGGTAATCTATGCATAGGATGTTCCTGAGGCTGATAAAATTTCAAAACTGCTTCCCCCTGGACAGCGCCATCAACTGCAATTTCCTGCATTGATAAAAATGTCCTCCTAAACATCGTATCCGGAGAATGGAAAGTCACCAGATCCTTATTATAACTGGTGTTAGGATTTAGATTCGCAGTAACACCAGTAATAGCTGTAGTAGTAGTCGGAGTTGTGGAAATATAGGGATCAGCCCCTAGGTCATTATAAGGAAAGTTAGGGTAAACACCTTGTTTTCCTGAACTATCCAACAGGTTATAATTGAATGTATTGTTTACAATTCCTTTAGCTATTACGGTTTTATTTCCCTCTCGACTGGCTACCAGTATTTCGTATCCTACAATATTTGGTATTAAGTTGCCGTCATTATCTACAGGAGGCTTAATATTTGAAAATTTTACTCCCAAAATGCGAATAACCGGAACGGTCAGTGGCGATATAGGTGTTTCAGAATAAATATCTGTATAATTTAAAGCAGTGGACCTTAATGGGAATTTATGGTGCCTTACTTTTTTACCGCATAAATTTCCCCACACTTCGGGCTTATTTGTTGGGTACCTTTCTTCCGTCTCATAATAACCCATTTCCCCTTCGGCTATCTGATATCCTCCATCCCCCAATGCTGTTATGGTTGTGTTAGTAATTGTAGCAGTATTCAAATTCTCAAAGAAGAAGGTGTCATCGAATATCCCGGTAGCCGCGTCATCCTCCCCAGAATAAGGAGCCCTACCAGGTATATCAAAATCAGGACTCCTGTCTGAATCAGCATATACAAGCCGGATAGACAAATTGTAATTTTCATCCCGCATAGCTGACAGGTTAGTACCTCCATTACGGTAATAATCGGCCGGGTACTCCACGATAGTAAAATGAGTAATGATCTGGTTAGCTAACGGCTGATAATTAAAATCAAATTTACTTTTAGGCCCAATGCGTAATAAACGATCTGATAATTCTACCATTGAGTTGGAACTTACCATGAGGGGATTGGTAATGGGAATAAATTCCAGGGGCACAACCACTAAGGTTTCAGGCAAAATATCCACCAGGATAGAAGTTTGAGTGATAGAGAATAATCCGTATCTTCTAGCAACAGGCTGTTGGTTTACAATAGCAATTACAACAAATTCATACTGATCATAAGACTGGTCCAAATCGGATAGCAGAAATTCCACTGATCCTGACAAATTCTCATGGGAAAATAATGATATAGGTTTAGTAGGCACTGAATAATTTGTCACCTTTTGACCATTCGCAGTGTACGCTGCAAGCCCATAATAAGTACCGTTTGGAAGGTTGCCTCCACTGCTTCCTTTATGTGCTGAGATGCATGGCAGTTTACTGGGAGGATGGAGCTTGATCTTATCTGTATCCAGGGTTAACGGATTGTCGGGAACGAATACCCGGCAGCCGTTCGTGTCAGTTGTGTAGGTTCCCTTATAGGGAATATTTGAAGGATTTATCTGCCTATCGGGGTTGCGGTGATTATCGGATATGTAAATGCTCCAGGAACAATCAAAATTCATCTTGGCCACTCCCGTGATCAAGTTTTGACGATTCCAGTTCAGACCCCGATCGTTCACTGCCTTGGTATAGGTCGCAGACATATCCCGAAAAAGTCCTAACTCTGAATCAATATCATCTGTTGAACAGATAGCCCATAGATCTTCGTACATATAGACCATCCCGATTATCTGATATGGCGCCTCTATAAGCTTGTAATTTGCAGGCTCGTTTAGTCGAGCCCCTCCGTCCCCACTGCTCCAACCAGTAGTTGCGTTTCGGGCATGGGTGTATTCCCCCGAGACAGTAAAGCCCGTAGCGCCGTTGTCAGTTAAGCCCCCGGAAAAGGTATTAATATCCCCAGGATTGCCAGCCATAGAAATAACGTTTAACAAACATATCCACGTACCGGGCATTAAATGCCTTCCGGTTAAGCGCCCAGGTATCCTGAATCTCTTTGAAGTTAGGCATACGGACAATACTGATCGCTTCGACCCTGGCCCTGCGGAGTTCCTCTTTTATATATCCCAACTTCTGACCTACATCTTCTCCGTTCAAATACAGGTTCTCCAGGATCCGGTGCTTGACCTTATATTCGTAATACTCAGTAATCTTGGGCCTGTCCACAACCAACAGATTACCCTCAGAGTCTTCGAGTATTCCTTCATAGTTAATATAAAGCTGGCCGCAGTTGAGATTAGAATATAGGAAGTCATCCTTGATCCATATCTTATCAGAACAATGTACATGTCTGTTTGGGCATGTTCCCGGTATGTTAAGCGACTCCACCAATCTGACTGGTATTAGTCGGTGCCATTTATGTATCTGTGTCTGCAGTATCTGAACCAACTCAAAAGCTTCCCCTTTACAGTTCATAAACACCCTGGGCTTAACACACGGATCTCCCATGAGGTGCAAAGGATTAAAACCTGGGACCGGCGTAAGGGTAGGAGTACACTCACCGCAATTACCACAGCCTCCACAACTCGATACGGACTGCGGACAGCTGGAACTATTGCAATTTTCCGTTACTGGCGGTGCGTCGCTATACTGCGGATACGGCACGACGTCTGTACGTATACCTTGCGGCGGAATGATGGTCCTGGAACCCTGATCGATTAAAAGTCCAAAGTTAAAAGCATAGTAGTCTCTGGGAAGCCGGCAATGGCCATTATTAATTTCAAGTATCTCCTCCTTTGTTTGGAATATCCTCAAGCCCAGGTCTTGGGTAACCCACCGGACTACCCGTATAAGCTCCTGTGGATCTATCAGGCTGGCCTGGGCGTAACTCCTGAAATCCACCATGACGTCAGCCATCAAGGAATCGAATGTCTTATACTTTAAATTATTCACGACCTGAGTATGCTTTGGTTATCTACGTTATTATCTTTGGGGATCTGTATCATACCCAAAAGATCGTTCTTTAAAACTCCTTCTATTTGAGCAAATAAATCATCCGGCACATTAGTGGGCTCAGTCAAACGATCCACACAACAATCTTCCGCATCACAAAAAAACTCCGAAATATCATCTTCCCACATAGCATCTACATCTGCAGAATCCCAAGGGATATCTGGAAGATAGGTATATCCGTTCATGTACCAGTAATATTTTGTTTTATTGTATTTAAAAGTCGAGCTGCGGGTCATATATGACCAGGTTTTAGGGTCAGTTCTTTTTACCTCGGTAGACCCATCTACAGACGTTACACTTCTAATAATGGGCCCAAAGGCGCCTTCCAGTATTTTGGGCAGCCTATCCTTGCTTCTTTTCATTGTACAACAGACATTGATATCCACGCAGCCTGCTTCTATCGGGCTCACCTCTATTAAAGGAACAGCCGGGAATTTTTGAAACATAGAACTATACCTGGTCATTTTGTTTCCATCATCTTTCTGTTTTATGTACAGTCTGGCGTATTTCATTACCTGGGAATACAAAAACCTATCGGTAAGAAATGCATCCAGCTTATCTCCTTTAACTAACCTTCTTACACGGGATATTGTATCTGATTTGGTAGTCATATCATTTCAAATTCATCGTAGTTTTTTAAAAATTCTTCCAGTCTTCCCCGCTCCATATCATCTATCTTACTGAGTATTAAGCGATACTCTGCCTCCTTGCGGTCCTGGTGGAATATGTATTTATTAAAGTCCTCCGCATAGGCTTTAGATACAATCTTAGACATATTCTTGGAAGACTTCAATTCCCAAACATACCTGTCCTTTAAGTGGTATCTTTTAGAATGGTTACTATACATTATTCTGCATTTAAGTCCATCTGTATGCAGGTTAAGGTGCGGCATCTTTTGACCTAGCTTGAGCTTGTGAAAGTTATAATATACTTTTTTAGGCCTGTAGCTGGCCACGTATAAATGCCCCAATCGCAGGGGAAGTTCTGCTCCGTACCTGTTCAGTGCTATTTCCTCAGCCATTACATCATGAAATGCTTTGAAAATATTACTATGGCCGCCCAGAGAGTCGGTAGAGAATTTGCGCCAGTGCGGGTACTTGTTGAAAAACACCGTGGCGTTATTCTGGTTCTTAAAAAGAGATTTAGTGTTTATCTTCATTTTTCTGTTATCTAGTAAAAAACCCCCGCCATTAGCGGACGGGGGCCTGTTGTCGCCACTTAACCAACAACCAGAAAGTGGACGCTAACTTCACTTATTATCATCCACATGACGGCCCATATTCAGCGTCTATAGTAGTTCCGGGAGTAATGGGCAGGTACGCTAAACTTCCAGGAACAATACATGCTACCACACTCGATGGGGAGCCTCCTACGGTTAATATACCGGTCTGGGGCTCTCCGCCACAGCTTGTATAATAATACCTTGCCTGGTCCTCTACATCTCCTGAAACACTGAAACTGGCGGTAGTACAATCACATATACAATTGCCGCTCTGCACGACAGTGTATGCTGTATCAATAGTTGGCGCTTCCGGGGCACAGATTACCATGGAATCTCCCAAACTCAAAGTGCCTGCTGATATATCCTCATCAGCGCCGATACAACCCGGCGAGTTAAATGTAGGACAATCCTCAAGAACGGCTACTGCAGTTGCTGGTGTTGTGCCCGGGGCAATTGCAATATCTGGAAGACTTTCGAATTGAGTCGAGCTGATTACAGACACGGACGTTACTTTACCATAATTAGTAGTAAAATTAAAAACTGCGTCTACAAGCGGACTTCCCATGCCACTCGGATTGATTCCAAGCCCAGTGCCGCTTGTGAATCCTGAACCTGCGGCAGTAATGGTTATGCTGGTCACCTGACCTCCGGAAACAACTACTGTGGCATAAGCTCCAACGCCGCTGCCGCCCGTAATGGGCACGGTCGTATAAGTGCCACTATTATAGCCTGCGCCAGGATTAGTAATAGTTCCTCCTGACAGGCCGCCAGAGCCTACAATAGCCTGAAGAACGGCGCTGCCTCCTCCGCCTATAGCATTTACATTAGGAGGAGATCCGGGATTATAACCACTGCCTCCATCAGTAACAGTTACGGAAGCCAACTCCAAGTGTGTACATGTCACAGTGTAGGACTTACATGTGGGGTTGGGTGTAAATGTCGCAGTGAACGCCACACGATCCTGTGTCGAATCTTCTGCTATGCAGGCTGCCTGTACATACCCAGTGTAAGTGACGTCATCGCATGTTTCATCATCTACAAATATCGGACAAGATGCAATGCAGGCTCCGAGAGTATTACAAGTGGTCTCTACACAAGTATAAGGGCCGCTAGACCCCAACCGATAGCATACTCTATGTATACCTATGTAATTAGCGGTAAATGTTACCTGTATGTTTGCTGGGGATTGGCTCATTGTATTTTAGTCTTTATTTTTAACGTTACTGAAAAACATGGATCTAAATCGGGACATATACTCGCGATTTTTATCTCATAATATGTGTCAGGTTCTAACCCGGCAGCAGTATCCGTGTTAACTGTGGAAGATACGGCTGTGTTTAAACTGAAATTAACTGTTCCTGTCTTACGATAGTAAATCTGAAAATTTCCCGAAAATCCGGAAGGTATTCCCCACTTAACCCTGATGGTAGTTGGAGTAATATAGTCTGAATTGAAGATAACGGCTGAGCATGGTGAATTCGGGCTGTTGCATCCCGGATTGGTAATCATGCCTACCAGTTTCTGAATTATTTCATTGAATCTGGCGCCTTGCGGTACGGCAATATTAACTATCTCATCGCCGGTATAGATCAGGCATTTTCCGTCCTGGGTCTCAAAGCACTGTTCCACCTCAGAGCATGAAGGATATCCAGAACAAGCGCTTCCCTGTGAGATAACGTTATCTCCGCATTGACAAGGTTTATTACAGCCGCATTTCTTTTTCATATCATTCTATAATTATTTCGGCACTTACGCCATTAGGGGCTGGACAAACCGCTGGTAATGTGTCCACCATAGCAAAGGGACAACTCCGGGTGATCTCAGGAGTAATCATTTGTACCCTTATCTTGTAGGTGGTGCCTGGAGTTAAACCGGTAAACTGACCAGTTACAGTAATAGGCCCACTAACACCAGTATTAAATGCCTGCAATTGAACATTATTGACAGAGTATAGCTGTGTTGAGTATGTAAGAGTACCTACAGTATGATTGAAAGAGTAGGAAAGACTGGTATACCCTGCACTAATAGTGACTGTCGGACAGGCTGAGTTGTTAACTATATCTAATTCCAGGAATTTCTGACAAGTGGTTCCACTTAATGGATTAGTGAGACTGTTAACTCCTGATATAGAAAGATCGTCAGCAAAATTAAGGTTAGCTCCCGTCAGATCCAGTGATATTCCTGCGGTATTATTTAAGTTGCCTTTTATATCAACTCTGGAATTCAAAAAGCCGCCAGATTGATCTTCTATACGAAATAACACCCCTCCGGATTCGGTATTTACAAGTTCTGATGGAATAGTACCGGTAAAGAATAAAGTGAGTATACGATTGCTGAATGTACCGGACATAGCAATCTCTACGCTGTTACATAGATTGGAGCCAAAATTCAACTGCAGGTTAGTGACAGCACTCCGGAGATCTTTTACCATTACCAGTAAATTAGTTATACCCTGTGGCATTTTAGCTACCTGTGAAATCCAGGAAGGAAGAGCACTCAGGTTACCTCCACTGGTACCAACACTGGGCAGTGAATTCAAGGCAGTAAAAGCAGCCAGCGAATCAGAAATGTCATTAACATTACCTGTAGCTAACCTTAGCTCACCAAATTGTTTTTCCAGAAGAGCTGTAAAATCATTCAATACCAGAGCAGTGGTGGGACTTGCAATATATTTAGGGTAAAGGGACGGTAACGTGTAAGGCTGCAGGTTATTAAACTGGGCCTCTAAGCTAGTCACCCTTCCTGCTAATTGAGTAGTAGCTTGTTGGTATGTACTAACAGTAGTAACCAAACTACAAACTCTCTTACCTATCAACGATACGTAATTATTAATAGGCAGTGTAGTGACTTGATCTCCCGTAGAAGGATCTGAGTATTGAAAACATTGGGCTAATAAAATCAAGTCAGCCATTATTCACAGGTTTTAGTTATAAGGGCATTAATAAGATCCTTAAAGTCACTGATTTCTCCGACAGAAGTGAGACACCCCAAGTCATAATTATCCAACTTCACAATATCTTCCAGGGCTAATACCTTAGTGGCTAATTTGTACATTGCCGGTGAGATCTCCTGTCCCCTGCATAAACCAACATCCTCTATGTCAGGACCATCCCAAATGACACAATTTACACTGATAGCAGTGCAGTTGCCGGTCTTATAATTCGTAGGTTTGCCCATTGTGTGTTATACAAAAATAGTTAATTTGTTTGATAAGTTAAAACCGCAGTTACCTCTGTTGGCTTGTCGCAGGGGGTAATGACCTGCACAATAACAGCACTGACATTCCTGGCCTTTTCACAGCTGATCGACCCGAAAACCTGCAACACCGCAGTCACGCCACATGGCGCACAACAGGATACCGGCACGGTAAGACATACTGAAGGATCATAAATCAGTTCCAGATCCATCAAATTCTTTTTTATCAACCACTTATTAAAATTCGGCTCAATACAACTCCTTACTCCCCATTTAGCTTCCAGGAACTTGCTATATACCTGATCGGCAAAATTGGTAAATACCTGGTAAAGACGCTCCTTAGAGATCCGGCCAGTGTCGTAAAGCGGCTGTATGTGCTTTTTTCTTATGTACGGCATTGTTCGCAAGTTTCATAATCACTAGTAACCACCACGTCCCGTACCACTTCTACCCTGCTCCACCTGGTAACCTGCCAGCATACATTATAACCGGTAATTCTCACCGACCTATTTTCATAACTAGAAAGGTCTGTGGTAGTATAAATAGGAGTTGCGGTGCCGATACAATCTGTAAGCTTCCAATATACAGTGGCGCATTCAGCACAGCTGTCAAATTGCTCGTCTACTACAACACTTATGGGGGAAGGACACGGCGAAGTGCTGTTAAGCTGGACCACATAACATCCTGTATGCCCCACAAGGGTAAGGATTTTATTTTCCACCCCGGTCAGATTTGTATTCGTCACAATATTGGGACCTCCTGAACAATTCACAAGCGTGAAACAACATGTGCCAGGAGATACCCTTAAAACAGTCTTGCAAAATAATTCGCCATCCATACAAAATTCATGATAATCTGAACAATCGTAATAACCGTTCACCCCGGTATCCGTAGGGTTAGCCCTGGAAATGAGAGTGGTTGTGTATTGGCCTTGGGCATTGCAGCAAGCTGTGGCGTATAGATTGTTGAGGTTTGCCTGATCCTGGGTATCGCTGAGTATCTGAGGCGTCACGTTCTTGTAAATTTCAGCCACGAAAACGCCCAGGTTAGGACAGGTTGGAGATGGAAAAAGGGCATAACTGCTATTGCAATTCACTGTCCCTCCCCATTCATCTATGCAACCTTCACTTCCACAAAGGGTGCCTGATCTGGCCTCTATCAGTATGTTGTATTTACCCTCTTCAAGGTCCAGGGGAAACACTTGTAAGTACTGGCTCGGCAGATTCGGCGGAATTGGTGAAGACTCAATAGCCAATACGCCATTAATCTTAATCCGGAATGCAAATGTAGCCGTTACTGCCACACTATATATGTCGCCGTTAGTTACAGTAACGCAGTAATTATAACCCTGCCAGTCGTTTAAGGGAGGCGAAAGACCTATTCCTCCCTGATTGAGACGTCCCCTTGATGTTGAGTTATGACTGATCCATAAATCTCCGCTCACCAGTATAGCGATCGGCTGCAATATAGCACCCAAAACATCCCTATAAGCTAACGTATAACCATCCAGGTATGATAACGGGTATTGTACAGGTGAGATAGAATCAAAGCATGCTGTGCCGCCAGACATATAACTTCCATCCGGCACAATGGCAGGGGGCCGGGCTGACAATCTCTTGGGCACAAGAGGTGTAAACTCGGTATGCTCACACAGACCAGTGTCGGGGTTTAGTAAATAATCTGGAGGGCATCCGCAGCTCATGTTTTTCCTGTATAGACCGCGTTAACGTTAGTGGGGGCCTGGGGAGATGACGGGATACTGGAAGCCGGCTTTATTGTCTTATGTACACATTGTGTGCAGCCGGTTACTCCGTTTTTTATTCTGGCTGCACAGCTACAACCATGTACGGCTTGACATTGTGGGCATGTCCATTTACTCATTGTTGTTGGTTTTTAATTGGTTTAACAAAGTCTGCAGGTTATTTTGCTGAGCAATTCCCAGGCATAATTATACAGGGCTAATCCCGCCTTCACATCCCTTCCGGGATCTACTTTAGCCTGGGCAGCCTTTAATAGATTCTGTATCCACACCAGCTGGTCCAACCTTGACTGCTGGGAGGAGGAAGGCTCGCAGGTACCCAGATCCAGCTCACAGTACAGGTTGCGGATCTTGTTAAGGGCCTTGGTAATCCGCAGGTAGTTGTATTCCACGTAGACCTGATCATTCGGTGATACACTATAGGTTATGACGTATACTTTATCCGGCAGTTCATTGAATTCCGTTCCGCAATTCACAGTCTGTACCTTCAGGTTGCAGGCGCTCAGGTTAAGTGCAAACCCGGGCTCTATGTCATCCACAAAAAAAGAATTGGTAAATCCCGGAACTGTGATCTGAAGCCTGGCGCATTTTGTTGGTATCAAATCGTCATATATGGACATATCCACCACACGCAATACACATGTGTTCAGGGTATCCGGTATCTCTAAGCCTAATTTGTGTGATCCCATTTCTCAGAAAACAAAAAAGGGAGAGAAGGCGTAAGCCTACCTCCCCTTCTCGCGTGTTTAGTTGTGTGTTGTGTCTATTAAGGTGTCATGGGGGTGCAGGCGCCGCAGGAGAATGTCTCCAGCGAGACCCCACTACCCGCGTTGCTCAGCCAGGTGGAAATAAAAGTCTCCAAGGTTGAGTTAGCTGCTGTCGATATGATGTTCAGCGAGAACTGGTCATTCGAATAGGAATTCGTATTGTTATCCAGCCTGGGAACATTGTGTGTCAATGAATACCGATAGTACTGAGTGGTACGACTGATTGCAGCCAGCACATCATCGCCTCCGATGATCTCACGAACACGCGGATCATTTACATAAGGCTGCTGACGGTAAAGCTCTGTTAAGATCTCCTCACGAAGAATAGTTTCGCCAAAACCGGTGCCTTCGCGGCCTTCACACTCTGTTTTCACACAGATGCCTGTAAAGGCACACTGATCACCAGTAAAGTCTATCATACCCACCAGAATATCTACAGGTACAATGTTGTAGTAATCGGTAGGCTCAAAAGAACAGTTGCCAAAAACAGTCTCAACGTAAGCACCCTGAATGCGCATACCGGCTGAAGCACCGATCGTGTGGCCGGGAGATACGTAATTATCCCAGGTATTTACGCTGGCCGTACCAGGAGGATATAAAGGCAGGCCTGCCTCACTGTATACGATAATACTAACAAATGGATTAAGTTCCACATCGTCAGTAATCTGCTGAGCCCAGTCAATAAACGCCAGTGTACTGTCGATAGGCTGGCCCGGTGCATTATCCGCACAGCAGGGGGCTTTGAACGTATATAAGGCATAGGCGTCGCGGTTTAGATACCTACGAACAGGATCGTTACGCACTTCAAGGCGCATTGTGTAGGCCTCACCACAAGCGAACTCGAAGTTACATGCAGTATCGTAAGGGCTGGCTGCATGAGTATAATTAGTCTTACCGAAGTGTACGGTTTTATTACGTGCAGTACAAGGGACATACTTCTGCCAGGAACTGACCAGTCTAGCATTGATCTCCTTGGATTTGTTAGTCTCCTTCAGACCACCGTAAAAGGGATTCAGTTGGTCTTTAAGCCTGAGAGAAGCAGCTGCAAGCACCAGATTTGGTGCACTAGAGCTGATGCTGGCGGTTGTTACTGATTTAAAGGTTTTGGCATCAAAGAAGCCATAGCTTCCAACTCCGTAAGTGGTTGATGCGGTGCCAGTGTTAATGTTAAGCACATCAGTGCCTAAACCTGCGGTTACCAAAAAACCCTGGACCTGGTTAGTGTTGGCCGTGGTCGCTTTGGTTCCGATGAAGGTGCGTGGATACGCGTCCCTGAAAAATGTTCCCATGTTGTGTGTGTTGTGTGTTTATAAAATAAATAATTATAACAAATTTACTAAAAAAGTAAAGCTTTTTGACTGCCGTTAGTTATTTTTTTCAACATCAGTGCCCAATCTATTAACTTGTTGCCAATTCTCATCATCCCCTGCCAATACTTTGGCAGCTCCTGCGCAAAATAATTCAGCCAGGTCTTCCTTGAATTCACACTCCACTTCCTCTCCGATAACCGGCGTGGTACCATCATACACATCCTGGATGCCCACACTACGAACACGGCGAGGTTGACGATAATAGATCAAGCTACATGAATCCACCAGGAACTCATCATGATAAATCTTCACGGTATTGCCAAAAATAACACCAAAGGTTTCCCCCCAGGCATAGTCTGGTCTGATATGATCATCCCGCCTGTAGATATCAACATTAGATGCCTCGCCCAGGTAAACGATCATGGGCTTAGGGGTTTTGCAACACTCCTTTGTAACGTAAAGCTCAACACGCTTGTGTCGCAAATAATTGACAGGCCAATCAGTAACCAAACTCTCAAAATAAGGCCCTTTATCCACCATATTCAAGGATTGAGGGGTCAACAATATCTGCAAATCGTCAATACGGGAAGTGGAGGCTTCATCTCCTTCCCGGTATGCATTTCCGCCGTGGGAATTCTCCCGGCACCAGTCATACTGGTACTTGTTGAATGCCTCCAGGATCTGCCAGGGCTTGATGTTCTGGAAATCCTGGGAGTCTATCTTGTTGAGCCTCTCCTTGACCTTGATAAGTATAGTGTTGTTTTTCATGGCTATTAAAAAACCGCAGGGCTTTGATTGCGCTGCGGTCTATGGTTTGTTGTGAGCATTGTTATGGTGTCAGTTTTTCCAGGTTGACTCTACCTCCTTGCTTATCGCATCGCAAACATCGGCATTTGTGGGATTGCCTAGGTATGCCCAGACATCCTCTATGGTTCGACCCAGCTTAGCATTGGTCTTGGAGTGATAGATGCAGCCATCGGCCTTTGTCACGATAAACTGCTGCAGGGCGGCGTCTGCCGTGATAGCCCGGATACGTAGGTCTGCATGTTTCTGCGCGGCCAGGGAATTGAAATTAATAGAAGCCCGCTTGGCAGTTTCCGCCCCCAGGCCTTCGATATAATCGTCCAGGTACGCATAGATTACTTCCTGCGAGGTATTCTTGGTGTATTTTACAGAGCTCTTATCCACACACTTAACGATGCAGAACAATTTGCCAGGATCTTTTTCTGAGAGCTCCTGCAATGATGCCTTGGCTTTGTTTTTAATGCGCTTAAGTTCATTGTGGCTCACGGTTGTGTCCTCGCCCAGATCCAGGTAGAATTTAGGTGGTTTTGCGGAAGCCATAGCTGTGTCATAAGAGGGAGATACACTGCTAAACCCCCCGGCACGGATCGCGCACAGGAGCAGTAACTTCTCAGGATCCGTTGGGTCCAGGAAAACAGGCTCATTAGATACCACCAGTTCCTTAGTAGACCAGAATTCATCATTTTCCGGACGGCATATCTTCACCTTAGCCCAAAAATCCTTATCGTCAGGATCGATCACGTTCGCCACAAGTGACTGCTCCAGGAATGCGACATTCCTGCGAATCTCCGCAATAGCGGCATTCTTCTCCTTTTCAGGCAGGTTCTGCACGTCCGATGAGAATTCGTTAAGTCCTGTCACCCACCGCCTGATGCCATTTTTCTCCAGGCAGGCCAGGCGCTCGGTGTGCTCAGCCCCCTCGTGTATGGCGAAGCCATATTTGGCCAGGCCGTTGTTAACCTTGGGATCCCTGTTAGGCACAAAGGGCAGTATCCTGGGGATGACTTTCCTGTTTGTTTTTGTTGCTGTTGTCATTGTTTTTAGTTGTTGGTTTTTTTAATATTTCCTGGTACTTATCGTATTTTCTGTCAAGGTATGTGGCAGCTCCCTCGTAAAGTATTCTCAAGCTTGAGACTGCCTTATGTGAGTGTATTTCACAATACCACAGGTGTTTAGATTTTTTACTTCTCAGTGCTGTGGTTTTCGTATCTACGCCGCATTTTCGGATAAATTCCAAAAATGATTTTACTGTGTTCTCGTGGCCACATATTCCCACACCGTTTACTTTTTCTTGACAAATTACCCATCCGTCTCCATCAATTACTCCTCGCCAAAAGTCTCTTGAATTGATTAGAAGTTCGTGTGGTGTAATGTCGTAAGTTTTCCGGCTAGTAAACCCAAGTGACTTTAATACACTCCAAATTTTTGAAGAACTAAAAGTCACCCTGTAAGACGGATTGCCCATATAACCATCCTGCGTTTTTTGAGGCTTGATATAAGTAGCATCAACAGTATTAAAGAACTTAGAGTACTTGGATAAATGAGCCTTATCTATTTCACTTAATGTTAAGGACATTCTGGGTCGATCTTTAGACACACTACCATCTGCATATAAAAAACCAATCCAGTATAAAGCGTCAGGTGTTAAAACATCTAGCGCATCATCGTTTAAAAACACTCCGCCAGATTTACCTTTCCTGATAGATTCAGATAGCGGTCTGAATATACCATGAACCTTAAATAGATTAGCAATTGTTTCCGGATCCATCCGCAGAAGCTTGCAGAATTTTGGGATCGACATACCAGACTTGTAAAGAACGATAGCTCTTTTCACTCGGAAGTCTGTGATTAGCAGTTTTTTCTTTTTCATACTGCTAAACTACAAACTTTGAATTTTAAGAACCAAAAAATGGGCAAAAATAAATCGCCCATTTTTCGTAAGTGCTTCAGAGTGAATTACCTGTGACAGGATTACGCATAACCACCTTGAGTAATTTTGTAGCGTCGCGAACCCACAACATTGGGTACATCTGCTCCATAAAGCATGTCCAGCCGTTGGTACGGTCGCCCTGGAACCCGGAACGTTTACCGGTATAATCCATGCTGCCGTTCTTATACCACCACCTGAAGCCTGGATCCCACTTGAATTTCTTCAGGCGGATATTCTCCTTAGAGGTATCGATATCCTGGATGATGTAGCTGTATGAACTCAACGGATAACCATCCACGATCGGGTTCTCAATGGTGTTCATTTCCACCGGATCGAATGCGGGGTTAATACGGAACCGTAGCACAGCGTAGTGTGGTATAATGATCTCCCGGAAGTAGTAACCAAAGCCCAGGTCCATGCCGGTACCTGACACAGTGTTAGTGCCGGACTTGTCAGCGTTGACGATCCAGCCCAGACCAGCCAATTCTTTAGAGATCAGGCTGTTCACCTGTTGTGAACCTGCAACACCTGTCCATACCTCCAGGATCCTGGTAGGCATAGCGGGCTGTGTTGCTTCCTTGTTGGTGAAATATTTGTAGATCGCGGTGCGCAGCAGATCCAGGCTAAAATAACCACGGTTATAGATAAACTTGTAAGAGCTATCCAGCTGCTTCCACATACCTGTAGCCATGCGGGCATCGTCAGGGCCACTGCCTCTTACGGTACCGCCCTTACCCCATATACAATAGTTCTCAATGTCGAGAGCGATCTTGTTCATGTGAGCTGCCTCCATCTTGGTGAGAAATGTCATATTCAGAGTGCCATTCTCGCGGGCTTTCTTTACATAATCAGCACCCATGATAGTGGCCATGTCCTCAATACTTTTCACTGAAGGATCCACATTCTCCATATCGTTATGGCGCCAGATCTGTGTAATATTGATGCGGCCATCGCTGGTGATGCCATTGCGGGCAATCAAATCAGCCCGTGAACTTACACTGAACTCCACGTTAGCTGTTGCGGTAGGCAGTAAGTTGAAGAACTCGCGATATCCTGCCTGGATGGTAAGCTTTGAGAAATTCTGCTCGTATTCACCCTTGGCTGAACCGACACGGAAGTACTTGGTACCACCTGCCAGGTAGCGGTTGTCCAGGTATTGAACATCGTCGTTGTTGACCAACTGCACCCAATAAATGGCATTGTCGCCATTATTGATGATGTCGCGATCCGGCAGAATATAGAGCTCAAGGCCGGAATACTTGTCGTACGTAATGATATCGGTCTTGCCAAACTCAAGACGTGACAATTTGATCTGGAAGGGTTGACCATCAATGCCCTTAGTGGTGTTTGACGGATCAATGTCCTCCACAATAAATGGAAGATCGTACTGGGCTGGGATTTGCCAGGTGAATCTGCCGTCCAGGTTTTCTACATAATCTGCATCGGTCATGTTGGCGCTGGCCATGGAGTACAGAGGGATATTTGCCTTCTGTTTCATCGCCCAGAGCTCTATCATGCCTATGTTGTCTGGCTGCTGGTCACCCAGCATGTGCCGGATGTGGTAAGAATCAATGTCGGACGTGGCCTTTACGCTTACGTCGCGCATGAATATGCCATTATTTAAAACGGGTGTGCTCATGTTGTGTGTGTTGTGTGTTTTAGGTTAATTGTGTGTGATTTTATGTCTTTGAAAATATATTAAATGGCTTTTTTGGTATCTTGGGCGCCTTAGTCCGACTGGCGACGTGTGTAGTCTCAGTCGTTACACTCTGCGTATTGCGGGCCTGTCCCTCACCTGTTTTCAAGGTACGGTGCACTACTTCTGTCTGAGCATTTTTGCCCAGCTCAATTTGCTTTTCTAGGAAAGTTTTGGGATCCCTTAAGTGCCACATTACCTGGGCCAGATGTTCCAGATTGGTTTTGATGCCTAGCTGGCTGACGATTTGACCTAGCTGCTCTATTGAGAGCATCAGGCCGTTGAATATAAGCCCCTGGGCGTTAGCGTCGATCTTGACGCCTCCCAGTTCTTTCTTGGCTACAGTGTTATATACCTGCTCCTGGACTTTAGCCATCTGTGCCTCTTTTAGTTTGGCTTTCCGGGTCTGCTCCTCCAAAGCAGCATTCTTGGCAGCCTCCCGGCTCGCTTGTATTTTGGGAAGATAAAATGTGGCCTTATCTGCCAATTTGTTCATATCCTTGATGTCCTGGATCTCACTATCTATTTCCTCAGACGTCATCTTTTGCACTTCAGACATGTACGCACGAACAACATTTTCCCGATCTTTATCAGTTTCAGTGCTGAATTTAGCCACCGCTTCTACTTTTGCCAGAAGCCCAAAAAAATTATCTGTTTCCTGTCCGCCGGTGGATACATACTGAACGGCATCCTGTAAAACCTGTGGGAGTGTCTCAACAAAAGAAGCTACAGCAACACCGTCCCGCTTCTCCATGTTAGCCACGATTAATTCAGCTAATTCCTTCTCGCTGTATTCGGGAAGCTTCTTATCCCCTTCAAACTCAAATAAAGTTCCATCATTTACCAGCAATTGAATCGCCTTAACAGAATTACGCTCAGATTTTGTCGCAGTGGCGCTTCCGGCAGGAGGAGCATGATCTTCGTCCTCATCTTCTACACCAAATTCGGGAATGTCTAAAATATCCGATACCTCTTCTTTTGTCGAGGCAGGTATGGCGGATGCCGGTGTGGCCGCCTGTCCTTCTTTTTTTGTTACATTTTCTGTAGAACTTTTAGCTGGTGTGGTGGTAGCTGGTGTAGTCTGACCAGTCGCAGCTGTTTCTTGAACTTCCTCAGCGCCTCCTAGACTTAGTAAGGCATCCAGGGCCTCCTGTGTCATCTGTTTTACCTCTGCTTGCTCTGTGCTCATGTGTGGTTTTTGGTTGTTGGTTAATGCAAAATTAAACTAAAAAAGTTTTTTTGTATAAAAAATTATTAACAATTTACTCCTTTTTCTTCTTTTTCTCCTTCTCGATCGCTTTTTTCTTAGCTTCCAGTTCAGAAGCGGTGGTGTTCTCCCTGGCTATATTTACATCCATTTCTTTCATTTGCAGTTTGGCAGCTATTTCCTCCCGACGCAGATTGGCCTGATCACGTGCCTGCTGTAATCGATTAGTCTCTTTCTGCCTATCTAAGCCCATAGCTTGGTTAAATTCGGTCTGGTCCTGGATGACCTTAAGGTTGTCTAGGTAATCGTTCTGGGCATTATCATTAAGGTCTACTGCGCCGCTATAACCAGCAGCCCGGATCTCTGCTACTATAATATCTTTACGATTCTGACTCTCGATCCACCGGGTCTTCGCATCAAACTCTAACTGCTTCTCTTTTATCGCTGCCTCATTATTAGCCTTTTCAATCTCTAATTGTCTCTGATGTTGGGCTTCTACCTGTTCCTGCATGCGCTGTTTTATGCCATTCATCACATTAGATAATTCCCCTATTGAAGTTGCAGACTCTACATCCACCAAATCAAATATCTCAAAATTAGAAGTGTTATCTGAGCGTATTCTCTGCAATACAGCGTCAACTACACCTCTGGAATATGAACTTGATTTAGGATAAACGTTGATTTGCCTGAGTTTTAATTCTGATCCATTTATCTGGAAATTTACTTTTTGTCCGTGGGTGGTTGTGTATTGCAGGCGAACTGAGGGCTTGCTGGAATTATAATGCATTGCCAGGTCCGTCCGCATACCATGTACTCTAGGCATGAGCCAGTCCGAATGCTGTACAAATATCATTTCAGTCTGGTTATATGAAGCGTTAAGGTTTTCCTCTACGCCTGTAGCTGTCTGGCGGCCTGTTTGCTGCCCCAATCGCTGAGGATTTAATCCTACCGTAGAAAAAGCCGAAGATAAAAAAAACGCAGCCAATTCCATGCGAGACTTTAGCCTTCCGGTTTGGGAAAGATCTACTGACTGAAGCTGCGAGTTTGAGGATGCTGCATCTTGTGTATGTTGAAGACGTTTATCAAGAGGCAACATCTGGTAATTACGCATGGTCGCGTAGGCTTTCGAATAATTATGCTTTCCCCAGTCATCACCCAAAGATTCAGTAGGCAACAGGTTTGGGTCAAACGCTACTACAGTCCCCAACTCATCCATAAGAATATCGGAAATCTGGTTGTTGACAACATTGAAATTTATCTGGTAGGGCTCCATCAACTGTACCGGAGGTACAATCCGACCGTTGTAGTCGGAAAAAGTAGCTCCTTCAATAGGAAGACGAGCGCCGTATAAGGTACTGTCCTGATTAAATTGGTACCTGACAGGGCCAATCTTATTTTGATTAACCCCCAGATATATCGGATTGAAGCCAGTAACACCTGCTGGATTAACTGAAGACATGTTATTCCATGTAGGGATATTAGGTCCTATCTTGATAAATCCATATACCTGCGGAATCCAAGTCCAGTCAATATGTTCACCGAATATCAATGTATCGGGATTCTCAACTGATATAAAAGTTTTGTTATACACTGGCTTATTGGTTATCACGTAACTCTCATCAACAATATCTATTACCTGCTCCCCATTTTCCAAGATAGCTGTAAGCTTCCCTACCTTGCGCTGACTTTTCCAATACCCGGTAGTTACTCGGGCCATATAATTGGCTGGATCCTGAGTAGTATTGACCTGGTTTAATACTTTGTTGACAATACCGCCATCCATAATGTCCACCCCGGCAATACTTCGCTTCATATCCATGGAATAACGATCATTTTCCTGTATGGTTTTAGATGTGTCGTACAGGGCGTCTTTGTCATAACCAGTTAAAGCATATCGGGTATTAGTGGTAGGATATATGGTCTCCATGCTCTTCTGCTGGTCTTCGTTCATCAACCACCCGAAATTATCTATAACATCAGGTACAGTTAAGAGAGAAACATTGATAGCTGCATACCCCTCGGAGTAATAATGCTTATCAGGAGACTTAAATATAGCAGTAAGTACAGGATTCCAGGATTCTACCACATAGTCATCTTCCAACATCCGAAAATGCCAGCACTCTTTATCGAGCTCAACAGAATATCTAAAATTACGGATCTCCTGCTCCTCCATATTAAAACGATCGATATCTACCTGTGTCTGGTGATCAGCCCACTGTTCAATATTGGAACGGTAACTTGATTTGAACCAGGTTTGGATCTCGGGCAAAGATTTAGCCTGCTGCATTTGCTCCTGGTAGGCTTGCTGCCCTTCCGGGGAATCTATTGATATACCCATATCGGCCAGCTGGGCGTTAACCTTGGCTTCTGCCTCTGAGAGCAACACCTGGAGAACCTCATCACTCTTCATTTGCAGCAATTCATCATTGCTCCGCTCATCAGTTCCCTGGAACATGAATTCACTACGGCGCTGGGCAAACTCTGCCACAATAGAATTAACAAAAATGGGTGTGATCGGAAAAAACCTTAAAGAATCGTATCTTAAATCTTCGTCCGGCTGCATTAATATTTCCAATACATCCTGGTTTTGTGGATTGGTCGTAGGCATATAATCTGCCTTATCGATAACTCCTTTGGAAAGATTTATATTCTTTAATGCTCTCGGGGCAGTGATAAATATCTGCCTAAGTCCTTGCCATTCCCAATAATCAGCATTATTCTTAGCCCAATCGTCATCTTTTTCCTCACGGGGCAGAAATTGGAGGGGGGCTATAAAACTGCCTGTCTGGGTCCTGCCCCCTTTTAATTTTTTGCCCTGGGCTATCTCCGTGGAGGAGATTACAAGATTACCATCCATTGTGTTGTGTGTTATACAAAAATAAGTAATTATTTCAGATTCCGGAAGGGTTGTCTCTGTATAGCTCCATCCTCATGGCTTCTCTGCTTAAAAAACTGCTTGGTAACTACAGGTGGGGGGGCCTTCGTTTTAGGGTTAGTATATATTTTCCTTTTGTTGTAACCATAATTAGCCAGGTAAATCTTCACATAAGCTACCAAAGCACAATAAGCTATAAGTCGGTCACAGTTGATACCTGGCACATAAGCTTCCGCCTCCTTCATGATCATTATGGATGGTATCCGGTTTATTCCCCTAAGTACCACCACGTCCACACCTCCCTTATTAACAGTGTGTAGTTCTTCCTTCATGAAGCTGGTGCCATAGTTAATAAGGTGATTATCAAACATGCGGTTGGAATTATACCAACCGTAGTCCTGATAAGCATTAGAATTCGCCCCGATCTCAGCCAGAAATAGGATCTGCTTCTTAGGTATAAGGTATTGCTGGCGGCGTTTACCAATCATATAAGTAATAAACTCTCCAACGTTATTTTCTACAACTGCTTTGGCCCCATACATCTCAAGTATCAACGACGCCTGCTCAAAAGTCTCGTTAGGATCATCAAATCGGCCCGTCCACTCCAATGCTAGTTTACCAGGATGCACACTGCACTCGGCTGCCTCATCCCCCAGTTTCCAGACCTCCTCATCCATCCTGTAAACAAGAATACAGAATAATGATTCAGAATGTACGGTCTTGCCTGTCTTTACCGGGTCAATAGAAGCCACATAGGTTTTTCCGAACTCAAATCCCTCAACTGGCCTTTCATATACTTCCAGGCATCCTTCCTTATCCGGTGCTGTTTTTGATATCGGGTAATCCCTTATAGGCTTTTTAGCTGCTGTTTCAAACCTGGGCTTACCATCCTCCCCTCTTACAATTTTTAAATACTCAACAGGGAACTCACCATCCTCTATGCGTTGCTTCTGTTTTGCAATTAACTTCAACGGCCATAAGGATTCCTGGCGATAAGCGAAAGCTTCCCGGATAGAGAGTGGTCGCTGGGAGATATACATCTGGTAATTCTCCGGATCCCGAAGCTCGGCCAGTTTTCGCCATTTATAAATCTCAGCAAGGGCTTTCTCTTTATTTGAATTACCCCACTCATCATAACACTTAAGTGCTTCTCCCAGTGTATTGCCTTGTTCATCCTCCTCTACGGAGGTATAATTCCACCATTCCGGAACGAAAAATCCAACCTCAGCGCCAAACTCTGCGTCATCCGGTATATTATTCTCACAGGGTAGAAACCCGTAAACCGTTGGCTTGGTTACGAACTTCTTGAGTGGGGCAGCTGCAGTCAATTCCCCTACTGCCCCAGATACCATAACCAAACCTGTAATCAATCCTCCCATGGCAACGTTGGAAGATATGAACTCCATCGATTTATCTAAGGTGTCATTGGCGCCGGCCTCTTCCGCGTAGATAATAGATGCATTTCCTCCAATGCCGTTTGTTGGGTCCCTGTGAGTGGTGAATCCTGCGATTATAGAATCATTGCCTTTATATGTGCCGTCGAGCTGTTTTAACCTTTGTTGCCAGTATATACCTTCTCCGGGATCAAAAGGTCTCCTAAACGCGCAGTGGTTATTAATGTGATTCCTATAACCTTCCATGAATACCCACGCATCTGTGACTTTAGATAAATCCTTAGCGAATATTTTACAAACTGCATTGTCTGAAAACCACGCGCGGCACAGAATTATGGCAATGTTTTTAAGCGTATACCCAGATTGCCGCTTTTTAATCACTGCACTGTACTTACGCTCTATGATGCAGCGGTATATGTATAAAAAATAATGCAGATCTCCGTCCCATATATCTGCAAAATCTGGTCTGTTTTTTACCTTGTCGGGTATTGGGCAGTAATTGAGGTAAAAATAATAAACACCGGGAACGGCATATTCCAAACCCTCAGACGGCTTTTTATAAATTATAAATCCAGAAAAATTACATTTTTCCTTTTCGAAATCCCAGTGTTTTCTGTAGTCCTTAGAGACCGTGCTATATACCGGGTAGGCTTTGGTATTTCTATAAATATTAGCTTGCTCATTCCATACTCCTTCTGTATGTTTGAGGTTGTATTCCCCTGGGTATTTATATTTAGTCTTAATGAAGACAAACACATCTTTTCGAGTCTCGAAATCCGTGTATGACCACTCATTAGTATCTAGATCCAGTGTGGGGGCTCTTAGAAACATTTAGTGTGTTGTGTGTCTAAATTTTATTGGTCGTAGCCTGGCTGAAAACTTCCCCTATTTTTATTAGCCTTCATTTCTTCCAGTTCCTTCTCCACTTCCTTCTCTAATTTTCTAAACTCGGCTATCGTGGTGCCTGCTGATTTTATCTGAGCCTGGAGAGCTGACAAGTTCCCATCCCTTCCGTCAGTGATAGCCGCAGTGCCCGCATAATTTCCCACTTTCTCCAATAGCTTCTTGGTGGCCTTATAGTATCTCTGAACCGGCGTGATCTTCTCCTCGAACCACTCGCAGGCGTTTACCATAGCGGTATCCTCTAAAGTGTATTCCCCGGGAAAATCTTTAAGCACCCTATTCTGGATCTCATCCTCCGGATAATCGGCATACGGCCCCTGTATATCGTAGTAATATCTCAGGTACTGCAGGGCAGGTATCGGGTCCGTGTAAGCTTCCTTGACAGCCCGGAGTACCGGTATGCTTAATACGTGCACATTGATGGCAACTTTGCCATCAACTACTTCAAATAGCTCTCGAAAGTCGAACATGGTTATTTTCTTTAATGTAGCTAATTCCTATTTCTACTTCTCTTTTCATGTAAGGCACATGGACATCTTCTATGTCCTTGATAATTGGCTCTCCGTTTTCGTCATATCTTACCAATGGGTAACCGTATTTATCCAAGCCCTCTAATTCAAAGGTAACATATTCTATTGTTAATTCCTCTACTGTGATCTGGGGATTGTGCCTGGAGATCATGTAGGCGCCTAAACTCAGCTGTAAGGCATAATCGGTAAGGTGAGTATCGTCCAAGTGCCTTAGCGGAGGATTCAGTTTTTTGGTCTCACCCTTCCAGTTCACATAAGCTGGCTCTTTTAAATTCTTGTTGGTTTTATAGTCCCGCATGTACAGCTTGGAATCTTTTATAATGGGCTTATCGAATTGTCCGCAAGTACCGGCGGAGGCAATATATGTCAAATGCTCTGGGTAGACACCATCCTGTAATTTCTGATTAGGGGCGATCTTTACACCATTATCCCAAATAGGAGAAATCACAGGCAATTCTACACCCTTAAATGTGTACGTTGGGGAAGATAGCAGTAGCCTTTCCTGTTTGTCGTGATACCAGTTGCCTAGTTTTATGGATCTTGCATTCTCTTCCTTCCATATACGTTGTATTTCTTCAGGTGGAATTCCGTACCATTTGGATTTTTTAGATTTAGTAGAACTTAGCGATGTTTCTACCGGGTCAAATTTATCTTTGAATAGGCTACAGAATTTAGAAGCTGATAACCATTGAATGGTGGAGGCTGTATCGATATTCTCGTAATAATGCTTGTCTGGATAAAACCTTATCATGTGTCGCGGTAATTGGCTTTTTGTTTTAGTTTTTGTTCCTGCTCATAATCCATAATTTCATCCCATAAGAAGTGACGTCCTTCTTCTTTCTTAAGAGAGCAGCTGCATGATAAGCAATGCGTCATGTATTTTATATTACAACCGCAGAAGCCACACGCAGGCTTTCCTTTTAACTCTACAATATCCGCTGATCCGAATTTGTCGTAAAACCCGCAAACGTTACCCTCGCATATCTTGCGGCGCTCTGCTGCTATTCTTTTTATGTGCTGTTTGGGGAAAGTGCTATTCCACCACCCCTCCAGTATTTTCCACTTGCTTCTCCAGATTAGTCTGTAATTTATCGCCATACATTTTAATATTTCTATCTTCAAAATATTTCTTTACTTCGGGTTCAAACCCCTTCATAATCTCCGCCCGTCTTTCCAATTCTAATCGTATCATCAGACTTCGTTCGTCAGTAAATTGACTGAATTTAGCTATCAGCTTATTGATTACTTTTTGCCTGGTGAAAAATTTAATAGGCCTAAGTCTGATTATGCCAAGCCCGTGCACTCTAAACTGTATTGCCTGATAATTCACCATGTCAGCCTTCAATTTACCATAATAATACTCAATTACATCCTGGATGTATTCCTCAGGCAAGTTCAGCTTGTCGGCTGTTTTTCTGAACAGCTCTTTCGGGTCCGTTGGATTCAATGTGCATCAATGTTATGTTAACTACTATATTCCCCTTGGTCAAAATGTTGGCTCCTGGATCCAGGTATATAATCTTCTTACCTATTCCCTCCTTCTTAAGTATGGGAACTCTTTGGAGTTTATTGAGGGCAGTCTGTACCGATTGGGGAGAACTCAGTATACCCCGCTTAGCTGCCTCCTCACAGAAAAATGTAACACGGCACTCCCCAAGCTCTCCTAGTAGGGATAAAAGCATCAACTCCGTATAATTCAGTATGATATTTTTTATAAAGCAATATTGCATAATCTGATAACGTATGATTTCAGATCTGCTGCATTTGACACGCTTATTGACGGAGGTGGCGCCTCCCACCACCTGGCTATGCTGTTCCACTCTTAGTTTCCTCCTTTCCTTCCTTCGTGCTTTGTTCCTTCTGGGCATTCTCTAAAGCATCCTTCTGCATCTGCAGTAACTGCAAATACCTGATATTGTAATGCTCCCGGTTGTATCGGTGCTCCATTATTTTAGCCTTAGCCTCCCAGTATTTCTCCTCCAGTTGTAGACTGGGCAGTTCTTTTTCCAAGCCTGATAGGTATTTCTCCCGGGCCTTAGGATCTGGTTGTTGATTTTCCATAAGGCAAATATAATACCACTTTATTACTTATGCAAATAAAAGTTTTACTTTTTTAGTAAAATAGTATAAATGTAATATTGCTAATCAATAAAAACCCCAGGCACTTAATGACTGGGGCTTTTCGCGGGGTCTCAACTGTTAGTGTCTCCATAATTTCCAGGCTCCCAGGCCCAGGAGCACCAAGATAGCCAGTCTACCTGCATATAGCTGGAAAATCTCAAAATCAGTAATATGCCGCCTATCACACCTGGCTGGAACCTCCACCTCCCTGTAATGCTCGGGCACGGTTGTCGTAACTACCGCTTTGGTTTTAAGACTGTCCACTGGGGTTGCTATGGACAGGGATCCACCCTGTACAGAAATAGTAGCTGTCGAGCCTACAGATGTCTTAACTTCTTTCCTAAACTCCTGCCTAAGATGCCCAAACTCATCACAGAGTTCAGCGCAGGGATTAGGAATAAACTCCCGGATTTTAATCGTGTCCTTGATCATTACCGGAATTTCCTGCTCCACAGTCCTAATAACAATACTATCTTTTGTCCTGACGGGGCACTTCAAGCATGGATCAATGGTCCTGCATGCACTAATTAATAGGATCAGAAGGCTTATCAAGCCTATTTGAATTTGTCTCATTTTGTTTGACTTTATCATTGTGTACCTGGCTGCTTCCAAAGTAAAATCCAACAATCAACATGGTAATGTTAGTCACACTATTAACTATGGTGATAGTGGTACTTTCGGTAGAGGCTGCCTGTTTAAAAAGCACCCAATAGAATATACGAAAGGTAAAAAGGATAAACATCAGAGCTATTAAAGCTGTAATGTTCTCATTTAGCCATCCTTTTTTGGATTTTAATTTGTCTAAATTCATAAAGTTAAGACACCTTCAAGTTTTTCAATAATATGGGGCCGTATAAATATAGCACGCCTATATCTCCTATCAGCCCGCAACATAAACTCCCCTCCGTTACTGTTATTCTTAAAAGAGGTATTACCCTCATAACAACAAAATAACTCAGTATTTATAGCTCCAGCAAATATTCCAGTGTGGTCAAATTTACCATCTCCCTCCCAATCAAAAATTGCAATGTCTCCCGGGAGGGGGTCGGTCACCTGACGTCCCCACGTTGGTAAATGAGAAACAGCATAAGGACAGTTCGCATAACCTCTGGTGTATCCTATATTACCCAAAGGAGCTCCTGCTTGTGCCATTATCCAAGATACAGCTGTAGCACACCACGGATATGTAGACCCCTGCTTATCGCCGTCAAATACCTCACGACCATAAAACCAAGTATTGAACTTTACATTATTACTACCTGGCGGGTTCTCAAAAATACCCACCTGCTGTTTAGCCACTTCCAAGATCTTCCTGCGTATGGGACTTAAAGTGCTTACATCCAACCTGGCCTCCATAATCTATTTATTTTTATTCTTCAGATAATTCAAAATGTACTCAAGTAAATCATCCACCCTTAAAGTATATACCAGCCAATTTCCTACCTTTTCTCCCACTATGGTAATAGCTCCTATCACAATTGGGGAAACAGCATCGTCGAAAGATCGGAGCACCCACTTTCCTGACAAGAAAGCTGATCCCACTCCAATAACGAAAGAAAGTATAATGTTAAGCATAGATACTTTTTCTTTCTTCATTTGGATTGCTATCTTAACGCTCATAGCCACGCAGGCCACCAGTACCACCTTTACTAGGAAGTTCAGCCATTCGTTGGGAATATTCTTAAGTTTTTCTAACATCTAGTACTCTGAGATTATATAAAAAAGTAATAAAAACAATTCCAATAACGACCCAATCATTCCATGTGAATACAGTAATGTCAAACCATACCCTATCCACAAAATCTCCTACAGCAAACTCAATAGCTACATTCAGAAAAAGCGAAGAATAAACACTCACTTCCACTGGAATCTCTCGTAAAAAATTAATCTTTCTTATACCTAACATTAATGTAAGTAAAAATAGAATAGAATTTATCCGAGTTCTGGTCTTCCACCAAACTTCAAGGGCCTGAGCCCTGTCATTGTTTTCAGATTCTACCCACTTGAATAATCCCTTTACTCCGATATTTTTATGACTATCGGAGTATTCGATAAATTCAGACCCAAGGACATTAGTTCCGTTTGGCAAATAAATAAGCGTACAAACATGCGAATGAGTAGTAAAAATCAAAGGCACGAGTACGCTTATAAATAGGTGGATCCTCTTAACCACGGGTTTTAGGATAGGGCTGGTCTGGGTTTACTGTATAGCTGACTGCGTATACGTCCTCTCCGAAAGATTCCTGGTCGGATATTTGGCTACAGTCCCAATAAAGATCATTAAGGTGATCTAGGGCTTCCTCTTTTTCTCCCTGTGTAGACTGGTCATCTGAAAGTACAGCTATTGCAGATTCTCCTGTACCTTTTTCGGGTCCAGAAGTCCAGCCTGATATTTCAGAGCTTAAATTTGATAATGCTTCTTCGTAAGTCATGTTTTATTTTTGTTTTAGGTTAATTGTAAATCTATTTTATCCCATTCTAGTTGTCCCTCGTTCCAGACATAATAACTTCCATCCGAAGGGTAATCTAATGGAGGTTTCCATATCGCCAAATGCTCGTCAAACAACCACGAATTATATGGCTGAACTGGCGCGAATGCCTGTAGGCTCTCAATCCACCATCCCCCACTAGCTGCATAGTTCTTTCTAAACCCTTTGCTTCTTGCGTTTTTAGAAGTCTGGCGATATATGAAACGGTTGTTAGGAAAGTTTTTAGCTCCCCATGATTGCAAAAAAGCAATTCCCCTTGCCTCCAGCTCTTCTCCTCCCTCGCAAAGCCTGGAATCTGACACTCTAATCACATGAACCACATACATTCCTGTATGCTGTCCGCAAGGCATGGTCTGCTGTGTATCTATAATTGCAAAATGTGCCATAGGCTATAATACATAGTCAATTTAGGATGGATTAAAATATCTAATGACGTTCTTACCAGAGCCGCCGTCGCCTCCTTTCACACCAACTCCGCCATCTCCTCCACAGCCACCACCTCCGCCGCCAGTATTAGGCAAACCATCATTTCCTGAAAAAAGAACATTCGAACCATCTCCTCCTCCGCCTAATCCACCCGAACCTGGGGTGCCTATACGTACCGCCCCGCCTCCTCCGCCTCCATAATTACGGATAGTTCCTGTAATTCCGCTACTTATACCATCCCCTCCATTAGAATTGGAAAAGCCACTTGACCCCGGCGTATCCGAACCACCTCCACCTCCGGCATGCCATGTCCCATTATCAGTACCGTCTCCTCCCTTATTCCCCTGCCCGGCAACGCCGTTACCTGCAATCGCTGGAAGGCCTCCGGAAATAGAACCGCCTCCACCTCCACTACCGCCATCTGATCCGTTCGCATTAGTATTTGACTGACTAAAGGGTGCTCCTCCGGCACCCCCACCTTTAGCTACGATTGCTCCAAAAAAGCTATCTCCTCCATTGCTTGCAGGCGCAGCTCCTAAGCTTCCCTCAGCTGCTCCGATTCCTCCAGAACCGCCTGCTCCTACCATAACCGGGTAAGTTTGGGCTGTAACAACCAAGGTACCGGGCAAACTACCTCCACCGCCGCCCCCGCCTCCGGCAACTGATAGCCAACCAGGGCCGCCTCCACCGCCGCCTGCCTGTACTAAGTACTCAACCTCGTTATATGGTGCTATTCCTGGATAAATAACTTCAAAATCATCCGAATCGTTATATTCATGAACTGTATAATCTCCATCCTGTGTGCGGGTTCCTCCTGTAGCTACAATGTATAATCCGAAATCTACCTCTCCAAATACTTGAATAACAAAAGGACTTGCTACACCTCCAGATAAAGTAAGAGTCTCACTAAAGTAATCTCCTCTAGGCAAACCAGCCTTAAGCCGTACCGCATATATTAATCCAGTAGTTAAGGATCCACCAGTATAGACAATACTAAAAGAAGTCGAGCGCCAGATAGTTCCATCAAATACCTCAATATTGGAGGATGGGGTTACTGTTATGTTGCCTGCGGCCGGAGTAAGACCGTCGCCTAATATTTGGAAATTTTGAGAAGCTGCTGATGGTCCTAATCCCTGCTGATAGTCGAGACCTATTATAAGCCGGAGTACACTATTGTCGAAAGCAATTAAATAAGGGGGGGCCGGGAGGGAAGAATCCGCCCCTCCCTGAGCAAAAAAGGGAGATATAGCTATTACCCGAGATCTCATTTTATTTTATAAAAATTGATGCTGCCACTCATTAGTTGAATATTGGTAGCTAACATATCCATGGGGATTACATAGAGTATCCGGGCCTTCAGTACGTGCCCAGTTAATCCCATTATGCCTAATAGGTCAGTAGTTGTGTCTTGTGGAATTCCTCCGGATAAAACAGATATCACCGAGTCTGCCTCAGGCACAAAGGCATAATAATTCTTCCCTATGTGTAGTGTTGTGTCGGATATTACCTCCGATCCTCCCCTTGCTGTAAGTCTCTCCAGCTGAATACGCATGAGGTCTACCATGGCTTTCTGGTAGGGGGTGTTGGTCGTGCCTTGGCCGCTGTATGGGGTATTACCGATTGACATGAGAATATATTTTTAAGAGTGTTTGATTACCTGGTTACTTCCTGCCCTCCTACATAAGAAACCGTAGCTGTCCCGGTTGTTGCATATCTTATTCGCACATTAGCTCCGGCAGGTATCCAAGATACTATCTGTCCCGTTTGTCCCACCGTAAGTTGCAGTGTCACTGTTACGCCGACACCACTTGATGATCCAAAAGGCTGCAGACTGGCCCAACTGGAACCCCCATTAGTGGAATATTCCAAAAATACAGTGGCAGCAGAAGTTCCGACTAACAACGGGTTAGTAGTACTGCAGGTCACAAAGTAGGATACAAATGCAGGCTTCGTAGATATTGTAAATCCTGTAGAGGATGTGCTGGTGGTTACAGACCTGGCTGGATTATTAGTAATACTCGGCGCAGCTAATGATATTGTATAATTCGGATAACTTCCTGTTATCACAATGCCGTCTCCTGCTGTTAAGCTTATGGCCGGGGCCGGAATAATTACAGAATTCCCACCACTAATCGCCAAAGTATTACCGTTAGTGGCTGAATTTGTAGTTAAGGATAAAGTCTGCAACTCGTTAGTTATACTACCATCTACTTCCGCCTGGAGGGGTATATAGCCTATGGCTGTTGTAACCTGAGCGGTTGTAGGCGTATAAGTGATCGGCTTGTAATTAGCATCACTCTGTGCTTTAGTATAATAATTACTCAAATCTGTAGTAGGCAGCGTCACTGTGCCGCCTCCCAGGCTTAGCTGCAATGATCCTGAATTCAAGGATAAAGACTGCAATTCATTCGAAATATTACCATCTACCTCGACCTGTAAAGGTACATAATTCAAAGCCGTAGTCACTTGCTGAGAAGTGAGTGCGGCTGTCTGTGTTGGTATAACGAAAGAACCTCCGCCAACACTCAAGGATACAGTCTGCCCGGTTATAGAAATAGCTTGTATCTCATTTGTTGGATTCCCATCAACCTCCGCAGTTAAAAATCCGCTCGGGTTACCACTCAGCGGGTAGCCATCAGTTATACCATATCCTGCCAGTGTAGTTGGCTTTCCCGTCAAAGAACTGAATGCTTGGGCTGGAATAGCTACCGAATTGCCTCCGGCTGCATATATAGAATTACCTGCTACTCCTAGTGTCGGGGAGTATGCAGAAATGAAATTAAGGGGATTTGAATAAGGATAGGGCGTATAGGTTAAGGCGCCATTAATATCAGCAGCAGTGACACCCGTAATGTATCCTGCATTGTTAGTCCACTGTGTAATGTTGCCTGATTTATTAGTGAACGTCATGACATTGTTGCTTGTGGCATACCCTGCAAGCGCGTGGTTTCCCCAACCAAAAGCTGAGTCCCAGTTACCTATACGTACTGCTGTAACGCTGCTGGCTGCAGATGCAGTAAATACAGGGTCAACTTCAGAGGATATGTAACCTGCGGGATTGGCCGCCGAGTAAGGAGTATAACTCAGTGCGGAGATTATGGCGGCTGCTGTAAGAGAGACGCCTGGGGATCCTACTAGAAGCTTGCCTCGGCTATCAACACCTAGTACTCTACTAATAGTACCGTCACTTCGAGTAGAATCATAAGACAAAAAATGGACTCGATTAGCTTTCCACTTAGCAAAAGTAGAATCCAAAGCGCTCATGGTCCAGTTATCGCTATCCAGCATATACCACTGGTAGGTTGCGTCTGGAAGGTTGATACGGGCATACATATATTGGGCCCTGGCCGCCAGGGGAATACCCAATACAAGCAAAATAATGACTATTTTTAAAATCAGCATACCATTTAAATCTAAAGAAATTAAAGGATCTGAGGCATCAGCTTGATAGTATAGCTGGCAGAAGGCAGATTAACAGAGGAAGCTGAATAATTATTCAATCTCACTGTTATCACTCCGTCAACTGCCACATAGCCATCAAAGAAAATATTAGCTGTTTTAACAGCTGGAATAATCTCTACTAAATCTTTAGTTGTAGCCGAGGGTTCCGATACGGTCAACACAGAACTGGTCTGTGGCAGTGTATTGGCAAAATTCAAAGCGGCAGAAACGGTCTTCACTGCAACAAACGGGGATAACGTGTCTCCGCCCTTGGCGTGAATTAGTCCCTTCCAGTTTGATGATAGAGGTGTGGTGACTTGGGGAGCATAAATCATGTTGTGTGTTTTTTTTGTGTGTAGTACAAAAATAACACAATTTGCTCCCATAAAGTAAAAAAGGCTAATAAATTTGTTAAAAAGGTATCACAAACGAGACAATCCACTCCGTATGATCAGCTCATATAGTTCAGAGGCCCAATTCGAAGCCGAAAACTTGTCCCAGGCCAACTTAAATCCATTCTCAGCTATACTATTGCGTACGTCTGGATTTCTATACAAAAAGTCAAGGGCTTGGGTCAATTCGTATTTGTTCCTGTAGTAAACACAATGATACATGTCCATGAAATACTTTTCGATACCTGGAAATACCCGCATAAGGGCACAACTGCCGGCAGCCATGGCTCCCAGGTTACGAGGAGTAAAATAATCCTCTACATCCCAATAATTATTCTCACAAATTACCGCATACGATTCATTATATAATTTGGGGGTTTCACGAACGGGTAATACACCATTAACAAATCCTGATCCATAAAAAACAACCTGAGTCGGGTAATTAGCCTTCACCAACTCATAAATTTCCTTACGACTCTCACCTCCAGGAAGATGGCTGTAGAGGTTGCCTGCGTATGCTATTTTACCCTCTTGCAGCTGTTGATTGGGTAAAAACCTCCAACTCTGGATAGGCTCCCATATAAATTCGCATGGCTTGTTCAGGATTCTTCGATATACCTGGCGTTGTTCCCCGCTGAAGGGCACCAGGTAGAGATCCACTATCGGTTGGAATTCAATAAAGCTTTGGGATGGGAAAGGGGAATAATCGCCGGTCCACATAACAAAAGAGGCGCCGGTTTGTTCCTTTAGGATACGACAGTGCTCCATGTACATAGATGCCTGGTATAGTATCGTATGGGGCTTAAAATCAATTGCCTTCTGTAGGTCACCATCAAACAGGAACACATTATACTTTTCCGATAAGGCCCGGCTCAAATCCCCAAAATATCCATCATCCGAAATATGCAACTGGTAGTCCATGGGGATCCATAAAAGATTCTGCCGTACTTCCTGTTCCGGAATCGCCGTGTAATTAAAGCGCGGGTGATCCTTAAGGTAATCAGGCATCTGTAATTTATCATAAACCATAGGCTCTCCCCATAAGTCAGGATATACCGGATGCAGATCCGTATCTTCATTTCCGGGAGTCCAGGCCAGATATTTAGACATATAATTCTTACGTATCTCGGAACTATGAGAGAAAGTGCTCAACTTGTATCGGATAGTCTTCAGGCTTTGTGCCCAGCCAAAATGAAGCACTGTACCACTCAACAACTCTGTGTCGTCTGCCATAGCTACTACACGTTCCAATCTTACCGGGTGCTGATCATCCGCGTAGTAATGCTCCCAATCTCTAAAAAAATGCATGAACCCGGCCACTTTATAATACCGAGCCTGCTTAGATTCCAATTGCTCCAGCAGTTTTTTGGGTTCCAAATATATCTCATCGGCATCGATACGGAATATCACATCGAAGTCGGCAGAATGTTTATACCTCTCACTTATATGCTCTGCTTCCGAACCAAACCGATCGTGGGCCTCCCAAATCAGCTTATGGCCTAGAACTTCTGAAGCGATCTTAAATATTTGAGCTTCCGTATCAGGACAAGTGAGGTTAGCCGAAAACCCAAAGGATGGCTGACGACTATAAGCAATGTGGAATTTATCAACCACACCGTAAACGCTGATTAATGCCTCTCTTAAAAGTTCAGCTCCGTAATGAATGGCACAAAACCCAAGTACTTTCATTCTTTTTTGCCTTGTGATTTATAAAATGTATCTGCGGTGTATAAGGCGCGAGTGATCAACTCGTCAGCTATGGAAATATTTTTAGAGGTGGCTGTCTCAGAAATAGAAGCGTAAGCCATTCCGTTTCCATATACTCCGTTCAACATAGCTATCAATACCTTAATAGCCAGTTCTTCCTTTTTTTCTGATAATTCACTCATTGTTTTAGTTTTTCTATTTTAGCTTGCATCATATCACGGACTGTCGGCCATTCTTCTTTATCTTGCTCAATAACCCAATCTATTCCCTTTATAGAATAAATAGTACTCGATCCCTCATGGAAAGATTTAAGTTTGTCATACATCACTGTGGGGAAGCCAAGTTCTCGACATATCGAATATATCCAGTTATCTCCGAACCAGACCTTGATGTTTTTAGGTATGGGGTATACGCAGTGGGCATGCTGCCTGTTTAAAAATATAGCTATTCCTGGAAATCCTTCTGGGATCCACCTGTGCATATCAGATAAAAGATAATCTATATCGTGGAAAATTTCTTCCTTATTAACCTCTGTGGGAATAGGTACATAATTGGGGTATACCATCCAGAATTTTTGTAAAGCTCCTACAAAATCACGATGCAATATAATGTCAGAATTCAATATTCCCAAGTGCGTGTACTGCTCATTATTAATAAATTCCTCCAAGAAGAAATTCCAGGCAGGATTCACATAAATATTCTCAGGCCTATCTACAATCTTGACATTGGGTAGATCCCTGTAATTATCAAATAATATCTGTATTTCTTGGTTGTAACCATTAGCAAATAACATCACATCCACCGGGTGGTGAACAACCGACTCTATGCATTGTCGTGTAACATGCGGATTATTAACTATAGGGATGCACAATAGAAGTTTCATATCTTATTTACGCACTCCTTAAACTCATCTACCGTAATTACAGTCATCACTGGTGTATTTTTTCGATTAGCCTCATACCAGGCCCAATCAAATTTTGACATGTCCAGATTCGAACCCACAGGCTCGTGTCTGGGGAAAATCAATCCACATCCTTGATCGGTATCGATAATGAACATGACATCTTTACTTATCTCCTTTAATGCTGCCCATGCCTTCCAGCCATCTCCGTTGAGATAGGGATTCTGATGCTCTTCTGTTGGCGGTAAAAGATCATGAACCATAACTATGCCTCCAGGACACACCTTGTAAGCGTTTAATATATCTTTAGCTACCTGATCCGATCCGTGCCAGCCATCTATAAAACAAATGTGAAATTGCTCCTGGTTATGAGCAAAGAATTGATCGGACGTCATCTTATGCGTAGCTGCGCTACCAATATCGGGGTCTACGCCTACTTTGTAATCGCAGCTTATCTGGCTGAAGCACTCTCCCCACTGTACTCCTATTTCAAGGTACTTTTTAGCTCCCAGCTTGTCAATAAATAACTGTAGTATTTCCCAACGTTTCATCGTATTATCTCCTTATTATAGTTAGGGTGCAGTTTCAAAAAATCTGGAAGAGTGGTCTTATCGAAGGGTGTTGTGGTTTGCCAGATTTGACGTGACACAGGGTGTAGCCATTCTGCTTTCTCGTTGAGCCAATTGTCGTAAATGACTTTCCATTCGGGACGTAATTCCGAACGATGGCCTGATAGGCGCCATTTATACTCGGCTATCTGGTCACTTTGTGCGTATGAAAAATGATAGACTGTTAGGTTGACTTCTCCCTGTCCGGAATTTCTTCGCAGATTAAAGAAGCGAATGGGCCTGAAGCCATCTGTGCAAACCTCATTAAATGAGCGCCAAAAATTGAGATAACCTGCCACGCCATAGGCTCTATAAGGACCTTCATATACTTCATCTAGTACTCTGGATAAGGCCCCAGGATGGAAGACCTCATCTGAATCTACAGCAACTAACACGTCAAATCCGGCAGCGTGAGCAAATGCAGCATCCCGGTGTTGACCTTCAGACCTGTAAACCGCATGATCCCACACCAACTTAGAACCCAAAACCCTGTAGGCAATATCATAGAGCTCACCCTCTGTGTCTGGACAAGGAATATCTGTACTGTATCCCTGCGAACCTACAGGTGTGTAGAGTACTACAAACTTGTCTACTACAGCTTCTACACTTTTGAGGGAGGCCTCTAAATACTCTTTGCCGTAGAGGATCGGCATATATCCGATTACTTTCATTTATATTGATTCATTACTTGTTTAACTTGTTCTGGTGTTAACCATTTATCTATCGCGTGGTAGGTCAAAGTCCCCAGGCTAAATACAGACTCTATTCCCCATCTAAGGCAAACATCTCTGGGCGCTAAATTGCCCAGGTTATGGTAGTACATTGTATTGCAAAAATACACATCCTCATTTATATTCTTCCAGGGGTGGTTATTAATTACCTGCAGCATGACATTAGGATCTCTTAAGCTGAGGCCTCCGTTACCTCCCCGAGCCTGGAACCCCCAAGGGGCACCAACATAGGAGTATTCAAAAAAATCCTGTATACCAAATCTCAGGAACCCGCTATCGCTTTGAAAAATCAATACCCGATCATAATTTATATACTTTTCCCAAAAGGCAACAGAGGTTAACAATCGGTTGTATCCGCCTAACTCAGAAATCTCGCACTCAAAAAAAGTAGCTTCAGGAAACAAGTTAGACCATTCCCGTATCTTCGAACCTGTAGTCCATATCACCAGATCGTGATTGTAATCAATATAGTCCCTGTGACGATTAATCACAGGAACTATATCTACATTGCGTGTTTCTACGATTGTTAAACAGAGCTTCATTGTTACATCAAATTAGCTGCAGAGGTATATATTGCGGTACCGACAGTGGGTTCTACATAATCTGAAAACCCTTTAGTTCCGATGCCTCCTCCGTATTCAAATTTCATTCCGCCTCCACAGGCACCTGTAATTCCGCTACTTGCGACCCTTCCGTGGGAAGTGAATTCATCAGAAATCACTTGGAATTTATTTAAAAGTGGAGAACTCTTGTATTTATCATCGTTATCCCTTAAACCTGCAGATAACGATGTTGCTAAAAAGGGCGAACGGCCACCTCCACCTGATCCAGCTGCTCTTTATAATTGACAGGGATATTCATGGCAGCGGCCATTGATGCGCTGTGTTGACTAACAGAAAGTATTGTACTTAATTCTACAATTACCTTCGATTTAAGTCCTTCTTCTTTTTCCTGCTTGTCAGTAGGATGCCACAGGATCACATACTGAAATAGTTGTTGTTTTGTCATGTTATTGCCGGTTAAACCTGTACGCCGGAAGGTTCTATGATTTAACTTCTTATTACCTGGTAAAACTTAGGACGTCTAAACCGGTAATTAGCCCCGTCCTGATAAACAATTGTAAAGCTGAAATAGTCATTATTCTCAGTAATACAAACAACACAATTTCTTCCAGCAAGATCTATACAGGAAGCAATTGAGCCTGAATCCACATTGATATACTTCCGAATAGTAAACGTCTGATCTAAATCATTGGCCGTGTCCTGTAGTCTAATAACAGAATACATCAATTCTACAACAACATGGGAAGATGGGTTTGGAAGTTTGACCTGGGTGTATGCGGCGCCGTTCCAATGCTCCACCTGATTATATCTGGATATTTCTACCTGGCCGCGAAGGGTCCAACTTATAAGTATTAATAGGATTATTCGCATTCTTCTATTTGATTTATTTTCATTTCTAATTTTAAAAGCTTAAGCATCCTGGCAACCTCATGTATATAGAATTTGCCGCTTTCTAATTTCCGGTAATACGTTACCTGGTGGAAGCCTGCATATCTGGATATTCGCGGAATAGACACATTAAGTTCTTTACGCCTTGACTCTATTGTTTTTAATATGTCCGTGTCCATAATTTACTCTGTAGATACTTTTCAAGGAAAATATTGTATACTCTATAGGCGTGTACCCTTTTATGGAAGTAAAAATTATAATCTGATGCGTCGCTAATATATACCAGCACTTTCCAGATGCCTTCCATATCTGCCTTCCATAAATCCACGGATCTTATATGTGTATAACTAGACGAACATATAAAAAAGTTAATACCTTCTTTAGCGGGCAAAATTGAATCTTCCTCCAGGTCTAAAGAATCAAAATCCCCATGAAATTCGAAGTGATCATAGTGGAGATGGATCTCTAACTTTCGGCAGTTCGTAACCTCCTGCCTTTTTAATTTGACTGGTTGCAAGGTTATGATGGTAGCTACTTTAGGATCACTAGACTCCTTTATTGAGAATTCATGTATGATTTTTTGGTTGTCTTCCACAGTGTGTTGGTTTAAAAAACATTAACACCAATGCCGAATCGGGCAAGAATATCCTTGCAGTAGTTCAGTTCATGAGTTCTTTCTTTTTGTGTGGTGGGGGATTTCATTAGGGCTTAAGTATCAATTCGTAAAAGTCTTCATCGAATATATTCCTCTTGATATTCGGGTATTTTTCTCCAACGTATTTGAGAATTAATTCCATACATTTAAATGTATTCCTTGCGTTGGTCTTGAACCCGTCAGTAATTTTGACATGAAATGTGCTTTCAAACTCATTACATATTTCCACTTTTCCGTAAGCAGATAGCAAGTGTTTTAGTGTAGATATATTTATATCAGCTTTTTCCATATTTGACTTGTCTTCACATTGGTTCTTGTAAAACTGTTCCTCCTTGTCCCCAGTTACTTCCCCATAGAGTCTTATCCTCCAGTAAGCGATAAGCCTAATAACCTCTTTGTGTTCTTCTACATAAACAACCTCGCACCCACACTGCATTTCCCCTTCAATTAAATAAAGGATAGCTAGTAAGCACTCAATATGCGCGAGTACTTTTGTGTTGGTGTATTTGCTTTCGGGCGTTGAACTCATTTTTTCTTTTCAAGATTTTACTAACGCGTATTCCATGGCCTCATTAAAAGAACAGCCACCATTGTAATATGTAAGCACGTAATCAATTGAGCCATCATCTTGTCTAAAAGCCTGGAAAACATCTCCGCCTTCGCCATACCGCTTATTTTCCGTTCGGTATAATACATCATTGTAAAGAATGTATTCCCGGTAGCCATCCTGTAACAGGCATTCCAGGAAATTGTTGTTGTATTCGTTCTTTACACCTTTGAGTATCCTCTTGGCATAGTCCTCATTTGTTTCACCTTCAAGAAGCTGAACTGGAATTAATTTCCCAATATTGGTTTCTGTTTCTGACATAGTTTTTAAGTTATTGAATAAAAAACACTAGCAGCTTCCCTACTTAGATATTTCAGTTCAGAAATTAGCCAAATTCCTGCTGTAAACTCACCTAGGTTATTACAGCTATTTGGTTACCGCCCAGTGTAAAGGTCAAGGTCTTTGGCAGAGTTTGATACCTGCATGACAACCCGATATTTATTTCGCCATAGGCCTCCTCCGAAAAGGTGTGTTCAGGTCGGGAATTTCATAACTAAGCAGTCATTCGGTGTTCCATATTAAGGCCACATTACCTAATGCTTAATCAATTATTGTCTTATTAAATTAGCGTCTATTCTTCCGCCACAAAGACATTTGACCAATATTTCAAAAGAACGTAAGCAGCGGTGACCATTCACCGGGGGCGCCAAACGAGATCGGCTTATCCCCTACGTCCTGTATTCGCCCAGGACTGCTGCCATTTCAATTTTAATTCATCCGCTGATTAACAACAGTCTCGTCGGATGCCTCCGGTCCCCAGGCGGTTTCCACCAGATAATACTTCTCGCCATTATAACACACCGGATGCAGAACAATAGGATCGTCGTCAATAATCTGGTGGCCTTTCACTGCCTTACGTTCCATATTAAAATACTTAACAGGGGCAACAATTTCTCTGGAGACTTTAATTACTTTTTCTACCCAACGCACACCATACCCCCCATGCCCTCGGTATTGTTTTTCGCAGGAGATAAAGTCCTTATATGTAATTAGTTTAGAATCAATAATAGTCCTTCCCATACTTGTTTTCATTTCTAATGCATAACATTCATCCTCCGGATTGATCTTAAACGCTTCCATTTCCTTGAGGTTCTTTTCCGGGATCTCACCGATAAAATCACTTACCGTTCCCAGTACCAATCCATATTTATCACATATATCCTTAACGGCATCCGCTGTAATAAATTTATATTGCGGATAAGTTCTGGAAAAGAATTCCAATGCGGTTCTTTGTTTTTCATAGAATGATAACTTTCGGTTCAACTGGAAAGCCCGTGTAACCTCCTTTGAACTTGTAAACCCTAAGGCTTCTAATCGTTTAGATTTTTCCGTGATTTCGGCGTGGCTACATTTCAAATCTGATATAGTGGATGTAGCGGCCTGGAGGACCAGACTACCTGCGCTGTTGAATTCACGATGTACCTCCTCCACCAGCTCCTGCTGGCTTTTGCCTTGGGACGCTGAGTACCTCGACTCTGTATCCGCTTTTTTGTTCCAGTTAAATAACCTCATGACACAAATATAAGCACAGAATTGCAAATATGCAAATTTATTTTGTGGTAATTTTTTTATTATATTTGATCAAACCAAAACACAAAAATAAATGGCAAAACATCCTGGCTTCAAAGCCGTACAAAACAAGATCGCCAGCAAGGAAGGTATCAGCAAGAAAGCAGCTGGTGCGATCCTGGCAACATCCACCCGCAAGGCTAGTCCGGCGGCAAAGAAAAAGAATCCTAACCTGAAAAAGGTTAAGTGATCAATCACTAAAAAAAGAAAGGCCCAGCGATAAACTGGGCCTTAATTATTTAAGAATACCTATGCTACTCTAGGTGGCAATCACTAATGCTGTAGTCTGCATTTCCCGGATCATTCCGGGACTCACACTTGGTCTTCGCATCGGACTTGGTGGACTCCGAAATAATGGAGCCTGATGAGTTTGCCCTGCCATAGGTAGTTACGGTACAGCGGCAAGTGTAATCCTTCTTGCAGCCAAATGCGATCACTATGAGCGCAAACATTAAAACTGATTTCTTCATGGTTATTGTTTTTTTATAGTTCCATGTTGCAAATATGCAAAAAGAGATCCAGATAAACAAATAAAAAACCCGGCACTGGTTTGTGCCGGGCGCCCGCCTAACAGAAGGAGATGCTGACGGGAGGTTATCTTAACAAGAGATGCCTCAAATATATAAACAATAATCCAGGTATACAAACACCGGCAATTAATTCTCCGAAGTTATGTCGGAAGATGGTTTAGTATTTACGCATGGGCGCACTGTCCTCCTGGAGGACCTTGAATAGCCGGCTCATGATATCGTCCATGTCTGATACTGATGGCATGGGATACCGGGACTGCAGCTTCAGGAGCCTCTCTGGCTCCTCACCTGACAGGTGATTATTGACTTTGATTGCTATGAAGAACCGGTTCAGCTCGTCCATGAGAGCCTGGTTCTTATAAATCCGTAATTCTTTTCGTGATCTTCTTTCCATACCTGTTATTATGCAAACAGGTTACACTGATCCGGGATAACCTCCAGATGGTTTAAAGGGAGATTTCCTATCCTCAAAAGGGAAGGAGGACTGTAAAATCCCTCCTTTAAAAACCATGACAAAGTATGTCGTAAAGAACGGACAGTGCTATAAGCTACTGTTCAGGAAAACCGTTCGCCACTACCTGACCAAGAGGTTAATAACCTCAAGGAAAGGGAAGGTGATGGTCGTACCTGTCCAGGTAGACTGTTCCTTCTGTGGTTGCTGTTAATAACAGCTTCCATCTGGATTAGGATGAGGTGGAGCTTACACCCCACCTACTTTTCTTTCCGGTGGTCGCGCACGTATATAGTTACCCTCAAGGACGGTCTCATTAGCTGACAAATCTCCAGTTAGCGCTGGGTGTCTGAGATGTGAGGTAGAAGCTCACAACCGCTCTTCTTGTTAAAGTGATTGTTACCAAGGTGGGGTTTAAGTAGTCATTCCCTTAATGTGTCCACTGAGGTTCAATCCGCCCCAATCAGGTCATATGTTAACTGGTCGGGAATTAAAGCCGCACATGGCGGCTTCAAAAATATTGTTCTTTCGTTGCGCTCTGACGGCATCATTATAGTCCGGGAGCGGCCGACCAGCGTTAGAACATAAAGGGCTCGTTAGGAAACTCGACCGGTATTTCCAACCGGATGGTGGGAACCTAGCTGGGCTCTTTTTCATTTACGAATGTACGGACAAATTCTCATCCAACCAAAAATATATGGTGCCGTGGTGTTTAGATGCCGTGTCACGCGCGGTGCCGCTCATGGGTCCCCCAATCTACCCCGCCACCCAATCTCTCCGCTGGGCCCCACCCGGGGGGGTTCCAATCTCTCAAATTCCATCTATTAGGGCGATTTTCTAAAACCGGATTTTTTATGACAAAGATCAGCCCACCAGCTCGTCTCCAGGAACAACAACGGCCAACCAGAGCTGACCTGGCGGCTGGCAGACGATGCCAGGCCGTCTCGAATACCTGGGGAGACAAGGAATGCTAAAACAGCTAAAAGCCACGATAGCACCCCTTAGCCCCCTTATCGCACACCCGGCGCCGCTCAATCTCTCGCATCCATTGTCTTAGCAATCAATCATATACAATATTTAACTTCTTAAAACCACAACAAATGAATCACTTTAAAAGAGAAACAGTCACCGGTCTTACCGGCTGCCGCATCCGCCAGCAGTACAAGCTACTCTGGATTAAGATGCTGCATAACAAAAGGCGCACATGTAGCGTCTATCCGCTCACCCGGGATAACAGGGTGCCCGAGGAAATACTGGAAGAGAGCCGGTTCGTCCCAGGGTTATTCAAGAACAAGGCAACAAAGGAGAGGTTTAAGCTGGTGCAGGGCAAAGACAAATACACCAACCTGATACCATGTACAGCGTGATCGCCTTCATCCTGGGGCTGGGAAGAGTTATAATAAGGCCGGCGTCGAAAGACCACGGCTTTTATTATAGCCCCTCCCACAGCTCCCGCATCAAGGCCAAGCGACTGGCATTGCGTTAACCGCGCCCCCTTATCCCTCCCTATTCTGCCTATTCTCTCTCATTCATTATCCTAATCAATTAACAATTAAAAACAAAAGAACATGAGCACATTAAAACTCACATCAGATGGCTCCTACTACAAGCGTAGCTCAGGAGTAGACGGCCTGACCACTGCCAAGCAGGTATTCCGTTACAACGTTACCGGGGACGAAAAAGACATCGTTGAATACATTGCCGAGCGCGTGAAGGGCGGCGCCAAGGAAACATCGATAAAGACAGAGACCGGCGTTAAGTACTATACCGATCGCTTTGTTCCAAACGGCACCAGCCTGGACAAAACCCAGGATGGCCGGTTCTTTCCCAACACTGCCAAATGGGATCAGATCCTGAGCCTGCAGAAACAGGGCCACTCCTACGAGGCTGCCGTGGCAATGGTGTCGGCATAAGAATTGCACTGTATTTAAAAAAGCTAGGCCGGGAGACTTGTGCTCCCGGCATTTCACATCAAAAAAGCTCAGTTGTGTGGAGCAAAGTGGCCTGTCCTTTGTGTGGAGGCTGGCCGGCCCCTGGGAGTTGTGTCCCGGGGGCTTTTCTATTTCACTGGGGAGTAGGGGTCAACCGGATCGTATACCGGGCGCTGTTCGAGTCAGCGACTCTCCACTAAACGAGGCGACAAGCCCACAACATAACCACGGGACGGATCAGCTCCAGATAAGCAGCTGGTGGACACGTCTCCTTAACAATAAAATGGAGAGCTGGATGCATGTTGGGCTGTCCGCATGGTGGCTTTGGGTTGCCACTCTTTTCTCCGGGTTCGATTCCCGGGCTCTCCACCAGCAACACATTGCGCCTCGACAAGCACCGACGGGTGTTTCGTTGGTCAGACGTGGTAGCCTTCAATAAGCTACTGATGTCCGTAAAATGGGAAAAAGCACCACATGGATACAGGGGTCCCAACGATAGAGGATGTAATTTACCAGCACCGAACGCTAATACCAAAACGGGCGTCGAGTACTATCGGAAGATAGTCGCTGGCTTATTTTGCCAATAACTTTTATTAATTTTAAAAATTGACAGACATGGAACCCAGAGAAATAACACTTACCGGCACGATCCATATCGCACACTTCAGGTTCTATGATGGCCTGCATTATGTAAAGGACAAGCCTTTGAAACAAACCACCCAGTGGGAGGAACTGGACGGCGGCACAGGATATATGGTGGCCTGTGGCGATGTGATGGTGCGGGTGCCTGAAGACTATTGCCCGCACATCAAAAGAAGAATAATAACCATTTAAAAACCAAAAAAACATGACAACACACGAGATTATTGATGACACGGTTGCCTTTTACGGCGCCGATCCGGTGGGCCGGAGATCCCTGAAACTGACAGAGACAGAAGAGCACGATTTAGTTCAAAATGCTTGTTTATACATAGGACCTGGTGGGAAAAAATGTGCATTCGCAAGGTTTGTAAAGGAAGAAGATTTATACGAATTACGACAACGAGAGGGAACGTGTGCAGGATTTGTACTAGAATCAGTTACGCTGGAAGACAAGGTATCAAAAATCAAAAACAAAATGTTCTGGAATAGTGTACAGGCCATTCACGACCAGAGTTCTCATTGGGATGAAAATGGCATAACAGACCAGGGCATCGAGTTTGTCCAAGAGCTAAAGGATAAATATCCCAACGTGGAAGAACTTGCTGATAGGCGAGAAGAAGCCGGCTAAAAACCGGCTTTTTTTAACAAATAGGACGAAACACCGTATCCATTGAGTGAAGCTATAAGATTACCCGCATTTTACCATACTTTTTAGGCGTTTGGCTGAGTAAAGCGTCGTATGAATTGCCACAATTCAGATCTTTTCCGCCTTTATACCTGGTACCAGGCAACCTTTTAGCCTCCAGATCGGCACGTTTTCCGCCTTAAAGCCTGTCTGTTCAGGCATCAAGCCTCCAGATAAAACTTTTTTCGGCTCTGTTCCGCGTCCCTCTAAGGCTACAGGCTCATTTTTGGCCTTTTTTAGGGGCAAATAGAGCGCATATTTGGCTTCCAGCTGTGCTGTGGGCCGGTTTATTTAATTCTGGCGCCATTAGCTGGCTTTTCGGTGTAAGTTATTGAGAATTAAGGAGATGAGTTGGGGTTTGGTCTTGAATTTTGCGGCCCGCCCCCACTTCATTTCAACTGCGGCCTACCGGGCGGCTCTTATAGCGGCCCATCCGTAAATACTTTCTACTGTTCTTGGAGGTGGGATCAGGTATAATATCAAATAATAGTATTCTTCCATAGTTGAGAGTGTAACCTGACAATATCAATATACGTATAAGCAGCATTAGGAAGATGATCCTGGGGCTTTGTGGGATGCTATGGCCTGTAAACCGGCCAATTCCCGCTGTTTCACCAGCATTCGCCATACCTAACCACCAGCCACCTGTTAAATTTTTTGCGAGTATATCAAGCCGTACTATATTTGCACGGGGATTGCCTTTATCTTAAAAGACTAAATATGAAAAAAATATCCACACTTACCGCCATAGCGGCCATGATGGAGGCTGCTGTCTTTTAACAAAGGAAGATAATGAAGACATTAGCTTTATCAAAAATGCCAAGCTGCTAGCAGAAGGCTGAGTAGATCTAAGGGCGCGGCCTTTTTGCGAATCCAGCGGCATAACCTCCAATCTGCAGCTCATAACTCATGAAGTAAAAGATTGCACTAAATTTCAACCTAAAGAATAAAAAGCATATTCAGATTTTACTACCCTCCAATAAAAAAATTAAATATGACACCAAGAATCCAAAAAGCAATTGACATTTTCCTCGACGCTATAAATGAGAGAACATTAACCAAAGGCAACTGCGCAGCATGTGCAGTTGGTAATTTAGTGGCGACTGGAATGAACATAAAATTAAGACCCTATACGCTCTGCGAAAATTCAAACAGCGATTGGGGCAATCTATTTTATACTGACGAGACAGGCTGCCAGGTATACCGCAAAGATCTATTAAGCCCCACAGCATTAAAAAAGGCCATGGATAATATAGAGGCAACCGATTTCACAGAAACAGAGTTAATGCGCATTGAACATGCATTTGAGACCAATACCAAAATTAGACATGAAAGCTACTATCGTTATCAAAAAGAACAAATACGCCAAGATCAAATAAAGGGCCTTGCAGCGGTAGTAGAAGTAATGCTCGAAATGGACAATTGCACAGAAAACACAAAAGAAGTATTTACCAAAAAAGCAGAGCTTATACCTATTTAATCATGGAAAATAACTTAAAAAAACTAATCGAGACCTATCAATGCCCTGGATGCATGATGGGAAATAGGATAGAATGCTTTAAGCCTGCGGAATATGGAAAGCAATGCGCTGCACATCGTCCGGGCACATTTATATCTTCGATAGGTAAAATACTTCTTGGAATGCCAAAAGGCTTTGACCGGACAAATGATAGCCTGGGCGAATCCAAATACGATCTGAAGATCCTGGAAGCGCCAGAGTACGATAAGTTCAATGTTGCTGTTTGGAAGCATCTCGACGGGCATGGCAATACACTAGTAAGGGGCCTAATGCCTCGGCTAAATCAACCTTTTGTACATATCTACGAAGGAGACCAACGGGATAAAATAAGCTGCCTGGAGATCACACAGGAAGACATTAACGAGATGGACTAAAGATACCGCATGGCCCCTATAAGCCGCGCGATTAAATGGACTGGTGGCGTTTTGATCTGTCTGCCGCCAGTAGCTTGCAGGACAGATTCGGACGGGGCCAATAGGTGAGAGAAGGGGAAGGTTAATAGCCTTCCCTTTATAAAGTTCTTTGAAGATAAACGGCTAAACATTGATCCATTGTAAATCGCTGCAAATAGGCGTTTAGATTGTACTTATTGGAGGTAAACCAATTAAAAATACCCCATATAGGACAGTAGTTTACATAAAGATACTAATCCTGAATTGACAGGATGATGAACCGGAGGATTTACCATACACTATATATCTTAACAGACTAGAGTGTTCTTAAGTGGAGTAGATCGCCGTAGTAGTTGCTGTAAAGCTAGATGTGTTGTTCCCTTGAGAAAGGAATCGATGACCAAAGCTATTAGAGCAGTGAATAAGAGAGTAAGGGACAAAGGTAGCTCTACAACACAAATGAGACTCAGCAAGTAGTTAGTTACATTCCTAGTCTTAATTGATAGAGTGTGTAATACGATGGCTTAACATTAGCTTCTAACTATGTGACCCTACTCTTTCAGCAGACAAGAGGGTGCTAAACAAACTAATAACAAAACTTAACATGAGAATGAGAAAAGAAAAAATCCTTGAAGACCTTGCTATCGAAGAGGCAAAGAACTTAAAAAACCTTGCAAAACCTGAAGAGATTAACAATTTAAATCCAGCATCATTTGATCCTACTGACCCTGCGAGGTGCATATACGGACAGATGACCGGGAGTTGTTGGTCGGATCGTGCAAATGAACTGATCATCAAATGCTGCACCAAAGTAACACATTGGATAGATGTAGATGTTTTTAGCTATGAAATAAACGGCAAAGCGACAAACAAAAGGCACGGCCCCAAAGAAGCAGATGAAACTTCCGAGTATTATTCTCCCATCGAAACTTTGATATTCGAGGAAGACGTATATGATTTCGAGGATACATTCTACTCCAAGCGGATCATGGCTTTTCTAAAAGACGAAACAAAGGAATTATCATTCGACTGATACTGATATAGTATGCCGCTGGCCGGGATGCGCCCGGTTAAAAAAAATAAAACATGAAAAACATTAAGATCCTGGGATTCTTTTTAATAGGAATAGCACTTAACCTATTAGCTGTATCAATTATATATGTGGACATAATACAACCTATGATAGCCGGTTTCTGTATTTTTGAAGCTTATATCTGTATTATTCATCCAGAAAAAATAACCAAAGAATGAACACTTTATCTTTTAGCATAAATCTAATAACAGTATGCATGTATACAACATCGCTTGTATTGTGCATTTTTACATTAATTAAAAACTGGAAATAAATGGGAGCAAGAGCACAAGTACACATGGAAGAAAGTGGTGTATATCTTTATACGCATTGGGGATCTGGAACATTGAAAAAGGATGTAGCAAGGGCCTTAAAAAAGAAATGGCGCTGGGACGACGTGGAATACCTCACACGAATAATATTCGACGAAATGGTGGGAAAGGAGCAGGGCGAAGAAACTGGCTACGGTATCGGGACAAATGTAGCAGGAGATGCTGAATACATTATACACATCTCCAATAATCTTATTACAGTAACCGGGTATAGCCTCTGGACAGGAACCTTTGATGAATTTATAAAACAATTCAGCTGATGGAAGCAGAGATCACTAAAATACTAGACTTGGATGCCAGCGATATATCAAAAGACTTATATAAATCCCTGGCCAAGATAAGCACAGATTACCGGGATTTAACGCTAGGGGAACATCTGTACTCCGAAGAGAACATCAACACAGTAATCCATGGCGTATCAAAAAAAACAGGAGAAGAAATCCAGGCCATAAAAAACCTAATGCGAAAGCACGACTGTGCATACTTTAGAATTAAAATCATTTAAATCAACAAACATGCAAACAAAACGTAAATCATCATTACAGGAACTCGTTACCGAACTACAGTCAGAAAATCTCCAGAAACGCGATATGGTCATACCCGCTAAATGCCTAACTATGGAGAATGGCAAATTAAAAGTATTCAATTGCGGAAATAGCCAGGAACTGGAAAAAATATTAAGCGAAACAGGAATACACAGCACAGAATCAGCCGATACCAGTATAGCCCTGGAGTGTATGGAAACAGCTGATCAACACATCGCCGAAAAACTAGGCATACCGAACAAATACTACCAGCGTATGAGGGAAGATAGTATTGAGCTTCTGGATAATAACGTGGCGCATTGGCTGGACAGGTCTAAAAACAATTACCTGCTTCGCACGTTTGTGGATAAAGAGCAAAAACAGGGATTCGCCAGGGCTCTTTTGTCGGACCGGTTTAAAACCATCGATAATTATGACATATTACTAACCGTGCTGGAAGCTGTTCGCGAATCAGGACTCAATATTCAAATCGATGCTGATTCCTGTGACCTGAGCGAGAAGCGCATGTACGTCCGCTTCATATGTCCTGAGGTAGAGATCCAGGCTCCTGAAATTCTCAAAAACTACCGTCCTGATGGAAAACCTAACGAAGCTGGCACAGGCATCATCTCAGGATTTGTAATATCCAACTCAGAGGTTGGCCACGGCTCATTCTCTATCAGCCCAAGGGCTGTTGTACTGGCCTGCAGGAATGGTATGGTAAGGCCATCTGACAAGTTTGCCCAGCGCCACCTGGGAGCCAAAATGGACGAATACGAAAGCATCAACTGGAGCCAGGAAACAAAACAGAAAAACCTGGAGCTAATCTTAAACCAGGTAAAGGACTACATCAAGCGCTTCACTTCTGAAGAATACCTGGGGCTGATGGTACGTGATACCATTGAGAAGGGCTCCAAGGAACTGCAAAACCCGATGGATTGCATCAAGGCTGTTACACAGTCATTGGAGATCTCAGAAGACAAACAGAACTCTATCCTTAACTTCTTCATCAAATCAGGCGACCTTACAGGCTTTGGCGTACAACAGGCTATTACGCTATATGCCGGCAAAACCGAAAACCCTGACGAGCAGTACGAATTGGAAGAAGTGGCAGCAAATATCCTGGATAACATTACAGTCTACGACAGACCTTTGGCTAAAAAATCCACAAAATCACAGGCAAAACTTAATTAATAACCAATCCCCGGGGCCTAACAAGGTCCTGGGGATTTATACACACAGCATGCAACATTTAAACAATATCCCTCCATTTTATATCGGTCAAAAAGTAATTTACATAGGTACCGAAATTACTAAATTGGATAAATCCAAAATTCATATGGTAACAGAATTGTATCATAATGAGTATGGTTGTTGGGAAGTGACTGTAGATGGTATACCGTTCAAAATGCAAGAACTTGAAGATCCGTATAGTACGCATTGGTACTGCCAGTCCTGTAAAAAAGATTACCCTATAACTTCAAATAACACGAAATTGCCTTACGCCTGGGACTCCAGAGATTTCAAAGCTATTCAAAAGTTCCCACTCATTAAACTTTCAAAGATTCAGGAAAAGGAGCCTACATTTTGTGCATCATGAAATATTATGACTTCAAAAAAATTAAAGGCTACGGAGAGTTTATAAAGCACTATCATTCAAAAGTAAGGCAATTTACTCATCCGCTTCTTGTAAACGAAATAGGTATAACGCTAGAATGCCTTTCAGATGTGAACTGTCCAGGATCTACAGAAATACTGGAAGCCATTATTAAACACCGTGGTAAACAAAAATAAAAATCAGAGAACATTTGATAATGAAGCACAATCTGATAGAAAATATAGAGTTTGATTTGGATAAAGCAAGCGAAATGTACCAAGCCTTGAAATCAGACTACGGCATTAAGGATTTCCTGAAAGTAAATCAAATTATTAAAGACTCTGCGAAATACGCCATTCAAAAATTCAAGAAAAACATCCCAATTTGGAATGAAATCAAAATAGTTTTCGTCCTTCGTATAGGGAGCGGCATGCTTGGCAGATTCAGGACTGGAACATCATCTGGAATTCCAATCATAATCATGTCCGAGAGTGCTATATTAAAGGCGGCCGAAAAATACAACGTCCCATTATCATTGGCTGTTGAGACAACTATTTATCATGAGCTTGGCCATGCATTATGTGAAGTTGATTTTGAGCAATATGAAAACGCTCATTTGAAGGTTGATGATGAGGAGGAGTGGGTAGAGGAATTTTCCCGGAATTTCTACGAATGGGATGAGGTTCCTGAGGATTTAGAACGATTAGTTACGTCGGAATACAAATAACGCTTACCTATTCAAATCATAAAAAAAAACAAACATGACATATAAATTCAAAGCAACAATGACAGATGTATACATAACTACTATCACAGTGGAAGCTACATCTCTAAGAGAAGCTCTCAAACTGGCAGAAGAGGACATAGAGGCCTGCCCTATTGATACCCGCAGCAACACGCTGGATAGTAGTGATACAAGACTGGAACAAATCTAATAACCCACAAAAAAATGGAGACAACAAAAATAAAAGTAACAGTGGAGATGGTTACTCCCACAATTGCGAAAATGTGGCTACAAATGATGCCTACAAATCGCAGTGAAAACCAATACAACTTTGAAGCTATTAAATCCGCTATGAATAGGGATAAATTCGTTCAGACTGGCGAATCTATTAAATTCAATATCGACAACGAGCTGATCGATGGCCAACATCGTCTTCGCGGAATTGTAACCACTAACAAAGCCCAGGAACTTGTCATCGTGCGTGGATTAAGCAGGGAAGCATTTAAATACATAGACACAGGCAAAACCCGCACTGCCTCAGACGTACTCTCAATTGAAGGGATTGAATATTCCTCACGAATTGCTGCTATGGCCAAATTCATTATCAATTTCAAATCAGGGAGGTTCTTCGTAGCCGCATCTCAAAACTATAAAAAAACGCGCATCAACAATAGTGACATAAGCGCCTTTGTGTCGAATAACCTGGAAAAGTTAAGGGAATCCATGGAATATGGATACAATAAACACAATAAAGTAATAAGTAGTTCCATACTCTCAGCGATGCATTTCATCCTGGAAGAGAAAAATTCGGAAGCAGCTGATGACTTTTGCTATAAGATAGCTAAGGGCCATGATCTGGCGGATACGAGTCCTATCTTCCAGCTTCGTCAGCGACTGATCTCTGATCAGCGCCATAAATACAAAATACGCTCGTTAGAAAAACTTGCGCTGCTGTGTAAGGCGTGGAACCTGTATCGATCTGGTAAACGGGTAAAGAATTTAACCTGGCAGTCTACTGAACCATTCCCTAAACCTATTTAAAAACTAAATCCTAAACAATTATGGAAAAAGCAACAAAATATGCCATAAGATTCTTGTCCAGAAGACAGCCAGAATTCGGCCCCTATTGTTTCGAAAAATGCCCTACAGTCCTATGGTATAAAATCCTGGATGATTTTATCCTAGCCAAAGGAGAAGAAGCTTTACAAGCCTTAGCTGGATTTTATATATATGCGATCGATCACATAAAGGAAGAGAATAAAGTCACAAACGCAATTGCTGAAACATTCTCGCATGACCTGGGCGGAATGAACGACGAGTGGTGTCTGCCCCGAAGTAACTCCTATTTGGAATTCTGGAAAAAAGAAATGGATAAACATGAATGGAATTAACCCACATAAAATATATCACCAGTTCAAAAAGTGGCTAGAAAATTCATTCGGTAAGGATTTGATTTATTATTCAACAGTAACAATTGCTGGCAAGGATTTTAAAACAAGGAACATTAAAGAGCCGGAATTCTCTTCCCGTCTGTGTGGTTTCCGAGTGATAGAAAGGATAGAAAAATATGCCACACGCCATCCTGAAATTAAAATATGTAGATGTGACGACAGCATATTCGCAGGTTCAATCATTGTACTTGTGCCTCACCCAATGATGGGAATAAGTGTATTTTTTATTCCACAATGCACCTCAACTCAAAATGAATTATTCTTATACCAAGATCACTTGGTGTCTTTGATCAAATATCTGGATGATATGGGAGCAGCAGTCTATCCTAAAAATGGAACTCTGGAGAATAAATATACTAAACTACTTAAAAAGAAAAGACAATGAGTGAATTAAAGCATACGCCTGGGCCATGGATATATACCAGAGAAGATCAGCAAGTACATCTGCCTAATGATCACTCAAAATTAATTGCTGACATTCGTGGCTGGGGCTGGATTCAAAAGTTGCCAAATGCAGAAGAAATTCAAGATGCGAATGGTGAACTTATCGCCGAAGCCGGAACTGTTGCCTCAGAGTGCGGCCTAACCCCCAGGCAATTGCTGGAGCAAAGAGACGATCTAAACAACAAACTATATAAATTGCATACGGACATGGTAAATCAAAAAAATGAGTTATTAGAAGCTGTAAAATATGCCAGGAGATTCCTTAATCCTGATTATTGTGATGTATATTATATCGACGATTTAATTAAAAAATACCCCCATAACCTATGAAAGAACAATTCGTAACCTTCTACACAGCCCAAAAGCTAAAAGAACTGGGGTTCAAAGAGCCAAGCAATCATTTTTATACGCTGGAAGGTAAACTAATGGCGAGAAATTTAACCTCGGGTGACGAGCCTATGGATTTTGAACCAGAAGATTTTTACGAAAACTTTAACAGCGGTGTAATGTACAATGTGGGTAGCAAAGGTCAGTATGTAATTACCGCCCCTACCTGGTACCAGGTAATCTGGTGGCTGAGGGAAAACCATAAAATAAAGGTGATAGAAAATGTTGATTTTGGTTGGGATGTTTATAAATGGCACGCCAAAGATAATTGCTATTATTTGTGTGAAAACGGCCAAGTAGCAACCCTTGAAACCGCAATAAATAAATCTTTAAGAGAAATAACATGGAAAAATTCAAATTAGGGCCATTACAGGAAAAATGGCTCACGATTCTGGAAACACACCCGGAAAGGCAGATGAAAGGTAGCCTGGGAAGTGGTACATTAGAAAACTACAAGGCCTGCTGCCTGGGCGTCGCTGCTATTGTATGTGGCACTGGAAGGTTTAACGATATTAATGTTTTAATGGACGAATACAATATTCGAAGCGACGCATACCTTCTAAATTTTGAAATAATGGGACTTAGGGATAAAGCAGGTCGTTCGCTCAAAACATTTAATGGTGGATATAGGACATTAACAGATGCAAATGATAATGGCGTAACCTGGACAAAAATAGCAGAAGAAATACGGAAAGACCCAACAAACTTTTTTACAAAATCAGCATGAGACATCCAACCAAAAAACAAGTGCAAAAGGTGATTGATAATTTCAGAAAAGTATTGCCGCAAGCCCAACGCCTTCAAAGGAAAGAAGGCTGTTCGGTCAATATGTCAGAAATAAACATAGACGCAGCCTGCGGCACTCCCATGTGCCATGGGGGATGGTATGCCGTCAGCACATGTAAAAATGCAATAAACTTCTCCGGGGGCAAAACATTAATGGCTGAACATTTAGGATTTGATGCGTCGTATGAATTAAAGAGTTGGGCCATGAATAACCCAGAAATTTGGGGGAACTATTATGGGGAAGAAATGTTCAATTTTAATAGGGCATTCAACCACCATGGTAAATTAACACTCCCAAAGATCATCAGGCACTGGATAAACGTACAAAAAAGGTTACCTAAATAAAATGAGCAATTACAGAGGAAGCATAAAAATACCAAAACTCTTTGCACAAGGCAAAGCAGGCGCGTCAGGCGTCAATCAATCCACAGGCCAGGAATTATATTACCAAGGCAACCTGATCGCCCAGTGGCGTAAGAATGGCCTGTGGATCTCCAATGGCGGATTTGTCCCGGAAAATGGCGCCACGGGCAGCCAGACTACAAAAACTAAACTCAATGCCCTTCCAAAAGTTGATATCCAGCAACGTAACTACAAGTGGTATCTAAACGGGGCTGAATGGGATGGATCCTGGAAGCGTATAAAAGGCACTAAAAAACCTAAGAGCATCAACAGGGGAAGATCGGGTGGTTATTATGTGATGGGTTCGAGGTGGCGATCATCAGATGCCTGGATAGGCCAGGATGAGCCTGTGTATGCAGTGGTGGGAGCGAATGACACTGGCACTTGGTCAGATTCACCATGTCGTACAGAGGTCTGCGACAAGGAATTGGAAGATATCCGCCAGATGCTTTTAAAGCACGGCATCCCAACAAAGGAAAAGGCCTGCCAAACCTCCAACTTGTTCTGTATATCGCGATACCTAATCCCACAGCTAAAGAACGTGGAGAAGGCTAGGAAAATCGTAGCTGACTACTTATTAACGAACGAAACACGGCTGCTCTATATTGTTGAACTTCCAAAATAATTAAAACAATCATACTATGACTTTCAAGGAAATCAACTCCCACGAGGACGCCTGCAGGGTATTGGGGAAAGACCCGGCGCAATCTATAACCACTGACCAGAAGATAACAGACATCTGCAATAGTTTCAATAAGCTGAGCGGCTTTAAGGCTGATTTTAATAACCCTAAACAGAAAAAGTGGCGCCCCTTTTTCATAATGGATGAGGCGGGCTTCCGCTTCGATGACTCGTGCTACGGTGATTCGTACTCTAGTGTGGATGTCGGCTCTCGCCTTTGCCATTATGTAGGATCCCAGGAGGAAGCTGATCATCTGGGACAGCAGTTTGAGGCGCTACATGGCGCTCACTATATGGGACAGTAACATGACAAATAAGACAAATAAATGGCAAAAACATCAAAAAAATATCCCGAACACAAAAAGCTACAAAAAGTCCATAAAGAATCCCAGGCCATCGGCGCATTCTTGGAATGGCTAAGTAGCGAAGGCATTTACCTTGCAGAAAAGAGCTCTGAGGGCACCAGTTTAAGAAAATTATACAGTGATCCAAATATGATCTTAGCGGTATATTACGGAATAAACCTGACTACCCTGGAAAAAGAGAAAAGGGCTATGTTAGAGGAACTAAAATAATCATCAATATTAAAAACAAAAAAAAATGGGATGTGATATACACATGTTTTGCGAGATCCGCTTTCACAAAGAGGGAAAATGGCAGGAAGTCGGAAAGATTTTCAAAAACAAATACCACAAGCCGGGCAAAGAAAATGTGGTTGATGAGGATGGCTATGAGTGGAATCCTGAATTTGTAAGAACTCCCTATGATATCCGGAATTACGATTTATTTGCTATACTCGCTGATGTAAGGAATGGCCGTGGGTTTGCTAGCATAAAGACCGGCGAAGGGTTCGTACCAATCTGTGAGCCAAAGGGTCTGCCAAAAGATGTATCGGAATTTATCCGGGAACAATCCGACAGATGGGATGGAGACGGACATTCTCATAGTTTTTTAACAGTTCAAGAACTAAAAGATTATGATTGGGATCAAACCACAGTACTCAGAGGCAGTATACCGTTTGAGGACTGGAAAAAGCTTCATGTCGCTAAAAAGTGTCCAGAAGCTTATTGTGGGGCCATTTCGGGCCCAGGAATTGTAACGATAGACGAAACAACAGCCTCACTGATTCTGGACGGCAAAATCCCTAAAGATCTGGAGGGGAAAAGGATCTACGTGGATTATTATTGGTCGGAAACCTATCGCAGCTGCTGTGATTTCTTCGTTGAAGAAACAATTCCGGAACTTGAAAAGCTAGGAGATCCAAAAGATGTGAGAATAGTGTTTTGGTTTGATAATTAGATAAAAATTAACAAATAGCGGCATAGTAATCCTTTCTAACTTCCTAAACGTCAATACTAAAAACAACAAGCTTAAGCTGGATGCGTCAAGAAGGGGCTAAAACGTAAACAAAGAACGTCAAAAAAAGAGATCAGAAGGACCAGGAATTCGGCAGCATCCTCATCACCCGCCCATAACGGTCCTGGTAGTGGTGCTTAAGGCAGGCAGATTCGGCAAATTGCAGAGCGCGGGAATTCCCGGTCAGTATGACCAGGGGTGCGTTCTTGATTTTCCGGGCTTTGCCTGCTTTGAGTAGCTTTTTCATGAAGTAGACCGCCGAGGTCTTCTTGGTCCCCAGGTGGGCCCCAATCCGCTTATAGGAGGCATAATACGTCGTTACACCAGGTAGCAGGGTAAACCTGCCGTGCTTTCTCTCCCGTCTCCGGGCGGATGCGTCATATCGGTCCGACTGTTGCCTCAAATGATCGAATTGTGCCTTTTTGCACTTTAGGATCTCGTACTTTAAAATATCAATAACCTCCCGCAGGGTTTTCACATTCCGGGGTATTATAAACCCGATGCGGGATCTGCTCACGGTAATATCATCAGCCAGGTCGTGCAGCTTGCGGAAGCAATAGTTGCCATTATGGTGTCTGACAAGGCCTGCCTTCTCTGCCCGCGCCAGGTATTTACGTACGCTGGCAGCTGAGATGCCCAGGGACTTGCCCATCTTACGCAGGGAGCCTGCATACAGGCAGGAATTGACAAACCTGAGCTTAAGGAACACGCATAGACCTAAAGCCTTCAGACCACCGCCTGAGGCAAAGTGTTCTATAAGGCGATAGGTTATACGCATAGGTGTATCCTGGAGAGGGTTAAAGTGTTGCGCAGTTTAACGACTCGTAAGAAAAAACAAAAACGGATACACCCGGACTGTTAATGTGTTTCATATTTTTGTTTTTTCATATTACATTCGTAACTGCGCAGTGTGAAGATAAGTAACCTTTAGGATCAAAATAGCTCTACACAAAAATAATTTCGTACTAATAACCAATAAATTACGTAAAAAAGAATAAAAATGGCTAAAAAAGACAAGAGAGAGCCTATTATAGGCTACAAGGTATTTAATTCAGACTTAACGTGTCGTGGATTTCAATTTGAGATAGGTAAGAGTTACAAACACACAGGCGAGTTAAAGATATGTAACAGTGGATTCCACTTCTGCCTTAATGCATCACATTGTTTCTCATATTATAGCTTCGACCTTAAAAATGCAGTTTGCGAGGTAGAGGCCCTGGGGGACATTCAAACACACAGTGAGGATTCAAAAGTTGTGACTAATCACATTAAGATCATCCGTCAGCTGACCTGGGATGAGGTATTAAAAGTTTCCAATGAAGGAACTGGCAATACTGGACACGGCAACGCCGGTAATGACAACGCCGGTAATCGCAACGCCGGTAATCGCAACGCCGGTAATCGCAACGCCGGTAATTACAACGCCGGTAATCGCAACGCCGGTTATGGCAACGCCGGTAATGACAACGCCGGTAATTACAACGCCGGTAATCGCAACGCCGGTTATGGCAACGCCGGTAATGACAACGCCGGAGCGTTTAACACTACCGAATCATTCAGAATGTTTAACAAGCAATCTAAATGGACATTTGAAGATTTCAGGAAATCGAAAGCATTTGAACTACTACACACAATCGACACGACCATGTGGATAGCCTCCTACCAAATGTCAGAACAAGAAAAGAAGGATCATCCACACCATGTAACAACTGGTGGATATATTAAGAACATTCCATTTAAGGAAGCTTTCGTTAATAAATGGAATAATTGGAGTGAATCAAGTCAGGAGGCTTTTAAAAATCTGCCAGGTTTTGATTCTAAAGTATTTGAGGAAGCCACAGGCGTTAAAGTAAAAAAATAAATGAAAACAGTCACAAATCAAATCGAAGATTTACTCGAAAAAGCTAATTCGTTGGCTGAATACGAGGTAAATCGCCTCGCTCGGGAAGTACTGAAGAATAATCCGGAACTGGCGAGCTTCGTCATGGGAATGGGTAGTTATTTTTTCAGGGCTAATAAAGCTGCGTGCAGCTTATTTACCTTCGACGTAGGTAATATAATCCATACGTCTATGGGTGAAAATTTATCAATCTTGCGGAATATGACTGGCTATAAAGAACTGGAAGACTTTATAGCCAGGTGGGACTACGAATTAAAGTTAACAGGATCTCCTATGATTCTTACAAGTAAAGAGATAGAAACAAATAGATAAATATGAAAAAATTTGTAATCAAAAGTGTCGAGATAAGGATAGTGGAAGCCAATTATGAGAGTGGACAAATGCCGGAAACCGAGACTTCTCAATTCCCAACGTCGTTCAGAGGTGAAATGTTTAACACCGTCGAAGAATTAATATTAATTCTCGGTGAACCCACAATTAATAAGGAATGTTTTGTGGCTTTTGAGGATAGAATAATAGTCAGCTATATGTGCGACGACCGCCAATTACCACTGTCTGCTCTTGAAGAGGAAGAGTGGAAAGCTGGCAGATTTGTAGCCTACCAAAAAACTATTGATGTTCAAGTGAGTGTTATCGAGGAATATAACGCTACTCAGAAAGAAATAGCAGAATTACTATTAATACAAAATTATTAAATCAAAAATGAAACCATGCAAAAAGAGATATTAACAGTAGAATTTCGTTACCAGGATGTGCCTAAAGATGAATATCTTGTCGATTATGTGACTAAGAGGATAACGATAGGCATATACGACACTTTGGAGGAGGCTGTTAGCGTAGGCAATCAGGTGATACAAATCCTGGCTGAAAAATTTAAGGTAAGGCCTGAGGATGATAATTTCAAACTTGTGTTCTTGTTCGGAAATCCTAAAAGATTAGTATCTAATTGTTTTTATCCTACAAGGGGTATACAATTCTTTGCGAATATAACGCCACTAAAATTCGACAATCTGTCGGATACCATAGAAGAAGCTTTTAAAGCAGCCGACAGGTATGAAAAGTACAAGAAAGAAATAAATGAATAACAATGGATGCAAGAACAATTTATTATTACTGGCGTATCTATCGCCACTACCTTAGTCGCCACGGATTATTTGACGACAGCGATACTATTGGAAAAAGAAAAACTTCTTATTTTTTGCCTGGAGGCATATTAACTAAAAACTTAAAAGACAATGATAAATAAAACACTAAAAGACCTCGTAATAAAAGAGGCAAAGAACCTCCGGAAGGCCGCAAGCCAGGAAGAATTACGTAAACTTAATTTTAGATCGCTACATCCCCAGTCCTCTAGTTTATGCATATACGGACAGATGACCGGGAGTTGTTGGTCGGGTAGGGCATTAGAGCTGATTCTATCGTGTGCAGAGGGGGTATATAAAGTGACACCTCGCATGGGTGATTACTTAGGAAATTCTGAACTCAGTGGTAAACCATATAAGCTACCCTCGGGTTTTACCAGGAATGACAAATATTGCTCACCCATAGAAAAATTCATAGCATTAGCCAAAAGGACAGAGAGAGATATCTGGAATGAAGAACTGATTAAATACCTGCGGGGCGAGATAAAAATCTTAAAATTCAAATAAAATGCAAATAGTGATAGTAATTAAGGACGGCAATATTGAGAAGATTCTGGCTGATTCCAAACGGGTTGAAGTATCGGTAATAGATGCAGATTTTGCTAATCCTCTAGCCTTTACTTATACTCCAGACGAAATCCTAACACCTGAGGCATTAAAGCATTTCATTGATGGATATGAATAAGCATATTGAACTATTCAGTTCAGGGCTCTCGCTTCAGCGGGATCCCGATCTTGACTTTGGTCACCATTTCAAAGGGTACGGTATACACGATTCCTGGGTAAATATAAAAATGTGGGCCCATGGCCAGCAAGCTATTATACTGATCACCAACGGCGAAGGCACAAGCGTTACCAATGCAGCTGAGCAGATCTTAACGGAAGTATATAACAAGTCCATAAAGTACCAAAATTTCCACCATCTTAACTGCGTATGGATAGAGACCTACAATCCGCAGAAGGGAATAGACTTTATTATTCCCAAATGGGCATATAAAGGTCTGGAACCCATGGTGGAATCTGTAACGTGGAAACATTTAGGAAAACTATTATGACAGAGGAGGAGTATAATGCGCTGCCAGACTGCGAATACCAGTGTGAGCATGGCTGGCTGCCAGGTAAGTTTGTCCGACGAGCCTGGGCCTCGGTCAATGTAGCTATAAAGACCAAAACCTATGGTATCGTAATTACCAGGTATCTGGCCAGCAGAGTGCGTATAGGAGGGACTGTTCTGAGCAGGATCTCAGAATTTGATTTTACAAATCCATTTAAACCATTCTAAAAAAATGAAAGCTAAAAAAATCCATATAGCAACCAACAGTAGAAAATACCGCGTGTTGCGCGCATCTGCATTAGATTATTACGTATGGGTTGAATTCCTGGATGATCCAGGCAAAGAATACTTAGTCATGCACTACCAGTCTCAATAAGGGTGCGTTAAGCCCTTTTAACCTTAAAACACAGCAAAATGAAAAAACCTTCGGTAAAACTAATTGGGGAAAATGGCAACACAATGAACTTACTGTCCATCTGCACTAGGGCACTTAAACGCGACGGACAGGCCGAAAAGGCACGGGAATTAACCCAAAAAATATTCAACGCTGCGAGTTACAAGGATGCCTTAAAAATATTAGGCGAATACGTTAATATTAAATAATGCTCCCCCTAACGCGGTGAATAACATAAAAAACAATGAATGTAAGTAAAAGCTATACTCTATTTAAAATTAAATATCGGGTTGAAATTAAATCCGACTCTATCATTCAAACAAAATGGTGCTTGCAAAATGATAGCGGAATTGGAAGTCCTGAATACACTATCTGCGGCTTGGCTACACCAGATTCCACACTTAAAATGGAAGATTTTGAGGCAACTGGACACAAAAGTGGTGGCACGATCACATGTCCCGATTGTTTGCGACATTTGAATTGGTGTAAAAAAGTAAAATAATAAATAAAAACTTATCAAAATGAAAAAACCAGTAAACATGAGGTTGTGGTACCCAACAGAAAAACGAATGGTATATACAGGCATGATTACATTTGATTTGAGGGATTGTTCTTGGATGTGGGAAGGCAGACATGGTTCGTTCCATTCCCATTTTGGGGAGTTAATGTACGGTACAGGCATTATCATTATTCACAAAGGAAAAGAGCGTGAATTATTTGAGGGAGATATTATTCGTGTTGGAGGTAAAGAAGGAAATACGGTTGAAATTGTCAGAAATGAGCGTGGCGGCGGGTTTAATACTAAGCCAGAAATTACTTATGCCTCCTGGGGATGGGAAGAAACCATATGCGATCATTCAGATCGTATAGAATATCTCGGAAACGTTTTTGAAACTCCTGAATTGCAAACCTTCCCTGTTTCCTGATAAGTTCAGGGAACGCCTCCTAAGAGTAAGCGCCGAGAGATAATACGCTAAATACTCGGTATCTCTGCCCCCACCCGACATACAGCGGTGGGGGTTTGGAAAAAAGGTGAGACACTTGAAGATTTAAAATTATGGAAAACAGTCCGGTTTTAACCTTTGAATGTATGGCAAGTGAAATCAACTAAACTTTAACAGTTAAAAGAAATGAAAACAACTAAAACAATACACACAAACGCCGATATTTCTACAGAGTTAGCTAAGGGCATTGCTTTAAAGTTATTCCTAGATGAAGACTTCTTTATCATTGAGAATGGCGAAGAAGTACTAGCGTTTGAGGGAGAGCTGAAAAAAGCTAAACAAAAATTTAAGGCCGCAGGTAACAAATCAGACGATTCATTTACGGAGTGGGCATTAGAGAGCTTAATTAGAGTTACAGAAATTTTTAAAGATGAAGAATCCGATGGGTATATGGTGCTTACCGACGAAGAAGCGTATGAAAAAGCGGCGCAAAATATTGAAGATAGCCTGTGGGCATTTGACCCAAGTTTTTTATCTAATATGACTGGTATTGATATGTCAGTTTTTGAAGCAGTTCAAGCGAATGGGAAATGCGAAGATAACAACGACGCCATTAGGAGTTGTATTGGTGATGTGGAGAACTTTGTTCAGGAGGCTATTGAAGCAGACGGACGAGGACACTTTATATCATCTTATGACGGGAAAGAACAAGAGCAAACAGTTAGCGATGTATTGTATTATATTTATCGACTGCGATAATGGATAAAGTAATCATCTTGGAATGTCAAATCCAATACTGGCAGTCACGACAAAGTCATGCCTTCAGATCAACATTCGATTCGGAGCATTACATAAAAGTAATACAGGCCAAGGTGGATGCCTGCAATTCCACCATTAATAAAGAGCACAAAAAGACATGAAGCCAGACTACGATAAAATGTACAGGATCCTCAAAGGCCCAAACGACCTGATGACTCAGCAGGCCCGCAGGAATGCCTTATGGTTGAAAGCCCGGGCACAGGAGAGAATCAACCAGGCCAAACAGGAGATTCTCAACCGGTTCCTGGCTGACACATACCGACGTTATTTTCCAGATGCTACAGGAGAGTCATTGCCTATTATTACATCCCCTGTGATTGATAGTACGGTAGATATACCTACGATCCGATTTAATAAACATCAACTCTATGAAATATTGGAGGAAAGTGGTATACTTGCCTGATGTCATTCCCGGAACATAAGAAAGAACGCCTGGGCAAACTAATAAAAAAGCGGAACCGCAAGGCCTGGACGGAGCAATCTATCCAGGCGTTGTTGGTAAAGCTGGAAAAACTATGGGACGGTAAACTAAAACCAGAGGATTTATATAGTCCAGGCGTAACATACCAGGACCTGATAAGGGAGCTGGGCATACACAATGAATTATGATACCTAAAAAAGCAATAGACCCTGAATTATTGGAAAGGTTTTCCATCCTCTTAAGGGAGCAAAAGGAACCCGCAGCCATAAAACAGGCACTGTCAATAAGCAACAATGACTATATCCGTTACCTTTCCGAGTACATTAAGGTAATGAAAGCAGCTACAAAAGTCAACAAGGTTCTATATAAAACACCCAGAGAAGAACAGGCAGCCGATACCTGGGAGAAAATTAATATCCTTATACAGTGTTACCAAAATACCAGTAAAATGGAAGACAGGATCCACTTCGAAAGGCACATCGACCACCTGGCAGAGTATTATGCCTCCTACCTTGTTCATCCTTAAAAATACAAACAATGGATACAAAAGACAAAAAAGAAATATTGGAGCTATATATCCGGCAGGTCGATTCCCAAATATCAGAGCTGGAGGAGCTCAGATCAACGTTGGAGGAAAGGCTCAATAAGATTAAAGCTCAACACTTACTAAATAATACTGAATCTAGTATTAACTCAAAGACATAAAACATTAAAAAAATGAAAGCACAATATATAAGTTTATGGGCAAATAATGTAAGGGTAAGTACTTTATGTGAATACGAACCCCAAACCAATTTAGTTTTCAACATAGATACTGCTGATGTAGAGGGTTTGGAAATATTACTCAAAGAATACGTAGAACTTCCAGACGGGACTCGTCTATTTACATTTACCTGCGAAGATGATCGAATTGTGATTAACGGCGAGGTACAAGAAGAGATTTAATAAATTTTTAAGATTAGTGCAAAGTAAATCTATTAAGCGGGGAGAATATTTGTAGGATTGCTGCAAAGTGGTATCTTTGTGGCAATGACAAAACTAATAACCAGAGGATTCAAGTATAAGGGGTTCATGTTTGGCTATATTGGCCGGGGCCTATACCGGCTTCCTACCCAAATATATCGAAGGTCATACCCGTTGAAGAAGATTCCAATGATCCAGGTAGGATCTCAAGGGAGGTTCGGATACCGGCTTATCCGGGACCGCAAATCCGAACAGCAAGTAAAACAAATGACCAGGAACTTTAAAAGACCAATAGAAGTATGAATTTAATAGATCTAAACATGGTAGCTCTCGTTCTGGAGAGCCTCAATGCAGAGATGATCTACAAGATCAACGACAATGAAGCAAACCGCCCACCAACAGACTCAGTTATCTTCCTGACCACTGACGGTAAGAACCACATGGTATCTTTCATGGGGGATGCATTGTGGAACTCAGCCCAGGAGGAGCAATTAGAGGATACAATGTCAAGAGATCATCTCGATCTCAACGACAAGGAGCACTTCGAGACATTCATCCGCCAGGCGGTTAACTTTAAAATAAAGGAGTATGACAATGTTACGCTCTAGGGGCCGTTTATTCAACCCGCAGGATCAGGCAATCCTTGACGAGGACTTTATCCGCGCTATTGTGACGGTGCTGGAAATAACTGATGATGGTGTGTTCGCTGTGATCCAGCTGGGCAATGAAAGACGTACAGTACCTACAGAAAGACTAACAACCTATAACCGAATATCACATGGAGAACGAAGGACAAATGGATCTGGTACACCCAGAACTGAACCAACTGGACGTAATACGGACAGCCGAGGCGATCGCCCTAAGAATAAAGGAGGGACAGGTAGATCCCCTGCAGGTCCTGGCAGCCTTTAAGCAGGTTGAAAAAATACAGGAAAAGATCAAGGAGACATTGCGAACCGCTGCCGTATCTGAAATGAGCAAATATGGCGAGAAGGAAGTAACAAAATATGGCATGACTTTCGAGCCTATGGAGGCAGGCGTAAGCTATGATTATTCCGTATGTAATGATCCTGAGTTAACGCAGTTACAGGAAGTACTGGCAAAGTACCAGGCAAAGCTGAAAACCCGTCAAACATTCTTACGGGCTCTTAAGGAGCCTGTAGAAATAGTGGATGAGGATACCGGGGAGATAACAAAGCTGTATCCACCAGTTAAGACCTCAACATCAACAGTTAAATGTGTTATTAATTAAAAATGGAAAATTTCGATAAACACTTTAAGAAGGCCGCTCTAAGTACGCTTATATTTGGTGCATTGCTAGCAGTTGCGACATTTGCGTCTTTGTCATACCTCTGTAGGTCCATAGAATCAGAAAAGGCTGAGATTGAAGCCAATATTGGAAAGAAAATAGTAGTGGAAAAAGATACACTGCTAGTTATTGACTACTCCAGAGTTTTTAAAACCTATAAGTTATCTAACGGCGTGGAGTACAGTATAGACTTTGTTAAGCCCCGAATAATCAAATGAAGAGAATAGCACTATACGTAAACTATTACATTGACCAGCATACAGAGAGACATAGTGAACTGGAGACATGCCTGATGCACAACATCATGACTGATTTCGACGAAGTACATCTCATAACCACCCCGCAACACCGGAAGGAAATGTCTCTTAGGGGGGCAACCCACGCACATTTCCACCAGGCAGACCACCGCCCTTCCGTAGATGAGTATATAGAGCTTGCCAATGAGAATAATGACGGTGATACTGTTGTAGTGATCTGTAACTCTGATATATTTTTCCAGGATGATGCTGTCAAGCTACTAAAGGAATATCCCTGGGATAAAGTCAAGACCTTTATGGGGTTGTCCAGGCACGATGTGACCCCGTTAGGGGATCATGCGTTGTTGGATCGCAGGGATTCACAGGATGCTTTTGTGTGGCACGGCAAGTGTAATATTACGGGTATGGAATGCCCATTGGGATTTCCTGGGGTGGATAATAGATTTATGCGGAAGGCTAGTGAGGCCGGATACAAAGTGCTCAACCCTGCCAGAGATATCAAAGCGCTACATTTACATAACGTAAAGATCAATAATTACCGGGACGCCAATAATAATGTGAAAGGAGATCAGATATGTCCTGAGCCTTATTATTTTGTTGCCCCACATCATTTATAAAATGACTGAAGAAGTAAAAATAACCATCCATACGCTAAGAAAACTTACCTTGTTAGACAAGTTAGATTCTGATATGAAGCAACTGAAAGCTCGAATAAGAGCTAGGAGGGGCTACATTTTGAATAATAATCAGAAAATAGAAGCAAGTATAGACGAAGCAGTTTTGAAGTGTGTGCGTGAAGAATTAAAGGAATTGCAGAAAAAGAAAAAAAACAAATGGACGCTCGACAACTACGAATAGATCTACTTATAGAATATTTATATGAGGACCCCAGCAATGGCATTAAATGTTGGGTCGAAAGCCGGGTAAGAGCATCCGATGTTGTGGCCTGCGAGGAATACCCAAGCAAATACCGACCAATTCCCATCAGTGAGCACAAATTGTTAGAATTGGGTTGGCGGAAAAATGGCAGACATTTCGAAAGGGGCGATTGGAGTGGATTGTTCCTGACCTATAGAATGTAGTGGTACCTCAAAAGAACACTAAGGAATGGTGAGGTTATAACTATTTGTTATGGCTTTGAATATATCCACCAACTCCAAAATATATATCAAGCACTTGAAGGTGAAGAGTTGTCCTTAAAAAATTACCCCTGTAACCTAACTCTTTAGCCTGTTCAAAACTTTTTTGCCACAATAGGGTGTAAATTGCCACAATTGTCTGTATGTTTGTAACGCTGACACGGACAATGAGTAAATATTTCAACGATTTTTATTGTTAACCAACAACCCGAAGGGGCACCGGGCAACTTTCCATGCTTCCGCATTGATCGTGCCAGCACCCGGTGACCCCCAAGGTTTTTTGTCGCTATGCCTATCTGGACACCTAAACACGAGTCTTATAAGGAAACCCTTATATACATTAGGGGGAGAAAGGAAGGTAAAGTTAAATCTTTACTTACCCCCTGGAGGACAATGAATGAGATAAGTGTGGATGGTATAGAGTGGGGCTCGTGTGTATTATTTGGTGCCCGGCCAGGTGTAGGTAAGAGCTTAATGAAGTCCCAGCTGGTACGTGAGGCATTTAACTTAAATGCCGACCAACGATTCCGTAACCTGGCTTTTGAGTGGGAAATGCCGCTATTAATGGAAAATATCCGGGAGCTGGCAGCCTACCTGAACCGAAGCTACCAGTATATGTGTAGCGTTAAGGACGGGGAGGAGCAATTAACAGACGAGGAGATCATCAGGTGCCGGGACTATTTTAAGAGCCGGGTAAAGAAAAAGGATGATGTGTGGGACTCCCGGATCGATGTGGTTAACATTCCTCTTGAGGTAGACGAGTTTGAGAATACATGCATTGCATACGCTGACGCTTATCCGGAAGATAATATATTAGTTACCGTCGATCACATCCGCCTGGGCAAACGAAAGGATTTTCAATCCGAGCAGGATATGCTTTATGCTTATTCTGCAGCGGTGATACGGCTCAAGAAGATGGAACGGAAGAATAAGTTCATCTTCATTGTCTTAACCCATCTTAGGCGTGACATGGATGATCCAGGCAGATGTAAGCCCGGGGATGTGGGCAACTACGTAACAGATTCTGACATCCAGGGAGGAGACGCTTTCACCCAGGCCAGTGATATCATTATGGCCCTCGATGCCCCCTTCCAAAGACATATCAGCAGGTATGGAACCTATAAATATATCATTGAGGATGAACGCATACTGGTTGTCAGTTACCTCAAGGTGCGCAACGGAAGTAAATGTGTGAAGTTTATGAGGGGTTTATATGAGTCCATGCAGATAGTGGAAGCCAGGCAGCCCCCTAAAGAAGAAAAGATTAAATTGCCTAAAGTAAATAACACAAGTAAAGAAATAAAAAAATCAAACCTATTTGACTAATGGATCCTAAAATTGTAGAGATGAACCTGGAGTTCATGAGCTTTATAGCCGAAAGAGAAACAGAAGATAATTGGTACTTGCCGCAACGCTTGCGGGATATCCTCCGGGTGGATGGTATTGCCAAGAATGTAAACCCCGAAAGCTTGCCATTTGATGTGAGCTGGGAATGGCTGATGTTGGTGGTGGAGAAGCTGAGCCGTGCAGGCGCGTTAGTGGATATGCACGACCTGACAGATATTGATTATATAACCACAGTTTACTGGCGGACAGTAGACATCTACGATTATTATAAGAAAAATGGAAACTGAAAATATCAAAAATATTAAGGGTATTGAGAATATAGAAAAACATTACCCTGGAATTACTCACGAAATTGAGGATTTAATATTTAGAGCACAGAACGGATTTACTCAAGGGTATACCTGTGCCTGCGCGAATTTAATTAGGCTTACCGGAGACGCCACTGGTACCCATGAGGCCGAATTGTTACGATGTAATACGCATACTATAAGTGGACTAAGGGCAGCCGGCTGTGAAGAAAGCGATATTGACATTCTTAAACCCACAATTAAAGAAATTAATCGCAAATGGAAGATTTAATAGAAAATACGCCTGAGGATAAAGCTTATCAGATCCTGCATGGTGTGGAGTTTCTGGACTCTCACTCTTTACATAAGGCAATGTATGCAGTCTTAGAACTAATCCTTACCCACGAAAAACAACTCGCTGACCAAACCAATCTTGCCGACGGTCTAGTGCAAGCAATCACGAAGGTAAAAGAAACGGCCTTTTACAAAGAATACCTTATATATTCCGTTATTGACAAATTACTTACTGAGGCATTAATCAAATACCAACATAGGAATTGACTATGAAATAAATAAATTTTTAAAAACACTTGAATAATGGATGAAAACGCAGTAACAAGGTTGGGTCTTATACTGGCCAAGCAAGCCGAAATAGAAGGTATGAAGGCTTTAAATTATAGGCAAAAAGCCCGCTATAATGCAGAGCCTTTATACGGGCAGAATGATTTTGACCAAATGGCCATACAGCTAGAATTCTTATCAACCGCCGCAATAGAAGATATTATTAAGTCTTTAAACACCCACAACGCGAAGCAAAAGGATGGATAAGATGTATATTGAAGACGTAATAGGAAATCACATAAAAGAGTTCGTTCAAAAACAAGACGAGTTCGTTATTGACAAATTAAATAAACAGAAAGGTTTTGTAAGCATTGAAGAAAGCAAACATCTGATAGAAGTGAATAAAATGATGCAAAACGGTCATTGGTTGGGCACAGATTATATTTTCAACGGAAGGCGTTTTTTGACAATATACCCACCGGAATTTAATGAAACCCAAAGGCAGCTGATCTTGTCATTTAATTATTTAGAATACGACGAATGAAATACACCGAAGAACAAATACAGGAAATGGCTAAGGCGGCCTACCCAACGACCAGCAACGAAAGCACATTGTTTAATGAATTATCTATTGCAAAACAGGAAGCTTACATCAAAGGCTTCACCGCCTGCCAGGAACAAAACCCGTGGCGCATGGTAGAGGATGGGCTGCCACAATGCCTTTCTGGGTTTTCAGAAAGAGTATTATGTTTCTACGAAACAGGCCTTGTTCAGACAGCGTTTTACGACTTTGAGATGAATAGGTGGTCGGGCCTAAATTTACCAAAAGTCACCCACTGGAAGTACCTCGACGCGCCGCCAGTCAACAAGGAAGGATAAAAGAGATGAGCAAGACAAAGTATATATGCACAGAATGTGGAGGAGACGCTACAGTTGCCTACTGCCCACTAACGATAAAAAGAGGTAAAAACAAAGGTAAGGAAGTGGCTTCTTGGGGCGGCCTGATACAGCCAGGAGAGAGGATTTGCTTGCCGTGTGGCCGTAAACGAGGTGTTAATTTTTTTTAATTAGTAGTCCATGAAATATCACAACCCGATCATAAAACTAAAAGACGATAGCTTAGTGTTCTGCTACTATCCAGACCCGGAGCCTAAAATAGAGGACTTCTCACCGTACGCTAAAAAAAGTATGAAAACGCACCACGTAATAGCTCATCAAATTTGGAAATCCAAATATCAGGAAGTGCCGTTCAGGCCTGAGGATAAAGCAGAGGCAATGGGTGCCTGCATAGACGCGTCTGATTATGTGGATGACCACGGTGATTATAATTATTACACATATTTGATAGGAGCAGGCATCCCAGCCGACCCAATAGTAGATAGGGTAGAAATAGTCAATATTTATACCTGGAATCCTGGCAACTACATGAACACCTGTGCTGTATGTAAAAGCAATTTTATGGGAGGCGTTAAGCTGCAACGTGTTTGCCAAGAATGCTGTGAGAGTACTAAGATTGCCATCCTAATTCCCCAAGAGGAGAAAGAATCTGATTTGTGGTTGATTGCTCATACTGAATTTTATGAAAATACCGGAAGCAAGGATTCCGTCGAATTTCTTAGGTTTTTACGACAAAATTTCACAATAACACGTAATAAATAAAATGAAGAAAATTCATTATTTAAACTATGGAAAATCTAAAATACACAACTGTTAAAGTTAGTGGTATCATAATATCTATCTCAAAATTGACCCATATCCCAGGTTACACTGAGACAGTATTAAGTGTACAACTACCATCTGATGAAGAACTAAAGAGAATGACAAAAAAGCAAGTGGATGCGTGGGCAAAAGAATCTAATACAACGATCCAAAAAGTTTGTGACCTAATGAACAAATATCTTTAAAATATGGAAAAAGAAGTACAAAAAGTCGAAATAATGCCAGTTGACAAGATCACTCAGGAACTGGCAGCTAAAAACATTACTGAATCCATCCTGAAGGAGATGGAAGAGAAGTTCCTACCGCTTACAATAGAAGGCATTGACGACAAAGTAGGATACGAGGCAGTGCATAAGGCCCGTATCGCCTGCAAAAATACCAGGATCCTCGCCACGAAAATATGTAAAGAAGGAAGGGAAGAGGCCATTGCAGTACAAAAGCAGTGGATCAATAAGGAAAAAGAAGTAGTAGCCAGGATAGAAGCTGTGGAGCAGGTACTGGAAGAGCGTCAAAAGACTGTAGATGAAGAGAAGAAGCGCCTCAAGGAAGTCGAGGAACGCCAAAAGCAGGAACGCCTTAACGATAGGGTGAACAGGCTGCTAAGTCTCGGCATGGTATACACAGGCACAGGCTACCAGCTGGAGGAACTCAGGATGGGGGTTCTGGAACTAAAAGAGGCCAATGACCTGGAGTGGACTGCCTTCCTGGCCTCTGTGGAGACGCGTAGCGCCGCGTTGCTGGAAGCTAAGCGCATTGAGGACGAGCAAAAAGCACAGCAGGCCGCCAGGATTAAGGCCCAGGCAGAAGAAAACGCCCGCAAGGAGGCTGAGATTAAAGCCAGGGAAGAAGCTATTTTTAAAAAGGAGCAGGAAATGAAAGCAGCAGCTGAAGCGCTGGAAAAAGCTGAAAAGGAGAAAAAAGAAGCTGAAGCCAGACGCCAAGAAGAGATTAGGGAGGCCAGGATCAAGGAGGCCAAGTCTCAGTTGTATTCAATTGGCTTTGCCTATCAGGGGGACACGTTCGTGTTTAATCGCCTTAAGGTGCCTCTGAAATGGGTTGAGGATAATGCTGAGAATAAGTGGGCAGACTCTATCATTCTGCTGCAAAAAGAAATAGCTACTATCAAGGAAGAAATGGAAGCTGAGCGTATAGCTGCGGAAAAGAAAGCAGAAGAGGAAAGGATAATTCGGGAAGAGAAAATACGCCTGGAAGCTATTGAGGCAGAAAAGAAAAGACAAGCAGAGGCTGCGGCTGCAGAAAAAGCGAAGCAGGAGGCCCTGGAGGCAGAGCGCAAAAGACTACAGGCCCTAGCTCCAGACGCAGATAAATTTGCTTCCATCATCCACCAGATTTTAGCTGTGAAATGGCCTGATTTTACATCTGTTGAGTACCAGAATATTGGTGTTGATGCTATAAACAAGCTACAGGGATGGGCAGGATATGTAAGGAAGCAGGAAAACACAATTAAAAACCAACAAACCAAGTAATATGCTAAATTCAAAGCCCGTTGATAAATTAGTATTCTTAGATGTCGAGGCAACATCACAGTACAGAACTTTTGATGAAATGCCAGAAAAACTCAAGGAACTGTTTCGGAAACGCTTCAAAATAGAGTTTGATAAAATAGATCCGAACTGGGGACAGGAAAAGTCTTTACAGTACATAGAAAACCTCTACAATGCCAAGGCGCCCCTGCATCCTGAGTGGGCCAAGATTATCTGCATCTCGGTTGGCCGCTTTGTTTCGCCTATTACTGCTGGAGGCGACTTAGAATTCAAGACCAAGGCATTTATAGGAGAAGAGAAGGAGATATTGGCTTCTTTTCATAAGGCTCTAAAACCGATACTGGATGTGACATTCAACCATCCCGAGCACTTAGTAGCTCACGCGGGGATGATATACGACTTTCCGATGATTGCCAAGCGCATGATCCTTAATCGTATGCCATTACCTCCAGCCCTGGACTACTCCGATCGTAAACCCTGGGACTTAGCTTATTTGGTCGATACAGCGACTACCTGGAAGTACGGACAGTTTGACGGTGGAGCTGCGCTGGATATGTTGGCATATCAGTTCGATATAGCATCCAGTAAAACCACCATGGACGGCAGCATGGTGAAGGATGAATTTTGGGAGAAGGGGAATATTGCGGGAATTGCCCACTACTGTAATTTAGATGTTTTCGTTTTGGCCCAAGTATATTTAAGGCTCAAGAACTTAAACAACAAAGTTATTATGACATCTGAGAATTAACAAAAAACAGTTGCAGTTTCGAAATGAAATTGCCACATTGCAAACAAATAAGTAAACATAAAAAATAAGAAAATGGCAACACAAAAAATCATCGTAGCATCTATTAAGAACAATGATAAATGGCTGAATGTAACGGACTCTAATAATATAGAGTGGGGAATCAACAAGGAAAAGAATCCTAAACTGGCAGCATTAGTAGCTACACTCCAGCAGGGCCAGGAATTCACAGCCAACACCTGGGAGAAAGATAAGGGTGATGGCAAAATAGCACGTATGTTATTTGAGCCGGATGAGGCTAAGGACGGAGGTAAAAAATTCACTCCCAAAGTAACATCTGATGCAGACTACATGATGAGCTGCATTACAGCTGCCTGCCAGGCGTTTTCGCTAACCAAGGATGAGAATAAGACCAAAGAAAAAATAGCAGAGTGGGCAGAATATTTTTACACTAAAGTACAGGAGAAAAAGAAATGATAACTACAAATAAAATACCGCTAACAAATGGCGCATTCACCAAGCCCTTCCTTGATCCAGGTAATCATAAGGTGAAGCTCAATGAATTGGAAATAAAAGCCGTTACAATCAAAGATCTTCCAGGTCACCGGCTGTATTTACACGTAGAGACCCCTCCTGTGGGGGGCTCTTTCCAGGGAGCTAAGGACAAGTCAGGGAATCGTTATGCAGGCCAGATCGGGCGTATAGGCATGTCACAGTGGGCATATACAGACAATCCAGGTAAGGGCATTATTGGGGAAGATGAGGTGGCCAGGGCTGTAGGTTATCTATGTCGTGATCTGGGACTGGCAGACTGGTGGAACAATAAGGAATTCGAAAGTCTCCAGACTATGGTGGATCAATTTAATAGTGATAAACCATACAAGGATGTGTATTTCTATGTATGCGCTGGAGGTCGTCCGTATAAAAGCGAAGATGGCAAATATGTTAATTATGAGCTGTTTTTGCCCCGTTATGAAGGCCCAAACAATAAACCCTTTGCCTTATCGAATTCATTTGTAATTACCTTTAACAAGGATTTACACGTCCTGGCGGAGAATGGGCCAAGGCCTGCTGCAGGTAATGAGCCTAAGCCCGGCATTACAACCGAACTGCCAAAGGGGGACGTATTATCATTTTTGAACCAGAACGGGGAAAGCCCCAAAGCCGCCACACCCGAGTGGCCTAGCCGTGCGGATGATTTTCTGGCTAATAAAAAATCAGAAGAAAAAGCCATAGAAAATTCAGACGATTGGGACGAACTTCCCTTTTAGCAAAATACTTGATCAACACCTCCAACATACTCCTGGACGTCAACACCATCCCTACCGAGTGGGTCTTTCAGTTCTTTTTAGGGCTGGAAGAACCTCTTGCGGGGGAGAACATCATGGTTAGTTCTCCCTTTGCGGAGGATCCTAATCCGTCATTCTCAGTGTTCAAACCCAAGGGTAAGGATTTATATAGGTGGTGCTGCTTCTCAAGTGGCTGGAAGGGGGACGTGGTGGATTTGATAGCCAGGCTGAAGGCACCTACACCAGCTCAACCTATTCCCCGTCTGGAAGCCTCCAGGCTGCTCAAGGAGATCTATCTTGCCAAAAAAGACCCAGGCTACAAACCCAAAGCCCATCTTCCAAACTCTCGTGGGAGGGTCACTAAGTACGAGGTGCGTAAATGGGAGATGCGAGATACCAAGTTTTGGGGCGCTTTTGAAATTACAATCAACATGTGTCGTAGGTATAATGTCGCACCATTAGCCTGGTTTGAGATGGAGAAGATGAAAAGTGGTATATTGAGGACCTTTGTATTTACAGGCCTGATCTATGGGTATTTTACCGCCGATGGCCAGCTGGCTAAGATCTATCGCCCAGGTGAGAAAAAAGGCAAGTTCATTAAGGTCCTTGAGGCAGAATGGATTCAGGGTATGGATCAGTTGAGGTATGAAACTGATGAGCTTATTATACACTCCTCTATGAAGGAAAACATGTGTTTTCTGTGTATTGGTTTTGAGGGAGAGTATGAGGTGGTTGCTCCAGATTCAGAGAACATACTCATAAGTCCGGGAATGATGACGTACTTAAAGTCCAGGTATAAGAGGATAAGAGGGTTGTTTGATAATGACACAGCTGGACGTAAAGCAGCTGCTTTGTATCAGGAAGTCTACCAGGCAGAGCCAATATTTTTTGAGATGTCCAAGGATGTGTCAGACTCTGCCAGAGATTACTCAGGAAGTGCTGTGAGAATTAAGTTGTTACAAATTTTATAAAATGGAAATTTCAAACGAAATAAAAGCGAGGGTGTTCGCCCATTATTTGGGGCAAAAAATGAAAGATTATTGTGCTGAGCCAGAAAACGACATTTGCACGTTAACACAAGTTGATGTACAGCACGGCTGTGTGGCCGATGAACATGGTAATTTTGATATAAAGTTTAATGATGTTCGATTGCTTCTTAGGCCGCCAAACGCTATAACGGACGAGGATGCGATTGAGGTTGGTCGGATTATTGGGCATGACTTCGGGGACTATGCAGAGGGGAAGAGTAAAGTCTTGTACTTCGGCAAAAAGTATATTCAGGAAGCATTTGACGTTGAGTGGATAAACAGACACGTCCAGACATCTTGGCAAGTTGGGCAGTTTCTTCAACTTCGTGGCTACGACCTTCCAAATTACTTACTTGGCGGTAAAACCCTTCACGAAGCAGGGTTGGCTGTTTATAAATAAAAACATATTTTAAAAACACAATAACATGAAAGACTTAACAAAAGAATTGGGATTACTGCAGGCAGCAGCCACCGAGATCAAAAGGTTGAGAGAGGTTAATTACACAATGCAGCTCCGCCTGGATATGTTTGATACCATTGTTAACCTTGTGGGCGCCAAGACCTCCTCTAAAGGCACAGGCATGACTGTGGATATATGCTGGGAAATTGAAGACCTTATTAGGCAAATTCAAGGTAGTGAAGATAAAGTAAATTACAAATCTTTAGAACCTATGCAAAAATGAGTAAACTAAAATACATATTCGACGAATGTCAGAAGATGGGATTGAGCCCTGAAGGACTGTATGACCTCTACGTTATAGCCGGTAAAAAATATTCCCATTTGCGCCCTTTTACGCCCCTACACCTGGAGGGGTTTGTACTAGTAGATGGTGATACGTGGTCATTATCACAAAAGGGAGAAGAACTTCTTAAACACCTGGACACTCTAATCAAAGGTAAGGCCCCTAAAATTTCGCCTCCTATTGTCGTGTCAGAGGGCTTAGCAACAGAGTATCGGGAAATGTGGCCAGAGATCAAGTTCCCCAGCGGTAAGTACGCTCGTACTAATGTCAAAAGCATTATAATTGCCTTCCAACAGTTCTTTAAAGAATACCCAGCATATACGGATTGGGAGATAATACTAAAAGCTACTGAATTATACCTGGAAGAATATCGCCAGAATAATTGGAAATATGCCTCTACATCTCAATACTTCATTGCTAAGAAGAAAGAGGGTGGCTATCAATATATCCTGGCAGATTACTATGAGCGTATCCTTGGAGGTGAGGCGGTGCAGGAAGTTATTCATTTTGGGCCCAAGGTATCATGAGAAAGCTCACATTACAAGAAATACAAGAACTCAAAAAGTGCCAAGAGGAGCCGTGGTACTTTTACAATAAGTATGTGAAGCCTCCAGAAGCCTTAGATATTACACGAGAAGACTGGGAACTACATATGCAATATCCTTTGACAAATAAAGAATGTTATAAGCCAGATGAAATCAAATAAGGTGTGGAAAGCATTCATAATTATATTGTTATTAGTGTGTGTATGGCCTTTAATGATGTTTCAATTTATGCTGGAAGGCTTCACACATAAAAATCAAATAAAATCACAAGTTAAAGATACCGTATTCATCACCAGGCAGTGTGAAGATACCATTTGGGTATCAGGCCCTAAAGAGTAATTAAACCCGGCGAATGTACAAACCCATCATAGGCACCTGTGGTAATCCCGAATGCGGGAGGAAGGACTGGATACCCACCAAGCGTGGGCTCTGCCGCAGGTGCCTTCTAAATTACAAAAATGACAGAAAAAACCAAAAGGGAACTGATACAGGAGTGGTTGAAGGAGCCGAAGGGGATATTTGCACCTCTCCAAAAGTACCCAAGTCCGGACGTAGCTACATGGGCACTTTTCCTGGCCTATCAAGCAGGCGCAAACCTACCGGAGAACTCAAATTATTCCAGTGGATCTATCAGAACAGGGCACACAGGTCAGAAGTATCAGGAGAACCAATAACATTTGATGTACGTTGTTTTAGCCATATTTTAGGGAAACAGGCTTTTGGTCAATTTAGACTAAGCTCAGACAATATCGTATTAAAAACGCCTCAGGAACACGACGACTGGCATAACCGGCGACACAAACTAAAAGATGATCCCCGCTGGGATTTCGTCTTTGAGAAAGAAGAAAGATTAAAGCAAAAATACTACAACAAAGCAATGAGTGATTATTCGATACTAAATGTCAGTTTAATGAATAAGGCCTATCCGGAAATGGATGGGTGGCAGGCGGGAATCCGCAAGGTGTTTAAAAACGTAATGGATATTACGCCCAGGGCTGGATTTGAGGCGAGTCTTCTGCAAGCAGTCGAGGCGTTTAAACCCGACATTATATTTATGCAGATCCAGCACCCAGGTATCATAAGCACTCATACAGCTGCCAAGATCGCACAAAATTCCTTTGTGATCAACTGGTCTGGGGATATCCGGGTAGTTACTGAGCCTTGGTATATTGATATAGGGCGCCACATACAACTGACATGTTTCTCCAATATGCGCGATGTGAACAACCTGCGAATGCTGGGTATTAACTCTGACTACCTGGAGATAGGGATAGATCCTGAGATTTATAAGCCATTATATGAGCCACGACATGGTATTGTAGCGATGTTTAATCATTACCATAATCAATATCCACTCAGCGCCTACCGCCACCAGGTAGTACACGCGCTAAAGGAAGAATTCAAAGATCAATTTAAAGTGTATGGCAATAACTGGGGGTCAGTAGCCTCAGGCAATCTCAATCATTCGCAACGTTTGGAAAATGAGATATATAACCAGGCACTCATAGGCATAAATATCTCGCATTTTTCAGAGCCTCGTTACTCTTCCGACCGTTTATTGAGGTGTGCTGCTTCTGGGACTATGGTACTTAGTCACCAGTTCCCCGAAATGTCGCCCTGGGAACCCGGATTGAACTGCGATGTATTTCATGATACGTCTAGTCTGTTGTCTAAATGCAGTTATTACTTGAATCATCGAGAGGAATCTTATCAGATAGCGGAACGTGGAGCAGATTTAGCCCGGACTTATTTTACGTTCGAAGCTATGGCTAAAAATATTTTAGAATTATATACTAAAAATAAAAAATGAAACGATTAGATCAAGAACGACAAAAGAAGCTAGAACCTGAGCGTATGGAAATAGCGTTATTCGAACTTGGCGCACTTGGATTAGATGCCCAAAATAAAGATGGCAAAATGATAGAGTTCTTATACAAAGGCCACAAGGTTCAATATTTTCCTTATTCAGGCTGGCATACAGGCAAGAGCATTAAAGACGGTCGGGGCTTACAAAATTTATTAAAACAGTTGAAATAACTCGCTTATTATGGCATCGCAGAAGACCAGAGGTAGTAAATGGGCTGAAATAGCAGCCATCCGGGACACACTGAAACTGGCCCTGAGTAGTTATAGGAATGAGCAGCAACTAAGGCGATATATTCAGGCGGTAGTTAACAGCTTGGACAAGCGGGTTAAGGAACTTGACCCTGACAGAAAAAATGTTCATGCAAACCGGATGCCTGAATCAACTGCCGGCTCGATCAACGACTAATTAACGAAACCCCTCTCCTTTCCCCCACCCCCAAAAAAACAGCGCGTCCGCTCAAACCCACTAAAAAACCTTTACAACATGAAAAAACAAATCTTAAAGACGTTGAGAGCTGAGCTTGTAGGCATCATGCCGGATAATCATATCAGGAAAATTTGCGACGATATTATGGCGATCGTTGAAGATACGGCAGAAGGCTTCAAAGAAAGTCTTCGCGCAGAAATTGAACATTCTGAAGAGTGTCAGGAACAAGGGCAAAGACCAAAGTACAACCAAGGCAAAATTGAAGCTTCGGAATATGCGATCGAGATGATCAGCAAGCATATAAACATGGATTAAGAAACCCCTAACCCCACCGTCATGAAAAACGTAATCCATCTGCTTACTACAAAGGCCGAAAACTACGAGAGCAAGGCCCGTGCCACCAGGCGCTTATTAGTATCACCTTCGGCCTGGGAAGGTTATAAGCGGGAAGCGGAAAATTTAGAAACACTGGCAAAGGAATGCCGCCTGGCGGTCGAAATATTGAAAGCTGTAAACCCGTCGCGTGAAAAGCTCGATGTAAAAGAAACACTAACACTGATAAATTCTGCGCTGGCCCAGCTCGGGTAAACGATAACGAAACCACTAACCGCCCCCTTAACAAACATGAAAATAGAAATAACAGAAACAGAACTGCAGAACATTGGCCAAATGGCTAACTCTTTTGAGCGAATGTTATCAGGTCTAGATGAGGAAGTAGAGAAAAGATACAGCCGATATATAAGACTTGTTGACAGGTTGCTGGAAAAGAACGGCTATGAGAGAATAGGTAAAGGCGCAATTAAAAAGGTCAAAAAAGCAGCCCGGCCATAAGGCCGGTAGCCGCAAGCAATAACAAGAAACCCCCTCCGCATTAACCAACCAAAAAAATTAAACGATGAGCAAATCTGCCGACCCCAGCCTGTGCAGTGTAACAGGTGAAGAAAGAAAAAACGTGTTCACTTACCACATCGACGCTGGTAACGGCGAAGTGATAGTAACGCGCGAGCATTTAAACTACGGTCTAGAATGCGAGCTGCCGAGCGACTACGATATGAATAGCGAGCATGATGGACCAGACGAGGATGGTGTTATCATGACCGTAACGATCAAGATCAAAAAGTACATGACGCAAGCCGAAGTAGAGGCGCTTCCTGAAAAGGACTTTTAACGAAACCCCTAACCCCCAACAAAATGGAAAAATTAAACTACGACGAGTTCAAGGAGCTATGTAAACTATTTTACATGGCTGGCCTTAATAATGGAAAAAAGGCTGTTCCTATCATGCAAATACCAATGGGCTCGAGAATAAAACGCGGGACAGGCTTCGAAGACTATTTTGAACAATTTGTAAAAAGAGTAGGTACAAATTTGCCGCCCGGCCATAAGGCCGGTAGCGTCAAAAGTGATGCCACACCCCATCCTGGGCAAAATAATGCCGAAGGCTTAACATAAGTATTAATTATGGATAGAATGGAAAACAATGAACAACCTAAAATGCTAAGCCAAGGCCAGGAAGTAATTACAAAATCAGGCAAGATAAGAGCTGTGATTACCGGCGCCTGTATTCGGGGTGGGAATATAAGTTATGAGTTATCCTACTTCGATACCAATGATTATAAACAGTGTTGGGTTTACAGCTTTGAATTTGATGTGGACGACGCTGAGAAGAGTAATCCTGGATTTAAGCCGGCAGATCAAATTTTACTAAATCCGTAATTATAAAAAAAATAACTGAATGAAAACAAAGGAAGAAATAAAGTTAGACCAGGATACTTTACATCTTATCGATGAATTAGGAATTCTTCTATCTAATTACGGACACGAATGGTCAGATGAGCTTCGCATAAAATATACATCTGTAACTACTCAATTAAGTAACAACATAAACCATAATAACAATGATTGACTTCACAAGAGCAACGCTAACACAGCTGGTAGTAAACTACGTAGGCAACAAAGGAATAGGCGAGGAACTTAAACTATCTGACAAGCTGGTAGAATTTAAGGAGGATTTTACTAAGGAGACGATTCTGAGATATTTCCTTTCTCCATTCAAAACAGACATCTATTATGAATTCAGGAAAAAGCCAGATATATCGCTATTCAGCGTGGCTAATGCCTGCGAGGATCTGTTCACATCCAGGCAGGAATTCCGACAGCTATCCTCCCAAATTGCTAATCATCTTTATGATCAAAGTATGCACCCTAAGATCAAAGGTGGAGAGTTTTATGTAGCTTATTTTAATAACGTGATGGTAGATGGTGAGTTATGTGATGCGGTGGGATTATTCAAAACAGAGAATCGTGAAACATTCCTCAAGGTAGAGGACAACCTGGGGGCTCTGGACATTGATTGCGATAATGGCATAAGCATCAAGAAACTGGACAAAGGATGTCTGATATTCAATACAGACAGGGAAAGGGGCTACAAGATCAGCATCGTCGATACTAACAATAAAATTGCTGAGTGTGCCTTTTATTGGTCGGAGGACTTCTTAAATACTAAGATCAAAGCCAGTGCCTACTACCATACCAATAACTTCATAAACGCAGCTGTAGGTTTCTGCGAGGAAGTGCTGACAGAGGCCAATAACGTGGACAAGCAGGACCAGAGGATGATGCTGAACAAGAGCACGTCGTATTTCAAGGAGCGGGATAACTTTAACCTGAAAGACTTTGAAAAAGAAGTGCTCGTGCAGCCCGAGGTCATCAGTGCCTTTAACGATTACCGCAGCGATTTCAACAAGCGCATGGACCTTACTGCTATCGACGAGTTCGAGGTGTCGCCCACGGCTGTTAAGAAGAACCAGAAATACATGCGCAGCGTGGTGAAGCTGGATAAGAACTTCCATATTTATATCCACAGTCGTCATGATTATATCGAACGTGGGTTTGGTGAAGAGAAAGGATTGAAGTATTACAAATTATATTATGTTAATGAAGAGTAATTATAAAACAATTAAAGAATGGTTTGAGCTCCTGCCATTAAACAATAAAAGAAAGGCCATTAAAAATATAAACGCATAGAATATGGAAGGCAAATGTCCAAAAGATGGGCGAAAAAATATGCTCATTTATATTACTACAAATAACAAGAGAGTGTTAGCCATTGCTGATGGGGATGGTCATGCGTATAAAGTTTATGGCGACGGTTATGACGCATACAATAGTGTTTGCAAGCCGGAAAACAAATATAGCCCTGCCGAATATGAATTTGAAAGA